>JACXTT010000004.1_pt1 | contig 500441 bp, 427 predicted proteins | sample 9270951 | NCBI WGS metagenome assembly JACXTT01 (sample SAMN15532306, study PRJNA645909) | rock metagenome | isolation source: weathered quartz diorite | place: Puerto Rico | collected 2017-06-21 | reverse complement strand
GGAGTCTGATTGCATCCCTGAGGAAAATTTGCAATTGAAATGGTTTTTAAAAGTGAATGATTTAAGTCAAAGATTTCAATTGATTTTCCAATCCGATTAATCTTGACGTATCTTTCCCCCGAGACCTCAAATTTGACTATCATTAATTGACAAATCAAGTCTGAATTAGTGGAATCTCTAACGCCATAAGTGGATGCGCTGTCATACTGGTGTTCAAATACAATCTGCCCTTTGGCCAGGCAGGAAACAAAGAGTGCGGAGAGGAGGAGAAGCTTTTTCATGGCGGGTGGTTTGGAATTAATATGCAAGGTAAGGAAAAATTGCGGTGCAGATATCTAAATGATACGAATTTTCGAATAACGGATGGTACAGATAGCGAAAGGTTACGAATTTGCGAATAAAGAAAATGTTTTCGCAAATTCGCAATGATTAGTTATCCGTACCACCTACTTGATCACCACCATCTTTTTGCCCTGCGAGCTTTGTTTGGAAGTTTGGAGCTGGTAGTAGTAGGTGCCGGGGGCAAGGTCGGCAGTGGAAAGGTGAAGCGAAGTGAATGTACGATCCACCCTGAACCGCTTTACTTCATTACCGGCCAGGTCGTAAAAAATAATCTCGCCCGTGGTTTCTCCATCGGGCAGTTGGTAATCGATGTTGGTGTAGTTCCTGTTCGGGTTGGGGTAGGGGTTGGAGATTAAATTATTTTGCATTAATTGCTTATTGCCGTTTTCAATTCCAGTACTTAGGGTGCCGGGCAAACTGAAAACCTTAGCTTTAAAATTATTCATGCTAGAGCCGGCATAACTTAAGATCATTTTTGTACCAAAAGATGTATTGTATATTGGAAATTGCTGCATTTCCCAATTGGGATGTACGATTGCAGCTCCCGTATCGGAGAAAAGTAATGTGCCGTTCTCATTATATATACCCGTGAAAGTGTTTGGAGGGGGACCGCCAACTGTATACATGAATTCTATCTTAGAATCAGTGTTAAACAAATTCTCAGATAAATACAGTATATCCGCAAGTGGGCCACCATTGTAGCTTGGCGGAAGTGATGATAAAGATATTGTTTTGGTTAAAGAATGGTTCATGTCGTAAATGTCTATTACTTTTCCCCATTTGTTTATTTTAACATAATGTTCCCCTGATACCTCAAATTTTATTATCATTAATTCACTAAATGTTAGGGGGCTGCCAAATGTATACGTAGATGCACTATCGTAGGTATGTTCCAGTGTAATCTGCCCCTTGGCCAGGCAGGAAACAAAGAGTGCGGAGAGGAGGAGAAGCTTTTTCATGGCGAGTGGTTTGGAATTACTATGCAAGGTAAGGAAAAATTGTGGTGCAGATATCTAAATGATGCGAATTTTTGAATAACGGATGGTACAGATAGCGAAAGGTTACGAATTTTCGAATAAAGAAAATATTTTCGCAAATTCGCAATGATTAGTTATCCGTACCCTAAATTACGATCGTTTCCACCCAACTGCTCCAGGGGCCCTGGCCGCGCCTGTTGTAGTAACGCGCGTGCAGGCGGATTTTCTTTCCGTAAAATTTCGGCTCCAGCTTAAGGCGGAAGTGCCAGCGGCCGGTTGTTACAATGCCCTTTACCGTTTGTCCCTTGCGCAGCAGCGCTTCGTATTCCAAAAAAATGTTCCGGAACTTTTCCGGGTTCCTGCGCAGGGCCGGGTGTGCCGGGTCTTTAAACCGCAGCATCAGCACACAGTTGTACTGGCGCACAATAAGAATAAGCGGGGCGCGGTCCGGTGCCGGGTGGCGGCTGTTGGATGGCTTGCGCCTGCCGCGCCTTATAATGGCGGTATCGCTTTCGGTCATGCTGTAGAGCGCGTAACCATAAATGGCGCGAAGCATTTTATCTATCTTTTTGCGTTTGGCCCGCACGGCATGCTTAATAAACCCCGAATTGGTAATGGGGTTCGCGCGTTTCTGATAAAGATCGTTCCACGAGCGGGCTGGATAAGTGCTACCGGGTTGTTTTTCCCCCAGCTCGGCTTGCAAAGCATCCATTTCGTCCTGCGGAATTCTGAGACGTTCCCGGTTTTGGGCCAGGTGCGGAATTACCAGGTTAACGTAAGCATGAAAATCTGCAGTTTTTTCGGGTATCCCTCCGCCTTTGGGCATTTTTGAAACAATTTTAACGCATTAACGAATATTTGCCAAATACATTTTAGCGGGGCAAAAATTATACCGCTAAATCACAAATCATCCTGCATCCGGCAAACATTTTAAATCCTCCCGCATAAACCTGGAATGATCCGTTGAGGACTATTTTTACGCCAGCGAGAGCCGGAAATGCACCGGCAAAGGTTTACTTTACGTAAGGAAAAGAAAGAAATACGCAAAAAAAGCCCTGAAATTAGCGGGGCAAATTCAGACCCGGATATTTATATTCTTTACCGGTGTATTTATACCTCTTCGCTGAGCAATATAATCTCTTGCTCGTTGCAAGATATGTTTAGTTGGTGGAAAGAAAACTTTGGTTGGGATAAAAATAGGTTTTGGCGGCTGCAGGAAGACTTTTGGCGGGTGAAGGGAAGGAAAGAATGGGAGCATGAAGAGGCATGAAGGAAGAAGACCGGGCCTTGGATATGTATAGAATTGGGAGATTTTATTAGAAAAGGCATGCGTATTTGCCATAAATTTGTCCCCGGAAGCATCCCTGCAAAGCAACCAAACAGCCTAAGTTGCTGTCTGTTTGAATGGGTAAGGCCAAATTAATTGCAGGTTGCGGGGCTGCATATAACAGCATTTCTTTGCATGGAAAACAAAAAGCACCGGTGAACATGAAAAAATCATTCCTACTTTTCGCGCTTTGCTCGCTCGCTTTCTTTTCCGGGGGGCAAAATTTCATGAAGTATTTCCAAGGGTATTTTCCTGTAGATTGCACGCCCTGCTCATCGGGCGGGTACATCAGTTGCGGGTATGACAGCGCTTATAACGCCAATGTCATAAAGCTGGATGCGTCAGGCAATGTTCAGTGGGCAAAATCGTACTCATTGCAATACATAGGGCCCGTTAGCATTATCGAAATGAATGGTGGAGGGGGATTTTACATGCTTGCGGTTCAGTTTAATTTTAGTTGCGATTATCTCGTAACGAAATTGGATGTTTCGGGAAATGTGATTTGGTGCAGGCATTATTATACCTTGTATAATGACCAAATTTATGATTATCCTAAGATCGGGCAACTGCCTAACGGCAATTTCTTTATTACAACGAATCAGCTAAGCCGCATGGGCCTGATCTGTGCCGATGCGAACGGGAACATGCTTTGGACGAAAACATTCCGGAACGACAGCACGAAAAACCCCGGCTTTGCATCGGCAGTTTGCAACGATGGGGGCATTATAACCACCGGTAAACGACAGAACGATGTGCAATTGGTTAAAACCGATACACACGGGGCGGTTCAGTGGAGCAAAATATTTGAATACAACGGAATGAATTATTCTCATGCCAATGATATAGTGAAAACCCCTGACGGAAATTTTGTTGTTGCGGGCTATGAATTAGATCAGAACAATTTTATTTATAACGTGGGGTTTCTCATGAAAGTTGACAATTCCGGGAATATCCTGTGGCAGAAGGATTATGCCAGTGCCTTTAGCTTTGAAAAAGTGCTGGCCCTGCCTTCGGGAGAATTGATCACATTGGGAGCCGATGCGTTTTCACCCGGGTTGAATTTTATAAAAACGGACATGAATGGTAATTTTATTTCGGGTGAAGTAATCTCAAATAGTTCTTTATATGCGGGAGATCCTTTCGCACTAAAGCTCAACGGGAACCATATTATTGCATCCTTATCGGGTTATAATAGCATTTTTGCAACAGATCCTAACCTGAACTTCGCTTGCAGCGCGGGCTATACAGTTACTCCAACTGTTGCAGTGCCTCCCGCAAATATTATTACAGGGCAGATCAGTGTTTCATCTTCCGGTTTTGCGCAGGGTCCAGTAATTCTAACCGCTTCTGCCTTTACGCCCCAAATTTCAGATTATTGCACGCTGTTCAGCGTTAATGAAGTAAACAACAGCAGCAGCGTCACCGTTTACCCCAACCCCTTCACCACCTCCGCCACAATTAAGATAGACGCTCCCCAAACCCTTGCGAACGCTTACGCCCAGCTCTATGACATGCTGGGCAACAAAGTTTCGGAAGTTAAGCTGCAGAACAACCAGGCAAGGCTTCAGCGCGGCAACCTGCCCAGCGGGATCTATTTTTACAAAGTGATCTCGGAAAACACCGTGCTCGGGCAGGGGAAGGTGGCGGTGGAGTAAATTTTCCCTTTGGATATGTATATAAATGTGAGATTTTGAATTAACTCGCATTATTATTTGGCGTAAAATTGAGCAATGAAAAATTTTACCGCCTTATTATTTCTTTTGCCCGAAATGCTGCTTTCCCAGGTAATGTTTCAGAAAAGCTATGGGCCGGGATGTACCGATCATGGAAAGTTTGTGCAGCAAACACAGGATGGAGGATATATATTGCTTGGCGAGAAATGGATCGGTAACATGGATTTCGATATACTGCTGATAAAGACAAATGCTGTTGGCGATACGCTCTGGTCAAAAATTTACAGGGGAGATTCGTTGGAAAGAGGCCGTTGTGTCCGGCAAACGAATGATGGCGGGTATATTGTTGTGGGTTCTACCAATAGTTTCGGATCGGGAGGCGATGATGTTTACTTAATAAAAACAAATCAAACCGGAGATACGCTATGGACAAAAGTAATTGGCGGAGTAAAAGGAGAAATTGGCTTTGATATTCATCAGACCAGCGATGGAGGTTATGTAATTGCTGGCGGCACTTCAAGTTACGGCTCTGGAAACGAAGATGCTTATGTTATTAAAACCGATGGAGGAGGAAATATTGTATGGGCTAAGACATACGGAAGCGCATCAGATGAAGGCGCCTGGTCCATACAAGAATTGCCCAATGGAGGATACGTTGCTGCGGGAGGCCGGATGGCGAATGGTCTTAATAATATTTTCCTGTACAGAATAGATTCCGGGGGAAATCTTGTCTGGTCAAAGATGTTCAGTAATTCAAGTTATGATTTTGCGAGAAAAGTATACCGGACTTCCGGTGGGAATTATGCGGTTTTTGGATTGAGCGGGGGTAACATATCCGGCCCATTTGTTCTGCTTACAGATACATCAGGTAATATGCAATGGGGTAAAATATATACAAACAATTCGGCAACATTAGAAGATGGCGGTGAGGAAACCTCTGACGGAGGATTTATTTTAACTTCTACTGCTAATGGTGTTGGCTCCTTGCAATTTATCAAAGCGAAACCGAATGGCGATACTCTTTTTACGAGAAGATATACTACGGGAATAATGGAAAACCATTCAGAGGCCATTCAGCAAACTACCGATAAAGGATTTATTATCCTCGGAATGGACCATAATGCAAATGCATGGCTGATAAAAACCGATTCATTAGGAAATTCAGGATGCAATCAGGTTTCTTCGAATGTTGTTGTAAATGGCTACTCGCCTGCGGTTAGCATGCCCGCCACCGCTGTTTCATCGGGCGGGGTTGCGGGCAGCACTTCCACAAAAGTCTTAAGCGGATGCACGGTGACCACTTATTGCTATACCGGTATTTATGAAATAGAAAACAATAAGACAATTTCAATTTTCCCCAACCCCCTCACCACCTCCGCCACAATTAAAATAGACGCTCCCCAAACCTTCGCGAACACCACCGCCCAACTCTATGACATGCTGGGCAACAAAGTTTCCGAGGTTAAGCTGCAAAACAACCAGGCCACGCTCCAGCGCGGCAACCTGCCCAGCGGAATTTATTTTTACAAAGTAATTTCGGAAAACACCGTGATAGGGCAGGGGAAGGTGGCGGTGGAGTAAAACCTATTTTTTCTTGCCGTACTTTACGCGGGGCTCGGAAGCGATTATTTTGGTATTTGTTTTCAGATTCTCGAGTATGTAATTCTTCAACTCCTCAAAACTCATGTTTTGGGTTTCGGTAGAAATTTTAGCGCGTATGTTGCGCATCATTCTTACAGCGTCAAACTTTTTTTTCTTTTTAGTCTTCATCAGTCAGTTCCAGCGGGCTCCTGATCTCCAAAGCAGGATAGCCCATGCGCAAATTTACGGAATTATATCCTTTTATGCGATTGAAGTTAACGATATGCTTAAAATTCCAACTCGCAACAACATCCACTTTTGCAACAGTGGCAAGTGCAATATGCCTGCAATCTTCAAGACTGGATCGACCTACCACCTTTTCTTTAATGTATTGATCAGCTAACACAATTGCTTCTTCCGAAAGAAAGATCTTTTCGAACTTATTTAAAGGATATCTTGAAAAGTGATGCTTTACGCGCAAAGGGGCTTTTGTCATTTCCAGCTCAAGCAAGTCGGAAATCACAAATAATACTTCGCCTTTTTCGAAACGCCTAAAAAGAATCCGGGTCGCTTCTGTGAATTCATCATCAAAATAACCACCGATTATGGAAGTGTCAATATAAATCCTTAGTGCCAAAGCAATTCGGAGCGCTATAAACTCAATTAAAACGGCTCATCCTCCTCGACATCGTGGTCGGGGTTCTCCTTATCATCACCCTCATCCTTTTTCATCCAGCGCAGGGTATCGCCCAGCTTTTCGCGGCTTTGGGGCTTGATGGTATTTTCCATGTTGTCGCCTTCTTCTTCCTCGCGCTCGGATATGGTGGTGTCGTGCACATACTCGCTGGGCTTGCCGAAGCCGCCATCCAGGTCAACGAACTTGGCGAGGTAATCCACAAAGCGCAGGTGAATGTTCTTTAGCGAGCCGTTGCGGTGCTTGGCAATGATGATCTCGGCAATCCCCTTGGTGGGCATGCCGCCTTCGAACTCCGTGAGGCCGTAGTACTCGGGCCGGTAGATGAACACCACCATGTCGGCATCCTGCTCGATGGCGCCCGATTCCCGCAGGTCGGAGAGCTGGGGCCGCTTGTCGCCCCCGCGCGTTTCCACCGCGCGGCTCAATTGCGATATGCCGATGATGGGAATGTTGAGCTCCTTGGCAATGCTCTTAAGCGAGCGCGAGATGTTGGAGATCTCCTGCTCGCGGTTGTAGCGCCCATCGGTGCTGCCGCTCATGAGCTGGAGGTAGTCCACAACTATCATTTCCACCTTTTGCTGGGCCACCAGGCGCCTGGCCTTGGCGCGCAGCTCGAAGATGGACAGGGCAGGGGTGTCGTCAATGAATATCTGGGCTTCGGAAAGGCGGTTGATCTTTTCGTTCATGATCTGCCACTCCGTATCGGTAAGCTGGCCTTTCTTGAGCTTTTCACTGTCGATCTCGGTTTCTGCCGCTATGAGGCGGTTCACGAGCTGGATGGCGCTCATCTCGAGCGAGAAGATGGCCACGGGACGGCTGTGGTCCACGGCCGTGTTGCGGGCCAGGGAGAGTACGAATGCCGTTTTACCCATACCGGGGCGCGCAGCCACGATCACCAGGTCCGAGGGCTGCCAGCCGGCCGTTACCCGGTCGAGCTCGGAGAAGCCGCTGGGCACGCCTGTTAAGCTGTCACCTTTTTTGCGCGCCTCCTCGATCTGCTTGATGGCCTTGTAGGTGAGGGTGCTCATCTTGTCGTAGTTCTTGCGCACGTTGCCCTGCACGATGTCGTACAGCCCGCGCTCAGCATTGTCCAGCATGTCGAACACGTCCAGCGTGTCGTCATAGGCGTGCTTGATGGTTTCGCTGGATATGCTGATGAGCTCGCGCTGGATGGACTTCTGGATGATGATGCGGGCGTGGTACTCCACGTTGGCCGAGGAAGCCACGCGCGAAGTGAGGTAGTTGAGGTAATAGGCCCCGCCAGCTGCCTGCAGGGTGGTGTCCTGCTTCATCTGGTTCATCACGGTGATCACGTCCACGGGATCGGACCGCTCGAACAGCTTGATGATGCCTTCGTAGATGAAGCGGTGGGCTTCCTTGTAGAACATGTGTGGCTTGAGGATGTCCACCACGTTGGTGAGGGCATCCTTCTCGAGCATGATGGCGCCCAGCACGGCCTCTTCGAACTCAACGGCCTGCGGGGGTAGTTTATCGAATACGGGGTTAACCTCTCCCTGCGTAAATGTCTTGGCTCTGCGCTTCTGCAGCTCTTTTATCTTGTCCATGAAAAGATTGAAATGATTAAGTGAATGTTAGGGAAAAGAACGGTGAGGCGGATGCCGGGGAGAGTAATCTGTCAGTTTGAATAAAAACGAATGTTATTTTATTTCAAACTGAGACATTACTGTCTCTGGACATTTCACCAACAAAGTTCCCGAAAAAAGAAATCTTAAAAAATGGTTTTATGAGCCGTTTCTCACCAGTTATCAACACAACTTTAAGTAAAATTTGTTGGGAAGAAGCCGGAAAAATCTTTTGCTGCCGAGTGAAAACGTTTTATCTTTATCTCATGAAAAGATTTTTTTTCAACACGCTTGTTTTATTCGGACTAATTTCTATTACAACCGGTTCTTGCCGCAAAGACAACAGCGATGGCTCACCGCCCGTCATCAGCATCAGCGCTCCGTTCGATAACCAGACGTACAATGTATACGACACCATAACGGTTGTCGCCACGGTGAGCGATGACAAGAATCTTTCCACCGTTACGCTGGAGCTTACCAACACTTCGCTGTCCGATGTGCTGCCGCTCATGAACATTCCAGTAACGGGCAAGAGCATGAGCTTTACCCACAAGATCGTGATCAACGATGTCCATATCCTATCCGGCTACTACTACGTGCAGGTAACGGCCAGCGATGGGTACAACACCATCCGCACCTACAAGAAGATATACATTACGGCCGCTCCGCGCAAGCGCACGGGCATTTACTTCATCACCCGCCCCCTCAGCACCATGTATGTTTCCAAGATCGATTCCGCATACAACATTTCTCCCGTGATCCAATGGGGCGGTGATATGTCGGAGAGCGATATCAGCTCGTGGAACCAGGAGCTGTACGTGGCGGGTTATTATACCGGGAAGACCTATTGCATTAATCTTACCGACAAAGCCTTTAAGTGGGCGCAGAACCCCATCATAAGCGGCAACCCGTATTTTCTCGGCATCCATCACTTCAATAACTTTACGTACGTGAGCTATTATGCGGGCTACGTGCACGGGTTCGATTTTTATGGTAACCAGCAGAAGAACAACAATGCCACCAACGGATACTATCCTATTAAGATGCTCGGCATCAATCCGTACTTCATTTACGAGATGCGTGATTTCATCAACACCACGAAGAAGCTGGTGGTGTGCAACGCCAATACCATGTTCGGATTGCAGGAAGTGGTGATCAGCGAGAACGTGGTACAGCTTTGCGCGCCCGATTCCGACAACGTGCTCATCTTTGGCAATAACAACTCCAACCAGGGCGTGCTGGACCATTACCGCATCAGCACCAACGTGAACAATCCTGCTCTTTCGTTACCGGCCAAAGTGCTTGCCGCCACGCAGGTCGATGCCAACACGTATCTCGTTGCCATGGACAACAACACCATTTACAAGTACGATTACTTCCTGAACCAGCTCAGCACGTTTGCATCGGGTGTGATGGCAGCCAAAATACGTTACGATGATGTGAACTCCCAGGCCGTTGTGGCCGAAGCTAAAACGGTGAAGCTGTTCAGCTATCCCTCCGGCTCGCTTGCCAACACCGTGCTTGCGGCCGATACCGTGCGCGATGTGCAGGTGCTGTTCAACAGGTAAATAAAAAACCCCGCGCATTGCGCAGGGCTTTTAAATCATTCCTGTAAACCAAATCAGTTCACGATCTTGTTGCGCAGCGCGGTGACGGCATCTTTCAGTTCCCCCAGCTCTTCGGGCTTCACCTGTGGCATGATGCCGTATTTCTTAAGCGTGGGCTGGGCCGCCTTCATCTCATCCAGCATCTTCTGGCAATCCGCATCCTTGGAATATTGTTTCAGCAGGTCGGTCACGTAGTCGAACGCGTGCGTGTGCACGTACAGGTCGTGCGTAATGTCCTGCACTTCTTTTTTCTTTTTGGGATCGGTGTTGGAGGTAACGGCATTGAGACCGACATACAGTCCTTCCACCCAGCCGCCCGTGATGATGAGCGCCAGCTTGGCCACGCGCTGGTTGCTGCGCAGGTTGCGCTCGGCCTTTTCAAACGCTGCATCCATCAGCGCATCCATCGAGTCGGGCTTGATGCTGCCCGCCTTCTTGGCGAACTCCGGATCAAAAGCGCTCTCGATGCCGAGGTCCTTGCCCAGCTTCATGGTCTGGGCCAGGTATTCGGTTACATCGCTCGTCTGGTTGTACGATGAGGCATAGCCCATATCGGCACCGTATACGCCCAGGTTAAGCGCCTGCTTGTACGCGCCCGAGTAGCTTCCGCTCTTGCCCGAGGGGTTCAGCATGTCCTTCTTATAGTTGAGGCCCGCAGCGCTCAGCTTGTGGGAAAGCGTGTTGGGGCTGGGCACGTTGGTGCGCACCAGCTGCAGGTCGATGCGCGCTTCGGACTTGATGGTGTCCTTGGTCATCTCCATGTCAATGGGTTTCTCTTCTTCCTGCTTGTTACCGCACGAAGTGAACAGCAGTGCCGAAGCGGCAGCCGCAGAGAAAAGGATGGAAAGTTTTTTCATAATGAATTGGTTTTTGATGGGCAAATATATAAAGTTTGGGATAACCAACGAACGGAATTTTAAAGGCTTAGCTCTCCTTATCCTCCAGCACCACTCCCATCGAGCAGAATTTGCGGATGCGCTCGGCTATGCGCTCATCGGGCCCGATCTTATCGAGCGCCCTGAGCTGGGCCACGATCTCTTCTTTCACAGCTTTGAATGCTCCCTCAGGATCGGTGTGAGCCCCGCCCACGGGCTCTTTAATGATGCCATCGATCAGGTTGTTCTTCAGCATGTCCTCTGGAGTAAGCTTAAGGGCATTGGCGGCAAGCTCTTTCTTGTCCCAGGTACGCCATAGAATGGAAGAGCACGATTCGGGTGAGATCACCGAGTACCACGTGTTATCGAGCATCAGCACACGGTCGCCTATGCCGATGCCCAGCGCTCCGCCCGATGCACCTTCGCCAATGATTACGCAGATAACGGGCACGCGGAGGCGGCACATTTCGTACAGGTTGCGGGCAATGGCCTCCCCCTGCCCGCGCTCCTCCGCCTCTATGCCGGGGAAGGCACCGGGTGTATCGATGAGCGTCACCACCGGCTTATTGAACTTCTCCGCCAACTTCATCAGGCGAAGGGCCTTGCGGTAGCCTTCGGGGTTGGCCATTCCGAAGTTGCGGATCTGGCGCATCTTGGTGTTGATGCCTTTCTGGTGGCCGATGAACATCACGCTCCTTCCATCCAGCATGCCAAAGCCGCCCACGATGGCCTTGTCGTCACGCACCGTGCGGTCGCCATGCAGCTCGTTAAACGTCTTATCGGTCATGAAGTCGAGGTAGGCAAGGCTATAGGGGCGATCGGGATGGCGGCTCACCTGCACCTTCTGCCAGGGCGTGAGGCTGGAGTAGATCTCGTTCTGCTTATCCGTGATCTTTTGCTCCAGCTCGCCAATGGCCTTCTTCATGTCCACACCGCTCTTCTGGGCCGCCTGCTTCACTTTATCGAGCTGCTCGTGCAGTTCCTGGATGGGCTTCTCGAAATCGAGGTAATTCATAGGTTCGGATAATCACGCCTTTGGCGTGACGAATATACGAATTGTAAGGAGTGAGAAAGCAGGGAAAACAATATCCTTTATATTCGCAGAAGATGATCTGTTTCCCCAATACGAAGATCAACATCGGCCTGCAGGTGGTTGAAAAACGGCCGGACGGATTTCACAACATCCGCAGTGTTTTTTACCCCATCTCACTTTGCGACATGCTGGAAGCGGTCGAAAGCAAGGATTTTCATTTTACCTCTACCGGCAAGGATATCCCGGGACATACAGAAGACAACCTGTGTGTAAAGGCCTATCGGCTTTTAAGCGCTGAGAAACCCATTCCGCCTGTGCATATCCACCTGCATAAAGTAACGCCCATGGGCGCGGGGCTGGGAGGCGGCTCGGCCAATGCAGCTTTTTTCATCCGGCTCATGAACGAAAAGTTTGCACTTGGGATGGATGATGCAACTATCCGCACCCGCGCTGCGAAGCTCGGCAGCGATTGTCCCTTTTTTGTGTCGAATGAACCGGCTTTTGTACAGGGGCGGGGAGATGTGTTCGAGGCGATCGGCCTGTCCTTAAAGGGATATCATATTGCATTGGTTTGCCCGCCTATTCATATTAACACGGCCGAAGCTTATTCCGGAATTGTTCCGCGCCAGCCCGATGTTACGTTGCCCGAATTTATTTTGAACAACGATCCGGGCAAATGGAAAGAAGAGTTAAAAAATGATTTTGAGCCAAGCGTTTTTCAAAAATACCCGGCTGTTCGCGAGATCAAGGAACGGTTGTATTCCTTCGGGGCCGCTTATGCATCCATGAGCGGCAGCGGCTCGGCCGTTTACGGGATCTTTGAAAGGAAAAAGGATCTCTCCCGCAAATTTCAAGGCTACTTTATTTGGCAGGAGGAATTGAGATAGCTACTTGGGAGCGTAGCGGAGCAGCAGCAAGGCGATTCCCAGGAATAGCACGTTCGGTATCCACACCGCAATGGATGCGGCTATGCTGCCGCTGGTTGCGAAGGTGTTCGCCACCTGCATGAAGAAGATGTAGGAAAAGCAGAGCAGCAGCCCGAACGCAATGTGAAGCCCCGTTCCGCCCCGCACTTTGCGGCTGGCCACGATGGCACCGATGAGCGTGAGCACGAACGTGGCGAAGGGCAATGAGGTTCGTTTGAATTTTTCAACTTCGTAGAACTCTATTTTCTTGGTTCCCTTGTTCTTTTGCTCGGTGATGAAGGCGGTGAGCTCGGGCGTGCTCATGGCCTCCATCCGCTCCATGCGTATGGCCAGGTCCTTTATCTCCAGGTTGCTGATCGTAGTGTCCATGCGCGCGCCTGTCCGGATCTCCTCGTTCATCCCGTTGAGCTTACGGATGAAATAGTTCTCGATGGTCCATTTGTTATGCAGGCTGTCCCACACGGCCTGGTCGGCCTTCAGGTACCAGTACCGGTTGCCGTTGCTTATTTTCTCCATGGAGAACATGTAAGCGGTCTTGTTCGGATAATCATACTTCCACATGTACACGAACGTGCCCGGCCCCGTCTGGCGGTGAATGTTCTGGTCATACGAAAGCGTTCGTTCCCAATAGTACCGTTCTTCAAAACGCTGGCGCTTCTTGTTCGCATAGGGGATCACCGAATGGTTCATGTAGAGGGAGATCATGGAAAGAATGAATGCCCCGGCCATGTACGGTACAAGCAGGCGCTTGAAGCTTACCCCGCTGGCGAGTATCGCAATGATCTCGCTCTTGGCGGCCATACGCGAGGTAAAGAAGATCACAGCGATAAAAACGAACAGCGGGCTCAGCATGTTGGCGAAGTAGGGGATGAAGTTCAGGTAGTAGTCGAAGACGATCGCATGAATAGGCGCCTTCTTGTCCATGAAATCACCTATCTTCTCCGAAATGTCGAACACCACCACGATGAGCATGATGATGATGATCGAAAAGAAAAAGGTTCCGAGGAATTTCCTGAGGATGTATATGTCCAGCTTTCTGATCATAACCGTTCCTGGAGCTGTTTCACCATTTTATTTTTCCATCCTGCGAACGAACCATCCGCGATCTTATTGCGCGCTTCCTGCGTCAGCCACATGTAAAAACCGAGGTTATGAAGCGTGGCGATCTGCATGCCCAGCAATTCATTGGTGCCTACCAGGTGACGAAGGTAGGCTTTTGAGTAATCTTTGTCGGCAAACACTGTTCCTTCTTCATCAACGGGCGAGAGATCGTCCTTCCATTTTTCATTCCGGATGTTGATGATGCCTTGCCGGGTGTACAGCAGGCCGTGCCGGGCATTCCGGGTAGGCAGCACGCAGTCGAACATATCGATGCCCAGCGCGATGCATTCGAGGATGTTTGCCGGGGTTCCCACGCCCATGAGGTACCTCGGTTTTTCTTTTGGAAGGATGCCGCAGACCACTTCCGTCATGGCATACATCTCCTCGTCCGGCTCGCCCACCGAAAGGCCGCCAATGGCATTGCCTTCACGATCCAATGATGCAACGGTCTCTGCCGATCGTATCCGCAGGTCTTTATACACGCTTCCCTGCACGATCGGGAAAAGGGTTTGCTTATAGGAATGCACAGCCGGGGTTTTGTCAAAATGCTCGCAGCACCTCTTCAGCCACTGGTGCGTTAGTTCCGTGGAATTTTTTGCGTAAGCGTAGTCGCACGGAAAAGGTGTGCATTCATCGAATGCCATGATGATATCCGCCCCGATCTTCTTCTGGATATCGATGGCCGATTCGGGAGAGAAAAAATGTTCTGAGCCATCGATGTGGGAAGAGAACTTAACACCTTCTTCTGATATTTTTCTTTTAGCGGATAGCGAATACACCTGGTAGCCTCCGCTGTCGGTAAGCATCGGCTTGTTCCACCCGTTAAAGCGCTGGATCCCGCCTGCCTTTTCGATCACATCGATGCCGGGGCGGAGATAAAGGTGATAGGTATTTGCCAGCATGATGTGCGCACCGATATTTTCTGCGAGCTCTTTCTGGTGGACACCTTTTACGGAACCGGCCGTTCCCACCGGCATGAAGCAGGGCGTGCTTATCTCCCCGTGACCGGTAGTGATAATGCCTGTCCGGGCCGAGGAGCTTTTATCGGTATGAGAGAGGGTGAAATTCAAAAGGCAGGATCGATCGTTGGCTTACGAGGCGAAGAGCGGGTACTTCCTCATCCAGCCGTTCACTTTCTTTTTCACTTCGCCCATACGTGTTTCGTTGTCGAGGTTCATGAGCACTTCATCGATCAGTTCCACGATCTTCGGCATGTCTTTTTCCTTCAGTCCCCTCGTGGTCACGGCAGGCGTCCCGATGCGGATGCCCGAGGTTACCATGGGGCTCTTGTCGTCAAAGGGCACCATGTTCTTGTTCACGGTGATGTCGGCCTTGATGAGCCCGTTCTCAGCCTGCTTTCCGGTGAGGTTCTTCGAACGCAGGTCTATCAGCATGCAATGGTTATCCGTACCCCCGGATATTACATTGTAGCCTTTATCCACGAAGCACCGGGCCATGGCTGCCGCGTTCTTTTTTACCTGCACAACGTACTTCAGGAACCCATCTTCCAGCGCTTCACCGAATGAAACCGCTTTTGCAGCGATCACATGCTCCAGCGGCCCGCCCTGCGTGCCGGGGAATACGGCCGAATCGATCAAGGAAGACAGTGTCCGCACCTCGCCCTTGGCCGTGGTGATGCCCCAGGGGTTGGGCATGTCCTTCCCGATGAGTATCACGCCACCGCGCGGCCCGCGCAAAGTTTTATGCGTGGTTGAGGTCACGATGTGGCAATGCGGAAGCGGGTCGGAGAGCAGTCCCCGCGCGATCAGCCCTGCGGGGTGGGCGATATCGGCCATGAGGATGGATCCGGCCTTGTCGGCAATTTCGCGCATGCGCCTGAAGTTCCAGTCGCGCGAGTAGGAGGATGCACCGGCAATGATGAGCTTCGGCTTTTCGCGAAGCGCAATGGCTTCCATCGTATCGTAATTGATGCGGCCCGTTTCCTTATCCACGCCATAGAACACCGGGCGGTACAGTTTGCCGGAAAAATTCACCGGGGAGCCGTGCGTGAGGTGCCCACCGTGCGAAAGGTCGAAGCCCAGGATCGTATCACCGGGCTTGAGCACGGCCAGCATCACGGAAGCATTGGCCTGGGCCCCGCTATGGGGCTGCACATTGGCCCACTCGGCATTGAACAGGGTCTTGAGCCGGTCGATGGCCAGCTGCTCCACCTTGTCCACCACCTCGCAGCCTCCATAGTATCGTTTGCCCGGGAGTCCCTCCGCGTACTTATTGGTAAGAACCGAGCCCATGGCCTTGAGCACCTGTTCGCTCACGAAATTCTCCGAGGCGATCAGCTCGAGGCCGTTGCGCTGGCGGCCGGTCTCTTCTTTTATCAGTTCGAAGATCTGCGCATCTGTTTTCATAAAAATACCGGGGATGATTGATTCGTGAAAACAAAAGTAGGATTATTTTTCCTTCAGCCTTTGCGAAAGAAAGAATGCCGGCACCAGCACCATGGCGGGCACGGGCGATTGGGCCACGCCCATGAAGAAGCGCGCGAAAGTATAGCATGGCAGCGACCAGGCAGGATGCACCCAGGCGATCGCCATTGCAATGCCCGATACCCCGAATAGCAGCGCATAAAAGCAAACCGCGTAGAATAAAAATTTTTTATCACCAGTCAGCACCTTAAGTGTCCAAAGGGTCAGGCTCAGAAAAAGAAAAGCAAAGAGAAATGTCAGCGCCCACTTGAGGTTGTTCAGCTGGCTGTACGAGTAGCTCTCGAGAAACTTCATCTTGTCGGATACACGCGCCTTGTCATCCTTATAATACAGGATATGCATTTGCCCATTTATGTTATAAAATGTGAACTCACGGATGTAGCCGCAAACAATAAAAACAAGGACCGACAGTATAAGCAGCAGCTTTTTGCTGGAGGTCTTCATGGAGACTTTCTGTTTAGGGGCAATGCGGAGAAGCGGTTGGCCCAGATCATCCAGAGCAGGAAGATGAATGCGTACACAAAAATGGTGAACGTGTACGTGTGGTTCACTACGGTCAGCTCGTACGAAAACGTTTCGATAATGGCCAGGCACACCACGCGCACCACGTTGATGAAGAATATGGCCACGATCCCTGCGGGGATGAAAGCCAATTTCCTTTTCCACTTGCCGGGATACGAGATCACGAAGATGGAGAAGAGCGCGAAGAGGTCCATGCCGTTGCATTTTTCCCCTACGAATATTCCTACCGTGCCATCGATCCCCATAAAATTGTAGTTCACTCCTTCGATGAGGCGGTAGCCGAACGCCCGCAAGATGGCTTCAGTCACTTTCACCGTGCTGCCCACCACGAAGGCATCCGTACCGGTGTATTTTTTTAAAATGAAGTTATAAATAAGGTACCACGCAACATACAGAAGAGCGAACAGCACGAGGAACCTAACGACCGGCTTTTTGGCAAGTGAGGAGAGCATGCTGTAAAAATAAAGAATCCCGAATTATTCGGGATCCTTTTTGTTTCGGTCGAAGAGTTTTTTCCCTCCGTAGATGGCGCCCGCTGCAATGAGGAAGCCGATGCCGCCATCGATAGGCACGGTGCAGGGCGGGGGCCAGCAGGGTGGCGGGGGAGGGGGAGGCGGGGGGGGCGGGGGTGGCGCACCAAATGCATTATTCATAATTCCCGAAGCAGTAATTAAAAATAAAATCACTGAAAGAAGAGCGAATACCTGTTTAAGTTTCATAGCGCGAACTTAAGCATTAATTTATTAATAGAACACCCGCCTGGAAATTGTTTGACCGTTCACGGTAACGGTTACCAGATAAATATTATGCATGGCGGGTATGTCAAGCTTCATCTTTCCGCTAAGCACATTCACCTGTTTGCTCTCCATTACGCTTTCTCCAAGCATGTTGTATGCTGAAATCACAACAGGGGTGGAGCTGTCAAAATTGAAATCAGCGAACACTCCGTTTTCATTGGAGAACACATTGACATTATTTTGAGTGAGCAAGGTTGTTCCCTGCTGCGGCATCCTGCAGTTTCCGTTGCGGCTGAAATGCACGATAAATTTTTTCGGCTCTTCCGATCCCGTGCTTTTGAATTTGTACTGATTGGTCTTGGTCAGGTCGATGACCTCTCCGGTAGCAGGGTTCTCAAGTGAAACGCAACTGTAATCGTTCAGCATATCTACACCGGCAACTCCCAGCTCATATTCGCCAGCGACAGGTGCCAGCACCGCAAGCGTCATATCCAGTTCATCTTTATCTGCAGCAAGTCGGCTCATCTTGAGTTCCCTCCTTTCAGAATTAATGAAGTAGGCGGCCGGTGCGTTGTCATAGCGGCTCCGTTTGAAAATAGCATCTCCCGATCCGAAGGTCTCTGAAGCTTCGGGGGAAAATTTTATTACCGATTCCCCCCAATAGCTGTTTACGTTGGACGATACCTTAAAGCGAAGGGTGCCGGAATACAATGCGGGCGCAATGATGGGCGCCTCGCTCATGGTTTTGTGCGACTCCATAAAGCTCAGGCTGCCTCCGGAAGTGCAATAAACCCAGAATCCTTGTGTTGCAACCAATATATTGGGATTCGCAGCAAGACGGGCTCCTGTTCCCGTTGTACCATCGGACGACTCATAGTTGCCTGTTGTTTCATCAAAGATAAGGAACGTGGCTCCAGCACCTATTGTGCTGGTATTTGAAGCGTTCAAAGATGTCCACTTGATAGGGCACTGATATGGATTTCCCACAATATTGTATCCATCGCCTGCAGCCGTTATCGCTCTCGATACAGTTCCCGCATTTGGAGTTCCGGGAGTATAAAATGTCTTCGGACTAAAAGAGCTCAAATCATCTCCCATCCAAAGCTCGATCCCTTCTCCCGGGTTTATTGTTCTTCCTGTTAATACATGAATGCCGACAAATGGCCCGCCCGTATAGGTATAAGCGGATACATACGTGCAGGGAGGACCCGCACCTGCGCACCCGTCATTGCTATCATCGGCACTAAACCAAAAATTGGGTTGAAGGTCCCAATCCTGTAGCGTAGCAGATGTTGCCGGTGAGGTCATATCCTGGTAATTAGCCGTTCCGGTTGGCGATGTAATATAGCGTTGCATCTGGTAGCCTGTTCCGGCAAATGAAAATGCAGGCGCAGCGGGTATGGTTGCGATCTTGGCGGTAAGGGCAGGGGTAGAGAGAAAGGTGCACGATCCCGTGCCTGAATTGAACGACCCCGCTCCGGTAAGAGATACGGTGAAAAGATCAGCAATCGTAACGGCCCCTGACAATGTTTTTGCACCCGATCCGCCTATCGTTATGTCGTAAAAGCCTGTTGTAGATGATCCTCCAATTGACTGCGCAGCATTATTAAAGGTCACGTTGCCGCTTTGAGGAACGAACGTACCGTTATTGGTCCAGTTCCCACGGGCAGTGATCTGGTAGTTTGAGGCCGATACATCCAATGTGCCGCTTGATATGGTTATATCGTTATTTGCCTGTATAGGCCGGGCGAGTGTAACCGATCCGGAGCCTGAAAGGGTGAGATTAGGGAATTGTTGCGCAGATGCAGCTCCCCCTATTGTTTGAGCACCGGTTCCGTTGAAGGTTACTGTACCTCCGCTCGGGGTGCCACTGAGAATTGTTCCGTTCGCTGTCCAGTTACCGCTTATAGTTATGTTGTTGGTCGATGTAAAACGGTTTAAAGTACCAGCTGCATTCACAGTAAGGTCAGCAACGATAAGATCGAAATTGAATGTTTTGATGGCAGATGTGATGATAAGATTTGCATACTGGCCTCCTGTTGGGTTTTTGATAGCGTAATTCGCACCTGTATATGTTATTGTATTGTTTGCTGCTGCTGCATCCAGCGTGAAAAAAGCTGTTGCATACAATCCCTTGTTTAAACTTAAAAATGAGCTCCCTCCCTGTGTCCATTTGGATGCAGATCCGGAATTATATGGATAAATACTGCCGCTGGTCAATGTTACCGATCCATTGTTTGTTACCCACACACTGTTCGAATTGTTGAACAGCCAAAAGTTTCCTGCCTTATTAATAACGACCCCGACAGCGATGATCTGTGTAGTTACACCTGATGGATTATTGAACCAAAGATCTCCTGTATGACTCCATGTTCCGGTGCCTGAAATAACGATCCCGCCATCGGCCCTTCGGAACCCGATCGCCCCAGTGCCCGCGATATCTCCATTGTTTGTTAAAAGACGTTTTATTTGCAAAGATGCACCGGCAACAGTAGTTATTGTTCCGCCAGCGTTAATAGTGAGATTATTTATAATACTTTGAGGAGAGGAACTGGTGGTTACATTGTGTCCGCTCAGTATGGTCGCGTCATCGGTTGCACTTGGAACACCGGCCGGTGACCAGGTGGCTGGGGTGGTCCAGCTCCCGCTCCCTGCAGAGGTGTAGGATGTGCAGTACGCGATGCTGGCTGATGCTGTAAGAGAAAGCAGAAGGAGTGTAAATTTTTTCATGATGTAGGTTTTACAATCAGTTGAAAACAAGCCTGTAAAGTTAAGAAAAAGATTGAGAGATCGGTTATTTTAACGAAATAGGGTTTTAGAGGTTTCAGCCATGTTTAAGCGGTTATTCACAGTTGGTTTGGGTTGAATTGATGAAGATGGCTGCTATTCAAAGCGCAAAACCGGTTATTTTTTAAAAGAAACAATAATTAATAACTTTGCGAGAATATATGGCAGAGAAGAATTCTATTATAGATACGAACGACCTCAAGAGGTTGTGGAAAATTGTTCGTACTAACTGGTACTACCCCATCGTATTGATCATTATTTCGCTTGGGTTGTCGCAGGTGTACATCCATAAGCAAAACCCGGTATATGCGGCCCAGGCAAAGGTGCTTCTGAAGGAAGAAAAAATCTATAATTATCAAAGCCAGATCCTTTCACAGGTGGGCGTGTACCAGCAGACCTTTAAGGATGTGACCAACCAGAAAAGCGTTATTACCTCCGCCAATCTTATAAAAAAGGCCCTTTCCCGGCTCAACCTGGGCGTTTCCTATTATATTGTTGGTCGCCTGAAGACCACGGAAGAGTTCGACTTCATGCCGTTTACAGTTCACGCGGAAAAGTTCAACAATGATTTTTATGAACGGGAGATCCAGTTGAATGTCACCGGTCTCAATTCGTTCGAGGTGTCGTACCAGCAGCCGGGATCCGGGGAATCGGTAACGCACAACTACAGGTTCGGGGAGCTCGTGATGGGGGACAATATGTATTGCACCATCACCAAGAACCCCAACCTGAATGAGCAGACCATTGAAAGTCTCAGGAAGGTGAATTACAAATTCGTGGTTCATAACCCGCAGTATCTTATTTATAAGTACCAGGGAGTCCTCTCGGTCTCTAACCCCGACTGGACAGCCATCCTGAACGTAACGATGAACGATGAACTGCCACAGCGCGCAGTTCAGTTCCTCGACACTTTATGCCAGATATATATCGATAACACGCTTAAATCGCAGTTCGAGATCAATGAGAATACGCTCAGCTATATCGACAGGCAACTGAAAGGAGTTACGCTGATCCTGGATTCCATTGAAGATGAGCTGGAGCAGTACAAGAAGCAAAAGGCCATCCTCGATATCGGTAAGCAGAACGAAGAATATTTCACGAAGTTGTCCCTGTACGATTCTGAAAAGCGGGAACTGGAGCTCAAGGTGCAGTCGTTGGGTGCCCTGGAGGATTACATTCTTAAAAGTGCCGATGAAAGGCTGCTGCCCCCTTCGTTGTACATTATTGATGATGATTTCCTGAAAACATCTATCAACTCGCTTTACACCATGCAAATGCAGAAGAACGGCATGTTGTACAACTCCACGGAAAAAAGCGTTTCCATCGATGAGCAGAACAGGAAAATAGAGCTGCTCAAGAACAATATCCTGACCTACATCAACAATGCCAAGAAGGCCCTGAAGCAGAAGATAACCGATGTGCAGGCACAGATCGCAGACTATGAAGGGCTCATACGGGGCGTTCCCAAAACAGAGCGCGACCTTCTGAACATCGAGCGGAGGCAGCAGGTGAACGAGAAGTTGTATGTATACCTTCTTGAAAAAAGAGCTGAGACGGTTATTGCCAAGGCGGGTATTGTTCCGGAGACCTCTGTGATCGAATCTGCCCATTCCCTGGGTGCCATCTCTCCCAACATATCCAAGATCCGGTCGACCTTTGCCAGTGCCGGTATCCTGGTGGCCCTCGTCATTATCTTTGTACGGATCATTTTCTTCAGCCGTATCGAAACTTTCGAGGAACTGAAGGCTGCTACTTCGCTGCCCATTTTAGGGGAGATCCTGTATACGGATGCTGCAAAGGAGCAGTACATCGTGGTGGATGCCGATCCCAAATCAGCCGTAACAGAGTCGTTCCGTGCAGTACGCACGAACTTGCAATACCTGGCTTCGGAGCAGCAATCCAAAGTGATGCTCGTAACCTCTTTTAACCCGGGTGAAGGGAAAACCTTTTGTTCCATTAACCTTGCTGCAATACTGGCCAAAGCAGGCAAAAAAGTCTTGATACTCGAGCTCGACCTTCACAAGCCCAAGGTCCAGATCGGGCTCAAGATGACCTCAGAGATCGGTATCAGTACGATCCTGATAGGTAAGAATAAACCGGGTGAGGCAGTTATGAATACAGAAATTGAGAACCTCGATGCGATCCTTTCCGGCCCTGTCCCCCCGAATGCTTCAGAGCTGGTTATGAGCTCCAATATGGACGCGATCTTTGCTTATGCGAGAAAGAACTATGATTATGTCATCGTTGACACACCGCCCATTTCTCTCATTTCAGATGCACTTATATTGATGAAAAATGTGGATGCATCACTCTTTGTGTTAAATATCCGGCATGCCAAAAGGGATGCTCTTGCTGCTGCGCAGGAAGTGGTGGAAGTGAACAAGATCCGAAATTTCGGTCTGGTGCTGAACGGTGTAAAAAGGAAGCGTTCGAAATATTACTACGGCCGGTATGGATACGGTTATGGCTATGGGTATGGGTACGGCTACGGCTACGGTTCTAAATCCTGATCTTTTTTGAAGCAGCCCGAAATATCAAGCGATCAGAAATGGGATTTGATCATCAGGCCCCGCTACGGCTGGTTTGATATCGATCTGCGCGGGCTATGGAGGTACCGTGACCTGATCATGCTCTTTGTGAAAAGGGATTTTCTTGCGAACTATAAACAGACCGTTCTTGGGCCACTGTGGTTTGTCATTCAACCGGTGATGACCTCTGTTTTGTTTCTCGTGGTGTTTGGGCAGATCGCGCGCATTCCTACGGGCGGAATGCCTCCTATGCTTTTCTACATGTCCGGCATCGTGATGTGGACCTATTTTTCCGAATGCCTTACAAAAACCTCTTCCACGTTCATTGCCAATGCTGGAATTTTCGGAAAAGTTTATTTCCCGAGACTGGTCATTCCCTTTTCAATAGTTATTTCTAATCTGATGAAGTTCGCTGTCCAGTTCCTGATCTTTATCGGGTTCTTTATTTATTTCGTTACTCGGCCCGATTCGTCCGTTCAGCCCAACATATACATGCTGCTGCTGCCCGTGCTGCTCCTTATCATGGCACTTATGGGATTGGGTCTTGGCATCATTGTTTCCTCATTCACGACCCGTTACCGGGACCTGACTTTTTTGATAACATTTGCCGTGCAGCTGCTGATGTACCTTACTCCCATCATTTACCCGGCATCCATCTGGGGCAAGTACGAGTACCTGATCTACTATAATCCGATGGCGGGGATCATCGAAACGTTCCGGTTCGCATTTCTCGGAACGGGCGAATTGGTTTGGCACCATCTCGTTTACAGTGCGTGTTTTTCCCTGGTCGCGCTTGGCGCAGGCGTACTGCTTTTCAGCCGCGTGGAAAAGACCTTTATGGACACCGTATAAATATGCAAACGGTTATTTCAGCGGAACATGTCACGAAGATCTATCGCCTGGGGCAGATCGGTGCGGGAACGCTCTCGGAAGACCTGGGTCGCTGGCTTGCTGTTAGGAAGAAGCATCGTTCGCAGACCGCGGACGGAGGCCCCGGCAAGGAACACATCGCTTTGAATGACGTTTCTTTCCAGGTAAAACAGGGTGAGGTGCTTGGTATAATCGGGAAGAACGGGGCGGGCAAGTCCACGCTGCTCAAGATCCTGTCGCGTGTTACCGCTCCCACCAAAGGAATAGTAAAAATAAGAGGGCGGGTGGCGAGCCTGCTCGAGGTAGGGACAGGGTTCCACCCGGACCTGACCGGTAGGGAAAATGTATTTCTTAACGGTGCAATCCTGGGCATGACGAAGGCCGAAATAAAGAAGAGGTTCGATGAGATCGTCAGCTTTTCGGGTGTTGGAAAATATATTGATACCCCTGTTAAACGATACAGCAGCGGAATGTATGTGCGGCTGGCGTTTGCTGTTGCGGCACATCTCGAGCCCGAAATCCTTATTGTGGACGAAGTGCTTGCAGTAGGCGATGCGGAGTTCCAAAAAAAATGCCTGGGCAAAATGAAAGATGTCTCAGGTCAGGGCCGCACGGTGCTTTTTGTCAGCCACAACATGCCGTCAGTAAGAAATTTATGCAGTCGGGGAGTATTGCTGGACAGCGGCAGATTGAGCTATGCCGGAGAGATAAAAGAAGTGATCGATGAATACCTCAGACCGCAGGCCACGGTAAACAAAATTGAAGGAATGATCGTATGGGAAAACGGCACTGCGCCCGGAGGAGAAGAAGTGGTGCTTCGATCCATCCGCCTGCTTAACGAAAAGAATGAGGTTGCCGGAACATTTTACACTTCATCCCCCATTAAGATTGAAATTGCGTATGACCTTCTCCAGGACCTGTCGGGATCAAGGCTCATTATCCAGTTGATCGATATGAACGGGAGCGTGGTTTTTGGTTCAACAAACCACATGCAGGATTCGCAAAGAAAAGAAAAGGGAAAATATGTAACCGTATGCACCATCCCCGATAATTTGCTCAATACAGGGCGCTATAATGTGCTGGTACACATGGGAATTCCAGGAGTAAAGGTTTTGGTCCAGGGCGCTCCGTTCATTTCGTTCGATACCGTCTCATTGGGTGCTCATGGATCGATGTTTTCCGAAAGCTGGTCCGGGATGATAGCTCCCCTTCTCAAATGGGAGACCTTTAAACAGTCAGTTTAGGCATGCAAGCATTTGTTAAAATAAAGAACAGGTTGAAACTTTTCTGGGATCCCCGTGCCGCCCTTAAGCAGAATGCCAATGGCATCTATAAAAGCATAATGGATAATGATCTGTTTGTTCCGATCACCGACACATTGCCGGGTGACATTTTCATTGCCGGATTTCCTAAGTCCGGCAATACCTGGATGCAGTCCCTTGTAGCCGGCTTGCTTTTCGGTATCGACACCCAATATCTTTCAGACCATTTGGCTCAGGAAATAGTTCCTGACGTACATATCCGGAAACTATACAAGCGGTTCTCAAATTTGAACTTTTTTAAAACGCATCACCTTCCCAAGCCTCACTATAAGAAAGTGATATACCTCGTTAGAGACGGGCGTGACGCCATGGTATCGTACTATCATTTTAACAAACAGTTTCACCCAGATATTCAGCTGAAGGATATGATTATCGAAGGTAAGGAAGTATTTCCATGCTCATGGCATATGCATGTCAGGCAATGGCGGAGCAATCCTTATGGCGCAGAGGTGATGCATCTTCGTTACGAAGACCTGTTGAGCGAACCGCTTAAGCAGTTGAAAGCGGTCTGTTCGTTTGCCGGCATTGAGCGCGATGACGACCTCATAAAAAAAGTGATATCCGGGAATACCTTTGAAAAAATGAAACGGAAGGTTGAAGATTACGGTGGAATCGGGCACGTAAGCTGGAAAGGCAAAAAGGGATCCGAATTTTTCCGAAAGGGGATAACAGGGGATTATAAGAGAGAAATGCCCGCAGAGTTGCTTGATTATTTCAACGAACGGTCCAGGGAGGAATTGAATTATTTTAACTATTTGTAATAGTATTCAAGATGAATTTTTTTAAAAGAACAGGCAGAAAAATAATTGAACTGTTATACCCCGAGATCACCATTCTGAATAATCGGAACATCGTTTGGAGCAAAATCATTTCATACTCTGAAAAATGTGAATTTCAGCAGCCGGTCAAATTATACGAACCATACAGAATCGTTAACTCCGCCATAGGAGCATATACATACATTCATGAAAATTCGAATATCTCCGAAACATCCATAGGTAAATTCTGTTCCATAGGGCCGAATTTTATATGCGGATGGGGGATCCATCCTACGGATGGTATCAGCACTTCGCCCATGTTTTATTCTACAAAGAAGCAGAACGGCATTTCCCTCTGTGATAAGGATAAAGTTCAGGAACGAAAGCCGATCGACATTGGTCACGATGTCTTTATCGGGGCCAACGTAACTATCCTGGATGGCGTTTCTATCGGGACAGGAGCTGTAATAGGGGCCGGTGCTGTCGTCTCCAAAGACATTCCTCCTTATGCGATAGCTGTTGGATGCCCGATCCAGATCACCCGATTCCGCTTTTCTGAGCAGCAGAGAGAGAAATTATTGAAGATCAAATGGTGGGATCGCGATCTGAGTGAGTTAAAGGAATTCGATAAACTTTTTTTTGAGATCGATCAGGTCATTTCCAGGTTTGCAAAGAACCCGGTTGAATGAAAAGGATAATCAAAAGCTTTTTCCGCCTTTTGGGGCTGGAGTTGCGAAGGGCCGGTACTGGCAACAGGGTGCAGTTGGAGGATGACGCCTGGGGTGCGAGCATGATGCACGGCCTGGCGCGCATGTCCGCACTGGGGATCCGGCCTGCTTCTGTAATTGACCTGGGCGCTGCGCAGGGAAATTGGACCCGGCAGGCCATGCGCTTCTGGCCGGATGCGCAGTACCTGCTTTTCGAACCCCTGCAGGAACGGGAAAACGAGCTTGAGACTTTCCGGAAGACCCATCCGAATGCTCATCTTGTTCTTTCAGCAGCCGGGAAGCAGAAAGGGAAGGTTGAATTTACCGTGTCGGACGATCTCGATGGAAGCGGGGTGTACCCGGATCAGGCCGGGACAAAAAAAAGGACCGTAGATGTAGCAACTATCGATGATGAAGTGCACCGGCTGGGACTGAAGCCCCCTTTCCTGCTCAAGTTCGATACACACGGTTTCGAAGTTCCGATCCTGGAAGGTGCCCGGCAAACATTAAAGCACACCGATCTTGTTGTGATGGAGTGCTACGGATTCCGGCTCAGCCCCGGTTCGCTTCTTGCCTACGAGATGTGCGCACACCTGGAACAATACGGGTTCCGGCTTTGCGACATCGTGGATGTAATGCGCAGGCCCGGTGATAAACTGCTCTGGCAATGCGATCTTTTTTTTCTTCCTGTCTCTCACCCTTCGTTCAAGCGGAGTACGTACCTGTGAGCACGTACCCCAAAATAAGCATTGTTACTCCAAGCTTCAACCAGGGCAAGTACCTGGAAGAGACCATTCGTTCGCTCCTCGACCAGGAGTATCCCAACCTGGAATACATTATCATGGACGGAGGCAGCACGGACGATTCACCGGGGATCATAAAAAAGTACGCCCCGCACCTTGCTTACTGGACAAGTAATAAGGACGGGGGATTGTACGATGCCGTTAACCGGGGATTTGCACGTACCACCGGTGAGATCATGGGCTGGATCAATTCGGACGACAAGCACCAGGAAAGATCGCTCTTCAAGATCGCGGAAATTTTTAAAACCTTTCCCCGGGTGGAATGGCTCACGGGCCGCTCCTCTTCCCTGGACGAGCAGGGCAAAACGTTCGCAGTCACGGATATTGAAAAATGCCGCTGGAGCAAGGCCCAATTCTATTCGCTTTATCTCCAACAGGGTTTTATCCAGCAGGAATCCACATTCTGGAGAAGGGGATTGTGGGAAAAAGCTGGGGGCCGCATCCGCACAGACCTTAATTATGCGGGCGACTTCGAGCTCTGGCTCCGGTTTTTCCGGCATGCGGAATTGTATACTTGCTCACAGGTGCTCGCGGGTTTCAGGTTCCGAAAAAAAGATCAGCTTTCGTTCGACAAGAAGGAGGAGTACCTGCAGGAAGCCATCCGCGAATACCGGGAGCAGGTTGGCAGCAACGATAAAAAAGAGCTGCACCTGGGCCGGATCTATTTCTTTCGCTGGCTTGCAGGGAAATCCGTCCTCCCGCGCTTTTTTTCATCTTTGGAAAAAAGAATGTTCCGTTTACCCCCCGTGATCGATCTTGACAAAGCGACCGGGAAATATTATTTTCGGGAAAGATGAGCCTGCCGAAGATAACGGTTGTAACGCCCAGCTTTAACCAGGGCCGGTACATCGGGGACACCATACGCTCAGTGATCGGCCAGGACTATTCCGACCTTGAATATCTTGTGATGGATGGCGGGAGTACTGACGATTCGAAAGAGATAATTACGAAGTACGAAAAACACCTGGCCTATTGGACCAGTGAACAAGACAGCGGGCAGGCGAATGCCATCAACAGGGGATTTGCAAGGTCAACAGGGGATGTACTGTGCTGGATCAATTCCGATGACATGCTTCTGCCTGGGGCGCTTCATTTTGTCGGCTCGTGCCTGGACATTTCCGAGCCTGTGATACTTTGCGGCAATTGCAGCCATTTTATGCAGGGCACCGACTGGAAATGGGGCAGTGCAGTAGAGGAAGATGCAAAACGTTACAAGCTCAGCGAAATGGCGTATATCATACAGCCCTCTTCTTTCTGGACCCGCAAGGCGTGGGAAATTGCCGGCCCGCTCAGGGAAGACCTGCATTATGCTTTCGACTGGGAATGGCAGATACGGGCGGAACAGGCCGGTGTGAAATTTATCTTCGAGAAGGAATATTTATCCTCGTACCGGGCGCATGATGAGCACAAGACCGGAACCGGGGGGCAAAAACGAAGAGAAGAGATACAAAAGATATATTTGATGTATAACGGCAGGGCCTTTGCAGATCTTGCAGAGAAAGTGATCCGTAAAAGGAAAAGTATCAATGCCCACATTTCCTGGTACCGGGCTCTCGGGTTGGGAAAGATGGAGAACAGGCTGTTGAGACTTTTTATGCCTTCGCTCTTCCGTGACCACGATCGCTGCACGGTAAATGCTATTTTGAAAATGTTGCAATAATGGATCGTTACCCCCGCATAACCGTGGTCACCCCTTCGTACAACCAGGCCGGATTCCTGGAACAGGCCATCTGCTCGGTCATCGGGCAGGATTACCCGGGACTCGAATACATTATTGTCGATGGAGGCAGCACGGACGGATCACCGGAGCTGATAAAAAAATACGAGAAGCATCTTGCGTACTGGGTAAGCGAAAAGGACAACGGGCAATCGCATGCCATTAATAAAGGACTTGCGCGCGCTTCGGGCGAGGTGTTCAACTGGCTCTGCAGCGATGATTACCTCGAGCCCGGTGCCCTCCATGCTATGGCCCGGGTTTTCGCTGCGGATACCCGCGTGAAATGTTATGCCGGGTCGATCCGGAAGTTTGGAAAAGAGGTGCCGGATAGCTTTTACCCGAAAATGGTTCGGAGCGATTGGGAAGATACTGTAAGAAAGCGCGTGATCAAGCAGCCTGGCGTTTTTTTTCACCGGGATGCGATCGCCCGGATGGGCCGTCTGAACGAGCAGCTTCATTATACCATGGATGCGGATTGGACGGTGAAGTTCCTGCTCACGCATGCATCGGAGAATTTGTTCGAAGAAGACCACCTCACTGCCCATTACCGCGTTCACACGGCATCCAAGACAGGCTTCCAGGCCGAAAAATTCATCCATGAAGATATTTCGCTCATGCATGCGATAGCTTCGGCAGCAGAACTCGGACACTATGCCCGTTTTCTCGAAGACCAGCATGCCGATAAAACCATCTCTTTTCCGCGAACGCTCATAACGGATTCGAACAGGCGTCTGGCCGAGCATCTTGTTTTCTGGTTCTGCCTGAGGATATCTTCGATGGTCTACACCGAAAACGATTTTGAACGCGCCAGGAACTTCCTGGACCGTATTTCATGGGATCATATCGGGCTTTACCCGGAAGAGCGTGCCTGCTTGAAGTTCCTGGAAGATAACGTACGGAACAAAAGCTGGTTCTCGTACCGCATCAGGCGCTGGCTCAAGTGGAACTTGGGCAAAAGGCATCTGAACCCTGAGCAATAATTTCCTATTTTTGCCTTTCCCATGGATTTAAAAGGAAAGCGATTCTTGCTTATCGGTGGAGCTGGCTTCATTGGCTCTCATGTAGTTGACCAGCTGTTGAAGGAGGATGTAAAAGAGGTGATCATCTACGACAATTTCACGCGGGGCAGGTGGGACAATCTGGAACAGGCGCTCAAGGACAAACGTTGCAAGGTGTTTGAGCTGGGAGGCGATATCCTTCAGACCGACATCCTGGACAAAGCTATGGAAGGTATGCACGGGGTGTTCCACCTGGCCGCCCTTTGGCTCCTTCATTGCTATGAATATCCCCGGAGCGCGTTCGATGTGAACGTACGGGGCACATACAATGTCATTGAGTCGGCTGTGAAGAATAAGGTGCAGCGTGTTGTTTACTCTTCGAGCGCGTCCGTTTACGGGAACGCCCTCGAGATCCCGATGACTGAGGAGCATCCTTATAATAATGATACGTTCTACGGTGCGACCAAGATCGCTGGCGAGCACATGTTCAGGTCGCTGGGCATCCGCTACGGACTTTCCTGGTCGGGGCTCCGTTACATGAACGTGTACGGCCCGAGGCAGGATTACCAGGGAGCTTACATTGCGGTGATGCATAAAATACTCGACAAACTGGAGAACGGGCAAAAACCTGTGGTATACGGTGACGGGTCCCAGCAATATGATTTCATTTCGGTTGAAGACGTGGCCCGGGCTAATATTTGCGCCATGCGCTCTTCCGCATCGGGGCAGAACTACAATGTAGGCAGGGGCATCGGAACTTCCATCAGGGAGCTGACCGAGCTTCTGATCCGCCTTTCAGGTGTTCAAAGCGGGATCCAGTATGAACCGGCCGGGCTGACCTTTGTCACGAACCGCATCGGGAGCATTGCAAAAGCGGAAAAAGATCTTGCCTTTAAATGGAAGATCGATCTCGAGGACGGCATGAAGCGATTGATCGAATGGCGAAGGGCCCACCGCTCGGCACTCGAAGCGCGAAGGTCAAAAAGTGTTTGAGCGCTATGCAAAAGACCAAACGCGTGATACAGATCGCAAGCCCTTATCTTGGAGAAGAGGAATGGAACGCGTTGCGTGAACCGCTTTTCAGCGGGTGGGTCACGCAAGGGCCCCAGGTAAAGCAGTTCGAGAATGATTTTGCGACACGTCACGGGGTGAAGCATGCCGTTGCAGTTTCGAATTGCACAACGGCCCTGCACCTGGCGTTGCTTGCTGCCGGCATAGGCCCCGGTGATGAAGTGATCGTTCCTTCGTTCACGTGGGTCGCTACAGCCAATGCGGTGCTCTATTGCGGTGCAACGCCTGTATTCGTGGATATAGACCTTCGCACCTTCAATATTGATCCCGGCAAGATACGCGAAAAGATCACGGGCAGGACCAAAGCGGTGATCCCTGTTCATCTTTTCGGTCTTTGTGCCGACATGGATGAAGTGAGGAACGCATCAAAAAGGCTTAAGCTGGTTGAGGATGCGGCCTGTGCAGCGGGTGCCGGCTACAAAGGAACACCGGCCGGGGGCCTTGGCGACCTCGGGTGCTTTTCCTTCCATCCCAGGAAATCGGTGACCACGGGCGAAGGGGGAATGGTGACCACGCAAAATGATCGTTATGCTGCCGAGGTGGACAGGCTTCGCAACCATGGGGCTTCCGTTTCCGAGGAGCAGCGGCACAAAGGACCGCAACCGTATATCCTGCCGGGCTTTGAGGTGATCGGGTATAACTACCGCATGACCGACCTGCAGGGCGCGGTGGGCGTGGTCCAGATGAAAAAGCTGGACACCTTCATTGATGAACGGAATAAATGGGCCGGTTTCTACAAGGAGCAATTCTCGGAGATCGATTGGCTTACAACTCCCCTCGTGCCGGATGGATACCGCCACGGCTGGCAATCATATGTGCTGCTCGTTGATGAAAAAAGATCACCCCATAAACGGAACGAGATCATGCAGATCCTCCAGGAGCAGGGTGTGAGCACCCGCCCCGGAACACATGCCGTTCACCTGTTGGACATATACAAAAAGAAATTTGGAATAAAACCGGCCGGTTTCCCAAACTCCTTTTCAGCGAACGAGCTTTCCATGTCCATTCCCCTTCACAACCGCATGACCGAAGAAGATTATCATTATGTTGCCGCTGCAATAAAATCCATAAAATAAATGTGCGGCATAGCGGGGATATTCAATCTCGATGGAAGGCCTGCCGATGCGGATATCATCCGCAAAATGATGCAGAACATCGCGCACCGCGGACCTGACGGGGAGGACTTTTTTATACACGATAACCTCGCCCTCGGCCACAAGCGCCTTTCCATTCTCGACCTTTCGGAAAGGGGCCGTCAGCCTATGCACTCTGCAAACGGGGAGTGGGTGATCGTTTTCAACGGGTGCATTTACAATTTTCCCGAGCTAAAAAAAGAACTTACTGCAAAAGGACATACGTTCCGGTCGACCACCGATACCGAGGTCATCGCAGAAGGTCTTGCCCGGTACGGTACTGCTTTTTTTGAACGGCTGAACGGCATGTTTGCCGTAGGCGCCTGGCACCGTCCCTCCCGATCGCTCTATCTTGCACGCGACCGCTTCGCGGTAAAGCCGGTCTACTACTGGCTCTCGGGCAAAACGTTCATGTTCGCTTCAGAGATCAAGGCGTTTTTCCCGCACCCCGAATTCAGGAAAGAGCCGAACCCCTACGCCCTCAACGAGTACTTCACATTCCAGAACCTGTTCACGTTCCAGACCTTTTTCAAGGATGTGTACCTTCTGCCGGCTGCCAACATTGTGAAGATAGACCGGCATACCACCGTGGTGCGGCACAAGGCCTGGTGGGATTATGATTTCAGCCAAGTGGATGAAAAAATAACTTTCGAGGATGCCAAGGAAGAGACCAAGCGTCTGATGCAGAATGCAGTGAAAAGGCAGATGATCTCGGATGTACCGGTGGGCTGCTTCTTATCGGGAGGCATGGATTCGGGTTCGGTTACCGCGCTTGCCAGCAGGCATGTGAGGCGGCTGTCCACGTTCACTGCCGGGTTCGAACTTTCAAGCGTAGTTGGACCGGAGGCAAACTTCGATGAGCGTGTGGACGCAGAACTGACGGCCAACCATTTCAAGACCGAGCATTACGAGCAGGTGATCAATGCGGGCGATCTCGGCTGGTCGCTGCCCCGGGTGGTGTGGCACTTGGAGGACCTGCGCGTGGGAATGAGCTACCAGAACTATTACATCAGCCGCCTGGCCTCTAAATTTGTAAAGGTCTGTTTGCAGGGAACCGGAGGCGATGAGCTTTTTGGCGGATATCCCTGGCGCTACTACCGTGTGTTCCGGTCGCTTAACCGAAAAGAATTCTTTGAGAACTATTACGGGTTCTGGCAGCGGCTGGTTCCCGATGAGGACAAGTCGGCCTTGTTCGCCCCTGGTATATACAATAGGATCGACAGCTCCGAACCCCGGAACATTTTTGAACGCGTATTCCTTTTCAATGACAAGCTTAAATACGACACACCAGAGCAGCACATTCAGAACAGCCTGTATTTTGAAATAAAAACCTTCCTCGCGGGGATTCTTCTAGTGGGCGATAAGCTTTCCATGGCCAATGGGCTGGAGGAGCGCTTTCCTTTTCTTGACAACGAATTGGTTAATTTTGCTCAGCGCATTCCTGTCCGCCATAAATTGGGTAAGCTGGAAATGATGAAAAAGATCGATGAGAATGAGTTCCGGAACAAGCGCCTGCTCTATTCCGAGCACGATGACGGAAAAAATATTTTAAGAAAAGCCATGGAAGAATTCCTGCCCGAACGTATTGTGAACAGAAAAAAACAAGGATTCTCCACTCCGGATGAATCCTGGTACCGAGGTGAGAATGCAGCCTATGTGAGGGAATTGCTGCTGAACAAAAATGCCGCTTACCGCGATTTCATCAACCCGTCCTACGTGGAAAAGAAGATCGATGAACACATCAACAAGAAGATCAACCATAGGCTCCTCATCTGGTCGCTGCTCAATTTCGAATGGTGGTGCCGGCTCTTCCTGAAAGGAGAAAAAATAGAAAACGCATGACGATCGAAACCTTCATCGGCTTTTTCAAAAGCTTTTTCTCGTCCAAGCGGGATGAAATGCGAAAGGCCCATTCCCGCGTGCTCCCCCTGAACGAGCTGTTCACCGACCGATGGGAAAAAGCCAAATACCTCGGGTTCGGGAAAGGGACGAGCATCTACGACAGTGCGTTGGTGTTCGGGGAAGTGAAAGTAGGGGAGAACACCTGGATCGGGCCGTTCACGATACTGGACGGCTCGGGAGGGCTTGCGATCGGAAATAACTGTTCCATTTCCAGCGGTGTGCAGATCTATTCGCACGATTCTGTAAAGTGGGCCGTATCCGGTGGTAAGGAAAAATATGAATATGCGCCCACGGTCATCGGCAGCAACTGCTATCTCGGTCCCAATGCCATCGTTGCGAAAGGCGTGACCCTGGGAGAAGGATGCACGGTGGGGGCCAACAGCTTTGTCAAAGATTCATTCCCCCCGAACTCCAGGATTGCCGGTAACCCCGCGAAGCCCATCTGACATGCTGGTGATTGTAAACTACGGTTTAGGGAACCTGGCCTCCATCCGGAACATGTTCAAAAGAATAGGCGTGCATTCGGAGATATCTGGCGATCCGCAGGTCATCGCGGGTGCGCAACGGCTGGTGCTTCCGGGCGTGGGTGCGTTCGATAACGGGATGCAGAACATAAATAATGCAGGCCTTGTTCCGGTGCTGAACAAAAAGGCGCTGGAGGATAAGGTTCCCATCCTGGGTATTTGCCTCGGGATGCAATTGCTGGGCAAGGGAAGCGAAGAAGGGCAGTTGCCCGGGCTGGGCTGGGTGGATGGGCGGTGCAGGCGGTTCGATCCCGGGGCGGCCGGCCATACGCTCAAGGTTCCGCACATGGGCTGGAACGAAGTAAAGGCCCTACGATCTTCCCCGCTGCTCGAAGGTTTCTCGGCCGAAGACCTGGTGTTTTATTTTGTGCATTCCTACCACCTGGTTTGCAGCCTCAGCAGCGATGTGCTCGGGGTGACGAACTACGGCTGTGATTTCACTTCGGTCGTACACCATGGCAAAGTCTACGGTACGCAGTTCCATCCCGAGAAAAGCCACAAGCACGGCATGCGTCTTCTAAAAAATTTTGTTGAACTATGCTGAAGACCCGCGTTATCCCGTGCCTCCTGCTTCGCAGCACGAGCCTTGTAAAGACCATTCGGTTCAAAAATCCGAGATACGTGGGCGATGCGCTCAATACACTCCGTATTTTCAATGAAATGGAGGTGGATGAGATTATTGTTATGGATATTAGTGCAACAAGGGAAAACAGGAAACCCAATTTTGATTTTATTGGAGAAATGGCTGGAGAATGCTTTATGCCGCTTGCCTATGGTGGCGGGATAAAGACACCTGATGACGCTAAAAAAATATTCTCTCTGGGAGTGGAGAAAATTGCAGTTAACACTGCCGGCCATGAGCATCCGGAACTGGTAACCGAAGTTGCCCGGCAGTACGGGGCCCAGGCGGTGATCGTATCGATCGATGTCAAAAAGAATTTTTTGGGCAATTATCGTATCGCTACACATTGCGGAACAAGGAACACAACTGTTGACCCTGTAACCCATGCCAGGCGTATGCAGGAGGCTGGTGCAGGGGAAATATTTCTTACTTCTGTTGACCGTGACGGAACATTTTCGGGATACGATATTGATCTGATAAAGAAAATTACTTCAGCAGTATCTGTACCGGTGGTGGCCTGCGGAGGCGCGTCCTCCGTTCACGATTTTGAAAAAGCGGTGAAGCAAGGCGGTGCTTCGGCCGTGGCGGCCGGGTCCATGGTGGTGTACCAGGGCAAAGACCTGGGCGTTCTTATTAATTTTCCTTCCCCCAAAGAGCTGAAAGCGGTATTGTATTAACTTTGGCTCTGCTACACGTATGCGGTATTGGTATTGGGAAAAACAGCTGGCCATTTGTTCAAGGTGCTTGTATGACGAAAGCATCCCCAATATCCATTTTGATCCAGAAGGGGTTTGTAATTACTGCCGCATGATCGAGCAAATGGAAAACGAGTATCCCACCGGTCCGGAAGGCGAAAAGAAGCTGGCTGAGATCGCTGAAGAGATAAAAAAAGCAGGCAAAGGGAAGAAATACGATTGCGTTGTTGGAGTGAGCGGTGGATGCGATTCTTCTTACATGCTTTACAAGATGAAGGAGCTGGGCCTGCGCCCGCTTGCCGCCCATTTTGACAATACCTGGAACTCGGCCATCGCCACTGAAAATATCCGCAACGTGTTGAAGGCCCTTCACGTGGACCTGTTCACGATCGTGGTGGATAATGAAGAATACGATGATATATACCGTTCGTTTTTCAAAGCGGGCGTTCCCGATATTGAAGCGCAGACCGATATCGGCCTGGCCACAACCCTGTATATGGCTGCTGAGAAATACGGCATTAAATACATGATAGAAGGCCATTCGTTCAGGACAGAAGGCATTTCCCCGTTGGGATGGCTCTATATGGATGGGAAATACATCCGGACCGTGCACAGGATGTTCGGTAAGAAAAAAATGAGGACCTTTCCCAACCTGACCCTGACGCGGTTCCTCCGGTGGATGATGTTCTCCCGTATAAAAAAAATACGCCCGCTCTACTACATGGATTACAACAAAGAAGAAACGAAGAAATTCCTTTCCGCGCATTTCGGCTGGAAGTGGTATGGCGGGCATCACCTGGAGAACCGGTTCACGGCATTCTATCATGTATATTTCCTGCCGCGCAGGTTTAAGATCGATCAGCGCCTGAACGGGTATTCTGCCCTGGTTCGTTCGGGACAGATGACGCGGGAAGAAGGCATGAAGGCCATGCAGGCCCCGCCCCCTTACGACCCGGAGCTCGTGGAATACGTCAAGAAGCGCCTCGGCTTTTCAAACGAAGAGTTCGAGCGGCTTATGAACCTGCCGAGGAAAACCTATAAGGACTATAGAACGTACAAGAAGACATTTGAACGGATGCGCCCTTTTTTTTTCCTGATGTACAAGATGGACCTTGTGCCGAAAAGTTTTTACATGAAATACACCGCCAAGAACTGACCCATGGCATTTAATTTCACATTCAAGGTCTTACGGTCGCATTACGCGGATGCGTTCAATGCCAATTACAAGATCATCCGCTGCTGCGACTATGTGCAGTGGAAAAAAGAAAAACGGAAGGAACGGGTCCTGGTCAACCGGGTGGATATCGATTTCTCACCGGTAAAGGCCCGGAAGCTGGCCGAGCTTTTCAATGAGCTGGGCATCAAAGCCACATTTTTTATACGTCTTCATGCGCCCGAGTATAACCCATTCTCTTTTGAGAACTACAAAATATTCAGGTTCATCAAAGAGAGCGGTCACGAGATTGGTTATCATTCCGAAGTGATAGACCAGTCGGTGATCTGGAAAGAGGACGCTGAAGACTGCTTCAAACGGGATGTTGAAGTGATGAACGCCATGTTCGATATCCGCGTGGTTGGCGTGGCCAGCCACGGAGCCAATACGGGGTTCAATAACCTCGATTTCTGGAAGGACAAAAAACCTTCCGACCTCGGCATGATGTACGAGGCATACGACAAGCAGCCGGAGTTCAATCTTTTCCAGGAATCGTTCTACATCTCCGATTCGAACTGGACGCATTGGAAATGCTACAACAAAGCTGTGCTGGTTGAAAAGGATTTCAGGACCCTGGGCGAACATGTGAAGGATGGCCACGACCTGATCTATCTTTTGATCCACCCCGAAACGTATTACGAAGAACATTTTTACGAATAAAAAAACGATCCATGAGCTTGCAGCAACAAGGCACCAATTTCATTGCCGCCAATTTCAAACACGGAAAAAACTTTAAAATAGGTCATTTCTGCATCATCCACGATGGATGCGAGGTGGGCGATGATGTAACGATCGAGAACTACACCATCCTGCACCCGCAATGCAAGCTGGGGAACGGAACTTTTGTAGGGAGCTACTGCGAGCTGGGCGCGGGGCTGAATACCGGCAGCAAAGTGATGATACAGGGCAGGATCCGGACGGGCGAGAAATGCACCCTCGAGGACAATGTGACCATCAAATACGGCACGATACTTACTTCGAACGTGCTCATCAAAAAGGCCGCTTTCCTCGGGCCGAACGTGATCACGCTGGGATCCACGCACAAGCTGGTCACCGTTCATGGAACGGTCATCGGCTCTAAAACATACGTAGGAGCCGGAACCAAGCTGGCTGGAGGAGTGAAGGTAGGGGATAACATCACCATCGGATCGCAGGGATTTGTGAACAAGGATATCCTGGAGCCGGGTGTGTATGTCGGCATCCCGGTCAAATTGCTCCGTAAAGAAAAATGAAAGCCAGGAAAATACCCCTTCAGGAAATCCTTTCTCTTATAAGCAGCTTTGGATTTGAAGTGCAGGGAAAAGAGAAAAATGTTTTCATTACAGGTGCCAGGCCCGTTTCGGAGGCCAATGCCGGTTCGCTTTGCTGGATCGCGGTGAACAAGCAGAACAAAAAGGAGCTTGCGGAAAGCTGTAAGGGAGCGGTGATCGTGTGCGACCCCTCGTTTGAGGTTGGCGCCAGCACGCTCAGGTCCAAAACACTTCTGCGCGTGAAGGACCCCAAGCATGTGTTTTCCCATATTGTAAATCATCTTTTCGTGCACAAGCCCGCACCGGGCATACATCCCACGGCCTTCATACACCCGGAGGCAAACATCGCTAAGGATGTGCACATCGGCCCGCATACGTACGTGGGCAGGTCGGAGATCGGCACGGGGACTGTGCTGCTGGGCACCACGCATATCCACGACAACGTGGTGATCGGGAAGAACGTGACCATTCACGCGGGCTGCGTGATCGGGGATGTGGGGAACGGGGAGGCCCGCGATGAAAAGGGGGAATACTACATCTTTCCGCACATCGGTGGAGTGCTGATCGAGGATGGTGTAACGGTGGGCGCCAATACCTACGTGAACCGCGGGGCATTGGGCAACACGTGGATCAAGAGGGGCGCGAAGATCGGCAACTCCGTATGCATCGGCCACAACGTGGTGATCGGCCACCGTACGATGGTGCTGGCCAATTCCCTGGTGGGCGGCAGCACCGTGGTGGGCGATGATTCGCTGATCTATACCACCGTTACCATACGCGATGCCATTACCGTGGGCTCGCGCGTTACGCTGGCCATGGGCTCGGTGGTTACGCGCAGCGTGCCCGATGGTGAAACCTGGGCTGGGTCACCGGCAAAGCCCATCGAGGAGTTCAAAAAGCTCCAGGATAAGCTGAGAAAGATCTGATGGTCTTTGTTCCCCCATTGTTTTTCCTGTAATTTTGCTTTATGAAAAAGGTTTTCCTGGGAATGACGGATATCGCTTCCCAGCTTTCGGACCTCAGGCGGGGATTTGAATCGCTGGGCATCGGCACCCTGAGCGCGGTGAACGAAAACCCGCTGGATATCGCGCGGAGCCGGGTGCACTATGATTTTTCAAAGGAGCAACGGCATTTCTTCCGCGGGGTGCGCCCGCGCAGCCTGCAGCGCTTTTTGCAAAACCGGTTCGACATCAGGAGAAAGGTCTGGAAGCAGGCACTGGAGGAATGCGATACGTTCGTTTACGTCTGGAGCACCTACGAGCACGATTGCTCCGACCTGGCCGAGCTGAAGAAGAGGAACAAGAAGATCGTTTTCTTTTTTACCGGGTCGGACGTGCGCTACTGGCATGCCTACGTGCAGGAGCTGGAGCGATATGGGCTCAAACCCCATCCCAACTATGCCGCCTACCGCAGCCAAAATGATTTTGACCGCCTGCAGTACAAGATCGGCTTGCTGCGGAACGCGGAAAAATATGCCGACCTGATCTTTTCCCTTCCCAACCAAAGCCAGGTGGCGCTGCGCCCGTATTTCCACTTTTACCTCCCCTTGTGGCTGGATGATTACCCGGTGCAGCGCCAGCAGCGGGAGTCCGTGCCCGTGATCACCCATGCACCTTCCAACCGGAAGCTGAAGGGCACCGATGCCGTGTTCGGTGCGCTGAAGAGGCTCGAAGAAGAAGGCGTGCGCTACAAGCTGGTGCTTATCGAGAATATGCCCAACGAGCAGGCGGTAAAGGCCATTGCGGAATCTGATATTCTTATTGGCGAGCTCTATTGCCCCAGCGGGGGTAGGATCGACCGCGAAGCGCTTGCCTCCGGGGTGGTCTCCCTCTCCTCGGTCCGCAGGGAGTACATCGATATCGTTCCGGAGGATTGCCCCATCGTGGATACCCGCGAGGAAAATCTTTACGAAGTGCTTAAAGATACGATCCTTAATTTTGCTGGCCGCTCCGCACGGGCGGCAAAAGGGAGGCCTTACGTGGGGAAATACCACGATGTAAAAAAAATATGCGGGCAGGTGCTGGATATGCTTGAAACAAGGCAAAAAAAGTTCGATTATTACCCGGCATTTTTCAGGAACGATTACAAGCCGTTGACGCAGGATATCCCTTTGATAAACCAGTGGACAGGTTTTGTGAGCGAGTGCGATTGGTACAGGCAGTATGTGGTTCCGGGTGAAAGATCAGGATTGAAATTCTGATGGCAGGCTTCCCTAAAATAAAGCTCTGCGTCATACCCATCGGCCATCCGAAGGCCAGCTTTACCCATGAGCTGATCTGCCTCGCTGAAGGTTTCCGTGAGCTGGGTGTGGAGTTCTACGGGGATGATGACTACTGGCGGGAGCCCGGAACGGGTGAATACCTCATAAAGAAAGCACCGGCTGGGTTCAGGAGCGAAGTGGATGTGTACACCGTGTTCTACTTTCGTGCGTACCCGGAGCGGTTTGCGCAGGTGGATCGTTCAAAATACACGGTCTTTATCGACCGCGATGACGGCCTGTTTGGTGATTTCAGTAATCCCCGGTATGCTTCCTTCAACCTCATCCTCCGCGCGCATTACAATAAGCACATTCCTTACGGGAAGAATGTGCGTCCCTGGGCGTTCGGGCTTTCGAACCGCATCGTGCATGCCATCGGGCAGAGCCGGAACGAACCTGTTCAGCAGCGTGCGGTCATTAACTTCCGCATTGCCCACCCGCTGCGGAAGATGGCCGACACGGATCTTACCCCGGTCCTTTCAAAAAAGTTCAGCATTGCGAACGCGATCACAAAAAATTTCAGTGCCGATGCGCCCCCATCGCTTACCGGCACCGACAGGGAGTACTGGGTGCTCACCGGCTCGCGCCACGACCCGGACTATTACAAGCTTCTTAATTCCTCAACCCTTACGTATGCCTTTGGCGGGTTCATTTACCCGCGCCCATATCCGTCAAGCCGGTATAAAAAATTATTGCAAAAATTTTCCGGGCTGGCAGCTGCCATTTCGGGCGATCGCTATTCACATTCGTTCATCGACCAATTCGACAGCTGGAGATTCTGGGAAGCGATGTGCTCTAATTCCTGCGCCCTCCACATGGATTTTGAACAGAACGGCTGGGTGCTCCCCATAATGCCGCTGAATAAAAAACACTATTTTGGCGTGGAGAAATTCAATTTTAAAGAGGCCGGTGAGGAACTGAACGCGATGGGCCCGGAAGAAATAATGAATATCGCAAGAGCCGGTACGCAGTGGGCGATCGATAACTACTCGCCACGCACTACTGCGGAACGGTTCCTGAAAATGATCGGCCGGCCATGAGTATGCACGGTGTCCCTTATTTTTCTGTGATCCTCACCACTTTCAACCGGTCGAAGGAGCTTGTGGCCGCTATTGAAAGCGTACTGGCGCAGGAGTTCGCGGACTTTGAGCTCATCGTAGTGGATGACGGCTCGACAGACAATACGAACGAAAAGGTTTCCCGCCTGGCGGATGAGCGGCTGATCTATATTAAGCAGGAAAATAAAGGAGCCGGTGCCGCCCGCAACACGGGGATAAAAAAGAGCAGGGGCGGGTACATTTGTTTTCTTGACGATGACGATACCTACATGCCGAACCACCTTTCGGCTCTGCACAGCAGCATTGTGCAGAACGGATCTCCCCGGGCCATGTTCAGGACCTACGCGAAGGTCTGTAAGACCGGAGCGGAGCCGTATCTGCAGGAGATGACGGATAAGGATGCGCTTGACCCGATCGAATACATCATGAATAATGTCATGTACCTTCCTACGGTGTGCATTCACCGGTCGGCTTTTGAAAAATATCTCTTTAATGAAAAGATACCGCTTAATATAGATTACGAAATGTGGCTGCGCATTCTGCGCGAATTCCCCCTCATGGAGGTTAAAGCCTACACCGTGAACATTTATTTCAAAGGAAACAGCCTCACCACCGGCTCCGAGCAAACGCACAAGAACTACATCCGGGTATGGAAGGATATTTTCAGGGACAAGGGACTTTCGAAGCACATTTCCGCGCATACGAGGAAGAAGATATTCCTTGAGCGATACACCTGGCTGGCTGGCGAACAGGCGAAGCAGGGAAAGTTCTTTCCAACTTTGGCCACCTCATTTTCCATCCTGGGCTGCGATACGGGCTACCTGTTCTCCAAAAAGATGTGGTCCATTCTCTACAAGTCCTTATTTTAGCGTTCATGCGAAGGCCCCTATCCTATATGCTGCAGAAGACCGGAGGTCTTTTCAGCAGAACCGGTGCCTTTTTCCGAAAAGCCGCACTCAAGGTCTATTCACCACCCGTTTCTCTTTGCGAGCAGAATAAAAAAATATGGTATTCGGTCAATGGCGATAAGACCCTGCGTGTGGAATACGACTTGTCCCCCGGTTCGGTGGTCTTTGATGTTGGAGGATACGAGGGCGACTGGGCTGCGGAGATGGCCGCCCGGTATGGGCCCCGGATATTTGTCTTTGAACCGGTGACGGATTTTTATGAAAAATTAAAAAAAAGATTTTTGGGGAATAAAAACATTTCCGTTTACAATTATGGCTTATCGAACAAGGACGAAGAGATCGAATTCAATGTAATGGATGAATCCTCTACTGTTTTTGGGAAGAAAAAACCCCAGCATGTTTCAGCCGTGAAGCGGGAACGATGCATGCTAAAAGCGTTCGATGGGACCGCGCATGCCTTGCCGGTGAATAAGATCGATCTGATGAAGGTCAACATAGAAGGAGGAGAATATGCGTTGTTGGAGCATATTATCGACACAGGGTGGGTGAAGAACATTGATAACATCCAGGTGCAGTTCCATGATTTTGTTCCTGACGCTCAGCAGCGGATGGACCGGATCAAGCAAAAGCTTTCGGCAACACATCGGCTGACGTACGAGTACATATTTGTTTGGGAGAACTGGCGAAAGAAATAAGGTGGGCCGGCAATATATCATAAATGTCATTCCTGCAGGACAGCTTGGTAACCGCTTGCTCCAGATGGCCAATCTCATCTGTTTTGCAAAGAAGAAAAATGCGGTGCTGCTCAACCCCGGCTTCGACCGTTTCGGCTATGCCCGTTATTTCGATTTCACTGATCGCAACCCGCTCTGCGCGTACCCCCATGATGAAAGCTCCACCGCTGGACCGGGCCTGGGGAGAAAAGCCGCATTCGCCTTTCACAAGTTCCTCTGCGGCTATCCCATCGTGAGAAGATACTTTTTTACAGGAGGCAAGCTTTACAGGAGGGCCGGGTTGTTGCCTGCTTCTTTTGCCAGGTACCTGCTCCTGGGAACTGCTGATAATTGCGATCTGGATGATGACAACGATCCGCTGGTGTGCGAATCGAAGAATTCCAAATATATTTTTATCGGTGGTTGGATGCTCCGCGCGCGCCAGGGCTTCGACCGGAACGCGGAAGAGATCAGGAGGATATTTACACCCAAGGCCCGGTACATGAGCAGGGTAAATGAGCTGATAGGAAAGGCGAGGGAAGGAGCCGATACACTCGTAGGAGTTCACATCCGGCATGGTGATTACAAAGAGCACTTCGGGGGTATCTATTATTTCGAAACCGGAGTTTACATTGAAAAAATGAAACAGGTGCAGACGCTCTTTGAAGGGAAAAAGGTGCGCTTCCTTGTTTGCAGCAATACCGGGTTAAGCGAAACCGATTTCCCGGGTTTGGAGGTAACCTGCGGCACCGGTGAGCAGATCGAGGATATGTATGCGTTGGCAGCTTGTGATTATCTTATCGGCCCGCCAAGCACGTTCACCGCCTGGGCCTCGTTTTACGGGAAGAAACCCCTTGCCTTAATAAAGGACACAGGTGAAAAAATCACTTTTGATAAATTCCGTATCTTTAACTCTCAGGAGTTTCTTGATTTGGATAATCTTTTTTTTTAGTTGATATGCGGGTGCTTTTCTATTCGGATTACTTCTGTTATCATACAACCACTTTTATTTATAACGATGTGGTCGCAGCCGCGAGGGAACACACCGTGATGTACCTGTGCACCGAAAGGATAAACGAAGCCAAATTCCCATTCCCAGACGTCCGGGTCGTGCCTTACCGCGATCCCGTTATTGTCAGGAAGGTCCGGTGGCACCTCGAAATAAAAGGTATCCGGCTTTCTTTCAGGAACAGGCGGTTCTCCGAGGGAGTACATGCAGCCATTGAGGCATTCCGGCCCGATATTATCCAATGTAATTTTGCGTACGAGGCGCTCAGGCTGACCGACAATTTTACCGGGCACGCCATTCCGATCGTGATCAATTTTTTGGGGCATGACGCCTCGTTCCATCTCAAGAGGCCCTCCTACGTCAGGAAGCTCAAGGCGTTAAGCCAACGGAAAAATATTTATATCACCTGCAATACACATTTCTTGAAAAAAATGCTTGAAGACAGCGCTGTGTTTTTTAAGAACAACCGGATCATTTATTCAGGTGTGGATACCGGTTTTTTTACCCGGATCCCGGACATCAGGGACCCGGGTATTTTCACTTTTCTGCAAGTGGCGGCATTGGCAAGAAGAAAGGGTCAGGAACAGGCAATAAGGGCCTTTGCACGCTTGCTTGAATTGGTACCCGGTCTCAAAGCCCGCTTGGTGCTGGCAGGGGGCGAATTTGAAAAAGGTCTGCGAGCGAGGATTGAAGCGCTCGTAAAAGAATTCAAACTTTCGGAGCATGTCTGCTTCATCGATTGGATAAGCCCGGCAGAGGAAAGGCAGCTCATGCAGGAGGCCGACTGTTTCATCCATCACAGCATTACCGTTGACGGCCATACGGAAGGGATCCCCACTGTTATCTCGGAGGCGATGTCCATGGAACTGCCTGTTATTTCCACCCGGCATGCGGGTATTCCCGAGATGGTGGAAGAAGGGGTGAACGGGTTCCTGGTAGGAGAGAACGACATTGAAGCATTTGCGCTTCGCATGCGGGATATGCTGCTGTGGAAACCGCTCCGGGCGAACCGCGCGAAGGCGGTTCAGAAGTTCGACATTCGTTCCAGGGCTCGGCTCTTTTCAGATTATTATGCCGAGATCCTGGATAATAAAGAGAGCAGATGATCACCGGGAACGGGATGGTAGCAACGGCACTTGCCCGCTTCAGGGATCGGGATGATGTGCTTATTTTCGCTTCGGGAGTCTCCAACTCTTCCGAATCAGATGAGCGGTGCTACAGCCGCGAAAAAAATCTATTGTTATCGCTTTGTTCCTACCAGGAAAGAACACTGGTTTATTTCAGCACTTGCAGTGTTTTTGACCCGGTCTTAAAAGATGCCCGTTACATCGCACACAAACGGGAAATGGAAGACCTGGTGCGTCATAATTTTTCAAGGCATTTGGTGCTGCGCCTTCCCACGCTGGTTGGAGTTACGGACAATCCCTACACCTTCTTCTCCAGTTTCAGGAACAAGATCGCCCGGGGCGAAGAACTGGTCATTCACCGGAGTGCCTGCCGCTACTTGATGGATGTTTCAGACGTTGAAATGATCATTGATCTTTTTCTCCGGGACAGCGATCTTTGCCGGGGATCCTACAACGTAGCATACGACAATCCAATGAATGTTGTTGAGATCGTGAAGATCATGGAAGAGGTATCGGGCAAGGAAGCGGTGAAAGTTCTTGTAGATAAAGGTAATTGCTTCGATTTCGACCGGAGCGCTTTCAGGAATGCGCTGTCTAGGAACAATTTTACGATTCCGAACAATTATAACAGGAGAATCATTCAAAAATATTTCAATCTAAAAAATTGGCAGGATTGATTCAGAATATCACCTGGAAGCTGTACAACCACTATTGGGCGGTTGTGCAGGATTCCTTTCTTGCTAACCGGAGCCTGAACAGGCTTGTTTCTCGTCTGGATGACCGGGATGTTCGCCTGTTAGGCATTCCACTGGCCCGGCTGACCCTGACCCGTGCCGATTATGACCGCATACTATCTTATGAACCGTTCGCCCTCTACCGGAAGCACGCTTTTCTTCACCGGAAGCTGCTCGAATACCTCACTTCGTTCCGATTGATCACTGAAAAGAAAACGGTCGGGTCGTTGTGCGATTTTGCCAGCGGGGGGGATGCGTATTCCAGCTTTTTCCGAAATGAATCCACCAGCGATATCCGGATATTTTCCATCGACCCCCTGAATACGGAGCGTACGGAGAACGGCATATCCTATATCCGGGGTGATGCCTCGAAAATTGATCTGCCGGATAATTCGCTCGAAGCCATCACCTGCCACCATTCCATCGAGCATTTCAGGGACCAGCAGGACATCACAGCCGTACGGGAATTCCTGCGGGTTCTCAGGCCGGGAGGGGTTGCAGTGATCGTTCCCGTTTTTTTGTGCACCAGGTATGCGGAGATATGGAACACGCGTCCTTCGGGGCACTTTGACAAGCGGGCAGAAACGATTGTCGACCGTTTTTCCCCATTCCCCGGTTGGAGCAGGTTCGAACATTTCGCAAGGGTCTACGATATCCCGGCATTCACCAGCCGGGTTCTGGCAGAACTGCAGGGCAAGGCATTTGTCGAATTGTTTGAGGTTGATTATGAAGGTTCGCCTGTGCCCGATCTAAGCGTAAATAAAGGACTCCCGTTTTTGTGCGAGAAAATGCTCGCCCTGAGGATTGTAAAACAGTAATGGAAGAGATCAGCTCCATAGCCATCACTACCCGGTTCCGGCATCATGCTGGCTATGCCGGCTATATTCAGCTGCTGAATTACACGAAACCGGCAAAGGTTTTCGGTTTGGATGAAACGATGCCGCTTCCTTCCAGGATAAAGCAGAAATACCAATGGCTGTATGAATTTGATGTGAAAAAATTTTTGAAAAAAAATAAAACCGATATCCTACACATTCTTTATGGTGAGGATTACTTCCGGTTCTCAGCAGGAATGTTGAAGATCCCGGTGGTGGCAACGTTCCATCATCCTCCCGAACTGCTTAGAAAGGACATTGAACATGGCAACCTTCGCGGCAGGATCGGGTGGCTCACCCATTTGCTCACAAAAAACAGGTACAGGAAACTGGGGGCTGCGATCGTGCTGACGACTGCTCAGAAGGAACTTCTTGCTCAGGCGATGCCCGCCTCGAACATTTTTGTCATACCCCATGGTATTTCGATCGACAACCTGCAGGAAAAAGCTGCCCGGTTCTATATTGAAAAAAAAAATAACCGCATCCTTACAGTCGGCCAGTGGATGCGTGATTGGGAGTTTTATTTTAGATTTGTGAAACATTGCTTACAGACAAATAAAACCTGGCAATTTGTGCTGATCAACAGAAACCTGCCTGGCCTTTTCCGGGAAAAGATGTCCGAATATCCGAACTTGCTTTTTTTAGATGCTGTTCCGGATGATGAGCTGGTGAAACAATATTGCTCTGCGGACGCGCTCTTCCTCCCGCTTAAGGGGGCTACAGCGAACAATGCTGTGGCGGAAAGCCTGGCGTTGGGATGTCCCGTGATCATGAGCGATGTGCTGCAAGGCGATTTTGCCGGGCATGATTTCCTTCGATTTTTTTCTCCCGAAAGGATGGAGGAAGCGGAAAGGGAAATCGAGGCTATGCTTTCGCTCCGCCCCGGTCCCCGAGAAAAAGTTTCGGGGGATGCCAGGACCTTTTCGAAACAATATTCATGGGCAAGCATTGCTGAAAGGACGATGGAAGTTTACAAACACGCGCTGGAGCATGCTGAAGCTTAATCTCGGTTGCGGACTCCAGTGCCCGGACGGCTGGACAAACATCGACAGTTCGTTCGGGGTTCGCCTTGCAAAAAATCCTTTATTGCGGTTCTTTGCCGCGCTGATTGGGGTTCGGTCCGATACCCGATGGCCGCGGAATGTGGTATGGATGGATATTACGAGGAAATTTACTTTTCCGGATGATTCCGTTCAGTACATTTACTCTTCTCATACTTTTGAGCATCTGTCTTTCCAGGAAGCGGCTTTTGCTCTCAACGAATGTTTTCGCGTACTGAAGAAGGGCGGAGTGATCCGGCTTATCGTGCCGGACCTTGAACGGCTGGTGAACGATTATCTGTCCAACAAAACGTCCGACCCGGGGAAAGCCGCGGAGATCTTTCACGCCAATAGCCTGTTCTTCGAGATCCCGTACCCCAGGTCCAGCCGGGAAGCGATTGGTTTCTTCTATCGATCCAAGAACAATCATCGTTTTTTATACGACCGCGAAGCGTTGCGGAAACAATTGGCAGCAGCCGGCTTTTCAGAAGTGGCCGAAAAAAAGTACGCGGAAAGCGCGATTCCGCATATTGAGCTGATCGATATAAAGGAAAGATTCAATGGCGCCATTTGTCTTGAAGCGACTAAAAGATGAAGAAGATACTGGTCATCGGGTGTTCGGGTTTTATTGGTTCCGCATTGTCGAAGTATTTTGCCGATAAGGGGAATGAAGTATATGGCTCTGATCTTGTGTTTTCACATCAAAAGCATTTAAAGCATTTTTTCCTTGCTGAAGAGTCCTTGGATTTTTTCAAGAAAGTATTCTCAAAACAATTCGACCTGTGCATCAACTGCTCCGGTTCCGCTTCGGTGCCATTCTCTTTCCAGCACCCGTACAAGGACTTCGAGCTCAACACACGCATGGTATTCATCCTGCTGTCTGCGATAAAAGAGGCGAACTCCCAGTGCCGGTTCATGAACCTTTCCAGTGCGGCAGTTTACGGGAACCCCGGCAAGCTGCCGATAAAGGAATCGGATGAGATCAGGCCGGTATCGCCCTATGGTGTGCACAAGCACATGAGCGAGATGGTTTGCGCGGAGTTCAGTCAGCACTTTAACCTGGCGACCTGTTCGCTGCGGATATTTTCTGCCTATGGCCCGGAGTTAAAGAAGCAGCTTTTCTGGGACCTGTACCAGAAGGCGCAATCGGCATCTGAAATAAAGCTTTTTGGCTCGGGCCATGAAACCCGCGATTTTATTTTTGTGGATGACCTGGTATCCGCCATTGTGCTTGTTTCGCAGAGCAAGGTGCTTCCCCCGGCAGTGAACGTGGCCAACGGCATTGAGATCAGGATTTCTGATGTGGTGCGGGAGTTTGTGACCCATTACGACAGCAAATTAAAATACTCGTTCAGCGGGGAAAATAAGAAAGGCGACCCGCTTCACTGGAAGGCGGATATCGCACTGCTCAAATCGCTGGGGTATAAGACCACCGTGAACATTTCCGAAGGGATCGGCCGCTATGTAAGCTGGCTGCAAAGCAAGTGAACTACCGTCTCAAAATATGTATTGCCACGGATGGAGTATTCCCGTTCGCTATCGGGGGAATGCAGCGGCATTCCCGTTTGCTAATCGAGCACCTTGCGGCCGACCCGGCCGTTCATGTCAGCGTAGTACACCCGCATGCCGGTGAAAAGATATTCGCCTCCTTCCCGAACATTACCGAGCACGCAATCAAAAACATTGACCCGTCAGGAAATTATATTCTTGAATCCCGCAGGTATTCCTCGCGGGTATACGACACCGTGAGCCGTATGGAGTTTGATGTGCTCTATTCCCAGGGCATTTGCATCTGGAAGAACATTGACCGGGTCTGTTCCCGCCTGGTGGTAAATCTTCATGGACTCGAGCCCTACCAGGCAATCGGGTGGAAGGACAGGCTCATTGCAATTCCCTTCAGGTGGATTTTTTCATCGGTGCTCCGGAAGGCGCGTTATGTAGTATCGGAGGGAGGTTTTCTTACTGGCATATTAAAACGTGTTACCGATCCGCGGAAGATCGTGTTCCTCCCGAATGCAACCAGGATCAACAATTCGGAGTTCACGAGAACCTTCGATAATAATAAGCTAAGGATATTGTTCGTTGGACGGTTTGCCAGCAACAAGGGCATCCCGGTGCTGCTTGATGCGATACGACAGCTCAATGCTGATGGTTTTTCCGAAAAGCTGTTTTTCACCCTGGCGGGAAAAGGACCATTGCTTGCGCAATACAGCCGGGAAAATAAATTTAAAAATATAAGCTTTCCGGGTTTTGTTGCCGATGAAGCGCTTCCCGATCTTTACAGGAAAAATGACCTGTTCGTGCTCCCGACCCTATTCGAGGGCATGCCTACTGTTCTCCTCGAGGCCATGAGTTGGAGCATGCCGGTGATATCTACCTCCACAGGGGCTGTTCCTGAACTGGTAGATGATGCGAACGGGCGTCTAGTGGCCCCGAACAGTGTAAGAGAACTTAAAAAGAGCATCCTTGATTTTTATCAACTGCCTGATGCGGAAAAAATGAAGAAGTCATCCGCTTCACTGGCCCGTGTAAAGGATAATTTTACCTGGAATGCTGTAGCTGCAAAACACATTCAGCTTTTTGAAAAGATAAAAAAAGAAAATGATCAGGCATCTTCCCGGCACAGATAGGTTTTTTGTGTGGATACTTGCAGCGTTACTCATTCGCACGGTCATCCTTGGATATTTCATCTGGCAGTCACGAACACTTACACCCGACCGTATGATGGGCGGGGTAGCAGTAAGGCAGAACGATTATGTTTTTTTTATTGGGACGGTAGAAAACTATTTTCGTACCGGTACCATGTCCTATATTGATGGAAAGCCTTTTGCGGGGCGGATGCCGGGCTATGGCGCCCCGTATTTTCTCATCCGGCTTGTTGCCTCCCCGAAAACCGCCATTGTTTGCCTGATACTTCTTCAGATTTTGTTTTCAGCCATCGCTGTATATTACCTGGCGCGGATAGCGGAACGGCTTTTTGCGGACAAAAAGGCTTTTTATCTGACCTTCGTGCTGGCGGTGTTCAGTGTTTACACTTCCATTTTCGATATTTTTACACTAGCCGAAAGCTTTGCAGTTTCCTCCGTTGTTTTTGCATTGTACAACCTGCAACAGGGATGGGATTCCGGTCAAAAAAAATATTTTTTGTACGCAGGATTTTTCGTTGCCTGGGCCATTTTTCTCCGTCCCTTCCTTGGCCTGCTCATCGTTTTTATGCCGGCTGTTCTCTTTCTTTATCTTTTCCGGTCAAAGGGCCTTCGTTCCGCTTTTGTTGTCACGGGTATCTTTTGCCTCCCGTTCGTTGTATTTGAGTCGGCTTGGATCGCCCGGAACTATGCCGCACTGGGTAAGTTTGTTCCTCTTGAAACGGACCTCAATGAATCGTATGGTAAAAGCACCGTTTACCGTACTTCCGCCATAGCGGTACGGAAGCTTATCGCCTCCTGGGGTGGGGAGACTGGTGAGTTCTACGATGGCTCGGAAGCCTGGTGGTTCCACTATGCGAAGGGAAAGGCCGTTACGGAGTACCAGTTTCCAGCCCGGGTGTTTCGCTCTTCTTTTACGAAAGATTCACTGATAAGGCTCAAGCAGGTCTTCAACGCGAGCGGAGATATGACCGTGGATGAAAAGAAGCGCGACTCGCTGAACAATGAGGCATTTGCCATGGCTACCCGGTACATGGAAGCGTATAGGAAGGATAATGCTTTCCGCTATTACTTCATTAACACTTTCGGAAGAATGCAAAAGCTTGTATTCTCCAATCCCACACTTTTATTTCCGCTCCCGAAGTTCTCCGGCATGAGCGTGATCCAAAAGGGAATAAAATTATTTTGCATTGCGTTGTATTTTCTTGTCGTGGCCGGAGGAATTATAAGTGCGCTCATTTACTTCTTCCGAAACGGCAGAAATGCCTATTCTTATTTGCTTTTCGGGATCCCACCGGTCCTGGCGCTTACGATAATGTTCAATCCTTTTTCGATCATTGAGAACAGGTATTTCATTTGCGCATATCCGATCCTGATGTTGTTCTTTGTTTACGGGTTGATCGTGTTTCCTGTTGTGAAACTTAAAAGAACACGATGATCATTCCTTTAAGCAGTGTCAATCCCAGGTTAATGCTCCGGCTGGTCTACTTGCTCCTCGGGTTGGGATGCCTGTCGCTCTTTTCGATCGAGATCGTCCGGAACTACCCGGATATCCCGCTGCATAACCTGGTTGCGGAAGAGATCTATTCCGGCAAACGGGCGCTTCCTTTTTACTTTTTGTATTTTGTCCTGATCATGCTTCCGCTTTTTTTGGTCAAGAGCCTTTGGGCTGTGCATGTATTCTCAGTGCTTGTATTGACCTTTGCTGTCCTCTGGAAGTTCCGGATCACGAAACGTATTTTTGCAGAAGAGTGCGGGACGTCACTGCTAAAGAGGAATGATTTTCAAAGGGTCAGCATTTGCGTGGCAACAGCTTTACTGCTGCTGCAGAACCTGGTGTACAGGCCATCGTCCACGATGTTCCTGGGATACCTGCCGGTGAATACCTGGCACAATTCCACCACTATTTTTCTCATGCCATTCGCGCTGCTTCTTTTTTACGCATCACACAGGTACCTGCTTTCCCCGCAACCGGCATTGCTCAGGAACATTATCATTCTTATGGTGCTTAACATTGTTATCAAGCCCAGCTACTTCATGGTATTTGTAATGGTGTTTCCGCTCTTTGCGCTTATCCGGTTCCGTCTTTCAAAGGCTTTTTTCCTGTCGCTGATCATTCCCGTGGTAGGAGGCGCAGCGATCATCCTGCAGTCGCGTCTGGCATTTTACAGCGGGGGGGAGCATGCTCCCCTGAAGATTATTCCGTTTCACGTTTGGTCCCATTGGTCGCAAAACATACCTCTTGCATTTTTAAGCTCGGAAGCGTTCCCGCTGGCTTTTCTCGTATTGTATTTTAAAGAGATCCAAAGGTCTTTGCTGCTTAGCTATGCCTATGTCACCTTTGCCATCGGGTTGCTCGTCTTTATTTTCATAACCGAAAGCGGGTACAAGCAGTTTGACGGTAATTTCAGCTGGCAGGTGATCGTATGCAACTATATTCTTTTTCTGGCCGTTTCAATTTCTTTTTTCAAAATGTTGTTCCTGAAAACCGATCGGGATAAAAAAGATTCCTTATTATTAATTATCTTCGTCCTGCACATACTTACCGGGTGCCTGTACCTTCTGAAATCACCCTTTTTGAACTTTGGATGAGATGAACGCAATAGAGATCAGTGTAGTGATCCCCGTTTACCGGGGAGAAGGGCATTTGAGTGAATTGATTGCCAGGCTGCATCCGGTTTTGGCGCAAATATCCGTAGGGTACGAGATCATTCTCGTGGACGACCTCAGTCCCGATGGTTCCTGGAAGATTATCAAATCCCTGTGCGATCGCGATAAAAAAGTAAAGGCTGCTCAACTGAGCAGGAACTTCGGCCAGCACCAGGCTATCACGGCAGGCCTTGACCAGGCCAAAGGGGAATGGGTAGTGGTGATGGATTGTGACCTGCAGGATGTGCCCGAAGAGATCATTAAATTGTACAACAGGTCCCGGGAAGGTTATGAGATGGTGTTGGCCGGACGTTTTGACCGACAGGATTCGTTTTTCAAAAAATTCTTCTCGAAATATTTTTACAAGGTGCTGAGCTACCTTACCGAAACCAGGCTTGACGAAAGCGTGGGTAACTTCGGTATATACAACCGAAAGGTTGTGAATGCCGTGCTTTCCATGCGGGAGAACATCCGTTTTTTCCCGCTGCTTGTCCGATGGACCGGCTTCCGCAGTGTGATCATACCGGTTGAGCATGCTGCGCGGATCAAGGGACGGTCCAACTACAGTTTCAGGAAATTGCTGAAGCTTGCTCTTGGGGTGATGCTGGCCTTTTCTGACAAACCCCTCAGGCAGGTGGTTAAGTTGGGTGTGACCATGTCGCTCCTGGCGTTCCTTTTCGCGATGTATAACCTGTATAAATACTACAGGGGTGTTATTACGGAGCCCGGTTTCACGAGCCTGATCATTTCCATCTGGTTCCTCTCGGGGGTGATCATTGCTGTCATTGGCATTGTGGGCCTTTATGTGGGCAAGATATTCGAGCAGGCAAAGAACCGCCCGATCTACATAATCAATAAAAAAGAAAATCTGTAGATGCACGTGCCCGTTCCGGAAATATTGACGTGGGATTCTGATTTTTTCGGATTTACGGTAGCCCGGGTGTTTGTGTCGGGCCTGCAGGATGCAAAGGAGTTGATGCAGAAGGTCCGGGAACTGCATGCACGGGTTACGTACATTGTTCTCACCGACTGGAACCGCTCAACCGATGCTATTCTTGTAGATGCAGGGGCAGAACTTGTTGACCGGAAAACGACCTATTGCAAAAAAATCCCAGGACAATTCATTGGGAAAGTGGACTGCCAGATGAATATAGGGGAGCTTGATGAGGGTAAGGAATTGCCGGGCCTTGTGCAGCTTGCCTATGAAAGCGGAACGTATTCCCGGTTCTTAAAGGATAGTACGTTCGGGCGAGGGAGCTATGAAAAACTGTATGGCGAATGGCTGAAGAGATCTGTCAGCCGGGAAATAGCAGATAAGATATGGATTGCCGCTTCCGGTATTGCACTTGCTGGTTTTGTAACGGCAAAAAAGGATGATGTTAAAAAGAAAGGGCAGATCGGACTTATTGCTGTGTCCGGTGATCACCGGGGCAAAAAAGTGGGACAAGCCCTGATCTCGGCATGTGAAAGCTGGTACATGCAGCATGGACTACGCGAGGCCCGGGTGGTCACCCAGGGTTCTAACGAATCGGCCTGCAGGTTCTATGAATCCTGCAGATATGAAGTGGAAAAGGTGGAATACTATTATCATTTATGGCAATGATCGGTATGAAAAAAGTGAAATTGTCCGTGGTCAGCCCTGTTTACCGGGCCGAGGGTATCATCAGGGAACTGGTTTCCCGCATTATGGAGTCGGCAGAGAAGATCACCACGGATGTGGAGATCATCCTCGTGGAGGACGGGAGCCCGGACGGATCGTGGAAGGAGATCGTTGCAGCAGCGGATTCCGATAACCGAGTCAAGGGCATATCGCTCAGCAGGAATTTCGGACAGCATTTTGCTATTACGGCCGGCCTGGCCCATGCAACGGGCGATTATGTGGTTATGATGGACTGCGACCTGCAGGATGATCCAAAGTTCATTCCGGACCTTTTCAGGAAGACCGCTGAAGGGTACGATATTGTATATGCCAGGAAGAGTTCCCGGAGCCATGGATTCTTCAAGAACATGTTCGCTGCCTTTTTCTATAAGCTGCTTTCCTGGATCAGCGATTTCAGGCTCGATCCGAACATCGGAAATTATTCTATTCTTTCCCGGAAGGCCGTAGATGCGTTCCTTAAGTTCAACGATTACAGGAGAGGCTATCTGATCGTGCTGAAATGGATCGGCTACAAACACACGTCCATCCCCGTAGAGCATTTGAAACGAAAGCAGGGTAAGAGCACGTACTCTGTTTTTAAGCTTATCGGCCTGGCCCTCAACCTTGCGCTCTCGTATTCCGACAAACCCCTCAGGATCTCCATTTATACCGGCATGATGCTATCGGTCCTTTCGTTCGTAGGCGCGTTCGTGATCCTGTACAAATATTTTACGGAGAATATTCTTCCGGGATGGACGAGCACCATGGTCCTGCTGGCGCTCATAGGTGGCCTGCTGATGATCTTCATTGGCATCATAGGCCTTTACCTCAGCAAGGTGTTCGAGCAAAGCAAGAACCGCCCGCTCTTCCTGATCCAGGAAACTAAAAATATATGATCCTATGCTGGGGAATAAGAACAATTGGGAGAAGATGGGAAGAGTGATCGAACCCATGAACGATGTTCCCTGGATGTCCATATTTTGCGGACCGGGATGTGCCCGTCAGCTGAACGGCACAGGCGAGTTCGAAATTCTCATGGCAGGCAGGGACAGCAGGAACAGGAGCCAGGTAGGCAGTTTCCGGATCGATCTTACTAAAGGAATTGAACCGTATGCGATCTCTCCCGAACCTGTATTGTCGTTCGGTGAGTTGGGCGCTTTCGATGAGAATGGTGTTTCCTATCCCTGGCTGGTGGAATATGGGGGCGACCAATTTCTTTTCTACAACGGGTGGATGCCAACGGTACTTACTCCCTTCCAGATCCATCTTGGCCTTGCGAGGAGGACCGGGGACCGGTTCACCCGCATGTCGCGCGCACCCGTCTTGGAACGGACCAACGATGATTTCCTTTCCACCGGTTCAGCCTGTGTGCTCATCGAGAATGATACCTGGAGGATGTGGTATACTAGTTTCCTGAAATGGGGCACAGCAACTGGCGAGCACAAGCATTATTACACCATCAAATATGCTGAGTCAAAAGACGGGATGAGCTGGCAGCGGCCCGGAACGATCTGCATTCCGTTCGCTGACGCTTCGGAATTTGCCATTTGTCGCCCGAGCGTATTGAAGATTGGGAACCGCTACCACATGTGGTATTCGTACCGCGGGGCGCAGTACCGGATCGGTTACGCTACATCGAAGGACGGGATTGCGTGGGAAAGGATGGACCGGCACGTAGGCATTGGCGTTTCGGATAAAGGATGGGATTCACAAGCCGTCTGCTATTCCTATGTGTTCGGCTACGGGCATCATCTGTATATGCTTTATAATGGAAATGAGTACGGACGCGAGGGCCTCGGAATAGCGCGGTTAAAATTACAAGTATGAAAAAACGTATCCTGTTCCTGGGCGCAGCCAATTTCCAGCTTCCCCCGATCAACTATGCTGTTGCAAAGGGATACGAGGTGATCACCTGCGATAATCGACCCGAGAACCCCGGCCATAAGCTGGCGCTCCGGCATTACAATATATCTACGCTTGATCGTGAAAGCATACTGGCGCTGGCCCGCAAAGAGAACATTGATGCAGTTCTTACCTATGGCTCCGATGTTTCAGCACCCGCTGCCGCCTACGTGGCCGAACACATGAGCTTGCCCGGGAACCCCCTTTCAGCAGTCGAGATGCTCGTAAATAAGAACCTGTTCAGAAAATTCCTTCACGACCGCGGCATACAGGACCATTGTTGCGGGGAATTCTCACGGAACGAAAATAATGCGGTCCGTGATTTCCTGGAGCGGATGCGCCTGCCTGCCGTAGTCAAGCCTGTTGATTCATCAGGGAGCAAAGGGGTAGGGATCATTGATGATCTTGACAATTTCCGGGAAAAGGTGGATCTCGCCTTCCGCGAGTCATTTTCAGGCCGGATCATCATCGAATCGTTCATTCCTAAACAAGGAAAACAGGTTTGCGGGGATGGATTTGTTCAGAACGGTAAACTGGTATTCGTGGACTTCGGTGACGGGCATTTTTATGATGATGGAAAGCACCTGGCCCCATGGGGGGAGACCTTTCCCTCCACACATGATGCATCCGTGCTACGGCAGGCAAGGGAAAAAGCAGACCGGATCATTTCAGCGTCCGGGTTTCGGCTGGGCCCCATCAATATCGACCTCTGGATTACGCAGGACGGGGAACCGTTCATCAATGAGATCGGGCCGAGAAGCGGTGGCAATTACATTCCCAAGGCCACTTTGCTGAACACCAACGTGGATATGATAGCAGGTGCGGTGCAATCGGCACTGGACAGTAATTTCTGCCTGAACACCAACGGCAAACGAAATAATTCCTATTTTTCGTGTTACATGGTCCATTCGAAGGAGCAAGAAGGCAAGCTGAAAAGCATAACCATCTCCGATAAGGCAAAGCGTCATTTAACCGAGCTGAACAGTTACGTGGAACCGGAGGAGCAAGTATTTGCATTTTACAAGGCAAATCACGCCATTGCCAATGTAATTCTCCGGTTCAATTCCTTCAGCGAGATGAACGATTTTTATGCGCGTGATATTCATCAGCACTTTCAGGTGGAGCTAAACTGAATCCCATGCAGATATTTGATTCGCTTGCACACCCCACGCTCACAGGAAAATGGCTTGAACACAGGACCGACTCTTCCTTTTCTGCACTCGAGAAAGAGCTGAAAAATAACGACTACATAGGCGCCATGGCCGTGGGAATTGACGGGGTAGAAGACTACTCGCACGAAAAGTTCATCCAGGCTTGCAAAAGTTACCCGGCATTGCATCCCGTGGCAGGTTTCAACCCGGCTGTCAATGATCCAGAAAAAGAGTTGAAAAGGGTCAAAGAGTTCGGTTTCAGAGCGATCAAGATACATCCCCGGTTTTCGGGCATCGACCTGGAACGGAACGAGCTCCCGCGTATTTTTAAGACAGCTGCAGAGTTGGAACTACCGGTGATGTATTGTACCTATATGCATTGTGCAGCAGAGCGGTACACCACTGTTGATCCTCTCTATGCCCTGGTGGGCGTCCTTAAGCATTCGCCACGCACCAAGGTCATTCTCGTGCACGGTGGCGATGTGGAGGTCCTGAAGTATATGGAGCTGGTGCGGTTCAACGAAAACCTTTTGCTTGACCTTTCACTTACGATCATGAAGTACGAAGGCAGCTCAATAGATACGGATATCAAATATCTTTTCAACCGGTTCGACAGGCGCATATGCATCGGCACCGATTTCCCGGAGTACAGCCACGCGGATCTCAGACGAAGGTTCGAATCCTTTGCTGACGGAATCGCTTCCGGAAAAGCGGAGAACATTGCATATGTGAACATCATGAAGCACCTTTCTTTACGATGAGAAAGTACAAGATAGGTTTCAACAAACCGTACCTGACGGGAAAGGAAACCGAGTATATCCGGGAAGCTGTATTATCAGGTAAGATATCGGGCGATGGTGTTTTCACCAAAAAATGCCACGATTTTTTTGAAAAAAAATACGGATTCAGAAAAACACTGCTCACTACTTCGTGCACAGATGCGCTTGAAATGGCCGCGATCCTGCTCGACATCAAGCCGGGCGATGAGGTGATTGCCCCTTCGTACACGTTCGTATCCACCGTTAACGCTTTTGTACTGCGCGGAGCGCGTATCGTTTTTGCGGATTCGGAAAACGATACGCCCAATATTGATGCTTCCCGTTTGGAATTACTCATCACACCCCTCACACGGGCAGTTATTGTTGTGCATTATGCCGGCATGGCATGTAACATGGATGCCGTTATGACGATTGCCAGGAAGCATAACCTGTACGTGGTGGAAGATTGCGCACAGGCGATTGATTCTTATTATAAGAAACAGCCCCTGGGGTCTATTGGGCACCTGGCAGCCTTCTCATTTCATGAAACAAAGAACGTTATCTCCGGTGAAGGAGGCATGCTGGTGGTGAACGATGAGCGGTTTACAGCAAGGGCCGAGGTCATAAGGGAAAAAGGAACGAACCGATCCGCTTTCTTCCGCGGAGAGGTTGATAAATACGGCTGGGTAGATATCGGCTCTTCTTTTTTGCCTTCGGATATCATCGCAGCTTTTCTCTACGCCCAATTGGAGAACCTGGACAGTATCCAGGCCAAGAGAAGAAGCATCTGGGAACGATTCTACCAGCTCCTTGCGCCTCTTTCTGCAAAAGGCCGCTTCACGTTGGCGAAGATACCGCAGTACGCCACGAACAATGCGCATATGTTCTACCTGGTATGCAATTCGCTCGATGACAGGAGCCTCCTGATCGATCATTTGAAAAAGAGCGATATCCTTGCGGTCTTTCATTATATATCTCTGCACAAAAGCCCTTTCTACGGGAATGCATATTCCGGGCCCGCATTGGTTCATGCCGACCGGTTCACAGATTGCCTGGTTCGCCTGCCGCTCTATTATGAACTGGGCGATGATGATATCAACTTCATTTCAGAAAAGATCACAGAGTTTTTTAGTTGACCCCACGCGAGCGTGAAAGAGTATTTTAAAAATAATGTTCGATTTCTCCTGCTGCTTGTCATCTGGCTCCTTACCGGAATATTTACGGGTCAATATGTTTTCTGGGGAGTGCTTGTCGTTAGTCTCTACCTGCTTGCCTCGGCCAAGATGTATTCCGAAATGTTCATCGGCTTCTGGTTCATCCTTATTTTATCTGACAGCAGGCAGGAAGCATTGTCTTTTGCAGTCAGCTCCAAAGAAATATATGTTTCTGCTCTCTTTTTGTTTTTGTTTGTTTTCCGCAAGGATTTCGTCCCTTTCAATACTATATTCCGGTATTTTATTCCATTCTTCATAGCCGCATTCATAGCGCTGTACAAGTCCACCCCAGATGCTCTTCCCGGAGGCATCCAGAAGACCTTATCTTATTTTATCCTTCTTTTCACGGTGCCTAATTACATACAAAAGGCTTTTACGGACAATAAAGAGATTTTCTTTAAAAACCTGATATACTTTTGTGCCTTGCTGCTGATCGCGGGCTTCGTGCTTAAAATGCTGGCTCCGGAGATCGTGACCGTTGAGGGAAGGTTCACGGGTATATTGGGTAACCCCAACGGACTCGGGATATTTGGCATCTTGTTCTTCCTTCTTTTTTCCGTGATCTTGAACCTGTACCCGGAACTATTTTCGAAAAATGAGAAAAGAATATTTTATGCTCTTATCCTGGGCTCTATCATACTATGCGGGTCGCGAAGCGCCATGTTTGCCATTCTTATATTCTTTGTTTTTAAATACTTTTATAAACTGAATCCTTTTCTGAGCTTTATTGTTTTTCTTTTCTTGCTTTTTAGTTACGATATTATCACCAGCAACATCGAATCGTTGATTTACTCGCTTGGGCTGGAAGACTTCTTCCGGATCAAGACCCTCGAAGAAGGCTCCGGAAGAACGATCGCCTGGAAGTTCGCATGGGATAACATTGTTTACGACCCTTTCATCGGGAGGGGATTCTCTTATACCGATAACCTCTTTAAACAATATTACAACGAGCTCAGCCTGCTCGGCCACCAGGGCAATGCGCACAATTCTTACCTTACATTCTGGCTCGACACCGGTGTGTTCGGGGTGCTGTTCTATCTGAGTGCCGTGTTTGCCCTGTTCTACAAGGGTGCGAAGAACTCCCGGCTTGCCATTCCCATCATGTACGCTGTGCTGTTTTCCGCTACCTTTGAATCGTGGCTTACAGCCTCGCTTAACCCTTTCACCATTCAGTTTTTTATAATTTTGACACTGATAACCGGTGGGCAATTCAGAAAAAAGACCGAAGCGGAAGATCCTGTTCCTGTACAGTGAGATCGCAGCCTACTTCCTGGCATGCCTCCGGGAGTTGTCTGGGCAGGCAGCAGCCGAGATCCACCTCGTTCGGTGGAAGGTGAACGAAGAAGCCCCCTTCCGGTTTACCATTCCAGGCTCAATAAAAGTTTATGAAAGAGATAATTATTCGCAGAAAGACCTCGCTGCTCTTGCTGAGAAAATAACACCCGATCTCATCTATTGTGCCGGGTGGCTCGATAAAGGATATCTCGATGTCTGCAAAAAGTTCCGTAAGAAGATCCCCATAATAGTGGGTTTCGATAACAAATGGACCGGCTCGTTCAAGCAACAGCTGGGCGCAGTGTTCAGCAAGCACACCATCCACCGCTATTTTTCGCATTGTTGGGTCCCGGGCACCCCGCAGATGGAATTTGGGCACCGGCTCGGTTTCAAAGATGAAAACATCCTGAAAGGATTGTATTCTGCCGATTTTGATTTTTTCAATGAACAATACCTGGAGAACCGTGAAGTAAAAAAGAAAAAATTTCCTCACCGGTTCATCTTTGTGGGTCGCTACTATGATTTCAAAGGCGTGCATGACCTCTGGAACGCTTTTGCGGAGCTGCACCGGGAGGCGAAGAACGATTGGGAGCTCTGGTGCTTCGGTAAAGGAGATGTAGAACCGATGGAGCACCCTTCCATCCGGCATTTCGGTTTTATTCAACCGGACGAGATGAAAAAATACGTTGCAGGCACAGGGGTTTTTGTTTTGCCCAGCCATTTCGAACCGTGGGCGGTAGCCGTGCACGAATTTGCAGCGGCCGGGTTCCCGCTGATCTGCAGTGACAGGGTAGGAGCGGCCAGCACATTTCTCCGCCTCGGTGAGAACGGCTATATGTTTCCCTCCGGTGATGTGGATGCGCTCACGGAAGTCATGAAAACGGTCATCGCGCTGCCTGATCAGAAGCTTAATGCAATGGGTGAACGCAGCGCAGAACTTGCCGAGCAGATCACCCCGAAAACGTGGACGCAGGCTATAATGTCAATAGTAAAGTAGATGTGCGGCATCAATGGCATATATGGTATCGATGATACGGTGCGATCGGAAAAGATCGTTTCCTCCATGAACACCTGCCTGGCCCACCGCGGCCCGGACGATGAGGGACTGTTTTCAGAGAAAAATATTTGCCTGGGCCACCGAAGGCTTTCCATAATCGACCTGTCGAAGGCCGGTCACAATCCCATGTTCTCCAACGACAGGCGATTTTGTGTGATTCACAATGGGGAGATATATAATTTCCAAGAGATCCGCAATGAGCTGAAAGATTACGATTTCCGTACCTCTACCGACACAGAGGTGATCGTTGCGGCTTACGCGAAATGGGGAAAGGATTGCTTGCCCCGCTTCAACGGGATGTTTGCCTTTGCCATCTGGGATAATGAAAAAAAGGAACTGTTCATCGCCCGCGACCGGCTGGGCATCAAGCCGCTTTATTATTCCAGGGAAGGAAATACCCTGCTCTTTTCCTCTGAGATCCGCTCCTTGTTAGCATCAGGATTGGTTCCGCGCATGGTCGATCCCGGGGGACTGGCCGATTACCTCCGTTACCAAACCGTTCATGCCCCGCGGACCATTCTTCGGGATGTGAGCATGCTTCTGCCCGGACATTTCATGCGAATCTCAGAAAATAACTTCGAGATCACTAAGTACTGGGACCTGTTCGCCCATGCCGGAGCTGCTGCGCCCGGTTATGAGGATGCGTGCAGGACCATTAACGAGCTTCTGACAAGGTCCGTTGAGCGTAGGCTTATCGCTGACGTACCGTTCGGTGCATTCCTTTCGGGCGGCATCGATTCCACTGCTGTGGTGGGCCTTATGAGCAAAGTATCTCCCCGCAAGGTGAGGACCTTTACGGTTGTATTTGATGAAAAAGATTTCAGCGAGCGGCCGTATGCAGCCCTTGCCGCAAAAAAGTTCGGAACCGATCACCACGAGATCGAGCTGACCCCGCAACTATTTTACGAAGAGTTGCCCGATGCGCTCAGGGCAATGGACCATCCCAGCGGTGACGGGCCGAACACCTACGTGGTATCAAAGGCCACGAAGCAGGCGGGCATCACCATGGCTCTCTCGGGAATGGGCGGTGATGAGCTTTTCGGAGGATACAATATCTTCGGCCGGGTTAAGACGCTGGAACAAAAGAATTGGCTGGGGGCGCTGCCCGGTGGATTGAAACGACTGTCCGGTTCATTGCTGAAGCAGGTGCGGAAAGGAGTTGCTTCGGACAAGGTTGCGGAAATTTTGAAGTCTGGCTCGGTCCGTTTTGCGGATACGTATCACTGCTTCCGCCAAACGCTTCTCGACACGGAGTTAAAAGGACTTTTAAAAACAGACCTGCCCGAAAATTCCCAGCACCGGCTGGCGCTGGAGATCAGCTCTTTGTTTTCAAATTCAACCGTACGCAAAACATCATTGGCCGAGATCTCGGGATACATGCAGAACGTGTTGCTGCGCGATACCGACCAGATGAGCATGGCCCGCGCGCTTGAGGTCCGCGTGCCGTTCCTCGATCATACGGTGGTGGAATACGTGCTGGCGCTTCCCGATGAATACAAGCTTCCTCTCCGGTCTAAAAAACTGCTGATCGATTCCTTGGATGGACTGCTGCCGCAGGAGATCATCAAGCGGCCCAAGATGGGATTCACGCTTCCGTGGAAGCATTGGATGAAGAACGAAATGAAAGGTTTCTGCGAAGCGAAAATAAATTTGCTGGCACTGCGGCCGCAGTTCAACGAGGCCGGTGTGAAAAAACTCTGGGAGCGGTTCCTGGCGGATGACCCCCGCGTCACCTGGTCGCGCGTGTGGCACCTGGTGGTGCTCGGCAACTGGATGGAGCAAAACGCCATAACGGGCTGATGGAAAAGAAAAAAGTGCTGGTGTTCATCGATTGGTTCCTGCCGGGCTACCGCGCAGGCGGCCCCATCCGCTCGTGCGCCAACCTGATCGGCCGCCTGAGCGATGAATATGAGTTCTCCGTGGTGACCCGCGACACCGATTACATGGATGACGAACAGTATCCGTCTGTGAAACCGGATGAATGGAACACGCTGGCCGATGGCACCCGCGTATTTTATTTTTCGAATAACAATCTTTCGCGCAAAGCCATCAGGCGGCTCATTGAAAAGGAACCTTACGATGCCGTTTACCTGAATGGGATCTATTCAGCCTGTTTTACACTTTACCCGCTGATGTTCCTTCGCAGGAAGCGCGATAAGCTGGTGGTCATCGCCACGCGTGGCATGCTTGCGAAAAGTGCGCTCTCGGTGAAAAGTACCAAGAAAAGATTTTTCCTTACGGCAGTAAAGGTACTGGGGTTGTTCAACAAGGTTATCTTCCACGCTACCAATTACCAGGAAGAAAAAGATATCCGGAATGTGTTTGGCCGCAATGCAATGGTGCGCATTGCTCCGAACCTGGTGGAAAAGGAAACAGCCGCTTTGCCCAAAAGAGAAAAGAACAAAGAGGGGCTCCGGCTGGTGAGCGTTGCGCGTATAGCACCGGAAAAAAATACGAAGTACGCGCTCGAAGTGCTTGCTCGCGTGAAATGCGAAGTGCAGTTCGATCTGTATGGACCGGTTTACGACCGGGCCTATTGGGAAGAATGCCAGCAGGTGATCCGGTCCCTTCCTAAGAACATAAAGGCAGAATACAAGGGAAGCCTGGAGGCAGAACGGGTTGCCGCTACGCTTGCCGGGTACGATCTTCTCTTCCTGCCCACAACAGGTGAGAACTTCGGACACGTGATCGTACAGGCCATGAGCGCGGGTGTGCCGGTGATCATCAGCGACCGCACGATGTGGACAGACCTGGCAGCAAAAAAAGCGGGCTGGGATATTCCGCTTTCATCTCCTGAACAGTTCGCTACGCTCATCACCGCTTGTTCAGCGCTGAGCGAAAAAGAGTACGCGCTATTGTGCGAAGGGGCATATGCTTTGGCAGCAGGCTATATCAACAATAAGGAGAACATTGAGCTGAACAGGAAATTGTTTTTAAACCCGTAACTTTGGTCATGCACAAGACGGATCTGTCGAAGTTCAGCAACGCATGGTACGATCCGGGCGCCCCGTTTCCCGTGCGGGCCATGTGGTACGTGGTGAACCGGGTCCTTTTCATTTCGTACTGCCCCTGGGTTTTTGTCAAGATATTTTTTCTCCGGCTCTTCGGGGCGAAAGTAGGAGAGGGGCTCGTGATCAAGCCGCATGTGAACATCAAATACCCGTGGAAGCTGAAGATCGGGGACCATTGCTGGATCGGGGAAGGAGTTTGGATCGACAACCTGGGTCAGGTAGTGATCGGTGATCACTCCTGCATTTCACAGGGCGCGCTGCTGCTGTGCGGCAATCACAATTATAAAAAAACCTCGTTCGATCTTATCGTTGGAGACATTACACTTGAGGATGGCGTCTGGATCGGTGCCAAAGCGGTGGTGTGCGGTGGGGTAACCTGCCGGTCGCATGCCGTGCTGGCCGCAGGTTCGGTCGCTTCCTCCGATCTTGAAGCTTATACCGTTTACCAGGGAAACCCTGCCGTAAAGGTCCGCCAAAGGGAGATCACCGAATGAAGCTGTCCATCATCACCGCCTGCTTCAACAGTGCGGCCACCATCGAGCATACCATACGGTCTGTGCTGGCGCAGGACCACCCGGATGTGGAATACATCCTCGTGGATGGTGCATCTGCGGATAACACCCTCGACATTATTGCAAAGTACAAGGACCGTATCGCGAAGATCATTTCGGAGAAGGACCAAGGGATCTATTTCGCGATCAATAAAGGAATAAAGCTCGCAACGGGTGACGCAATTGGCATTTTGCATTCCGATGATTTTTATCCCAACGGGCATATTCTTTCGAGAGTGGCGGAGGAATTTCAACGGAGCAATGCCGATAGTGTTTATGGCGACCTGCAATACGTGAACCAGTCTGACACCGGGAAGATATTCCGTTACTGGCGGTCGGGCGAATACAGAGAAGGACTTTTCCTGAAAGGCTGGATGCCCCCGCATCCCACATTCTTCGTTAGGAAGAATGTGTATGAACGATACGGATCTTATGATACGCAATTCAAGAGCGCAGGCGATTATGAACTTATGCTGCGCTTTTTGCACAAGCACAGGATCAGCGTATCCTACATCCCCGAAGTGCTGGTGAAGATGCGGGTGGGAGGAGTGAGCAATGTTTCGTTTCTCAACCGCATCCGCGCCAACCGCGAAGACAGGTTGGCATGGGAGATCAACGGATTAAAGCCCGGCCTGTTCACGCTGTACTTCAAGCCGCTGTCTAAGCTGCTGCAGTTTGTAAGCAAATAAAAAACCCTGGCGCTGGGGTCCAGGGTTCTCAAAGCATTTTTTTGATCGTTAGAACTTGGCGCGGATGGAGCGCTTGCGGTACTTGCGCCCCTTGAAGTATGCGCTGTAACGCCTTTTATAGAACGAGCTTTTGCCTTTGATCGCGTAGCTGAGGGTAATATTCGTAAATATGTACGAATCGTTATGCGTGGGATCTCCGCGTTTGCTCCCCGGGGTATAGTTTAGCGCATCGGCATTAGACAGGCCCAGTTCATCGGTGCGGTTGGCGAGGTCGATTGCTTCCTGGCTACCCAATGTTGCCGGGTCAGCGTATACAGTGCTCACATCGTCCATGTAATCGGTGAATGTAGTCCTCCATCCAAGTTCCCAGCCAATGCGGTATTGCTTGTTCATCGTAAAGTAAAAGCCAACACCCGTAGGTATGGCGAATTGATACTTGCTGTAGGAAACGCCTTCTGTCTTCAGCGGCTGCAGTTGCACCCAACTGCCGTTGTATTGTGTTTTGGGATTGTTATAGAAACCGGCTGCACCTATAAAGGCATAGCAACGGAAATCGTTCCGGAACCGGAAGGCCCTTCCCAGGTCGTTGATCTCGTAAAAATAGAACTGGCCCTCGAGATTCAGCTCGAAAATATCGTTGCGGAAGTTCAGGTTGCGGTTGTGACGTCCCGGATTCGTGCACAGTTTATCATCACCCGACAAGCGGGCATAATCAAAACCCAGCTTGACGGAGATCTGCGGATGCACCTTGTAGCGGGCAAACGCGCCTGCCATGAAATGCGTTTGAGAAAGCTTGAGGTCCGCCACGAAATCCCTGCGGGTCTTTTCTTTTCCTCCCATGTCGCCCAGATAGTTTGCCGCACCCAGTTCCAGGCCGTAGTCAAGACGGTAAAGTTTGCGCTGGGCGACAGCGCTGAAAGAGATCAATCCTATTAAAATGGGGAGTATGGTCTTTTTCATCAATTACAAAAGTAGAAAATTATTTTCAAACAGCCAAATCTCTATAAAACAGGTAGAATATAGGCAGCCTTGCTCCTTGAACGGATGTTTTGGGGAAAAAGATACTCTTACAGCACCGGACTGCCTGCACGATTTAAGAATTTTGTATTTTGCGCGAATATGAACAGGATCAGCTCGCTTTTCGGAGTAAAATATCCCATTGTTCAGGCCGGCATGGTATGGACCAGCGGGTGGAAGCTGGCCTCAGCTGCCGCCAATGCGGGCTGCCTGGGACTCATCGGCTCAGCATCCATGTATCCCGATGTGCTCAGGGAACATATTCAGAAATGCAAAAAGGCAACGGAAAAACCTTTCGGTGTGAACGTGGCCTTGCTCTATCCCGACATTGAAAAGATCATGAACATTATCGCGGAAGAAGGCGTCAGGATCGTTTTCACCTCTGCGGGCAACCCGAAGACCTGGACACCGTGGCTGAAAGAGCGTGGGATAAAAGTGGCGCATGTGGTGGGCAGCGTCAGGTTCGCCCAGAAGTCGGAAGAGGCGGGCTGCGATGCGGTGGTTGCCGAAGGGTTTGAGGCGGGCGGGCACAACGGGCGGGAGGAGACCACGACCATGGTTCTCATACCTATGGTTCGCGATGCGGTTAAGATACCCGTGATCGCTGCGGGCGGGATCGCCACGGGCAGGCAGATGCTGGCCGCCATGGCGCTGGGCGCGGATGGGGTGCAGGTTGGCTCGCGCTTTGCGGCTTCGGCCGAATCATCGCTTCACGATAATTTTAAAAAGAAGATCACCGAAACGAACGAGGGAGACACGATACTTACGTTAAAGAAGCTGGTGCCGGTGCGGTTGATCAGGAATAAATTTTACGAGAAGGTGAAGGAGGCCGAAGACCTGGGTGCATCAAAAGAAGAACTTGCAAAAATACTGGGTCGCGCCCGTGCCAAGAAGGGAATGTTTGAGGGTGATCTCGATGAAGGCGAATTGGAGATCGGGCAGGTGAGCGCGATGATCCGGGAGATCAAACCGGTTGCGGATATCGTTGCGGAGATGATGGAGGAGTACGAGGCCGCGAAGAAGAATATCTCCGGGAAATAACCTATACCCTTTTCTTTTTAAGCCAGGTGAGGGCTTCCTCTTCCGAAGAGAACACCCGGGTCGGTGCGGGCGGCTTGTTCACGTTAATGAAAAAGTTGCCGATGAGTCGCTGCGAGATCGTGCTCACTACGATGGCCTTTGCCAGGGCGTTCCGGTTCACCTCGGGACTGGCCGACACTTCGCGCGCTGCCTGGGTGATGCTTCCCAGCTTCCCCGGAATGAACAGGACGATGTGCTTTTTATCTCCGACCAGCCTGAACTTGGCCGCGTTGATCGCCAGCATGTCTTCCTTATCGAGCTCTACCTGGTCATGGATCTGGATCTTCACCTGATCGGGCTCCACCAGGGTTACATCCGCTTTGGTAGTTGTTATTTTCCGCATGCCACAAAATTATTTATTTTACTGAGTATCTTCGCAGCCATGATCGCCTTTTCCAAATTCACCCTTCCCAACAAGCTTACCGTGATCCACCACGAGGACCGTTCGACCCCGCTGGTGTGCGTGAACATCCTGTACGATGTGGGCTCGCGTGATGAGCACGAGGACCGCACGGGCTTCGCGCACCTGTTCGAGCACCTGATGTTTGGGGGCAGTATCAACATCCCGAGCTACGATGAGCCCCTGCAGCGGGTGGGAGGGGAGAACAACGCTTTTACTTCCAATGACATCACCAACTATTACCTCACCTTGCCTGCTGACAACATCGAAACGGCCTTCTGGCTCGAGAGCGACCGCATGCTGTCGCTGGCATTCTCCGACAAGTCGCTGGATGTGCAGCGTAACGTGGTCATCGAAGAGTTCAAGCAGCGTTACCTGAACCAGCCCTATGGCGATGTGTGGCTGATGCTCCGTCCCCTGGCATACAAGGTGCATCCGTACAAATGGGATACTATCGGCAAGGAGATCTCGCATATTGCAGAAGCGAAGATGGACGATGTGAAGGCTTTCTTTAAAAAATTCTACTGCCCGGCCAATGCCATACTGGTGGTGAGCGGGAACATTTCATTAGAAAAGGTGAAGGAGCTGTCGGAAAAATGGTTCGGTCCCATTCCTCCGGGTGAAAAGCACAGGCGCCTGCTGCCCAAAGAGCCGGAGCAAAGGGAGAAGCGCGTGCAGAAAGCGGAGCGCGAAGTGCCGTACGATGCCATCTACAAAGCCTACCACATCTGCTCCCGGCTTGACAAGAACTTCCACGCGATCGATCTCGCCAGCGACATCCTTTCCCGTGGCGATTCTTCGCGGCTGTACAATTCACTGGTAAAGGAAAAAAAGCTTTTTTCGGAGATATCCGCTTTCCTTTCAGGCGACCTGGACGAGGGCCTCTTCATCGTCACCGGCAAGCTGGTGAAGGGCATAAAGATGGAAGATGCGGAAAAAGGAATTGACGAGGAGCTCAGTAAGATCTCCGGGATCCGGACCCCGGGTTCCGAGCTGGATAAAGTGAAGAACAAAACGGAGTCGTCACACGTTTTTTCAGAAATGAACATTTCGTACAAGGCCCTCAACCTGGCCGTGAGCGAGCTTATGGGCGATGCAGCCCTCATCAACACGGAGGTAGAGAAATACCGGGCCGTTACACCTGAGAAGATACAGGAAGTGTGCAGGCAATATTTTAAGGAGGAGAACAGCAGCGTGCTGTATTACTATTCAAAAAATTAAATTCCAAAATACAATAAACAAATTTCAAATAAGTTTCAAAGACCAATGTTCAAATTCCAATTTTTACGCAAAGCGTTTTTCCGGAAATTGGAATTTTGATATTGGAATTTATTTGGAGCTTGTGTATTGTGATTTGAGATTTCAAATTCATGCTTGACAGACTCACAGCCCCGGCCATCAACTCGATCAGCAGGATCGATATCATCCGTGCTTCGGAACAAAAGCTCTCGAACGGGATACCGGTATACTCCGTGAATGCCGGCACGCAGGACCTGCTGAAGATCGAGTTCCTGTTCAATGCCGGTATCTGGTACCAGCCTGCACCGCTGGTGGCCGGCACGGTGAACGACCTGGTGCACTGCGGCACTTCGAAGCGCAGCGCACAGGAGATCGCGGAGAGCATCGACTACTACGGAGCTTTTCTCGAAACCGAAGTGGCCCATGACTTCGCGAATGTTTCTGTGTTCACTTTATCCAAATACCTCGGCAAGGTGCTGCCCGTGCTGGAGGAGATTCTGAAAGATGCCGTTTTTCCTTCGCAGGAGATCCTTGTAAATCTTCAGAACAAAAAACAAAAGCATATCGTGGACGAGCAGAAGGTGCAGAAGGTGGCGCGGAAGAAGCTTTCGCAGCTCCTCTTCGGTGATGCGCATCCGTACGGGTATTATGTGAAGCAGGAAGATTTCGACAACGTGAACCGCGAAGACCTCGTGGCATTCTACAAGCAATATTATACTCCCGCGAACTGCCGCATCATTGTTTCGGGGAAGATAAATGAAAGCGTGGCATCCGCGTTGGAGAAGCATTTCGGAAATTGGAAAGGACCTGCCGGCAGCGGGGAGCCGGCCGCTGGCCGCTGGCCGCTGGCATCCGGCCAACCATCTGCAATTGTAAATGCCTCTGCAGGAAGGCACATTGTGTCGAAACCTGATGCTTTGCAGTCAGCGATACGCATCGGCCGTATTCTCTTCAACAAAACGCATCCCGATTACCTGGGCTTGACCGTGCTCAACACCGTACTGGGCGGCTACTTCGGGTCGCGGCTCATGAGCAACATCCGCGAGGACAAGGGCTATACTTATGGCATCGGTTCGGCCGTAGCTTCGTTCTCGCACGCAGGTTATTTTTTCATCTCCACCGAGGTGGGGTCCGATGTATGCGGCAAGGCCGTGGATGAAATATATTCCGAGCTGGAGCGTTTGCGCAAAGAAGAAGTACGGAAGGAGGAACTGGACCTCGTGCGGAACTACATGCTGGGCAGCTTTTTGGGAGATATTGACGGTCCGTTTCACCTGGCCAGCGCCTTCAAGGCCATCATGGTCTACGGTTTGGGATACGATTTTTATGAACGCTACATTCATACCATACGCACCATTTCCCCTGCGGAGCTCATGCAACTGGCCGGGCGGTATTTGTGTCCTGATGACATGGTGGAAATCGTGGTTGGAAAAAAGTAGCAACCTATTGCATTTTTCACCGTCTTTTTATTAGCTTTGTATATCAAATTCAGGCACTTGCTGCGTAAACTTGTAATTTTCTGTTTTCTTGCCTTAACGGGAAGCATTTCCTTTGCCCAACCCTGTCCTTCGCCCGATGTGCGGTGCGTGTCGGTGGCGGCCAATGGGGATGTAACAGTCACTTGGCAGACCCCTACGCCCGGAACTCAGTTTGTGAAATATCATTTGTGGTACGCAACGAACATCAGTGGACCTTATATTCAGGTTGGTACAGGTTCCACAAACTATTTGCAAACTTCCTGGACACACAACGGTGCGAACGCAAACTCAGGCAGAGTTTATTATTACATGACCACTGAATCCACGGGGAATGTTATTCTTCCTCCCGTTGACACTTTCTCTACAATTTATCTCCAGGTCAATGCCATCAATGGCGGAGCCATTGCCAACATGACGTGGAACCCCATCGCCACCCCGCTGCCTTCTACCTCCACCGGCATCTACAAAATTTTCAGGGAGTATCCCGCCAACAACTGGACGCAGATCGCCACCACCACCGCGCTTTCGTACAAGGACACTATCGACATCTGCAACGCCTGGCTCAACTACCGTATCGAGATCGATGATAACCTGCCCTGCACCTCGGTATCCAACGTGGATGGCGACCAGTTCAAGGACCTTACTTCGCCTGTAATTCCGATCGTTGACTCCGTAAGCGTTGATTGCGGCACCGGCCTTGCCTCCGTAAGCTGGTTCACCAGTACCTCGCCCGATGTAACGGGCTACCAGGTCTACCAGCTTATCGCGGGTGTGTGGACGTTGGTCGGGAGCGTGAACGGCAGCGGCACCGATTCGTACACGAACCCCGCTTCGCAGGCCAATACCCAAGTGGAGTACTATGCCGTGGCAGCGGTGGACAGCTGCGGGAACGTAAGTCCCATTTCCATTCCCACCGCGCAGAACACCATGCACCTCACCGCACAGTTCCAGCGCTGCGGGCTCCAGACCAACCTAGTGTGGAACAAGTACAACAACTGGGTACTTGGCGGCTATAAAATTTATTGCTCCACCAATGCCGGCCCGTACGTGCTGGTGGGCACCAACGCATCCAACGACACCACCTTTTCGCACACCGGGCTTGCTGGCGGAAACACCTATTGCTACAAAGTGGAAGCATATAATTCCGCCAATACCAAAACAGCCTCTTCCAACTGCACGTGCGTCAACTCCTCGGCTCCCGTGCTGCCGGCCTTCACTTACCTGAGCAATGCATCGGTTACGGCTCCCAAGTCCATCCAGCTCAGCGCATACGTGGATGCGGCCGCCTCCACGCTCAAGTATCGTTTTGAACGAAGCGACTTTCAAACCGGCCCTTACGCTGCCGTTGGCACCGTTCCGTTCTCCGGCAACCCGGTGGTTGGCTTTACCGATAATTCCGCTTCACCATCCAAGCAAAGCTATTACTACCGCGTGGTGAGCGTGGATTCGTGCAATGCCGATGCGCAGACGTCCAGCTACGCGCGAACCATTTACCTGGCCGGCAAGGCCAACTACGATGTTACCAACACCATCCAGTGGAACAATTACGAAGGCTGGCTGGGAGGAGTGAGCACGTACGACATCTACCGCGCCATAGATGGTGTGTGGAACCCGGTGCCGATCGCCACGCTGCCCTTCAGTGCCGGAACGTACACCTATACTGATGATGTATCGCCCTACCTCGATGCAAGCAAGGGCTACTTTGCCTATTACATCGAAGGGCACGAGGCGGCCGTGAACATCTACAACCTGCAGGAAACCGCGCGCTCCAACGTGCTGGAGCTGTACCAGCAGCCCAAGTTCTTTGTGCCGAACGCATTTGTTCCCAACGGGGTAAACAGCACCTTCATCCCGGTAAGCGGGTTCATCGATGGGAGCGATTACACCTTCGAGATATTTGACCGCTGGGGGCGGATGCTGTTTGAATCGCACGACCGCGGCACCGGCTGGGACGGCACACAGGGCGGCACCGTTTGCCAGGAAGGCGTGTATGCCTACTACATCGAATACACGGGTGCCGATGGCAACCTCTACAACCAGCGCGGCAGCGTTACCCTTATCGGGGCGAAGAAGCAGCGATAAAGCCTTATATACTTTTCGTGAAGGGATAAGTGCACTGGTTATTATGCATATCCCGGTAAAATCTCCGGACAGGAGTAGTAAATATACGGCTATAACGAGTTATAGCCAATGCTTAAAACGACAGGAGCAAGGTGGACACTTATTCGCAGACAAACACCCACCATGCGCTTAGCCACCAATCGCACACTGACAAAATGAAAAAAATATTTTTGACAGTTTTCTTTTCCCCAGCATTTTTATACGCTCAAAACCTCATTACAAATTCGAGCTTTGAATTCTCAGACAGTACCTCAAAGGTATTTTGCCCTAATGATTTTTCAGAAATAAATAAGTTAGTTGATTGGTGGACGACAGTGGGCACATCAGATATTTTTTGTTCTTGCAATAATAATGCGAATGGAAAAATTAATCCTGTTGGAGCTCCTTCAAATGGGCTTGGGTATCAACTCCCACACTCTGGAAAATGTTATGCAGGATTCTGCGCATACTTACCTCCTTTAAAAGGAAAAGAGTACATACAAACAAAATTTGTTAAAAAATTATCAAAAGGGAAAAAATATTCCATTCAATTCTACTTAAGCCTTGCCGACTATTCTAAATATCAAGTGCAAACAATTAGCGCTTATTTTTCAAAAAACAAAGTGGACGGGAAAAATGGTATAAATTTATTAAACCTTAAACCACAAGTTACAAATGAAATATTTACCTTAAATGATACTTGCAAATGGTTTTTATTTAGTGGAACTTATACAGCTAATGGCAGTGAAGAATATTTAGTAGTTGGATCTTTTAAAATAGATGGTTATAAAAATGATAATTCCGAACCTCCAAATCAGTTTAAAAATAAAAAACACCTTCAAGCGTGGAGCAATTATAATTTAGCTTACTACTATGTCGATGATGTTTCTTTAACAGAATTAATCGAAGACTCCGTACAAAATGAATTAGACCCAAAAATTGGGGAAGCAATATTACTCAACAATATATTCTTTGAAGTCGACAAAAGTGAATTACTCCCTAAGTCATCTTTTGAGTTGAACAAGTTAGTGCAATATTTAAAGGATAATCCTGAAACAACGATTGAAATCGATGGACACACTGACAGCATAGGAAATGAAGAGCATAACAAAAATCTTTCTAAAGCAAGAGCAAAAGCAGTAGCGGACTACCTGACACAAAAAGGCATTGACAAAACACGAATTACATACAACGGTTACGGAAGTTCCAAACCAATAATTACAAACGACACTGACGCTGGCAGACAACAAAACAGACGGGTTGAATTTATTATTAGTAAAAAATAAAACTTGGTGAACAGTATTAAACTAAACGGACGGTAAAAAAGCACAGGCTATAACAGCGGTCTTGCTCTATGCGGGCATTTTGGTAAATTGGTGTGCAGATTTTTAAATAAGCATTTGTCCTGGCGGACAAATACTTCTCCGAAAATCCGCACAGCGCAAGCCCGCAAACCGTTAGACATCCCACGCAGAAATACCAAATGGTATGAAGGTCCGAAAATAAATCGGATTAATCAATTCCCTACTTCACCACCACGATCTCCCAATCCGAATTATTTTCCCGCACGTCCAGCGATACGCCATCCTTGTAGCGGTAGATCTCTATGGTGGCGCTCTCCTCGCCCAGGCGCAGGTTGGAGATCAGGATGTTGTCCAGGTAATCGGGCAGCTGCGGTTTCTTAAATACCAGTTTTTTCTCCGAGGCATCCATCTGCATGTACAGGCTGGCCTCCATGAGCATGAACACCGCGCCCACGCTCCACGCCTGCGGGGAGCACGCAACCGGGTAGGAGGTAGGCCCTTCGCCCTTCCTGCGGCTGAACCCGCAGAACAGCTCCGGCAATCGCTGGTGCTCGATGTAGGAAGAAGCATCGAACAGCGCGCTCATGAGCTTCATCGCTTCTTTTCTGTACCCGTACCGCGCCATGCCGTGCGCGATCAGGGCCACATCGTGCGGCCACACCGAGCCGTTGTGGTACGCCATGGGATTGAATCTTTTTTCCAGCGTGCTCAGCGTGCGTATGCCCCAGCCGGAGAACATGTCCTCGCTTAATAAGCGCTTCACCAGCAGTTCGGCCGGTTTTTTATCGGCAATGCCCGCAAACAGGCAATGCCCCGCGTTGCTCGCGCGCACGCGGCACGGCTTTTTGTCGCGGTCCAGCGCCAGCACAAAGGTCTCCAGCCCGTTGTCCCAGAATGCTTCGTGGAATTTTTTCTTCAGCTTGTCCGCCTCATCGTTCAGCCTGGTCGACAATTCACCTTCTCCAAAGAACCAGGCCAGCTTGGAGGCTTGCTTTTTGGCAGCGTACACATACGCCTGCACTTCGCAGAGCGTGGTGGGCGGGGCTTTGATGTTCCCTTCTTCATCGAACACCGAATCCATCGAGTCTTTCCATCCCTGGTTGATGAGCCCGTGCTGCCCCTTCACGGTATATTCTAAAAAACCATCCCCGTCCATGTCGCCATGCTTCTCCATCCAGTCGAGCGCCTTCAGCACGGCCGGCCATATCGTTTGCAGGGTTGCGGTGTCGGCCGTGCGCTCGTAGTACGCGCCTGCGAGAAACACGAACAGCGGGGTGGAGTCGATGGAGCCGTAGTACCGCTTGAAGGGGATCTCGTTCAGCTCCACCATTTCGCCCCCGCGCACTTCGTGCAGGATCTTGCCGGGCTCGGAGGCCTGGTACTCGTTCACCGCTGCGGCCTGGTTCTTCGCGAGGAACAGCAGCACATCGCGCGCAATGGCCGGGGCCATCCACAGCGTTTGGTAGGCCGTGATGATCCCATCGCGCCCGAACGCGGTGTTGAACCAGGGCACGCCCGCGTACGGGTAGCGCAGTCCATCGTTCACGGCCAGCAGCGAGATCAGGTCGGTGCGCGAACGGTTCAGCCAGTGGTTGAACTGCGTATTGGATGTAATAATATTGGCGAACGAGCGCTTCGAACGCGCCAGGTGCTCTTCGGTGAGGCTGATCGCTTCGGAGAACCTGATCGTGTGAACCGACCGTGTTTCTTTCCCGTTCTCCCCCGGCTTTTTCCCAGAGATGCCGAACACGATGGAATATTCCACCACGAAATGCCCGTGCGGCTCCAGCGAAATGGTGAACAAAGCTTTGTCAAGCTCTTCCCACGTTTCGTTAGCCGGCACAAGGGTCACCTCTGTGCTGCGCTCGATGTTATCGAGGCCGAGGTATTTGATGCGGAACTTTCCATCGGCCGGGTGCTTCTTTTCGGTCACCTCACCGCGCTTTGCCCGCTTCATGCCGCGTATCTCGAAGATATCCCGGAAGTCGGCCCGGAAGCTGAGCGAGGCCGAAAAGCGGCATTTCGCATCACCGAAGTTGTGAAATTCGATGAGCTCGTGCAGCGAGCCGTTGCGCACGAACTTGTTGCGCGAGATGTGCAGCGTGCCCTTGGCGATGGCTGCCCGCCCGTCCCGCTCGGGAAAGGCCTCGGTGGTGAGGTCCACTGACAGCACTTCGTTCTCTTCCTTGATGGCCGAGCTCAGCAGCGTAGGCCGGATGCCGTTCACCCGGAACTCGCACTCGCTCAAAAAGCGCGTGCCCTGGTGGTACACGCCCTGCACTTCCGGCCCGAACGGAATGATATCGCCCCACCGGTCGAATATGCCGAACGTATCGGAATTGTTGAGAATAAGGATCCGGTTATCGGCATACGAAGAGTTCGTTGCGATGTAGAACCGGTTCTCGACCTGTACGATATCATTATCCATGTCTCATATTTCAAATCTCACGTCTCACAGCTACGGTATCATATTCTTCATCCGTTCGGCCATGCACGCAATGCGGAATCTTTTCTTCTGGTCGATCGTTCTCCAGTAGGCTTCTTCGTAGTTCTTCACCATGATCCCCGCTTCGAACCGCTCTTCGAACATGCTCCGGCACGCTTTACGGCTCACCAGGTGTATCTTGTTCACTGCTTTCGCGGCCTCCTCCACGGAAGAAACGATATAACCCGTTACGCACTCATCGATCACTTCCGGCACGGAGCCGTTGCGGAAGGCGATCACGGGCGTTCCGCACGCCAGCGCTTCGGCCATCACCAGCCCGAACGGCTCGGGCCAGTCGATGGGAAAGATGAGGGCCAGCGCATTGCCAAGGAACTCCGATTTCTCCTCTTCCCCGATCTCACCGATGAACTCCACCAGCGGGTGATCGAACAGGTGCTTTATCGATTCGTAATATTTTTTATCATCGTCATCGATCTTCGCGGCTATCCGCAGCCTGAGCCCCGCGCGCTTCGCGATCTCGATAGCCCTGTCGGGCCGCTTCTCTGCAGATATCCTCCCCAGGAAAGCGAGGTAGCTTCCCGGGTCGTACTTCGGCTTGTACAGGTCGCGCGGCAGCCCGTGGTACACGGTTGCGATCCAGTTCGCCTGCTTCACCGGCTGGCGCTGGAAATCCGAAATGGAGACCAGCGGCATCTCTCTGTATTCCCTGAACAGCAGGTTCAGGCCCTGCACGTCCAGCCGTCCGTGCAGGGTCGACAGGTGCGTGTAGGAGCTCCTGCGCGAGATGGGAAAATGCAAAAAGTCGTTGTGAAAATGCAGGATGTCGAACTCGTGCGCGTAAGCGCTCACTTTCTCCATCTGGGTAAAATGAAACCCCAGGTAGCTTTTGGATGAATGCGCGGCCCGCAGGCTTCTTGCCGTCACCGGCACCAGCAATGCCTCCGTCTGCGAATCGCCCGAAGCGAACAGGGTCACCTCGTGCCCGCGCTTCACGAGCCCTTCGGTAAGATAGGATACGATCCGTTCGGTGCCCCCGTAGCCTTTGGGCGGCACGGATTCGATCAGCGGTGGTATCTGGGCTATGCGCATTAAAAAGAAACCTGGAAATCAGAATAAAGTAAAGTTTCGTTCATCGAATGCCGGATCTGCATGATCAGTGTATCGTATTCCTGCTGCCAGCTGAGCATGATGGAGCTTTCGTTCACGAACGTTGAACTGATGAACAGGAAGAAGAACCAGGTCCTTCCTTCTGCGAACATCAGGTCAACGGTCATCGTCATGGTGATGGTTTTTCGTTCCAGCTTCCCCAGCGCAATGCCGCTCCGAAGATCAGCTCGTTCGGCTCCTTGAACGTGGCGTTGTCGGCCGAAGTGCCGTAGGCTCCACCCTGGTAGCTCAGGCTCAGCATGAGCACTTTCAGGTCAAGGCCCGCGCCCACGCGCCAGCCCCACCCGTTGCTCTTGATATTCGCCTGCACGTTCTCCCCGTAATGCTCGGTCACGTTCAGGATGTAGTTGTACACCGGTCCGCCCTCGGCATACACCGGCCCCAATACGTGCAATCCCGCCAGCAGCGGGAACTGCAGCTTGTGCATGCTGAAATGCGTGCGCCCCGAAGTGTAGCCGTTCATTTCGCTCACGTCACCGTAGCGGTAATCGTACATCGCCATCGGTTTTACGAACAACGGCCCGAGCTCGCCCATCACAAATATTCCTGCTTCAAAGCCGGTGATGCTGTGCCCTTCGAACACGTTCGTGGTGGCCTGGCCGATCTTTTCGATGCGCACGCTGCCGGTGCCGATGCCTGCGGCTATGCCGCCCGTCAGGCTTTGTGCGTTGGAAAGCAACGGGAATAAGATCATGAGCAGGAAAGAGGCCGATACTTTTACTATTGTCTTCATGTGTACTGTTCTTAGTAGTTAACTAAGAAAGACAAAGAACATTCCTGAGCGAAAAAACCATAAAACCCCATCCTGCTTTCCCTTTTCGGGAAGCAATTATCTCTTTGGGATTTTTGTTTATTTTTATGTTCTCAAACCATTCCCATGCAAAAGACATTTCTACCCGCAGCAATTTTTGCAGCGGTCTCCGTGCTCTTCATCGCACATGCGCCTTCTACGGTAAAAAAGCAAACGGTCTATGCCGAAGACGATGAGAACCCGGCCGGCCGGCTCAAATGGGAGCTGTCGCGCCTTGCCGATCCTTCCACCGGAAAGATCCCCGATCACATCCGGCAGAAAGAGCTGGCGTTCGCTTCCACGCTGCCCAGCGATGCCTGCTTGCAGAGTCGCATCCAGTCGCAGTGGAATGCGCGCGGCCCGTGGAACGTAGGCGGAAGGACGCGTGCGCTGGCCATGGACGTGCTGGATGAAAATACCCTGGTCGCGGGCAACACATCGGGCGGGATCTGGAAGACCACCGATGGAGGGACGACCTGGACGAAGGTCACGCCCCCGTTGCAAAATCCTGGCATCACCTGCATCGCGCAGGACACGCGCGTGGGGAAAACCAATACGTGGTATGCGGGAACCGGTGAAGGATACGGTCAGAGTGCCGGTGAAACAGGAGCGTACTACCTCGGCAACGGCCTGCTCACATCCACCGACAACGGGAACACGTGGACACCGATCGCTTCCACGGTCTCCAACACCCCTCAAACCTTTGACAAGTGGGGCGATATTGTATGGAACATCGCATTGAACCCGGCAGACACGGCTAACGATGTGATCTATGCGGCAGGATGCCTGACCGGGATATTGAAAAGCATTAATGGCGGAACGACCTGGACCGCAGTAAAGGGAACCATCACTCCTTCGGGTTCCAGCTCTTATTTCACCGATGTGGCCGTTACACCTACGGGAGTCATCTACTGCACGCTCAGCAGCGATGGCGGCCAGAAAGGGATCTGGCGCTCGCCCGATGGCGTGAACTGGACGCAGATCATCCCGGGAAATTTTCCTGCAGCCTACAACCGGCTGGTGATCGGCATCTCCCCGCAGGATGAAAGCCAGGTCTACATCCTGGGCAATACGCCCAACGCGGGCATGCCCGATACCAACTTCCTCGGGCAGGTGGAGTGGAACTCGCTGTGGAAGTACAAATACCTTTCGGGTAACGGCAGCGGGTCGGGCGGCCTGTGGACCGATCTCTCGGCCAACGTGCCTTCGCGTGGCGGCCTGTTCGACAAGTTCAATTGCCAGGGATCGTACGACCTGGTCGTCCGGGTGCATCCCAACGATACCAACACGGTGTTCATAGGGGGCACGGACCTGTACCGTTCCACGAGCGGCTTTTACGATACGCTTAGCACTACGTTCATCGGGGGTTACCAGAAAGGAGCTACGCTTCCCGTAGTGAACGTTTACCAGAACCATCACCCCGATCAGCATCACCTGCTGTTCAAGCCCAGCAATCCTTCGGTGATGTATTCATCGAACGATGGCGGGATATTCCGCACGAACGATTGTCTTGCCTCTTCGGTGACCTGGACAACGCTCAACAACGGGTACCTTACCTCCATGTTCTACACCTGCGCGCTCGACCATGCGCAGAACACCGACATCGTGATAGGCGGGGCGCAGGACAACGGCAGCTGGTTCACCAACAATACCAACCTCACCACACCGTGGGTCACCCCGCGGGGAGGCGATGGTTCGTACTGCTACGTGGCCGACAATGCAGCGAACTATTATTTCAGCATTCAGAACGGCAAGATGATGCGTTCCACGCTCGATGGATCGGGCAACGTGCTCACCTTTGCCCGCATCGACCCGATAGGAGGGAAGGGCTACCAGTTCATCAACCCGTACACGATCGACCCGAACAACATGAACCGCATGTACCTCGCAGGAGGAAAAAATCTCTGGAGGAATGATTCTCTCAACTTCATCCCGATGGTGGGCAACTACGATTCCATCTCCAAGGGCTGGATCAAATTCCCCGATACCGTGCCCACAACGAACGCGACCATCACGGCTGTGGCCGTTTCTAAAAATCCTGCGAACATTGTTTTCTACGGAACCAGCAGCAAACGTGTTTACCGCGTGGACAATGCTAACATCGGCACGCCCACGCCTTTGGACATCACGCCCACCACGTTATTCCCCGGTGCGTATGTGAGCTGTGTTGCCATCGATCCCACCGATGCGAACAAGGTGATGGTTGCTTTTTCCAACTACAGTACCTATAGTATCTTCTCTACGGCCAATGCGCTGGCCGCAGTACCCACGTGGGTGAAGGCGGGCGGCAATCTCGAGCAGTTCGTTAATGGCACGGGCAACGGTCCATCGGTGCGTTGGCTCTCCATCATGCCGGTAAGCGATGGAACGGTGTACCTGGCTGCCACCAGCACGGGCCTGTACGCAACGGATACGCTGATGGGAACGTCAACGGTATGGGTTCAGCAAGGCACGAACACCATCGGCAACGTGGTATGCGACATGATCGACTGGCGCGCTTCGGACGGGCGGGTGATCGTGGCAACGCATGCGAACGGAATATATTCTTCTGTTATCACGAGCGTGAACGATGTGGCAACCGTTCACAATATCGAGAATAGCAATGAGCTTACGCTGAACAATTACCCGAACCCGTTCTCTTCGCAAACCACGATCGAATATTCACTGAAGGAAAGATCGAAGGTGATGTTGAATGTGCTGGACGAGCGGGGGCGCATCGTGCAACCGCTGGTGAACACGGAACAGAACGCAGGCAGGTACGCATTGGTTTTCGACCGGAAAGGATTGGCAAACGGCATCTACTATTGTTCGCTCGAAGCGGGGCCGCTTCGCAAGACCGCTAAGCTGATGCTGATCGAGTAGGTCCAGAACGGAACTACGCCCGCCTGGCGGAATCCACCGCCTTTCTTACGCTGCCGTATTGATGAAGGAGCGCAGCTGCTTTTTCAGCGGAAACTTTCAACTCGCGCATGATCATCTTTGTTCCGCGGGCGATCAGCTTATTGTTGGAAAGCTGCATGTCCACCATCTTGTTTCCGCGCACGCGGCCCAGCTTCACCATCACCGAGGTGGAGATCATGTTCAGGACCAGCTTCTGCGCGGTGCCGGCCTTCATGCGCGTGCTGCCTGTAACGAACTCGGGTCCAACCACCACTTTGATCGGGAACTTTGCAGCTATGGCTACCGGGCTTTTTGGGTTGCAGGTGATACAGCCGGTGATTATCCTGCGTATGTTGCATTTTTTCAGCGCACCCACAACGTAAGGCGTGGTGCCTGAAGCGGTAATCCCGACCACCACATCCTTCGAAGATATTTTATGCTTACGGAGGTCCTTCCAGCCCTGGTTGATGTCATCTTCTGCGAACTCAACGGCCTTCCGTATTGCACCGTCCCCGCCCGCGATCAGCCCGATCACCAAGCCGTGCGGCACACCGTAAGTAGGCGGGCATTCCGAGGCATCCACGATGCCCAGCCGCCCGCTGGTGCCCGCACCGATGTAAAACAGCCTGCCGCCCCGCTTCATTTTCCCTACGACAGTGACTACCAGTTTTTCAATTTTGGGGATCACTTTTTGAACTGCAGCCGGAACTTTCTTGTCCTCGCGGTTTATGTTACGGAGCAGGTTGCTTACACTCATATTTTCCAGGTGGTCGTAATAAGAATCGGACTCTGTTATCTTTTTCATTTTGCGAACCACTTATGTTTTCTATGTGCCTGTGGTAAAACTAAAAAACAGGAAATTTATTCGGGTCGCTCTCGTGCATCATGGAATAGATCGTATCGAACACATCTTCAGTGTTTGGTTTGGAGAAGTAGTCGCCATCGCTGCCGTAGGCCGGCCGGTGTGCCTGGGACGTTATGGTCTTAGGCAGAGAATCCAGGTACTGGTAGCCACCCTGTTCTTCAAGCACTTTCTGCATCATGTAGGCGCTCGCGCCTCCCGGCACATCCTCGTCCAGGAATACAACGCGATTAGTTTTCTTCAGCGATCCCACAATGGAGTGATGGATATCAAATGGCAGCAGTGTTTGCACATCGATCAGTTCCACCGAAATGCCGAATTGTTCCAGTTCACCTGCTGCCTCCAGTGCGATGCGGCAGTTGGGACCGTAGGTTACCAGCGTAACATCGCTTCCTTCCCGCAGCACTTCGGGAATGCCCAGGGGCACCCGGAACTCACCGAAGTTGGACGGCATCTTTTCCTTCAGGCGATACGAGTTCAGGGGCTCGATCACGAGGGCCGGCTCTTCGCTGGCCAGCAGGGTATTGTAAAAGCCCGCTGCCTGTGTCATGTTCCTGGGAACGCAAACGTGCATTCCGCGCAGGGCATGCACCACCATGCCCATGGGCGAGCCGCTGTGCCAGATGCCTTCGAGCCGGTGCCCCCGTGTCCTTATTATTACAGGCGCTTTCTGCCCGCCCTTGGTGCGGTATTGCACGGTCGAGAGATCATCGCTCATGATCTGCAGCGCATACAGCAGGTAATCCAGGTACTGGATCTCGGCTATAGGCCTCAGCCCGCGCATGGCCATGCCGATGGCCTGCCCGATGATGGTGCACTCGCGGATGCCGGTATCGAACACGCGGTGCTCCCCGTATTTTTTCTGCAAGCCTTCCAGCCCCTGGTTCACCCCACCGATCTTGCCCGAATCCTCACCGAAAATATGCACAGCCGGGTATTTGGAAAGGATCGCATCGAAATTGTCGCGCAGGATCTCCCGGCCGTCCATCATTTTATCTTCCTTGTATTCCACGGCTGCCGGGGCCACCTTGAGGGAGGAAGAATTCGTTTCATCGTAAAGCATTGAAGAATACCGGTCGTGATTTATTCTCATTTGCTCTTCGATCCAGCGGCCCAGGTTCGCGTTCCTCGAAATGCGCAGCGCCTTCCTGGCATGCGAAAGGATGTCGCGCCTTTGCGGATCCATCACCGCCAGCAGGCTGCGCTTTATTTCAGCAACGCTTTCCCCGATCCCATCCAGCAATGCAACCAGCGAATCCGTTTCCGAGCGAATGCCGGTTGTAAAATCTTTCCAGGCATTGTTCTTCGCTTCGCGCACCCTGGCTTTGGCACCTGCTTCGATCTTATCCAACTCGTCAGCAGAAGCGATCGCTTTTTCCAGCATCCATTCGCGCATCTTGCGGATCGGGTCGAAGTCCGTCTCCCACTGCAGGCGCTCTTTCGATTTGTACCGCTCGTGCGAGCCGCTGGTGGAATGTCCTTGCGGCTGGGTCATCTCGTCCACGTGCACCAGCACGGGCACGTGCTGCTGCCTGCAGATAGCTGCCGCCTGCTCGTAAGTGGCGCAGAGGTGCGCGTAGTCCCACCCGCGGGTCACCAGGATCTCAAATCCCCGTTTCTCCCCGGTCCGCTGGAATCCCCGCAGCGCATCCGATATGCTTTCCTTGATGGTCTGGTATTTTTTCGGAACGGATATGCCGTGCCCGTCATCCCAAACGGAGAGCAGCATGGGCACCTGCAGCACGCCTGCGGCATTCACCGTTTCCCAGAACATTCCCTCTGATGTGCTCGCATCGCCAATGGTGCCGAAGGCCACCTCGTTGCCGTTGATGGAAAATTTTTTGAACGCTTCGTTATTCAGATCAGGATTATTGCGATACATTTTGGATGCGAGCGCAAGCCCGAGCAGGCGCGGCATCTGGCTGCCGGTGGGGGAAACGTCACTGGACGAATTTTTTATCTGCGTAAGGTCCTTCCAGGTGCCATCGGGGTTGAGCGAGCGGGTAGCATAGTGCCCGTTCATCTGGCGCCCGGCCGAAGAAGGATCGGCCTCGAGCGAGGGATTGGCATAGAGCTGCGCGAACCATTCCTCGAGGGTTAGCGTGCTGGTGGCAAACATAAAGGTCTGGTCGCGGTAGTAGCCCGAACGGAAATCGCCCTTGCGGAACACCTTGGCCATAGTGATCTGCGCCACTTCCTTGCCGTCACCGAATATCCCGAACTTGGCCTTGCCCGTCAGCACCTCTTTCCTGCCCAGCAGGCTGGTCTCGCGGCTCTCATTGGCAATGCGGTAATCATCCAGGACGATCTTCCTGAATTCGTCAAAGCTCAGCTCCTGTTTCGTGCTTATGGTCTCCGGTCCGGACATGGCATTAAGAGGGGCAAAGATAAGGATATAAAGAAAAAATCAGAAGCGAAGCCGTTCACCTTCCGTGCAAACGGAGAACCCTTTTCGCCCGATCTCCTCTCGCTCTTTTGATGCTGTTCCCAGGGCCGGGTTCGTATGATTGAGATGGATGAAATGAACCCTGGACTTTTCTTTAGCGGAAAGGTTCTCAAAGAGCTTCACGCTCTCCCCGATGAAAGGATGCGGCACCTCGTCCATATTCCTCCCGGGGATCTCCCCGCTGCTGTAAAATGTTCCATCGATGAGCGCCAGGTCGTTCTGCCGGATCACATCGAGGATGCTTTTTTGCCATTTGCTCCATTTGTCGATGTCGGGAATGAACACGGCACTTCCCGTCCCGGTCGAAATGCGGAAACCGGCCGTCTCGGTGTATTCGTGGCGGTGCGGAACTTCAAAAGAGGTGACCGTCATGTTCCGGCCGATCGCCACAGCCGTATCTTCCTTCATCGGCACCAGTTCGATGTTCTGGAGCGATACCAGCTGGTTCCAGGGACCGTTGCTTTGCAGGAACTCGTGCATGTCGGGCATGCAGTATACAGGAATTTTTTTTGTGTTCATGCTCTCCCTGCCGAAGTACATCAGTCCTGTATAGTGCCCGATGTGCGCGTGCGTGAGAAATATCCCCGCCAGGCTCTTAATGCTTAAATGGGTGAGGCTGTCCAGCAGGTGAACCTGGGCCGGGAGATCGGGCGTGCAGTCGAAGAGCCAGTACAGGCTGTCGGCCGGGCTCACCAGCGCTATGCACGAAACAAAATGCTTCCGCTCTTTTCCTTCGTAGTACTTCCTGCAGCATGCTTTGGTGCAGCCGGCCTGCGGGTAGCCCGCATCTTGTGCAATTCCCAAAACAAGGAGATAAGGCCTTTGATCTGTGTGCCCCACTGCCTGAACAGGATCCGGTGATGGGTTACAGGAACATAACAGCCATGCGGCCAGCAGCGGAATTTTTCGAAGCATGAACAAATGTAACAAGAAGCAGCTCATTTTTATTTTTTACTTTAGCTGTAAAATCAACGCATGAAAACAAAATATTTCATTTATGCCTTTGCGGCCATCCTGTCCATGTCGGCCTGCAAGACAAAAAGCAAGACCGGAAGCTCATCCGGAACGGTCTCCGTGAATTCCGGGGAGCGTGATGGCTCTTCGTTCGAAAAGGCGATCATCGTGGAAGAAAAGACCGAATCGGCCGGGGTGGATGCCGAATACAAATGGCTGGCCCAGCATTACCCGGGCTACAAGCTCCAGCAGCAATCGCTTCTTATGAACAGCGGAAAGAGCTACGATAAGATGCATATCAAGACCGCGCAGGGCGAGGTAAAGGACATTTATTTCGACATCAGCAATTTCTTCGGTAAATGGTAAGAAAGGGAGCTTGTCCGCTCGCTCTTTTCGTATTGCTGCTTTCTTCCTGCTCGTGGCGCGAGGAGTTCGTGATCTTCAACGATTCACCCGCTCCCGTAACGATCCGGTATGCGGTTGAGGATGTATTCAGCAGGTTCCCGGTCTTCGATAATCACCCCGCTGTTTATGCGCAGACAAGAAGCGGCACGATCGATTACGACAAGGTCATTGCGTATGCAGATGCTGATACAGCCAAGAATTCGGTGAACGTGATCCTGCCTGCTCATCACGCTATGATCATAGGGTGGCTGAGCAACGACCATTATAAGGGTCACAACCAGGAGTTCATCAACGGCAGGGTATTCAACCTTGTCAGCATTAAGGCACAAACCCCCAATGCCGATGTTTCGATCACGCCTGCCAACTTTGACGATTTTTTTAAGAAGAGCGCGCCCGGGGTTGTGTGGAGAATAAGGTAAAACTTATTTTTCTTTTTTGGGAAATAGCAGCGAGGCCGCTATGCTGATCAGCAGGATGCCTACGATCACCAGCAGCGAATGGCCTGTGGTGAAGCCGATCTTATGGAGCCATCCTTCTCCGAACATCTTTCCTCCCACGAACACGAGGATGAACGCGAGCCCCACTTTGAAATAATGGAACTTGTCCATCACGTTGAGCAGGAGAAAGAACATGGTGCGCAGGCCCAGGATGGCGAATATGTTCGAGAAGAAAACGATGTACGGATCTTTGGTGATGGCGAATACGGCCGGAACCGAATCAACGGCAAAAAGCACATCGGAGAATTCCACGATGAGCAGCACGATGAAGAGAGGAGTTACGAAGGTCTTCCCGTCCGCTTTCAGCCAGAACTTACGGCCTTCGTATTTGGGGTGAACCCGGAAATATTTTGAGCAGAACCGTACGATCGGGTGCCGCTCCGTGTCGATCTTATCTTCTTTGTCTCGGCTGAGGAACATGCGGATGCCGGTGAAGACCAGGAACCCTGCGAACACGAAGATGATCCATTGGAACTTATTGATGAGAAAGGCGCCCGTAAAGATGAAGATGAAACGGAAGATGATTGCGCCCAGGATCCCCCAGAACAGCACACGGTGGTAGAGCCTTTTTTCCACACCGAACGAAGCGAAGATGAGAATGATCACGAAGATGTTGTCGACCGACAAAGAGAGCTCCACGATATACCCCGTAATGAATTCCAGTCCCAGCGAAGAGCGGTAATGGTCCACGCTCAGCTCGTAGTTCTTTCGGTCGAACGCGAATGGCGTCCCGTATTTTTCCTTGATGTATTCAAGCCGGAAAGGGTCGTCCGCTGAAATGCCGTGTATCTTTTCACCGAAGTAAAGGATGAATGCATACATGCCTAATGCGAGCATAGCCCAGATGAGCGTCCAGCCCGCAGCTTCGCGGGTAGAGATCACATGCTCGTGCTTGTTGAACACGCCCAGGTCGATTGCCAGCATGCCGAAAACGAACAGCAGGAAGATCCCGAAAGAGGTCATCTCGGAAAAGTTCAGGCCCGACAGGATCACGGCTAAGTTCATGTTGCAAGGATAAGTAAGATTCACATCCGGACTTGATACGCGTTCAGGAACTAATAAGTTTTGCGCTGTTCATAATTAAGGAGATCAGATATTGATGGGCACTTTCTCCCCGAGGAACTTCGGGCCCGTGTTCAGGATGTACAGGTCGAGGATGCATTTGAACTTGGCGAAATATTCGCGGATGGTGGTCCGGATGGCGTATTGGCTTTTCACCTCGCGGGCATTGAACCCCACCGCATCGATGCCGAAATGCCCCGCGATGAATACGGCCCGCTCGTTGTGGAATTCCTGCGAGATGACGGTGATGCTGTCCTGCCCGAACACTTCTTTGCACCGCACCACCGAATCGAATGTGCGGAACCCGGCATAGTCGAGCGTGATGCACGAATCGGGAATGCCATTCCTCACCAATGCGTCATGCATGTCCTTCGCCTCGTCATAATACCTTACGTGGTTGTCACCGCTCACCAGGATATGCTTTATTTTCCCGGCACGGAACAATTGCACGGCCGCATCGATCCGGTAGCGGAAGAAGAGGTTCGGCCCTCCATACCGGCTGTCCTTGCTCGTGCCGAGCACCATGCCCACTTTCCGGAACGGGATGGAGCTGGTTTCGGAAAACAGGCGACCGCTCACCGAGCGGATGATCCAGATGTTGGCAATGAGCACGAGCAGCAGGAAAAGAATGCCTGCATACAGCACCCAGCGGATGTAACGGTTCCGGAAAAATTTACGCAAGTGGTCTTTCATGGATGAGCACGAGGTTGCCCGGCACCTTTACGATAGAAGAAGCAGGAAAGTTCTTCCGGAATATGTTTTCCAGGAAGTAAAGCGATTCGCTGACATGGACCGGGTCGATCATCAGCCGGTTGTACATCAGCAGGCCGCCCGGTGCGACCAGCGATCCGAGCTTTTGCAAAAAACCGGGCTCCTGGAAGGGTGCCGGGATCTGGTCATCAACGAACACATCGTGGATCACCAGGTCGAATTGATTGACACAGGCGTTCACGTACTTATGCGCATCTTCGTTCACGATAATGATCGCATCGAGGATATCGCGGGAAAGATATTTTTTACACAGCACGATCACGTCCGCTTCGCTCTCCACGCAGGTGACCGGGCAGCTTACCCCGTGTTTGCGCAGCAGCTGCGGGATGCTGCCCAGTCCCAGCCCGAGCACCAGTGCCGAACCGATCTTTCTTGAGCCGATGTGTGTTTGCCTGAACGCAGCTGCGAACGGCCTGTACCGGTCACCGTGCGAATACAACGCCCGCTCGCCCGAAAGCACATACTCTCCCTTGTACAGGTCCACATTGAGCACTTTATCACCCGACCGTACGCGTTCCACCGGGATGTCGATGAAGAAGCTTGCCAGGTACTTCAGCCTGTTCTTCATAGAAATATTTCAAGCAGGAAGAACGTGCAGAAGATGACGCTTGCGATCCCGTTCGTTGTGGCGAAGGCCAGCGTGATCCTGCTCAGGTCGTCAGGCTTCACCAGCAGGTGCTGGTAGATGAGAAGACCGGTGAAGGTGACCGCACCGATCCAGTACCACAATCCAAAGCCTGCATACCACCCTGCAAAAAAGATGAGCGCGGCAGAAAAGAAATGGAATACATTTGAAAGGAGCAGCGCATTCTTCCTGCCGAGCGCCACCGGCATCGACCGCAGGTTCTGCGACCGGTCGAACGCTTCGTCCTGCAAAGCGTAAATGATATCGAACCCGCCCACCCAGAACAGCACCGTGAACGAGTAGAGGAGAGGCAGCAGGGCGAATCTGCCTGTCACAGCCAGCCAGGCACCGATGGGAGCAAGCGAAAGTCCCAATCCGAGTATCACGTGGCAGAGGGCAGTGAATCGCTTGGTGTAGCTGTAGCCGAGCACCACGAACAACGCAACAGGTGAGAGAAAGAAGCAAATGGTGTTGATGAAGTAGCAGGTTGTGATGAACAGGAGGCAACTGGCGGCCACAAAGGCCAAAGCAGATCCCGGACGGATCGTGCCCGAGGGGATCTCGCGGGAGGCCGTGCGTGCGTTCTTCCCGTCAAATTGCCTGTCGATGTAACGGTTGAAGGCCATGGCCGCGCTGCGGGCGAACACCATGCAAAGTATGACCAGCCCGAGCAGTTTCCAGTCGATGGCAATTGCCGATGAACGTACGGCCAGGAAAAAACCGATCACTGCAAACGGCATGGCGAACACGGTGTGGCTGAACTTGACCAGGGAAAGGTAATCGGAGAAGGTGGCTTGCTTCGCGGTCGTCATCAGAGCGCAAAATTAGCTATTTTTGACCATGAAGGAAGTCATCACCTCTCGTGCCAATCCGAAGATAAAAAACCTGGCACGCCTGCTTGAAAAAGCTTCGGAGCGTAAGAAGCAGGACCGCATCGTGATCGAAGGCAGGCGCGAGATCGAAGCGGCCATCGGTGCCGGGTTCCGGGTAGAGAATGTGTTCGTGTGCGAAGAGCTGGCCGGGAAGGCCCGGTATGAAAACGCTATTTACATTTCGAAAAGTATTTTTGAAAGGATCGCTTACCGCGGATCTTCCGATGGACTTTTGGCGGTTGTTCACCCCAGGCGGCTTCCTCTTTACGACCTGCGGCTGTCATCTAACCCGCTGCTGATCGTGCTGGAGGCTGTGGAGAAGCCCGGCAACCTCGGGGCCATCCTCCGCACGGCCGATGCAGCCGATGCCGATGCAGTGATCGTGTGCGATCCGCAAACGGATATTTATAATCCCAATGTGATACGTTCCAGCATCGGCTGCGTGTTCACGCGGCAGGTCGCGGTCTCCTCATCGGAAGAGGTGCTGGAATATCTCCATCAAAAAAAGATCAAGCCATTCGCTGCGGCACTCACCGCTGCAAAATTTTATACACAGACCAACCTCGCCCAACCCTGCGCCATTGTTATGGGAACAGAAGATGAGGGCCTCTCACAGAAGTGGCTCGGCCCGGCCGAGCAGATCAGGATCCCCATGCGGGGAAAAGCGGACTCATTGAACGTTTCAGCCAGTTGCGCAATTCTTTTGTTCGAGGCGGTAAGACAGCGGGGATAGCACGGTTTTTGTCCCTAACTTTGCATCATGAAATATTTATTGGCATACCTCTTATTGCTTGCTGGCCAGCCGCTCTACTCCCAGAATGATTCGCTGCTCTTTTCCAAAGATACGGAGCTGAAAGAGGGCTTCTATATTTCGTTTGCAGATTTCAGAACGAACGATCCGCTCCCCGCTGCCCGCGTGGTCTCGAAATACGATAAGAACGACATGAATTTCTTTACGAAGGTCCTGGAGAACGGAAACGTTACCTACCTCGATTCTTCTAAAAAGGAGAACAAGATATCTTCCTCGAAGCTCTGGGGCTTTTACCGCAACCATACCTTGTACATTAACTACGGGCGCGATTTTAACCGCGTGGCGGTGGTAGGCGCCATCTGCCACTTCATTGCCTACCTGCCCGTTTACCCGCATTATGCAGATCCTTTCACCTACAATAACAACGTGGTGAACCCGCAGTATGCCATGGACCAGTACGTGATGGAATTCCGTTCAGGCAAGATACTTCCCTTCAATGTAAGCACCATGGAAGCGCTGCTCCAGCGCGATGGGGATCTGCACCAAGAGTTCGAATCGCTCGGCAACAAGCAAAAGCGAAACTCCATCTTCATCTACCTCCGCAAGTTCGATGAGCGGAACCCGGTCTATTTCTCTTCGAAGCGGTAATTGATCCAATCCGTATCTTCGCAAGGATGAAGATCGGCATTGTTTGCTACCCTACTTTCGGAGGGAGCGGTGTGGTTGCCACCGAGCTCGGCAAGGCCCTTGCGTCCAAAGGCCACAAAGTGCATTTCATCACCTACAGCCAGCCCGTGAAGCTCGATGTGTTCTCATCAAATATTTACTACCACGAAGTATCCGTATCGGACTACCCGCTGTTCGATTACGCGCCCTACGAACTGGTGCTGGCCTCCAAGCTGGTGGATGTGGTGCGTTACTACAAGCTCGACCTGCTGCACGTGCATTACGCCATCCCGCACGCTAGCGCTGCGTACCTAGCCAAGCAGATACTCGCAACGCACGGCATCGCGATCCCCTTCATCACCACGCTTCACGGAACGGATATCACGCTGCTGGGCAAGGACGCCTCGTTCGAGCCGGTGATTACGTTCGTGATCAACCAGAGCGATGCGGTAACGGCCGTCTCGCAATCCCTCAAGGACGATACACTTAAATATTTCAAGGTGAACCGCGAGATCCGTGTCATCCCGAATTTCATTTGCCTCGAAGAGTATAACGGGCATTCCATTGCGGAGGAGCGTAAGCAATACGCACCCAACGGGGAGCGTGTACTGATCCATGTTTCAAATTTCAGGAAAGTGAAGCGGGTGGAGGACGTGCTGAAGGTGTTCGACAAGGTGAGAAAAAAGATCCCAGCGAAACTTATCCTGGTCGGTGATGGCCCGGAGCGGAGCAATATCGACAATGCGTGCAGGAAGCTGGATACCTGTGGTGACATCATTTCGCTCGGCAAGCTGCGCGATACGGAAAAGATACTCCCGCTGGCCGACCTGTTCCTGCTCACCTCCGAAACCGAGAGCTTCGGGCTGGCCGCGCTCGAAGCGATGGCAGCCAGGGTCCCTGTCGTGTCAACGAACACAGGCGGTATACCGGAAGTGAATAAGGATGGCTTTTCCGGTTTTGTCAGCAGCGTGGGCGATGTGGACGACATGTCGAAGAACGCCATCGGAATATTGAAGGACGAAAAGACCCTTTCGCAATTCAAAGCCAATGCCTACGAGCAGGCGAAGCAGTTTCGGATCGAAAAGATCCTGCCGATGTATGAGAAGCTTTACGAAGAGGTGATCGGTAAGAAATAAGCGGTGAGCGGCAAGCGGTACGGTTTGCAAACTACCCGCCTGCCTTTTTTGCCTTAAACCCATTCTCCAGCAGGTATTTCAGCACTTTCTCGCGATGATCGCCCTGCAGCAGGATCTCGCGGTCCTTGACCGAGCCACCGGTCGAGCATTTTTGCCTGAGCGTCTTAGCGAGGTCATCTATAATGCTGTTGGCCCCGTAAAATCCCGTGATGCGCGTAACCACTTTGTTGCCGCCCAGGCGATCGAGCCAGATGCGGAGGTCGTGCGGTAATTTTTGCCCGGGGTTGGTGGAGTAGATGAGCGAAAGGATGATCACGGGGTGATTATTTTTAAGGACAGCGGGTTTACCTTTATGTTCAGTTCGCTGCCGATCTCGGTCGGCTCTCCATCGAGGTGGGCTGTGCGGTGGTGCTGCTTCACCGTGATCTCTTTTGCACGGTATGTCTCCAGGTATTTCGAGCGGTGCATGATCCGGTTGAACAGGCGGTAGGTAAGGTGCGGAACGGCATAGAGCGGGAAATCCTTCAGCACGCACACTTCCAGCAGGCCGTCCTGCAGGTCGGCAGCCGGTGCGATCACCGCGTTGTTGCCCCACTGCGAACCGTTGGCGAAGGAGATAAGCAGCGCTTTGCGCTTCAGCTCTTTTCCATCGAGCACCAGCTCGAACTCCTGCGGCCTGTACTTCGGGTATTCGCGCAGAAATACTTTCACATAGCTCATGAAGCCGCGCTTCCCGAACTTCGCAAACTCCCAGCCGATATGCGAGTCCAGTCCAACGCCCGCAATGCTGATGAACGCTTCCTTGTTCACCGTTGCCGTGTCCATACGGATCATCCTTTCGCCCTGGATCACCTGCATCGCTTTCCCGAGGTCCATGGGGATCTTCAGGTGGCGCGCCAGGCCGTTGCCGCTGCCTGCGGGCAGTATGGCCATGGCCGTATCGGTTCCCACCAGTCCCCGCCCGATCTCGTTCACCGTGCCGTCACCGCCAATGGCGACCACAATATCAAACTTCCTGCGGGCGGCATCGCGTGCGAGCTCCGTAGCGTGCCTGGGGGCTTTGGTGTAGCCGACCTCGAACTCAAAACGGCTGCGGTCGAGCTTTTTCCCGATCAGCTTCTCTGCGATCTTTTGCCGGCCGATGCCCGAGACGGGGTTTATAACGAACAATATTTTTTTCATCGTGCCGTCATTTTATTGCTGATGAGCGCCCGGTTGTACGTTTGAATGATCGCCTTGAGCCGGGTTTCCATTTCCTCGGCCTCCCGCGCTTCGCTGCCCAGGATGTTTCGCGTAAGCAGGCTGTCGCTCCCGAGGTCATACAGCGAAGCAGCCTTTTCCCCGTCAAAGACCAGCGCCTTTTTGTTCTCGATGAAATAATAGTTATCGCTTGCGAAATACACCGCGTAATGCCCGGCCGTGCTGTCGAGCGCATTGTTGCCGAGAGAAAAATAAGGCTCGTTGCAGTGCAGGTACCTGAGCACAGTGGGCATGATGTCCATCTGCTGGGTGATGGTTTCGTTTTGCCCTTTCAGCGGTTCGCCCGGGCAAAAGAACACCAAGGGGATCTCGAAGCTTCCCACGTTGTTGCTGTAGAACGGGCTTTCCGGCAGCCCGGTATGATCGGCCGTTATCACGAACAGCGTATTGTTGTACCAGGGCATCTTGCAGGCGGTATTAAAAAATTTCCTGAGTGAAAAGTCCGCATAGGCAATGCATTGGTGAATGGGAAGCGGGCCCTTTGGAAACTTCCCTTTGTATTTATCGGGCACAACGAACGGGTGGTGGGAAGAGAGGGAGAAGAATGTGGCGAAGAACGGCTGTTTCTTTGTGTTGATGGTGCGGGCAAAGAACTGGAAGAACTCCTCGTCCCAGATGCCCCAGCTGCCGTCATAGTCCTTATCGTTGTTGTATTCGGTGCGCCCGAAATAGTCGGCATAGCCTGCAATCTTAGAGAACGCATCGAATCCCATCGTGCCATTGGTGCCTCCGTGGAAGAAGGAGGTATAATAACCTTTCCTCCTGAGGATGCCTGCCAGTGAGTTAATGGTATTCCCTTCGTAACGGGATGTGATGTAGGGTTCGTTCATCAGGCCGGGGATGCTGGCCACCGTTGCCGGGATCCCATCGAATGAACGCTTGCCGTTGGCGAAAGCATTTTTAAAATAGATTCCTTCCTGCATCAGCGAATCGAGGAAAGGCATGTATCCTTTCGAATGGTTGAGGAACCCGCTGTATTCTTTCGAGAAGCTTTCGAGGATGATGATCACTACGTTCTTGTTCCGGAAGGTCCCGGTATCGCTGCGATGGATGGGATCGATCTTTTTTTGAAGATCGCTTTCGGCAAAGTAATTCCTTTCATTCAGCTGTTCCACATCGTAGGTCTTTAGTATCGTAAAAGGGGTGTTGAGCACGATGGGGATATTTTCGGCTGAAGTGTATTGCCCGGCATTGTAGATCATGATCGGCTTATACTGAAGCCCCCCCCGCGCCCCGATCACGGTGACAGCAGTTCCACCGATAAAAATGAGGCCGTGAATGAAAAAGTATTTCATCGAAAAAACTTCGCCCACGCTCCTTTCCCTGCTTACCCGCTTGAACACCATCACCATCAGCATCGTCAGCGTGATCCAGATCAGTACTACCGGCCAGTAATCGAGCGCAAGCTTCGGAAGCATATGGAACACATCACCGCCCGTTCCCATGAAGGAGAACACATCTGTGCCCATCCGCTTCAGGGTGAACTTGTAATACTCGAAGTCCACGCAGTTCGCCAGCAGGCCGATCGAATTGATCGCGAGGAACAAGGTGGCGGTGACCTTCCTGTACAGCCTGCCATCCCGGAAAGGAAAGGGAGCAAGAGATGCAAGGATGAACCAGGAGTTGAGGATGAACAGGGAGCAGGCATCGAACCGGAGCCCGCAAAGTAAAAGGTACATAAACTCCGCGAAGCCCACGCCCGGGAAATGGCTGGAGTTGAAGAGATAAAAGATAAAACGGCAGAGCGAATAAAGGGCCGTTAAAAGCAGAAGCTGCCTGCCGAGAACAATGACATGCCGGAAATGCTCTTTCATCTTGTAAAATTAGAAAATAAAAAACCCTGACGCTCAGGAGAGGTCAGGGTTTTTGATCTGCTAAAAAATATTTACTTGGTCAAATAGAGAGAATCGTAAACCGTAGTAGTTAAGGTCACATCATAGTCAGAAGATGCGATCTTGATCTTGAATGTAGGTGTTTGTTGGGTATTGAGTCCCGCTCCCTGGAAAGTATGATCGTGAGCCGGGGTGCCAATTCCTGTTGCTGTTTGGTTCGGAATAGTAAGGCTCAGACCGGTCACCATTCCCGTAACCATGTTATTTGCCGTATAACCGCTGTAATCGCTGTACCTGTTGAATATGATCTTATTATTCACATAAGGATCGGTTGTGACGATCAAGTCATTCTGCCAGGTGTAATTACCGGTAGATACAGTATAAGCCGCATCAGAAAAGGTCTTATCAACAATATTAGCCTTGAGATAAGTACCAGCCCATGCTTCGGCATCGTTATTAATGTAAACGGTGCGGGTTGCAGTGGCCTGGTTGCCAGCCGCATCAGAAACTGAATAGGTGATGGTGTAGCTACCTTTGATATTATTGTTCGGGTTGGTGCTGCTCCAGGTAGAGGTGATCTTGGAAGAGATATCACCGTCCTTGCTGTCATTGGCCGTTGCGCCCGGGTCGGATTGTGCGGAAGAGTTAAGCGACATGCTCATCGGGTTCGATCCCTTGAGCGTTATCGTTGGGGGAGTGGTGTCTTCTTTCTTGCAGCCGATGATCACCACGGCTGCTGCAAATGCGAACAGGGAACCGAGAAGGATTTGTTTTTTCATTTTTTTGGGTTTTTGTTGGTTATTTGGTTGTTTTTGAACTTTTCCGCACCCCTGATACAACTATTGTGCCCTAATCCTTCCCACTTGGTTACGGGGAGGCAAATATAAACTTTTTTTTAAAAACGGAATTATTTTGTAATTCTGGAAAATAAACTACTTTTGCGCCCGGTTAACCAACTAAAACTCAAAAAAGAAAATGAAAAAATTATTTTATCTCACTGCAATTGCAGGCATGCTGGCCATGGTAGCCTGCGGTCCCAGCAAAGAGGAAATGGAGAAAAAGGAAAAGGCAAGAAAAGACTCCATTGCCAAGGATTCAACCGAAAAGGCAGATAAGGCAAAGCATGTTGCCGACTCCGTTGCTGAAGCCGAAAAGGCCGCCAAGGAGAAAATGCGTGCAGACAGCATAGCCAAGGCCGATTCCATGGCAAAAGCAGAGAAAGGCAAGACCAAGACCGCTCCCAAGAAGACCGAAAAAGAGGTGAAAAAGGAAAAAGTGGAGAAGGTGCTGAAGGGACGTGGTTAATCGATAGGTATCCTGACAAGAAAAGGGGCTCTGCAGGCCCCTTTTTTATTTTTCTTGCTATTTTAAAAATTCTTATACCTTTGCGCCCTGTAACCAAAACAAAAGACCTAAAATGAAAAAAGCTTTTACACTCGTTGCGCTGGCGTCCATGTTCGCTTTTGTAGCCTGCGGCCCGAGCAAAGAAGAAATGGAAAAAGAACAAAAGCGTAAGGATGATTCAGCAAAAGCTGCGCATGAGGCGGATTCTACTGCTAACGCAATGAAAGAGCAGTCCAAAAAGGATTCGATGATGAAAGCTGAAGCTGCCATGAAAGAAAAAATGAAGGCCGACAGCACTGCTAAAGCAGATTCTCTTGCTAAGGCAAAAGGCGGCAAAGGCGGCAAGAAAGGAAAATAATTCTTTTTGAAACCTTTACAAGGACCCTGGTCCGCCTGAGGCGGGATCAGGGTTTTTTGTTTGTACGAATCCGTGCCCCTTCACAACCGCAGCCACCTTCGCATTTTTTGGCGGTAAAAGAAAGCCAGATCCTCCTGCCTATGTACACACAAGCGGAAACGGCAAGCAATAACGCGAGGATGGCCTGTAGGTTCATTACAAATTATTCTGCCTCAAAGTTACTACTTTTACTCCTCGTTAAAATAGCCCCTTTTAGGTATTCCCGATGATCACGGTTTCAACACCCTTAAAATTCGATAAAAAAAAGCATCCTGAAGAGGCCCTCCTTTCCTTATATAAGGAGTTGCTGAAACCCCGCATGATCGAGGAAAAGATGCTGGTGCAGCTCCGCCAGGGTCGTATATCCAAATGGTTCTCCGGTATCGGGCAGGAGGCCAGCAGCGTGGGGGCCGCTTTGGCATTGGATAAGGACGAGTACATCCTGCCCATGCACCGGAACCTGGGCGTGTTCACCGCGCGGGGTATTTCCCTTGAAAAGCTGTTCGCACAGTTCCAGGGGAAGCGATCAGGGTTTACAAAAGGCAGGGACCGCAGCTTCCATTTCGGTACGCAGGAGCATAAGATCGTGGGCATGATCTCGCACCTGGGGCCGCAGATGGGTGTGGCGGACGGGATCGCCCTCGCGCACTTGCTTCGCAAAGAAAAAAAAGTGACCCTCGTTTATACGGGCGATGGCGGCACATCCGAAGGTGACTTCCACGAAAGTGTGAACGTGGCGGCCGTATGGGACCTGCCGGTGATCTTCGCCATCGAGAACAACGGCTACGGTCTCAGCACGCCTTCTTCGGAACAGTTCCGGTGCAGGCAGTTCATCGATAAGTGCATCGGCTATGGCATCGAAGGATTCCAGGTGGATGGGAACAACGTGCTGGAAGTATACGACAAAGTGCTGACGCTGGCAGACAGCATACGCAGGCGGCCGCGCCCCATTCTGCTCGAGTGCATTACCTTCCGCATGCGCGGGCACGAAGAGGCCAGCGGCACCAAGTACATCGATCCCGGGCTTTTTGAGGAATGGGGAAAGAAAGACCCGGTGGCGAATTACGAGCGGTTCCTGCTCGAAGAAAAAATATTAAATGGGAATTTGATCGCGCAATTCAAAGCCGACATAAAAAAAGAAATAGATAAGGGGATCGAAGCAGCGTTCGGAGAAAAAGAAATTGAGGCGGATACGGAGGAAGAGACCCGGGATGTTTACGCGCCCGTACCATTCACTGTAACGAATCCATTCTCCGAAAAGAAGAGCAGCAAGCGGTTGATCGATGCCATCAGCGATGGGCTGAACCTGGCCATGCAGAAGCACCCCGACCTGGTGCTGATGGGTCAGGACATTGCCGGGTATGGCGGGGTTTTCAAAATTACCGAAGGATTTGTAAAGACATTCGGCAGGGAGCGCGTGCGCAATACGCCTTTGTGCGAGAGCGCCATCCTTGGTGCTGGTCTCGGCCTAAGCATCAACGGCATGAGGGCCATGGTGGAGATGCAGTTTGCCGATTTTGTGAGCGAAGGGATGACACAGATCTGCAACAACCTGGCGAAGGCATACTGGCGGTGGGGACAGCCTGCCCGCGTGGTCATACGCATGCCCACGGGTGCGGGTGTGGCGGCCGGCCCTTTTCATTCGCAGAGCAACGAAGCCTGGTTCTTCCATATTCCCGGCATCAAGATCGTTTATCCTGCGTTCCCGGCCGATGCGAAGGGGTTGCTGCTGGCGGCTTTTGAAGACAACAACCCCGTGATGTTCTTCGAGCACAAGGCGTTGTACCGGAGCATTTCGCAGGATGTGCCGGATGATTATTACACGATCGAGATCGGGAAGGCGTGCATCGCGCGCCCGGGAACGGATGTTTCGGTCATCACCTACGGCATGGGTGTGCACTGGGCCCTGGAAACCATCGGAAAGAACAAGCTCGATTCGGTGGAGGTGATCGATCTCAGGAGCCTTGCTCCCCTTGATAAAGAAACGCTGTTTGAAAGCGTGAAGCGCACAGGCAAGGCCCTCGTGCTGCACGAGGACACGCTCACGGGCGGGATAGGTGCGGAGATCGCATCGCTCATTACGGAGCACTGCTTTGAATGGCTTGATGCGCCTGTTTGCCGTGTGGGCTCGCTCGATACCTCCGTGCCGTTCGCGCAGAACCTCGAAGATAATTTCCTGCCGAAAAAAAGGTTTGAGAAAAAATTAATCGAGCTGCTGGAGTATTGATCAGATCACTCCTGACGAAAGCAGCAGCGCGAACACCAGCAGCAATATCCCCACCATGATGCGCATGAGATCCAGCGTTATCTTTTTCAAAAACAGGTTTCCGAAAAAAGCCCCGGCAAACGCGCTGAGCGTGGCACCGCCTAATGGCAGCAGCTCCGTGCGATGCACGTTGGTGAAATAATTTTCGGCATATACGATCAGCCGCGAGCTGTCGATCAGGATCGCGATCATCACACCGGTAGAGATGAATTGTTCCTTGCTTAGCCCCGCCCGCAGCAAAAAAGCCGAACGCAGCGCGCCCTGGTTGCCGCTTAGTCCGCCAAAAAAACCGGACAGCAGCCCGCCTAGGGGAATGTATTTTTCGGGGAAAGCGATCTTTGTGAGCTTCGGCACCAGTTCCATCAGCGAAAAGAGCAGCAGCAGGATGCCGATGCAAAGCTTTATGGGCGTAATATGAAATACCCTGCTGCCTGCGCTCCACGAAAGCAGGTCGGGCAGTTGCCCCAGCTCTTTTAGCATCCACGCCCCTGCAAACGCGGTAAATACCGAAGGGATTCCGAAACGAAGCGCGATCTTCCGGTTCACGTGCCTGCCTACCAGCACAAACTTGAAGATGTTGTTCAGAAAATGCGTCACGGCAGTGAGCGCTACCGCGATCTCAATGGGAAAGAAGATGGCGAACACCGGTGTGAGCACCGTGCCCAGCCCGAAGCCCGAGAAGAAGGTGAGGGCAGAGGCGAGCAGGGCGGTGAGACAGATGATAAAGAGATCCATACATCTATTTGAGCAACCCGATCAGCCGCTTGAGAGCTTCTTTGTTGGATCCCAGCTGCAGGGAATGCAGCACTTTCCTTTTTTCCATCTCCGTAAGGTGCCACGACAGCGAGATGTTATCCGTGTCGGGATTGTCGAGCTCAAAGTCCAGCACATCGATCTTCCCGTTGAACCACTTGCTGCAATACTCGAGCAGCTGGTTGTTGTTATAATCCTGCACCGAGAATAAGATCCCGTAAAAGCTGTTGAGCGGCTTGCTCAGCGTCTGCGAAATGGTCTTGGCCGGGTTGGGCAGGATGGGCAGGTCCTTCGGCTTGTCGCGGACCTGCAGGATCACGATTCCGCTGGTGTTCTCTTCGATCCATTTACGGAAAGTGTAGATGTAGCGCAGGGTGGTCTCCATCCCGTAGTTGTCGCGCATGCCCGCGTCCATCACTTCGATGGACGGCTCGCTGGGGAGCTCCGCAACGGGACTGATGTAAGGAAAGGTGGCATTCATGCGCAGCACGCTCGTGAACAGGGTCTTCTCCGCATTTTGTTTCAGGAAGAACCGTGAGAACTCGATCCCATCGGGGAGGCGGTTGCTTCTGATGTTGGACGACTGTTCGTTCGTGATCAGGAACGAAGAGGGAAGGGAAGAGATGTACAGCTTTCTCCCATCGTTGATGATCGTGGGTGAAAAGCACATGATCGGTATCTTCGACAGCTGCTCCGGCTCGCGGTAGTCGCTGAGTGTCTTGTTCAGCAGGTTGTCGGTGTTGCGGTTCAGCTTTTTCTCAAATGCATAGGCCCGGTCTTTCGGATAAACGTGGCCCCTTTCCCTGAACTTCTGGATGGGAAAGAACCAGTCATTTACCGCGATGCTGAAAGCCACGGGGTTCAGGATGTCCTGCGCCACCCTGTAGCGGTAGGCCGGGTCGAACCGGTTCCTGATCCGTCCGTCCTGCTGCCCGAGGTAAAGTTCGCGGTAATAAGCGGCACCGATCATCCCGCCCGAGCTGCCCGTGATCAGGTGGGTCTGCTCCATCAGCTTTCCGTCCAGCAGGCTGTCGGCATACTGCATCAGCGTGAAGGTCCAGAGCGTAGAGCGCAGCCCGCCCCCGCTCGTATTGATCAGCACCAGCTTTGGCTTTTCCGCGCTGCCGAAAGAGTTCTTGTTTCTCCACGCTTCAAGAATGCCCCGGTGGAAGTTCACATCCCAGTTGCGCGTGGCGGTGTCATTCGCAAGCTGTGCCAGATTCTGAAAGGAGTATTCGCTTTTGGCCCCGTTGTAGTTGATGCCGTATGCTTTGTTGGTGTTGTCGAACACATCGAGCCTGAAAGTGTAATTGAAAATAAGGAACAGCAGGATGAGCACACCCGTGGCCCACCCGCGGAACCAGAAGAACAGCGCGCTCAGCAGCATCAGGTACATCGTGAACAGCAGGAATATGCTGGCTCCTGCGGGGACCATGAAGAAGCGGTAATCGCGGAAGAGCCCGAGGATCAGCAGCGAGATGATGGCCGTCATCTCGAACAGGATCGCGCTCTTGTGGTTCTGGCGGAATACCGCGCGCAGCATGCTCCTTTTATAATGCCTTACCGGCCTCACGAGCCGGACCCTGAACGGCTTGGCGAAATACGTTTCCACGTACCAGTCGCGCGATTCGGTGATGAGGTTCGGGTTGCGAACGCCCATTTCCCTGAAAACCTCCACCCTTCTTTTCGAAGGTTTTGGAATTTCTCCCTCCGAACGGATGCCGAACATCTTATAGATATCCTTGTTCGTGCGGAAAAAATAGAGATACGACATGAGCACGAAAAGCCCGATGCCGGAAAGGAAGCCCAGGATGAATTCCAGGATCTCGGAAAATACCCTGCCTTCGGCTTTCTGGAAATACAATATCTCGAAGCAATAGGTGATCACAAAGATTGCCGGGATGAAAAAATTATTCAATGTGTATTTCCAGAATGGGTTACTGAGCGTGGCGAGGAACGGGAACCTGAACGAGTTCATTACGTAGCTCGAGATGTTGTAGGCCATGATGAAGCCCCCGCACGAGAACCCGACCACAAGGAAAGAAAGGAAGCCGGTCTCATCCATGTACTCCGGGTCGAGGAACAGGAAGGGCACACCGTATTTTAAACCGATGCATTTAGTGATGAACCCGAAGAACAGGAGCCAAAACAACAGGAAGGTGATGTTCTTCTTAAGGTTGAGCAGCACCAGGCGAAATGGAAAGGAGTAGATGAGGGCCCGGAAGACCCCGCTGCGGTACAATCTGTCTTTTACCCGCTTCATGGTTGTTTCTTCTACGGAGAAAGAAAAAAAGAGTTGGAAAAAGGATCAGATCTTCCGGCTCACGGTCTTAAGGACTGAAGCTTCTTTTTTCTTGGCCCTATCCTCGATGTTCCTTGCTTTTCCGAGGAGGCTCCGTACAAATTTTTTATCTGCCAGGCTTTTCGCGTTGATCTTTACGTTCAGGAATGCGCCCATCACCGCGGTGCGTGCGCACAGGATCCCTACGCCAGCATCCGAAACGGAGTTCGGGTTTCCTGTTTTAGCCATCGCTTCGATCACGTCCATCGATTCGTAAGCGAGCTGCATCACTTTGAACGGCACCTCCGTGGCGTATTTTGTTGCCGATTGTATCGCTTTATCCCGCGCCTTCTTTTCGTCAGCGCTTGCCTTGGGCAGGCCGAAGGCGCTCATGATGCGATTGAACGCATTTGTATCTTCATCGACCATCTTCAGGAGCTCGTCCTTGATGCGCTGCCCTTTTTCAGCCCACCTGGAAAATTCTTCCACGCGTTCGTCCCAGCCCGGTTTGTGCGCGGAAAGATTGGCCACCATGGTGCCGAGCGAAACGCCCAGCGCGCCCACGTAAGCAGAAATACTTCCTCCACCGGGAGCCGGACTTTCGCTCGCGGTCTCATCGGCAAAATCAGTTAGATTCATGCTTGCCAGCCTGGCTTTTGAAGCATCGCGCAACAGGTATTCGATGATTCGTTCTTCCGGCTTGAACGGTGAGAGCTCGTCCAGTCCCATCGATCGCACTGCGATCCGTATCAGTTCCTTTTCAGCAACCCCGGCTGAACGGTTTTGTTTCTTCAGGAAATATTTTCCCGCGTCCAGCATGGACCGGAGAGGAATAAGTCCCACCAGTTCAGAGCCGGTAACGCGCATGCCGCGGCTGAAGGCGCTCTTCACGCACTCCTCGAATGCTGCATGCACGGGCGTGATGCCGAGGTTGGTCAGGTTCATGCTCACCTGCGCGATCCCGTATTCGGCAATGTACCAGCCGATCCCTTTCACGGCTTTGCAGGAGCCCGGCTGAACCGTATCCCCGCCTTTTTCACTTTTCACCTTTCGTCCCGCCTCCCGCACATCGAATGCCACCGAATTGGCCCTGCGCACCGAGGTGGTGTTAAGGTTCACATTGTATGCAACTAAAAAATCCCTCGCGCCAATAACGGTCGCACCCCGCTTCGCATCGAACCGGGCAGGGCCAAAATCAGGTTTCCAGGCGGGTAATTTTATTTTCTTGAAGAATCCTTCGTATTCACCTTCACGGATTATCGAAAGATTTTTTCTTGCAGGATCTTTCTGCGCGTATTCGTACAGGTAAACGGGGATATCAAGCTCATTGCCCACGCGCCCGGCCAGCTTTTTCGCATATTCGGCCGTTTCATTCATGGAGATGCCGGAGATGGGAATCAGCGGGCATACATCGGTGGCGCCCATGCGCGGGTGTTCGCCTTTGTGCCTGCTCATGTCGATCAGCTCGCCCGCCTTTTTGATCGCTGCAAAGGCCGCTTGCACCACCGCCTCAGGGTTTCCCACAAAAGTGACAACGGTGCGGTTGGTGGCCTTGCCGGGATCCACGTTCAGGAGCTTGACCCCTTCGGTGTGTTCGATCTCATCGGTGATCTGTTTGATGACAGCAAGGTCTCTTCCTTCGGAAAAGTTGGGTACGCATTCGATGAGCTGGTTCATAGATCAGGTTTGAATTTCTCCGTTCAAAATTACAGTTTCTGTAAGATCATTGGCGAACGAGTAGGGGATGAAGGAATAACCGGGGACCTCGCGGGTGATGAACACGTTTGCCTTTTTTCCAACGGTGATGCTTCCGTGCGTATCTCCCAGGTCCATTGCATATGCAGAATTGATCGTGGCCGCGTTGATCGCTTCTTCGGGTGTGAGCTTATATTGCACGCAGGCCAGGGAAAGCATGAAGTTCATATTCCCGCTGGGGCAGGAGCCGGGGTTGTAATCGCTTGCCAGGGCGAGCGGCAGGCCGGAGTCGATGATCTTGCGGGCGGGCGGATGCTGGAGCTGCAGGAACCACTGGGCCCCCGGCAGGATGGTAGGCATGGTCTCCGAATTTTTCAGCAGAAAAATATCTTCATCCCTCAGGAATTCCAGGTGGTCCACGCTGAGTGCATCGCATTCCACGCCCGCTTCCACACCACCGGAGTGGCTGAGTTGCTCGGCATGCACTTTTCCCTTCAGCCCGTATTTTCTGGCTGCACGGAGCACCTGGATCGTGTCATCCTCCGAAAAATAGTTCTTTTCGCAGAAGACATCGCAGTAATCGGCCAGCTTTTCTTCCGCGATCTGCGGCAGCATTTCCTTGATGAGGCTGCTGATGTATCTTTCCTTGCTCACCCCGGCCGGCACGGCATGCGCCCCCAGGAAGGTAGATCGGATAGTAAGGGGGGAGGAGGACCTCAGCTTTTTGATCACGCGAAGCATCTTGAGCTCGCCTTCCACGCTCAGCCCGTACCCGCTCTTGATCTCCACGGCTCCTGTTCCCATCCGCATGATCCCGCCCAGCCTTTCCTGTGCCGATGCGATCAGCTCCTCTTCCGATGCCCTGGCCAATTTTTCTGCGGAGTTCAGGATCCCGCCTCCGCGCCTGAATATATCTTCATAGGACAGGCCATTGATCCGGTCCACAAATTCCTGTTCGCGGCTGCCGGCATAAACCAGGTGGGTATGTGAATCGCACCAGCAGGGCAGCACCAACTTCCCTGTTGCATCGATCACGCTCAGGCCTGTCCAGTCAGAAATGCCGGGGAAGTCCTTCATCTCTCCGTATGCGGCTATCTTCCCGTCACCGATCGCCAGCCAGGCATTTTCAATGCAGGGAAGGCGCTTCATATCGGCCCCGGCAACGTTTTTAACTCCCGGCTCGCGCACCTGCACGAGCGACCGGATATTCTTGATGAGGATTTTCATATTCCTGCTTCAAAGATAAAATAAAAAAAGCCCCTCGGGGGGCCGTACCTGCAGCGAAGAATGCGGCCTACCTCGGCTTCTGCTTGGAGAATTTGGAGAAGAGTACTTCCAGGCCGTCAATGATCTTCCGGAACACGTCAAAATAAAGGGTGATGGCCAGGATAAGGGTCATCAGCCAGATCACGCCCATGTTCACCCAGAACGTATCGAAGTATCTTCCGAATATCTTCTTGCGCGGGGCATAGAAGTGCGATTTGAAGTTGTCAAACGGATCGAGGTATACCGGGTCCGCACGCTGGATCAGTTCACCGTCCTTCTCGATGATCTTAACCAGCTCGTTGGTGTTCGACACCAGGTCGGCCAGGTTCTGGTTGTAGTATTCATCTTTCATTTTCAGGAACTGCACCTTTGCGGCTTCGTTGCTGTTGAGCGCGCTCACGATCGAATCCTTCTTGTTGCTGTTCTCGTTGTACTTGCGCATGTAGTAGTTGTTCAGCCGCGAAAGGTAATCCTTGGCCTTGTCGGCCACTTCGGAGGTGAACGAAGACAGGTTGAGCTTGTTCGTGAGCCCGAACGGGATGCGCATCACGCGCTTCTCTTCCCGGGCGATCTCGTTGGCCAGCAGCTTCAGGTCGGCATCCACATCGGCCCGCTGCTTGGGATCGCTGATGTCGTTCTCGCAGCGGTCGATCTTGGCGCGAAGCTTGGGAATCCAGTAGTTCTTTTTGAAATCGGCAAAACTGTATTCCTTCTCGTAGCGGTAGAACTTCTTCTCGTAAGCGTTGCTGATGAACTGGTTCACCGCCAGCGCTTCGAAGGCCCAGCGCGAGGCCATCACGTCACCGGTGATGGGCACTACTTTCTGCGAAGTGATCACCGGGTTCAGCTTTTCGAACTTCACGATCACCCCGCTCAGCAGGAGCTGGGGCACGAGCAGGAAAGGAATGAGGATGTAGATGGTGACGGCCGAATTGAACGCGGCAGAGATGTTCAGCCCGAGCATGTTGGCAAAGCAGGACGTGGTGAAGAGCACCAGCCAGTAATCGATCCACATGCCTTTGATGTCGAGGATCAGGTTGCCGATGGCCACGAACGTGATCATCTGGATGGCGGAGATCACGAACATGATGCACGTCTTGGACAGCAGGTAGCTGGCGCGGCTCAGGTTCAGGAACGATTCGCGCTTCAGTATCTTCCGGTCGCGGATGATCTCCTCCGCGCTCACGGTCATGCCGAGGAAGAGCGCCACCACCACCGACATGAACAGGTAAGCGGTAAGGTTCTCGTTCTCGCGGAAGATGTACCCCACCTTGTTCGAGGCATCGGTGCTGTAATATTTTACGAGGTAGGCCAGGATGAAGGCGAGCAGGGGAGCTTCCAGGAAATTAATGGCCAGGTACTGCTTGTTGGTGAGCTTCGCCAGCACATCGCGCGTGATGAACACGATGAACTGCTTGATCTTGTTCGGTATTCGAAGCGTGCTCGCGGGCGTGTCGTTGTGGATGCGGGGCTGCTCGAACCGGCTCTCGATGAGGTTGCGGTAATGGGCGCCCCATTCCGAAGGCGACATCTTGCGGTTCTTGGTAAGGTTGCCGTATTCGTCCACCACCTTCGATTCGATGATGTTGAAGATCTGCTCGGGGTTCACGTTGCCGCACTCGGAGCATTCGCTCTGGTTGGCGTTCACGTGGTTCACCAGTTGCTTGAAGTAGATCACCGCGTCAACGGGGTTGCCGTAGTAGATCGGGTAACCGCCCACATCCAGGATCATCAGCTTGTCGAACATCTTGAAAATCTCCGAGGAGGGCTGGTGGATCACAACGAACACCAGCTTGCCCTTGAGGGCCAGTTCCTTCAACAGGTCCATGATGTTCTCCGAGTCGCGGGATGAGAGGCCGGACGTGGGCTCGTCCACGAACAGCACCGAAGGCTCGCGGATGAGCTCGAGGGCGATGTTCAGGCGCTTGCGTTGTCCGCCCGAGATCGTTTTTTCCAGCGGGCTACCCACCTTCAGGTCCCGCGCCTCGTACAGCCCGAGGTTCGAGAGCAGGGTGTTCACCATCCGGGTGATCTCTTCATCGCTGGTGGTGCCGAAGCAGAGCTTGGCGTTGTAGAACAGGTTCTGGAACACGGTGAGCTCTTCGATCAGCAGGTCATCCTGCGGGATATGCCCGATCACGCCTTCGATCCGGTCCTGCTCCGTATGGATGTTGATGCCGTTGATGGTGACCGCGCCCACGCTGGGCCTTTCGTTGCCGTTCAGCACGTTCAGCAGGGTGGATTTTCCGGCACCGCTGCCGCCCATGATGCCGATCAGCTTGCCCGATTCTTCCGCAAGGTTGATGGGATGCAGGCCGATCTTTCCGCCCTTGAACTTGAACTCCAACTTGTCGGCAACGAACGATATTTTGGATTTGCCTTTGTCGCTGAGGAAGGCGCTGATGATATCGCTGTAATACACCGGCTGCACCTTGGAGCTGCGGATGGACGAACCTTCGGTGAGGATGTACACCTTGTCCTTGAAGATGGGCAGCCCGTTCAGGTAAAGTTCGCTCTCGCCATAGTAGCGCAGGGCGTACATGTTCACGCTGGGGATATAGAGCACGCGGGCCTGGCCGGTGATATTCTCTGAATAGATGTACTTGGAAACTCCGTACTTGTTCTCCTTGCTGTTGTTGATCACCAGCAGGAAAGGCGAATTGGGCACATCGTTCTCGTTGTTCTGGACGAACGCCATCGTGCGCCTGAACTCTTCGTCCTCGATGTTGAAGGTTTCGGCCACGGTCTTCACGAATTCGAGCTCCTGCTGCGAGATCTCGTTGCTGGAATGGATGAACTCCAGCAGGCGAACGAGCACCACCACCTTCTGCTTCTGCGTCAGCTCGGCATTGATCTGTGTGCAGATCTTGAGCACGCGCACCGAGCCGAGCGAGGTCCGCTTCTCGGAACCGTCCTTGCGCTTCTTTACGTTGTGGTGCTGCTCGAGGAACTGGTCGAACAGGGTGAGGTACTGGTCCACCATGTCCTGGCTGAGCTGCTGCTTGAGGAACGATTGCACGATGGCCCGGCCGGTGTTGGTCACGCCATCCACCCTCGCGATGATCGCGAACATCTGCATCAGGGCCTTTAATATCCGTTCACTCATTTATGTAGACTACTCTAAGTGTTTTTCTTTTGACGAAAAAAAAGACATTATCGCTGAGAATAATGTCTCTAATTTTCTATAACGTAAGAACTTTTTACTGCTTGAACCCGATCAGCACCACCGCGCACCCCGAGGCTTGGTTGTCGCCCAAGGTGGCCTCGATCACACAATCGATGGTAGATGTAATCTTGAAATCCCAATACGGTGCGGTCTTGAATTCCTTGTTCGAGAAAAGCAGGTTGCGCTGGGGAGTATCGGTATCGTAGATCGAGAAGACCAGGTTGCCATCGGTGGTGCCGCTGCAGGCCGCGATGCGGTACGTGCTTCCTCCGTAAAGCGTAACGTGGAATTCGGCCGTCTGGTCGTTCAGCAGCAGCGAGCGGTACTGCTGGCCGTCCGAGATGTAGTTCTTTTCAAAATGCTTCGAGCAGATGCTGGCGATGGTATCACATTGAGCGAACGACTGCCCTGCCAGCAGGAGCGCTGCGATGAACGGTACGATGTATTTGATCTTTTTGAGGTACATATCCGGTGTATTGATGGGTTCTGTTTAGGTTACGATGAGGCTGCGGATGGAAGCGATCTTGTTGGTAATGCTCTGGATCTGCTCCGGTGTGATCGTGTATTCCGTCTTGCTGGTGATGGTGGTGGTCTTACTGGCCTCATCTGTCTCGGGCTTCACGTAGGTGTATTTCATCTGCACATTATCGAAATCCGATTTCAGGTCGCGCAGGTTCTTCAGCAGTTCCGAATATTCCTCGTTGCCCTGGTACTTGCTCAGCAGGGCCAGCAGGTTCTCGAGCGTGTTCTTCTGCTCGGCTATCCTGCGCTTGATCTCTTCGTTGTCTTTTTGCTTCTCAACAGATGTGACGAAGTGAAGTGTTTCGATCCATCCGCCCGCAATGATCAATGCGCCCTCTTCGTTGCGGTCGTTCTTTTTCAGGAAAGCATCGCTGGCGCGGTAGGCAGTGGACACCAAAGAAAGAATGGAATCTTTTTTCGTAAGGTTTGCCTTGAACCGGTCGATCAGCACTTTGTCGAAAGCCCCGCTGAGCCCGAGCTCGTTAGCTAAAGAATTAACCGAGTTAAAATATGTAAGTGCCTCATCCTGTTGATCATAAAGAGTAGAATATCCAAGGTCTGCACCGTAGATCCCGAGGTTCAGGGCACGCTGGAATTTGGTGGAGTACGAAGTGGCATTCTTCGGTGAGTTCAGCATCTTATTGTCGTAAGGAGCGCCAATCTTTTTGATCAGCTGGGCAGTTTGCACGGGCGATGGAATGCAGAACACCTTTCCTCCCACCTGTACCACCGGGCCGAGGGTATCATGCGGCTTTTTATCATTATCGCTGTTGCCTTGCTCGTTGCCGCAGCCGAAAGCAAGCATGGAAACAGTTCCCGCGATGAACAGTTTTTTGGAAAGATTGATGAGATGAATGCGCATGTCTGAACTTTGGTTTTGTTGGTTATAAGCAGGCCAAAAATAGTGTTTTTTTACAATCAAGTGCAAAAATAATAAAAACGGGAAGCAGAATAGCTATCGAACGATAAGCTTGCCTGTGGCAAAGGTCCTGTTGTCGGAGATGGCACGGTAAAAATAGATCCCCCGGGGCTGCGCGGAAAGGTCCAGGTCGTAATGTGCGGTTTGGATCAGGCCGGAATAGATCTCTTTTCCCAATGCATTGTATATTTTGATCTCTCTTTCCGGCCGCGCAGTTTCCATTTCCAGGTGGAACATTCCATTCGAGGGGTTGGGATAAATGTTGAATCCCTCGTTATTGATCTGCTCATTTATTCCAAGCAAGGTGGAGTTCCGGAACACGCCACCGCTGTAAGTGCCGGCAAAGACAGTTGTGCCGCTTATTGCGAAAGCCCGCACGTTCAGATCGGTCAGCCCGGCATTCACCATGGTCCAGGTTGTTCCGTTGTCGGTGGAAAAACCCACACCGCCCCCGTTCGTTCCGGCCAGAATGCTGGTCGGGGTGCCCGTCAGCTTGTTGATGTACAGGTTCGACAACCCGTTGTTGACCGTTGTCCACGAGGCTGCATTGTTGGTTGTGAGATAGACCCCATAACCCCACCCGCCCGCAAAGACATTCGTGCCGCTTACGCCCACAGCGAAAATGGCCGATGTGGTTAGCCCGTTGTTCGCCCAACTCCACGAGTTGGCCGTGTCGGCCGAATGCCATACCCCGCTGCCGCCCCACGTTGCTGCGAACATGTTTGCCCCTACTGATGCCAGCCCAAAGCAGTCGGTGGTGGTCAGCCCGTTGTTCATCGGAACCCACAATGTCCCGTTGTTGGTTGTCAGGAACACTCCGTCAAAGCAGGCCGCAAAAACTTTTGTTCCCACCACCTCAAAGGCCCGTATGCTGCCGTTGGTAATGCCGTTGTTTGCCGGTGTCCACGTTGCCCCGTTGTTGGTGGATAGGAACACACCGCCTCCCCAGGTTCCCGCAAAAATATTAGTGCCGCTCACTGCGAGTGAAAGAATGCTGGTGTTGGTCAGGCCGGTGTTAACCGCGGTCCACGATGCTCCATTGTTCGTAGACAGGAACACGCCTCCCGCAGTGCCGGCAAAAATATTGGTGCCGCTTATGGCCAGGGCCCGTATGGAATCGTTCGTTATGCCGCTGCTCACGGCTGTCCATTGGGCGTTAGCAATAGCCGCAGAAGCGAGCAGAACAATGGATGTATAGAATTTTTTCATGGGGAAAATTGTTATGCCATGCAAGATAGAACAAAAAAATGAGACACTTTAGATTATTGATACCTTCGCCACCCGTGGAAAATTCCACCGACATGAAAATGACCGCCACCACCCTTTTCGGGCTGGAGGATGTGCTTGCTGCCGAACTGCTCAAGCTGGGCGCGCGCCAAATCGAAAAGTACAACAGGGCAGTATCCTTCACGGGCGACCTGGGTTTTATGTACAAGGCCAATCTCTGCCTGCGCACGGCCCTTCGCATCCTGCTTCCTATCCGGACATTTTATGTAAAGAACGAAAATCATCTTTACGATGAGATCAAGACCATGGATTGGGAGAATTACCTGGATGTGAACGGCACTCTCGCGGTCGACAGCGCCATCAATACGGAGCTGTTCTCGCATTCGCAGTTCATCTCGCAAAAAACAAAGGACGCGGTGGTAGACCGCTTCCGGGAAAAGTTCGGCAAGCGCCCTTCGGTGGATCTCGATAATCCTTCATTGAAAATAAACATTCACGTTTACAAGACCCTCTGCACCGTTTCGCTCGACAGCTCCGGCATGTCGCTGCACAAGCGCGGCTACCGCGAAAGCACCAACCTGGCCCCGCTCAACGAAGCGCTCGCGGCCGGCATGGTACTGCTCTCGGACTGGGATAAGCGCAGCAATTTCATCGATCCCATGACCGGCAGCGGCACGCTGGCCATCGAAGCTGCACTGATAGCAGCCAACATCCCGCCCGGCTATTTCCGGAGTGATTTCTGCTTCAAGCGGTGGAAGAACTTCGACCAGGAGCTTTACGATCTTATTTATGAATCATGCATCAAAAAGATCACGAACCATAAGCCCAACATACTGGCATCGGATCTTTCGTTCAACGTGCTGAAGAAATCGCGGGAGAATGCGAAGAGCGCTAAAGTGGATGACATGATCGCTTTCCGCACTTCTTCGTTCGAGAACCTGGAGCGGCCCAGCGGCAACGGGGTAATCGTGATGAATCCACCGTACGGGGAGCGCATGAACAAGGATGATATCTCGCAGCTGTATAAATCCATTGGCGATACGCTCAAGAGGAACTGGAGCGGCTATTCGGCCTGGCTCATCACTTCCAACATGGAAGGCATCAAGGAGATCGGCCTGCGCCCATCGCGGAAGATCACGCTGTACAACGGCAAGCTCGAATGCAAGTTCCTCAAGTTTGAAATGTATGAGGGTACAAAGAAAGTGCATAAGCTTGTAAAAGGTGAAAAGTAGCTGGATCGGCCAGCTATCACCAGCCAGTTGCCGGCCCTTACGAAATAGGAAGTAACTTTGATTACCAATGCCCGTTAAGAAAATAGCTGTCCTCACATCCGGAGGCGATGCGCCCGGCATGAATGCCTGCATTCGCGCGGTGGTGCGTACAGCATTATACCATAACCTCGAGGTGGTTGGCATCAGGCGCGGATTCGATGGGATGATCAATGGAGGGTTCACTCCTCTTGATGCAAGGTCGGTGGCCAACATCATTCAGCGCGGTGGGACGATACTTAAAACCGCGCGCAGCGAAGAGTTCAAAACCGAGCCGGGCCGGAAAAAAGCAAGATTGTTTTTGGAAGAACAGGGGATCGAAGGCGTGGTGGCCATTGGCGGTGACGGAACCTTTCGCGGTGCGGTGGAGTTCGCAAAGATCTGTTCCATTCCGTTCGTGGGCTGCCCGGGTACGATCGACAACGATCTTATAGGGACCGATTTTACCATCGGTTACGATACAGCCATCAACACCGTGGTGGATGCCGTGGACAAGATCCGCGATACGGCCGAGAGCCACGACCGTTTGTTCTTTGTGGAAGTGATGGGAAGGGATGCGGGCCTGATCGCACTGCGAAGCGGCATCGGGGTTGGAGCGGAGGCGATCTTAATTCCGGAAACGCCCACCGACCTGGAAGATCTCATCCTTCGATTAGAAACAGGGCGCAAGGACAAGCGATCCAAGATCATTATTGTGAGCGAGCACGATGATGCGGGCGGAGCCTTCCAGGTTGCCGAAAAGGTAAAGGCGCGTCTTCCTTATTATGATACGCGGGTGACCATCCTGGGGCATATCCAGCGCGGGGGAAATCCCTCGGCCATGGACAGGGTGTATGCTTCGCGCATGGGCTTTTCGGCCGTGGAGGCGCTGCTGGCCGGAAGGCATTCGGTCATGGCCGGCATTGTGAACAACGAGATATGCTTCACTCCCTTCGAGAATGCCACCAAGCACCGCCAGGTCCCTAATGAGGACCTGCTGCGGATGATGAGCATTTTGTCAATGTGATCAGTTTACTGAATGACCAGTTTCTGTATTGTTGTTTGTGTTCCGGTTTTCACCTGGATCAAGTAGATCCCTTTAGCCTGAGAGGATAGGTCGATAGAAAATCCTTTTTCCGGTTGAGCTTCGGTCGTCCTCGAGGCGAACACTTTTTCTCCAAGTACATTTATAATTTCTATCTCCGAAATTACCATGTCTGACCGTATGTTGACCGATCCGCTCGTAGGATTAGGATAGATATCAACTGACGTTGTCCAACTCGTTGATTGAGTCATCCCCGATCCGTTTGCTACCGGACGTCTCTCGCTGCAGGACCCATAGCGTACCACAGCAAAATCAAAATCTGCCCCGTTATCGGAAAAACCAGCAGCAACTATTTTGTCGTCAGCCTGAACAGCAACCGCAAAACATTTGTCGTTGCTGTTTCCAATCGGAGTGGTCACTTTACCGTCTTCGTCAAAGGAGTTATCGAGCGATCCATCGCTGTTGTAACGCACGAGAGCAAACTCATCTTGTTCCACGGGATAGGGAGAAAAAGACCAACCCGCCAGAACAATTTTGCCATCGGGGTGAATCGTGACTGCCCTGCTTACATCGTTGCTGTTTCCAACCGGGGTTGTTACTTTCCCATCCCCATCAAAAGTATTATCGAGCGAACCATCGCTGTTATACCTAACTGCAGCAAAATCATGATTTCCTCCTCCTGCTTCTACGACAGACCCGGCTACTATTATTTTCTTATCCGATTGAAGAGCAACGGAAGCCCAGATATCATCACTGCCTCCTACTGATGTCGTAACCGTTCCGTTTTCGTCAAAAGTGTTGTCCAATGAACCATCGCTATTATAGCGGGCAGCAGCAAAATCCCAATTTGTCCCATTATATGTAATGCCTCCTGCAACTATTTTTCCATCAGTTTGCACGACAATCCCGGAGCTAATATCGTCACCGTTTCCAATACCCGTAGTCACGACTCCGTCATTGTCAAACGTATTATCCAGGGAACCATCACTGTTATAGCGCACTACAGCAAAATCCTGATTCGTTCCAAAGTACGCTCCTCCTGCCACAACTATTTTTCCGTCCGGCTGAAGTGCCATGGCGTAAGCCCAATTTTGGTCACCAATAATCGTGGTCACTATTCCATTCCCATTAAAAGTATTATCTAAGGAGCCATCACTATTATAGCGGACCACTGCAAAGCCCCATCCAAGGGAATAGCCTGCCACTACTATTTTTCCATCCGATTGCACGGCTACTGAACGACCCACATCGTCAGAACCAGCAATACTGGTGGTTACTTTTCCGCCCCCGCCAAAGGTATTGTCTAATGAGCCATCGCTATTGTATCGGACCACTGCAAAATCTTTATTTGATCCATTGTATGAAGAACCTGCTACTATTATTTTTCCGTCTGTTTGCAGGGCTATAGAAAAAGCCCAATCTTCACCGTTCCCAATAGCAGTAGTTTGTTTTCCGTCATCGCTGAAGGTATTATCGAGTGAACCTGCCGGATCAGAATTAGAAAGCGTTATACTTGATGACGCTGTGCATCCGTTTGCATCCGTTACCGTGAGCGAGTAATCCCCTGCGCACAAATCATTTATGTTCGCGGTAGTTGCCCCGCCGGGAGACCATGAATAAGAATAAGGAGTTACTCCCTCTGAAACGGACGATTGTAAACTTCCATTGCACAAGTTGCAGGTGGTGGGGGTGGGTGAAATGGATATATTCAGTTGTGCGGGGCTTGTAAGTGTTACTTGCACGGAAGTGGTACATCCGTTGGCATCGGTAATGGTAAGCGTGTAATCTCCAGCGCACTGACTGCTTATATTTGCTGTGGTTTGCCCCCCAGGTGACCACGAATAGGAATAGGGAGCGATTCCTCCGGAAACAGACGACTGCAAACTTCCGTTGCATGAGCCATGACACGTTGGAGGTGTTGAAGAAACGGAGACTCCTAGCTGCGTTGGGCTTGTTATGGTAATTTGAGCTGCGCCCGTGCATCCGTTTGCATCGGTTACTGTACATGTATAAGTCCCGGCACATTGCCCCGTAATGGATGCGGTGGTTTGCCCCCCGGGCGACCACGAATAAGAATAGGGACTTATGCCCCCCGTTGGGGAAACGCTGGCTGTTCCATTACAACTTGAAAAGCAGGGAACATTGGTATGGGAAGGATTGGGACCGATCGAAGTACTTTGGACAATGGTAACAGTTGTCGATTTGGTGCATCCCACTCCATCTGTAACTGTGCAGGTATAAGTTCCTGGACATTGATTGCTGATGGTCTGTGTGGTTTGTCCTCCGGGTGACCACAAATAAGTAAAATTGCCCACACCTCCTGCGCCTTGGGCTGCTGCGCCTCCGCTGCAGGTACCATGACAAGCAGGTTGGGCTTGTGTTATGATAATAATATCCGGATAGGTAGAGTTTACCTGTGCAGTAGCCGATGCATGGCAGCCCAGCGCATCGGTAATAGTAACGGTATAAGTTCCTCTACACAGGCCTATGGCTGTTTGTGTTGTTTGTCCGCTTGGTGCCCATGAATAGGTAAAGGAGGGCACGCCTACGGCCGTTGCTGTTGCGGAGCCGTTACAGGAATTATAACAGGTTGTGTTGTGTACGCTCGTGGTAACTGTGCAGCAATTTGCGATGATTGCAAAAAAACTGGTTGCGGAAAATAAAAATAGTTTTTTCATTGATTTATTTATTAGTATGAGATTGCATTCGCTTGAAGGTTCGCAAATATCAAAATATTTACGAATAGAACAATCTTAACCGGCAAAGAAAGATGAAGTGTGCAAAGCGAGTGCGCTCACATCCACTGCTTCTATTGGATGAGAAGTATCGGGCAGCACAAGCGTTTGCCCGTTCTTTAAATATCCTGCAACCGCTTTAGTTTCGTCTATGCTTACCATTTTATCCTTATCGCCCACGCTAAGCACGACCGGTTGAGTAATGTGCGAATAGTCATCAGACGTCAGCACGTTCTTATCTCCCATAGCCAGCATCATGGCAACGGTCTTTTCCAGCACTTTCTTCCAGTCAGCCGGGTGATGCCTCTTTGCCAGCGTTTCCGCAAAAGCAGGAATTTTTTCAGTGATCGATGCTGGGTCCAGCATTTTTACTTCTCTCCGGGCCATTTCGGTATTCCAATCGAGCTTGGTGGCCAGGGTAAAGAGCTTGTTTATTTTTTCCGGATAATGCCGTGCCAGGTAGAGCCCTACGTACCCGCCCATGCTGTAACCGAAAATATCTACGGAAGAAATGGAATGCTTCTCCATCCATTTCAACACATCATTCGCAAAAAGCTTAATGGAGAAATCACCTGTCGGCACCGGACTCCCACCGTGCCCGGTAAAATCGATTGTATTCAACTTGTAATGTTCGCTCAATCGAAGGGCCAGTGGCTCCAGCTGTTTCGCAGCCCCGATCGCTCCGTGCAATAAAAGTAAGGTCAAGCGATGTGCTATTTGCTTACAAATGATGGAACATCCAATTTCACCTTTTCAAACGCATCCAGCTTCCCGATATCCAGCGTAATGTGTCCTTCTTTATCAGGATGGAACATGCTCACGAATTTGGCGCCCCATACCAGATCTTCCCTGGAATACGAGCTGCGGGAATAGACCATTTGCGAGAAGGTGTCATCAAACGCTTTGAGCATGACGATGAACTCAATGTCGTATTTTTTCAGGTCCTCTTCCGTAATGTGGAAGAGGGGAGAGGTCTCATCGATGGGGTGCACGATCGTCCAGCTTAGCGGGAAAAAATTTATTTTGTCCCGCTCGAGGTTCAGCGCCTGGAACACGCGATTGGCGCCATCATTCTTATCGCGCATGCTCAGCACCACCTCCACTTCCGTTTCGATCAGCTGGTTCCTGCGCTGGTTCACCATCCGGAACATGAAGCCCGTTATTCCCCGGTAAGGAGCGATGAGCGCGTGGTTGGAAAAAAGGATTTTCGCTACCGGTCTTGAGAATCGCCCGTAAAGCAATCCTGTCACCAGCGCGAAGCCCATCAGCCCGATCATGCTTTCCACGGCTGCGAGGGTGCTGGTGGCCATGCCCGTAGGCGCAATGCGCCCGTAGCCCAGCGTGGTGAGCGTTTGCGAGCTGAAGAAGAAGGCATCAAAGAACTTCGATTTCTCCGAGCTCATGTCTACCCCTGTAAGATGCTCTACGCCCGCCCACATGTACATTCCTGCAAAAATGAAGTTCACCGCTGTATACCAGAGCAGCACCACAAAAATGAACTTCTTCCACGAGATCGAGATCAGCCAGTGATACGGCTCGAACGAATCGAGCAGGCTCTGCCCTTTGCGGTTCACATTAAAACTCCCGTCCTTATTAAGTGCACGGACAATGTTGCTGCCCGATCTGGTTCCGAAACCCAGGTCTTTTTCCGGCTTTTCCATGATGCAAATATAATAAACCGGCCTTCGGGACAGGGAACGGTCCTTCCATCGAAAAATCCGGAGCACCCCCTCTGCGGGAGTAAATTTGTATTGAAAAAGAAAAATGTTCAACTTTTAAAATCAAAATGGTATGAAACGATTAATGGTATTGCTTGTAAGTTGCATTTTTTCTTTGAGTGCAATGGCCCAGAACCCGGTCGATAGAACGGACAAGGGACGAAAACAAAAAAATGAAATGTTCTGTGCCGCTGTTAAGGATGGAAAGATAGCGGTGATGAGTGAAGGAAAGAAGATCGTAACTGCTAAAACACTTGACAACGGTGACAAGCTGAAAACAGATGGGACCATCATCAAGAAAGATGGCAGCGAAACCTTCCTGAAAGAAGGCGAATGCATCAACCGCAGCGGCAAGATCGAAAAATCGAACATGCCGATGCGCACAGAACCTGAGAAAAAGAAATCTTCCAACAAAAGCGGGTATGAAAGCTGAGTTGGAAAGGGAATCAAGGTAAAAAGAACACTAACTAACACTCGGAGCCTTTTTACCGGCAGAGCATCCTCCCGGATTTCCGGGGGGATGTTTTTTTGTCTCCTGACGATGCTTTTCCCGCTTCTGCCGATTCGAGGGAAAAAGGCCTGGTGCCCGGGTGTAAATTCGTATTATAAAAAAACAAAAGCCATGAAAAAAGTGATTGTGGTGATAACAAGCCTCGTCTTCTCCATCGGATCGTTTGCGCAGGAGCCGCGCACCACGCAGCATTACGGGGTGCCCTTCCAGAAGGAAGGAGAGCGTTATTGCGCCCATTTCCGTGACGGCAAGATGCACGTGACCAGTGCGGGGAAGGAACTGGCCACGGACATTACCCTGCCGAACGGCACCAGGATCTCCACGGATGGAACGGTAACGAAAAAAGGCGGTGTGGCCACCATTCTCAAAAGCGGTGACTGCATAGACAAGAACGGGAACCTGATCAACCCGGATGTAAAGGGGAATGAAAAAGTTACCCCGCCCGAAAAAGTGGGAGGCAGCGATGAAGATCGAAAACAACAGTGATTCTTCTTTTTAAGAGCGATGATTCAACATCCCCTCTCTTAAAAAAGAGAAGCATCCCGGTAAGAGTTTACCGGGATGCTGCATTTATAAACAGGTACGTCATTCAAACCCGATGCCCGCATAGCCGACCCAATGCCGGATGCCGGCCGGGGCAGTCACTCCCATTCCTTCCAGGTCGTCTACCTTCACATGAGGATGGTCCAGCGAGTTCGAATACCCGAGCGGGATCCCGTTCAGCGGTCGGGCTTTCAGGTCATTCGCCAGGTAAAATGCGGTAAGCAGTCCCACAGGTACCGAATAGCGGCCGCACCAGGTCCATTTGTACTCCTTGTAATCGTTCTTGTGCACGGTGTATTCGGTAAAAAGTTTTGCTTTTGCCGTTGTCACAGGGCCTTCAAAGCAATCGCTGATGATCTTGTGCTCGTACTCCACCGCCTTCCCGTACCCGGCCGTATCTGCTCCGAAGAACGCGAAGTTCTTTCCTTTCCAGCCCTCATCGCCATAATGCACAGCATCGGTGGATATCGCGATGGCAACATCTTTCCCCCATTGCAGCTTTTTCTCGGTCATCACCGCTGCGATGGCACCGGCCAGCGGCTTCGCCAGCATCTCCATCCGCTCGTAGCTCATGTACGGGACCAGGATGGACACGATCTCCACATCCTTATTATAATACTGGAGGAAGGGCACGATGGCCTCCACCGAATGCTCCATGTTCTGCATGGTATCGTTCACCTGGTAAATATCTTTTGGCAGCTTGCCGATGATCTTTTCCCGGAGCGCGGAAGGCTTTACATTGCCGTAGCACCCGCGCCAGTGCGTGAACGAATCAAAGATGAGATGGTCCTCGAGGTGCAGTTCCTTTGCGCGGTGGGCCACACCGAACAGGATCACCGTTTTGGCATGAATATTCTTCAGCACCAGCGGGTACATGTAGCTGGCATAGGTGTAATCGTCATGGGGTGAGATGGCCACGCGCCACGATCGTTCTTTCGTGATCTTCTTCTCTTTGTGTATGGATGCGATCTTTGTTCCGAACTCTTTTTCGATCCGCGACATTACGGAATCCATCTGTTCCTTTTTGTGCGCAAAGCCAACGGTGTCCGCCAGCCCGCGAAGCTTTTCGGTTACCTGTGCTTCCATGGTGGTGAAAGTGAGTGTGAGCGTGAATGTGAAAAAGTAGTTCATGGATAGTGAATGGATCATGTGTTTCGTCTGTATGCCGGATCGGCAGGACAAAATTAGTAAACACATTCGTATATTCGCCTGCCTGCTTGCCGGCAGGTGCAAATTCGTTTTTCACAGATGGCAAAGGAAAAACTTCCTTTCAGCAAACTTCTGGCTTACTCCTGCGGCATGATGGGCTGGAGCATCATGACCAACCTGATCGGGGTGATGCTCATCTATTTCTACCTGCCGCCCAACACATCCGGCCTGGGTAACCTGATATCTCAAACCATGATCTTCGGGGTGCTCAACCTGCCCACGGTCATCACCGGTGCGGGGCGTCTCATTGATGCATTCTACGATCCGTTCATCGGGCAGTTCAGCGACCGGAGCAGCAATCCCCAAGGCAGGAGGATCCCCATCATGAAGTGGTTCATAGTGCCGGCAGTTGTTTTTTGCGCTTTGATCTTCTACCCGCGCACCAGCGGTGAAAGCTTTTCCAATGCACTTTGGCTTACCTGCATGCTCATCCTGTTCTTCATATCCGCCACATCGTACATTATCCCTTACAATGCCATGATGCCGGAGCTGGCCCATACCCCCGGGGACAAAATAAATTATTCGACCTTCCAGCAGGTGGGATTCGTGCTCGGGATCATCATTGCCGCTTCGGTCAACAACCTGGCGAAAGGCATGGAAGGATTGTTGCACCTTACGGAAAAAATAACCTCCATTCAATGCGCGGTGTGGACGCTTTGCATCCTGGGCGGGATATTCATGGCGGTCCCGGTGATGGCGATCGATGAGCGCAGGTACTGCACCGGGAAACCGGCTCACACCCCGATCCTGCAGGCGATCAAAAGATCCATCACCATAAAGAATTTCCGTTATTACGTGGTAGCCGATCTTTCGTGGTACATGGCGCTGTACATCATCACCAGCGGGCTGCTTTATTTTGTTACGGTGCTTTGCGGACTTAAAGAGGAGGAAGGCGTTTATCTTATGGGCGTCATGGTGCTGGCCTCGTTGCTGTTCTACCCGGTGATCGCCAGCCTGGCCCGGAGGTTCGGTAAGAAGCGGATCATGCTCGTTTCATTTTTCGTGCTTGGCATCGTGTTCCTTTGCGTTTATTTCCTCGGGAAATTCCCGGCATCGCCCAGGATACAGATCTATGGGCTGGTGCTGCTGGCCTCCTTCCCGCTGGCCTCGCTGGGCATTCTTCCACCGGCCATCCTGGCGGAGATAGCGGAGAAAGATGCGATCGATTCGGGCGAGAACCGCGAAGGGCTGTTCTTTGCGGTGAAATATTTCATGGTGAAGCTCGGCCAGACGTTCGGCATTGCGCTGTTTGCTTTCTTAACGCTCTACGGTAAGGATGCAGGCAATGATCTCGGCTTGCGGCTCAACGGCATCTGCGGGTTTGCATTGTGCGCGGTAGCGATGGCGGTGTTCAGCAGGTTCAGGGAGAAATAACATCACGGGTCATTTCCCGCAATATTTCGTAACCGTTTCATTCGCTTTGCGCATTCCAAGCCCGCCTGCTTTTTTCCAGAAGGTGCATGCCTGTTCCAGGCTGTCTAGTTTCTGGCAGCAGTTTCCCAATTCGAACCAGGCTTCGCCATCGCTGGGCGTGAGCACGGTCGCTTTTTTATAATCCCGGTAGGACCCGGTGTAATCTCCCGTTATAAAACGGGCCTCTGCTCGGTTGAATATCGCGTTTGAGTAATCCGGAATGATGGCAATGGCCTCCGTGTAATCTTTTATGGCCTCCTCGGGCTTATTGTTGTCGAGCCAGTAATTACCGAGGTTATACCACGCATGATGGTGGCGCGGGTTCAGTTCAATGGCCTTTTCATAATCAGCCCGGCTGTCTTCGCTTTTTCCAGACACGTTGTGGCACATGCCCCGGTTATTGTATGCTTCAGCGTATTCAGGATTTATTTCGATGGCCTTTGTATAGTACTTCACCGCATTTTCGTAGGCCGCCTGCTGCTGCTGAACGTACCCCAGGAGAAAATAGGCGGTGTCGAAACGGGGGACGGCTTGAAGCGCTTCGGCAAGTGTTGCTTCGGCATCGGAATATTCCTTTTTGGAAATGAACTCCCGCGCCTGGTGAAGCAATACATGCTCATTCTTTTTGGGAGAACAGGAAGAGAAAAGAAAAGCGGGAAGCGATAAAAAGACCAGGGAGCGCATGGAAAAAATATTTGAATCCAGGTGACTCAAGTGTCCCCCACAATTTTCATCTCCACCCGCCTGTTCAGCTGCATGCCCTTCAGGTCGGGCTTGCCGTTGGGCAGGGTGTTCGGGGCAACGGGCTGGTCGGGGCCGTAGCCTTTCGCAACCAGCCGTTTTTTATCGATGCCTTTTTTCGCGAGGTAGTTCACTACGGCCTGCGCACGGCTTTGCGAAAGGGTCATGTTCAGGGCCCGCGCGCCTTTATTATCGGTATGCCCCGACACTTCGATCTTCAGCTCCGGCTTGTCCTTCATGAGCTTCAACAGTTTGTCGAGATCGGTGTTCGATTCTTTGCGCAGGGATGATTTCCCCGAATCGAAGAAAATATTGTTCAGCACGATCTTGGCCCCTGCCTTGATCGGCTCCAGAACGATGTTCTTCTCGAGCTGCGAATACGTCTTTTCCTTCGGCACGTTCACGTTCTCACTCTGGAAAAGATACCCTTCGGCCTCGTAGCTCAGGTTGAAGTTCTGTCCGCGCTGCAGAACAAAATAGTACATCCCGGTCTGGATGTTTGAAAAATACGTATCCACCAATTGGCTGGTCGCATTGTCCTTCACCACGCATTGCGCTCCCGGTATCGGCTTGCCTTCTTTGTTCTTGATAGTGCCGGTGACCGCTATGGTGCCGAGGGTCTTGCTTTCGAAGTTGATGTTCTTCATGTCGAGCGTGCGGTCGATCTCCTGGTAGGCCTGCTCGGGTGTAACGGTGATGGTCTCCGATATCGGCTGGTAGCCTTCGGCTTCGTAGTTGATCACGTAGGTCTTGCCTGTTGTTCCCGGGCTGAGCGTGAGCAGGTATTTACCCGTTTTACTGTTCGGATGCACTTCCTGGATGACCAGCTTGGTGTCGTTGTCCACTACCTTGATCGTGACCGAGGTCGGGATGTTCGAGGTGCCGTCAAAGGTGAGGTAACCTTTCAGCAGGGTAACGGGCTCCACAACATCTTTCTCCAGCGTGACCATGTAAATGTCCTTTTCACCGAATCCTCCAGGGCGTGCGGAAGAAAAGTAACCGCGCCTGCCGTCAGCGGAGGTCACGTAGTAAATGTCATCATCGGTGGTGTTGATGGGAAATCCCACGTTTTCCGGCTCGCTCCACGAGGTATCGGTGCCCATGTTGGTGCTGAAGAAGATGTCGAACCCGCCCATGGTCTTATGCCCGTTCGAAGCGAAGAACAATGTTTTTCCATCGGGGTGAATGAATGGTGCGTCCTCATCGTAAGGCGTGTTGATCTTCGGGCCGAGGTTCAGGGCTTTGCTCCATTTTCCATTGGGAAGCTTTACCACGCGGTAGATGTCGCGCCCGCCATATCCTCCTTTCCGGTCGCTTACGATGTACATGGTGTTCCCATCGGCCCTGATGCAGGCGCTGGGTTCCCACGAAGGTGAGTTGATGTCCGGCTCGAACTTTTCCGGAGAGGTCCACTGGTCACCGTTCAGCTGGGAAAAATAGATGTTGCCGTCACCCTTGTCGTCCTTGTAGATGAGCAGCGTTTGCCCGTCTGCCGAAAGGCCGATGGTGGCCTCGTTTTCCAGCGAGTTGATGACCGGGCTGATTGAACGGGCCGAGTCCCAGGTCTCGTCCTTTTTCTTGTCGCTTTGCCAGATGTCCTCGAAGTATTCGCCCTGGAAGGTTTTGTTATCGGCACCGCCAGTGCCTTTCCTGCGCGAAGTGAAGTAGATCACGCTTTCGTCAGCCGAAATCACGGGTGAGTAATCGGGATACTCGCTGTTCACGGTGGGGCCGAGGTTGGTGATCCGGCAGGGAACGGCCTTTTTCATGAACTCTTTCCCGTTCCAGCACATCTCGATCCTGCGGTCGATGTCGTTCAGCACGTCCACGTTCTTTTTTGGGATCAGCTCTTTGAACTTTTCGAAATAGCGGACGGCATCATCGAACTGGTAGTCGAGTTGAAAGGCCTGGCCGAGATAATAGTACACCAGCTCGGGAGCGCGCTTTTCGCCTGGGTCGTCAGGCACATATTTCTTAGTTACATTGGTGGCGGCCTGCACGAGATAGGGTACGGACTGCGTCTTTTGTGAACGGCTTTGCAGGTATAGCACGCCTATGCGGTAGTTCAGGTTTGCATTGGCCGGGTCAAACTTGGACAGGTAGATGAAGCTGTGAAGTGCGGAGTCGGTGAATCCCTCGCTGGCCATGAGGGCGGCCTCCTCGAACTGAGCCATGAACTCTTTTTTGGAAAGTTTTTCCCCCTGCGCTCCCAATCGTGAGAACCATCCGCTCAGAAGGAGGATTATCGTTATGCAAACGCTTCGCAACAGGTTATGCCTCGTCAATTTAATTTCCAAAATCTTCAAATTTAGAAAAAAAGATTTACAAAGCTGTTTTCAGCCTGATGTGTCTGGCCGTGCTTCAGGATCTATTTTTCGAGGATCTTCAGCTCAACCCTCCTGTTCTTTGCCCGGCCTTGCGGATTGTCTTTTCCATTGGGAAGGGTATTGGGTTCCACCGGCACGGTCTCGCCATATCCTTTCGCGCTCATCCGTGTCTTTTCAATGCCTTTGTCGTTGAGCCAGGTAACGATCGCTTCTGCGCGCTTCTGCGAAAGCCTCATGTTGTATTCGTCATCGCCCTTGCTGTCGGTGTGGCCGGAGATTTCCACCTTCAGGCCGGGATGCGTGCTCAGCAGCTTGCTCAGCTTTTCCAGCTCCACGTTCGATTCGGTTTTGAGGGTGGCCTTGTCGAAATCGAAGAAGATGTTGTTCAGCACGGTCTTCGAGCCCACTACGATAGGATCGAGCACCACGGCCCGTTCGATCCGTGCGTAGCAGCAGTTGTCCGAGATGTCCACGTTGTCGGACTTAAAAAGATAATCTTCCGCTTCGTAGGCAATGTTGTAGTTTTTTCCCGGTGGAAGAATGAATACGTAGCGCCCTGACTTGGAGTTGGGAGTATAGGTGCCTACTACTTCGCCCGTGGCGTTGTCCGTAACGGTGATCTTTACGCCATCCGGCACTTTCCCGTACGGGTCAAGCACCGTTCCGCTCACCAGGGCAAGCAGCGCTTCTTTCGCTTCGGGGAACGTGATGCGGTAGATGTCCTTTTCGCCCAGGCCGTCCTCGCGGTACGAAGAAAAATATGCATGCTTTCCATCGGGCGTGGGAACGAAAAAGATATCATCATCGGTGGTGTTGATGGGATACCCGATGTTCTGCGGAGGCGACCACTTGTTGCTGTCGGTCATCGTGCTCATGAAAATGTCAAAACCTCCCATGCTCCGGAAACCGGTGGAGCTGAAGTACAATCTTTTCCCGTCCGGGTGCAGCACGGGCGCGTCTTCATCATAAGTGGTATTGATGTCCGGACCCAGGTTCATCGCCTTGCTCCATTGCCCGTTCGGCAGTTTGGTAACGCGGTAGATATCCCTCCCGCCAAATCCTCCCGGACGGTCTGACGAAAAATAGATCGTGTTCCCATCGGCCGAAAAAGTGGCGTGCGGCTCCCAGTACTGCGTATTGATGGGGTCGGGGAGTTTCACCGGCTCGCTCCAGGCATCTCCTTTCAGCGAAGTCAGGTAGAGGTCGCCATGGCCGGTCTTGTCATCCTTGTAAATGATGATCTGCTGTCCGTCAACCGATATGCCCACTGTGGCTTCGTGCCCTTCGGTGTTGATGGGCGCACCGATGTTCTTCGCTTCGCTCCAGCCGCTGTCCTTTTTGGTGCAGATGTAAATGTCTTCGAAGTTTTTCCCGTCCTCGTCCTTTTTGTTTCCCGTGCTCCCGTCCCTGCGCGAAGTGAAGATGAGCACTTTTTCATCGGCCGAGATCACCGGAGAGAAATCGGCATCGGGCGAGTTCACGCTCGGGCCCAGATCCGTGATGACGGCATCCACCGGGTTTCCCGCGAGCGCTTTCCCGTTCCTGCAGTTCTCCACTTTGCGCTTGATCTCCTCGTGCATGCGAGTGTCGTTATCGGCCACGAACTCTTCGAACTTCTGGTAGTTGATGATGGCGTTGTCGAACTTGTAGAAAAGATGGTAGGCGTCAGCTAGGTATTTGTAAGCGATCACCGGAGCCCGCTGCTCTTTCCACGAGGTCTCTTTCGAATCCTTGGCTATGTTGAGCAGTGCCTTTTCGAGGAACTCTATGGCGTATTTTTTCTCTTTCACTGAATTGAGGTAGCAAACCCCTGCTTTGAAGCACACTAGCGCATCATCGGTCTTCTGTAGGTAGAGGTTCACGAACAGCGGCTGGGCCTCGGCATAGTTCCCTTCCTCGAACAGCTTTTCGGCCGTTTCGAACTTCTTTTTGAAATCATCGGCTTTTTGCGAGAAGAGGGAAGGAGCGAATAGAAGAACTGAGGCAAGCAGGAACGTTCGCTTCATAGAGATCATATTAGGGTGTTGACATCGAACTTTTCCAGGTAGTCGGCCACCCTTCGCACAAAGCTTCCCCCCAGCGCACCGTCCACCACGCGGTGATCGTACGAATGCGAAAGGAACATCATATGCCGGATACCGATGGTGTCGCCATTGTTCGTTTCGACCACCACCGGTTTCTTCTTGATCGCGCCTGTGGCGAGGATCGCTGCCTGCGGCTGGTTGATGATGGGCGTGCCCATCAGGTTCCCGAACGAGCCCACGTTGGTAATGGTGAACGTGCCGCCCTGGATCTCGTCCGGGGTAAGTTTGTTCGCGCGCGCGCGGCTCGCCAGGTCGTTCACCGCCTTGGTCAGGCCGAAGAGGTTCAGGTGATCGGCATTTTTTATCACGGGCACGATCAGGTTCCCCGATGGAAGCGCGGTGGCCATGCCGATGTTGATGTTCTTGCGCACGATGATCTTCGTGCCGTCCACCGACACGTTGATCATCGGGAAATCCCTGATGGCCTTCACGATCGCCTCGATGAAGACGGGCGTGAAGGTGATCTTCTCGTTGTAGCGCGTCTCAAAGTTCGTTTTCACCTTATCCCTCCACAGCACGATGTTGGTCACATCGGCTTCTACAAATGAAGTGACGTGGGGGGAGGTGTGCTTGCTCATCACCATGTGATCGGCAATGAGCTTACGCATGCGATCCATCTCGATGATCTCGTCACCCGCGCTGGTCGTGATCACCGGCTTCTGGGTGCCGTTCACGGAGATCTGCTGACCCACCTTCTTTCCTTTCAGCGGGACATAGGCCAGGATGTCGTTCTTGGTCACGCGCCCGTCCTTGCCGGTTCCCTGTATCTGCTCCAACTCGTCAAACGAAATTCCCTCTTTCTTCGCAATGGTGCGGACGAGCGGGGAGTAAAATTTGTTGGAAGCCGATGTTTTTATTTCTGCTGTTTCGTGCCGGGCTGAAACAGTTTCGGAAACCAGTTCTTTCTTCTCTTCTTTCGGAAGGGCGGTCTCTTTTTTTGTTTCCGTTCGCACCTCGGCCTTGGTTTCCGTTTTTGCGGAAGTAGAAATAATGGCGATCGGTTTCCCCACCTGGATCACATCGCCTTCCTTGAAAAGTTTTTTGGTAAGGATGCCGTCAGCGGTCGAAGGGATCTCCGAATCCACCTTGTCCGTGGCGATCTCCAGCACGGGCTCGTCCATGGCAATCTTATCACCTTCGTTCTTGAGCCATTTGATGATGGTGGCCTCGTGAACGCTTTCACCCATTTTAGGCATGATCAACTCTACGTTTCCCATCGCTTTTTAGAAAGGTCAAATATAAAAAAAATGATGCAACGGGCCGAAGCAGCAGCAGGTGTTTCCCTGATCCCGGGTATAACGAATTTTTAACGTATTTGCTTAGCTTTGCCCGTTAAACATTAACTTTGCCTTTTGTTCATCTAATGAAAAAAGTAATTCTCTTTTTCTCTTTCGCATCCTGTTCTTTCCCGGGCTTCTGCCAGAACGATTCGGTCGTTAAAATGAGCCGCAAGGAATTCAACGACCGCTTTGAAGAAGCTTCGCTCATGCTCAGCGAGCAGTTTTACGATTCGGCCCTTTCTGTCTTCAAGCTTCTTCACAAAGTCCAGCCCGCGAATGCCAACATAAACTACAAGATCGGGTACATCTATTTGCAATCTCAAACCGAGAAAACAAAGTCCATCCCTTACCTCGAACAATCGGTAACCAATATAAGCCGGAACTACCGCGACCTGGAGCCGGGCGAGAAGCATTCGCCTGAGATTACCATGTATTATTTAGCTATTGCATATCATATTGATTATCAATTTGATAAATCTATTGACCTGTTTCAAAAATTTGATGCGATTGTCCCCGCTAAAAACAAGGACGTACGCAAGGATATTGCTCACCGCATCGCGATGTGCCAGGCCGGGAAGGAACTCACCAACGTCCCGCTCGGGTGCATTATCATGAACCTGGGCGACAGCGTGAATTCCGAGTTCGCAGATTATTCGCCTGTGATCTCTGCCGATGAGAGCGCGGTCTACTTCACGTCAAGGAGAAAAGGCACGGGAGGCACCGAGAACAAAACATTCCTAGGGGAATACTACGAGGATATCTGGGAGTGCGATAAAAAAGAGGACGGCACATGGGGCAGCGCACATTCCATCGGCTCCACCATTAATACGCTGGGCCACGAAGCCGTTGTGGGCCTTTCGGCCGATGGGCAAACGCTCTTTATATATAAGGATGACAATGGTGATGGAAACATTTACGAAAGCCACCTGAATGGTGATGCATGGGGCTACCCGGACAAGATGAGTTCCAGCGTGAACTCCTCGGCCTGGGAGCCGAGCGCCTGCATCTCGGCCGATGGACAAACGCTTTACTTCGTGAGTGACAGAAAGGGCGGCTTCGGGGGACGCGATATCTGGCGGTGCGTGAAACTCCCGAACGGGCAGTGGTCGCTCCCCACCAACCTCGGCCCGAAGATCAATACCGAGTACGATGAGGATGCCCCGTTCATTCACCCCGATGGCATAACGCTTTTCTTTTCATCGAAAGGCCATAAGACAATGGGCGGCTTCGACATTTTCTTTTCTACCAAAATCGATTCGGGCTGGACCGAGCCGGCCAACATGGGCTACCCCATCAACACAACTGGCGATGATATTTACTACGTGGTGAGCTCGGACGGGAAGCGCGCCTACTTTTCCTCGGTTCGTGAAGGCGGACTGGGCGACAAGGATATTTACAAGGTGACCTTCCCGCAGGCTGTTGCTGAACCCGTGATCGTGTTTGTGGGCTACATCAAGAACGTGAACGGGAACCCGTTATCGGATGATAACGCCATCCACATCACTTCTCCGAATGGAGCCATTACCGATTTCAAGGCCAATACCAAGACAGGCAAGTACGTGCTGCCCCTCAAACCGAACAACGAATACCGGATGGACGTGCACGTAGACACCGTAAAAGTTTTCTCGCGGACCATCGAGGTGCCGAACATCGAAACGGACCATGAGATCACCCTGCCCACCATCTGGCTGGGGAGCGTGGCGCTGAGCGGAACGCTTACCGATATCAACGACAAGGGTATCCCCGGCTCGCACATCGTGGTGATGAACAACAAAACAAAGGAAAAAGTGATCGAGATCACGCCCAAGGCTGACGGAAGCTATTACCTCTCGCTTCCCCGCGGAACGGATTACAACATCTCGTACGAAGCAGAAGGATATCTTTTCCAGTCCTATCACATGGATTTTTCAGCAGACCGCACCTACTCCGAACGGCACAATGAAGTGGTGCTCGAGAAGATCCATGCAGGCATCAAAATAACGCTCAACAATATCTTTTTCGATACCGGCAAATCTTCTCTCCGGCAGGAATCTACGATCGAGCTCAAGCGAGTGATCGATTTGATGAAGGAGAATCATTCGATAAAGGTGGAAATATCGGGCCATACCGACAGCCGCGGTAAGCTGCAGATGAACCTCTCGCTTTCGCAGAGCAGGGCGCAGTCCGTGGTCAACTACCTTAAGCAAAGGGGGATCAGCTCCTCGCGCCTCATCGCAAAAGGATACGGTCCAAAGGTGCCCGTTGCCGTTGAAACCAATCCTGACGGTTCACCGAACGAGGAAGGTATGCAGCTGAACCGCAGGGTGGAAATGAAGATCATCGAAAGTAAATAGATGATGCGGTTTCTTCTTGCGATCATAATCACATTCACTTTCATTTCTTGTTCACATAAACCCAGCGTTGAAGACCTGAAATGGTTGCAGGGAAGCTGGTCCGGCACGGGAAGTGACGGAACCCTGTTTCGTGAAATGTGGACGCAGGAATCTGACAAGCTGTTCACCGGCCGTGGCGTAGCCCTGAACGCAGGAGACACGGTCTTCCAGGAAGCATTCAAGCTGCAGGAGGTGGAGGGCGTTCCTTATTATGTCACCAAGGTGCCTGATAACCCCGAGCCGGTTCTCTTCAAACTTTCGTTCATGAAGAATGATTCCGCGGTCTTCGAGAACCAGGAGCACGAATTCCCCCAGCGGATCATTTATGCCCTTCAGCATGATGGCGTGCTGCACATTCGCCTCGATGGGTCAAAGCAGGGATTGCGGATGAACGAGGAGATCTTCATGAGGCGCGAAAAGTAGCCTTTCCCTATCTTTGGTTAAACCTTTATCAGCTGCCTGCGTCTTTTTTTTAAAAATAACCGGATGAAAAAATATTTATTCATTCTTCTTGCCATTCCTCTGCAGGTCTTTTCCCAGGCTAACGACCAAAAAGTGGCTAGCAATTACTGCATTTTCAACACGTGCTATGCCGACAACGAGCCTTTCATTGCCGTGAACCCTGCAAACAGTCAGAACGTGATAGCCGCCTGGATGTCGCCTGTCGGCATCCGCACGGCTTACTCGATGAACGGGGGACTGAACTGGACGGTGAATGCTGCCGCACTGCCGCATGCGTTCAACAACGGGCTGATCGCTTCCGCAGATGTCTCCATTGCGTTCAACAAAACCGGTACGGCTTTCCTGAGCTATGTCGATTACAAATACATTACGCTCGACAGCGGTTACGTCCGTGTAACACGATCGACAGACGGGGGAGCGACCTGGAGCAGCCCGGTAAATGCCATCGATGGCACGGTGCAGCCCGATAAACCCATCGATCGCCCGTGGATCGTGTGCGACAATACGAACGGCACCTACAGCGGCCGGATCTACCTGGTCAGCAAAAGTTATTTTGCGGCCAATCCTCCGCACAAGATCTGGATGAGCGTTTCCACGGACAATGGAAATACCTTTTCGCCAATTACCCGGGTGGATAACCCGGTGCAGGTGGGGCTGCTTACCAACATCATGGGTGTTCCTGCCATTGGAGCTGATGGCGCGCTGTACATCGCATATCTTTCGTGGGATACCAATTTTGCATTGTATGCCCGCGTGGTCTGTGTGAAATCTACCGATGGCGGAAGTTCATTCACCCCGTACCAGGTTGCCGTGCCCGCGGCCAACTCGGGCAACCTCGATTCGCTGTACCAGGGAAGCTATTCGATCGCGGCCAACCCGGCCGACACGACCAACCTCGTTTTCCAGGTAACGGACAACCGGAATGGCGACCCCGATATTCTCACTGTATTTTCGAACGATGGGGGACAGACGTGGAGCGCCAGTCCCGTGCGCGTGAACGATGATGCACTGAGCAACGGCATCGGGCAGGATATGTCGTGGGCCGCGTTCTCCCCGAACGGGACGTACGCAGTAGCCTGGCGCGACCGCAGGAACTCCGGCACAACGGATACAGCGAAGTTTGAGATCTACGCGGCCGTTTCTGCAGATGGCGGTCAAACGTTCAAGCCTAATTTCAGGATCAGCTCGCAGCAATCGCGGTTCATTAACATCCAGCGGGGAAACGATTTCATTGGTGTCTGTATGAACGGACCCACGCTCTTTTCCGATTGGGCCGACAACCGCAACTGGCAGTCGAACGGCAACCGCGATGAGATCTATGCGCGCTTCGTGCCGATCTCCCAGCTGATGTATGCAGATGAGCTTCATGAAAGCACAGGTTTCCGTCTCTTTCCCGACCCCGCGCACGACCTCGTTACCCTGGTGTCGGATGAAAGCGGGACCGTAACGATATTCAATTTGCTGGGTGAGCCTGTACGTTCGCTGAAGGTACGCATCGGCCCGAACACGGTGAACGTAATGGAGCTTCCTGCCGGAACTTATTTTGTGCAGGTGGTCACTTCAAAGGGCACTGTTACCCGGAAACTGCAGAAGCAGTAGGGAGTTATTTCTTTTCCATGTACAGCACGATCTTATTGAAATCGGCTGCGGCATTGATCACCTTGCGGAAATCGTTGAACTCTTCTTTGGGGAAAACGATCTGGCGGTAGTTCTCGCTGATCGCTACTTTCACTTTATTCCCTTCCAGCGTATAGCTGCTGCGGAACTCGGCCGTCCGCTGGTCAGGCTTCCCGCAATACACGTCCATGTTCAGCGCCTCAAGATTGGCGATCTTATATCCTTGCGGGATCTCGAGCACGATCTCGCGATGATAGCTGCGGTTGAACTCGTTCTCCACGTCTGTCTTGCGCACGTCCTCCTGGTACAGTTCTACCTGCGGACCAATGCTCTCACCGATCTTCACCAGGAACTTTTCACCCGCCTTCTCGATGAGCGAGCTCACCGATTCATCCGCTTCGAAGGTGAATGGTTTGCGCATGATGCTGGTCTCGTCAAAGTTCTCCACTTTCACATTGCTGATCTTCGCATCATTGCCGAACACCTTCAGGTAGCCGTCCTGCACGCCCTTGCGGTCCTCTTCCTGCAGGAACGCGTAGAGCGGCTGGATGCCCTCCGCATCGTAGCCGTTCAGCACCCGCCTGAAATGGAAGTTCAGCGAGCCCAGGTCATCAGCAAACTTCATGTCAAGGTACATGTCATCGCTGCTCTTCGTGTAATCCACAGCGGGTATGGTGCCGATCTTCGAAGTAGCGGTCTTCAGCTTGCCCAGCGTGATCGGGGCGATGAAAAGCCCCTGGTTGTTCGTCCACCAGGCGGGCACGAACCCGTAGCGCGTGAATGGCTCGGATGGAGCGATGAAGTTATCGGCCCCCGGGAAGTACAGGAGAAAATTATCGAGGAAGTTCCACGTGTCGAAGCCTCCATCGAACTTCTGGTTTTGCCTGTCGCTGGTGACCACGAGCTGCCAGCGGATCTTGGCTGCATCGTACAGCGCCATGAACAGCTTTACCAGGCCGGTGGAATTTCCGTAATGGTTCTTCAGGATCTTTTCCAGGCTGGAAAAATCATCTCCCGGCTCGTCCTTCTTGATGAAGGTGCGCTTCACCATGTCCTCCACGGCACGGATCTTTTCTTCTTCCGAAGACAGGTCGGCCAGCTTCAGCGGCTTGAGCAGCTTCGACACCTTCCTCTTCACTTTCGATGCCCCTTCGGTAAGGGTCGAGTAGTAGCGGTCGCCCGCTTCTTCCCAGGTGTAGATCCGCTTGTTGCCGCGTGACAGGTTGTAGGCCAGCTTGTATTCTGCCCGCATCAGGTTGGCCTGCGTGGTCGAATATTTTTCAGCCTTGTAAGCGGCTATCCGTTCTGCCCCGGAATACACTTTATGCTTTACGCTGATCGTGGTGTCGGAACGGAACTCGGGGAACAGGTTGTAAGCTTTGGCCTCCACCACCAGGTTGTCGGGCGAATAGATGGCGAGCTCCACATCCTTGCGCTCTTCATCGCTTTGCAGGATCTCCGTGCCGAACATGCTTGGTTTCTTCAGGATGGTGTAGATGTATTCGATCTCGCTTCCGTTCTCCACGCCCTCCATTGCGAATATCTTGTACGGTCCCGCACCCTGCAGGTCGGGCACATCCTTCACGTTCTTTTCATCGAGCAGCGATATTTTCCCGTCCTTATTAATGGTCCGCGCCTTCAGATCGAGCATTTCGTTCACGTTCCCCATGGGAATGTAGATCTTGTTGTTCTCCTCGATCGCCTTGTCGCTGTTCACCTTGATCTTGCGGTGACGCGTCATGTAGAGATTCAGCTCGCCCTTTTGGTTGTAAGCATACTCGATGATGCGCTTATCCTTGAGTATGATGGTGTTTTCTTTCTTTTCCTGGTCGCTCAGCACCGTGGGCTTTGGAAGGGCATCCCAGTCGTATTTTGCATATTCGAGCGTTTGGGAGAAGAGCTTAACGGAAAGGAAGGCAAGAGCAGCTAAAGCAATTTTTTTGATCATAATACAAAGTTAATCGTTTTCGGGGGAGCCTGCTTTATAACGCAAGGAAAGGAAAAAGTAACACTACCGGGCTAGCACCAGCTTGCTTCTCCCGATCGTGTTGTCAGCAGTTCCGGCTTGCAGGAAGTAGATGCCGTTGGCCCAGGCGGATACGTCTATCTTTATGTTCCGTTCGGCAATGTATTGTTTCGAAAACAGTTCCTGCCCAGTGACATCTACGATGACGAGGCTGAATTTCCCGGTGAAGGAGCTCCCGCTGAGGTCCACATTCACGGTGGTTGAAGCCGGGTTCGGATACACTGCGACCTGTGATCCTGTCGTGCCGCCCGGAGCGATCCCCTGCGTATAATCTTTCACGCCCAGCGAATATTCTCCAAGCAGCAGCGAATCGATCCGTATGGTGCCGAGCTTATCGGTAAGCACTCCTTGCAGTTTCGTGTAGTAAGGAAACAAGCTCCAGTCGTCCGCAGTATTTTTCCTGTATAACAGCGCAATGCTGTCCTCGGGCAGGGCGGGAAGGTTGTTGTCCATCCAGAATAATCCTCCGCTTGTGCCGGAGGTACGCCCGTCATAGCTGATGTTTGCCGTGGCATCGAAGAGCGGGGGAAGTATGCCGCTTACTTTCCAGTAGTGGTTGGGCGAAAGCCGGTAAGGAATGCCGAACCACTTTTTGGGATCGGGTGCCACCCAGTTGTGCTCGATGCGCAGGAAGGCAGAGTCGTTGGCGGTGATGGCCTGCACGGTCACCGACATCCTTCCGTTCGAGGCGGTGGCGAAGCTGGTGCCGGTCGTCTTGATCACTTTGGTGTCGGAAGTGATGGCATCTGAGATCTTCCCGCCCAGGTTCAACCCTACGTAAACGGGATCGATGGGAATGGTGAACATAACGGTCGTAGCAGGACCCGACATCATGGCGGTCTTCACCACCTCGGTGAAAGCGCTGTTCTTGAACGTGATTTCCATCGGAACATTATTGTAGTACGCAGGCGCGCTGTCGAGCTTTTGCCTGATGTACGTGGTCACATCGTAATTGCTGCCATTCGGGGATACCGTGAACGAATCCACCGAGAAGTGCGGGAAGCCGGGTGCATATACCCAGTCGTTGAAGAAATCCGACAGGTTCTGACCCGTGGAGGTTTGCATGTCGTTCTTCAGCGTATCGCTCGATGCATGGCTGAACTGGTTCTTGTTCAGGTAATATTTCATCCCGAGGAAGAACAGCGAATCGCCCAGGTATCCCCGCAGGGTATGCGCTACGTCCGCACCTTTATTGTATACGTGATCCCCGTACGTGTATTGAGAAGGGATACCGGATATGGCACGGTAGATCCCGCCATCGCGGATGTGGCAGTAGTGCAGCACATCTTCGTGATTGGCCTTCACATAATTTTTGTACGCATTGCTTCCATAAACCCATTCGGTGAATACCGCCTGATTGTAGGTGGCCCAGCCCTCGTTCAGCCACATGTCGCCTGCGGTGGAGCAGGTCACCAGGTCACCAAACCAATGGTGCGAAAGCTCATGCGCCATCAGGTTGGCCTCGTAGGTCAGCGAACCGTTGGCGGCCAGGCGCGGATAATGGATGGCTGTGGCGTGCTCCATGGCCCCGGAGCTGAAAGGCACCAGCGTATAGCCCACTTTATCCCAGCGGTAGGGACCCCACCGGTTCTCGAACCCGGTGAGCGCGTTCTTCAGGTTGGCGAAAGAATTCTTCAGGTTGGCCGTGTCGCCCGGAATGGCTGCCAGCACGATCGGGATATTCCCGTTAATCCCGTTGAACGACCAGTTGACCTGGGTGTAGGTTGAAACGCTTACGCAGGCCAGGTAGCTCGGTATGGTTTCGTTCATATTCCAGGTGCGGATGCGGTTGGGGCCGATGGTGGTATCCTTGGCCAGCACCCCGTTGCAGTAGGCGATGCGCCCGTTGCCGGAAGTGATGTTGAACTGGTAGGTGCACCGCTCCACGAAATTGTCGAAGCAGGGGAACCACACCCTTCCGAAGTTGTGCGGGTCGGATGCGAAACCTACTCCCATGTTGTACGCATAACCGCTCTGGTAGTAGAAGCCGCCCCACATGGCATCCTGCTTGGGTCTGCCGTGGTAATAAACGGTGGCCACCGAAGTGTCACCGATGTTCATCGGTGCGGGAAGAACAAGGATGAGCAATGTGTCGTTGTACGAGTAGGTCACGTTCGTGCTGTTTACGTTGACTGAATCGATGCTCATCCGTAACAGGTCGAGTGAAAGGGTGCCGATACCGTTCATCTTCGGTGTGAACCGGATGGCCGCATTTCCGCGGATGGTATCGGTGGTGAAATCGGTAATGTCGAGGTTGACGATCGTGTGCAGGATGTCCATGGTGTCGCTCCGGCTGTTCAGCGCCTGGATGTTCGGCCCGGCAGCATGAGATTTAAGTGCAGGATCTTGCCGGTGGCCCTTCTGGCAGGAAAAGTCTTCAACCTGTGCGGACAGGATGAAAGGAAGGAAGGCGGCAAGGCAGGGCAGAGCTTTCTTCATGTAAAACAAAGATACTAAAATGCGCAGGAATCACTGTTTTCGTTCCTCGAGATATAGGAACATGGTCGCCATGGCCGTGTGCTGCGCGGTGCTGTCGGTGCAATTGTATTCCGAGATGAGTTGGTAACGGTGGTCTTTATAAAGTGCAATGCCCTCGCTGCTGCTGAAGCTGGCGATCTTCTCAATACCGGTGCGGTCCGTAAAATTCTTCACTTCGGCTTTGAACAAAGACGAATCCGTTGTGGCATCCCGAAGCTCGAGCGATGTGCAGAACGGGTGCACGTGCACCCCGATGAAATGTGCGCGCGTGTCGTACGGAAGGTTCAGCATGGGAGTGACATCGGTATGAAGCACCTGCCTGCAGCAGGGCAGTTTCCAATGCCCCGTGTATTTCCTGCCGAATGCATCGGCATAGGGGTTGAACCCGCCTTTGTCGTAACGGATCCAGCAATGCGCATCGCACGATGTATCCGCTTTACCGTTCGCCTGCATCACGGTGTCGGCTGGCGACAGGCCGTACTGACCGGCCGGCCCGCTGGTCTTCTCCGTGATGAAGGCGGCCTGCTGGTAGAGCGGCACAAGCGGTACCGTTAGCTCTGACTGCCTGTAGTATGCGATTGTTACGCGATGCTTCACTTGCAGGTGCGGGTTCCTGATGTTATGGTTCAGGATCTGCGAGAACAGCGCGAGCTTTTCGCTGGCCGGGAAAGGAATGCCGTACCCTTCGGGGAGTTGTATGCGCGTCTGACCCTCGGTAAGCGTGAACACACGGATATTGCTGCCGATGGTCTGCAGCTTCCAGGGAAAATTCTTCTTATCTGCGATCTCCAGGTTGTTGTGGCACATGAACTCATCAGAAAGCCTGGACCCGGTGTTCGCATCAATGATCTCTGAAGAATAACCGGTGAGCCAGAGCAGCTCATTTTCATCCTCATCGAACCGGACCATCTTCAGGTCCACCGGGCCCTGCATGGAGCGATAGATCGTATCGATGCGGAGCGCTTCGGACTCAACAACAAGCGTCCGCAGCACGGCTTTCTGAGCGCTGGCGTGTGCCGTAAAGTTCCTTTCTTTGAACCAGGAATGAAAATCCCCGGCTTGTTTTTTATCCCCGTGCCTGCTGCAAGAGGCGAGGGTCGATACGAAGGCAGAAAGAAGCAGGATCTTTTTCATGCAAGAGAGCCGCAAAGCCGGTCCAGTTCATTGAACAAGATGCTGTTCCCATCCTGGTGATAGCTTTCGAGGTTCGCTGAGAACCTTTCCAGGTCGTGCAGGAAGGCTTTGATGTTGTCGGAAGTAATATCGGGAAAATGCCTGCCGTATCCGAGCTTCTGAATGTAAGCCGAGTTGATATACTGTTCGAATTGATTTTTGATGGGAACGGTACACACAGGTTTCCGCAGGTAAACCGCTTCGCTGATGAGCGAAAATCCCCCGTTGGTGATCACCGCTTTGCAGGCGGCCAGGTTTTCGATGAACTCTTTCTCCGAAAAGGCCTTGAGCTTCACATTTCCGTGCTGCTCTTCCTTATTATAGCCGTATACGAGAAATTCCTGTTCTTGCACCTCCTGCAGGATGCCGACCAGGTTCTTCTGCGACTGAGAGGTCTGGTAGACTAAAATAGGATGATGCTTCTTCGTTTTCGCATGCAGTATCTCATCCCGTAAAATGCCCGGGACGAGTGTAGTATTCTTTTGCGTTACCGGTGGATAAAAGAACGTAGTAATAATGTAGTGATCGCATTTGGGATTCTTCAGTTTCACAATGTTCGAAGCCAGGTTATAATTGTTGTGCTCTTCGCGGGGAACGGGGAATTCGAGCTTCGTGTTCGTAAGGATGTGCTGGTTGTCGAGGCAGATGATAGGGATCTTGTGGTATTTGGCAAAATAAAAGGTAAAGCTCTCGAAATCCGAAATGATAAGATCAGGGAAAAAAGATTTTTTCAGCCCGGAATACTTTTGCAGGTTAGAGACCAGGTTCTTCGGCCCGGTCTTGAGCAGCTCGGCAAATGTTTTGCTTTTGGAAACGCGCGCGTCCTTGTATGCAAAATGGAATCCCTCGATCTCGGTTACCCTTCCTAGGAACAGCTTATCCAGGAAATGAAAGGCCCGCGAACTGCTCACCATGTGCACATCGTGCTTCTTCAGGAGATGACTCACCGTTACCTTGGTGCGGGTGGCATGCCCCATTCCTTCGCCCGGGACTCCGTAAAGGATCTTCATGGGGTAAAACTAGCGTTGGACCCCGAAGGGGTCGTATGTGCATAGAAAAAATGTTGTTCTATAGATTTACGACCCCTTCGGGGTCGAACATCTCTATTCCACCCATTCAAACAAATATTTCTCATCATATTCTATTTGAAAATTCTTAAGAAAGTCAATATACTCTTCTTTAAAAGTTGTCTTCCTGTGATGCACTTTCTGGTCATGAATATAATTAATAACATTCGTTAATTGTGAATGACTGTATGAAAATGCACCGAATCCCTCCTGCCAATTGAATTTATACTTTGTAAACTTATTTTCGTTGATAAACTCATTTGAAGACTTTTTTATTTCCCTGACCAGGTCAGAAAGGGAGCAAGCGGGTTTCATGCCAATAAGAAAATGAATGTGGTTGGAAACGCCATTGATCGCAAGCATTTTTTGCCCCTTGTTCTGAACGATCCCGGTAATGTACTTGTATAATCTTTCTTCCCACTCCGGTTGGATCATGGATGCTCTGCCTTTGACGGCAAATACAATTTGAATGTATATCTGGGAAAACGTTGACATGCAATAAAAGTAATATTATACAAATATAATGTTCGGCTCGATTACGGTTGATATTTTAGGATTTACTAATTCCCGAACCGCTACCTGATAAACACCTTGCCCTTGTATCCCCACCAGTCGCAGCAGCTTGGGCATCCTCCTCCTCTCAGGGAAGGAGTGTTCGACCCCGAAGGGGTCGTTTATTTGTAGAAAAAATGCAGTTCTATAGATTTACGACCCCTTCGGGGTCGCATGCATCTATTCCTTTTAAGGCGTAAATACGACCTTCGCTGTATGCTCCACAAGTCGCAGCGGCTTGGACATCACCCTCGTCCCCGGGAAAGGAGTGTTCGACCCTTTTGGGGTCGCATGTCTCTATTTCTTTCATGGCGTAAACACCACCTTCGCTGTATACCCAACCAGTCCCAGCGGCTTGGTCATCACCCCTCCGAGGAAGGAGTTGTTGCTCATAAAGGACAGGCAGCCCGCCAGGCGGTAGTGGTTCACGCTTTGTTTGTGGTTCTTTTTGTTCATATAGGTCAGGCGCTGCTTGTCTGTGCCGTCCGCGTTCATGATCCACCAGTCGGCCCCCTGTATCTCAAAAGGAAAGATATCGCATCCCGCCCCGGTCATATATACCAGTTTTTTCCCATCGGGACTGAAAGTGGGCGCTTGAGCAAAGCTTTCGGTCGTGAGGCGGGAAATTTTTCCTGTCACCATGTTAAGAGTATAGATGGGAGTGGCAAAAAGGTTCTTTGTTTCGTACGTGCTGTAAAAAGCCAGCGTGGTGTTGTCGGGCGATATCCCGTCCAGTTCCCCTGAGAAGGGCAGTCCTCCGGGCTGATACGTACGGATGTTGGCAAAATGAGGTACGGAATCGAGGATCATGTCGGCCACCCGGAACACGTATTCGCCCGCTAAAAGTTTCATGCTGAACTTTGGCTTGCCCACGCGCTCGGTCCACGCAAACAGCTTTCCGTCCTGCGAGATGGCGCAGTGCGTCATCCCGCTGTTGTAGTTGTTGGGCAGGTTGGTGAGCGGCCAGGCCCGCTTGCCATCGCGTGTAACGATCCACAGGTCAGTATAGCCTCCATAGCCGGGTACAGCATCAACGGGCTTTCGCTTATGTTTCTCTTTTACATAGTCGGCCTTCTCTACCTGGCAGAAGATATATTTTCCCGATGGATGCCATTCCTCTGCCCATTGCTGGCGGTCGCTGCGCCAGCCGGAGAATGTTAGAGCTGCTTCGTTCTTGCCAAGCGTATCGGAGATGTAAATTTTATAATTACCGTTCTTGTCCGGCTTGTTGTATACTACCGACTGAGTAGCCTTGTTGTAAAGCGCGCCCATGGCGCTGTCTTTCCAGAGGGTGATCGTAGCCTGTGCAGATACCTGTACGGATAACGAAAGGAATGAATAAACGAAAAGAGAAAAAGTAATACTGGTTCGCACGATCGTACCTATTTCTTAACTATTGAAATAAATCTATTTACAAACTCATCCGGATACAACACCGCGCACTGAACATGCCCGCCTTTGATCTCCCAGAACTCTTTCGGGCTCTTTGCTTTTTCATAGAGCTGCTTTCCCATGAAGCACGGGCACACCCTATCCTCGGTGCTGTGTATGACGAGCACCGGCACATCGATGTTACCGATGCAATCGATGGAATTGTACCGGGTGGGAATAAAGGGTCGCGTAAAGAAAGCCGGGATCAGGAACTTCCTCCAGCCGATGTTGCCGGCTATCTTCTTGTGGTTGGTGAACGCGCCCTCAATGATCAGCGCATCGATCATTCCTTTTTTTTGCGAGGCTACAACAGGCGCCAGGTTTCCACCCAGCGATTGCCCGTAGAGTATGAGCTTCGTTCCCTTTACATCTTTCCTCGACCGGATATAATCGAGCGCAGCCTTCCCGTCATCCAGCACTTTCTCCTGCGAGGGTTTACCTTCCGATCTTCCGAACCCCTCGTAGTCGAACACCAGGCACTGGAATCCTGCTTTCACCAGCGGCATCAGGAACCCGAACTGGTAGCCCATGTTACCGGCATTGCCGTGGAAGAACAACACGGTGGCGATAACGGCTGTGTCTTTCTTTGGTTTGATGAACCACCCGTGCAGTTTGCAGCTGTCCGATGCTTTGAAGCTCACTTCTTCATACCCTACCCTGGAAGTGTCGGGCGTTTTGGTGATCTCCTTGTAAGGATAGTAGAATAATTGCGAAGTGGAGCAAGAGGTTAGCAAGAACAGAGAAGAGGAGAAGAGGAGAAAAGGGAAAAGAGGCGAAAAAATTTTTTTCATGTCTACAGCCACTTATTCTCCTTATACCATTTCACGGTTTCTGCGATGCCACGGTCCAGGTCGTATTCGGGTGCAAAGCCCAGCTCTTTTTGCAGGTCGGAGGTATCGCACACCCAGTTCACTTCTTCCAGCTCGTTCATCTTTTCAAGGTTCAGCGCAGGCGATTTTCCGAACATGCCGAACGATTTGTCGAGCGACCAGGCCAGCGCGCGCACGAAAGCGGTCGGTAAGGTGACCTTAAATGTTTTTTTCTTCAGATACTTCCGGATGAAATTTCCCAGCATGCGGGTGTCGTATACTTTTCCGTCCGTAACGAAATAAATCTTATTCTTCTTTTCAGATTCCATGGATAGAAAGATCGCTTTCACCAGGTCGTGCACGTAAATAAAGGTCAGGAACTGTTTGGTGCTGCCGATATAAGGCTCAAAGTAACGGTTGATGAGCTTGAAGAAAATAAAAATGTCTTTCTCCCTCGGGCCGTACACGGGTACGGGACGAATAATGACATAAGGAAAATCGTTGAGCGACCGGATGAATTGTTCAGATTCCAATTTGCTTTTGCCGTACGAAGTGACCGGTCTTGGCTCATCCGTGTGCTTTACCGGCACGATCGTCTTCCTGTCGCCCGGGCCCTGTGCGGCCAGCGAGCTGATGTAAATGAACTTATCGGGCACCTCGCCTGCAGCGATCAATGCTTCGGCAAAATTCTTTGTGAAGCCGAAATTTATTTTGTGGTAATCTTCCTTCTTGTTGGCCTTCGTGATACCTGCATTATGAATTACATAATGGAGCTTACCGTACTTGCTTTTCAGCTCCGTGAGCTGCTGCCGAAGTTTTCCGGGATCGGAAAGGGTGAGCTCACAAAAATTTATTCTTGGATCGGACAGGTGCGCCCGGCTGCTGGTGGAGCGGATGGAGGCGATCACGTTGTAGTTTCTCTTCAACGCCTCTTCCACAAGAAAGCTCCCGATGAAGCCGCTTGCTCCCGTGATCAGAATATTTTTCATCAGGTATCCAATTGCTTACTTTCAGCGTTCAGACTGACGCAGTGTGCGTTGTCACACTGAGCGAAGTCGAAGTGTGTGCGCCAGAAAAAATATCTTAATTGAGGGAAAGCGAGTAGACCCGCCACTTCTTATCGATCACGCCATTGATATCTTCCATGGCCTTGCGCATAAGCATGTTGCTTTCCAGCACCCACGAGCCCTCGCCCGTTTTCACGCCCTTGCCTTTGGCAATCAGCAGGCTTTTGGCGTAGAACACCGCATCGATGCCAAGCTTGCGGTACTCCTGCAGCACGCCCAAGGTGATCACGCGGTAGTGCTTCACTTTTCCTTTGTAGTAGAGCAGCTTGAATATGCCGGTCGGGAGCAGGCGCCCGCGTTTGATCTTCTTCAGTGCAAAATTGATATCCGGGATCGCCAGCGAGAACCCGATCGCTTTCCCGTTCATCTCGGCAATGAGCGCCAGGTCGGGGTCCAGGATCATCTTCATGTCCTTGGCCGTGTAGCGGAACTCATCATCGGTCATCGGTACAAATCCCCAGTTATGCTCCCACGCGCTGTTGTAGATCTTCATGATCTGCTCCACTTCTTCCTTGAACTTCTTCATTTTCACTTTGCGGATGATGATACCCTTGGATTTAAGGCGCTCCTCGAGCCGCTCGGCAATGCTGATCACGCGGGTGGGCAGGTTGTCGGTGCGGAGCAGGTACGAAAGCGTATCCATTTTCTTTTTGAAACCGTACTTTTCTGCAAATTCAGAATAATAATTTTTGTTGTAGGTCATCATCACCGAGGGCGGGTACTGGAACCCTTCGATGAGCATGCCCATGGTTTCGTTGGAGGAGGGATTGGCCGGGCCTACGATCGCGGTAAGCCCTTCTTTCTTCACCCACTCGCAGGCGGTGTCGAAAAGCTTTTTGGCCACTTCGTAGTCGTTCACCACATCAAAGAAGCCGAAGAAGCCTTCCTTTGTCTTCGTGTATTCAATATGGTTGTTGTTGCGGATGGCGGCTATCCTGCCGGCCACTTTCCCGTCTTTTTTTGCAAGGAAATACTTTGCTTTGGAATGCTTGAAGAAGGGATGGTGCGAAGGCGTCAGAAGATCGCGCTGGGCGATGAACAGCTCGGGAACATAGTTCGGGTCGCCCGCGTACAGGTCGTGCGGGAAATCCACGAACTGCGCAAGCTGCTTTGGGGTATCTACCGGAATTATTTCGATCATGATTAAAGTTTTAAGGGTTATGCCATCGCACACCCTTCGACTTCGCTCAGGGTGACAACGCGCGTGATCATGCTGAGCGGAGTCGAAGCATGCAGCGTTGGATTAAAACGAAAGTTCATCTGAACTATGAATTACTTACGGTGGTTGTTCTGCACTTCCGCAGGAGAAAGTATGTCGAGCTTCTTCGCCACTTTTTTGATCTTGTCGATCGCAAAGTCGATCTGCTTTTGCGAGTGCGTAGCCATCAGTGAGAAGCGCACGAGCGTGTCGGTGCTCTTCACAGCTGGTGTCACGATCGGGTTTACGAACACGCCTTCTTCCATCAGGTCGCGGGTGAAGGTAAAGGTCTTCAGGTCGTCACGGATATAAATCGGAATGACAGGCGTTTCAGTATGCCCGATGTCGAACCCGGCTTCCCGCAGGCACTTCATGGAGTAATGGGTATTGTCCCACAATTTCTTCAGGCGTTGCGGCTCGGCCTTGATGATCTCGAGGGCAGCCAGCGCGCTGGCTGCCGATGCAGGTGGAATACTGGCGCTGAAGATGAGCGTGCGCGAGTGATGTTTCAGGAAATTGATCACCTCCTTCGAACCTGCAATGAAACCACCCAATGACGCGAGCGATTTGCTGAACGTGCCCATGATGAGTTCCACTTTGTCCGTAAGGCCGAAATGCTCGGCTGTGCCGGCACCGGTCTTGCCCAGCACCCCGATGGAATGCGCATCGTCTACGTAAACGGTGGCCCCGTATTTTTCACCCAGCTTGCAGATGTCGGGAAGTTTTGCAATATCACCCTCCATGCTGAATACCCCATCGGTGATGATCATCTTGATCTTATCGGCCGGCAGGTCCTTCAGCACGGCCTCGAGGTCGGCCATGTCGTTGTGCGCGTATTTCAATATCTTCGCGAAAGCGAGGCGACATCCTTCGATGAGGGAAGCATGCACGCATTCGTCAATAATGATATAGTCGTGGCGGCCCAGCAGGCAGGAGGGAACGCCCAGGTTCACCTGGAAGCCGGTGGAATACACCAACGCCCCTTCCTTGCGGACAAATTTCGCCAACGCGTCCTCCAGTTCAATATGCAGATCGATGGTGCCATTGAGAAAACGTGAGCCCGCACAGCCGGACCCATACTTATCCACTGCTTTTTTTGCCGCTTCTTTGATCTTCGGGTGGTTGGTAAGCCCCATGTAGGAATTGGAGCCGAACATCAGCACTTTCTTGCCGTTTATGATAACTTCCGTATCCTGGTCCGAGCTGAGCACCCGGAAATAGGGATAAAGGCCCAGCGCCTGCACTTTCTGCGGCTCGGTATAAGCACTTACCTTTTTCTGTAGATTGCTCATAGCAGGTTTTGGTTCACGCAAAATTAAAATAAATATGTAAAAAGCAAACAAAAAAATTATATACCTTTACCCACAAATCATTAATAATTAATACAATGAAAACAGGAGTAGTTAAATTCTTCAACGTATCAAAAGGGTACGGATTCATTAAAGAAGACGGCTCGGGAGCCGAGATCTTTGTTCACGCATCGGGCCTTATCGACAAGATCAACCAGGACGACAAGGTGAGCTTCGAGGTTTCGGAGGGCAAGAAAGGTCCTAACGCAGTGAGCGTAAAAAAAATAGGCTGACCTTTTCCTGTTTTATTTTTCAACCCTTTCAGCAACGGAAGGGTTTTTCTGTTTGGAGTGATCAGTCGTATTTCTTTTCGCTGCTGAGCTCTCCTTTTACGTAGGTGGCTTCGGAGGTGAGCTTTCCCGTTTCATCGTAATACTTCCACGCACCGGTCTTCTGGTAATCGCTGATCCCCTCGTTCCATTTCAGCGGGCCTTCGGCCTTTTTTTTCCCGTTCTCGTAGTATTCGGATTGGTAGTAGAGGCCCTTCTTCTTTGCATCCTGCTTCAGCTCGGTCTCGGGCTTGCCGCTCGCAAAATAAAAGCAGCGCTGGATATGATGCTTGAAACTTTTATCAAACTCTTCGATGAACTCGAGCTGGCCGTTCGGGTAATAGTCCTGCCACTTTTGCGCGGCATTGCCGATGTAATCGATATCGCTTTTCAGAACGCCCGTGCCGTAGTACAGCTTCATATTGTAGGCGTTTATTTTGGACCGCTTGAACTCGCGCTCGAGCTGGCCGTTATCGTAGTAGTTCTTGTAGGCCACCAGCTGGCCTGCATCATACAGCCCGCGGTGCAGCAACTGCCCGTTCGCGTAGTAATCTTCGTACCATCCCACTGCGGCATATCCTTTTTTGTCGTTGCGCATCGAATCTCCCCCGAGGGGAAAATTGAGCTTCTCGTACATGGTGATGCCGTACACCGTATCCACTTTAACAACAACGTAGGTGTTCCCTTTCTTTACCTGGGAAAAGGAAACGGAGAGCGAGAAGGCGAGGACCAGGCAGCTTAGGGAATTTTTCATATGGGATTTATACGGAGCACTTCCGTTAATGGATGCCTTTTGCTGCAAGATAGCGCTCGGCATCGAGGGCGGCCATGCACCCGGTGCCTGCAGCGGTCACCGCCTGGCGGTATATCTTATCGGCCGCATCTCCCGCGGCAAAAACACCTTCCACGTTGGTGCGGGTGGATCCGTTGATCGTTTTGATGTAGCCTTGCTCATCCATGTTGAGCCAGCCCTTGAAGATATCCGTGTTCGGCTGGTGGCCGATAGCCACAAAGAACCCGGTGACAGGGATCGTTCTCTCCTGGCCTGTTTTATTGTTCTTTACCCGCACGCCTTCCACCACGCTTTTACCAAGCACTTCCACCGGCTCGTGGTTAAAAAGTATTTCAATATTGGGAGTGTTCATCACGCGGTGCTGCATGGCCTTGGAGGCGCGCATCTCATCCTTTCGCACCAGCATGGTCACTTTCTTGCAGAGCTTGGCCAGGTAGCTGGCTTCCTCTGCGGCCGTGTCGCCCGCGCCCACGATCGCCACTTCCTGTCCTTTAAAGAAATACCCATCACACACCGCGCAGGCCGACACACCGAAACCGTTCAGCTTCTGCTCCGAGGGCAGGCCGAGCCACTTGGCCGATGCGCCCGTGCTGATGATGACCGCATCGGCTAAGAGGGTGTGCTTCTCATCGATGACCACTTTATGCGGGTGACCGGAAAAATCCACCGAGGTGGCGTAACCCATTCGTATATCTGTACCGAACCGCAGTGCCTGCTTGCGGAAATCCTCCATCATCTCGGGGCCCTGCGTGCCATTGGGATAGCCGGGATAGTTCTCCACTTCCGTAGTGATGGTGAGCTGCCCGCCAGGCTGAAGTCCCATGTACATCACGGGCTTCAGGTCGGCACGTGCGGCATAGATGGCGGCCGTGTAGCCGGCAGGGCCGCTGCCGATGATCAGTAACTTGACTTTTTCTTCAGACATAAATGTGACAAAGATAATAAAGGAATAAATTTACAGGTCAGGTACTTATCAATGAGAATACACGGGATGGTATAATGTTTGTAATTTTGGACATAACCAAAAATCCATTCATGAAAAACAAAGTTATAATAGCCCTTGCATCCGCATCCATGGCCTTTGTCCTTTTCTCCTGCAAGAAATACCCGGACGGCCCTTATTTGTCCATCCATTCCAAGACCGAGCGTGTTGCCAATACCTGGAAAATGGAACAGGTTCTTATCAATGGTACCGATGTAACTTCCACCTACGTGAATATCAGCTACTCCGAAACCTATGATAAGAACGGGAATTATTCCTGGTCATCTTCATTGGGTGGAGGCAGCGGGAAGTGGGCGTTCGAGAACGACAAAACGCAGATCAAGCGCAATGGCGTAAGCGGACAGAACAGCGAAGACCTTACGATCCTGAAGCTGAAGGAAACCTCTTTCTGGTATAAGTTCACCGATGGGTCCGATACCTACGAGTTCCACCTCGCAGAAAAATAAGTTCCGCTTGCTTTGTAACCCGGCCCTCTACTTAGGGATCAATCTCACCCCCGCTATGGACGTACCGTAGCCGCACCAGAAGCCGAGCGCATCGTCCTGCGGGTAAATGTTGGTGGGAATGGGCTGGGGAGATGCGAACGGGTTGCCGTTGTTGAACACCTGCGCTTCATAGGCGCGGAAGAAATAGAATGCATCTTCGCTGATGGTGCAGAACTTCACGGACACCGAATCGCCTTTTTTAAAAAAGCCTGCTTCCTTATTATTGTCATCGGTTGCCGAGGAGTTGGGTGCGATGCCCCTGTTATAAGCAAAGTCGAAGCTTTTCCCGTCAATGAACTTGTCATCGAAAGCGGAGCCGAGCGGTGGAATGTAGTAGGCGTCCTTCCCGATCCGTTTGGCGAACCAGCGGTAGGCATTTCCCCTCCCAGGCGGATCGGTGAGGTGCGCCCAGATAAAGCCCAGCGAATCGTTGGGCGGTTGCAGCTTGAACCAGATGCTGTCGAGCGGAACGGGATTCGGGATGGTGGTAGTGGACGTAAGCGTTTTGCCATCGGCCACTACCGTGAGCGTATATGTTTTACCAGCCTGCCCGGTGATCGCTCCTTTATATACAAGCGGGATGATGGAGGTGAGATCGAGCTGGAGCTTGAGCGTGTCCGTTACGATCCCGTCCGAAACAGTGACAAGCGCGTTCGTGATGATGCTGTTGATGAGCGTGTTCGAATCAACGGGTTGAAAGTAGCCCGCGTTGCGGGTGAGGATCACCACGGGCTTGTCGCCATTCTCGATGCGGCCATCCACTACGATCTTCGGCTTGGGATCGGGAAGGTCTATTTTGATGTCCTTGGTGCAGGAATTAAAGAACAGCAGGACGAACAGTGTGAATAACGAAACAAAATGAGTATTCGAATATTCGTCACGCCAAAGGCGGAATTCGTTATTCGTACAACCGGAGAAAAAATTATCGTTCATAAGGATATTTTAAAACTTAAAATTCCACGCAACAGACGGCAGGATCGGGAAGAGCGAGACCTGCTTGGCCGTTATGCTGAAGTTGCCTTTCAGGATCTCTCCATCCGTTTCGAAGTAAATGAAGTAGGGATTGGCGCGGTTGTACACGTTGTACACCGAGAACGTCCACGAGCAGGTATAATCCTTCACCCACTTGCGCGGAGGCTTTTCCTCGTACGGTAATCCTTTCTTTTCCATTTTAGCTTTTAACCGTTCATTTTTCTTCGCAAGCCGTTTCTGCCGGTCGGGGTACCAGGTGGCCGCCAGGTCGAGGCGGTCGTAAGGCGCCATGCGGTAGCTGTTGCGCGGACCGTATTCACTAAGCACCTGCCCTTCGAAGATGTAGCGCGAGATGGGCAGCGTGATGGTATTACCGGTTGCAAAAACAAAAACAGTGGAAAAGGTCCACCGCTTGTTCAGGTCATAGGAAAGCGCTACCGACACATCGTGCCTGCGGTCCCACTTGGCAGGGAATTCTTTTCCGCCATTGATCTCCGGGAATTTTCTGTTGGTCCACGACAGCGTGTATCCCACCCAGCCGTTCAGCTTTCCCGTACGCTTCTTCACGAAGAATTCTGCACCGTAAGAATAGCCCGTGCCGAACGTGAAGCTGTTATCGGGATTATCCTTCACATTATCCTCCGGCAGCGCTCCCTCCTTGTACTCGATCAGGTTCTTCATGTCCTTGTAATAGACTTCGACCGAAGTTTCAAAAACATCTTTTTTGAAATTGCGGAAGTAGCCGAGCGCATAAAGATTTCCCTTCTGGGGCTTTACGATCTCCGTGCACGGCACCCACAGGTCGGTGGGGAGCGACACGGCCGATATGGAGGCCAGGTGGATGTATTGGTTGTTGAATGTGTACCCCGCTTTCACCGAAGAGCTCTTGCCGGTATTGATGCGGACCGATATTCTCGGCTCGGGAGAAGAATAATCCACCACCTTTTCTCCGTTCTTGTAAAATATAGTATCGATGATATTGCGCCCCAGGTCATCCTTGATGTAGCGCTTGAACGGTCCCACCTGCGCGAAGTAGGAGTAGCGCAGTCCGCAGTTCACCTTGATGTTCTCCGTCCAGTCGAACTCATCGTTCACATACAGTGCGGCTTCGTGGGCATAGAGCTTCACGATCTCGCCCACATCGAACGTTACATCGCCTGACCGGGCCGAGGCATTACTTGGAATAAAAGTGTGGTAGATGTAGTTCGCCCCGAACTTCACTACATGCCGAACGCTCGGGAACCAGGAGAAGTCCACCTTCCCGTTCCAGTCGCGGATGCCGGAGAAGAGCGTGAACTCGAACTGGCTCTGCGTGGCACCGAAGGAAAATTTGTAATTGGAAAAGATGGCGCTGGTGTTCACAAAAAGCTTATCGCTAAAGAGGTGGTTCCACCTGAGCGAAGTGGTGGCATTCCCCCAGGGAATGCTCACTTGGAAGCCTTCGGCCACACGGTTGAAGTTGAAAACATCCTGCCCGAAGTAGCCGCTTAAGAACAGGCGGTCCTTGTCCGACAGGCGGTAGTTTATTTTTGTATTGAGGTCGTAGAAATAATAACCCGTTCCGTAAAACGGTGAACTTTTGGAAACGAACGGCTTCATCAACACATCGATGTAGGTCCTGCGGGCGGAAACGATGAAGGAGCTTGTGTCTTTTTTGATCGGTCCCTGCAAAGTGAGGCGGGAAGAGATGAGCCCGATGCCTCCCTCAGCTTCGTATTTTTTGTTGTTCCCTTCCTTCATGTTGATGTCGAGCACGGATGACAACCTGCCGCCATAGTTGGCGGGCATGCCGCCCTTGATCAGGTTCACATCCTTAATGGCATCGGAATTAAAAATGGAGAAGAAACCGAAGAGGTGCGAGGCGTTGTACACCACCGCCTCATCCAGCAGGATCAAATTCTGGTCGGGCCCGCCCCCGCGCACATAAAAGCCCGAGTTGCCATCGCCTGCGCTCTGCACGCCCGGCAGGAGCTGGATGGTCTTCAGCACGTCCACTTCGCCCATGAACGAAGGCAGCAGCTTGATCTGCTCGATATCGAGCTTGTTGGTGCCCATCTCGGTGCCGGTAACGTTCTTGTTCGTTTTCTCGGCATTGATCTCCACTTCCTGCGTGGTGATCACGCTGGGCTTCACCGGTATGTTAATGCGCATATCCTTGTCGAGCGTGACCTGCTGCGAAAAATCTTCGAAGCCGATGATGGAGACCACCAGCGTCCACGTTCCTTTCTCAACCGTAAGCGAATAGAACCCGTACTGGTTGGTGCTGGTTCCTTTTTTTAGTTCCTTTATATATACGCTGGCTCCCAGCACCGCTTCCCCGTTCGATCCGTCCTTCACGTAGCCGCTGATGGTGTGTTTATCCGGAGCTTGCGCAAAAGCAAAGCAGGGCAGAAGCAGTAAGAATATTATCTTTTTCATTATGAAGGGAGGCAAAGCTACGGATAAAAGGAGATCGGAAAGGGTTCTGGGCAAGACGGGAAATAGAAAAGCCCGCTGTCGGAAATGACACCGGGCTTCCAGGATAGCGTCATCTTCACTCTTGCTTTTTCACCACTTTCTGCACCAGGTAGCCGATATCGGTCTGGACGAACAAAAAATAAATGCCCGGCTTCAGATCGTCCGTATCGATGGTGAACGAAGGTATGCTGGTCTGCAGTCCTTTCACTTCTTTTCCAAGGAGATCGTAAAAACGAACTCTCGTAGAAGCCGAAGGGTAGGGATTGACCACCGTAATGGAGCTGCTGAACGGGTTCGGATAGATTTTAAGTGCAGATCCTGTGAGCTGGGCCGTGCCCGTGCAATTCTGTACATTCACGATCGCGGTATCGGTGTTGCTGCAGTTGTTGACATCTGTGACCGTAACGGTATACGTGGTGGTGGTGGTGGGCATTACGGTTACCGAAGATCCCGTCATGTTGCCCGGGTTCCATACATAGGTCACTCCTCCTGTGGCGGTGAGCAGGGCCGATCCGCCCATGCAAATTGTTGTATTGTTTGTTGAAGCAACGACCGCGGGACCCGTTACCGCGGTGATGATCACCTGCCCGTCACCGGCCTGAAAGCCCTGCGTATGCATTACGTTCGTTGCCGCGCCATCGGTATAACTGCTGCCTCCTCCTCCGGAAGCCCCGTTGTGCGCACCGCCTCCTCCATACCATCCTCCTCCGCCACCTGCCGAGCGGTAAACCATGTACGTGTCACCGCCAATTCCGAAAGAGCCGTTCTGCCCGTTCCACTGGCATCCGCTGGATGTGCCGCCCAGGCCGCCAGCCGATTGGGTGCCTCCGGTAGCAGGGCTGATGCCGCAGGTCCAGGGATCTCCTCCCACGCCTCCGTTCGCACCTATAAGTCCGCCACCGTCACCGCCATTGGAGGGACCACCGTTATCGGTTGCACCGCCACCTCCACCTGCCACGATCTTCCGGTCGGTCAATGTCGTTCCTCCGATGCGGATATCCGATGCACCGCCACCTCCGCTGCCGGGGGTGGACGGGGATCCGCCAATACCCGACCCGCCTCCATTGTAACCGGGTGTCCCGGTCACATCGCCTGCACTGCCTACATAGATGTACAAGGTCTGGCCGGGTGTAACAGGAAGATCGCATTGAACCCGGCCGCCTTTACCGCCAATGGCCGTGCTGTTGCCCCCGCCCGCTGCCCCGCGCGCATTAACAGATACGGAATACACGCATGCCGGCACGATATAGGTCTGCTGGCTGCCGGTATAATTAAATGTAGTGGTTTGCGAAAATGCACGAAGCACGAACACCGCGCAAACAATGGAAGTGTAGATTTTTTTCATGGATCAGGATTGTTTCTTAACGAAAGTAAGAATTTTATTTGTTCAATACGCTTTGCAGCTATCTGTAATCAGAACCAGGAAACAAAAAAGGCGGTCACCGGCCCGCCTTTCTCAGTGAGAATGGGTATGCTAGGCTTTCACAACCTGTCTGGGTAAAAAAATTTTCTGCCGGCCGGCAGTCGACCGGGAATTTTATGGAAATTGGCACCGTGGTTCATCCTTTGAAAAACCAAATAGCTATGAAGTATGTCCTTCCCGCTTTCCTGCTCGCAATTAATTTTTCATGCGGCAGCACCCTTAAGACCACCGATGGTCAAACGATCGATCTTTCCGCGTACAATGAGTGGCCCCGCAACCTGAGCATTGAAACATACGAGGGCGGAGGCATGAACCCCGAATGGAACACGACCTTCATCAGCATGGACAGCTGTTATGTCATTTCATCGCGAGAACAGCTCACCAATAAATACTATTTCAAGCTTACCCAGGCCGAGCTGAACAAGCTCCTGGCCGACCTCATGCGCAACCGCATCGATAAGCTCGGAACGGAAGAAGCCAAGGATATCATTTACGATAAAGGCACCACGTCCATTACCATCACGCTGGACAGAAAAATTGTTACACTAGGCGATGGGGCCACCGAGCGCATAACCGAAGCACGCAAAGGCGATTTCTTCAGCTCATACGAACTGATCAATGCACTGGCGAAAAACAAAATAAGTGTTGAGAGGAAAAAATGCTGCTTTTATTTCGATAATTCGCTGAAGAAGCTGCGTTCGAAGCAGCTGAGCGTGATCTGCATGACGGGCGACACGTCCTTTTCTGATTCCACACAATCGTTGAAGGAGAAGATTTGCTTCAGCCTGCTGCGTGGCAGGCACGGTTTCCAGATCCACGTTACGAAACGCGGTAAAGTGCAGTACACCGATTATGTTTCAAGCCTTTATCCGCAGTTCGAGCTGAAAGGCGATACCTCATTTACATTAAGCATACTGAACGATACGGTGCTGGTGATGAAGTAGCCACGGATGGAAAATAAGAAAGGCGGCTCAATCGAACCGCCTTTTCTTTTTCAATAAAGTTCACTTACGCTTTTACCGCCTGCCCCGCCTGCGCGCCAACCGTTTTAGCCTTCTTGTCGAGGTCGATCACGATGGGGGTTGCAATGCAGAGCGAAGAGTACGTTCCGATGACGATACCGATCAGGAGCGCGAACGAGAAGCCGCGGATGGTCTCTCCACCGAAGATGAAGATCACGAGCAGCACGAAGAACGTGGTGAGCGAGGTGATCATCGTGCGGCTCAGCGTGGCGTTCAACGCGTAGTTGATGATGCGGTTCTTCTCTTCCCCGCGCTCAAGGTCCTTTTTGTTGGATGTAGCCAGGTATTCGCGTATCCGGTCGAACACCACCACCGTGTCGGTCATGGAGTAACCCATTACCGTGAGCACGGCCGCGATGAAGTCCTGCCCGATCTCGAGCGAGAAGGGGAGAAGCCCGTCAAAGATGGCGTAGCACGAAAGCACCACGAACACGTCATGGAAGAGCGCGACAGTTGCGCCCAATCCGTATTGCCACTTTTTGAACCGGATCAATATGTACAGGAACATCACGAGGCACGAGAACAGGATGGTCCAGAAGGCGTTCACCTTGATGTCGCGCGAAATGGTCTCGCCCACCTTTTGCGACTGCACGATGTCATATTTGTTGTTCGGGACCTTGCCCAGCCCATCCTTCAATTTTGTCTCCACAAATTTTTCCGCATCCTCCGAGTTGTCGTCTATGTGATAGGCTGTGGTGATCTTCACCTGGTTGTCCGTTCCGTAGGTCTTCACCTCCGGCTTTTGTCCTTCGAAGCTCGCCTTCAGCGCTTCGCTCACCTTCTCGGTGTTCACGTTATTCTCGAAGCGCACCACGTACGAGCGGCCGCCTTTGAAGTCCACACCCAGCGAGAAACCGCCATGCTTCATGTAGAAGATCACACCGGTGATGATGATGGCCGAGGAGAACAGGTAGTACAGTTTCCTTCTGCCCACGAAATCGATCTTGATGTTCTTGAAGGCGTTCTCGGTCGCTTTGTTGCCGAGTGTGATCGGCTTGTTCTTCGCCAGCAGGCGCTCGAAGATGAGGCGCGTGATAAAGATGGCCGCGAACAGCGAGCAGAGGATGCCGATGATGAGCGTGGTGGCGAATCCCTGCACGGGTCCTGTTCCGTAGGAGTACAGGATGATACCGAGCAGCAGCGTGGTCACGTTCGAGTCGATAATGGACGACATGGCGTGCTTGTAGCCATCGCGCACCGCGAGCTGGATGCCTTTCCCTTCCCGCAGTTCTTCGCGGATACGCTCGAAAATAAGGATGTTGGCATCCACCGACATGGCGATGACGAGCACGATGCCCGCCACGCCCGGCAGGGTAAGCACCGCGCTGAGCGAGGCCAGCACGCCTACGATGAAGAACATGTTGGCGAGCAGCGCGAAGTTGGCCACCCAGCCCGCCTTGTTGTAGTAGGCTGCCATGAAGAGCAGCACCACGATGAGGGCGATCACGAACGAAAGGAATCCCGCGTTGATGTTGTCCTTACCGAGTGTGGGTCCCACGTTCTCTTCCTGCACGATCTTGGCCGGGGCGGGAAGCTTGCCCGCTTTCAGGATGTTCACCAGGTCATCGGCCTCCTTGGAAGTGAAATCACCGGTGATCTGCGAGTGCCCGCCCGAAATTTCCTGCTGTACGGTGGGGTAGGAGTAAACGAAGTTATCAAGCACAACGGCCACGCAGCGCTTCGGGTTCTGGCTGGCTGCATCCTTGGTGATGCGCGCCCAGATGGAGCCTGCCTCGCTGGTCATCTCCATTTCGATGTGCGGGGTTCCACCCCTGCGCTGCTCGTACTGCTTGCTTGCATCGGTAATGATATCGCCCGAAAGGGCCGCCTTGCCGCTCCGGTCGGTGACCTTGATCGCGATGAGCTCCTGCATGGGCTCATCCTTCAGGATGCCTTCGAACTTGCGCTTGGTGGGCTTGAACGACCACAAGAACCGCAGGTTCTCGGGAAAGGTCCGCTTGACTTCCGGGTTGTTCAGGTACAGCATTACTGTGGCTGTATCCTTGGTGGGCACGAAACCGATGTTCGGTCCGGGCATGGGCCGGTTTCCTTCACCGGCATTGGGGAAGAAGACCTTTCCGAAGAAAATGTTCACCTGCTGCTTCTTGTTGAGCGAATCTTTCTTTGCCACTTTGGAGGTGTCGCCTTTTTTTGCTTTCGATGTATCTTCTTTCTTGGCCAGAAGCTCTTCGAGCTGCGATTTCTTCTTAGTCGTATCTTTTTTTGCAATGGCCTTGCTGGTGTCACCTTTAGCAGTAAGCAATGAATCTTTCTTTACTGCAGTACTGTCCTTCTTTTCCCCGAATACCTGGTTGATCTTCTTATCGGCATCGATCACATTCTGCGCGATCTCGTTGAACTCGTAAGTGTTCCAGAACTCGAGATTGGCCGTTCCCTGCAGGAGCTTTTCCACGCGCTCCTTATCGGTAACGCCCGGCAGCTCGATCAGGATGCGGCCGGAGGTCTTCAGCGCCTGGATGTTGGGCTGGGTCACCCCGAACTTGTCGATGCGGGCGCGAAGCGTTTTCTCGGAGGTGGCGATGGCCTCGTCCACCCGGTTGTTCAGGAGCTTGATCACATCATCGTCCTTGGTGTTGTAATCCACCTTTCCTTTCAGCTCGATGGTGCGGAAGTAGGAGGCAAGCGAGGCGTTGGGATCTATCTTTTTGAGCGCATCGCGGAAGAGAACCGCGAACGGGCGCTGGTCGGTGCGCTGCATCACCTGCGCATTCTTCAATGCTTCTTTCAGCTTCGGGTCATCGGGCTTGCCGCTCATGTTGCGGATGATGTCCGGAACCGAGATCTCGAGGGTCACGTTCATTCCACCGCGAAGGTCGAGACCGAGGTTGATCTCCTTCTCCTTGCAGTCTTCGTAGGTGAACGAAGTGATGAGGATGTCGTACACCGGGCGCTTCTTGAGCGAGTCTAGGTAACGCTTCTCGCGCGCTTTGAAGAGCGAATCGTTCAGGTATTTTTCGAGATCCTTGTTGCTGCCGGCCTTGTCGGCTACGAACTTCTTCACCGAGGGCTTGCCGAGGTAGTTGGCCGCTTCCACGCGGGCATTCTCTTCCACATTACGGGTTACGTAGGTGAACGAAAGGTAAAAAAGGCAGGTGATGGCGAGCAGGATCGCGAACAACCGTATGGCACCTTTATTCTGCATATTTAGTTAATTAAGTTCAGTAAGTTAATTAAGTTAAAGAAGGAAGATTCGCGGGTCGAACTCGATCAACCAATCGGCTCATTCACTTAGTTAACTCCTTTTTTAAAAAAGAGTGCAAACGTACAAAAAATTTGGCTAAAAAAGGATTTTTTTGTGAGGTCGCAGCGCCCCGAAAAGATCCTTATTTTTTGAAATAGCTGAGGCATTTGACCCCGCACGTGAATTCTTTTACAGGTCCCGGTTCCAGGTCTGTCTTTTCCTTGATGCCGGCAAAGAGCGGGATCCCTTTCCCGAGGATGACCGGGTTCACGAACAGCCAGTATTCATCAATGAGTTCGTGCTGCATGAGCGTGTGCCCGGCCGTGGGACTTCCGAACACCAGGATGTTCCTGCCCGCCTGCTGCTTGAGATTCCGGACCTTGTCTGCCACATTTTCGCTCACCACTATGGTAGTGTCCGGGTGCTTACCTTTCAGCGTGCGCGAGATCACTATCTTAGTTACGCTATTGTACCAGCGGGAATGCTCCTTGTCGTGCTTCGTGGCGTTGGGTTTGTCTCCTGCGGTGGGCCAGTAGCTTTCCATCATTTCCCAGGTCTTGCGGCCGTACAAGGCAGCATCGGCCGCGTCCGTAAGTGTGCCGACATGGTCGAACATGGCATCGTCAAATTTGATCCAGTCCATCTCGCCATTCGGTCGGGCTACAAACCCATCCAGGGTAGTGTGCATGGACAGGATTAGTTTTCTCATCTTCAAAAGGTAAAGGCAAGGTAAATAAAAATAAACAGGAATGCGAGTAATGTGCTTATCGTAAACAAAGCGAGGCTTTTCCCACCCTGTTCTGGATCCTTGTGTATCTGGGCAAGAGCTATGATCCCTTCGACAAGAGTCAATATTATCATTGCCCAAAGTATAGCTGTAAAAATAGCGGAGTCGAGTAAAAGACCAACAAATAAAAAAATTACACTTGCTACAAAGCAAACTAGGGAGAGTTCTGCGTGAGCGTTTGTTTTTTTCTTGTGCTTGTGGTGATGGCTCCGAACGGGGAGGGTGTCGTTTGGTAATACAAAAGCGCTGCCGAACCTGTTCTCCATTCTTTTAAAGAGGTCCTTGCGTGCAGGCAGCCGGGGCTTTTCCTGCGGCAGGTGCAGTTCTGGCTTGCTTTCGGAAGCAGGGGAAGTGGCAATAATGGGTGCCCCTAGCTTCTCCTCGCTTTGGTGCGAAACATTTTTTATTTCCGCTTCTTCGGGCGGGGGAGATTTTTTCCATTCAACATAATAGCCTGAAAGGTAATGCCGCTTTTGAATGGAGCAGGAGCAGAGCAGGGTTAAAAGAAGGATAAAAGCTGTTTTTCTCATTTTGGTTCCTTATATGTCCATTCCCAGGCCTTGCCGATCTCGTGATCTTCCACGACCCCCGAAAATACAAAGTTGTTCCGTTCCAGCACTTTGGTGGAGGCATTGTGCTCCGGGGCTGTTTTTGCAAAAATGATCACCTGCGGATCCGCTTTCTTCGCCATAGCGATCAGCTCCCTGCAGGCAAAAGAGGCAACACCCTGCCCTTCGAACTTCTTAAAGGTCCAATAGGAGATTTCTACCCGGTTGTTCACCGGTTTCCCGTTGAACGCACCGGTACCGATAACTTCGCGGTCTTTCATGATGAAATATCCCACCCACGGAAGATTGAAGCCGATCTTCGGGTAATAATCTGCCCACATTTTCAGCAGGAGCTGGCAGTCGTCCGAAGCATAAACCGCTTTGGTCCGGTCCTCGTTCATCCTGATCGGGCGCAGCGTGAGCATGACTTAGTTCTTCAGGCGCTTGAGCGTCCGGTCAATGTACTTCCGTGTCGGAAGGATGTTGTTCTGGATACGTTGGGCATAATGAATGCTGTCCAGGATGTCCTTGTTCTTTTCCTCCACGATCTTCTTCTGCTCTTCCACCGCCCGCTTCTGTTCCTCGATGACCTGTTTTTGCCGCTGCGTGAGCCGGAAACGATTGAATATGAAGATCGAGAAGACAACCACCAGCAGCATGCCGATGCCCACGCTCACCGAAATGATATTTTTTTGACGGATCTGCGCTTCGTGGTCGGCCTCTTTCGCTTTTTCCTCGAGGTCACGGACCTTGTCTTTCTTCTCCTGGGCATACTGGATCTCGAGCTGCGACACCTTCGCGGCATTTTCGTTGTTGAATATGCTGTCGTTGCTTTTCTTGAAGGTCTTGTAGTATTCCAGGGCATGTACAAAATCCCTTTTGCCTTCGTAGGCTTCCGACAGCCCGGAATAGACATACGCGATATCCTGCGGGATGCTGTATTTTTTTATTTCGGACAACGCTTTTAAGAATGCTGCAATGGCCTTATCGTATTGCTTCAAGCCGTTGTAGGACCTCCCGATATCCTCCAGCAGGTCGATCTCTTCGTCCTTCTCTTCGATCTCCGGTTCAATGATCGTTAGTGCCCGGGATGCGTATTCCAGCGACCGGGCAAATTCTTTTTTCTTGTTGTAGATGGTTGCAAACGATTCATAGACGTACGCTTCACCTACCTCGTTGTGCCTGTTCCTGGATATTTCCAGCGCTTTGTTCAGAAAGTAAAATGACGAATCGAACAGGTTTGCTTTCTGGTAATTCTCCCCGAGGTTGAAATAGCTGTGCGATATATGCAGCGAATCGCGCAGCTCCAGCCGCAGGGCCAGCGCCTTGCGGTGATAGGAGATGGCCTGCCGGTATTTGTTCTGGATATTGCAGATGTTCCCCAGTTCATTGTAAGAGTTCGCGATACCGGCTTTAGATCTCATCTCTTCGGCCAGCTTCAGCGCGTGAAGAAGCGCATTGGTGGCATTCACGAAATCGGTCACCTTCCGGTACACTCTTCCCTGCGTGGTGTAGGCCTGTATGGCCAGCTCTTTGTTGTTCAGTTTCAGCGCCAGCGCAATGCTGGCATCGAAGCAGGCAACGGACGAATCCATTTTTTCGGCATGGTGGTAGAACCGGCCCAGGTCGTACCAGCCCCGCGCTTCGCCCCACGGGTAACGGAGCTTTCGCGAAAGGTTAACGATCGCCTTTGCGGAGCGTAGCATAAGGCTGTCGTTATGCGAATTGCGGAACACCGCGTTCCACAGCCGGTCCGCCTGCAGGACTTTCACGGTGTCCGGCTTCCTGTCGTTCAATAGAACCCTGAGCGAATCCGCAGCTTCCTGCTGCACCAGCGTTTCATTGCCGCGCGACACAAGCGCAGCGCAGCATAAAATTACGATGAAGAGCCGTTTCATTTCGTTTTGACCAGGCGTTTGAGCGTCCGTCCGATATACTTTTCAGTGGGCATTATGCCCTGCTGGATGCGCTTGGCGTACCGGATGCTGTCGAGTATCTCTTTCTGCTTGGCCTCTACCATGTTCTTTTGCCGGGAGATGATATCGTTGGCCTTTCTCTTCTGGCGGTAAGCGCGGAACGAGATGCCCGCGATCACCAGCATCATCAGGAACCCGAGGGCTCCCCCGTAGGTGAACGTTTTCTGCCGGGCCACTTCCTGCTCGTTTCGGAGTTGCTCCTGCTTCATCTGCTCTGCGTTGCGGATGCTGTCGGCCGCTGTTTTCTTGTCGAACGCGTACTGCAGTTCCAGGCGGGTCTGCCGCTGTGTGTTCTCGCTGTTGCTCAGGCTGTCCTTATATTGCACGAACAGCTTGTAATGTTCGTACGCTTCCCTGAAATTTCCCTGCATGCTGTCCATGTATGCCAGCTTATCGTAGCATTCCATCATCTCCGCCCGGTCACCGATATCCTGCGAGATGGCGAGAGCCTGCCCGAGGTCCTTCTTTGCTTCTGCGAATTTTTTTTGCTTCATGTACAGCGTCCCGATGTTTCCCAGGGCGATGGCCGTGCCTGCCTTATCGCCCAGTTGCTGCTTCTCCTGCATGGCCTGGGTAAACAATTCCAGCGCTTTCTGGTAGGCGACCGCACGCTGGGCCGGGTCGGGGTTGGATTCGATCTGGTCGGAATACACGCTGGCCATGTTGCTGATCACCGTGGAAACCCCGTGCGCATTACCGAGCTCTTCGTAGGTCTTTTTCGCGCGGGCCAGGTAACCGAGCGAGGCATGCCATTCGTGCGATTCGGCCTTCAGCCCGCCCAGGTTGCTGAGCCAGAGCGCAACCCGGTTCTTGTTACCCATCTCTTCCGACAGGTGAAGTGCCTTGGAAAGATTTTCGAATGCAAGATCGAACTTCTTCTCGTTCACATAAAGATTTCCGATGTTGCCGTAGATGGCGGCCGTCACCTCGTGGTTGTTCAGCTCTTCGCTGATCCGGAGTCCTTTTAAATAATTATCGAGCGCGGCCGCATAGTTGCCCTGGTCGTGCAGCACCGCGCCCAGGTTCACATAAGTTACCGACATGCGGTACTTGTCCTTCATGTCTTCTGCAACGCGGAGCGCCTGGCGGTGGTAGCTGATCGCCCGCGGGTAGTCGCTCCGCTCCGCGTATACATTTCCCAGGTTGCTGAGCACGCGCGCGCGCAGCGCCTGCACGGCAACCGGCTTGCTTGTGCCAGGATTTTTTTCCAGGAGAGTGCACATCGATAGCGCCTTGGAATAGTTGTCGAGGGCATTGTCGTAATCCCCGCGGTAGTATTGCGCGGCCCCCGTGGCGTTATAGGAAGCAGCAGTTCCCAGCTTGAAACCGATATGCTGCGCCAGCGTGAGCGCCTTGCCCGATAAGGCGATGGATGAATCGTAATTGGTGTTCGCCAGCTCCGCGGCCAGCGCGATAAGCGTGCTCACCTTGCCGGTATCTTCCTTTTCTGCTTTCAGCACCTTCCGCAGCGAGTCTGCCTTGCCCTGGTCCGGCCCGGCATGCAACGTCCCGGAGAGCCCAGCCAGTAAAATAAAATATTTACAATGTAATTTCACCAAGCAAACATACTGAAAAGGAAGTTAGGTGGGTGTGGCTCAGTGTGGATTACCCTTGGAATGTCAGTTCGAGCGAAGTCGAGAACAGGTATACTACAGTGCCACTTCTCGACTTCGCTCGAAGTGACACTGCATCAACAATCAAACTGAGCCACTAACGTCAAGAGATAACTTGCCGCGGCCTTGAAAATAAATTTATCTTTGAATGAGAAGCCATGAGGCTCCGATCCCTACACTGAAAGAATCAGCGATGAACAAGAAGCAAGTTTTGATGGCGCATGGCAGCGAAAAGATTTAAAACGGTCGACCAGTACATTGCTTCCCTTTCGCGGCACGCCCGATCGCGGTGCAGCGAAATGCGCAGGGCCATCACCCAGGCCGCTCCTTCCGCGCGCGAGGTCATCAGCTACAATATGCCTGCCTACAAGCTCAACGGCATGCTGGTTTATTTTTGCGCGCACGCGCATCATATCGGGCTCTACCCGTTCCGATCTGCCATTCATAAATTTCGCAGCCAGCTGAAAAGCTACCATACCGGCCCCGGCACCGTGCGCTTTCCGATGGATAAGCGCATCCCCGTTTCGCTGGTGCGCAGCATGGTGAAGTTTCGGGTGAAGGAGAACCGGGAGAAGCTGGCAGGAAAAAAACGGTGACCGCATGAAGGTCCTTGATCTATCCCATACATTGGATGCCGGCATTTCCGTTTGGCCCGGCACGGAACAGCCGGCATTTGACCAGGTGACCATTGACGGGTGCACCGAAACGAGGATGACCTTGTACACACACAACGGCACGCACCTCGATGCGCCCTTCCACATATTCAAAGAAGGAAAATCGCTCGATGATTTTCCTGCGGATAAGTTCACCGGCAAGGGAATGGTGATCGATTGCGCGCACCTGGGGGGAGAAGAGATCACGCCCGGTTTTTTACAGCAGCACGAGGCCGAAATTGTCCGTTCGGAATTTGTTCTGTTCCGTTCCGGCTGGTCGCGGAAATGGAGGACGAAAGAATATTTCGAGGATTTCCCGGTGCTGAATGCCGATGCCGCGCGCTGGCTGACACAGTTCGGTCTTAAGGGCATCGGGCTCGACTGCATCTCGCTCGACCGCGTGGCCGATGCGCACCTGCCGAACCATCATATCGTTCTGAAAAAAGATATTCTCATCATCGAGAACCTGGCGGACCTGGACGTCCTTCCGCCCAGCGGTTTTATCTTTCAGTGCTTTCCTTTGAAGATCGTGCGTGCCGATGGATCGCCAACACGGGCGGTTGCTTTAATCTGAATACCTTACCGAACAACCTCTTCCTTATTATTATATATGCCCGGTCCGGTGGACTGATATTAGTCTCCCTCGCTTCTGACCTCTGTCATTTTCCCCGTTAGCTTTTGACCGTTGTTTTGTGCCGTAAAAAAATATGCGCTTACAAGCACAACTCATTGTCCCGGGAAAAAGATCAGCAGGAAACCTTTTCCCATTATGGACCGCCAAAAAGCCGGCATTGTCGAAATATGAAGGCCATCGCCTCTTCGCCAGGCTACTTTTGTTTCCTCTTTACCAAAAAATAACCAAGATGAAAACACTTTACGTTACCAGTACGGCCTTTGCTTTCTTTTGCGCCCTGCTGCTGCCCACGATCGCTTCCAACGCCCAGAACTGCGATTCGAGCGTTCCATTCTACCAGGTAAACCTGGTCGGCCAGCCGAACGGCTCGTGGATATCGCCTGCTTTTTCACGCCAGGGCAACTGCTGCAACACGGTATCGCCCGACCGGTGCGCGTCTTTCGAGGTGCTGCTCGATTCGCAGGCCGCCATGGTGAACTTCAACATTGCTTCCGGTGCCATTCCCACCGGCTCGATGTTCTACCAGATCGAATGCGGGCCTCCCACCCCGGTGGGGCAGCCCATTTGCGTGGTGGGACAAGGACCTCATCACCTCACGTTCTGCAAGCCCGGCAACAACCAGAACACCTATATCATCACGTCCATCCCGAAACCCATCTTCCCGCATAATGTGCAGGTGCGCATCGGGTGCGTAAAGAACATCACGGTGCTCGGCCTGGATACGTCAACGGTCGTCTGGAATTCCATTTATCCCGGATCGCCCGGCCAGTATAATTCTTACTTGAGCTGTACATCCAACTGCACCAATCCGCTTTATAATCCTGCCGTGAACGCACCGCCCTATGTCGATTATAAGGTCTGCGGGCTCCCGACAGCGAGCCCCTGCGGCTATTCGTATGTGTGCGACACGATCCGGATATACAACATTCTTCCATTGTCAGCTACGGTATCGCCCGCCAATGCCACGTTCTGCCAGAACGGACCGGGTGTGCTGCTTACCGCAACAGCCTCTGGCGGTGACGGAAACTACATCTATATATGGAGGAACCCGCAAAACGTGATCGTGGGAAACAATTCCACGTACCTGGCCGCAAGTGCCGGCATTTACACGCTGGAGGTGCGTGACGGCCTATACAATATTTCACAATGCCCGGCCTTGTTCCTGAGCGTGCCGGTGACCGTTACCAGCGAACCGGTGGTGAATGCGGGTTCGGATCAAACGATCTGCGCATCCAATCCAACGGCATATCTTTCCGGTTCGGTTCAGTATGCATTGAGCGGAACATGGAGCGGGGGAGCGGGAACGTTCAATCCTTCGAACACCAGCCTGATCACCGCCTACACGCCCACGCCTGCAGAAGTACTTTCGGGATCGGTGACGCTGGTGCTTACTTCGATAGGAGCGGGAGGCGGATGCTCCAACAAGTCGGACACCATAAAATTATTTTATCCTCCGAAGCTGGTCGTTACGCTCCCGCCCCAATCGCTTTCGTGCAGCAGCAACACAACGGCCATCAATCCTGTGATCAACGGAGGGGTTTCGCCTTATTCTTACAGCTGGAGCAATGGAGCCACCGCTTCATCCATCACGGCAGGGCAAGGAAACTATTGCCTGACGGTGACAGACCTGATCGGCTGCACGGCTTCCGCCTGTGTGAATGTGACCGCCCCGGCAGCGCTCAACATAGCGATGAGCTCAACGGACGTGACGGTGAACGGGGGGAATAACGGGACAGCTACAGCCAGCGTGTCGGGTGGCACATCCCCGTACACCTACCTGTGGTCGAACGGGCAGACCACGCAAACGGCAACTCAGCTGGTTTACGGCATCTACAGCGTGGTGGTGACCGACACCAAAGGATGCACGATCGCCTCGAGCGTAGTGGTGAACGAGCCCCGCTGCCTGTCGCTGCAATCTAATACAACGGCCACCAGCATTACTTGCTACGGTTACCTCACCGGCACGACTACGGCCACCGTTTCGGGGGGAACGTCTCCGTACACGTACAGCTGGAACACCAATCCGGCTCAGACCACCGCAATGGCCACGGGCCTGGGAGCCGGGAACTACCTCGTGATCGTAACGGACCAGAACGGCTGTATCGATGCGGTGTCGGCCGTAGTGACCCAGCCGTCACAGCTGGTGAACACCATGAACCTCACCAACGTTTCAACGATCGGAGGGAATGACGGCAGCGCCACGGCCAATCCCGCAGGGGGAACACCGGGGTATACTTACTCGTGGAGCAACAGCGCCACCACGGCAGCCATCAGCAACCTGGTGACGGGCGTGTATTCCGTGACAATCATCGACAGCAAGGGGTGTACGAAGATCGACAGCGTGTTCATCACGCAGCCGCCCTGCAACAACCTGGCACTGGGAGTTTATTTCACGGCCGTATCCTGCTCTGGCGGGAACAATGGTTCGGCAACTGCAATTGCCATGTTCGGTACTCCGCCTTACACATACTTGTGGAGCAATAGCCAAACGACCCAAAGCATTTCCAACCTGCCAGCGGGTAATTATGCGGTTACTGTGAATGATGCGATCAACTGCTCGCAGTTCTTAAACATAACCGTAACGCAGCCACAGCCGCTCAGCCTGGTGCTGGCCCCCACGAACGTAAGCTGCAATTCGCTGGTGAACGGCACCATCGAGCTGACGGTGAACGGGGGCACGTTCCCGTACAGCTACAACTGGTCGAACAACATTAACGTGGAGGACCAGTACAACCTGGGCGCAGGAACCTACTCGGTGACGGTGACGGATAACAACGGCTGCACCGCTTCGGCAGCCAGCGTGGTCACCCAGCCGCAGCCGATCACGATGACATATTCAAAAACCGATGTGCTTTGCAACGGGGGCAGCAATGGCTCCGTGAATGTGAATGTTTCGGGCGGCACTCTTCCGTATTCGTACCTCTGGTCGAACGGTGCAACCACCCCGAACATATCGGGCCTGGCCTCCGGCCAATACCTGCTGACGGTGACCGATGCGAACGGCTGCAATAATTTTTCTGCGCAGCTCAGTGTGCTTATCGATGAACCGCTGGTGGTCGGTGTTGCTTCCGTCATGAAGAGTTGCCCTGTTCCCAATTCAGGTGTGGCCCAGGTGCTGGTGAGTCCGACAGGAGGTAACGGAGGACCTTACCAGGTATCGTATGATAACGGCAACACCTTTAACCCGCTGGGAAATTACAGCACTTACCTCCCGGTCGACAGCACTTACTATGTTATTGTGAAAGACAGCAACGGGTGCGTATCAGCGGCTTATCCGGTTGCGATCAACCCGGAAGTGACGGCAGCCAATATTGCTTTTGCCACCTGCTTCTCTTCGGGCACATCCGTTACGGCTGTAACCGTAACTCCCACTGGAGGCAATGGCGGGCCGTACCAAGTTTCGTTCGACAACGGTAATTCATTCGGGCCGGTGGGCAATTACATGCAAAACCTCCCGATCGACAGCGCTTACAACGTGGTGGTGCGCGATTCGCTCGGCTGTATTTCGGCTGCTTATGCGATCGTCATTCCCGATACGCTGGACCTGCAGACCGTGCTCTCATCTTACTCGGGCGGGTACAACATTACCTGCAACGGTTCATCGGACGGTTTTGCGATCGCAAACGTTAACGGAGGAACGGGTCCGTACACTTATCTCTGGAGCACGGGCGCCACCCCGCAGATGATCACCAACATTCCTTCAGGGAATTACTCGGTGGTGATCACGGATTCTAACGGATGTACAAAAACAACGAGCGTTGCCTTAACGGAAGCAGCGGTGCTTTCGGCCTCTTCGGTGGTAACGAGCAATTACAACGGGTACGCGGTAAGCTGCAACGGTTCTGTCAACGGAACGGTCGACCTGACCGTGAGCGGTGGAGTGACCGCCTATTCGTACCTGTGGAGCAACGGAACTACAACCGAAGATCTCAGCGGGGTGGGTGCAGGCACTTACACCGTGACGATCACCGACATGAACGGCTGCACGACCACCAATTTCGTCACGCTCAGTGAACCGCAGGTGATCGCGCTCGGGTCCACGGTACAGAATGTGCTCTGCAACGGGTTTGGGACCGGTGTCATTAATCTCAGCGTAAGCGGTGGCGCGGGCCCGTTCGCATACGCCTGGAGCAACAGCGCTACTTCACAGAATATTTCGGGGCTCACAGCGGGAAGTTATTCTGTGACGGTGACCGATGCAAACGGCTGCACGCAATCCTACGCGGCATCCGTGATCGAGCTGTCACCGGTGCTGTTGAATGATAATTCAATAAATAGTACCTGCTACCGATCCAATGACGGCTCGATAGCGCTGAACGTAACGGGCGGAACGGCTCCGTATACCTACAACTGGAGCAACGGAGCCACCACGCAGAACCTGTCGGGACTGGCTGCCGGCACCTACATTGTGACGGTGATGGATGCCAACCAGTGCTCGAGGAACGATACCATCGTGATCACGCAGCCCGACTCGCTGTACGCGCTGCTCAACAGCCCGTTGACAAGCGCAGGCTATAACGTGAGCCACTACCAAAGCTCCGATGGAAGCATTGCGCTGGCGGTAAGTGGAGGCACATCTCCCTACACGTATCTCTGGAGCAATGGCGCCACCACGCAGAACCTCTCCGGTGTTCCGGCTGGCGACTACACAGTGGTGATCACCGACAGCCATGGCTGCACGTATCGTGCCGTGATCCATCTTTCGGAGCCGCTCGGACTGCAGATGCCAACGGGGTATTCCCCGAACGGTGACGGGTTCAACGATTACTTTGTTGTTCACGGGCTGGATGCCTACCCGGACAATAACCTGAAGGTGTTCAACCGCTGGGGTAATAAAGTGTACGAAAAGGATAATTACCAGAACAAGTGGGACGGACGAAACAGCTCGGGCGACCCGCTGCCGGACGGCACCTACTTCGTGGTGCTTACCATAAACGGTGGCGACATCAAGCTGCACGGGTATGTGGATATAAGAAAGTAAGAACACGAAAAATTTTATAAAAACAATCCTATGAAAACTCTCAAAAAAATATCTGTCCTGCTCGTGCTTGCGGCAGTGGCCGGACAAGTTACCGCTCAGCAGGACGTGATGGTGAACCAATACATGTTCAACCAGCTTTTCATGAACCCCGCGTATGCAGGGGCGCATAAATACTGCAATGCCACGCTGATCGCCAGGCAGCAATGGGTGAACTTCGATGGGGCGCCCGTGAGCCAGCTGCTCAGCGCGGATGGTAAGCTGAAAGGGAAGAATGCGGGTATCGGCTTCACGTTGTTCAACGACCATATAGGTGTTTCGAACCGCACCGAGATATACGGCAACTATGCGTACCACCTCAAGCTCGACAACAGGAATATCCTGTCGATGGGCCTGAGCGGGGGAGTGGCCTACTACCGAGCCAGGTTCACCGATCTCACCGTATGGGATGCGGGAGACAACGTGTTCACCACGAACATCGAAAGCAAGCTGGTTCCCAATTTCGGGACGGGACTCTTTTTTTACAATCAAAAGTTGTATGCGGGATTTTCCGTGCCGAACCTGCTGAACTACAAGCCGGGAACCTTTCTTTCAGTTCCTTCGGGCAACACCCCGCAGTTCATCCGACATTATTACCTCACCTCCGGCTACGTCTTCAAATGCAGCGAGTCGGTGGCGTTGAAGCCCTCGTTCCTCATCAAGTACGTGGCGAATGCGCCCGTGGAAGCGGACATCAATGTGAATGTATACCTGAAGAACCTGGTGGGCCTGGGCGCTTCGTACCGCACGGGCGACAGCTTCGTGGGAATTGTCGACTTCAGCGTGCTGAAGAACCTGCGCATCGGGTATGCTTACGATTACCCGTTCACAGACATCCGCTTGTATACGGCCGGATCGCACGAGGTGCGGGTATCGTATGATTTCGGCAAAGAGGCGAAGATCAATGCCGCTCCCAGCTTTTTTTGAACAGGCACTAGTAAAAGCTCATCAGCATGAAACAGAGGGAAAAAATAAAACGGCTTGGGCACGCGTGGCTCGCGCTTGCCGTGTCGTGCATGTCATCGTGCAGCGTGTTCCAATCCCCGCCCGGTGAAGATCATTACGTGATCGACCCGGTGTGCAAGACGTGGGTGGACAAGCGCGAAAGCTACCAATGCACGCACAACGGCAAAAAATATTATTTCGACCGGTTGAGCTGTAAAGATTCGTTCCGCATGAGCCCGGCCGATTTTTCACAGCTCGTTACGGCCGGGAGCAGACCCCTGCCGGGCGATACGCTGGCGAAAAAAGAGCCGGTCACCAGCCGATAAGGGGGCATTCCTTGAAATTTTACTCTATTAGCGGTCCTGTCGCCAGTCGCACACCTTTATCACGAATTGTACACCGGGTAATATAAACGGTGCGCTGGGGCTTGATCCTCAGGCACCCGTTGTGCTGTTTCGGTATATTTGCATAATTACCAGGTAAGAGGGTAGGATTTTTTTGCTGGGGTGGGATAATTAATGTTAGCGAAAACCCGCAAAGACAAATGACACGGTGGGCAACTCTTCTCTTTTTTACAGTCGTTCTTACCTCCATAGTTACGTACGGACAGACTTACGACAAACTCGGTAAGCGCACGGACAGTATATTGTCTTTAAGTTTTGCAAACAAACAGCTCACGCAAGAGCAGTTCTCTATCTTTCATCAGATATTAGATCACCGGGCAGGCGATTTTAAAAAAAGAATTGACTCTGCGAATTACGACTATGTAATAATCGAAGAAGAGATCAATACCCGAAAAAAAACTTTCAGAACAGTCGAAACTTATATAGCAAAAGGTTTTGAGGACAAGGTCTGTGTAGACAATAAATGCGAAAAGCCCGCTCCCGGCTACAAGGGAGTTCGCGACACCGACAGCAGGTTAATTCACAATTGGAGCTACAAGACGGTTGACACGCTTTACCCGGCCCCGATCGTTTTCACACAAGGTTGTATTGCCAACATTATGCCCAAGACAAAAAGAAAAATGGAACGCGCGGAGAAGAAGGAGAAAAGATCGGGCGGGTATCTTCCACCCGTTTATAAGATCATAACAGTAATAAATTTGAATGCAAACAAAACTGACATTGCTTTCTTCGTCCCGACAAAAAAAATAAGAGAAGTAAAATTTGTTTGTATCAGCGGCCCCTGACCTCTTGGGTTAGCGGCTCTCACAAGTCTCCTTTTTCCTCACTTCCCGATACAGAACCGCGAAAAGATATTTTGAAGCAGGTCCTCTGTCGTAACCTCTCCCGTGATGATGCCGAGGTGGTGCAGGGCTGACCGGATATCGCTTGCAAGAAGTTCTCCGGAGAGGTTTCGGTTCAATCCATCGTAAACTTTCTCCAGCGCCTGGTGCGCGTGGCGCAGGGCCTCGGCATGGCGGGCATTGGTCACGATCGTCTCGGGCATGCCCAGCGTTTGCGTGTCGAAGATGGAGATGAGCCGCACCTTCAGCGCTTCGATGCCCCGCTTCTCCTTGGCGGAGATGAAAAATATCTCGGGCAGCGATGAAAATTCTTTTTTCGTGTAGCCCTCATCCTCCTTGTCGATCTTGTTGCCGATCACGAACAGCTCGGCCCCGTTGATCTGCTTCCTCAGGTCGGCAATGATGGGCGTAAGCTCCGACACGGTCATTTCATGCACATCGAACAGGTAGAGCACGATGGAGGCCTGCCGCATCTTTTCGAGGGTGCGCTGCACACCGATCTTTTCTATTTCGTCCGAAGCATTGCGTATGCCGGCCGTGTCGATGAACCGGAACTGCACGCCTTCGATGTTGAATACATCCTCAATCGTGTCGCGCGTGGTGCCGGGTATATCCGAAACAATGGCGCGCTCTTCGTCCAGCAGTGCGTTCAGCAGGGTTGATTTGCCCGCGTTCGGCTTGCCCACGATGGCAACGGGTATTCCTTCCTTTATTACGTTCCCCACCTCGAACGAGTCGATCAGCCTTTTGATGAAGCTCATCATGGTGATCACGAGCTTCTTCAGGTCCTTGCGGTCGGCAAACTCCACGTCCTCCTCCGAAAAATCGAGCTCCAGCTCCACCAGCGAGGCGAAGTTGATGAGGTTGTCGCGCAGGATCTTTATTTTGTCCGAAAAGCCTCCGCGCATCTGCTTCATGGCGATGTCGTGCGAGGCCTGCGAGGTGGAGGCGATCAGGTCGGCTACCGCTTCGGCCTGGCTCAGGTCGAACCGCCCATTCATGAACGCACGGAACGTGAACTCACCGGCCGTTGCCAGGCGGGCACCGCTCTTCACCAGCAGGTCAAGGATGCGCTGCTGGATGTAGGATGACCCGTGGCACGAGATCTCCGCGCAATCCTCGCCCGAGTACGATGAAGGCGATTTGAAAACAGTGACCAGCACCTCATCGATCACATCCTTGCCTTCGCAGATGTTGCCGAGGTGAACGGTGTGGGAATTGTATTTTGAAACATCTTTTTTCTTTCCATTCTTCCCGTAAAAGATCTTGCTGAATAGCTTAAAGCAGTCTTTGCCAGAAATGCGGATGATGGCCAGTGCCCCTGTGCCGTGGGGAGTGGCCAGAGCCGCTATCGTATCTTCCCTGTTGAACGGTTTGCTCATGCTAAACAAAAGTAAGAAAATATAGGGGGTTACGAATTACGAATCAGTAACGAACCTGCCTGCCGGCAGGCAGGTGTTACGAATAAAAAAGAAGGAAAGCGGGAGAGGCAGTACGATTGGTAACATTCGTAGCGATTCGTAATTAGTAACCGGAATTTTATAATTTCGCCCAACCTAATTACGCAATCACTATGTCAGTATTGGTAAACAAGCGATCCCGCATCATCGTGCAGGGATTCACCGGCAGCGAAGGCACCTTTCATGCCCAGCAGATGATCGATTACGGAACCAACGTGGTGGGAGGCGTAACACCCGGCAAGGGCGGAAGCAAGCACCTCGGCAAGCCTGTGTTCGACACCGTGGCGGAAGCCGTTGCGAAGACCAGGGCTGATGTGTCGGTGATCTTTGTTCCCCCCGCGTTCGCGGCCGATGCCATCATGGAAGCGGCCGAAGCGGGCATCCGGGTGATCGTGTGCATCACCGAAGGGATCCCCGTTAAGGACATGATCTATGTGAAAGAATATTTAAAAGGAAAGGATTGCCGACTTGTCGGCCCCAACTGCCCCGGTGTGATCACGCCCGGAGAAGCCAAGGTGGGCATCATGCCCGGCTTTGTGTTCAAGAAAGGAAGCATCGGTGTGGTGTCGAAATCGGGCACGCTCACCTACGAGGCTGCCGACCAGGTGGTGAAGGCAGGCCTGGGCATCACAACGGCCATCGGCATTGGCGGTGATCCCATCATCGGCACCACCACGAGGGATGCTGTGGAGATGCTGATGGCCGACCCATCCACCAAGGGAATCATCATCATCGGTGAAATAGGAGGGAACATGGAGGCCGATGCGGCTCAGTGGATAAAGAAGAACGGCACCAAGCCCGTGGTAGGATTCATTGCAGGACGAACCGCTCCTCCCGGGCGGAGGATGGGCCATGCGGGCGCTATCGTTGGCGGGAAGGACGACACGGCCGAGGCCAAGATCAGGATACTTCGTTCGTGCGGCATAAAGGTTGCCGAATCTCCGGCTGTTATCGGTGCGCTCATGGCGGAGGCGTTCCGGAAAAAGAAAGTGCCGGCCGGGAAGAAAACTGCGAAGAAGAGGTCTGCGAAAAGGAAATAATAAAAAGCCAGTGAGTTGCTCAATTTTGGGATTTTGTATCGCATTGACCATCCGTCACACTTCGACTCCGCTCAGTGTGACGTATCGAAATGTGACGGTTTAGCAAACGGAGCCATTACCAAAAGCGAAAGCCTGCCGCTGAACCGATCAGCAGGCAGGCTTCGCTATCTACCCCATTATTTAAATACGATAATATTCTCTTCTTTTTCCGCCAGGCATTTTTTTACTGCAGCGGTGTAGCTCTTTTCGTAGTCGAACACATCGCGCAGCGCATCATACTGCACCAGAGCGATCGGGTAATCGATGAAATCTTTATTGATGGCAGGCGAGCCCGGGCTCACTTCCACCTGGAAATCGCAGCGGAACAGGGGCAACGCGCTTACATTTTCGGGCAGCGAAGTGTCAATGTAAATTTTCCGGGTGATGAATCCTTTCCTGCATATTTTTATCGTGTAGTGCGCATTGCGCTCCAGCAGGAATACGGATCTCCCGTCCGCGCTTGTATTTTTAGAACGCGAGACCTCTGAATTATCCCGGACCAGTGCGATGGTCACGTCTTTCAATACAATTCCGTTGCGTACCGGTTGAACAGAAACACGCAGGCACCGGGGCTCATTTTTTCCTGCGGACGCGCTGCCGCATAAGGCTGCAAGCAATAGAATGGTGCAAAAGGTCTTCATGGGGTGTGGTTTTGGGGTTAATGTTTACAAGTTTGTTTTAACTGCATTGCCTGCGAACCAGGTATTGTCCTCCTTGCTGAGAAATAAGATACGGTAGGTGCAATTGGCGCCCGGTGCATCGCTCATGGAGTTCCATCCCAGGTAGGGCGGGGTCACGCGCGGGGCATTGAAGTAGCGGATGGTCTCGAAGTCCTCGCCATCGGCAGAGCGCTGCACAAAATAGTAACCTTCTTTGGCCTGCTCCTTAACGGTCCATTGCAGGAAGGCTTCGTTGCCGTAGCGCGTGTATTCGAACAGCAGGTTAACGGACCTGTAATCGCGCACATAGTGGACGGCCTTCCCGTTCTTTTCTACTGTGAAAACATCCTGCCTCATAAAATCTTTGCGGAGTATGAACATGAAGGCGATAATCAGGGCAAGTGCCGCAAGAAGCGGTAATGCTTCCGTGCCTTGCTTCCGTGCTTCGATCCTTTTGGGGAGTTTCATGATGGTATCCATGACGTTGGGGTTTTAGATATCGATGGGATTTATTTCAGCAGGTAGTGTATTCCTATGGAAAGGAACAGCGAAGCGGACGTGCATTCACGGTACATCAGCTTGGTCATCCACGGGCGGTAATTGGTGGTGGTGTATGCACCCACCCCGATCTCGCCAAAGGCCAGGAAATGATCTCCGATAGGCTTGTTCAGGCCGAAGCCTGCATAGCTTTCGATCGTTTTGAAGCGGGCCCGTCCCAGTTCGTTGTACATCTCGGGGTTCAGCGCTCTTTCCCTTCTCAGCTCCACTTTACCCAGGATGGCATTGTCCTGGTAAGCTGCGCGGCAGAAGCAATAGAGCCAGGCCGAACGCTCATTCTCCTGCGGAGGGTTGAGGAAATATTCGTACTTGAAGTTCCATCCGCTGCGTGCCATGCCGTTGTGCTGCAGGGCGGCACCGGCAAAGAATTCGCTCCGGCCGGAAGAGAATGTAACCGAAAGGTTGGTTAATCCACCGTGGCCGTTCCCGCTGATGGAATTGCTTGCCGAGAAACCGAATCCCGATCCATGTTGTGCCCCGGCCGCTGGCGGGAGGAGGAGCAGCGGAATAACGGTGCTTACCAGTGCTTTGATGTGTTTCATGTTCATGATTTTTAAGTTTTTGTTTCTGAAAAATTTTACGCTACAAAAGAACGGCAACTGCAAAGCGTGTGAAATAGCTGCAGGAATGAAAGGCTCGTAATAAGCACCTGGGGCGGGCTGGTCATTCTGTGTTCGCGGGCTTGTAGTGGTTTGTACTACATCACCGGGCAACGTGCTGGCCCTCAGCGGGTGGTAGTGGTTCAGTTTGCTAAACCGTCACACTGAGCATTCCCGCGACAGCGGGACGCATCGAAGTGTGACGGACGGCAATGCAGCCCAAAATCTCCAAATTGACCCACTACCCAGCAGGCGGGATAGCGGACCGTAAGCATCAAATTTTCTATCTTTGCCCTCCTAAAATCCGATTCGATGAAAAAAATAATTTTTGCACTATCGTTCTTGTGCGTTGTTTCCGGTTCTTTCGGCCAGCAGACCGAGCAGAACGATCCTGAAAAGCATTCGAAGGTCACCGTTCGGGAAGCGAACGATTATTTTACGGCAGGCGACTACGATGAGGCGCTGGATGCCTACCTGACCCTGCTCGAGGACGATCCGGGCAACGACAAGTTCTACTACCGCATCGGCATCTGCTACCTCAATGCCAATATCAGCAAGGCTAAGGCTGTTTCCTACCTCGAAACGGTGGCGCGCAAGGAGAACTTCGAGCCCGATGCGCTCTTCCTGCTCGCCAGGGCTTACCAGTATGCGTACCGTTTCGATGATGCCATCAAAGCGTTCAACGATTTTAAAAAGAAAGGAAAGGGGTCGGCTGGCAACCTGAAGGATGCCGACCGCGAGATCCAGTTCTGCTACAACGCCAAAGAGCTGATGAAGTTCCCGCTCAATGTTTCGTTCGAGAACCTGGGCAAGAACATCAATTCGCAGTACAACGATTATTTTCCCTTTGTCACTTCGGATGAATCGTTCATCATATTCAACTCCAAGCGCCCCATGGAAGGCAGGAAGGAAAAGAACCCGGACGGCACGTGGGACAACCACATTTATTTTTCCAGGATAAAAGAAGGGGTTTTCCAGAAGGCGGAGGATATCGATGAGCCGATCGCATCCAAAAAGGATGCGCAGGAAGTGATCGGGCTCTCTTCGAACGGGGACATCGTGCTGCTTTACTACGGCAACCTGAACGGGGTAGGGGACATCTACCTCTCGAAGAGGGATGCGAAAGGAAATTTCTCGAAGCCTGAAAAACTGGATGAGACCATCAATTCGCCCAAAGGCGAGGAGATCGCGGCCTGCATCACTTCGGATGGCAACACCATTTACTTTGCCAGCGACCGCCCGGGCGGGTTCGGAGGGACGGATATTTATGTGTGCAAAAAGCTTCCCAATGGCAAATGGGGAACCGCGCAGAACATGGGCCCGGACATTAACACGCCCAATAACGAAGATTTCCCGAACATCTCGCCCGATGGAAGAATGTTCTTCTTCAGTTCGGACGGGCATACGGGCATGGGCGGCTATGACATCTTCAAGACCGAGTGGAACGAAGCGGAAAAAAAGTTCTCGGGCGTGAAGAACCTTGGCTACCCGATCAACACGCCAGATGATAACATGAACTTCCGCATCTCGTCCAACGGCAAGTACGGCTACATGGCCGCCTTGCGCGATGGAGGAATGGGCGACATGGACATTTACCGTGTGAATTTTATGGATATAGAGCCCGAGTATTCCGTTGTGCGCGGAAAGATCGCACCGGCCGACACTACTAAAAAGATCAAGCCTTCAGATGTGATGATCACGGTAACGAATGCCAAGTCGAACGAGGTGTATGGAACGTATTCACCCAACCCGCACTCCGGCCGCTACGTGATGATCCTGCCGCCCGGCTCCTACAAAATGGAAGTGGAGGCCAGCGGGTTCAAGACGTATTCGCAGGCCATTTCCGTAATGGATAAGGGATCTTACATGACGGAAATCGATAAAGACATCGTGCTGGGCTCGCAATAAGCTTTTATGAAGAAGACTGCTGCCATAGCCTTGTTCCTTATTATATATGGCGCAGCCTTCGGCCAGCGCTCTATCGTGCTTGCCGATATCAATAAAAAAGACACCTGGATCATCAATGTAGGCGATGAGATGGGCTACGAGCTCAGGTCGAATCCTTACGGCATGTACTCGGGTGCAGTGGAGAACATCAAAGATTCTTCTTTCGTGATGGAGAACGAAGAAATATTCTTTTCAAAGGTCCGCATGTTCAAGATCTCGCGCAAGCACGGCCGCACCAGCCTGCTCATCGGCACGTTCCTGGCGGGTGCCGGTGCGGCAGTTGCCCCGGTGAACAGCGCGGCAGGTGATGTGCTGTCGAACGAGATGGTCACCATTTCACAGGTAGTGTTCATCGGCAGCGGGCTGTACTTCTTCATTAAGGGAATTGTGGAGCTGGGCGTTCCACATAAATGCTACCTCGATGCCGGCTGGAAGGTCCGTACCGTACAAACCTCGAGGCTGAAAGAACAATGATACCCGGCATCGTAACCTATTTCATTATCGGAATCACCTGCCTTGTGTCTTTTACCGCGTTCAGCAACCGCGAAATATTTTCCAAACTGCTGTTCTCGCCTTACATCATTGCCCGCTCCAAGGAATGGTGGAGATTCCTCACGCACGGGCTGGTGCATGCGAGCATGCCGCACCTGCTCTTCAACATGCTCGGGCTCTATTACTTCGGCCCCATCGTGGAAGAGAACCTGGTCCTCAGGTTCAACAATTTTACAGGACGGGCCATCTACCTTGTGTTCTACCTGTTCATCGTTTCGGGTGCTTCCATCCGCTCCTTCGAAAAGAACAAGGACAACCACCTGTATTCAGCAGTGGGTGCCTCCGGTGGAATTTCGGGAATCATATTCTCTTCGATCCTGCTGTTCCCGGGAATGTCCTTATATATGTTCTTCCTGCCGATACCGATACCAGGACCCATATTTGCTTTCCTGTTCCTCGGCATCTCGTGGTACCTCGCGCGGACGGGGCGGGGAGGCAACATCGCCCACGATGTGCATTACTGGGGCGCCCTGATCGGTGTGGCCGTTACGCTGCTGATATGGCCGGGGTCGCTGCATAACTTCATAGCCGAAATATCACGTATCTTACACCTGTGAACAAAGCGGTATTCCTGGATCGTGACGGGGTGATCAACAGGGAAAATGGCGATTACATTTTCCGGCAGGAGGATTTTGTTTTCACCGAAGGTCTGTTCGAAACCCTGAAGGAGATCAGCCGCAAGGGTTATCTTATTATTGTCGTGTCCAACCAGGGGGGCATCGACAAGGGGATGTATAAAAAGGAAGATACTGAAAAGCTCCACGATCGTTTTCTGAAGGAAGCGCGAAAGCACGGTGTTGCCATTACCGAAATATACTATTGCACTCACCATCCCGGCCATGGCAGCAAATGCATCTGCCGTAAGCCCGATTCGGTGCTGGTGGAAAAAGCGCTCGCCCGCTTTCAGATTGACGCATCGAAGTCGTATTTTGTGGGCGACAAGGAAAGAGATATTTTAGCAGGACAGAAGGCAGGCGTAACGGGGATATTGGTGGAGGAGAACCGGCCGCTGGGCGAGATCATTCAAAAGATCCTGTGAGCGACAACCTTTTCATATCGCACAATGGCGAGCTGCTCCCGGCCGCTGCACCGCGCATTACGGCCGGCAACCGGTCGTTCCGCTACGGAGATGGATTGTTCGAGACCATCCGCATCGCCCGCGGCAGCATCCAGTTCCTGAACCACCACGTGCAGCGCCTCATCATCTCCATGCGGACGCTTAAGCTGGATGTGCCTTCCAATTTTACGGAGAACTATTTCCGCGAGCGGATCACCGAGCTTGCGCAGAAGAACAACGTGAGCAAGGGCGCGCGCGTCCGGCTCACCGTGTTCCGCAACGAAGGCGGGTTCTATACCCCGCGGGTGAACTCCTGTTCCTACGTGATCGAGTGCGAGCCGATAGAGGATGAGCTGTATACGCTGAACCTGAAGGGATACACGGTGGAGATCTTCCAGGAGCACCGCAAGCAGATCAACAAGCTGGCCAACCTGAAGACCAACAACGCCCTGCTGAACGTGCTGGCGGGCGTTCACCGGCTGCACAACAATCTTGATGACTGCATCATCCTGAACCAGAACATGAACATCGTGGAAAGCATCAGCTCCAACATCTTTGCAGCAAAGGGCGGGGTGCTGTACACCCCCCACCTTACCGAAGGGTGCGTGGACGGCATCATGCGCAGGGTGATCATCGATGTGGCCAAGCAGAACCGCATCGCGGTGTACGAGATCTCCGTGGCGCAGAACGTGCTGCTCGCTTCCGATGAGCTCTTTCTCACCAACGCCATCAGCGGCATACGCTGGGTTGCCGCGTACAAAAGCAAGCGCTTCTCGAACGAGATGTCCAAACTCCTGCTGGCCAAGCTGAATGAGAATTTAATTTAATTGCGGATCTTCCGGATGGACGATCTCCAGCGGAGATCGGGCCAGGTTGCGCAGATGATAAGAAGATAATGGAATAAAATGTTGACTGATCCTAGTTCAATTGCGGATCTTCCGGAAAGTTTGCCACCATTGAATAATCTGTACCCATTTTCCGCAGAACGGCCTTCCACAGGTCGGTGGGATTACCCATTACAATGCCTTTAGTAGCGGTAGTAACGATCCACGAGTTCTCCTTCATTTCCTTGTCGAGCTGGCGCGGCTCCCAGCCGGCATAGCCGATGAAGAAGCGTACTTCGTGCTCGCTTACCTGCTTGTTCCGGATCAGCACTTTTAGCAGTTCGAAGTTGCCGCCCCAGTACAGCCCGTCACCGATCTCCATGCTGCCCTCGAGCGAATCGCCCAGGGTGTGAACGAAGAAGAGATTATCCTTTCCTACAGGTCCGCCCATGAATACCTGACCCTTGTACTTCGGGAATTCGGAGATGGCCTGCTGCATATTCACATTGATGGGCTTGTTGAGAATGAAGCCCACGGTGCCTTCTTCGTTGTGCTCGGCCAGCAGCACCACCGTGCGCTTGAAATAAGGATCTGACATGAAAGGCTCCGATACGAGGAGCGAGCCTTTTACGGGAACCGCCTTGCTTTTCGGATACATGTTTCAAATTTACGCAATGTTCCGCGAATGAGGGAGTATGTTTATAATCGGTATATATCATTCCCTATTGTATTTATTCGGAAATTCCTACCTTTGATTTTCAAACAATTGTTGCAATGCGCAAATTAAAATTCCGTACTCCGGTACTCATTCTTTTCCTGCTCATCTTCTCTTCCGCCTTTTCGCAGACCGCTAAAAAATTCTTCCAGAGCGGGGAAAAGTTCCAGGAGGCAAAGAACTACCCCGAAGCCATCACGAACTACTCCAAGGCGCTGGACCTCGATCCAAATATGGAGAAAGCCTATACGGCCCGCGCGCTTTGCTACGAGCAGACTGGCCAGAAAGAGAAGGCCGCTGACGATTACAAGCGCGCCACCGCTTTTTCTCCTAAAGACAAGGAGCTGTACTACAACGCAGGCCGGCTCTACTTTGCGGTGCAGATGTACAAGGATGCCAATGCCATGCTGCAGCGCGCCACCGACCTGGATGATTCCTACCTGGAAGCGCTGTCCATTTACATTCCCTCGCTGATCAATGTAAAAGATTTTAAAGGCGCCCTTGCGGCCAGCGAGAAAGCGCTGAATGCGAAGAAGAATGCAGTGAACTATTACAACCATGCCGTGGCGCTCGACAGCGTGGGCACCTATGATGCGGCCGAGAAGGATTACAAGGAAGCGAAGTATTTCGATTCCAAAATGATCCCTGCCTACGTGGGCCTTGCGCTGGTGCGCGGCAAGCTCAAGAAGGTGGATGACGGGCTCAAGGCCTGCGAAGAGGGACTGGCAAAAGCGCCCGAGGACAGAACCATACTCTATGCGCGCAGCCTGCTGTATGCGCAGAAGAATGATTTTCAGAATGCGGTTGTAGATCTTTCGAAAGTGATCGTGGCCGAGCCCGAGAACATCAAAGCGTTCTCGCTCCGGGCCGAATATTACCATAAGCTCGGTCAGTACCAGAACGCGGCTTACGATTATTCCAAGGTGATCAACACGTACCCGAAGAACCTGGATGCGTATTTTAACCGCGCGGCCTGCTACGAGCAGCTCGGCAACTACCGCGAGGCTGCCAGGGACTACGCCAAGGTGCAGGAGATCGCACCCGGCAACGCGCAGGCCCAGCAGATGCTGGCCACGGCCAAGAGCAAACTGTTCGAGCTGAACCGCGAGCGCAACCGTCCCGAGGTCATCATGTACCAGCCCAAGAGCGATGACAAGAACGTGATGAAGCTGCCGAACAATGCCGGTGATTTTGTCTTCAAGGGCAAGATCAGCGATGAAAGCCCCATCAAGACCATTTCGGTGAACGGGTTGAATGCGCAGTTCAACAAGGATACTCTGAACCCCGAGTTTACCGTGACCGTTAACGTGGCCAAGAGCGAAACCATCGTGATCACAGCCACGGACGTGTACGACAATACGCAGAAAAATACGTACGGCATTACCCATACGGAGACCGACAAGCCGGCAGTGGCCCTGCTCGCACCCTATACTTCATTCGATAACGAGATATTCCTCGACAACACCAACCCCGAGCTGTACATCGAAGGCAAGGTGAAGGATGAAAGCCCGATACAGAGCGTGATCATCGAGGGAAGCAACGCCAGCTTTTCGCTCACGGAAAAAGACCCTACGTTCTCTGCCAAGATCAGCATCGCCAACAAAAATTCCATCACGATCAAAGTGAAGGATATTTACGACAACGAGACGGTGCAAGAGTACAAGATCACCCGTGACGCTTCTGCATCGGGCAGCAATAACCCGATGGGAACCACCTGGGCGGTTTTCATCGAGAACTCCGCGTACCAGAACTTTTCCTCGCTGGAAGGACCCGGCAAGGACGTGACCATGATCAAGGCCGCATTGTCGAACTACCGCGTCAGCAAGGTGGTGCACAAGAAGAACATGGGCAAGGCCGACCTGGAGAAATTCTTTTCCATTGAGCTGCGCGACCTGGTGAAAGCGAACAATGTGAAGTCTATCGTGATCTGGTATGCGGGCCATGGCAAGTTCCAGAACCAGACGGGTTACTGGATCCCGGTCGATGCCAAGGCCGATGATGAGTTCACTTACTTCAGCGTGAGCAACCTTAAGGCTTCGCTGCAGGCCTACACCTGGCTGGTTCACACGCTCGTTGTGACAGACGCCTGCGAATCGGGACCTGCGTTCTACCTCGCCATGCGGGGCGATGCCAAGGAGGCCCGTTGCGAGAACTGGGAGCAGACCAAGTTCAAGTCGGCACAGGTGTTCACCTCGGCCGGCTACGAGCTGGCCTCCGACAATTCGCAGTTCTCCAAGACCTTCGCCAGCATGCTCAACAACAACCCGAATGCCTGCATCGCCATCGAGAAGATCGCGGAGAAAGTGATCGCTGCGGTGAAGCAGGCAGGCGGCCAGTCGCCCAAGCTCGGCAAGATAAACGGGCTGGAGGATGAGGGCGGCACGTTCTTCTTCATGAAGAAGTGAGCGCTCTGTTCACGATCAGTTTTATTAGGAGTATCACAGTAACTCCGGGCTTAAGCCCGGAGTTAGTAACATGCCTATGAGAGTACATTTTATCGCCATTGGTGGCAGCGCGATGCACAACCTGGCCATTGCTCTCCATAAGAAGAGGTACACGGTTACCGGTTCCGATGACGAGATATTTGAGCCTTCAAAGACACGGCTGAAAGGTCTCGGTCTGTTGCCGGAACGAGAAGGCTGGTTCCCGGAAAAGATCAGTAAAGACATCGATGCCGTGATCCTGGGCATGCACGCGCGGGCCGATAACCCCGAGCTGCTGCGGGCAAAGGAGCTGGGACTGAAGATATTTTCCTATCCCGAATACATTTACGAGCAAAGCCGGAACAAAAGGCGCGTGGTGATAGGAGGGAGTCACGGCAAAACCACCATCACATCCATCATTCTCCACGTGCTGAAGTTTCACGACATGGATTTCGATTATATGGTGGGCGCGCAGCTGGAGGGATTCGACACCATGGTGAAGATCACCGATGCGCCCGTGATCGTGCTCGAAGGAGATGAATACCTTTCTTCGCCCATGGACCGCAGGCCCAAGTTCCATCTCTATCACCCGCACGTTGCGCTGCTCAGCGGCATCGCCTGGGACCACATCAATGTTTTTCCCACGTTCGAAAATTACGTGGAGCAGTTCAGGACCTTCATCGGCCTTATTGAAAAGGACGGAATCCTGATCTATTGCAGCAACGACCCGAACGCGAAGAAGCTGGCCGAAAGCGCACCCGGTTCCATAAAAAAGCTGCCGTATGCTGTTCCTTTGCACAAAATTGAAAATGGAACGACCATCCTGACTCCCAACTCCCGGCTCCGTATTCCGATCTGTATATTCGGGGAGCACAACCTCATGAACATAGAGGGCGCGCGGCTGGTCTGCAACGAGCTGGGTGTGAGCGAGGAGAAGTTCTATTCAGCGGTTTCTTCGTTCAGGGGCGCATCTAAACGGCTGGAGCTGGTGGCGAAGAATGGATCTGCTGCCTTTTACAAGGACTTCGCTCATTCTCCTTCCAAGCTGAAGGCTACCATAGCGGCCGTACGTAGCCAGTTCCCGGAACGAAAGCTGGTCGCCTGCATGGAATTACACACGTTCAGCTCGCTCAGTGAGAATTTCCTTAAGGAATATCAAGGCACCATGCGGGATGCCGATGAGGCCATTGTGTATTTCAATCCTCACACCATCGAGCACAAAAAGCTGAAACCCGTCACGCCCGAGCAGGTGGCAGGGTCGTTCGGTGGAAAGAACATTAAAGTTTATACCGATTCCAAAAAGATCGCGGAAGACCTGAAGAGCATGGATTGGACGAATAAAAACCTCCTGGTGATGAGCTCGGGAAATTTTGACGGGTTGGACCTGGGCGCTTTCGCGAAGGAAATTATTGAATAGGTTTTCTTCTTCCTTTCCAGATCAGGGTCGTGAGCCCACCGAGGATCAGGCCCATAAGTAGCGGCAGGATGAACGAACGGAAGAGCTGTGCCAGCTGGAATCCCACCGAATAAAAATACTCAACGGTTTTTTCGTTCACCGTGTTCAGCTTTCCCGAAAGGTTCTTCTCTTCCGAAGGCTTGATGCGTTTTGCTTTCTCGAGGTACATTTTTGCTGCTGCGTAGTTATTCGCGCTGATGGCCGAATCGGCCGAAGCCACAGCCTTTTTGAACGAAGCCGTTGTGGTGTCGGTCACCGGGTATTGCGAAAAATAGGCTTTGTATGAATCTTCAAGGTATTCCACCCGCTTTTCGATGGGAGTGGATTGCTCCACAACGAAGGCTGCGGTTCCCATGATAAGCGTTACGAGCACTGCGCTCACCGCGCCTGCTTTGATCCCTACCCGGTAGGTGATGGCTTCGGGATCGAGCCGATCGAACGTCTGCTTGATGCCGATAATGATGGCAGCAAAAAGCACGAGCATCGAAGCGCTGCGCGCATAGGTAAAGGCCGGGACGTACAGTCCGAGAAGAATGACGGCAACGTTGATGAGTCCACCGATGATGCCGGAACGGGCTGCTGCGGAAAGTTTCATTCCTTATCCGTTCATCGAGATGAGGAACTCCTCGTTGGTCTTGGTGTTTTTCATGTGGCCCTTGAGGAACTCCGAGGCTTCCACGGGGTTCATGTCGGCAATGTGGTTGCGCAGGATCCAGATGCGCTGCAGGATGTCTTTTTGCACCAGCAGGTCATCGCGCCTGGTCGAGGACGACACGATATCGATGGCCGGGAAGAGACGCTTGTTGGCCAGTTTGCGGTCGAGCTGGAGCTCGCTGTTGCCCGTTCCCTTGAACTCTTCGAAGATCACCTCGTCCATTTTCGATCCGGTCTCCGTGAGGGCGGTCGACAGGATGGTGAGCGATCCCCCGTTCTCGATCTTGCGGGCCGCACCGAAGAAGCGCTTGGGCTTCTGCAGGGCGTTGGCATCCACGCCTCCCGAAAGTACTTTCCCGGATGCGGGCTGAACGGTGTTGTAGGCGCGGGCGAGGCGGGTTATGGAGTCGAGCAGGATGCACACATCGTGTCCGCATTCCACCATGCGCTTGGCCTTTTCCAGCACGATGTTCGCGATCTTCACGTGGCGCTCGGCCGGCTCGTCAAAGGTAGAGGAGATCACCTCGGCCTTCACGCTGCGGGCCATGTCTGTCACCTCCTCGGGGCGCTCATCGATCAGCAGGATCATGAGGTACACCTCCGGGTGGTTATGCGCGATGGCGTTCGCAATCTCTTTCAGGAGCATGGTCTTACCCGTTTTGGGCTGCGACACGATGAGTGCGCGCTGGCCTTTACCAAAAGGTGTAAAGAGGTCTACGATGCGGCTCGAGAACGTTTCGGTCGGGTGCCCGGTGAGCTTGAACTTCTCGAACGGGAAAAGGGGAGTGAGGTAATCGAACGGAACACGGTCGCGCACCAGCGCGGGACTCTTGCCGTTTATCTTCTCCACTTTGATGAGCGGGAAATATTTTTCTCCTTCCTTGGGAGGACGGATGGTGCCCAGCACCGTATCACCGGTCTTGAGCCCGAACAGCTTGATCTGGGAATTGGAAACGTAGATATCATCGGGCGAGTTCAGGTAGTTGTAATCCGCTGAGCGGAGGAATCCATAGCCGTCCTGCATGATCTCCAATACCCCCTCGGCCGAAATGATGCCGTCAAAATTGTAGAGCGCTTCCTGCTGCTTGCGCTGGTCCTGCTGCACGTCCTTGTTCTCGGGCATGCTATTCTGCTCGACCTGCGGTTCAGCGGTCTTTTCCTTTACAGGCCCGGTACTGCTGTTGGAGTCGATGTCGGAGAAGAAGGAATCGGCATCGAAATCGAGGTCTCCGGCCTTCTTGGAGGGCTTGTTCTTATCTTCCATTTTTTCTTTTTTTACAGATGTGGGGTTTATTGCCTGGTAATCGAGTATTTTATAGATGAGTTCCTGCTTTTGCAGCGCTTGGTGCTTGGGGATGTTCAGCCCTTTCGCAATGTCCTTTAATTCGTTAAGCTGCTTGCTGTTCAGCTCGATGATATCGTACATGGTTAAATGGTTGAATGATTAGGGAAATGAAATCAAAAAATCGGTTGGTATTCAGGTTATTGTTTATTCAGGCTTGTTTTGATGATTTTCTGCCGGAGAGACTACTCCTGCGCGAGGAATCCGGTGCAAGTATACGAAGTTTTTGATTATCCAAGAAAAAAAGTTTTTTACCCAAGATCACTCCCCGTCCCTTAAACCGGCCCGATGTCCACAGGACATCGACCTGAAGTTTTTGATTATCCAAGAAAAAAGTTTATCCCAAGGTCAACGATCACCAGCCCTTGCTTCCGAAATTGATACCGAGGCAGACAAGCAGCATGCTCATGTTCATTTTGCCATCGGGATAATCAATGGTTTTGCCTGTCGATGTCTGAACCGTATAGCTTGCATTTTTTTTGGCAGAAAAAAATTCAACCCCAAGGCTTACCAGGTTATACCGGATGCTCGCACCGAAATTCACGTTCACAAGCATTTTTTTATCCATGTTAAGGGTGGTTGTTCCATTTCCCGAAGGAGGCTGCAGCGAAAAGTCGATCTCGTTGCTCGGGGGAGCAAAGTAGGTGGGAGCCACCTGGCCATGGAACTCAGCCGTAAGCCGTTTAAAGACAAGGAACGAGAATGACGGTCCGAAGTTCATGGAGAAGCTGCCGATAGTGATGGGGTCCCTGTTATGGATGTCGGATGTGGGGATCGTATCGTTCAGCTTGGTACCATGCCAATACGTGTCAACGAACCGTGCACAAATGAAAGTGAAATCAAAAGAGAGTTTAGCATGGGGCGACATTCGCCAGAGCGGGAACAGGTAGCCGGTCGAAAGCCCGAGAGCCATTTTCGCAAGGTTTTGGCTTCCGCTTTGCTGCGCATACGAAGGGTCGATCGGGATCTCTTGGGTTGTGGACAGCTGGAACGTGGCATTTACCGATGGAGCGAAGGGCATCAGCTTGATGTAGAACGTGCCGCCCTGGAACTTACGTTCCATTTTTTTGCCGGTCGCCAGCCGGTTCAGTACTTTTTCGGAGAGTATGGGCCGCCTTGTGCCGTTGATGATGGCGCTGCCTGTCTCTGCCTTTGACGGGGGCGGATGCAGCCCGGCTTTTTTAAGCTGCTCCAGCAGCTCTTCGTTGTACTTCGCAATGGTGTACATCCCGTTTATGCCGCCCACCAGCCCGATGTTGGTTTTGTTGCCCGTGGCGGTGGCAATGCCGATCACTTTGTTGTACTTGTTAAATACCGGTCCACCGCTGTTGCCGCTGTTGATGCTCGCATCGGTCTTGATGTAGCCGTAATCCTTATTGAACACAAAATCGAACCCGCTGTGCTTGCCGAAGGTGAGCGTGCTCATGTCCTGCAGCGTAAGGTTGAAGTCGGCATCGAACTGTGCCGGGTAGCCGTAGATGCACAGGTCCTCGCCCTGGCGGGTGCTGTCGGAGTTCCCGATGGGGATGGGACGGAACTTGTCTTTCACCGGGTTGCCGTTGAGATCGGAAACGATCTTCAGGATGGCGCCATCAAATGAGCCGGCATCGAGCGCAACTACTTTGGCATAATACAAGGTGTATTGCCCTGCACCCTTTCCGTAATATACCTGCACAATGGGGGCAGTGTAGCCTGATTTAAGCACGGCCTTGGTCGTTGGTTCGCGCACGGTGGTCTCGGAGAACGGCCCGAAGTCAGTGAGCTCCTGCATGGTGTTTGGGTCGTTGTAGATGTATTGCATATAACCGTATACGGAATATTCCACTACGTGCCGGTTGGTGAAAATGAGACCGTCATCCGTAACCAGAAATCCTGAACCCCGCCCGATGTAGCCGGTGCCCGGCTGTTTTTTTTCCGCCAGCGAATCATACAGAAGTATCTTGACGATGCCGTTGTAATAATTGTCACCGATGTAAGTGGCATCGAGGTTGTTTTGGGAAGATCCTTTTACAGTCAGGAGTAAAGTTCCTGCCAGTGCGAGGAAAAGTATGGGAGCCGTTCTTTTCACGATTATGTTTGGCAAAAATAGGAAAACACTTTAAAGTCGGCATGACTAAGAACCTATTTATTATCTATCTTCGCTTGCCGTGCATAAAAGAATATTCCTGGTATTGATCTTCCTTTCCATTGCGTACTCCTGCTGGTTCACTCCGCAATCGTACGGGTGGGGATTCTATGCGCATAAGCGCATCAACCGCATGGCTGTGTTCACCCTTCCGCCCGAACTGATCGGGTTCTATAAGAAGCACATCGAGTACATTACCGAGCATGCCGTGGACCCGGACAGAAGACGGTATGCAAACCCGGACGAGGGAGCACGTCACTTTCTCGACTGCGACAATTATGGTGCGCACCCGTTCGATTCCATTCCGAAGTGGTGGAAGAATGCCGTGAAGAAATACGGGGAGGATTCATTGAAGAAACACGGCATTGTGCCGTGGTACATCGAAACGATGGTATACCGTCTTACCGAAGCGTTCAGGGAAATGAATACGGACAGGATCCTTTATCTGTCTGCCGATCTGGGCCATTACGTGGCCGATGCGCACGTGCCGCTTCACACCACGCGCAACTACAACGGGCAGTTCACCAACCAGAAGGGTATTCACGCCTTTTGGGAATCGCGCATACCGGAGCTGTATTCCGAAGGCTACGATTACCTGGTGGGCCGGGCAAAGTACGTGGACAAGGTGATCGACAAGGCCTGGAGCGTTGTTAAGGCAAGTCATGTAGAAGTTGATTCTGTGCTGGGCTTTGAGGCCGAGCTGAACAAGAAGTTCGAGGCCGACAAAAAATACTCTTACGAGACTCGCGGCAATGCGCTCACGCAGGTTTATTCTGCTGATTACACCAAGGCGTACGACAAGATGCTGGATCACATGGTGGAGCGCAGGATGCGCGAGGCTATATTTACCGTGGGCAGTTTATGGTACACCGCCTGGGTGAATGCCGGCCAGCCCGATCTCTCACGGCTGGAAGACAAAGAAATATCCGACTCGCTAAAAGCTGCGCAGAAGGCTAACGAGGAGTTGTGGAAAACCGGGAAGCTTGTTCCGCAGGGGCATGAGGACTGATCAACTTTCCCTCACCGTCCACGCGTCCGCTTTTTCAGCAAATAGAATTTTGGTTTTTGCCCAGGTAGATTTAAATAATTCCGAGTTGCGGTAACTCTCCAGGTCCTTTTCTGATTCCCATTTGCTCAGCGTAAAAAATATGTTGGGAGCATTCACTTCATTCAGCAACTCCAGGTGCGTACAGCCTTTAAAGCTTCGGATCTTCGGTTTGGATGCTTCGAATATCTTGAGGAAGTCCGGAATTTTTTCCAGGATAAATGTCATTTTTACTATGCGGGTGATCATGATCTATATTGCGTTTCAGGCCATGCACACACTTCGACTCCGCTTAGTGTGACGGCCCGCATTATTTACCTGAAAATTCCACCCGCACGCTGCTGCCCCGGCTGTTGCGAGCGCCCAGCAGGTACGAAGCCTTGCCTTCGTTGATCGCGATCTCCAGGTATCCGCTCAGGCTGAACAGCGCCAGCGCCTTGCCCGGCTGCACATCCGAATAATCCAGGCTGATCTTCGTAATGTCATCCAGCTCCTTCCCCGAAAGGTTCACCGAAAAGGGCCGGCCCTTGCCGATCTCCTTGAACAGCCGCTCGGTGATGTTGGTGATGATGTTTCCGTAGGTATCTACGTAGATCACCGTTCCGCTGATGAAATTTTCCGCGGCCGAAGGCTGGAAGGTCATGCGCTCCGAGAACTTCTTCATTTCCCTGCCGATGATCTCCAGGGTGCCCCCCCGCGCCAGGTGGCAGGCGGCCTGCACGAACACATCGCGCACGGGAAATATCTTTGAAGAGGTCTCGCTCTTGATGTTCAGCTCCACGATCCTGTCGGGCATCTTATCCAGCAGCAACGAAAATATCCCATTATCGGCACCGATGAAGTAATGCCCGGCCGACTGCAGCGCGATGTGCGGGGTATCGGGCGTACCGGCCGTGCGCACGCCAACGATGTGCACGCTGCCCGCAGGAAAGTTAGGAAACGCGTTCTTTAAGATATAGGCTGCCTCCTGGATATCGAACTGCGCGACCGAATGCGATACATCCACGATCTGCGCCTCCGGCATGCGCGACAGGATGGCTCCCTTTACCGCACTTGCGTAAAAATCCTTTTCACCCATGTCGCTCGTAAGCGTGATGATCGGCATTGTTAGTAATTTGTGAATGCAGGTTGCAGAAAAATAAATTCCTTTGTGTGGTAAAATTATATCCTAAAAACATAAGCGGACCGCGTTGGCAGAAAAAGTTATCAAAATAGATATTCCCAATCCCGTGGAGCTCTACGGGGTGAACGATGCCAACCTCGAGATCCTCCGCCAGCATTTTCCAAAGCTCAAGATCGTGGCCCGGGGCGAGACCATCAAGGTGCTTGGTGACGAAGAAGAGCTGAAGCAGTTCGAGCAGAAGCTGAACCTGCTGCTCGACTACCACGACCGTAAAGGAAGGCTTACGGAAGAGATGGTGAAAGAGGTGCTGAAGTCGGCCTCTTTTAAGATTGAAGAAAAAACCCCCGATGCCGATGATGTGATCGTGTTCGGTGTAGGAGGCATCGTGGTGAAGGCCCGCACACCCGGCCAGCACCGTATGCTGGAGAGCGCGAAAAAGAACGACATGGTGTTTGCCATCGGTCCGGCCGGCACGGGAAAGACCTACACGGCAGTGGCCATGGCCGTGCGCGCGCTCAAGAACAAGGAGGTGAAGAAGATCATACTCACGCGCCCGGCCGTAGAAGCAGGGGAGAACCTGGGCTTTTTGCCGGGCGACATGCAGGAAAAGCTGGATCCCTATATGCAGCCGCTTTATGATGCGCTGTACGACATGATACCGGTGGAAAAGCTTCAGACCTACATTGAAAGCCGGATCGTGGAGGTGGCCCCGCTCGCTTTCATGCGGGGTCGCACGCTCGACAATTGCTACGTGATACTCGATGAGGCGCAGAACGCCACCGAGAATCAAATGAAGATGTTTCTCACCCGCATGGGGGCGGCTGCCAAGTTCATCGTTACGGGCGATATCACCCAGATCGACCTGCCGAAGCACCAGCCCTCGGGGCTGATCCAAGCGGCAAACATCCTGGAAGAGGTGCCGGGCATCGACATCATTTACCTCGACCAGCGCGATGTGATCCGCCACAAGCTGGTGAAGACAATAATAGATAAGTATCAAACAGCAATTCCTAAAACTTAACCTAAACCTGCAGCCATGAGCACACTGAACTGGAAATTGATATTCGGCCTTTCGCTGATCGGGCTCGCAATGGCCTTTCTCACCACGTATATGATCCCGTCCAGCATAGAAATGATCCTATGGCCGGTCATCATTCTAATAAACGCTTTCCTCATTGCGAAATTCGCCCCCGGGAAATATTTCCTGCACGGCTTTATGGCTGCACTGACCAACAGCGTTTGGATCACATCCGTGCACATCCTGCTTTTCAACGATTACCTGGCCCATCACCCCGATTGGGTCGCCAAGCTCCCGGAAATGCCCTGGCCCACGCACCCCAGGTGGTTCGCGCTCATCATGGGGCCGGCCATCGGCATCGGGACGGGCCTGGTGAACGGGCTCTTCGCGTTGCTGGCTGCCAAACTCATGAAAAAGAAATAAGTTCATAAATCCTAAATCATGACCACGATGACCCTGAACGCCATTACGGCTACGAGCTTCAAGTTCCCGAAGCAAAAAAAATTTTACAAAGGCAAGGTGCGCGATGTATACAACATTGACGATAAATTGCTGGTGATGGTGGTAACCGACCGTATCTCGGCATTCGATGTGGTGTTGCCCGAAGGCATTCCGTATAAGGGCCAGGTGCTGAACCAGATCGCAGCCCGGTTCCTGGGCGCCACGAAAGATATCGTTCCCAACTGGGTGGTGGCCGTGCCCGACCCGATGGTGACCGTGGGGCGTCTCTGCGAGCCGTTCAAGGTGGAGATGGTGATCCGCGGCTATTGCAGCGGGCATGCGTGGCGCACCTACAAGAGCGGCAAGCGCGAGCTGTGCGGTGTCGATCTGCCCGAAGGCATGAAAGAGAATGACAAATTCCTGCAGCCCATTATAACTCCCACAACCAAGGCCAGCGTGGGGCATGATGAGGACATCTCCAAGCAGGATATACTGAAGCGGGGGATCGTCAGCAAAGAAGATTATGAGCAATTGGAAAAATACACGCGCGCCCTGTTCCAGCGGGGAACCGAGATGGCGGCTAAAATGGGATTGATCCTGGTGGATACCAAGTACGAGTTCGGGAAGCGAGATGGAAAGATCTACCTCATCGATGAGATCCATACGCCCGACTCATCCCGTTACTTTTATAAGGATGGGTACGAAAAGCGGCAGGAGAAGGGTGAGCCGCAGAAGCAGCTTTCCAAGGAGTTTGTGCGCGAGTGGCTTATGGCCAACGGGTTCCAGGGAAAGGAAGGCCAGCAGGTGCCGGAGATGACCACGGAGATCGTAAGCGGCATTTCCGAACGTTACATCGAGCTGTACGAGAACATCACCGGGGAAAAGTTCATACGCTCGGAAAGTGCGGATGCGCTGAAGCGTGTGGAGCGGAACATCAGCGAGTTTCTAAAGGCGAACCTTTAGCAGCAAGCTCAAGTTACAAGATGAATTTCTTGCATTTAACCTTGTACCCGTTGTATACCTTAAGGGTATAGATCCCTCCGGGGAGACCAGCCGTGCTGATGGTCAGGTCAGTGCGTTTATTACCCTTCACTCCCTGGTGGGAGTAGACGATTCTTCCTGTCAGATCTACGAGCTGCACGGAGATTGCGCTTTCAACAGGGTTGAGAATGACCGCGTTTATGGTGCTATTACCGTCTATACTGTAAAGGCTTGCGATCTCGAAATCCAGCTCGTCCGGCAGCTCAACAGCAGCCAGTTCGCTGTAAGAATATTTTCCGTCAAAATCGGTTTGCTTAAGGCGGTAATAGGATATCCCGGGCAGCGGGCGAACGTCCTCGGCCGAGTAATGCAGCTCGGTATTGCTGTTGCCTGCTCCCTTCACGTTCAATACATCGGTGAATGCACTGCCATCCTGCGACCGCTGAATGGTAAAATAAGCATTGTTCGCTTCGCTCTTAGTGATCCAGGTCAGCTGCATTTTCGATTGCACATATGCAGCGTGGAAATCGAGCAGTTCGATCGGGAGCAGGGAAGTGTATCTTATTTTCAGGTCGTTGATGGCGTACGAAGGATCGTTTCCCGTATCGTCCGTATTGTTCACCCAAACGAAACTGATCCTGAAGTTCGCGATGTTATCGGCTGCAACGGGGAGCGTACCTGATGTATAATTTGCCCAGATGCCCTGGCCTCCACAACCGGTCGAGGTCTTCGCGGTGTTAACCAGCAGGGGCCAGGTCACTCCTCCGTCCGTGCTGTAATAGGCCAGGCCGTCATCCGTAGCTCCCTGCCCGTTTTCAATGTAATCGAATGATACGCTTATCCCGCTTTTGCCAGAAGTTGAAATAAGCGGGGAGGTGGCCCGCTGGTTAGTTTGCGGGGAGCTTCCTCCGCAGAAATTCGAGAGGGCACTGCAGGCATCGTAGGCCGCCCCGCAATCGCCATTAAGCGCAGCACAGACAAAACAAGTGCAGTATGAGCCGGGATTTGCGCCAACATGCAGGGTGGCATTGCTTCCGCAGCCGGAACCGCAGGTGCCAACTGCATTGCCGTTCTCTGCACAACTGATGAACCAGCGGTTGTTTGCGGCTCCGTTTGCTCCGCTGCTTGCCGTGCTCCATGCCCCGTTTCCGGTGTTCACACCCGAAGCAAAACATCCTGCTGAGCAACCGTTGTTGAATGTTTCCGTCCAAAAAACGATTTGGGCCTGCAACTGAAAGTTCGCGGAAGCTAAAAACAACATTATGGCAATACGTTGTTTCATCGGGAAGCAGGAAAAGGACAAGCAAATCTATTTCTTTTTTGGGAGAAAGTCAAACCAACCAGCTCGTCAATCTCATGAGGACATAACCAGGGAAAAGTTCCAGCGTTCGGAGAGCGCGGATGCGCTGAAGCGGGTAGAGCGGAACATCAACGGGTTCCTGAAGGCCAACGGCTGAACCCGGGACCAATAAAATAAAGCCCCGGTGCTTGGCCGGGGCTTTTCTTTTCTGACAGAAACGGATCAGTTCGCGCAGGCGGGATCCAGCGTAGTGCTGCCGCTCACGGTGTTTCCGGTGATGCTGCAGGCATTGGTTACTGAAGACACCTGAAGATTATTATTGATGGTATTGCCTTTTATCGTTACATAGCCGTCCGTGGAAGATTTAACAAGCCCTCCGTGCTGGTTGTTGTTTAACGCAATGTAAAGCACTCCTTGCGTTGAAAAAGCCCCATTCACGGTGCTGTCGGTAATGACGATGATCGAATCGGTGCCGCCCCCGGTCACTTTAAAGCTTCCCCCGCTTACCGTAGCCCCCGACTTACAAATGATGGCAGAGTCCGGCCCTAAGGATATGTTGCCGCTTGCCGATCCGCCAATCACCAGCAGGGCACCGCCATTCACGGATACATTACCCCCTATCGAGCCGGTGTTTTTCACCAGGTAGCTTTTGTTAGGGCCGATGGTTACGTTGCCTCCCAGCGAACCATTCACAATGGTGGGATTGCTGTCGAGCACCTGGGTAACGTTGAATACCGGCTGCCCGGTAGGGTCAATGCCAATATCACCCTGTACAAGGTAGCCTTCCGCAACAGGGGTTTGCGAAGAGAAATTGATCTCGATTCCAGGGGATATCTGTATACCTCCTGCAATGGGAGCCGGGTTGATTCCTCCTCCGGATGAACCGTTGGAGACGATGAGGGTGCCCATGCCACCACCTCCACCACCGTTTCTGATAACTCCTTTTGCCATGTTATTTTTATATTAAGGTTAGACTTAATTGTTTTACCTGACAATAATAGGAAATATTAATAATATTGAATTATTTTTACAGAAAAAATTGTGAAAAAATCCAAACCGCTTTTCTGTCTAGTCACAGTTTTATTTTTCATTATTAATGGCTATTCCTCTCATCAGGTAGATTCCCTTAGAAGAGTTTCCGATACTGCTTCTGGAGAGCATAAAGTAATCATTCTAAATGAGTTATGCTGGCAATATCGCTACATAAGTTCTGATACGGCAAAAAAATTCGCGAAGGAAGGGTTGGAGTTTGCACGAAAAATTGGATATAGAGGCGAATATTACTCACTACTACTCAATAATTCTGGGTTATTATTTTATGATAAAGGCGAATATCCCCAAGCGCTAGAAAAGTTTATCGAGGCTGAAAAAAATTCGGAAAATGTAAATGACAGGAAAGGTGCTGCAATAGCAATGCAAAATATGGGTCTTGTATACGAATATCAAATGCAGTTTGATAAAGCGTTAAATTACCTAAATAATGCTTTGGAAATTCAAAAGGAAATAGGGGATAAGTACAATTCTGCACAAACATTAACCACAATCGGTTCTGTTTACTATGACATGAAAAATCAGCAGAAGGCGTTGGATTATTTTTCTCAATCACTCGGTATAATGAAAGAAATAAACAATAGGCAGGGGGTTGCTGATGGCCTGAACAATGTAGCAGTCATTTATGAAGAGATGAAGAATTATGTCAAAGCGAAGTTATGTTATAGGCAATCATTGGATTTGACACGAGAGATGAAGGACAAAAAAGGTGAAGCAATAACATTATACAATATTGGTTTAATCTATAAAGGTGAAAAAGACTATGAGAATGCGGTAAGTTATATTGATAGTGCTACTGTAATCGCGTTAAAAATAAATGCTCTTGAGCCCTTAAAAGAATATTACAGCTCTCTCGCAGAAATATATTCAGAAATTAATGATTATAAGAAATCAAACGAATACCTGAAGCTCATTGCTGGGGTTAAAGACTCATTGCTCAACCAAGACCGCAACAAGCAGTTGGCCAACATGGGTGTTAAATACGAAAGCGAGAAGAAAGAACTGGAGAACAAGCGCCTGGCCGCAGTGAATGAAAAGCAAAAGGTGATCACGATCGGTGTTACACTCGGGTTGTTCCTGGTAGCCTTGCTTGCGCTGCTAATCTTCCGGGGCTACCGGGAAAAGCAAAAGGCCAATATAACCCTGGCCGAGAAAAATATGGTGATCGAAACGCAGAAGAAAGTGGTGGAAGAGAAGAACAAGGACATTACCGACAGCATCAACTACGCGCGCAGGATCCAGGAGGCCATGCTGCCCGACCGCAAGATCAAGCACGAGCTCTTTCCCGATGCCTTCGTGCTGCTGCTGCCCAAGGACGTGGTGAGCGGTGATTTTTACTGGTTCGGTGAGCGGGACGGCAAGCGCGTGATAGCCGCCTGCGACTGCACAGGGCATGGCGTGCCGGGTGCGCTCATGAGCATGATCGGCAATGCTTTCCTCAACCAGATCATCCTCGATGGGGGTGAAACCACGCCCGGCCCCGTCCTGAACGAACTGCGCGACAAGATCATCAAGGTGCTGCGTCAGGAGAGCCAGTCGGAGACCAAGGACGGCATGGACATCGCGCTCTGCTCGTTCAATCATGATTTTTCATCCGTTCAGTATGCAGGGGCCAAGAACCCGCTCTGGGTCGTGCGCGGCAACGAGTGCATCCAGATCACGGCCGACCGCATGCCCGTAGGCGCCAGCGGTATCTTCGAGCACAAGTCCTTTACCAACCACAGGTGGGAGCTCAAGAAGAACGATGTGGTGTACATTTTTACGGATGGGTATGCCGACCAGTTCGGTGGCCCGAAAGGAAAAAAATTCAAATACAAGCAGCTCGAGGAAACATTGATCGCTATCCATACCTCGCCCATGCACGAGCAGGAGCGAATGCTGGAGCGCAGGTTCAATGAATGGAAAGCCGAAAACGAGCAGGTGGACGATGTGCTGCTGATCGGCATCCGCGTATGAAAAAAATCATTTTTATCCTGGTCATTCTTTGCCCTGCCTTGCTGCGGGCGCAGAAAAGATCTGCATTGTTCGATAAGCTGAACGAGCTTGCTCCCGAGCGCTGGTCGGTGAAGGAAAGGAATGATACGATCGTGCTCACCTGCCCCGATTCGGTTTGGTTCTACAATCCCATCAACGAGCCCGTGCGTATGGGGAATGATACGGCACCTCCGTTCGGGGCGAATAAGACCATTTACCGCATGTATGTCCGTTACAGCCCGCGCTGGGGAGCCCGGATGCTTGCCGATGCGAAGGAGAAGAATGAGGCGATCAGTAAAAAAATAACAGAGCTTTACGGTTATTATGGAATTGCAAAGATGCCTCACAAGTTTGATGATTACATCCCCGCTAATGACGATGAAAAAAATCGCCTTGAAAAATACAGGGCCGAAGAGAAAACGCTCCGCGCCCGGCTTACCGATGTGCCCGATTACAACTGGAAGGATTGCAGCATCTGGTTCCCTTACCGGATGTATTACATCGGCATCTGGCCTGAAAGCGCTTCGCAGAAGATCTACGAACTGGAGCAAACGATTCGCACCGAGCTAAGCAAGGAGAAGTAGCCTGCTTCAGTTTTTCTTTAGAAATCCTTCTTACTTTTGCTTGTTTATGACAAAAAACCTTCTTCTTTTTATTCTTCTTTTCATACACTTTGCAGCTTTTTCCCAGCAAAAGAAGAAAGAGTGCGTATGCACCCGGTGCTTGCACGCGCCCAAGATCGATGGCGACCTGGGCGATTCGGCCTGGAAGAACGCTCCCGTAGCCACGGACTTCATCCAAAGCGCACCCAACCCCGGCCAGCCCTCGCGCCTGCGCACCGAGGTACGGATGCTTTATGACAACACGGCCATCTATGTGAGCGCCATGATGTACGATCCGCACCCTGACAGCATACTCCATGAGCTTTCCAAACGCGACAATGTTTTTTACGGGCCCAATGCCGATGCGTTCGGGATCACACTGGACCCGTACTGCACCGGGCAGAATGCGGTCCTTTTCGGTGTCACCGCTGCCGGGGTGCAGACCGATACCAAGATCGCCAACGATGACTTTGACGATTCGTGGAACGTTGCCTGGGAGAGCAGTGTCAGGATCACCGGTGACGGGTGGACAGCAGAGATGAAAATTCCTTATTCGGCCATTCGTTTTCCTAAAAAAGAGGTGCAGCAATGGGGTGTGAACTTCGCCCGTATGATCAGGCGCTACCGCGAGATGAGCCACTGGAACCCTATCGACCCGAAAGTCCACGGCTTTGTACGGCAGTCGGGCCTGCTGAACGGGATCGAAAAGATCGAAGCGCCCCTGAGGCTTTCGCTCTCACCGTATTTATCCGCCTACGAAGATTTTTATGACGGGAAAAGCTCGTTCCTTTTCAACGGGGGAGCGGACGTGAAGTACGGCATCAACGAAAGCTTCACGCTCGACATGACGCTCATTCCCGATTTCGGCCAGGTTCGCAGCGATGACAAGGTGCTTAACCTCACGCCTTTCGAGATCCGCTACGATGAGAAGCGTTCGTTCTTCACCGAAGGCACGGAGCTTTTCCAGCGTGCCAACATTTTTTATTCGAGAAGGGTGGGTGGAGCGCCCCTCGGCTATGACGCGGTGTATGATTCCCTGCGAACGAACGAAACAGTGACCAAAGACCCCGCCTCTTCCCAGCTCTACAATGCCACTAAGCTCTCGGGCCGCACGAAGAACAACCTGGGCATTGGCATATTCAATGCTACGACCGCGCCCACTTACGCTACGCTTACCGATACTATTACGGGCGCGAGCCGCCAGGTGCTCACGCAGTCGCTCACGAACTACAACGTGATCGTGCTCGACCAGCAACTAAAGAACAATTCGTTCGTGAGCCTGGTGAATACGAACGTGATGCGCGAGGGCTCGGCTTACGATGCGAACGTAACGGGAACAGAATTCAAGTTTGTGGACAAGGCGAATAAATATGCGGTATGGGGACAAGGATCGGTGAGCCGGCTGTTCTATCCCGATTCTTCGCAACCGTACACCGGGGAGCTGTACCGCCTGTCGGTTGGGAAGATCAGTGGTAATTACACAAATAATTTCACCTACCGGGTGAAAAGCAATAAGTACAATCCGAACGACCTGGGTTATCTCGAGCGAAACAACGAGCGCGCCTTCTTCTTCAACCAAAGCTACAACACGTATGAACCGTTCTGGCGCATCGTGAAGATGAGCAACGACCTGGGCATCGATTATTACATGAACTATACGAATAATTCGTTCACCAACTTCAACATCGATTGGAATACCGATATTGATTTCAGGAATTACTTTACCTGGGGCTTCTTCTGGCATGTTCAGCCTCTTACCAATTATGATTATTACCAGCCTCGTGTTCCGGGCCGCTATTACGCGTACGCTTCCAACTACGGTTACGGCACCTATTTTTCATCCGACAGCCGCAAGAATTTTCACATGGAAGGTTTTATCGGTCAAAGTGTTTTCAACGAGCGCAGCCGCAACAGCGTGGAGTGGGCACTTAACCCGCGCTACCGTTTTTCGGATAAACTTAACCTGAGCTACTCCTATTGGCGGGGCAGCGATGTGGACGATGTGGGTTTTGTGGATTTCCTGGGTGATTCAATAATATTCGGGGTGCGCGACCGCGAAACGAAAATCAATACGGTGGAGGGAAATTACCTGTTTACCAACCGCATGTCGCTTACGCTGCGGGTGCGCCATTATTGGAGCCAGGTACAGTACAGAGAGTTCTTTGCGCTGAACGCGCAGGGTAAGGATTCACCGACCTCGTACAATACGAATAATGACATAAATTTCAACGCGTTCAATGTGGATATGGCTTTCACCTGGCAGTTTGCTCCTGCCAGCGAGATGAGCGTAGTGTGGAAGAACGCGATCCTGACCGAAACATCAACCTTGCTCAGTAATTACCTTGATGATATGAACAAAACTTTTGCTTCGCTCCAACGCAACAGCTTTTCGGTAAAGATCCTGTACTACCTCGATTACCAGTCGCTGAGAAAAAAGAAATGAGCGTTTTCGAAAAGAGGATGCGATGGAAGAAGATCTTCGATTCACTCGAAGAAGCGAAAGGCAGCATCCCGCTGAACCGTTCGATCCGCGTCAATGTTTTCGGGAGCATGGTTTGCGTGGCGCATACAAGCGAGGGGCTGTTCGGAATACAGGAGAGCTGCCCACACAACGGCTTCCCGCTGGTGAACGGTCTTTGCACCGATGACAACGCCATCGTTTGTCCCCAGCACCGCTACCGCTTCGACCTTCGCACCGGCCGGGCCAAAAGCGGGATAGGCGATGCGGCAAGGGTCTACCCTGTCGAATGCCGCACGGATGGTGTATACATAGGTATGGAAGAGACCTCCTTTAAATTTTTTTAAAATAATACCGTATCTCTTTCGTTCCCCTGGCATTATAAGGTCAGTCAGTTCCAACCATCTAAAAAAGGAGGAGCCATGAACACGCGGGGAACAATCATCTCATCACTTTTTATTTTTTCAATGATCTTTCCGGCAAAGGCCGGGAATAGGATGTCCGTTGAACGGGCATTAAAGGAAAAGAAAGTCTCGGTCAGCATCACCGGTAAGGGCGGGTACACCGGCAAGGTGATCAGCATGACCGTGAACAACATTTCGGGGCAGCCGCTCGACCTTTTCGTGGAGTGCGGCAGGCGGCTCGATTCGTTCGACACGCTCATACAGGACATCCTGGTAACGGGCGATGCAGAATTCGCGGTGAACACCAATGCCGCTAAAACCGTGGACCTTTGCGGCATGTGCTGCCAGGCCAGCAACCGTTCGCCATCCAAAACAAGCAAGTTCAGCATCGGCAATATGGCCGATACCCTGCTGGTGAAGCTGGCGCGTTACATCCAAAGCAGGAAGCTGTTCGAAGATTACGAGGCCCAGCATGCGGTGTGGGTGATCTCCGACAAGCATTCGATGGCCTCCATTGGCGATGCCCCGATGGACCTTCAGGGATATGTTTCGAAGCTCACGGGCAGACCGATCGCGCAATATGCAGTGGAGTATGAGAACGGGTCGGATGACCGTGTTTTCTCCGGGAGAATAAAGAAGATATCTGCTGCATTTGAATACCAGTTCTATTCGCACGGAACCGCCACGCTGGGAGTTTACGACAGCAAGGGCCGCCTGGTGAACATTTTCTTCAACGACATGCCGCACGACAAAGGCGTGTACAAGTGGAACCTCGACCTGCCCGCCTCCCAGCTTCCGAGAGGAAAGTATTACGCGCGCTTGTGGGCCGATGGTCAAAAGCTGAAAGAGATGGAGATCGAGATCTGACGCTCAGATCTTTCCCAGCACGTACATTTCGCCCTTCGGGGAATCGCTTCCGCCCGATTTTTCGAGCGTGATGGCGAACTGCTGGACTTCGGAAACATTTTCCATCTTTTGCACCGTAACCGAATCGGGAAGCATGGATACGAGGCCTGCGCTTACCGGCTTGCCGTCCTTAATGGCCCAAAGCTGGTATTGCATGGTGTCGGAGGGTTGGGGAAGATTGTTCACTTCAAGAAAGACCTCTTTCTTGTCCTTGTTCCAGAAGACGTGCGCAAGGGCATTGATGTTCTTTCCCACGCCCATCATGCATACCATCCTGTTCTCCTTGCTCATCAGCACGGCCAGCTCTTGTGTCGATTGGTTATAAACATGAGTGAGCGAGTCGAGCATGGCAATATAAGAGAGATTAGATTTTGACATGCCAGCGATCTGCTTCTCGAGATCGGAATTCCTTCTCTTTTGGCTCACCAAAAGTATTCCTAACGTTACCGCCACCAGGATCGCAGCGACTGCCGCAAAGCTCCAGTACCGGCTTTGCTTCGGGTACAGCTCGATCACCTTTGCCTGCTGCCGGATGTCAGCGCCCTTCACCGAAGCAAGTATCTTCTTTTTAAGGTAGGAAGGCGGCTCAACGGAATAAACGCGCGCATATTCTTCGAGTGCATGTTCAATACTTTCGATCTCGCTCCTGATCTCCGGGTGCTGCGAGACCAGCTTCTCGATCTCGCGGTTCTCGTCCGGGGTGGTGAGGCCCAGCACGTAGTTCTCGAGAATGCCCGTCTGTATGTATTCCGCTATGTTCATGCGCCAGCGAGTTTACGGAGTTCGATCAGTGCGATGCGGGTACGTGTTTTAACCGTGCCGAGCGGGATGCTGAACTCCTGAGCTACCTCGCTCTGCGTATAGCCTTTGAAGTAAAGCAGGTCGATCACCATTTTCAGCTCGGGCTTGAGCATGTCCACCATTTTTTTGATCCCGATCCCATCCGTAAAGCTTTCGGTCCTGAAGTTGCGATTAAGGTAACCTACGGATTTATCCAGCGGGCGGTTTTGATTGCTTTTTTTAAAATTTTTTGAACGAAGCGCATCAATGGATGCATTGCGGGCAATGTTAAGAAGCCAGGTATACAGCCTGCCTTTGGAAGGATCATACGAAGAGATATTCTTCCAGATCTTTATGAACACCTCCTGCAGAAGGTCCTCAGCCGTCTCGCGGTCGTCCACGATCTGAAGAATGATACCGAACAGGGCAGGGGAATAGTTATCATAAAGATACTCTAACGCCTGCTCGTCCTTTTTTTGAAGGGAGGCGACCAGCTCGGTCTCCGGTATTTTTTCCTTTACTATCAACCGATGTCCTTTAATGAAAATGTTTCTTTGAGACGAACGCCTTTCTCGGTCTGCTGCACGGTGCAGCATTCGTTCACCGGGTCGTGCTCGAAAAACAATATGAAATTTTCTTTTGCTGCGCGGCCCATGAACTTCTCCTTTTCGGAAAGCGTAATAAGAGGACGTGTATCATATCCCATTACGTACGGAAGCGGAACGTGGCCGGCACTCGGCAACAGGTCGGCCATGTAAACGATCGTTCTATCCTTGCAGCGGATATGCGGCACCATCATGGCATCGGTGTGCCCGCGCACGAGCATTATGGAAATATTTTCTCCAAGCTGGCTGCTCCTGATGAACTCGCCCCAGTTCTCCCGGTTCTCCTTTTCCCCTTCCACGAACTTCAGCTGGCCGCTTTCCCGTATGGGCATAATATTTTCTTTCAGGAAGCTCGCTTTCTCCCTCGCATTCGGCCTGGTCGCCCATTCCCAATGCTCGGCATTGCTCCAGTAGGTGGCGTTGCGGAAGGTAGTTTCCAGCTTCGAGCGGTCAGCGGAGTACCGGATGCTTCCACCGCAATGGTCAAAATGAAGGTGGGTAAGGAACATGTCGGTGATGTCATTGGCGGAGAACCCGGCTTTGTTCAGCGAGCGCTCCAGCGAATCCTCGCCATGCAGGTAATAGTGCGCGAAAAATTTTTCATCCTGTTTGTCACCGATGCCGTTATCGACCAGGATCAGTCTTTTGCCATCTTCGATAAGCAGGCAGCGCATGGCCCAGGTGCACATGTTTCCGGAATCGGCCGGGTTCGTTTTGCTCCAGATCGTTTTGGGTACTACGCCAAACATGGCACCGCCATCGAGTTTGAAGAACCCGGTATTGATCACATGTAGCTTCATCGGGCCTAAATTACCAATAATTCATATTTTTGGTTGATGAAAAAACATGCCGGTTCCATTTTCTTTACGATCCTTTTTCATTGTTGCTTCTCCCAGAACAATCGGTTCGCGATCGACTACGGCATTTTTCCGAACGCGTACGTGGATGTGACCCCTTCCGGTTATGTGCTTGCCGGCTCGTTCAATGCGGGCGCGCATTTCCTTCGCACGGACCTCAGCGGCAACCCGCTTGCATTCACGGCTAAATCGTACGCAGGGAGCGGCATCGGGGATTTCCAGGACATTAAAAAACTTACGGATAAAGGGTACCTGATGCTGGCCGGTAATGCGCTCATTCGCACCGATTCGAATGGTTTTGCTATCTGGTCCAGGCAATACTTTGTACCCGGCCTCGGGGGCGCACTCTATTCGATCTGTCCTTCGATCAACGGGGGATTTTACCTGCTTGGCTATAGCAATGATTCCGTGCCGTCACGCCTCGTGATCGTGCGAACCGACACAGGTGGCGCTATCCTGTGGAGCAAGGCGGTGAAAGCAGTCGCACCCAGCGCCAATTTCAATCCGCAGGTTGTTGCGCGGCAATATGCGAACGGGGACCTTATAGTAGGAGCACAGGGTCCGATCATTTCCGGGTTCGCCCCGTACCAGTTCACCCTGTTCCGCACGGATTCTTCCGCGACCACGATCAAATGGAGCAAGTCGTTCCGGGGAAGCTGCCCCTGGAGGGATGCAATGATCCTGAAAGGATACGACCTGGTTGCCACCGGCTTCGGCTTCACCGTTTCGTGGATGCAGGTGGCGGATTATGCTTACCGGGTTGATTCGGCCGGGAATGTAAAGGCTGTAAAATATTTTTCAGAGAATGTGAACGGCAATTTCACCACCGTTTCTGCAATAGCGGGAAACAATTTCATCGCAGGCGGCCTATCCTATAATTTTTCACCGTTCAACTCGGGGACGGATGCCGTGCTTTTGAAGCTCGATTCGGCACTCAACATCAAGTGGGTGAAGCGGCACGGCATCACCGCCACCTGCTGCTATGAGCAATTCAACTGCGTGAGGCAAACTGCGGATGGGGGCTATATTGGCAACGGGGTTTACTTTACCAAGACGGATACGGCCGGCTTCAGTGGCTGCATGGATTCTTCCGTGACCTATTCCGCAGTATCATTCCCAACGGATACGGCCGTCATGCTCGGGATCGTTCCGGTTGCAGCGACAGACAGCCTTAAGCCGGTAATCATGAATGATGATTCCTTATCCAAGAACGTGATCTGCTATGTGGGCATACCCGAAAAGGAACGAACGGTCAGCTTAAAGCTATATCCCAATCCCACTTCAGGAACATTTGCAATTTCCGGTTTCGCGGACACCAACATTCATTTTCCCGTGCTGATGGAGATATACAACACGTTCGGGCAGAAAGTGCGCAGCATAAGAATGGACCGGGCCGAATGCTCGGTCAAATTGCCTCCCGGCATTTACTGCTGGAGGCTGATCGCAGGCCATGAAGCGGCCACCGGGAAGCTCGTCATTGAATAGCGTGTGGATAAAAATTTCCCTCGCTCTTGTAATGCTGGATCAATTTTTTTAATTTTGTTAAACCTATGAACGGAACAGGCATGAACCTTGTGCGGGGAAAGAGCTTATGAGGAAGATCCGGGTTTTATTCTTTTTGCTTGCCCTTTCGTTTGCCGTCCGCGCCCAAACGATAAAAAGCTTTACGGGCGATTCGGTAAAATTCCTGAACGAACTTTCCGCATTCTTCCAGGAGACCCAGAAAAAAGAGGCCAAGGATTTCATTGAAAAGGATTTCGGGAAGAAGTTTTGGTATGCCGGCAAGCTGACCCCGGCACGGAGGCAGTTCGTTTACGAAACGGCCAATGAAATGCTAAGCAAGCGCATGCGCCCGTACCCCGATTTTGAGAATTTCCTGCTCTCGCTCATGAACTTTTATTCTTCTGCACAATCGGATGCAAGCTTCGAATCGTGGAAGTCGGCCGTTGTTAAAATTTTGACCAAGAGCACTACGAAGAAGTTCTCCGATTTCCTGCGCTGCTCCAAGAACCTTTTTGCCAGCAATTCGCTTTTCAAATCCAACGCAGCCGACTGGTTTTCCTCCAATAACAACTATTCTTTCGAGTTCGATACCGTTCCCAAAGTGATATTTCCTTCGCTGGACCTGAGCTGCGGGGTGAAGGCCGATACGCTGACCATCTATAATACCCAGGGAATATTGTATCCCACCGAAGATAAGTTCGTGGGGAAGGGCGGGAAAGTGACCTGGACCCGCAACGGCATCGATGAGAACACGGTGTATGCCGAGCTGAAGAATTACACGGTTAATCTCCGGCAGCAAGGATATAAAGCGGACTCGGCTGTCTTTTACAACAAAGTGTATTTTCAGAAACCGCTGATCGGTACCGTGACGGACAAAGCCGTGCCGGATGCCACACCGGCCAATTCGACCAACCCTCACTTTCTTTCGTACAGCAAGCGGTTCAAGATAAACGGCATTGCGGAGAACCGTGCCGACTACGATGGGGGTTTTACGATGAGCGGAGCCAAGTTCATCGGCTCGGGTACTCGCCTGGAACCTGCTTATCTTACGTTCAAGAGAAACAACAAGCCGTTCCTGACCGCGAGCTCGCGCCAGTTCATCTTCAAGAAGGACCGGATCTCCGCGGAAGAAGCATCCGTGGTGATGCACCTCGACACGGACTCCATCTACCACCCGAGCGTATCGTTGAAGTTCGATATCGACAAAAAGAAGCTGAACCTCATCCGCAGCACCGAAGGCATCTCGCGCACACCTTACACCAATTCGTTCCACCGGGTGGAGATGAACGTGGAGGAGATCGAGTGGAAGCTCGATTCGGCCAAGATGGATTTCCGCACGCTGGAAGGCAGCTCGCAGGGAAATGCAGGATTTACATCGGCCAACTTTTTCCGCAGGAACCTCTACGACATGATCGGTGGCGTGGATGAGATCAACCCGCTGCTCCGCCTGAAAGATTACAGCACAAAGATCAATTCGAAGCTGTTCACCGATAAGGAATTTGCGATTTATATGAAGTACACGCTTGAATCCATCAAGCCGATGCTCGTGAACCTGGCGAGCATGGGTTTCATGATCTACGACATGGAGGAAGGCTACATCCAGGTCCAGGAGAAGCTTTTCGATTACTGCAAGGCCAATGCAAAGCGGATCGACTACGATGTGCTGGATATCAGCTCCGAGGTGCGCGGAGGAGACGTGAATGCCATCTTCAACCTGCTGAACTACGACCTGCGGATCCGCGGGGTGAGGCAGATCTTTCTTTCCGATTCACAGAATGTGTACATCTATCCGAAGTCGGGGGAGGTCGTGCTGAAACGTAACCGCAATTTTTCGTTCGGTGGTAACGTGCATGCCGGCCGGTTCGATTTTTACGGCAAAGAATTTTCGTTCGATTACGACAAGTTCAAGATCAACCTGCCTAACGTGGATTCGCTGCGCTTCACGGTCAAGTCATTCAAGCCTGACGCGAACGGTGATTACCCCGAGGTGAAGTGCAAGACCGTGATTCAGGACATCAACGGGGACCTGCTGGTGGACAATCCTTACAACAAGAGCGGCAACAACACCAAGCTGTATCCCCAGTACCCGATCTTCAACAGCTTCAAGGATTCGTATGTATATTATGACAAGCGCACCATCCAGCACGGGGTGTACAAGAAGGACAAGTTCTATTTCCACCTGAGGCCGTTCACCATCGACAGTTTGAAGAATTTCACCAATGCGGGCTTGAACTTCGATGGCGATTTTGTTTCGGCCAGCATTTTTCCCCAGTTTAAGGAGAACCTGACGCTGCAGCAGGACTACTCGCTGGGCTTCCACCGCAATACGCCTGCTGACGGCATGGCGCTGTACGGCACCAAGGGCAAGTTCACCAATGAGATCCAGCTCAGCAACGAAGGGCTGAAAGGGGACGGCACGGTGGATTACCTGACCTCCACCACCGAAGCGCACGAATTTGTTTTTTTCCCCGACTCCATGAACTCGATGGCGCAAAAGTTCAGGCTCGAACCGGTAAAGGCCGGCACGGGCAAGGTGGAATATCCTCACGCCACGGCCGATACGATCTATGTGCACTGGGCACCTAAAAAAGACGTGTACCAGGTCTACAACAAGAAGAAACCATTCGTGATGTTCGACAGCGCGGCCACGATGAAGGGAAGGCTGGACCTTACCCCCAAAGGCCTGAGCGGCAAGGGCAAGATCGAGTTCGCTGGTTCCGAGCTGGAGGCCAATCTCATGAAGTTCAAGAACAGGAAGTTCGACTCCGATACGGCCGATTTCCGTTTGCATACAGCAGAAAAAGGGCAGTTTGCAATGTCGACAAAGAACATGATCGCGCATATCGACTTTGACGACCGAAGCGGTGAGTTCAAATCCAACGGGAAGGTCTCACCGCTCATTTTCGACCAGAACAAGTACATGTGCTTCATGGATAGGTTCAAATGGTACATGGACAGGAACAGCATCGAGCTTTCATCCTCCATTAAACCCAAACCGGGGCAGGAGGAAGGCGTAGAACTTACAGGGCCGGAGTTCATTTCCATTCATCCCAAACAGGATTCGCTCCGCTTCTTCTCCCCCCGTGCGATGTTCGACCTGAAACACTACATCATTTATGCGAAGGAAGTAAAGTTCATCAACGTGGCCGATGCGCGCGTCTATCCCGACAGCGGCAACGTAACGGTCGAGAAAGATGCAGTGATGCGCACGCTGAACCGTGCGATGATCCTTGCCAACGTCACCACTAAGTACCACAACATATTCAACTCCACGGTGAACATCTTTGGCAAGAAGAGCTATGCCGCATCGGGCGATTACAGCTATATGGATGAGATCAAGAACAAGCAGACGATCCATTTCGGAACGATCACGGTGGATACTACGCATCAGACCTACGGGGATGCGGTAATCACCGACAGCGCAGGCTTCACCCTTAGTCCCAACTTTGAATACAAGGGCAAAGTGCACCTGGGCGCGAACGATAAGTTCCTCACCTTTACGGGATCCACCCGCATCAGCCACAAATGCGAGTACCCGGGCCGGACCTGGTTCAAATTCTCCTCGCAGATCGACCCGAACCACATCCTGATCCCGATCGGGATCGCACCCGTGGATGACAAAGACAACCCGCTGGCGGCCTCCATCATGGTATCCAACGACACCAGCCAGATCTATACCGCGTTCCTCACCAGGATACTGCGCAAGTCAGATGCGCATATCCTGCAGGCCGATGGGTACTTGTATTTTGATAAACCCTCGCGCGAATACCGCATCTCGAACAAAGAAAAGCTGGTGGAGCAGTCGCTGCCGGGTAATTACATCAGCCTGAACGCAAACAACTGCAAAGTGTACGGGGAGGGAAAAATGAACCTGGGCGTGGATCTCGGGCAGGTCAAGCTGCAATCGGTGGGTGAGATCAACTACGACCTGGCGAAGGACTCTGCATTCTTCGATATGCTGATGGCTGTGGACTTCTTCTTTGACAATGGTGCGATGGAAAAGATGTCGGACGGGATACTTGCGGTTAAAACGCTCACCGGTGTGGATTACGGCCGGAAACTTTATGAGAAAGGATTGCGGGAGATGGTTGGTAAGGAAAAATCAGACAAGCTTATTTCACAGCTTACGCTGTACGGTTCGTTCAAGAAGTTCCCCGAAGAGTTGGAGCATTCGATCTTTTTCACCGACCTGAAGTTCAAATGGGTACCCGGGCTGAAATCCTACATATCCACCGGCAAGATCGGCATCGGCAGCATCCGTAAGGTGCAGGTGAACAAGTTGGTTGACGGTAAGATCCAGATCCGCAAGACACGCAGCGGTGATGAGATCAACATTTACCTGGAGGCCGACCCGGCCACCTGGTATTTCTTCAGCTACACGCGCAGCTACATGCAGGTGCTTTCTTCCAAGGACGACTTCAATAATGCGGTGAAGGACCTGAAGGATGACAAACGCAAGCAGGATGTGGAAAAGGGTCAGTTGCCCTTCCAATACGGCATTGCGAGCCCGGAAAAGAAGAAGATCGTGCTCCGCAACATTGAAAAATATGAAAAAAAGGAAGGTGAGGACTGATCCTCTTTCTTTAATTGGATCGGGGGCGTTCGTTTTTTGGTTATATTTGTATAGATGATCATCACTGTAACAACGATATCGCTTATACTGATAGCTTACCTGATCGGATCCATTCCTACGGCCGTGTGGATAGGAAGGTATTTCTACAATATTGACGTGCGTGACTACGGCAGCGGGAATTCCGGTGCGACAAACACGTTCAGGGTGCTGGGCAAGAAGGCCGGGCTGCCGGTGCTGCTCATCGATATGCTGAAAGGATTTTCGGCTGTCAACCTCACGCTTATCTATAACACCATCGACCTGTCCATTAACCAGGTGATGGGGCTGCACGTGCTTTTCGGAGGTGCAGTGCTGTTGGGCCATATTTTCCCTGTGTTTGCCGGGTTCCGTGGCGGAAAAGGTATTGCCACGCTCTTTGGGGTTGTGCTTGCCGTCCATCCCTTATCGGCTGCGTTCGCGCTGGCCGTGTTTGCCGTGGTGTTCCTGCTCTCCCGCTACGTATCGCTGGGCTCCATGCTCGCTGCGCTATCGTTCCCGGTCTCGGTGCTGTTCATCTTTCCTTCTCATGCGTCTGCACTCTGGCTTTTTTCGTTCCTCACCCCTGTGGTGGTGCTCATCACGCACCAGAAGAACATCGAGCGGCTGATCAACCGGGAAGAGAATAAGACCCAGCTGAAGAGGAAAACGGACGATCCTTCCGAAGGATCCGAATGATTTTTACACACCGGTTTGTTTATTTCATTCCCAGCCTCTTTTCCAAGTCTCCTCATTTAAAGCTAACTTTGTAAGTTATAGCCACTTTCATATGGATTTGGGCAGGAATAAACATCATATCGGGAGAAAAAATTGAAGAACCGCCTGAAACATATCCTTCTGTTTTTCTTTACGCTGGGGCTGCTTGCATCGGCAGCAGGTCAAAACGTTTTTTCCTCTGAAGAGGAGCTGAAAAAGCGCGCGAACCAGCTTTTTGAGGATGAGCAATATGAAGAGGCCCAGCCCCTTTTCTCCCAGCTGCTGAGCTTATATCCTAAGGACCCTAATTATAACTATAAGTTCGGAGTGTGCCTCCTGTATTCGAGCTCCGATAAAGAGAAAGCGATATCGTACCTGGAATCCGCTTCGAAGGACCCTAAGGCAGACGTGGAAGTGTTCTATTTCCTCGGCAGGGCCTATCATCTCAATTACCGGTTCAACGAAGCCATTGCTGCGTTCAATTCGTTCCGGTCACGCGCCTCTTCGCGGCAGAAAGAGAAGCTGGACGTGAACCGCCAGATCGAGATGTGTGAGAACGGCAAGAAGTTGCTGCGCAACATCACGGACCTTATCGTGCTCGACCGGAAGAACCTGGCCCAGGCGGATTTCTTCCGCTCGTACGATCTCAGCGGGTTCAGTGCGAAGCTGGTGGTGAAGCCCGATGACCTGAAGACCTCTTACGATAAAAAGAAAAAGGACAACTCGGTAATGTACGTGCAGCAGGGCGGAGGAGAGATCTATTTTTCCAGTTATGGTGATAACAGCAAGAACGGCCGGGATATTTTCATCACCAGGCGCCTGCCGAACGGGGAATGGAGCAAGGCGCAGCCGGTGGGTTATCCCATCAACACGCAGTATGATGAGGATTACCCGTTCCTGCACCCGAACGGCAAGATACTTTACTTCTGTTCCAAGGGGCACAACAGCATGGGCGGATACGATGTATTCAAATCCACCCGCAACGAGATCACCGGCTCCTGGGGCGAGCCGGTTAACATGGATTTCGCCATCAACACGCCCGATGATGATATTCTTTTTGTTTCGGATAGTTCCGACAAGACCGCTTACTTTTCTTCGAAGCGGGCGAGCGAAACCGGGTCGATCACCGTTTACAAGATCAGGCTCGAGCGAAAACCGCTGGATGTATGCCTGCTCAAAGGCCGGGTGATAAACGAATCAGGCGATAAGGTGCCTGCCGCGAAGATCACCGTTCAGGATCTTGACAAGAAAGAAGTAGTTGGTGTTTTCAATTCCAACGAAACTACGGGTGATTACCTGATGAACCTCCCCAATGGCGGCAAATTCGTTTTTGTCGTAGAAGGAAAGGGATACAAGGAGCTTTCGGACCTGGTGATCGTCCCCGTTCAGTATGAGCTGAAGCCGCTGGCCCAGGAGATCACGCTGAAGAAAGAGGATGGCAAAGACAAGCTCACCATCACCAACAATTTCGATGCTCCTGTTGACGATGATGCCTACAATGCAGCCATGGCGTTCATCAGGAACCGGGCGAAGCTGGATGTGACCCCGACCGAAGAGGTGCTGAGCATCAACGTGGATGATTCCACCACGGCATCCAGGGAAAAGACGGAGGATAAGAAGAACCTTACGAACAAGGACATCATCGAAATGGCGTACGCGGATGCAAAAGGCGCGCAGAAGGATGCCCGCGATATGAAAAAGAACGCGGACGCAGCGTATTACTATGCAAACCTGAAGAACGAGCAGGCGGAGAGCAAAAAGAAAGAGTCGGAAGCCATACTGGCATCGGTGGATACGATGAAGAACCAGATGAACAAGCTGAATGAGATCGACAAGGCCTCGAGGCTCCGCAAGGAATCGGACGAGCTGTCGAAGGAAACGGTGGTGGCCTATAACCTGGCCAAGGCGCTGGAAGAGCAGTCCCAGGTCAAGCAGCAGGATGCAGACGCCTCGCTCAGGTATGCCAAGGACCTGGAGGGCGCCATCAATTCCGGCTCCAACAAGGAGGCCCTCGTAAAGCTGAACGAGCAGAAGGATGCATTGGAGAAGAACATCGCACAGAACAGGAAGACCTCCGGCTCGGCATCCGAAGAGATGGTGAAGAAATCCGAGGACAAGCAGAAAGAGGCCGATAAGATGACCGATAAGTACAATGCGCTGGGAAAAGAGGTGGCGGATCTTTCGGCCGAAAGCAACCGCCTGCGCAACGAGGCGAAAGGGGCTAAAGATAAAACGCTGAAGGATAACCTCACCAGGCAGGCTGAAGAGACCGAGAATGAGCTTGCTTCCAAGCAAAAGGAGGCCGACCTGGCCAAGTTCAAGGCTGCCCAGCTTACGGAAGAGGCCTCGGACCTGCGCAACTCGGCCAACATGGCGAGCAGCGTAATGAACGAGATCAAGACCACCCAGCCCAATGAAGCCACGCTTGCCGCTGTGGATAAGAATAAGCTGGAAAAGCAGGTAGAGGATTACAGGGTGAAAGAGCAGCAGGAGAAAGAGAAAAAGACACAGGAAGTGCTGGCGAACAATGTGACAAACACATCCAACGCTTCAGTTTCGGCCAATGAAAATAATAATTCCTCTGACAATACTTCTTCGAACACAACTTCGGCCAACACGACAACCTCGGCCGAAACTATCCATGCAAACTACAACGACAGGTTTACCCAAAAGCTGAAAGATGCTGATACGATTAAGGCCGAATCGGGCAAGGAAGCCGCTAAAGCGAACATCTATAACGAATGGAAGAGCTCGATCGTATCCGAATCGGCCGGACTGAAGAGCAGCCTGAAGACGATCAAGGACAAGGAAGAGAAGAAAAAAGCAGAGCAGAAGATCAAATACCTGGATGCGCTTGCAGTCGAGAAGCAAAAGGAAAGTGAGAGCAGCGCTAAGCGATCTCAGGATGCCCGCCAGAAAGAAGCCCTGGTGGCCAACAACACCAGCTCTTCGGTTTCAAATGCGGCCGGCACGAATAACTCTTCCTCATCGGGAACAAATAATTCATCCGTAACCACTGAAAATACCAGTACGAATAATGCAGCCAATACCTCATCCGAAAACACCCTGACAGCTTCCAACAGTTCTTCCAGGGATGGAAATACTACAGCTTCAAATACGAATGCAACTACAACGTCCGCCAACAATAATTCCACAAAGGATGGCAACACGGCTGCAACCAGCAATACCTCCAACACCACTGCGGAGAATAAAACACCCGTTACCGGCAATGCCGGCTTTGATTTGCAGATGAAAGAAACGGAATCTTTAGCGGACGGACCGGAAAAAGAAACAAAGAAAGCCGACATCTACCGCGAATGGAACAAAACGATCACTGACTCTGTAACCGCGCTTAAGGATAAATTCGCCAAAACAAAGAGCAAGAAAGAGAAGAAGATGATTGAAGACAAGATCAGGGGAATGGAGGCTGATGCGCAGCAGAAGGAAATGCTGGCCGAGCAGAGCGATGCACGGGCCGACAAGCTGAAGAAGGAAAAGGAAACAACCGCGTCCGGCAATACCGCTTCAAATTCCGTTACAGCGAATAATTCTTCCGGCACAAGTGCCCAGTTAACCGATGGGAAAGCAGAGTTTGAGAAGAACGATAAAGAGCTTCAGAACCTGTCAAAGCAAGCCGCTAAGGACGAATCGGACCAGGTGGCTGTGGCCGGCCTGATGCAGGAAGATTCCAGGCGCTTACATATCGAATCGATAAAGGCTCGGGACGAAGGCAGCAATGAAAAGGCGGACGAGCTGGAGCAGAAGGCCGTTGAAAAGCAAAAGCAGGCCAAAGACATCTATGCCAAGCTGAACTACAAGGTGAAGGAAGAGACGCTCGCCTCGAACGTTTCCAATGCAAACAATATTTCGTCAGGGAACAATAATGCGATCTCTCCCGCTACGAATACGAACAGTACCGCTTCGAACAATAATACCGGGAATAATTCTTCAACTGCAGCGAACACTACGAATGCAGGCAGCACAGGCAACGAGATTAAAACCTCAGATAATAATACAACGGCCAACAACAATGCCTCAACAATCAATACGAATACATCCGGCACTGCTGCGAACAATACGGAAGCCTCCACAACCACCCCTGCATCCAATACCTCTCAGCCCAGCGAACAGCTTAAGCTGACCAAAGAATATAAAAAATACGAGGCGCTCAGGATAGAAACGGATTCACTGTCCAACAAAGCGAAGGAACAGTACCGGCAGTCCGATGAGCTGAAACTTGCGTCCGAGAACAAATCGGCAGACGCCAGAAAGCTTATTGACCGATCCGATTCTGTTACGGACCCGGCCCAAAAGGTGGAGCTGCTCGAAAAGTCCAAAGCGCTGAACCAGGAGGCGCGTAACGATATGGTGCGGTCAGATTCCATTAAGACGGCTGCAAAGAGCTCTGATGCATCGGCCGCTTCCAAGAAGATGGACCTCACTGTATATCTCAATTCACTCGACAAGAACACCAGCCAGAGCCTGGCCGCGCTGGATAATTCATCTTCAAACACCTTGCTTTCCTCTGCATCCAATACAACAACAACTTCAGAAACCAGCTCATTGCAGCCCGACATGAACAAAACGAACCTGGCGGCTTCATCGCTGGTGGACAAGATCGAGATCGTTAACCGCCCCATATACTCGAAAGAAAAGCCAATACCTGTTAACGAAAAATTGCCGGAGGGATTGATCTTCAAAGTGCAGGTTGGCGCTTTCCGTAATCCGATCCCGCAGGACCTGTTCAAGGGCATCACTCCAATTACGGGCGAAACTACCAATGCCGGCCTCACGCGCTACACAGCAGGCATCTTTACAAAGTTTGACGCGGCCGATCGCGCGAAGAACCAGGTCAGGGGCTATGGCTATAAGGATGCGTTCGTAGTGGCATTCCTGAACGGGAAAAGGATACCCATGAGCCAGGCGCTGACTCCTAATGCGAAGGAGAACGCTGTTGCAGTGAATGCCAGCAAGACCGACAATTTACCTGCTAACAATAACGCGGAAACGAAGACCAGCGACACCAACGCTCAAAATAATTCTTCAACCGGCCAGAACAATCCGGCCAATACCGTGCAGCCGCAGGTGAGCACCGAGACAAAGGTCAGGACCTTCGATACTAAAACGATCTCAGGGCTGTTCTATACGGTGCAGGTTGGGGTGTTTTCGAAAACCGTAACGGCAGCTCAGCTCTACAACATCGAGCCGCTGAACTCTGAGAAGCTTGAGAATGGTTTGTTCCGGTATACTTCGGGCGTGTATAACGATGTGAACAAAGCCGCTGAGGCCAGGGGCCGGATCGTAGGGTTGGGCGTGAAGGATGCCTTTGTCACTGCTTATTACAACGGCAAGCGCATCACGGTTGACGAAGCAAAGAAGCTGGCTGCCGGAAAAGGCAGCGAGCCTGCTCCTTCTGCTACGGAAAATCCTGTTAAGCAACCCGAAGTGAAAACAACCGAACCTGAGGTGAAGACCAGCGAGCCCGTTCCGAATCCAACGGCTACCACTACAGAGCCTGCGGTGAAAGAAAATACGCCCGCAAGCACTACGCAGCCGGGAGATGGCAAAGTAGTTTTCAGTGTTCAGCTGGGGGCGTTCAAGCAGGAGGTGCCGATCGATATGGCAAACAAGATGGTGAAAGCGGCCCGGTCGGGCGGGGGGGTGACAACGGTCAAGAACCCGAACGGGGTAACCTTATACCTTACCGGCAAGTTCGAGAAGTACGAGGATGCCGAGAAGCTGAAGAATGAAATCGTGAACGGAGGGCTCGAGGATGCGTTCGTGGTGGCCTTCAAAGACGGCAAGAAGATCTTTATAGACGAAGCCCTCCAGAAATAAAAGATCCCTCACATAATGTGAAGGATCTTTCTTTTAACAAATATCGTTTTTACTTTGTTTCCTCTGCAACGGGTTGCTGCTTTTCGGCTTCGGCCGTTTGGTCCGTGCCGGTCTCCCCGATCAGGTTCTCGAACTTTTCCTTGATGCGGGCCTTCTTGCCGGTGAGATTGCGCAGGTAGAAGAGCTTGGCCCTGCGGATATTGCCCACCTTTGTCACTTCAATCTCTTCGATGAAGGGTGAGAAGAGCGGGAATACCCGTTCCACGCCCACGCCATTCGATATTTTTCTTACGGTAAAGGATTGCTTATGCCCTGCGCCCCTGCGCTGGATCACCACCCCGCTGAAGTTCTGAATACGCTCTTTATCTCCTTCCTTGATCTTATAGTGTACGGTAACCGTATCTCCTGCCTTGAATTCGGGGAACTGCTTTTTGCCCAACAGCTGCTCTTCGGCATATTTTATCAAATCGGTCTTCATTTCATTCAATTTTTAGAAAAAGGAACGCAAATATAAGGTAAAAATCGATTGGCCAAAATAATTATTTATGCTCCTATTTTAGCAGATCGGGCCTCCTTTTACGGGTCCTTTCAATGCTTTTTTCATGCCTCCATTTATCGATCTGCTTATCATTGCCCGAAAGCAGTATTGGGGGCACTTCCATACCCTTGTAATCGGCTGGCCGGGTATAAACAGGAGGAGAAATAAGGTCGTCCTGGAACGAGTCGGACAGGGCAGAGGTCTCGTCCGATATCACTCCCGGCAGGAGTCGGATTACCGCATCGCAGAATACCGCGGCAGCCAGCTCCCCACCCGACAGCACGTAGTTGCCGATGGAGATCTCCCGCGTGATGAAGGCTTCCCGCACCCGCTCGTCCACCCCCTTGTAATGCCCGCAGAGCAGCACGAGGTTCTTTTTCGTGGAATAGTGATTGGCCATCTTCTGGTCCAGCAGGTCCCCGTCCGGGCTCATGTAGATCACCTCGTCATATTTCCTTTTCTTCTTCAGGTCGTTCAGGCAGTTCGCGATCGGCTCGATCATCATCACCATGCCGGCACCCCCGCCATAGGCGTAGTCGTCCAGGCTCCGGTGCTTGCCTATCCCGTACGCGCGCAGATCGATGAAGTTGACCTTAACGAGCTTCTTCTGGATGGCGCGCTTCATAATGGAATGGCCGAAAGGGCTTTCCAGGAGCTGCGGGAACATGGTTATGATGTCGATTCGGGTCATAATTACCTGGGTTCGCGTTTCATGAACCAGAGCGTGATGTTCCGCTGCTCCACGAACCATTCGTGGTACACTTTGAAACCGTAGCGCTCGTAGATCTTTTTGTTTTGCAGGATCGTTGTCTCCAGGTAGATCGGCAGGTTCCGTTTTACCGATTCGGAAATGATCTCGTTCTTGAGCTCCAGGCCGGAGCCGGCACCTCCTTTGTTGCCCCGCTCGGCCGGCATCACCCCGAAGAACCAGAAGTAAAGGTAATTGCCATCGGCAGGGCGTATGGAGCGGATGTGCTTCTCCCGCTTCATGATCTGTAGCGCGTGCGAAAGTCCCACGCAGTTCAGTGCCAGCTTCAGCTTGTTCCAGGCCTGGCGAAGGGAGGGCTTATTATCCGCAAAGCGGAAGAATACGGCAATGCCATTGCGGTCGGCAGAAAGAAAAATACCATTTATGCTCACGGCTGTTTCAAAAAGAAATTCGGCCAGGTGCCGCTTGCGGTTCTCGCGGCTGCCGCTGTTCTTGATGATCCAATCGATACCCGGGTTGTTGTCGAACGAGCTCACCATGATCTCGATCGCACGCTCTTTATCGGCTTTGCCCGCTAGCATGGAAGCAAATATAATACATCAGAACTTGACCAGTTCCTCGAAGATCTCCTTCACCGGCAGACCCATCACGTTGAAGTAGCTGCCTTCGATCTTCTCGATGCCGATGTAGCCGATCCATTCCTGGGCCCCATAGGCCCCGGCCTTGTCGTACGGCTCGAAGTTCTGGATGTAGAAGGCGATCTCCTCTTTTGCCAGCGGCTTGAAATATACATTGGTTGCGGAGTAAAATATTTTTTCCTTCTTCGTGCTCTTCAGGCAGACCCCGGTGAACACCGTATGCATGTTGCCCGACAGGATGCCGAGCATTTCCTCTGCCTCTTTTGCATCTGCGGGCTTGTTCAGCACGGTGTTGTTGATCCACACGATCGTGTCGGCCGTGATCAGCAGCTCGTTATCCTTGAGCGAGCGGGAAAAAGCACCGGCTTTTTTCCGACAGAGGTACAGCGCCACTTCGCTTCCTTTGAGCGCAGAAGGGAACGATTCGTCCACCTCTTTGGTGCGCACTTCAAAATCGAGCCCGAGCTCCTTCAGCAGGAACTGCCTCCTCGGGGATTTGGAGGCAAGAATGATCTTATAGTTCCGGGGCAGGAAATTTTTCATAGGGAGTAATAGTAGACCAGCCCGCTGTAGAATATTCCTGTGAGCATGATCACCTTGGTGAAGATCTGCGCGGGGCGGAAATGCTTCGGCTCTTTACCGCGGAGCACAACGGCCAGGAGTATAAGCAAGGGAAGCTGAACGGCACCACTGATATACCAGAACGAAACGCTGTCGTTGTTCGCAAGCATGATGCTCTGAATGTAACCAAGACAGGCCACGGTGACGATAATAAGGAAAGCCACTGCGAACTTGCTCCGGCCGATGCCCCATACGATCGGAAGGGTGGAGCATCCGTATTCCCGGTCGCCCTCCACATCTTCCATGTCTTTCAGGATCTCGCGGATGAGCGTAGTAAGAAATGCAAAGAAGGAGAAGGCCAGGATCATTTTGAAAACGAACAGGAAATCCACCTCGAACTGCTCCACCAGCACGCGGTACTTGTTCACCAGCAGGGGTATCTCGTAGAGGCCCACCGCCAGCGGAACCAGCGCTGTGAAGAAAGCGATCAACAGGTTACCCGCAAGGAACTTCTGCTTGAAGGTGGTGGAGTAATACCACAGCCCGCCTGCGCAGATGAACTGGACGATGGCCAGTTTCCAGTTGCCGATGTGAATGGCCACATACGCACCGAGGCCTACCGCGATAAAATTAATGACTACGTGCGCGCCCATTGCCACTCTTCGTTTTATCTCACGATCTACGATCTGCCTTTCGGGTTTATTCACCCGGTCTATTTTTATGTCAAAATAATCGTTGATCACATAGCCGGCTGCTGCGATCATTACGGTTGAAAGCACGAGCAGGAAAAAATCAAGGTTGCTGAGCTGCAGGCTCATGATGTGGGGATTGCGTATCTGGGAGGGATAATTCGTGTACAGCGTTTCGTTGGCGGCCTTCAGCACCGGCTGGATGATGCAGTAGCGCATGGCGTATTGCGTGAGCGCGATGATGAGCAGGTTAGGGAGCCGGATGAGGCGAAGGAATGCGAGCATCAGGACAAAGATAAGGGAAGGGTTGGAATGGTGGAAGAGTGGTAGGGTGGATGGTTGAATGGTTAGATGGCTGGATGATTGAGGGAGCCAGAAGAGCAGGTCATTTGCGGTAGGCTCGCGTAATGCTATCAGACAGCAGCAGGTAGATCTTCCGCATTTGCCGATCGGAGAGAAGTGCCAGGTGCGCGCTCATCGTTCGCCTGTCGTTGCGTTTGGCGGGGCCGGTTTGAGCAGCTTTCGGATCTTTCATCCCGCTCAAAGTGGTGGAGAGCATGAGCGGTCCGAACAGCTCGAAGGGAAGGCCGTGCTTTTCAAGCAGTTTTTTCCCGAGATAGTACAGGTGGTTCGGGAAGTTGTTGATCCATACGGCCGAGAGGTGCAATACGCGTCTTTGCTTCGAATTAGCCATGTGCACGATGGGGCTGAGCTGACGGGCAAGCTGCCTGAGTTTTTTTAATGCGGATGCATTACTGGCTTCGATCACCAGCGGGACCTGCCTGAAATCCACTTTGGTGCGCACCCGTATGGTCTGTACCTGCCAGATCACCCCGCACACCGGGAACTTTTTCCTCAATATCGAGATGCCGGTTGCACCGGAGGTATGGATCACGACCTTCCCGCTGAGCTTCGGCATTTTTTTCACCACTTCGGGAATGGCATCGTCCTTTACTGCGATGATGTAAATATCCGCATCCGCAGATACATTGCTTGCATCGCGTACGGCTTGCGCAGATAATTTTTTTGCGAGCGAGCCAGCGCGGTGCGGGCTGCACACCTGCGCGATCGTATGTCCATGGCTTTTTAGGGCCAGTCCCAACTGGGTGGCCACATTGCCGGAGCCGATAAAAACAATTTTACTCATTCGCTATCGTCAGTGCGAAGTACCAGATGGATTTTTGTTTTTAAGACATTTAACAAATGTAAGAAGAACTTATCTATTGTTCAGGGACAGAAGGTCGTTGTACGCCAGAAGATCCCACGCTTTAGTTGAGAAAAGGCTCAGCTGGTGCGGGGCTTTTTTTTGTTCCTGCACAGCTATTGAAAAACGGTTGTTATCGAAATCCGGGCCGGTGGGGCGGCTGCGGGAGTAATTTTGTTTTCCTTTTTTGATTGCCAACTTAAAAATCAACGCCATGAAAACAAATTACTTTTTTTGCACATTGCTCAGCATCGTCTGCATCTCGGCACCGGCCTTTTCACAGTCGCAGGGGCCCAACAATCCTTCGGCAGCTATTTCGCTCCCGGCACTGAATGGCAAGTCGTGGACGGCCCCGCAGAACGTGTTCACGAGCGATAACACCTTCAGCACAGCAGCCGCGCTCAGCGTATTCCCCACCTGCGCTTCGCAGAACTGCTGCTACACCACCGCGATGGTGGTGACCGGGTTCGGGTTCAACATCCCGCTGAATGCCACCATCAACGGGATCATAGTGGAGATCGAGCGCGCCTGCAGCAACCCCGGCATTGTGATCGATTCGGCTATCCGCATCCTGAAGAACGCGGTGCCCGTAGGCCCAAACAAAAGCAACCTGCTGGCATGGCCCCTCAACAAGGCCTATTCCATTTACGGCAGTGCTTCCGATGTATGGCTCACCTCGTGGCTGTCGGCCGACATTAATAATGTCAACTTCGGGGTGTACATTTCGGCCCGTAACACTTCCAACACGCAGCTGCCCACCGCCATGATCGACCATGTGCGCATCACGGTGTTCTTCACCATTTCATCGGTGCAGTATTCAGCCTCTTCCGCATCAGGCAACCTGTTCACGGCCTATACACCGGGCACCGGTGCGATTGAAGTGAGCTACCAGCTGGGTGGTATGAACAAAGGAAAGCTTATGCTCACGAACCTGTTGGGGAAAACGGTCTTTGCAAAAGAGCTGGGCGCTCCCGAGGGGAAAGAAGACGTGCAGACCGCGGGAATGCTTCCAGGAATCTATTTCATGCAGCTCTCTACTTCCGAAAGGTCGCAAACCCGGAAGATACTGATCCAATAAATGTATAACGCATGAAAAATAAGAAGCCCCTGGCGATGAACGTCAGGGGCTTCTTATTGCCAATAACGAATACGCTGCTTTATCGTGAAGACGTCAATCCGGTCACAGGATTTACATATTGTTCAGACATGAGGCAAAGCCTCGCGTCTACTGCGGGATGATCCTGCTCAAGCGGTCTTTTTTGATCCTCCTCCTTATCGCCATGATGGTGCCGGTGATCATTACAATGCATCCCAGCCAGAGGATATTGATCCCCGGGAATACCACAGCTTTCATGACGATGAAGTCGCGCACCATTGATTTTTTTTCGGAAACAGACAGGTCGATCTTTTTGGTTTCCGGATCGATTTTCCAGAAAGCGAATTTCAATCCCAGCTCCGGAACACTATCCTCCACCGCGTTGGGCACCCGGTTGCGCAGGTAGTAGACAGGAGCGGCCATTTTCCTGTTCAGGTAAAAATCGAATATCAAAAGATTAGCACGGGCGGCCAGCTCAGCATCCTCGATGTGCAGCAATTTTCTGTTCACATTGGTATCCACCGACTGCAGCACCACCATCCCGTTGTGCAGCGAAATGGTATCGCCTATCCCGATCGTGAAGCTTTGCGGTTTGCTCCAGGCAGCCTTCTCGTTATCATCAATATCGGCATACGTTACATGCGTGTAGATATCTTTCGACAGGAAATGGCGCGTATCCGGCTCGAACACGTTGCCCATGGTCTTGTTCAGCTGGATGAAAGGATGCAGGGTGAACTGGGGGACCAGGCTTCCATCTGCATTCTTTTTCAAATATTCTACGTTGTAATGAATGTTGATCCCTTCTTTCTCTCTTCCCGTAAAGGTCACGTAGTACTCTCCCATCTTCACCGTGTCCTTCTTTTGCAGCAGCACGTTCTCCCGATTGTCCAGGCTCTTGTCCAGCACCGATACATCGCCCTTTGCGTTCTGCGAGATCTTTTCGGAGCGGGAGGTGGAGATCAAAGCTCCAAGCAGGATCATGCCGAACCCGATATGCGCCACCGAAGCCCCGGCCCGGTCGAACTTTCCTTTAAGCGCGCCCAGGAAGTATCCGAAGTTGCCTACGATGGCAAACGATGCGGAGAAGAGCAGTGCCGAATAGAAAATATTACCGGGTATCCATCCGAACACAATGGATGTGAATACCGCAATGGCCAGCGAGATCGCGAATGGAATGGCGATACGGTTCAGGAAATTTTTCTTTTCTGTCTTTTTATAGTTCAGGTATTGAACGAAGGCAACCAGGCAAAGGATGATGACAGCGAAAGGGATCTGCCACTGGTGATAATGTTCGAACGCCTTTCCTTGCGGAGGCGGGGCCATCCTGGTGCCGAATATTTTGTTGATGACAGGAATGGATGTGGTGAATATCACCTGGAAAGAGGAGATGAGCAGCACCAGTGCTCCCAGGAACATCCAGAATTCGCGGCTCCAGATGCTGTCCTCGTTTCCGCTCTTGGGAAAATGCTTGTAATGCACAATAAGCAGCACAGCGCCCAGCACCGCGAACGACAGCAGGTAAATGAGCAGCTGCCCGCTCATGCCGAGATCGGTGAAGGCGTGCACGGAGGTGTCGCCCAGGATCCCGCTCCGGGTGAGAAATGTGGAGTAGAGCACCAGCACGAACGAAAGGATCATCAGGAAGAAGGTTGCCCCCAGCGAAGTTCCCTTGTTCTTGTTGATGAGCATGACGTGCGCTCCTCCCACGAACGTAAGCCAGGGCACCAGCGAAGCATTCTCCACGGGGTCCCAGGCCCAGAAGCCCCCGAAGCTCAGCGCTTCGTAGGCCCAGGCTCCTCCCATGAGGATGCCGGTGCCGAGGATCATCACCCCGAAGAATGTCCACGTGAGCGCGGGCTTCTGCCATTCGGTATAACGTTTTTGCCAGAGGCCCGCGAGGGCGTAGGCGAACGGCACAACGGTGGAAGCGAAGCCGAGGAAGAGGGTGGGAGGGTGAATGGTCATCCAGTAGTTTTGCAGCAGGGGATTCAGTCCGCGCCCGTCAGCAAAGGCCGGGAACTTAGTAAGGTAATCGGGAAACTTTGTCCAAGGCAGACCGATGTTGTCCGGCATCTGGCGCATGAGAAGGAAAGGCGAACTGCCGATCTTGTAATCGAACACGTAAACGCCCAGCAGCATGGAGGCGAGAAAGATCTGCACCAGCGCGATCACGCTCATCACGGGCGCTTCCCAGTCTTTGGACGTGCGCATCAGGACGGTTCCCAGCACTGCATGCCAGAACATCCAGAGTAAAAAACTTCCTTCCTGTCCTTCCCAGATGGCGGCCAGGACATATTTGGAAGACATGCTGGAATTGGTATGCTGCCACACGTATTGGTATTCGAAATATTTGGCGAACATCATTGTGAGGATCATCGCGAAGATGCCGATGACGGACAGCGTGTGGATGCGGAAGGAAACGCGCGCGATCCGTTTCCATGAATCTTTTTCGGGAGCTTCCTTTACGGAGAGAAAATAGCTGAGCGAGGACAGGATGGCGGAAACAAAGGCGAGGATTACAAAAACATTCCCGGCCCTGCCGGCCCAAAGATGCTCGCCCGTATAGCTTATTTCCATCGGGGAGCGAAGTTACACAATAGTCAGCAGCAGGTTAGGAAACTTGGTATGGCGAGGGTAGTATGACCACTCACCCTCCGGGGACTCCCCCTTTCCAGGGAGAAAGCAAAATCCTCTTAAGCAGGAATTAAAGCTCACCTCTTTCAAAGGAGGGGAGGGTGGATATATTAATTCCCGGTCTTCGCCTGGGCGTTGTTGTACTTGGACGGACACTTCATGAGAATGTCGCTGGCGCGAAAGTCATTTCCCTCGCATTTGCCCACTACTACGATCTGCTCGCTTTTATCGAAGTCCTGCGGCTTGGCCTTTTCCAGGATCACCCTGCGCTCGGTTCCCTTGCTGTCTGTCATGAAAAAGGTGAACTTGTTTGGGTCGGCCTGCGGGTTGTAGATCATTTCTTTGTCGCGGTTCAGTTTGCCCACCACGTGAAACTCGCCTTTGGGCCTGAGCGCGGCCTCGCTGAATGTGGCATAGGTGCTTGCATCGGACAACGAAGTGAGGATGGCCCCGATGCAGGCGGCTATAAGGATGATCAGGAGTATGTGTATTCGCTTCATTTCTTTTCGTGTCTTTCGCGTTCCATACGGGTCAGCTTCCTGTCGATGGAGAACAGGTACATGATAATTCCCAGTAAAATTACGCACAAAACGGTTACCACCACGTAGATCTTGCCGTTGGAACGCATTTCGTCCGCCATTTCTACCTGCTGAGCATACGAAAATGTCGAAAATAACAAAGTGAGTGCAAATAATAGCATTCTCTTTCCAAGAGTTGGAAGACTGGAAGGCTGGAATGTTGGAAGGTTGGCTTTTTCATTCTTCCATTCTTCCATTCTTCCATTCTTCCTTTTGCTGATAGCAGAAAAAATTATTTGCCAGATATTATTCATTTTGAAATTTTAAAAGTTTCATTCTTATTTTCAGGGTCATGATCCATACCCCCAGCAGGGTCCACGCGATCACAGCCGGGTAGAACACCAGGCGCATGTGATTGTCGAGGTCATAAGAGCTGAACCCGGGATTACCCCCGTTGCCGGGATGCAGTGATTTGGTCATGCGCGGCAGGATGAGCAGGAACACGATCATTTGCACGTAGGCAAATATGTTGTAAACAGCGGCCACCTTGGCGCGCTTCTGCTCCTCATCGATCGAATTCCTTAAGATAAGATAGGCGGCATACACCAGCATGCAGATGGCGGCCCCGTTCAGCTTCACATCGTTCACCCACCACCCGCGGATATCGAAAAGCGGCCACTCGCTCCAGGTGAACTTGGCCCAGATGCTGCCGGTAACGAGCCCCAGCGCACCGAAGAGCACGGCCACCTTGGCGGCTTCGGAGGCCAGCACATCGTGCTTCATGTTAAATCCCCGGAGGTAGTTGATGCTGCCCGCCAGCGAAACCGTCATCAGGATCAGCATGGCGAACCACATGCACACGTGAAAATACTGGTTACGAATGGTCTCGTGCAGGATGGCCAGGTGCGGCACATCCATTAAAAACCCCGCAATGACGGTGTAGAACAGCAGCGACACACAGAGTATTTTCCACCAAGCACCGTTAGCCGAAAAATTTGTTATAAGGAATTTTACAGGATGTTCAACGTGTACTTTATCTGAAGCTTTTATTGGGCCTGTTTCCATTCGTATTTCGTAGATTCAATCCCGCCAAAGGTACGGAAATAACAAAAAGGCCAGTGCGGCCACAATGATATCGAGCGAGAAAAGTGAAATGAGATACTTCCCGCTTTCCGAAAAAGCAATGCCGTCAATGGCGTCCTTGGAAACTTTGATGAGCAGCATCAGCATGGGCATGAGGATGGGGAAGCTCAGGATGGCCATCAGCGTAAAATTATTGCCGCTCTTGGATGCGATGGCCGAAACCAATGTGAGCACCGTGGAGAAGCCGATGCTCCCGAGCAGCAGCGTGCTCATAAAAAGCACCTGGTTGTCAACAGGGTTGGTGATGAACAGCGAATAGAATCCAAAACAGATGATCGAAAGGACGATCATCATCAGCATGTTATAGATGATCTTGGAAATAATGATGGCCTGTGGAGATGCGATCGTATAGTAGTACAGCAGGCTTCCCTTGCTTTCCTGCAGGAAGCTTTTGGCCACCGCGTTCACGGCAGCGAACAGCATGATGATCCAGAAGAGCGCGTTCCAGGTGGGAATGTCGATGATGCTCTTAAAGGAAAGGTAGCAGATGAACACCGTGGAGATCACATAGAGCAGGATGCCTCCGAAAGCGTATTTCTGTCTCCATTCCAGTAATATCTCTTTGGCAATAAGATGCCGGACCTCGGTGAGCATGGGCAAAGATAAGTAAATGGTGAGTGGTAAGTGGTCGGCTTTTCATCAGAATTGTATAACTTTGAGATTCAAAATCGTTTTGTCATGAAAATAAAAATCCTTCTCCTCATGGGCCTTCTAACCTTGTTCGGCTTCGCGGAAGCGCAAAAAAAGAACTTCTTCGATTTTACGGTGAAAGACATCAACGGCAAGGATGTGCCGCTGAAACAGTACAAAGGAAAAAGGATCCTGGTTGTGAACGTGGCCTCCGAATGCGGTTACACGCCCCAGTATTCCGATCTGCAAAAGCTTTGGGATACTTATAAGGACAGCAGCTTCGCGCTCCTCGGTTTTCCGTGCAACGACTTTGGCGGCCAGGAGCCGGGCACTGCGGATGAGATCAAATCGTTCTGTAAGAAAAATTACGGTGTTACTTTCCCCATCATGGCAAAGGTCGTTGTAAAAGGTGACAATCCAGATCCTGTTTACAAGTGGCTCCAGCGCAGGGCCGAGAATGGAGTGCAGGATAACGATGTGAAGTGGAATTTCAACAAGTTCATGGTAACCGAAGATGGCGATTGGGCGGGCTACGTGCCTTCGAAAGTGCTGCCGATGGATAAGGTGATCACCGATTTCATCATGCACCGTTGACGGTTTGATCTCTTATTTAAATGAATCGGAAATTAAAGGGCAAAAATTTAAAAACAGAGCCCCCTAACTGAAGACCGAAAATTATGAAACTGCATATCTTAGCATTCGGTGCGCACCCCGATGATGTGGAGCTTGGCTGTGCAGGAACGCTGGTGAAGCACATTGCTTCCGGCAAAAAAATTGGCATTGCAGATCTTACGCAGGGCGAGCTGGGCACGCGCGGTACCGTTGAGGGCAGGAAAGCCGAGGCTGAGGCGGCAAGAAAGATCCTGGGTGCCGAAGTACGGATCAACCTGAAGCTGGCGGATGGGTTCTTTGAGAACGACCAGGCCAGCCGCATCGAGGTCATCAAGCGCATCCGCCAGTACCGTCCCGATATTGTGATCGCCAACTCTCCCGAGGATCGTCATCCCGACCACGGACGGGCTGCACAACTGGTGAGCGATGCCTGCTTCCTGTCGGGGCTGCCCAAGATCAAGACGCTGCAGAACGGTGAGCCGCAGGAGGCCTGGAGGCCGCGGGTTCTGTATCATTACATCCAGTACAATTACCATAAGCCCGACCTTCTGGCGGACATTACCGCTCATTGGGAAAAGAAAATGGAAAGCGTACGCGCGCACGCTTCGCAGTTCTACGATCCTAATTCGAAAGAGCCGGAAACCCTGATCTCTTCGAAAGATTTTTTTGATCACCTCCGCGCCCGGCACGAGCTCTTCGGAAAGGAGGCAGGTGTGAAGCTGGCCGAGGGATTCTTGTTCGGTACCCTCAATAAAGAATTGAAGCTGCTCTGATCCCGTTTACCTCTCCCTGGAAATAAAAAACCCCCGGCAGGATCGCCAGGGGTTTTTAGTTAAGTACTCAGCTTATTACTGCTGAACAACGAAACGCTTGGTGGCGGTGCGGCCATCGGCATGCACGGTGTAGAAGTAAACACCGGATACAAGCTTGCTTGCATCGATATGCATGGTGTGGATGCCATCCGACATAGTTCCGTAGTTCATCGACATCATTTTCTGCCCCATGGTGTTGAACACATCCACGCTCACTTTTGCCGGCTTGGCAAGGGTGAGGCCGTAAGTGGTTGTGCTGTTGCAGGGGTTCGGGTAGTTCTGGCTTACGAGCATGCCGCCATTAGCAGCAAGCTCATCAACACCCGTCAGGTTCACGCAGTTGCCTGTGGCGGTGAACTGGGTATTGTTGAAGCAGGCGCCTTTAACGTAAACGAGCTGAACACCCACGCCCGTTTGCGTAGGATCGCTGTTCGAAAACTGGGAGTACTCGAACGGAATGATATACGTTCCAGAGCTGTCCTTTACATAGTAAGAAACCTCGGCCTGTACAACCGATGCGTCAGCAATAGTGTTTGCGGTGAAGTTCTTAGCAGTTGTCCATTTGTTGTTCTTTACATCATAACCAATGGACCACATGTTCGGGTCCTGGTTGCCTACGCCCAGGGTCGAATCGGTCTCGAACCAGCTGAAGAAGAGCTTGCTCATATTCCAATTGCAGGAAGCCTGCTGGCGGGAGTCCTCATCGATCTCAGGGTTGTTCGCATCGTTCGGGATGCCGAATACGCCACGGAAGGTCTCTGGCTTGCGGAGCAGGCAGGCGTTCCAGTTGGTGCCTCCGTCCGGAGTCCATACGTCAAAAATTCCCCAGTGGCCGTAAGCGGTGGTGATGCTGAAGCCCTGGCTTCCCAGTTCTCCGATAGCAATCACCACGTGAAGGTTCTTCATGGTATCAACAACGCAGTCCATTTGGAAGCCGGTGGTGTAGGGCAGGCCGCTGTTGGTAAGCAATCCGTCAACCCCGTTGAGCGGTACGTCCATCGGACCGGTCCAGGTGGTGCCACCGTTGGTGGTTTTGTACACCACGATGTAGTTCGAAGAATCCTGGTTGATCGTAAAGTTGGTCCTGCCCAGCATTGCGAGATACCCGGTGAGGTTATCTGCAGCGAAGGCAATGGATGTAGATTGTAAGAGCGGGCGGCCTTGATTGTCCGGGGCCATCGGCACATAGTTATACGAGTCGGTGTACACCATATCCCTTGTAATGGGGTTATAAACACCTTTCCCGATCCAGATGCTGTCTGTGTATACGGCCGGGGGATAAGCAGTGGTTCCGTCCCATTCGCCATCGCTAATATAAACGGTGCCGTTCTGCGACATCGTTCCGCCATCGGGGATCAGGAAGCGGGTCTTGACATCTTCCGCCTGGGTGAATGACAACGTGTTGAATTGTCCTCTTCCATGCACGTGGCCGCCCCATCCGGTTCCGGACGAAACAGCATTCACGCTGGTAAGAGAAGGACCGTAGTAAGACACGAATGCGGAATCGAAAATGTTGTTCACGTTGGTTGCCGGGTTCAGGATCATGGCCTGCGGATAGCGCGCGTTGGCGTAAACAGGAGCGTTGGTTCCGTTCGAAGAGTAGAGCGGGCCCACGTTGCTCATCCAGGTCCATCCACCGTTGGAGCTTACATCATAGCGATACCACCCGGAGGTAAGGTCACCGGTGATGGAGGTGCGTGTGCGGTGCACCATAGTGGTGGCATTCAGTTTCGGATCATACCACAGCTGGGTCTTGGCGCCAAAGCCGGTGCCGAAAGCGTTTTGCTCCTGGCCGATGCGGGCTGTGTCGATCGTGCACGAAGCCTGCGTGTTCACGTTGACATGCTTCCGCGCCTGAGGTTGAATATAAGGAGCGTTGTTCTGAAGATTGATGTCATTGAACATCAGGGAGCGGTTGGGTTTTGTCGCAAAATGAGAATTGTTGGAATTCTGATTTTGTGCAGAAACAGATAAACCCGCCAAAACTGTGATACAGAAAAGTAATCCTTTTTTCATTGTTTTGTTTTTTGGTTAGACTTTAGAACTTTTTTAATGGGATGCAAATATAGGGCATGGGTCTTATATCTCCAAACTATTTTTTCAAGTGTTTTTAACGGTAAATTATAGTCTGACAGAAGCAATTTTACAGGCTTCTTGCGCGAATGGTGATCTCGAATGAATCTTCGGGAACGGGCAGTATGCGATGTGGATAAACAGGAGCTTTTTCGAATGCTTTGCAGTATACCGCGCACCAGCTCGGGAACAGGCCGCGGAGCCATTTTCTTGTGCCGGGCGGTGCGCCATCGAGGATGCCGGCAAGCACTTCCTGGCGGATGCTTCCCGATGGGAAAACATAATCGTGCCACACGATCACCGAATCTTCACCGGCCAGGCACCCGAAAGCATTCGCGGTGTCCTTTTTCACGCTTTCGTAATGGTGATCGCCATCCACGAACACGAGGTCGAACCTGCCGAGCGAAGAGAGGTCCATGTCAAGCGAATTGCCGCGGATATGCCTGATGTTAGGCAGGCTGTGCGAAAAAAAGCCGATCTGCTCCGCGTATTCCTTATTCTTCCCGATCGCGGATAGTTCCGCGTCAGAGAGATTGATCGTGACGTTATCCGCTGCGATCTCGGCTACGTTGGCCACGCTCTCCCCGCGCCAGGTGCCGATCTCGAGGAACCGGCAGTTCGCTTTTTTCCGCGCGAGCATTTTCAGGAGCGCCAGGTCGAGCAGGGAAGAGGTGCCGTCCAGAAAGCTGTAGGGAGAAACGGTTTCGGAAAAGTTCGGGAACACATCGGTTATGCGGCAGTCGGGCAATCCTTTTGAAAAGCCGGGATGCGCCTTGGCGATGCGCTTCTTTGCATCCGCTTCCGGGTTCAGCACCTTCAGCAGCTGCTTCGGGTCCGAGCCGATAGTTCCAATGATCTTAAACAGCTTACCGAGCCTTCTCATTGCGTATCACGCGGGTTTGTATGTCATCTTCCCAGTACAGCCGGGTGAATGCGCCCGGGCTGCTGCGGATGATCTTGCGCAGCAAGTTCGAAAAAAATACGACAACCGGATTTTTGGAATGCATGGACCCGTGGCCGCTGCGCTCTTCGTTCAGGTAATACAGGCGGTACAGGAAGCCGGAGAATGGCCTGAACTTTTTCTTTTCGCGAAACACCAGGCGGGCCCCTTCACGCTTCACCACCCATTTGTGGAATTTTTCGTTCAGGAAGAATTCATCCAGCGCACCGGGTGTTTCGATGTAGCCGCGCTTTCCCACCCGGCAAAGCTCCGCGCAAAGCCTCTGCGGATCATCCACGTGTTCGGCAATGTGCGAGGCGATCACGAAGTCGAACTGCTTGTCGGCAAACGGCATGCTGAGCGCATCGCCTACCACCATCTGTTTTTCGTTTGGCACAAGCGCTTTTTTCCCCGAACGGTGAACGGTCTCGTTCAGCTCGTTGTCCAGCAGCACATCGGCCCGCTTGTTCGGGCGGTGCCCGCTGCCCACATCCAGCACCAGCCAGTCGGGGTGCAGGTGGGCCTTTTCGCCCGAGAGACCGATCTCGAACTGCGTGGCGCATACCTTATAGATCTCGTACAGCATCTGGCCCACGGCCTGTTCCGAGAATCTTTCCTTCACGCTTTCGCGAAGCTTTTGCGGATTGTAGCTGTGGTGGTTATCCAGCATGTACAGCATAGCCAGCTCCAGCTCTTTCTCCGAATTCTTTTTGATGAGGATGCCCGTATCGGGTGTGATGATGTACTCGGGCCCTCCACAGATGGTGGCGATCACCGGCTTGCCGCAGCCCAGCGCTTCGGCTGTGATCACCGAGAAGGTCTCCCAGTTGCTGTTCACCACCACGAAATCGATCTGCTCCAGGAAATCGAGCACGTACTTGTTCGGCTGCATCCCGTGAAAGAAAACGACCGTGTCGAGCAGCTGCAGGCCGGCTGCCAGTTCCTTCAGCTTCGTCTCATCCTCACCGCCACCGATGATGTGGAACTCGAAGTTGTGCTTGATGGACGAGATCATTTTCACGGCCCTGATCGTTGCGCTGATGTTCTTCTTCTCATCCACCAGGTCGGCAACGGTAAGCACGATCTTTTTGGCATTGCTGCGCGCAGGCGGCAGCTCTTTGGGCACATCCACAATATTAGGAACAACAAAAAAATGATTTCGGAAGCCGCATTTTTCCATGGAATCCTGCAGCCCCTTTGAAACAGTGATCACCGCCTCGGCTTCGCTGCATACTTTTTTCATCCGCGATTTTTCCGGTGCCGGCAGCTCGCTGAACTTCCCCGAAGCGTAGCCTGTCCAATGCTCGGTAACGATGAACGGGATCTTCTTCCGCGTCTTCAGCAGCATCGCCATCTGCCCGTGGCCGGGAAGCACGTTCAGGTTCACCAGGTCGGGCCGGCCGTATTTATTACGGACCCTGTTCAGGCCTTTGCGGTAGGCAGAGAAGTAACGGATGACATTCGTGAAAAGGAAAGATGACCTGCGGTAGTAAACTTTCACCTCGAAAAAGCCATGCTCTTCCGTTATTTCGCATACATATTTCTTCTCAAGTGCGCGGTGGGAAGCTACGTAAAGCAGCGAAACATCACAGGACGCGGCAGCGGCTTTTGCATGCTTGCGCACATACACGCCTATCTGCGGATCGTTCCGGTTGGGATACCACTTGGTGAGAAAGAGTATGTGAAAGCGCGTGTGCGCCCGTTTGAATTCCATTCAGGAAAGCTTTTTCGACCTCAAACGTATGGAATTTCCGACTACGATGACATCGGAAAATGCCATGGCCAGCGCACCGATCATCGGGCTCAGCAGTCCTGCTGCCGCTATGGGAATGGCGATCACGTTGTAGAAAAACGCCCAGAAGAGATTTTGTTTTACGGTGATCAGCGTGTGGCGGCTGATGCGGTAAGCCGTTTCGAGCTGCGACAGGTCCTTTTCCTTCAGCAGGATGATCTGTGCCGATTGGATGGCTACCTGCGTGGCATTGCTGATGGAAACGCCTACGCTGGCCTTGGCCAGTGCAGGCGCATCGTTGATGCCATCGCCCACCATGGCCGTGGCGTGTTCTTTTACCAAATTGTCTATCAGCTGCAGCTTTTCGGCCGGGTGCTGCTCCGCAAAAACCTTTTCGATGCCTGTTTGAACGGCAACCTCTTCGCATTTTTTCTTCGAGTCACCGCTCAGCAGCACAGAGGTTATGTTCTCCTGTTTCAGGAAATCAACGGCCTCCCTGGCTCCCGGCTTTATGGAATCTTCGATGTCCACCGTGCCGATCAGCTGGTCGTTCTTCAGTACGTAAATGTTGTGCGAGCTGTCCATGTGCTGCTCCTGCGCGATGCGGAACGACCCTGCCCGCAATTTATTTCCCGAAGCATCGGTGGCGGAGATTCCGAGGCCTTTTTCCTCCTTTATGTCTGCCAGCTTCATCGCTCCCGCTTTTTGCTTCAGCTCGTTCACGACCGACCGTGCGATGGGGTGGGAGGAGTGCTGCTCGAGGCTGTACAGTATATCACCCAGCTCTTTTTCCGAGGTGCCATTTACTGCGCTGATATTTTTGATCCTGAAATCGCCCGTGGTCAACGTGCCGGTCTTGTCGAACACAACGGTCCTGACCCGGGCGAAAGCTTCCAGCGTGCGGCCTCCTTTAATAAGGATGCCCTGTTTGGCTGCCCTGCCGATACCCACCATCACGGCCGTGGGAGTGGCCAGCCCCATGGCGCACGGGCAGGATATGACCAGCACCGCAATGGCGCGCATCATGCATTCGTTAAAGGAAAAATGAAAAAAGAAATAAGTGATAAGAAAGGTTGCCAGCGCGATCACAAGCACAACCGGCACGAACACCGCGCTCACCTTGTCGCCCAGCTTCTGCAGCTCCGGCTTGGATTGCTGCGCGCGCTTCACCATGTCGATGATCTTCGAAAGAGCGGTTTCCCTTCCCACTTGCTCCGCTCTCATTTTAAAGCTGCCGCTTACCGCGATGGTGCCGCCCGTGACCTTGTCCTTTTCTTTTTTATCTACGGGGATCGCTTCGCCCGTAAGCATGGCCTCGTTAACGGAAGCGCTGCCGGATACGATCTCCCCGTCAACCGGCACCTTATCGCCCATGTTCACCAAAAGGATATCACCGGCTTTCACCTGCGCATACTCCACTTCGTGGATGTGCTCTTCGGAGCCGTGCATCATCACCTTCTTTGCTTTCACCTTCTGCAGCTTCGTCAGTTCACCGATGGCAGAGGTGGTAAGCTTAACCGAACGGTGCTCGATCACGTTGCCCAGCAGCACGAGGGTAAGGATCACAGCGGCTGTCTCGTAGAAAAGGTAGTTGTGCGCTTCGTGCGAGCCGTAGTGCTGGGTTGTGCCGATCACCGAATAGATGAATGCGGCTGATGCTCCCAGCATGATGAGCACGTCCATGTTGGGGCTTCCCGCTTTGACCGAACCCCATGCGCTCCGGCCGAAATGGACCAGGCCGATGCCGAACACGGGAACGCAGAGCAGGAGCTGCACGATGGGGTCGTTCAGGATGAAATCGTGCGGGAAGATCATGTGGGAGAAGAACAGGGGCACGGTGAACGCCAGCGACCACCAGAACTTCTTTTCGACATTCGATCCTTCGTGGTGGTGCTCGTGCCCTTCCTTTTTTTCGGAAGCTTTGTAGCCGATGCTGTGGATGCCCGAGATTATTTCCTGCAGCTTATGTTTATCGTGCAGCACGAAGCTGGCCTCGCCACTGGCAAAATCAACGTTTACGTTCTCCGCCCCGCTGCTTTCCAGCTTTTTGGTTATGGTCTGTGCGCAGTGGGAGCAGGTCATGCCCTCGATCTCGAGGTTTATTTCTTCGTGTGCGTGCTCGTGTCCCACGCTGCAAAGTTAGGCAATATGCATGCACAGCTTCCTGATCCCCGTCAGGTAATTTGCGGTTTCCGTTTTAGAATTATCTTTGCACCTCTTTTAAAACGGTGGCTGTAGTTCAGCTGGTTAGAACACCAGATTGTGGTTCTGGGGGTCGTGGGTTCAAATCCCATCAGCCACCCGGAAAAGATCAGGGGTCGGTAACGATCCCTGATCTTTTAGTTATAGGCAAACGATCAAGGCTGTATCACATCCAGCCGAACAATACCAGCGTTTTGTTTACTCTCCAGGCGAACAAGCCTGCAAGGCTGATCAGCACGAGGTTCGTAACGAAGCCAAACGGAACATAGACCTGCATGCCGAGGATGATAGTGGTGAGCACCAGGAAGAGACAAACTGTTGCCAGCCGTTTACGCAGTATCCGGTAAGGTTTTACCGAAGCGAGAAAATTATCGGGCACCGTGCTTTCGGGCTTGAGGTCCTTGAAAAATGAATCGATCTTCGGCTGAAGATAGAAATGCACGTAGGACAACAGCCCCATAAGCGTGAAGAGCAGGAGCGTCTTTGCGAGAATGAAATAATTCGAAAGTATGGCGCTCATCGTCCAATGGCCGGATGCGAGCAATAAGATACCCGAAACAAAAACAGATATCTGGAACACATAGCACCGGACCGCTCCATGGCGGATGATATTCTCCATGTACGTATCCGTTCCGTAAATGTACTTCCCTCCCAGCAGCGCCCGTTCGTTCACCACGATCAGGTTGAACAGCGGGATGGACATGAATACAAAGCTGATGATGTGGAAGAACTTGATGACCTGGTAAATATTCTCCATAGGATAGGGTTAAAAGGTTAGCACCCGGTCGGCTTCTTTCACCATCTCGTAGAGGTCATTCATCGTGGAAAGCGGGCAAAGTTCCGTGCCGTTGGAGTTCCGTATCTTGAAGCAGGTGCCGCATGCATAAATGGTCCCGTTGGCTGCAATAAATTTTTGCATTTGTTCTTTTATGTTGAACCGGTCATTGCTCACATTTTCTGCTTCAACGCCTTTCCCGATGAGAAAAACCTTCACCGATTCCTTTTTGTCAGTGCAAAAATTGGCGAACCGGAAAGCGTTCCACGATGTTTCCGGGTCATTGGAGGATATTACTACAGCTATGCGCATCGTTCAGTCAAGTGAATCCAGTACGGGAAAAATAGAATCGGACGAAAGGATGGATGAGTCCGCGCGGGAAGAGAAGCGGATCACCCCCTGTTTATCGATCAAAAAGCTTGATGGGATGGGCATTCCCTCTTCGTATTTGCTTTTATCTTCTTTGATATGCACCCCATATGTTGCAGCAGTGAGCTGGGTCTCATCTGCAAGCATGCGGAAAGGGAGGCCAAGTTTTTTTACGTAATCATAATGAGCGTCAAAAGGGTCGGGCCCTATGGAAAGGATCACCACGTTCTTCTGCTTCAGCTTCTCGCTTTCCTTTAAATAAGAGCGGAGCATCATCTGGCAGGCCGGACACCAAACGCCCCGGACAAAAAGAAGCAGGACGTGGTTGCTGTTTTTGAACCCGGACAAGGAAATAGTTTTCCCGTCCTGGTCACGGAGTTCGAAGTTCGGAGCAAGCGTCCCAGGCTTCAGATCGACAGCATCTGAAGAGGATTTTTTACCGAATACAGAAAAAAGTCCCATAGTTTTAGTTTTTTATAGCAAGAACAGAAATGCTTTTTACCCCGTACGTTTTTGTTGCACCCATAGCGGCCTTGCTGGTGAACCCAACGGCTTGCGCGGGGACTCCATCCAGCTCGTCTTTCGGATAGCCCAGCTCTTCGCAAAGCTTTCTGCCCAGTCGAAAATGAAAATTATGCTCCGGTGTTTCCGCAACTTCCTTGTAAACGTCTTTTACCTGCTCCTGGAGGTTCCGGATAAAGCCTGAGATCGTATGTTTTGTTTCCATAACAGGGTAAAGGTATTACTTCTCTCCATAGATCACAACAGAAGCAAAATCAAGCAGGGCTTTCCCATCCGGATTTTTCTGCTTCACCAGGTCGAATACTTCCTTTTTGATCGTTGCCTTGACGGATTCATCGCACTTGCTCATGGCTGCAACCACCGGTGCTGCCACTTCGTTCATGAAAGTCCAGAAGAAATCAATGCTGCCGTAATCCACCGTGCCCGCGATCTCTTTTTCGGAAATGTTCTTCAGCCCGGCCTGGCTGAACAGGTCGGCCATCAGGCCCGGTTTTGCACAGCGAAACATTCCGGGCGCACCGGCAGGGAGAGAAGGCAGCTGCATGTGCTTATTGATCGTGCCCATGATGGCAGTTGTCCACAAATTTTTTTCGGGGATGCTCCATACGGATGTGGCCATGCGTCCGCCTGGTTTCAGCACACGGACCATTTCATTCGCAGCCAGCAGCATATCGGGGAAGAACATGAACCCCATTCGGCAGCTGATGGCATTAAAATAATTATCGCTGAAAGGCATTTGCGAAACATCGCACGCCACCGTCTCAATATTCCGGATGCCGCGCCTGGCCGCATTTTCCTTTGCCACCTCAAGCATGCCCTCGGCCAGGTCGGTTACCAGTACTTTTCCTCCCGGTATCATTTGTGCGATGGTCAGTCCCGGCTCGCCCGTACCGGCTGCTACATCCAGTACGATCTCCTTGTCGAGGGGGCTGAGCATATGAATGATCTCATCGCCCATTGGCTTGAGGAATTCCATGGTGAACTCGTCCCATTTCTTCCAACCTGGCGAGAACTTATTCCAGGTTTCTTTTTGCTGCTCGCGTATTTGTTGAAGCTCTGGATTCACAGTGATGTTTTTTCTATCCAGTAAAGGCATGCAAAAATAAAAAACCCCGGTGAATTACCGGGGCTTCTTTGTTTCTACAGGTTCGTGATCTTCTTGTCCTTCGGGTATTTCACCGTAAAGCTCATCTTCACCTTCTGCGTTTCGGAAGCGGCTGCCTTTAAGTTCCAGGTGAGCTTGCCGGTGGTCTTGTCGTATTTCGCACCCGAAAGTTCCACGGCCTCCACTTCGATCTCTGCCAGGTTGGAGAGGGGCACCTGGTCTTCTACCGTGATCTCGATGTCGTTCTTCTTCTTGTTCCGCACTGCAATTTCATACGTGTAGGTCTCCTTGCGGTACAGCCCCACGATCTTTTTCTCGGTGAGCTCTTTTAACAATGTGCGCGTTACCACCACGTTCTTGTCGCGGCCCAGCGAAATGTCGAACGTGTCGGAGGTGCTGGCCGTGTTGATGGAGGATTTTCCCACGTAGGTTCCTTCAAAGTAAATGTTCGCTTCTCCCGAAAGGAGGTTGTACTGGTCCCACTTGGTGATCTGCGCCAGCAGGAAGGCATCCTTGTCGAGCTTGGGCGCGCTGTAGTAACGGTAATTGGCCGGCACGCTGTAGCTTTGAATGTCAACTGAATGATATTTGTTATCCGTCAATACGGTGTACGGAATGCTGATCTCGTATTCCATGTTGGTGGCGTTCTCATCCACGGTGGTATAGGCTGATGAGTAATCGGCCTGTGGTTCGGATGACCAATTATAAGTGAGTGCACTGGATTTGTTGGAGTCTGTGACGGTGGTCGGCATGTTCTGCTCGCTGATCGTACCGTACGCTTCTGCCTTGAGTTTCCTGCGGCCGTATGTTTTCTTGTAAACGGTGTTGTAAGTGAGCCACCATGGATTGAGCAGGGGCTTGGAACCGTTCTGTGTTGGATTTCCTGTTGACAGGGTCAGTTTCACGTTCTTCCAATCATCACCCGTGTTCTGGAAAACATTTGCGCGGTAGTTCAGCTGCACCGGGCTTTTGGTATCGGTGGCCCGGATGTCATAATAAGGAACCCAGCCCGCGCTCTGCACTGCATAGCTTACTTTCAGTTTTATGTTGCCGCCTGTTTTGGAAGACACGGCCACTACGATCTCGCCCGTGGTGCGGTTGCGCTTTGCATTGAGCTCAATGAGTTGCGCGTTCACTTTGCCGATCTGTTCGTTCAGTTTCTTTTCCTTCAGGCGCGTTTCCTGTTCCTTGGCCTTCAGGTCGGTGAGGCGCGTGCGCAGGATGTTGGCCACTTTCTCCAGCTCGGCCGAGCTAACGCCCACGTTGTTGCCGCCAATGCTCTTGTTCGCCAGCAGCATGCTTTCCTCATCCTCGTAAACGGCCCGCATGTTCTGCCAGTATGAAATTTTATTCTGAAGCGCCTCCAGCGAATCTTCGAGCGCGATGATCTCCCTGCTCTTGGGCTGCTGGTTCAGGTAGTTAAGCCGGGTGGAGACCTCGAGAATGGTAAAGTCACCTTCACCTTTGGCCTGGATGGTGTTGGCATCGATGCCCGATGCCAGGTTTTCGAACACTACGTTGCTGGCCCCGGCCGGTATGGATGCGTTTCCCACGCTGGTGATCTCTGCACCGCTCAGGAACACGGTGACCTCTTTTATTTCAGATTTTATTTTGATGTCGCCTTCGTTTGCAAAGGCGTTCAGGAAAAGACAGGCGAGGGATGCGGTAAGTAGTTGCTTCATGATGGTTTTTGTTGTTTCGGTTCAAAGATGGATAAAAAAAGCGGTTTCCATAAAGGATAGAGACAATTGTTCAGATCTTTGTACCCGCGCGGGTCACTTCGAGTGTCTTGGCGTTTCAGCCAGGACGTATCGAGAAGGAGGGAGGCTATCTATTGAACTTCTTTTTTGAAAGCACAGGCAATTTCTCATAGTGATCTTGAATAAGTGCCAACTTTTTAGCCTTGCTCCATTTTTTGATCCGCTTTTCAAAATCAAAAGCCTGCGGATTGGAAGTAAATAACTGGTAAAAAACGACCTTAACAGGCCTCCTGGAATAGGTATACGATTCCCTATGGATTCCTTGCTGGTGCTGCTCTAATCTTAACTCGAGATTATTTGTCACTCCTGTGTAATAAGTGCCATCGGAACATTCAAGAATATAAACGAACATAAATTTCATATTACAAATATAGCCAACACGTATGTTCTCGATACATCCAGACGGTTCCCGTCTGGACACTCGAACTGACCTCCGCGCGAATGCCTCACAAAAAAACGCCAGCCCGTAACAGGGCTGGCGTTCGATCGCTTTTAAATGAAAGGGGGAAAGGCAGATGCTACTGGTGATAATCCAACCCTCCTCCGAGCGTTACCGTGCCGAGAGAAGTGGTGGCCCCGGCCCTGACCGTTACATTCATAACCAAGTCAGGATACGGAGCCTTTGCATCGAATGTAACCTTGTAATCGCCCGCGGGTGCACGCAGCGTAAAGTTACCCGATGCATTGGCATACGTAGTGAACGTACCAGCGCTGCCTTCTGCAATGATGGCCGGCTGCGCCATGGAAGGAACAACTGTTCCCTGTATCGAGCCGTCAGCCGTGGTGATCACGTGTATCACCGGCTTGAGCTCATACTTGCCCGAACCCGCAGCTACAACCGATTGCGCGGCATCGAAGTCGAGCGAGACATTATACGTTTGCCCCGGCTGAATGTCGTAATGCACGTTCAGCTTCAGCCCCGATTCTGCACCGCTCGGCACGTTCAGCGGGAATGTGTTCCCGTTTATCTTCACCGAGTTGTTCGCACCCAATTTCAAACGCACCTGCGACACGTTGCCGCTGGGAATATCGCCCGCGGCAATAAGCGCATCGATGCCGTTCATTAACGTAAGCAGGTCATAAACACCTGCGTGTGTCGACAGATCCACCCATCCCGACTGATCGGAATGGACCGCTGCACCCTGCACATCCACATACACCGCTTCGTAGTCGCCTGGCGAATCGGTCATGCGCACGTTCATTGTGCCAGTTCCGGGATTGTCCTTTTTACATGCGCTTAGCGCGATGCAAAGACCTGTGGTAGGAATTAAAAACAACTTTGCTTTCATAGTTACCTCCTTTTGCATTGAAAAAACTGATTTAGCTTTTCCTCCTTTCATTTATAAAGCAAAGAACCTATTATTAAAGTTACTCAATTATGGAACGGGTATCAAGTAGAAATATTGCGATGGAAGGACTATTGAATAGTAAAGTTGCATTAAAAAATACAGCACTTCATTAAAGTTTCGACCAACGGGGAAAGATCGGGGCCTGTGCAGCCCGATCCTTCGGCAGATGGGCAATCTTCTGTAGAGGTTGAGCCGAAAGTGGGGATTTGTCTATCGCAGAAAGATTGTTTGTGTCATTTCAAAAAACAATAGCGCCAGCCCCGTGAGGGAACTGGCGCCTGTGCCGGATTGAAAAAGAGAAAGATCCAGCACTAACCCAATAGGTGTTATCGTTTACTAGTTATATTTTTTTCCAGTGAAAAGAACAATATTTTTCCCAAGTCGGCGGTCTCGCCTGCCTTCACCGTAATATTCTTTACCATTTTATCGCGGAACGGGCTGTGCGCATCAAAAGTCACGTTGTATACACCCGCCTGCGCGCGCAGCAGGAACTCACCGCTGGGGCTTGCATAGGTGGTGAATTCAGGAGAAGCGCCTGCAGCGTCATTAACGCCCTGCGCCATCACGGCCGGGCGCGCCTGCACCGGCATGATCAGTCCTTTAATAAAGCCTTCCGTCCGTGCATCGAACACGCGCAGCACAGGATCGAGGAAGAAAGTCCCGTTCTTTTCAATCACCGACTGTGCGGCATCAAGGTCGAGCAGGATGCTGTTGTTGCGCTGCATGCCTGCCTCGTAATTCGCATCCCCGATCACTTCCAGCGATTTCACCTGCAGGTCATTCATGAAAAGCAAGTGGTGGAGCACCCCATCGATCACCACATCGTTGCGCAGGCCGATGGTGAGCTTCACTTTGGCAATGATGCGCTCGTTCACGAGATTGCCGCTGGCAAGGTTCACGGCTATGCCGTTGTTCAGCTTCAGCACATCGTAAATATCCGCCTTCGTATCCAGGTCGATCCAGCCCGCCTTGTCGCCCATCACCGATACTTTCAGAACATCCAGGTGAAGCGCTTCGAACTCCCCGGGCGAATCGGTGAGGCTTACGCTGAGCTTCGGGTCATAAGAATTTTTATTACACCGGGTCACCAGCAGGAAACCGGTCATTGCGAGAAGGGCTGTAAAGAGTTTGAGTTTTTTCATGACTTCAGGCACTAGATCTTTATTACTTTTCACTATCACCCGGTGGGCATTACAAAATTACGAAGTGAAGGGGTGCTGTGTCAAGGGCGTTCACCGAGGGAGAAGGGGTATTGGTCATTTTTAGTTACCCGGCAAAAAGGATTGATGATTGATCAGATGAAAGGCCGTATTGAAGAAAATTCCTCGCTTCGTGCCGCGAAAAGGCGGCACTTCACTCGGAATGACAATATAAAGGGGTGTTAACGGTGGGCCCATCAGGGGACTTTCTTAAACTGATCGATCAGGAATGCGCGCCCTTTGTATTATGCCTTTACCTGTCATCCCGACCCCGCTTCACGGGGAAGGGCTCTCTTTTTCATCAAAACTTTTCAACATCCTTTCACTGCGATTCCCCATTTGATAACTTTGTTTCCTATTTTTTCCCATTCGTATATTCGTACAGATTCGTATTCGTAGATAATGAAATTCTCTCATCTCCACGTCCATACCCAATTCTCCCTGCTCGATGGGGCAGCGAACATATCCTCCTTATATAAGAAGGCCGCGGCCGATAACATGCCCGCCCTGGCCATTACCGACCACGGCAACATGTTCGGGGTGTTCAAGTTCGTGGCCGAGGCCAACAAGCACCTGAACCCCGATGGAATACCCAAAGTAAAACCCATCGTGGGCTGTGAGTTCTACGTGGTGGAGGACCGGCACAAGAAAACCTTTACGAAAGATGCCAAGGACGTGCGCTACCACCAGCTCATGCTGGCCAAGAACGAGGAAGGTTATAAAAATCTCGTCAAGCTCTGCTCGCTGGGCTACATCGAAGGCGTGTACGGCAAGTACCCGCGTATCGACAAGGAGCTGATCGAGCAGCACCACAGCGGGCTCATCGCCACTACGTGCTGCCTCGCGGCCGAAGTGCCGAGGACCATTTTGCGGAAAGGGGAGGAGGAAGGCGAAAAGGTGTTCAACTGGTGGCTGAACCTGTTTGGGGAGGACTACTACATCGAGCTGCAGCGCCACGGCATACCGGAGCAGAACAAGGTGAACGAGGTGCTGCTGCGCTTTGCCAAGAAGTACAACGTAAAGGCCATCTGCTCCAACGATTCGCATTACGTGAACGTGGAGGACTATAACGCGCACGATATCCTGCTCTGCATCAATACGGGCGAGAAGCAGAGCACGCCCTCCAACAAGGAGTTCACCGATGACGACAGCGTGAGCATGCGCGGCAAGCGCTTCGCGTTCTTCAACGACCAGTTCTACTTCAAGACCACGGCCGAGATGGAGAAGATCTTCAGCGATGTGCCCCTGGTGCTGGACAACACGAACCATATCGTAGATAAAATAAAGCCCCTGCGCCTGAAGCAGGACATCATGCTCCCGCACTTCAAGGTGCCCGAAGGGTTCGCCACGCAGGACGATTACCTGAAGCACCTCAGCTTCGAGGGCGCGAAGAAGCGCTACGGGGAAATACCGCCCGAGTTGGAGGAGCGGCTCAACTTCGAGCTCTTCACCATCAGGACCATGGGCTTTGCGGGCTACTTCCTCATCGTGGCCGACTTCATCAACCACGGGCGCGAGATCGGGGTACTCATCGGTCCCGGGCGCGGCAGTGCGGCCGGCTCGGCTGTGGCCTACTGCATCGGCATCACCAACATCGACCCCATCAAGTACAACCTCCTGTTCGAGCGGTTCCTGAACCCCGACCGCAAGAGCATGCCCGATATCGACACGGACTTTGATGACGAGGGCCGCCAGAAGGTGATCGACTACGTGGTGCAGCAGTACGGCAAGAACCAGGTGGCCCAGATCGTGACCTACGGCTCCATGGCCGCCAAGATGAGCATCAAGGACGTGGCCCGCGTGATGGACCTGCCCCTGCCGGACTCGCTCAACCTCACCAAGCTGGTTCCCGAGCGCCCCGGCATCGAGCTCGGCTTTATTTTGAAAGCGCCCCTTGACGGGGACAAGAGCTTAAAGAGCATCGGGCTGAACAACGATGAGGTCGAGGACATCAAGAAGCTCCGCGACCTGTACAAGGGTGATGACCTGCAGGCGCAGGTGCTGAAGGAGGCCGTGGTGCTGGAGGGCTCGGTGCGCGGCACGGGCATTCATGCCGCGGGCGTCATCATTGCGCCCAAGGATCTTACCGAAATTATTCCTGTTGCCACTTCAAAAGATACGGACCTGCTCATTACCCAGTATGATGGGAAGGTGATCGAGGATGCGGGTGTGATCAAGATGGACTTCCTCGGGCTCAAGACCCTTACCATCATCCGCGATGCGCTGCAATTGATAAAAGAAAATCACAATATCGCTATCGACATCGACACCATACCGCTGGACGACCCGAAGACCTTCGAGCTGTTCCAGAAGGGCGCCACGGTGGGCATATTCCAGTTCGAGGCGGAGCACGTGCCGCCCATCCTGCGCAACATGAAGCCCACCGCGTTCGAGGACCTGATCGCGCTGAACGCGCTCAACCGCCCGGGCCCGCTGGCGTACATTCCCAATTACATCAACCGCAAGCACGGACGCGAGAAGATCAACTACGACCTGCCCGTGATGGAGGAGATCCTGAAGGAGACCTACGGCATTACCGTGTACCAGGAGCAGGTGATGCTGCTTTCGCAGAAGCTGGCGGGCTTCAGCAAGGGCGATGCCGATGTGCTGCGCAAGGCCATGGGCAAGAAGCAGAAGGAGGTGCTGGACAAGATGAAGAGCAAGTTCATGGAGGGCGCCACGAAGAACGGCCACCCCATGCCCGCGCTCGAAAAGATATGGACCGACTGGGAAAAATTTGCCGAGTACGCCTTCAACAAAGCGCACTCCACCTGCTACGCTTTCGTGGCGTTCCAGACCGCCTACCTCAAGGCGCATTACCCCGCGGAGTTCATGGCCAGCGTGCTCACCCACCACTTGGGCAACATCGACAAGATCACCTTCTTCATGGAAGAATCGCGGAGGATGGGCATGCCCGTGCTGGGGCCGGACGTGAACGAATCGGAGTACCACTTTTCCGTGAACGAGAAAGGGGAGATCCGCTTCGGGCTGGGCGCCATCAAAGGAGTGGGGGAGGCGGCCGTGCGCACCATCATCGATGAGCGCAGGCAGTACGGGCGCTTTACGGACATCTTCGACCTGGTGAAGCGCGTGAACCTGCGGGCGGCCAACAAAAAAACATTCGAGAGCTTAACGTATGCGGGCGCGCTGGACTCGCTGGGCCTGCACCGCGGGCAATACTTATATAAGGACCGTGACGAGATCGTGTTCCTGGAGCGCCTGCTCAAGTTCGGGCAGCACAGCCAGACGATAAAAGTTTCTTCGCACGTATCCCTGTTCGGTGATGTGGAGGAGCTGCAGATACCCGTGCCGCCTATACCGGACTGCGAGCCCATGAGCAGGCTGGAGCTGCTGAAGCTGGAGCGCGAGGTGATCGGGTTCTACATAAGCGGCCACCCGCTGGACAGCTACAAGCTGGAGATCAAAAATTTTTGCAACACCACCCTTGCCGAGGTAAAGAACAACATGAAGAAGATGACGGGCCGCGAGCTGGCCTTTGCGGGCATGGTGCTTAGCGGGGACCACCGCATATCCAAAACGGGGAGGCCCTTCGGCATCTTCACCCTGGAGGATTACAGCGACCAGATGGAGCTGGCCCTGTTTGGCGAGGACTACGTGAAGAAGGATTACAAGAACTTTATGAACCCCGGCTACTTTTTATTTGTGAAGGGCCGCATACAGGAGCGCTACATGCGCCCCGATGAGCTGGAATTCAAAGTAACGCAGATCCAGCTCTTAACGGAGCTGCGCGACAAGCTGGCCAACTTCCTGCACATCACCATCCCGCTGGGCGAAGTAAAGGAGTATACCATTGCCCGCCTGCAAAAGGCATTTGAAGCCAGCCCCGGCAAGGTGCTGGTTAAGGTGGATGTGTTTGACGAGGAGGAGCAGTATAGTGTGAAATTATTCTCGCGGAAATATAAGGTTAGGATTACGGATGCGCTGGTGAGTGAGTTGGAGAGGATGGGGGTGAAGTTGAAGATAACACAATGAGAAACCTCCCAGAATATTATTACAATGCACCGGAGAAGACCTTTGAGCTTGCAAAGCTATTACGCAAAGATATGACTGCCACTGAAAAGCTGATGTGGCAGGTGCTGAGGAGAAATAGTTTAAAGGGGTATTATTTTCGCAGGCAGCATCCTATTGCATGGTACGTTGCCGACTTTTATTGCCACGATGCGAAACTTGTTGTAGAGTTGGATGGCGAGGTGCACGATTTTGAAGACATTAAACGGCACGATGCCGAACGGGATGAACTGATGCGGGGATTAGGAATAACAGTATTGCGATTTAAGAATGAGGATGTTCGGGGGAATGTGGATGAGGTGGTGAGGGAAATAGAGCGGCATTTACCGTGAGGGCCCCCTCCCTTGATCCCTCCCCCACGGGGGAGGGAAAAGCGCGCTTCTTTCCCCCTGCGGGGGAAAGACACAGATAGGGGGAGAAACACTGGATGTGTTTGATGAGGAGGAGCAGTATAATGCGAAGCTGTTCTCGCGGAAATATAAGGTGAGGATAACGGATACTTTGGTGAGTGAGTTGGAGAGGATAAATGGAGTAAGATTAAAAATTACACAATAAATTTATCATGGGATCCAATGCACTTTTAGTCAAATTTATACGAATAGTTAGAGCGAATAATTTATTCTAAAAAATCAAAAAGAGCATTGACTTGAATTTTTGATTTTTTGAAAAAATCTGATAGAAGTAGCTTTCTTAGTACGTTTCTTATTAATAGATATTCTTTGTCGCTAAAGTTAAAATAGTCCGTATCGAGTCCTGCCTCTATATAATGAAGGTGAATTTTGTTTCTTAGCTTTCTAAGCCGATTTAGTTGCTTATATATTTCATGGTCTTCGCCAAGCAATTTTTTAGCTTCCGTTTTCTTAAGCATTGAATCTAAAGACATGTCTTCCTCAATAGGCGAATCTAATTCTTTGTATATTATTGTTTCAATCTTTATCTTTTCACCGTTAATTGTTTTGGGATTCGAATCTATCTTAGAAAAAATTTCCCAAGATTTTGTTTTATGTAATCCTTTACTTTTGATAATATAATACAATAGTGATTCTATGATGCTTACGCCAGTTACGACATAGGTTTTGCAAAACTCTGTATAGATGGTTGCGTGAATTCTTTCTTTTAATGCCTTAGAGAGAAATTCTAAATATTGAAAATTGTAGGATATGTTTTTGATTAACGGGTATGAACGCTTAAAACGAGTTGAACTAACAATAAATTGGTCGAGAAAGTTGTGGTATTCACTTACACTTTTTACAGACCAAAATATCCTTTCATTTTTCATTCGGGAACTTTTAATGTAATGTTTTGAGAAATTTTAGTAATCTAAATTACAAAAAACCGCCTACTTCCACCGGCCTGTTAAAAACACCAGCCAGCCTAACGGTTAGTAGGACTCCTTTGGAGCAGGCAGGTAATTTTTTTAAATTTCAACCTTCTCCGTAAGTAATTCTTCGGACACGCCCCAGAAATATACATTTCTGAACCGAACAGGTACCTTTCCGAAGTGAACAGGACCTATTTGAAGTGAACAGGAGCCTTTTCAAACCGAATAGGTACCTGTATGAAACGAATAGGTGCCCGCTTGAAGTGAACAGGAGCCTGTTTGAAAGGAATAGTTACCTGTTTGAAATGAACAGGAACCTGTTTGAAGCGAATAGGAACCTGTTTGAAGCGAACACGTACTTTTTTGAACCGCGCAGGTACCTGTTTGAAACGGACAGCTACCTATTTGAAATGAACAGGAGCCTTTTAAAGCCATACAGGAACCTGTCTAATTCCCTAAAATATGTTATATCTTTGGTGTTCATCCCGCCCCAATGAAAAAAACTCTTTTTATTTTCCTGTTTGTTCTCTCCTTTGCCGGCCCGTGCTTTTCCCAGCCGCCCTACCAGCAGGCCATGGGCGGGCCGGGCGGTGAATGGCCCGAAGCCATCATCGAAACCTACGATGGCGGGCTGGTAAGCAGCGGCAACACCACCAGCTACGGTACGGGCACCGACATCTATGTGGTGAAGACCGACAGCGCAGGCGCTCTTCTCTGGACCCGCGTGATCGGGGGTGCAGGCTACGAATCCGCCTCGTTCGGCCTGCATCAAACGGCCGATTCGGGGATCATCTTAAGCGCGAACACCAATTCGTTCGGTGCTGGCGGGTATGATTTTTTATTGGTGAAGCTCAGTCGTACCGGAAATTTTTTATGGGCCAGGACGATCGGTGGCCCAGGCGATGAGTCGGCCACGGATGCCATCCTCACCTCTGACGGGGGCTATTGCATGACAGGCAACACCAAATCGTTCGGGGCGGGCGCGTCTGATGTGTACGTGGTGAAGCTGGACGCAGCCGGAAACCTGCAATGGACCCGCACCATCGGTGGGCCCGCCAACGATTACGCGATGACGATGGTGCAGACCAAGGACGGGGGCTATGCCATTGACGGGCACACGTACTCGTACGGGGCCGGGTTATCGGACGGCTATTATATCAAGCTCAATGCGGCAGGCGCGGTGCAGTGGACCAGGGTGATCGGTGGCGCGCAGGACGACAATCCCCGCCACATGATCGGCACGTTCGACAACGGGTTTGCCGTGAACGGCTGGACGTACTCCTACGGCTCGGGCATCAACGACCTGCATGTGATCAAGCTCGACTCCGCGGGAAACATTCAATGGAACAAGGTGATCGGTGGGCCCGGTATCGACTACGGGTGGGGCATCGTGCAGTGCCCCGACAGCGGGTACGCCATCTGCGGCTCCACCACCTCGTTCGGCACGGGCAACGATGCGTACGCACTGAAGCTGAGCAAGACGGGCCAGGTGCAGTGGAGCACCACCTTCGGGGTGGGGGCCATCTGCACGGACATCATCCGCACGCACAACAACAACTACGCGGTGATCGGGTATACGTTCAACTTTGGCGCGGGCAGCGCTGATTTTTACCAGGCCCTGCTGGATGCGAACGGATCCACCTGCATGGAAACCGGCAACGGGGCCATCGTGATGCAGGGGGCCAGCGTGGCCTCGGGAGGCGTAAGCGGCAGCGGGGGAGTGGTGAACACCTGGACGCCTTCGGTGACCAGCGGGGGAATACTTACTCCATTTTGCCCTGTGGTGGGAATGGAAGAATCCCGTTCCGAAAAAACTTTCTTTTATCCCAATCCCTCTTCCGGCATCTTCAGCGTGCGGAACGTAAGGGTTGGGGAAACGATCAGGATCTATAATGTAATGGGCCGGGAGATATTTTTCTCCGCACTCAAAGCTCCGGACCTCCAACTGGATCTCTCTGCGCAGCCGGCAGGAATATATTTTTACCGTATAGCTTCAGATCAGAAGATCATTGCTTCGGGTAAGCTGGTGGTGCGGTAGCGGGTTGAGCTCACTTTTTCTTCTTCAGCGCCTGGATCTTCTGGAGTTGTTCTACATCGGCCTTGTCTTGCGGGCGCCCTGTATTTATTTTAGCAAGAACAAGATGATTGAGATGAATAAATGGAATTTTCAATCCCTCAACATCTGCAATTACTTTCTTATCGGAAGCTTCCTGAAAAGAGACAAGACTTATATAGGTGAAAAAATCTACTTTCAGAGGAGGTTCCCAGATGCTTATAACAACCCGCTTTGTAAAATCAGAAGCTGTGATCTTATCCAACTGCTCTTTTTCAACCCTGGCTTTTGTTAAAGCGCCAACCAGTTTGATTTTGTTCTCGTTTCGGGCCTCACTCACACATCCACATCACCGGTTGTTCGTTTATACCCATGAAAAATCACGGAATATCACCAATGATAATGAAATCTCCCCCCCCCGTCCACGAGTAGTTTGATCAGTTGCTGGTGACGGTCAATAAATAAATTCATTCATTATAAGTTATCGTAACCCTATTGTTGGGTTTTTGCTTAAGCAGCATTTCACGGGTAACTCCATAAACGCGGAGAATGAGTTCTACCGTTTCGCGCAGACGCTCAATAGGATTTTGGTCTGCAGCATATTGCAGATCTGCCCGCTCTGCCTCTTCAAATGAATGATAAATACGAACCGTCCCCTTGCTGTACTTCGGTTTAGATTTCCTTGCCTTGGTAATTTTCTTTTTCGTTTTGTATTTTTTCTTCGACATCCTTGCAAAATTAGGCATTTAAGATCATTCTCCCTTCTTCCCCAGTTGAAACTTCAAATAAATGCCGCCCGTGAACACGTTATCGCGATACGGAAAATCGAGGTTGCCGAGGTTGTAGCTGCCGATATCCTGGAGCTGCAGGAAAATGAATTTATATCCTGCGCGTAAAGTAAGTGCGGGCTCAATAAAAATCTGGGAGCTGTTGGAAGAAAGATACGCCACCTGGTCGGTGTTGTTGAGCGTGAGCTTGCCGCTTATGCCGGAATAGCTTACACCGCACAGGCGGATCGAGCCGGCAATTTCGTAATACTTGTTGCGAAGGCCGATGTAAGGCTGCACGCTCCACCTCGAGAAAGAAGCATTTATTTTTTCGTCAGCCGCAATGGCAGGGTAGTGGTTCTCCATGCTGCCGAAACCGTATGCGGCTGTGGCTCCCCAGGTGAATTGTTCGTTCAGCGCCTGGTAATATCCTCCGCCAATCTCCAGCAGGTTCCCGGTGCCCCCGTTGCCGTTGCCGTCTTCTTTCGGTTTGGCCGAAGCATAGTTTGCGCAGCCGAGCACGTGGTTGCTGATGGCATAAGCGCCATGCAGTTCGGTTCCCCCACTGCCGGCAGAAAGCCCACCGGTAATTTCCTTCTTCGCGGAAAAAAGCGGCACGTTGGCGGAGTTGGGCGCGTAGTAGATGGGGCCGCAGGAAGCAAGCGCGATCGCTGGTGCGATCGCAGCAAGGAGCTTTTTCATGAGAACGGGTTTGGTCAGTAACAAATATAAGAAAGATGGAGGATTGGAAAAAGGCAGAGAGGATCAATACCCTTTTTTGAACGGGCTGAAAGTAACAGCCTTCTGGCCTTTTACATAGATCACATACGGTGTCTGCTCGCGCAGCGCCTTCAGCTCTTTCCGGTTTGCCGGTAAAGTGAAAAGGGCCGTGGGGCAGTCGGCCTGTGAGCGGAACAGGTTCAGGGCGGCCCTTCCCTTTTTGGAGCCGAAGAAATCGGCAAGGATCGGGTTATCGAGCTGGAATATTTTGTTCTTGTAAAAGGAAAAGCAACTATCGTACACCATTCCGATACTGATGACCTTGCTCTCAAAGGTCGTGTTGCCGGTTGAGAGTTCGCGGGGGTGGCCCACGTAGTACGCGAACGACCCGTAGTTCACGAAGGTGTGCGACCATCCGAAGGACCCGAAGTATTTCTGAACGGTATCCGTCTCGTCCACCAGGTCCAGGAAGTTGTAGGCCATCTCGGTGTTGCGCTTGCCGAACTTCTTGTACGAGCTTTTGTTTTCGCAGATGGATTCGAGCTGGTAATAGTTGTTGCCGAAATACCGCACGCAGGCCGCCTGGTTCTTCAGCAGCTCATCCCGGAACCGGTTGAACAGCCGGTTGTCCACGTACGACTGGGGCGCCCCGAGCGTGGTGAGCTTGTGCAGCGAATCGAGCACCGGTTGCATTTCCGGGGGCGGGGCCTTGTCGCTGGGCTTCAGGCACTCTACCATCTGCGCAAAGGCCCAGTCCTCCTCGAAGTCGATACCGATCACGTCTATTTTTTTGTCTGCAGGCTGGGCCTTGTTGTACCGGTACAGCTCCCGCCAAAAGCTTACGTACTCGTTATAACGGTAGTCCCACTGCTTCAGCACATAATCCTCGTTACCGGTCTCCAGGTATTTATTGAACTGGAACGCGATGGACATTCCCTGCTCGATCAGGAAATGGTTCACGCCTGCATTTTCGTGGAGGTACTTTAAGAGCTTGATGATGATGCGCGGGTTGCAGGCCGTTCCGTGCAGCTCACCGAGCAGGAACACGCGGTATTTTTTTAGCGTATCATCGGGAAAAGAGAGCCCGGACGCGGTGGAATCGGACAGGTTCAGGCAGGTCCGGGGCATCGGCCTGGAGGTTTGAGCCTTTGCAATTAAGGAAAAAGCAACAAGCAGGAGAAAGATCAGCTTCCGCATCGAACAAACTTATAAAAACTTTCCCGGAGGCTCGGTCACTTCCACCGGATGTCCATGCAGTAGAACGCTAGCGAGATCTTAAGCTCGGAAGGTAACTTGGCCAGCCGCTTGGTGCACGGCACATAGTACAGCCGCGTTTTGCCATTAGCGGGAATACCATTGATGGCCTCCTGTGCGATGATCTTTCCCGATGCATCGCGCACTACCAGCGAGGTGTAGTCCGGGCCGTTATGTTTGCAATCCTTACAGGTGTTCCTGATGGTAATGCTGAGCGCGCTCACCGTGTCGGGCGAGGTGATGAGCCCGATTTCATCAATGCCGAGCTCCACCTTTTGCACCTGCAGGTACTGGCAGCCCGATGTGGTGGTGCTGTCCTTCCACGAGCCGAGCTTTTGCTGTGAGTAGGTGAGCGAGGGGATGACAAAAAGCAAGAGGAGCATCTTTTTCATGAGGTAAACTTAAGAAAAGTTATCTTCACCACGCAGATCCGCCTCCCTCGTGCACGCTGGCCAATGCCAGCTTATCGAACTACTCAGCGTGACCACCGTTTGCTGCTTTCAAAAAATCAACTCACGGCCTATCCAGCCGTAGTGTTCCCTGCAGCACTTTTTGAGAGATATTGCTGTTGATATACTGCTCGGTCTGGCTTCCCTGGAGCGAGAGCGTAGTGCTTCCCTGCTGTGTGCCCGAGAAGGAGACCGCTTTCTGCGAAAGATTGCCGAAGATGTCTTCGTAGGCGTATGTGAGGGAGATCTTCTGGTCCTTCACGCTCCAGGTGAACGGGCTGCTGTAGGTGTCGGCACCGATGGTGAAGCTGTAGCTGCCCGAGCCTCCTTTATTAAAGGTGAATGTTCCGCAATAGGTTGAAGTGCCCATGGTAACGCTTTGGCCGGTGCTGTCCTGCACTACTTTGGTCCAGGTTACGCTGGTCACGTTCCATTTGCCATCGCTTTTGTACAGTGTGCGCTCGAGCTGCTTGTCCTTGGAGCAGCTTGACGCGGAAATGATGATGGCAGCAAGAAAAAGTAGTCGTATGGTTTTCATGGGCGGTTTTTTGAGGTGCCTTTACAACAAAAGCAATGCCAAGGTAGATATTTTTCATTCCTCTGACGTGCAGCGGGCGGAGGAAGTTACACGGTGCAATTCAAAATTTTTTGTTATATCTTTGGTAAAAAGTTTACTCCATGAAAAAACTCTACACCTCCCTCGTCCTCACATTCACCCTCACGCTCGCCTTCTCCCAGGGCACGTGGACGCAGAAAGCCAACCTCACCGGTGCAGGCCGCTGGGGTGCTGCGGGATTTTCCATTGGCACCAAAGGTTATGTGGGCACCGGCTTCACCGGGGTCTTCGCTAATGATCTTTGGGAATGGGATTCGGGGAATAATTCGTGGATGCAAAAAGCGAACTTTCCTTCTACAGGAAGAATTTATGCGACAGGGTTTTCAGTTGGTGCCAGGGGTTATATCGGGCTGGGCACCGATGGGTCGGGCAAGCAGGACATGTGGGAATACGATCCCATTGGTAATTCGTGGTCGCCAAAAGCAAACTTTCCCGGTGCAGCGCGGTGGCTCGCTTCGGCATTCTCCATCGGCACTAAAGGGTATGTGGGCACCGGGTTTGACGGTACGACCATGTACAATGATTTTTACGAGTTCGACCCGGTGGGCAACACGTGGACACCGAAAGCCAACTTTGGCGGAAGCGTTCGCTACTTCTGCACTTCATTTTCCATCGGGACTAAAGGATACATCGGCCTGGGTTATGACGGAGGTTACCCGCAGGATCTTTGGGAATGGGATTCCGGCAACAACACGTGGTCGGCTAAAGCGGCATTCACCGGTGCGGGAAGACAGGGTGCAGCAGGTTTTTCCATTGGCACGAACGGGTACGTAGGTACCGGTTCCAACGGGCCCAACCTCCAGGACTTTTACCAGTGGAACCAGGGAGGAAACTCGTGGGCATCGCAAACTGCGTTTGGCGGAACAGCGCGCTACCGCACCGTGAGCTTTGCCATCGGTGGCAAAGGATATGTTACCACCGGCTTTGACGGAACCAACCTGCAGGACCTTTGGGAGTTCACGCCAGGTGTTACCGGTATTGAAGAGCAGGAACAGCCGGTCGTTTCGATCTTTCCGAATCCTTCTTCCGGTATCTTCCATGTTACGGCCAAAGGACAATTGAGCGTTTACAACCTAAAGGGTGAACGGGTCCTGTCCGAACTCCTGACCCCGGGCTCCGAACTCAACCTTTCTGCCCAGCCTGCAGGCATTTATCTTTACCTGATCGTTTCAGGGGATAGAACTGCAGCCGGGAAACTGGTCGTGCAAAAATGAAAAGATCAATCGCTCTCCTTTCTTTGGCATCGGCCTTTTTAAATGTCGGGGCTCAATGGGTGACCAATCCCAATTTCACGCAGGTGAACAGGGGCTACGATATTGCGCGCGATGCTGCAGGAAATGTGTACGTATACGGGGGCTCGGCACCGTACCAGCTGAAAAAATTCAACCCCACAGGCGTGATGGTTTGGTCGTATACGGCAAATCCTTTGTTCAACAGCACCGGCCCGAACTACTATGGCGACATGGGTCTGGATTCGCAGGGCAGCGAATACATCTCCAGCGGCTGCTGCAATTCGTACATTGTAAAAGTGAACAACCTGGGCACGATGGTATGGACATCGCCCAATCCCTATCTCCAGCAATGGAGGATGGCATTCCGGTGCGACATCCAGTCGATGATCGTAGGAGGCAATCTCGGCAGCAACTGTAACCCCAATCCCTGTAACATCGCCAGCTTCGACCCGCTCACCGGGCTGCTGAGCAACGTCACCAACGTGCAAGGCAACACGACCCGGTCGCTGGCGCTCATGACGAACAACCGCGTATACAGCCTGCACGTCACGCCCGGCACAACCCCTTCGGCCGCCTCGAACGTGCTTACCTGCAGCGTACTTCCCAACTTCACTCCGGTATGGTCCGTGCCCAGCAACTACCTGCTCAGCGAAGCCGATTGCGGCTATGCCGCCTATACCACCAACGGCTCGGGCGGGCTGGCCTACGGCTACCACGGCATCAACGCCATTGCCGGCAACTCCAGCTGGATCTATACCTATGACGGTGCAACGATCTATAAAAGGAACGCTGCCAACGGTGCACCGGCCGGCATGGTTGCCGTTGCGGGCGGGCAGGGGTGCCTGAACAGCGGCATTGCTGTGGATGTATGCGGGAATGTGTACGTGGGAACACAAAACGGGATATCCAAGTACGATTCCACGCTGGCCTTTGTCAATGCAGTGAACACGCCCGGAGCGGTCTACGACCTGGTGATCGGCCTTTCGAACAATGTTTTCGCCTGCGGCAACGGGTTTGTAGCATCACTGGTCGGGCTTTCTCCGTGTGCCACTTCCTGCCTGGCTACCGGTGTTCCGGAGGAGAATGAAAGTACCCTGTTCGATATCGCTCCCAATCCTTCTTCCGGAAATTTTTCTATCCATTTGCGCCAAGCCCTGGTAAACCCTTCTATCGTTATCTATAACGCCCTCGGACAAAAGGTCTTCTCCCAGTTCCTGGCTACCGACTCCGAGCTCGACCTTTCCGCGCAACCCAAAGGAGTTTACTTTTACCGCATTTCGGGACCGGGCAGGAACACCTATTCCGGGAAACTTCTGATCCAATAAGATCTTACCAAGGCAGGAACTTTTATTTATTTTTGAGGGAATATAAATGGAAAGAACCCTCGACATTTCCGCCCAGGTCGATTCATTGAACGCAAAAGCGTACGAGATCCGCAACACGGATACGCGCGAGGCCATCCGGCTTTGCGATGAAGCAATAAGAATTTCCGAAAAAGAAAATTATGATGCCGGCAAGGCGCAGGCCCTCTCCCACAAAGGGTTCTGTTATGTTCAGCTTGCCGACTATTCGCAATCGCTCACGCACCTGCACGAGGCCCTGCGGATATTCACCGGCATCGGGCACGAGGAAGGGCTGGCCAGCGTGAACTACAACCTGGGCCTGGTGTTCATGCGCATGGGCGATTTCAACATGGCGCTTGAGTATGAGCTCAGATCGCTCACCATCCGAGAGAAGCTGGACGATGAAGCGGGCGCAGCCAACTGCTACATGCAGATCGGGTACGTTTACGAACATTTTTCCGACCTCGAGAATGCGCTTCGGAATTACGAGAAGGGGCTGATACTGCACCGGAAAGTGAAATATGCGCCTGGCGAGGCGGCCCTGCTCATGGGTATTGCCAGCATCTATATAATAAGGAATGACCACGAAAAGGTAAAGCATTACCTGGAGGAATGCCTGCGCGTGCGCAAGACCATTCATGACCCCCGCGGGTATGGGGCCACCATGCACCGCTACACATCCTATCACATCCAGAATGAAAACTATGCTGAAGCAAGGAAGACTGTAGAAGAGGGATTGACGGTCGCGGAGAACGTAGATGACAAAATGGGGCAGTGCCGCCTGCTGGTGCTGCTTGGAAAGATCCTTACCCGGCAGCAGCAGTATGACGGGTCCATTGCTGCGCTGGAAAAGGCCGGCCAGATCAGTATCGAGATAAGGCTCAAGTCCGTTGAATTCGAGATACACCTCGCGCTTTCGGAAGTGTATGAGCTCATGGGCGATGACAGCAAAGCGCTGGAGCATTACAAGCTTTACCAGAAAAAGAAGGAGGAGGTGCTCAGCGCGGACGTGGCGGTGAAAGTGCGGAACATCGAAACCATCCGCCAGATGGAATCCGCCAACAAGGAGGCCGAGATCCACCGCCTGCGGAACGTGGAGCTGAAAAAGGCCTACGAGGAGATCGAGCAGAAGAACAAGGACATCCTGGACAGCATCCGGTATGCGCAGCGGATACAGAATAATATTTTACCTACAAAAAAATACATTGATAAGAATTTGAAACGGTTGGCCCAAGGCCGGTGATATGATTCGATCCAAACAGTTCAAATTGTTTTTTGCCTTCTCCGTGCTGTTTGCTGCGAATGGTCTCGCAGAGCAGAAGATCGATTCGCTTAAAACAGTGCTGGGAACAGCGAGGGATGCAAAGAAGCGCAGCGAGCTCTTTCTCCAGCTTGGAGATGCTGAAACAGCAGTGGGCCGGTACGATTCCGCGCTGACCTGGCTGTTGAAAGCGGCCGCTCTCATCGACTCCTTGCAGGCAAAAGGAGAAAAGGTGAGTAACTCCAAAACCTACAAGAGCATCAACAACGTGTATCTGTTTGCAGGAAACTATGCAAAAGCGCTCGACTACGGTTACAAAGCGCTGGCCATCGATGAGTCGGCAAAGGATTCGGCAGGCATTTCCAAATCAAGCAACAACATCGGTTCGGCCTATGCTTACCTTGGCAACCGCGACAGTTCGCTGAAATACTTCATTCGCTCGCTCAATATCAAGCGCAGGATACATGCAAAACCAGGCAGCATCATAAGCTCCTGCATCAATATCGCCAACATCAACATCGGGCGCGACAGCTACGATACAGCCTTCCGGTACCTGAACGAAGCGCTGGCACTCGCCCTGAAGGATAAAGACGAAATAAGCGCAGCCAAGGTGTATCCCAGCATGGGCATTGCCTATTATAAGCAGAAGCAGTATGATCTCGCCATAAAAAACTACTCGCTGAGCCAGGAAATTGCGTTGCGCACACCCGGACTTAAACACCTTGTGGTGTCCAATTATGCAGGCCTCAGCGATGCATTTATAAAAAAGGGGAACTATGCACTGGCCTATGAAACACTCAAAAAAGCAAGCGACCTTAAGGATTCACTTACCAGTGCAGAGATCAACAAGCAGATGACTGATATGAACACCAAGTATGAGTCTGAGAAGAAAGACAAGGAGATCATCATTCTAAACAAGGACAAGAAGATCAAGGATGCAGAGATCGAAAGACAGAAAGCCGAAACGGACAGGCAGAACACCCAGCGTAATGCGTTCATTGCAGGCTTCCTGCTCGTGCTGGTCCTCGGAGGGTTCGTCCTGTATGGCTATCGTCAGCAGCAGAAAGCAAACGTTATCATCACCGCCCAGAAGAGAGAGGTGGAGCACCAGAAGCACCTGGTAGAGGAAAAGCAGAAGGAGATCCTGGACAGCATCCGGTATGCACAGCGGATTCAGAATAATATACTGCCTACGAGAAAATACATCGACAAAAACCTGAAACGGCTTACGGAAAGCTGATGAAGAACATTACCCGAAAATATCTTTTACCGGTCTTCCTGCTCCTGTCCGTTTACAAATGTGCAGCGCAGGATACCACACAATGCTACACCGGCTACATGGATGACCTTATCGTTTCGCTCTACCAGTCCATCCTGCGGACCTTCGAGGTGGACATCTCCCAGAAGATCACTTCCGACACCAAGTCTGTTTCTTCCATGCAATACCTGGCCGATGCCGATATCGTTTCGGGGATCGAGCTCGACTATGACAAGTTCGGGATCGGTTTCGGTTACAAGTCAAAACCGCCCGATGACATCAGGCGGAAAGGCACGACCGATTATACCGTGCTGGGCCTGAACATCGGGGGCAACAAATGGATCGTGGAAACGAGCTATCGCAAGTACCGCGGGTTTTACGATGCCAATACGGTGCATTATGATTCAACCTTCACCGATACCACGCCCTATTTTCAGAACCGGAACCTGACCAACAGCGGGTTCAAGGCCAAGTTCCTGTACTTCTTCAACCATGACCGATTTTCGTTCAAATCGTCTTACGGGTGTACCTACCGCCAGCTCCGCACGAAGTTCTCCTGGATATTCATGAGCAACCTGTATCATTACCAGATGTTCTCCGATTCATCATTCATCCCGCGCCAACTGCAAAGTTTCTACGGCAATTATTCCGATTGGAACCGGCTCAATTCCACCGGCTTTTCCTTGGCGGGCGGGTTCTCGGGCAATATCGTGATCTTCAAAACGATCTTTGCAAATCTTACCTTCGATATAGGCCCTGAGCTTCAGCACCGCTACTACGGCCACCTGTCGGGCAGCGATGCGTCTCGTACGTATGTCGCGTATGCCGGTGATTTCCGTGCGGCCCTCGGAATAAATGGCAAACGCTTCTTCACGATGCTGACTTCCTCGAATGATTTCACTTCGTACAAAAGCGGCCAGCTCGAAATAAGCAACAAGTACCTGTCATTCGCATTCCAGATCGGTTACCGCTTCCGCGTAAAAACTCCGGGATTCTATAAAAAATTCCAGGAAACGAAGGTGTATAGCTGGTTTTAGAAATTTACGAAGTCAGGCTCAGGGTGCCCCACCTTGTTTAATAAGATTCGGAAGGATTATTTTTCTTTCTCCTTCCCGATGATCTCGAACTTCTGCGAAAGTGTTTCACCCGCATCGTCAACGAGCGTGAGCACGTGCGGGCCGGCCTCGGGCGCGCAGCCCAGCTGGTGGATCCCTTTTGTCTGACCGATATATTTGTCATCTATATGCCAGTAAATAACTGCATCTGACCTGCGGTGCGCCACCTGGAAAACCGTTTTTCCCATCGTGCCGTCCAGCTCCACCGGCACATAGATCTTCGTGACCTGTCTTGGATAGATAAGTTCCATGGCGATCGTGCCGGTCGGCTCGCAGTCTTTCCGGAACGGGGGAAGCTCCTTGTAGCTGGCGTTCTTGCTCTTGTAGTAGTATTCCTGCGCAGGCGGCAGCACGAACCAGGGCTTATGCACCATGTTCTCGGGCTTTTCGCAATCGGAGTTCACGCGCCATTTGCCGTCTGCAGTAAGGTGCACAATGCGGTGATAGGGGCAGGGAGGTGTTTTCAGTCCGGCTTCCGGTATCCACACGGAATCTTTTTCCTCGCAGATGTCCGTGGCCCGGTAGCCCGACTGCCTGCACAAGGCCACTTTTTTCATCTCATCGAACGGTGGAGTGAACCAGGTAGAAGGCCGAAGCGCAGAGAATATCTCGAAAAGAATGGGAGCGGCCGTGGTGATACCCGTCAGCCCCGGGCGCCCTTCGCCTCCAGCGTTGCCCGCCCATACACCCACCACGTATTTGGGTGTAACGCCAATGGCCCACCCGTCACGGAACCCGAAGCTGGTGCCCGTCTTCCAAGCTACCTTGTAAGAAGAAAGATATTGCTTCCAGCTTGCATCCTCATCGGGGCGATTCACTTCGCTCATCGCCTCGAAGGCCAGGAAAATAGATGAGGCGCTCAGCACCTTGCCGGGATCGGTGGTTTGTTTTTTGCCCGATGCCAGGTAATTGGCCGGGTGGAAATCGTTCTCTGTATATTTTCCATTATACTTGGTGTAATGGTTCAGCGTACGTGCCATGGATGCGTAAATGCCGCATAATTCCCAGAGCCTGGCCTCCGCGCCACCAAGAATGATCGAGAGTCCGTAATGGCTTGCGGGTTTTTTCACGGTGGTAAGCCCGAGCCGGTTCAGCTTGTAATGGAACTTTTCCATGCCGTAGTTCAGGAGCAGCCGTACGATGGGCACGTTGAGCGAACGCGCCAGCGCGCGCTTGGCCGGCACGGCCCCATCATAAGTGAGTGAATAGTTCTTGGGAGAAAAGTCGCCCATCTGTGTGGGGATATCCGCCACCAGCATGTTCGGCAATATCTCCCCGTCATTGAGCATGGATGCATACAGGAACGGCTTCATGATGCTGCCGGTGCTGCGCGGGGCCGTGATCACATCCACATCGTTGCCGTTCTCATCTTTTGCCGACCTTGATTTTTTCCCGGTGCTGTCGTTGGTGTGATTATCTGTATTTCCCACGTAGGCCAGCACATTTCCGCTCTCTACATCCAGCACCAGCGCGCAGGCATTGTGAATTTGGTTCAGCTCCAGCTTTTTCCCGTTCCGGTTCACGATCTCGTTCACGCGGAGCTGGATGTTCTCATCCACGGTGGATTGGATGAACTGCCCTTTCATGCCTTCGGCCGATGCGCGCTCGAGCAGGTGCGGGGCCGATTGCGGAAGTGGGAAGGGCTTTTGCGGGAGCGGCTCCTGCTTGGCCAGCTCGCAGGTCTCCTTGTCCATGTCACCATGCTCGTACAGGCGGTCGAGCAGGCGGTTGCGCTTGGCAAAAAGTTTTTCCTGGTTCTTGCCGGGATAGATCAGTGAGGGTGCGTTCGGCAGGATGGCGAGCGTGGCAGCCTCTGCCCACGAGAGTGTCTGCGGCTTCCGGCCGAAGTAGCGCCAGCTGGCGGCATCCAACCCCACCACGTTCGATCCAAATGGAGCGTTAGATGCGTAAAGTGCAAGTATTTGTTTCTTCGAATACGAAACTTCCAGCCGCGCGGCAAGAATGGTCTCGATGAGCTTGTTCCAGTAGCTGCGGCTCCTGTTCTTGCGCGCCAGCCGCATCACCTGCATGGTGATGGTGCTGCCCCCGCTGATCCTTCGCCCGCCCTTGATGTTCTGCCAGAATGCCCGGGCCAGCGACTGCAGGTTCACGCCCGGGTGGTAGTAAAAGCTCCGGTCCTCGAACTGCACCAGCGCCTTCGCGAACTTGTCCGGCACGTTCTCATCGTACGGGAACCGCCATTGCCCGTCACTCGCGATCTTCGCTCCCAAAAGATTCGCGTCCTTGTCCAGCAGCACCGTGCTTTGCGAATCCCTGAACAGGGGAGAGGGGAGGGAGAACCAGAACCAGGTGAGGAAAACGAGCAGGACAAGACCAAGCTTTCCCTTTTTTGTTTTCAGGAAGGACTTTAGCTTTTCAAATAGCTTATGGAAGCGCGCTTGCATTTAAAATGAAAACCCCGATTGGATGACCGGGGTTTTTCAATTGATCTGTTTTTTGTCAAATGTTCCCTCCCGGTTTCTTGATCTCGATCCACTGCCCGGGCTTACGCGCGTTCACCGTGTTGTCGTACATCGCCTCGCAGGCCACCGTGGGCAGGTAGAATTTCCCGATGTAGCTTGCGTTCAGGATGATCCGGTACGTTTTGGTCTCGCGCGGACCGATGTCGAAATACGTGTACACACGGTCGTCACGTATATCCTGGTAAGTGGGATAAGATGACTTGACGGTGCTTTCCACCTCGTCCATGCGCGTGTTGTGGATCTCCCACCCGGATGGGAAGATCTGCGTCAGCGCCATCTCCTTGTACTGCCCGCGTATCCCGGGGTTGGCTATCGTAACTTCCGCGTAGAAATCTGTTCCCTGCTCCAGCGAAGTCACATCGATCTCCGAGCCGTCCATTTTTTTGTAAGTGACCGACATGTTCAGGTCGTTTGAAGCTTCCTTCTCTTCTCCCGCGACAGGAATTCCTTCGAGGATGATGCGCGCATACAGGATGCCCTTTCCTTTGTTCACCACGGACACGTTTCCTTTGTTCGCGCCCTGGATCTTCATGTCGATCTGGCTCACGGGCACCTTGGTGAGCTTGGTCTGCTGCGCGCTGCTGTTGATGCTCCATGCGAAGTTGGACTCGCTGCTTGCACCGTTGGCACCGGCAAATTTGCTCACGGCCATGAGGCAGTACGCAGTGGTCTGCGTGCTCATCCACCTGTGCTCATCGCTCAGCGCGGTGGAGATCTGCTTGATCACCGGGGCAGCCTTGGCCCGCTCGCCCATTAAGGTCAGTGCTTCTGCTATCAATGCCTCATCGCGGTCGGACGAGCCATATGTCCAGCTCATCTCGGTGTATTCGTTCACGACTGTTGCCACGTTGTAGACGAGCTTCTTCGCCACTTCGGGTTGGCCCGCCAGCACGTACGCTGCCGCCAGCTCCCACTTGGCCGAAAGAGAGATCATTGGATCCTCTTTGAGCCTGTTCATCGCTCCCAGCTCGGGTGTTTTGGCAAGGGCCAGCGTGTACAGCCTGTACGACTGGTTGAGGTCCTCGTTGTAGTACCAATAGTACGAATTGCGTGCATGGCGCATCCACGAGTTGGCCTTTTGCTTCTGGTATCGTCTCCAATTGTCGAGCGTGCCCTGCGGAACGGTAAAGCCTTTGGCTTCCGCTTCGATTAGGAAATTGCCAGCGTAGTTGCTGCCCCATTCATCCGCTTCGTTCTCTCCCGGCCAGTACGCGAACCCACCGCTGGAGGTCATGAAGAGCCGGATGCGGTTTATGGCAGCACGGATGTTCTGGTCGATCCGCGTTTTAAAATCGGAGTTCAGCTCCATGATGTTCGATAGATACAGCTGCGGGAAGGCCGAAGATGTGGTTTGCTCGATACAGCCGTGCGGGTATTCGATCAGGTACTTGAGCCGCCTGCCCAGGTCGATGGGCGGGATGTTCGATATCTCGAGCGTGCCGGCATTGGTCCCGGCCATGCCCACAGGCGTGTATTCGGTGCTCCAGGTCTTTCCGGCATCGATCACCGTCTCGATCACATCGGTGACCTTCGGGTTCGGGTTGCGCACATCGATCTCGATATCGTTCGCTGCTGTTTCGCCACTGCTCTTTGCAAAGATCTTCACCTTGCCGATACCCAGCTTCGGGGCCACCTTCAGCTTGAAGGTCACCACCTCGTCACCGATGTCTGTGAACGAAACGTTCTTCGAGCCCGCGTCTTCGAGCATGAACATGTTGTTCATAGAAACGCTCACCGAAACGTTCTTCACGAACTTCTCCATGGCGAAAACGGTCACCGGCAGGTCCACTTCTTCGTTCGGGCCCACCACGCGCGGCAGGGTACCGAGTATCATCAGCGGCTTGCGCACCGGAACGGTCTTATCGTTGCTTCCGTACGCAAAGTCCTCGCCTGCTACTACCATCACGCGCACCGAACCCACGTACTGAGGGATCATGAACTCGGAGGTTTTCTTTTCGCCTTTCCCGATATGGAACGGCCCCATGAACTTCACCATGGGTTTGAAGCGGTTGGCTTTCTTGCCGTCCTTGCCGGAAGCCTCATCGCCTCCACCGAGCGCGAGCAGCTTGCCGAGCTGTCCTCCGAAAGCTCCCATCACGTCATCGTACAGGTCCCAGGTCTTCACGCCCAGTGCTTCGCGGGCATAGAAATAGTCCCAGGGGTTCGGGGTCTTGAACCGCGTCAGGTCCAGCAGGCCTTCGTCCACCACGGCAATGGTGTAGGTCATCGGCTTCCCGTTCTCTTCCGCAACGGTTACGCTTGCTTTTGACTCAGGTTTCCACACTTCGGCCGTCTGGATCACGGGGCGCAAATGTGTTTTCGGATCTTCGACCAATAATGGGATAATGCCGTACAGGCGGATCGGCAGATCGTTGTGCACCTGCGCGTGCGGCTGCACGAGCGTAACGTGAACGTAAATGTTGGGAGCCATCTCCGATTTGACAGGGAAGGAGAAATTTGTATTTCCCTTTTTCGCTTCCACCCAGTGCGCTTCCAGCACCTTGGTACCTGTCTCGATGCTCACCAGCGCGCGGCCTTCCGCACCGGTGGGTATGGTCAGGTTCACCATGTCGCCAACATTGTATTTGGGTTTGTCAGCAGTGAAAGTGAGCAGGGTAGCACCTTTGTTATCCCCGCGGTCGGGTTTGCCTGCCCAGGCGGGCCAGTCGATGTAAACCGTTTGGCCGGTGGAATGCCCGCTTTCGTTGTCGGTCACTTTCACTAAAAATCTTCCCCAGTCCGGGCGGTTCACACGAAGCACGAATGTGCCTTTGCCATTGATGGTGGAGATATCGAACTTTTGGATGGGCTGGTGGTATTCATTGCCCACGTAATTGCCGAGGTCCTCCTCGTAGCGGTCCCACCACCAGCGCCAGTTCACTTTATAGATCTGCACGGTCAGGCTTTTTTTCGACACCGGCTTGCCGTACGCATCAACTGTAACCACCTTCACGATGTGATTGGTGTCGGTCTGCAGCATGCCGGTGTTTGCATTTCCATCCGGGACCTTTATTCCTACATACGATTTAAAAGGCGAGTAGGGCAGGGTGAAGCGGTCCACGCTGGCATTGCCGCCTTCCTCGAACACACGGATGAAGAAGCTGGCGTTGAGCATGCCCGGTGCGGAGGTCTGTACCCCGAAGTCGGGCTTCACATCCGCCTTCCCGTTCTCATCGAGCTTGCCGTCAAATATGGTTTGTGTTTCCGATTTAAAGGTCTTGGAAGGATCGTTGAACACGTAATCATCGTATCCTTTGAATGCGGTCGTTCCCTGTGTAAGCGTTACTTCCACCTTGGCGGGAAGATTTTTTGCCACAGCTCCCATCAGCCATTTCACTTCGAGGTCACCGTTCACATCCGGTTTGGAAACAGACAGAACTTTTTCGTGGAAGTCGAGGTTCAGCTTGAGCCGGTTGGGCATGATGGTCTCGATCTTCAGGTTCTTGGTGAACATTGCTCCGCCCACCTTGACCCTTGCCATCCAGCTCCCCGTAGGTGCTTCACGCTCGGTGGATGTGCTGAAGTTATAGAAACCGTTGAGCCCGCTGGTGCGCGTCATGCGCTTCACCACTTGTCCTTTGGGATTCACAAGTTCGAACGAAACAGGATGCGTGGGAGGAAGAACTTTCTCCTTATCCTCGAGGATGAAGCTGAGAAAGAGCGAATCGCCCGGGCGCCATACCCCGCGTTCACCGTAAATGAACCCTTTGATGCCCTGCTCGATGGTCTCCCCGCTCACATCGAAGGTGCTGAGCGAAAGCGAGGAGCCGTCATCCAGCTTGAGGTAACCTCGCTGCGTCCCTTTTTTCGCGACAAGCAGGAACGGTTTTTTCTTCAGGTCGATATTTGCCATGCCCTGTGCATCGGTCACCGTCTTGCCTATGGGCTGGTGCTGGTAGTTGTACAGCTCGAGCGATACGCCCCCGAGGGGTTGCGTGGTCTTGAGGTCGGCCACCACGAACAGCATGGACCCGCTGGTGCCTTTCTTGGCAATGATGCCCAGGTCTGACGCGAGCACGTTGCGGCTCACATCGCGGCTGCGGTTGTAATACGAAGGTGTGCAGGGATTGTCGCGGTCGGAATAGCTGTATTCGTAATCGCTTTCGTAATAAGAATATTCATCGCTGTAGTAATCGTTGTAGTACCCGTAATAGCTGTCGGGGTTGTCATCATCCGGGTCTTCGTTGGAATTCTCATCCGGCACCTGCTCCAGGATATTGTTCCCGTTGCTCTCCTTGCCCGAGCAGGCGTAAGCTGAATACGAGCGCTTGAACCCGAGGTTCACTTTGTAGATCGCGCCCGGCTCGGTCTTCACCAGGTCCGAGAGATCGAGGTAATACGTATTCCATTTTTTCAGGTCGAGCTCGGTCTTTGGGTTGAGCTTCACCGTTTTTTTCTTCACCACGCGTCCCACGCGTTTCAGCTCGGAGTTGCCGGCCAGGCTGTTCACCTGCAGGAACTGGGCGATGTTATTTTCAAAGATGCGGATCACCTTCACGTCAACCGCGCGGAGGTTCACGGCCTGGAAGGGAAGCACGATGCCCTGCGAATTGGGAAGGATCACGCCTTTTCCTTCCAGCTTCACCGCTGGTTTCAGCTCTTCGAACTTCAATTCTTCAAAACGTTTTTCCCTGAGCGTCTTGCCGCGAATGTTTTTCACGGCCATCTCTACCGTCAGGTTCTTCACGCCCGAAACCCGGTAGCGCGGGTAGCAGCGGATGGTGTTGTTCTCGATCGTAAAGTTGAACCGGGAGCCATCCATATAGATCAGCCCGTCCAGGTTCTGCGCGGGATCGAGCGGGTCGGAGAACCGGATGAGCACGTACTGCTCCGGGTCATCCTTCACATCCACGTCCATTATCTTGAAATCGCCAAAGGCGGGCACTTCCACTTCCTTGAAGCTTTCGGCATCCACGCCCAGGGCCTTCCCGTTCCAGCGAAGGATCACCTTACCGGCCTTCTCCGAACGCCTGATGCTGTCGATCGTGAACTTGTGCGTCTTGCTTTCGTAGTTGTGTTCCCAGGCGATGTGCAGGGCCTTGCCGTTCTGCTCAGCGGTCAACACTTTCTCAGCATCCTCGTTCACTGAGAAGTCGGCCGTGGACAGCGCCCCCGTGAGCCGTTCCCACACCAGCATGTTCAGGTCGGTGATGGTGAGGCCGTCCACGTACACCTCGAACGACTGGGTCATCACATCGAACTCGAACTCGAAGTCTGAAAGCGCTTTAGGGGCCTCGGTAACCTTCGACAGGTGGAAGGTGGCCGAATACTTTTGCCCGGCCGGGAGCTTTTCCTTGGGCCGGAACTCGATCGTTCGCGAGTCGATCCATACGGTGGTTCCTTCGATGGAAGGCGAAAAGTCAAAAAGCTGCTCCTCGATGGGCTTGTTGAACTCTTTGTCGCTCCCTACCTCATTGGCCAGGATGATCCGTATCGGTGATTGCACCGAAATGGTGCCGGCCGTGAAGGCGCTGATGTAATTACCGAATTCGGGATTCACCCGGGCTTCGGACCGGCTGCATTTGCTCAGGGAAAGCGGAAGCAGCGCCACCACTACAAGAGCGGTGATGAAGAGCATTACTTTTTTGGACATGGGAATTAGGGTTTGGGAGAGTAAATGTATAAATTATATGACAAAGCGATTGGTGTGAACGGGGAGGTAACGGGACAGCTTTAAAATTATTTTCTCTCTTCGATTGCCGTCACTTTTACCATTGTGCCGGCCATGCAGGTGCTCATGCCACCCTTGACGACCTCGTACTTGACCCAAACGGGTATCTGGTCCTTCTGGAACCGCTCCGCGGGCGGGGGAGAGGGCAGCAGCATGTCCCCGTTCTCCAATTTCAACATCCATTTGCACCCGTCCAGCTGGTAGTCTATCACGGTGGCTTTGGTAAAGCCCTCGGCTGGGTAGTCGCGCTGCCCGGTCACATTTTGGGTTGCCGGGGCTTTGTTGCATTTACCCGTGCAGCAGCAGCCGAGCGTGAAAAGCATAGCGGTCAGCACAAAAAGGAATGGAAGAAGTTTCTTCATGGGCTCAGGAGGTTCTCATCTTCATCCCGATCACCAGGATATCATCCAGCTGGTTGTTCGTCCCCTTCCACTCGTTCATTTTCTCATCCAGTATGCGCTCCTGCTCAACCATGGACTTATCCTTTATGCTGAGCAGCAGTTCTTCGAGCTGGGTCTCCATGAACTTGTCGTCTTCCGGTCCCCCGAACTGGTCGCAGTAGCCGTCCGTGAAGATGTAGAATGCATCGTTCGTTCCCAGTTGCACCACCTCTTTTTCGAACTTGGGTTCTTTCTTGGTGACCAGCCCGATCGGGTGCTTGCCGATCTTGATGTTCTGCACCCGGTCGCTGCTGACCAGGACCAGCGGCCTGCCGGACGAGGCGAACTCCAGCTTTTTTGTCTTGTTGTCAATTGCGCACAGGGCGATGTCCATCCCGTCAACGGTCCCGGTGTCCTGCTCGTGCTTCTTCAGCGAGTTCAGCACCCCTTCGTGCAGCTTTTGCAGGATGATCTTCGGGTCGGTTATCTTCTGGTTGTTTACAATGTCATTGAGCAGGTTATTGCCGATGAGCGACATGAAAGCGCCCGGCACGCCATGCCCCGTGCAGTCCACAGCGGCTACGAGCGAGGTGCCGTTCATACGGGTGAACCAATAGAAATCACCGCTCACGATATCCTTAGGCTTAAAGAGGATAAAAGATTCGGGAACCACTTCCTTGATCTTTTCCTTCATGGGCAGGATCGAATCCTGTATCCGCTTGGCGTACTTGATGGATGCCGTGATGTTCTGGTTCTTCTTCTCGATCACCTTGCTTTGCACCAGCACCAGTTCCTTTTCCTCGCGCAGCTCCTTCGTTTTCAGGTCGACCTGCTCCTGCAGGTATTTTTGCCTGGCCCGCAGCCGCCTGGTGCGCCATTGGAAGAACAGGTAAATGCCCAGTGCCAACGCGCCCAGCATCGTGGTGCGGAACCACCAGGTGGCCCAGAAGGGAGGCGTGATCTCGAACGAAAAGGTGGCAGGCTGGCTCCACACGTTGTCGTTGTTGCAGGCAATTACATTAAAAACAAATTTTCCGGGCGGGACGTTCGAGTAAGTTGCAAAAGGTTCTTTCATCGGTCCAACCCAATCCTTATCGAAGCCTTCGAGCTTATACTTGTACTGTACGTTCTTCGGAATGGAAAAGCTCAGTCCCGCGAAATCGAAAGTGAGGTGGTTCTTATTGTACGGAAGCGTGATGTGCGAAGGAAGAAATCCTGCTGCGGAAACTGAGTCGGCATATTGGTCGTAATCGAAGTTCTCGAACGACAGTTTCAGGTTGGTGATGGCGATCTGCGGCTCAACGGGGTTGGGCCTGTCCTCTTTCGGATTGTAAATGAACGCCCCCCGCACCGTTCCGAACCAGATCCTGCCGTCCGTGTCCTTCAGCACCGAATTGGTGTTGCATTCCGTTCCGAAGAACCCTTCCTCGCTGCCGAAGTGCTTTGTAACGATCTTCCCGTTCCGGTTGAACTCTGCCACATCCAGTTTGTCGATCCCGCTGTTGGTGCCGATGAGCAGGTGGTCATGGTCCGCAAAAGCGATCGCATAGACTGTGTTGGAGGCAAGCCCGTCCTTCTTGGTGATCTTTTTGATCCTGCCCGTATTAGGATCCAGTTTGCTAATGCCCCCGAACCCCGCGGTCCACATGTTCCCCTTCTCATCTTCCAGCATGCCTAGCACCGAGTTGTCGGCCATGCCATTGGCTTCGGTGAAATTCTTAAAGAAAAAATTGCCGCCTTGCTCTTGTATCAACGCCACTCCACCGGTTGACGTACCGATCCAGATCCGGTGCTTGCTGTCCTCGAAGATGTTCAGGATGCGCAGGCTCAGCAGTCCATCGGCCAGCGTGAACTGGCGGAACGTATTTCCCTGCATGAGGTTGAGGCCCGTGCCTGTCCCGATCCAGATCCGACCTTTTGAATCCTGGAACACGGCTCGCGAGTTGTTGCCGGTAAGCCCGTTCTTGTCGTTGTAATTGGAAAAATGCCCGTTCGAATATTTAAAAACCCCGCTGCCGTAGGTGGTGAGCCAGATGTTCCCGTCCCGGTCTTCCATGATGTGCCACACCTTTTCATCGGTGAGCCCATTCTTTGAATTAAAGAAGGTGTATTTCTTTCCATCGAAATAGGTGGCCCCGTTGTCGTGCCCGAACCACCATTCGCCTTTCCTTGTCTTGCAGATAGAAAGGATCATATTGCTTGGCAATCCGTTCTGCTCGCTGATCGAAGTAAAGGTCTGCATGCCGAACCTGGCAGCTCCCGCACCATCCGTTCCCACCCAGATATTTCCCTCGCGATCTTCCAATGTGCAGTACACGCCTTCCACGGTCAAACCTTCGTTCTTACCAAAACGCGTGATCGTGTCGTTAGAGATCCGGTAAAGTCCGGCATCCCACGTGCCCACCCACAGATTCTTTTTGGAGTCGAACCGGATGGAACGGATGATCTGCTTGGCTTTTTCGGGGGCCGGGAGCGGAAGATATGAAATCTCACCTTCGTTGATGATGTTAAGCCCGTTCTCCGTTCCTACATACATGCGCCCGTCATCCCCCTGCAGGAAGGCCGACACGATATTGCTCTTCAATCCATCGTCTATGGTAAAGTTCTTTTGAATCGCATTATTCTTATATAAGTAAGCCCCGCTGCCATTCGTGCCGAACCAGGTGCTGCCGTTCTTGTCCTCGTAGATGCCGAGGACCATCTTATCCTTCAGCTCGGGGATCTCTTTCAACGTTCTACCATCGAAAACGAACCCGCCTTTGTTCGTTCCGAAGCAGACCGTGTTCTTCGAATCGATCAACATGCTGCGGACCTGGAGGGAGGATAATGGCTTCAGCGCATCGGGCACCGGGACGAACTTTTTTGTCTGGAAGATGCTCACTCCTTTTGCAGTGGCCAGCCAAAGCTTTCCATCCTTATCCTCCTGCGCGTAGAACACCAGGTCGTTGCAAAGCCCTTCTGTTGTGGTGAATGCCGTGAACCGCTTGCCGTCAAAGCGGATCAGCCCTCCGCCATCGGTTCCGAACCAGAGAAATCCCTGCCGGTCCTGCACGATGGTATGCACCTGCGACTGCGGGATGCCTTCTTCGATGGAATAGATATGGAAATTGTAGGACTGTTGCGCGGGAGAGAGAACAGCGGTTAAGAGGAAGAATGCAAAAGAGAAAATTCGCCTGGTCATCTACGAATATGAATCATTACGAATTTACGAATGAGCATTTTGGGAACTTATTATCTGTAAATCGGTATTGATCTGATATCTGTACCTTACAATTCGTGAAAAGAAAATTCAAGCTTCGGGCACATCTCGGCAAACTCTTCGCCCGACTCGAACATGTCCCGGTCGCCTTTTTTGTAATGCCACATCACTTTTACTTTTTTCCCGTTGCCTGCGATCACTTCCAGCTTCTTCAGCATGTCATAGATCGGCTTGTAGGATGACGAGTTGAAGTACTGCAGGCGGAAATTAAATACCGTTTCGGGGTTCGGGGTCATCACGTACCGGTCCATCCAGGCCAGCACAGGCTCGTAAAATTCCTTGGTATCTTCCGGGTAGGACCGGCCCGTCATTTCAAACGTGCGGCTTAGCGAATCAAGCGTAATGGCAGGCGTGTCCGCGCCTTTCTCCAGCTTCAGTGGCTCCATGAAATACGATCAGGCGTTGGTGGAAACAATGGCTTCGAGCGAGAAGAACGAGATGCGGTCGTCCAGCTTCTTGAACTCATACATGAGCTTTTCAGCCTTGCGCGCGATGCTCACGAAGCCGAGCCCGGCTCCCGATTTTTCGTTCAGGGTGGTCTCTGTAAGTGTTTTCTTGTGCAGCTTCTTGAGCTCTTCTTTCGACAGTTTGGTGACTTCCGCCAGGCGTTTTTCCAGTTTCTCCGCATCTGCGTTCATCACCAGGTTGCCGGTCTTGATGAAGAAGTGGTTATCACCCCGTCCTACCAGCACGATGCCCGGCTTGAGCTCCTCGTTCACATCGGGCGTGGCGCCATACTTGCAGATGTTCTGCATGCACTCCACCATGATGGAGAACACCCGGCTTTTCACCAGCGTCTTGTTGTCGTGGTACTCCTGCTTGGTCTCGGCCAGCACCAGGATGGCGTTCACCAGGTCCTGGTTGAAATCGCCTTTGAAGCAAAGGATCAGGTTCGATTCCTCGCAGTGGCGGAACCAGTTGTAGATAAGGGCCGATTTGTCGGTAGTGGTCTCAAGCATAAGCGGTGGTGTTTAGAGGACTAAAATAAGAAAAAAAATGGTAGGGTAGAAAGAGAGGGAAATATGCTGCGAAGCGCTATTCCACGTGCATTACCAGACCCTTAAGGTATTCTCCTTCCGGATGAAAAATACTTGCGCAATGATCGGGCGCTGCAGTCAGGTGGTGCATCACGCGCACCTTCCGCCTGGCAATGATGGCCGCAGCCATGATGGTACTTTCGAACAGGTTCCGGTCCACCACCTGCGAGCAGGAAAAGGTGAACAGCATCCCGCCCGGCCTGATTCGTTTCAGGGCTTCGGAGTTCAGCCGCTTGTATCCCATCATGGCATGGTGCTTCGCATCGCGGTGCTTGGCAAATGCGGGCGGATCGAGCACCATCACATCGTAAAAATCTTTTTTCGTTTCCAGGAAATCGAATACATCTTCTGCAAAGGATTGATGGTCCCCTTCCTGCAATGGGGTAGGGCGGTTCAATGAAATATTTTTTTCCGTCAGTTCGATCGCTTTTTTGGAGCTGTCGACCGAATGGACGCGCGATGCACCTGCCTGCAAGGCGTAAACGGAAAAGCCGCCTGTGTAGCAGAAGGCATTGAGTACGGTCTTTCCCGCACAGTACCTGCTTAATAGCTTGCGGTTCTCGCGCTGGTCAATGAAGAACCCCGTTTTTTGCCCGCCTTCCCAGTCGATGTAAAATTTATTTCCGTGCTCCAGGACCTCGTTGGTCCCGGGTTTACCAAAAAGGTACCCGTCTTCGGCCTTGTAAGGAGCGTTCTTCGGAAGTGTGTCCGCACTTTTGTCGTACACGCATTGTAATTTTTGTCCATATATTTCACGCAGGGCTTCCGTGATCTCTTCCCTGGATTGGTGCATCCCGATAGAGTGGCATTGCATCACGCAGGTACCGTTGTAAAAGTCGATGATGAGGCCGGGCAGGCCGTCCCCTTCGGCATATACCAGGCGGTAAACATTGGTTTCCTTATTATCCGTAAGCCCGATCGCTTTTCGGAAATTATAAGCCGATCGTATTTTTTCCTTCCAGAAACCCGGACCAGGAATTATTTTTTCAAAAGAAAAGACCCGAACCGCAATAGAACCTTTCTGATAATGTCCCATTCCCAGGAACTCATCCTTATTATCGTAGACCTCCACAACGGCTCCTTCCTCAACATGCTCGGGCTTTGTTTTCTTAATGGCACCGGAGAATATCCACGGGTGGAACCTGCGGACGCTTTGGTCTTTGCCGGAGGAGAGAATGACCTTTGGAAGTTCCATCAGCCGGCCTGTTGCAGATGTCTTTTCCTGAAATAAAAAATTCCTGCAACGCCCAGCAGGAACAACAGCACCGAGATGATCTCTGCCTGCGTCATCGTCACCCCGAAAATGTGATATACTTCATTCACCCGGATCTTTTCGATGAAGAAGCGCTCAATGCCGTTCAGGATAAGATAGATGGAGAACAGCATGCCGGGCGCAACGATCTTTTTTCGTATGTTCCAGAGCAAGAAGAATAATATGATGCCGATCGCTGCTTCATAAACCGGGGTAGGGTAGACCCCGAAAGGCAGGATGTGGCAATGCGGACCGTGGCAGCCGGGGATCTCGATGCCCGCATTGTTCACGTTGTGCGGGTAGGTATAGCTCCACGCCCAGTCGGGCAGCCACGCGAACGGCTTGTCGTGCGTGTTCACGATGCCCCAGTCGCCATCGCCTGCAAGGTGACACCCGATGCGGCCCGTGCCGTAGGCCAGCATGAGCCCCGGTGCGCACGCATCGATGAGATGCGGGATCTTAATTCCCTGCTTGTGCGCGTACCACACCACGCCCAGCCCGCCCACGATCAGCCCGCCATACATGGTGAGCCCGCTGAAGGAGAAGATGCTTCCCCACGGGTCGCTCACGAAGGTGTCCCAGTTCTCCAGGTTGTGAAATATTTTTGCGCCCAGCAATCCGGCTCCGGCCGCGATCAGCGTCATGTTGCCTACGTGCTCGTGCGGATGGACCGTAACGGTCACTTCTTTCAGCTCGGGGAATAGCTTTCGTTCTTTTTCATTTTCCCGGTACTTCAGGTATGCAGAAACGATCGCACCGGCCAGCCCGCCTGCAATGTTCCCGTCCATCGACAGCAAAAATCCCTGCGTGTCGTTCTGGAAGGCAGAAAAGTTCATCACCATGTACACCAGCTTGTAAAAAATAACGAAGCCGATGATCGCGGAAAGCGCGAATTCGCCCGGGCCGGTTTTCTTCCCGCGCATGACTTTTTTTGTTGAAGAGGAAAGCAGGCCCAGCTGTTCCTTCCGCTTGAGCTCTTTGGAGAACAGCCAGGCGCAAAGCAGGTACGAAAGCGCGACCATGAAGCCGAACGACTGAAGTATCTTCAGGAACGGAATGTTCCATCCGAAAATATCTTTCACCAGGTCGTAAATGGTCGGGTACATTAAAGAGGCAAGTGGTGAGCGGTAAGTGGCAATTCGGTTTCACAAACAAACTGGCCGTCAGGGTCAATGGATGATAACCGTACTGGAACTATTTTGTTGATGAGGTGCTCATCAAAAGGTGTTTTTACTTTGATGTAATTGTCTGTAAACCCATGCAGGAATCCTTCTTTGTTCTCCGACTCGAAAAGCACGCTGCGCTCTTCGCCCGTGTGCTTTTCATAAAAAGCGCGCTGCTTCTTTGCGGAAAGGACCCGGAGCATCTTGTTCCTTTTTCTCCGGATACCTATGGGAACTACTTCCTGCATTTCCGCTGCTTCTGTATTATCACGTTCCGAATACGTGAACACGTGCAGGTACGAAATGTCGACCCTGTTTAGAAAATCATAAGTGTCTAGAAAATCCTCATCCGTTTCGCCCGGGAAACCCGTGATCACATCCGCCCCGATGCAGGCATGCGGCATAAGGGATCTGATCCTATCCACACGACTTTCATAAAGTTCGCGAAGATACCTGCGCTTCATCCGTTTCAATATCTTGTCGGAACCGCTTTGCAGCGGGACGTGAAAATGCGGAACGAATCTTTTTGAAGACGCCACAAACGAAATGATCTCATCCGAAAGCAGGTTCGGCTCGATGGAGGAGATGCGGAACCGTTCAATGGCGTCCACGTGATCTAAAGCTGTGATCAGCGAGAGGAAATTTTCCCCGTTATGCCCGAAATCACCGATGTTGACACCCGTGAGCACGATCTCTTTCGCGCCTACCGCAGCGATCTCCTGCGCGGAATGCACAACGTTCGCAATGGAATCGCTCCGGCTTTTGCCGCGCGCCAGCGGGATGGTGCAGTAGGTGCAGTTGTAATCGCAGCCGTCCTGCACTTTCAGGAACACGCGCGTGCGGTCGCCATGCGAATGGCTGCCGGTGAAAACGTGCGCAGCTTCGATTTCGCACGAGTGGATCTCGGCCGAAATTTTCTTTTCCAGGCTGCCCAGCCAGGCCGGGAGGCTGAACTTTTCCGCGGCACCCAGCACCAGGTCCACACCCGGAATGGCAGCGATCTGTTCCGGCTTCAGCTGGGCATAGCACCCCGTAACGGCTATGAAGGCATCGGGAGATATTTTTTGCACCCTGCGAACGATGGCGCGGAACTCGCGGTCTGCATTTTCGGTCACCGAGCAGGTGTTGATCACGTAGAGCCCTGCACCGGCATCGAAATCCGTTCGTACAAAACCGTTCTTCTCCAGCATCCGCGAGAGCGTGGATGATTCGGAAAAATTCAGCTTGCAGCCGAGGGTATGGAACGCGAAAGTTTTCACGGGCAGCAAAGATAGTTATTAAAGCCGGGAATAGATCACGCGCGCATCCTGCGATTGCTTATTTTTGAAACCTATGTCAGACCCGGACGTCTTTTTCGGAACAATGATCGCGGTGATCTTTGGAGCGATCTTCCTCGCAGGGTTCATCATCAGCATTTTCTTTTTGTTCGCGCTGCAAGGGATCCTGGAGCTCATTTCGCCTGAGAACAGGAAAGTGCCGCCCGGCCGGGTGTGGCTCATGCTAATACCTGTTTTTAACCTGGTGTGGCAATTTTTCCTGGTGGGATATGTTTCCGATTCGATCGGGAACGAATGGAGGAGCCGGAAACTGGCCGTGAACGAAAAAAGACCGCTGCATGGACTGGGCATTGCACTCTGCATATCTACGCTGTTCTACCAGTTTATTTTGCCGATACTGCTCGTCATCTACTGGGTAAAGCTGTCCCGCTACAAAAGCACGCTCGAGAGCATGCAAAGCGCGCAGGTACTTGACAAATTTTAATTGACCTTTACTTTGCAGCTCACCGGGTAGTGGTCCGAAAGCTTTTCGGGGTGCGTGATGAAGCCCGAGGAGGAAATATTTTTTGAATGAAGGATGTAATCAATACGGTAGGATGGAAATTCTCCAAAGTACGTCTTGCCAAACCCGCTCCCGCTCTCGCGGAAGGCATCCGTTAAGTTCCTGCTGATGGTGCGGTATGTGTAAGAGAAAGGCGTATCGTTGAAATCTCCGCACACGATGATCTTGTACCTGCATGCTGTGATGTGTGCAGCAACCCGGTCGGCCTGAGCGGCCCGTTTCTGGAACGCAGTTTTCATCTTTGCAAAAAGCTTCTTTGATCCGTTCAGCTCATCCGTTTCTTTTTCGCCCTGCATGTCCTCCACGAACTTATAATCGCTTTTATCGAACAGGTAGCTCTGCAGGTGCATGTTGTAGATGCGCACGGTATCGTTGCGCATTTTGACATCGGTGAATATGCAGATGTTGTTGCTTTTCTCCGGGAACGGCACGATGCCCTTTTGAAGGATGGGGTATGAAGTGAACGTAGCAATGCCGAACAGGTGGACTTTCTTGACCGTTTTGGTGTATTCTGCGTGCACGTTCCTCGCATTCAGGAACTGCACCATGGTATCCAGTGTTTTGAAATCTCCGCTCGTGTCGTTGTAAAATTCCTGCAGGCACAGGATGTCCGGCTCTTCGCGTTTCAGGAACCGGAAGAGCCGGTCGCGTGTTCGTTTATTATTGGTCCAGTTGTACAGGTCGAACAAGCGTACGTTAAAGCTCATTACCTTGGGTTGGTATTCGGTATTCTTCTCTTCCGAAAAATTCACCCGGAAGAAGGACGACAGGTTCCCCCAGCCGATGAGGATGGCAACCAGGCAGACCACGGCCCATTTTCGGTTTGCGAGCAGCCAGAGCACAGCGATCATGCAAGCAATGCCCAGCAGGAAAGGATAGGCGAGGCCGAAGAGCGCGGGCAGCCAGAACGATTCCGGGCTGATGTACGGTGCAAGATAGGAGGCCAGCAGGCACGCAAGCACGATGCCGCTCACCCATTTCAGGATGCGGACAAAAAGGGAGGAGGATGTTTTGGAGGAACGCTCAGGTTCATTCACCGTTCGTTCGGTTTATCGTTGCTCATCTTGAAGAGAAAATCCTTTTCCTCGCGCGTCAGGCTTTCATACCCCGACCTGGAGATCTTGTCGAGGATCGTATCGATCTTTTTTTGCGTATCGGCCTTCGATTCTTTTTTCACGTCTTTGTAACGGGTGTAGGCTACTTTTATTTTTCTTTTTCCGAAAAGGTCCGTGATCCATTTCGCAAGGTCCGTGCCCCGCTTGTATTGCGATACGTAGATCAGCCCGTAGAGCGCTCCGCCCGCGTGCGCGATCTTGCCGCCCGTGTTCACGCTCAGGTCGATCAGCGTGGAAAGCACGAACGAGATGAGCGCGATGTATTTCAGCCGCACGGGGCCGAGGAACACCAGGTGCACGGAGTAGTCGGGCAGGAGCGTGGCGATGCCCACCACCACTGCCATCACACCGGCCGAGGCACCGATGAGCACCTGGTTGCCGAAGTAGTAGGGGAAAAGCTGCGCAAACACCAGGAACAGGATGCCGCCCGCTATGCCACCGAGGATGAATGTGGCAACGAACCGGACATTTCCCAGGTATTCGGAAAAAAGTTTTCCCATCCAGAACAGCCAGAGCATGTTGAACAGGATGTGCCAGAACCGAAGATGAGTAAAGATGTAGGTAAACAGGGTCCAGGGCCGGTGAATGAACGATTGGGTGCCGGACGGCATGCCCATCCAGTAGTAAACACTGAACGGGTAGAGGGCTTCGATGATGTTGGCGATCACGAAAACGATCGAGCAGACTACGATAAGCTGCACGACACCGTTGTTCGTGCGGGCAAACACATTTTTAAGATCGCGCGAGAAGGACATGTGTTCAGTAGAAATGCGTGCGGTTGCGCTGCCACACTTTAATAAGGATGAACCCGAAGAGCATGCCCCCGAGGTGCGCGAAGTGCGCCACGTTGTCGCCCGGCTGGCTGGCAATGCCCGAGAACAGCTCGATGAGACCGTAGATCACCACGAACCATTTGGCCTTGACGGGAATGGCAAAGTAAACATAGATGAGCGAATTGGGGAACATCATGCCGAACGCGAGCAGCACCCCGAACACGGAGCCCGATGCGCCCATCACGGGAATGCTGCTCTTCAGCGTGATGATCTCATTCATGTAGTCGATCGATTGCTGGACCAGCCCGGGATCTTTCGGCATGGTATCCCACTGGTTGACCAGCGCGATCACCCGGTCCTTCATGCCGGCCTCCGGGTCGAACACCAGCTCCGCGTTCTTCTTGACGAGGCTGGTGAAGAGGTCGATCGAGGGATGGGATGCATATTCGTGCAGCGGCACTAGCGTGAAGTACGTGTAGATGAGATGTGTTAACGCGGCTCCCAGCCCGCACACGATGTAGAAAAAGATAAAACGTTTCGCGCCCCAGTAGTTCTCGAGCACCGCTCCGAACATCCAAAGCGCGAACATGTTGAAGAAGATGTGCGCCCAGTTGCCGTGCATGAACATGTAGGTGAGGAACTGCCACGGCCGGAACTCATCTGACGTGATATAGTGCATGGCGAACAGCTCGTTCATCGGAACGTTCTTCAGCGCCAGGGTGGCGATGAAGAAGATGCCGTTGATGATGAGCAGGTTCTTGATGCCCGTTGGCAATACCTGGAAGCTCGATGGGCGGTACTGGCTCATGCGGGCGCTTTACTTTTTGAATCTTTTTTCCAGCTCATCGAGCGGGACGGTGGTGAGCGTGGGCTTTCCGGAAGCGGTGGAGTAGGGCATGGCGCAGGCAAAGAGCTCATCGATGAGCGCGTTCATCTCCTCGTTCGAGAGGGGCTTGCCGGGGCGGATGGCCAGGTTGCGCGCCATCGAGCGGGCCAGGTTCTCGCGCTTGTCGAGCCTCACTTCCGAAAGATTCTGCCTGTACTGATCGATCAGTTGCTCCAGCATGCCGATGCTGTTCTGCTCCGTCACGTCCGAGGGGATGCCGTTGATCACGAACGTGTTCTTGCCGAACTCCGCCAGGTCAAAGCCCAGCGCGCGGACCTCCGGGGCGATCTCCTTCATCAGCCCGAAGTCCGCAGCGGGCAGCTCGATGGTAACGGGGAACAGCTGCTGCTGCGAGTGGCCGCTGTTGTTCGTTATGGCCTTCAGGTATTTTTCGTAAAGGATCCGCTCGTGGGCGGCCTGCTGGTCGATGATCATGAACCCGCTCTTGATGTGCGTGAGGATGTACTTTCCGTGAAGCTGGTAATGGATGCGCACACGTTCCCGCTCGGCCTTTTCACCTTCGGTTCCCAGCGTGGCGATCATCTCATCCTTTTTGATGGACAGCTCCATCGTGTTATCGGCATGCTTCGAGAGGAACTTTTCATACTCTTTTGTGCGGATCTCTTTGGACGAAGGGACCTTTTCCGTGTTGAACGGGTTGTAGCTCTTGTCCACCTTGATCTCGGGCATCTGCACGAACTCGTTCTTTGCCTTCACCGGTATCTCGAAGCTCATCTCCTGGTCGAAATTGAGCGAGGGGGCTATGTTGTATTTGCCCAGCGATTGCTTCACGGCCGAGCGGAGGATGGCATACACCGATTTTTCATCTTCAAATTTCACTTCCGTCTTGGTAGGATGAATGTTCACATCGATGGTCTTCGGATCGGCCCCGAGAAAAATGAAGTACGAGGCGAACGAATCGGGGGGCAGCAGCTCCTCGTAGGCCATCTGCACGGCATGGTGGAGGTAAGGCGAGCGGATGAAGCGCTTGTTCAGGAAAAAGTATTGCTCCCCGCGTGTCTTCTTGGCGAACTCCGGTTTGCCGCAGAAGCCGGAGACCTGTACGATGGAAGTTTCTTCGTTCAGAGGCACCAGCCGGTTATCGTACGCGCTCCCGAAGATGCCGGTGATCCGCTGGCGCAGCGTGCCCTTGGGCAGGCGGAAGATCTCCGAATTGTTGCTGTGCAGCGAGAAAGCGATGTTGGAATGCGCCAGGGCCACCCGCTGGAACTCTTCGATGACGTGGCGGAGCTCCACCGGGTCGGATTTGAGAAAGTTCCTGCGCGCGGGAACATTGTAGAAAAGATTTTTTACTGCGATGGAAGTTCCGCCCGGGCACGAGACCGAGCTTTGCTCTTTCAGCTCGCTGCCCTCGATGGTTATTTTTGTTCCAACCTCCTCTTCGTGCTGGCGGGTGCGCATCTCCACGTGCGCGATGGCTGCAATGGAGGCCAGCGCTTCGCCCCGGAACCCGAAGGTGCGGATCGCGAAAAGGTCCTCGGCCTTTTTGATCTTGGACGTGGCGTGCCGCTCGAAGCTCAGTCGCGCGTCCGTGGCGCTCATCCCGCAGCCGTTGTCGATCACCTGCAGCAGGGTCTTGCCCGCATCTTTCACGATAAGCCGGATGTCGGTGGCGCCCGCATCCACGGCATTTTCCATCAGCTCCTTCACAGCCGAGGCCGGCCGCTGGATCACTTCGCCTGCAGCGATCTGGTTCGCAACCGAATCGGGTAAAAGCTGTATGATATCGCTCATCGTAAAAAAGTTCCGCAAAAGTACCGATTTATTTTGTGCGTATTCCCATCAACAAGTTCAATGTTGATAAGTCCGAAAAAGGCAGGAAATTTGCAGGAGCTTTCGGCCTAATTTTACAGGATATCAGTGCAGTGAGAAAGATTTTTTGGATACTCGTCCCGGCCTTAGCGCTTCTGTCTTTTCAGAATGGAAATGAAAAGCCTCCTTTCCTGAAGGCGGATCATACTTCGTGGGCTGATTCGGTGTTTAAGATGCTGACTCCCGATGAGCGCATCGCCCAGCTTTTTATGGTGGCCGCGTACTCCGATGAGAAAAAACAGAACCCGGATACGATCAGGCGGCTCATCCGCGATTACAAGATAGGCGGGCTCATATTTTTCCAGGGCGGGCCGGTGCGGCAGGCGAACCTCACCAATAAGTTCCAGAAGCTTTCGAAAGTGCCGCTGCTGATCTCCATCGATGGGGAATGGGGCCTGGCCATGCGGCTCGACAGCACGGTGCAGTTCCCGAGGCAGATGACGCTGGGCGCGATACAGGACGATTCGCTCATCTATAAAATGGGGAAGGAGATCGCGCGCGAGTGCAGGCGCATGGGCATTCACGTGGACCTGGCGCCCGTGGCGGATGTGAACAACAACCCGCTGAACCCGGTCATCAGCAACCGCTCGTTCGGGGAGGACAAGCTGAACGTGGCGAGGAAAGCGCTGATGTACATGAAGGGGTTGCAGGATGGAGGCGTGCTGGCCTGCGCCAAGCATTTTCCCGGCCATGGCGACACGGAGTTCGATTCGCACAAGACATTGCCCACCATTCCGCATTCGAAAGAACGGATGGACACGCTAGAGCTATACCCATTCAGGCAATTGATGAGGGAAGGATTGGGAAGCGTGATGGTGGCGCACCTGCATATCCCGGCTTACGACACCGCGGCCCACACGGCTTCCACGCTTTCAAAAGCGGTGGTAACGGACCTGCTGAAGAACCAGCTGGGATTCGGTGGACTTGTTTTTACGGATGCGCTGAACATGAAAGGCGTTTCAAAGTTCTTCAAGCCGGGCGAGGTGGATGTGAAGGCGCTGCTGGCCGGGAACGATGTGCTGCTTTTTTCGGAAGATGTGGGACTGGCGATCGAAGAGATCAAAAAGGCAATAGAAAAAGGGGACATCACGCAGGAGGAGATCGATGCGCGCTGTAAAAAAATACTTCTGGCCAAGCAATGGGCAGGATTGGACAATTTCAAGCCGATCGCGACAAAAGACCTCATACCCGATCTGAACACTTCGCAGGCAAGATGGATCAACCGCCAGCTCGCTGAAGCATCGGCTACCGTTCTCATCAATAAGAAGGGCATTCTCCCGCTCACCCGTCTCGATACGCTGAACATTGCGACCCTCTCTATCGGGTACAAGGAAGTGAACGGCTTTCAGAAGATGCTTGGCAACTACGCGCGCGTGCAGCACTTCGGGATCGATAAGAATGCCAAACAGAAAGATATCGACACGCTGATCTCGCGCTTGGGAAAGTTCAACCTGGTTGTTGCCTGCATCAACAACACGAACAATTTGCCGAAGTTCGATTTCGGAGTGACCGGCCAGATGAAGGAAGTGGTATCGCGCGTGGCACAGCGGTCGAAATTGATATTGGATGTGTTTGCCAATCCTTATGCCCTTTCAAAGTTCGACAGCCTGGAGCAGAACGCTGATGCATTGGTTATGTCCTACGAGGACCTGGACGAAACGGAAGAACTTTCCGCGCAGCTCATCTTCGGTGGCATTTCCGCAAAAGGCCGACTGCCCGTTACCGCTTCAGGTGATTTTAAATTGAATTCCGGAATAAACACTTCGCTGCCCATCCGGATGAAATATACCGTGCCGGAAGAGTTAGTCATCGATCCGAAAAAGCTCGAGCGCATCGATTCTATTGCGAATTATGGAATTGCTGAAAAAGCTTACCCCGGCTGCGTGGTGCTTATCGCGAAAAATGGCAAGGTCCTTTTCAATAAAGCGTACGGCTATCATACCTACGAGAACAAAGTGCCGGTGCAGACCGATGATATTTATGACCTGGCCTCCATCACCAAGATCGCTGCATCGGGACCGGCCATCATGAAAATGGTGGAAGAGAAAAAGATCGGGCTCGATGATTACCTCTGCTACGATCTGCCCGAACTGTCGGGCACCAGCAAGGCCAACATCATCATCCGCGAAATGCTTACGCATCAATCGGGCCTTAAAGACTGGATCCCGTTCTGGATGAAGACGATGAAGAAAGGAGAATACCTGCCGGGAATTTACAGCGACAAACGTTCCAAAGAGTTCCCCCTGCGCGTGGCTGACAATCTTTACATCAGCCGTGCCTACACCGATACCATGTTCCAGCGCATCATCGAATCGCCCGTGAGCGACAAGCACGAGTACCGGTACTCCGACCTCGGTTATTACTTTATATACCGCATCGTGGAGCGCAAGACGGGCGTACCCTTCGATAAATACGCGGACAGCGTGTTCTACCGACCGATGGGATTGCCGACCATGACCTACAAGCCGATAGAAAAATTTCCTTTGAGCCGCATTCCTCCCACAGAATACGATGTGAAGTTCCGCAAGCAGCTGGTGCATGGCGATGTGCACGATCCGGGAGCGGCCATGCTGGGCGGGGTGGGAGGGCATGCCGGGCTTTTCTCCAGCGCCAGCGACCTGGCAGTTCTCATGCAGATGTACCTGAACAAAGGTGAGTACGGGGGAAGAAGATACCTCGACACGGCAACGGTGGGCGAATTTACCCGCTGCCAGTACTGCCTGAGCAACAGGCGCGCGCTGGTGTTCGACAAGCCGGAGACCGATCCGAAGAAGGAAAGCCCGGTGTGCGATTGTGTTTCGCTCATGAGCTACGGGCACTCGGGTTTTACGGGAACGCTCACCTGGGCCGACCCGGCCAACGGGCTCATCTATGTCTTTCTCTCCAACCGCGTGTATCCCGATGCCGAGAAGAACAAGCTCATCAAGCTGGGCATACGCAGCAGCATCCAGGAAGTGATCTACGAGGTGGTGAGGTGAGCTGACTATTTAGTGCTTGCCGTTTTCAGCTCGAGCTTTACCACCGATGGCTTGTTCTCTTCCACATCAACCGTAAAGGATTGGTCGGCAAATCCCTTCGCAGTAACATGCAGAACGGCCAGGCCGGCTGTAACGTCCGTTAACACGAATTGCCCGTTCGCATCGGTGGTCGCTTTTTTCGCATCACTGATCATTACCACCGCCCCTGCCATTGGTTTTCCGGTAGCTGGGTTCATGACCGTTCCTTTTATCGTACCCTTAGCCATCTTTGCAGCAACAGGATTGATGAGGATCTTGATGAAGTCGATCGCGAAGCCATCGTTCGCTCCCGTGGAGGGGTCGTCAATCAGGATCCTGAACTCTTTTTCTTTTAGCACGCCCAGGAGATCATCCGGCACGCTCACGGAGATCAGCTTCCCGATCGGTCCTGTCTGGTTCAGCGCGTTGATTGCTTTTGCAAGGAACGGTGCCTGCTTGCCGTTGATGGTCGCTTCGTATTTGGCGCACCAAACCGTGGCCTGGAAATCATCCACGAACATCTGGATGATTGCCGATTTAATGATCGTTTCTTTGGGGACCGAAAGAGGGAAATGGATCTCAAAATTTGTTTTCCCGTACTTCTCTTTCAGGAAATCGTATTCCCCGCTGTAGCCATCGCCACCGCACCCGTTGTCCTTCGTACCCATGCTGGTGGGGATCATGATCATGTCCAGTCCCAGCGAGTCGCCCGGGCGGGGTCTCCAGGGGTATTCGTGCGAAGGAGTGGAGCGTCCGCTGAAGGGATTGAAGCTTCCCGGCCACCCGAACCCGAGGTTATCGATGTCGCCAAAGCGCACCATGTACTGTGCTTCGGGGGTGTTGGCCATGCTTGCGTAATAACTTTTCCAGTCGCCATCGTTGGCGGTCTTCTGCGAAAAGGCAAATACAGGCCATAAAAGCGCGGAAAGTATAAATGATCTCTTCATCTATAAGGGTTTTGGATGCGTAAAGGTAGAATATTAATTCTGGAGCGAGGCATGCCCGGGCTCAATGTTCAGTTATTTTTCCTTGTGTGGGTATCCGCGCGGATAAATATGCAGCAGCATATGGGAAGTGATCTGCGAAATGCAGAGGTAAGACCGCTACTTCTTCTGCAGCGTGGCCAAGTCCTTCAGGTAGAAACGCTTTCCGTCCATGAACGCGGTTACGAAAGCATCGGTAGTTCCTTTGGCAAGCACCTTATCCAGCATCTTGTCGGCTTGCTTCAGCGTTTGGTAGTTCCCGATGGTGAAGCGGGTCAGCTCGTCATCGTATTTTTTCTGCTCAAGCTTGCCGAGTACCTTCAGGTTACCGAGCTTGGCATTCTCGGGCTTGCGGTAAGCGCCTACCTGCACTTTAAATACGAGCCCCTTCGCTTTCACATCACCGTACATTTTAACAAGGTCTTTGTAGTTGCCGGGAGGGCGCAGCGGTACATCGTGCTCCTTGAGCGCGGTAAGCGGTAATCCTTCGGGCGGGAATTTTTCAAAGCGGAACTTGCGGTCCTTGCCGCGGATGATCTTTACATTGTTGCCGCTGATGGAAATAAAGATCGTGTTGAGCGAATCAGCTGTTTTCCCTTCGAGCACGAACGCCACATGGACATCGGTGGGGATGTATTCGAACTTGAACACTTTGTATTTTAACTGGGTGCCCGTTCCCAGCACGTTCCCGAACGTGTCGACCATGGTGAGCGTGAGCTTGTCGAAGAAATCCACGTCATTGGTCATCTCGGTATACGAATCGATGCCGGTTGCGTTCACCAGCTTCATCTGTTCGCCATAGCCGTCCTTTTTATACACCACCTTGTAGTTGGACCCTGCCGGCAGGTTGATGAGGTATTTGCCGGTCGAGGAATTTGATCTGTATCGTCCTTCCACCTCATCGTTGGCATACAGCACTTCGATCTGCACCTGCGTGGGATCATCGTTGAAGGTGATCGTTCCTTTCAGCATCACCAGCGCAGGCTTCTTACCTACCATGCCGGGCTCGGTCACGTAAATATCCTGCTGCCCGTAACCGCCCGGCTTTCCCGAAGAGTAATAGCCCCGCTGTCCATCGGCAGAAAGCACATAGTAAATATCATCACCGGGCGTGTTGATCGGGAAGCCGATGTTCTCGGGCTTGCTCCAGCCTGTATCTGTGCGCGTGCATTTGAAAATATCGTAGCCACCCATGCTGTTATGACCTTTCGAAGAGAAGATCAGCGTGGTTCCATCGGGATGGATGAAAGGGGCATCGTCATCGTATTCGGTATTGATGTTCGGCCCCAGGTTCTTCACATCGCCCCAGCTCCCATCGGGCTGGAGCGTGGCGCGGTACAGGTCGCGGCCGCCATAACCGCCCGGGCGCTCGCTGGAGAAGTAAAGGATCTGCTCGTTGGGCGAAAGCGAGCAGCTCCCTTCCCAGTATTCATCGGTGTTCACATCGCCCTTCAGCTTTTTGGGAACGCTCCACGTTTTCCCCGAAAGGGTGCTCATGTAAATATCTTTTCCTTCGATCGGGTTGTCTTTATAGATGAATAGCTTTTGCCCGTCATTGGAGATGGCGATACAGGCATCGTGGCCCACGGTATTGATGCTGTCGCCTGCGCTCACGGGTATGTCCCATTTGCCATCCTTTTTTTCGGAGATGTAAACATCTTCGTAATACTCGCCCTTGTCGCTCTTGCCGAGCTTCTGCAGTCCGCCTGTAGATTTTTTACCGCGGTAGGTGAAGATGAGCACGGATTCATCCGAAGAGATCACAGGAACATACTCGGAAGCTTCGGTATTGATGGGCGGGCCGATGTTGGAGATCTTCACATCCACGGGATGGGCAACCAGCTCCTTGCCGTTGGTGCAGTTGCGGATGTACTCGTTCGAATAGGTCTTGTATTCCCCGGGTATCTTCTTTTGCTTCAGGTATTCGGTAAAAAGAGCGATGGCCTCATCGAACTTGTAGTTCATCATGTTCGCCCGGCCCAGGTAATACTTAATGTCGGCCGCTTTCTTGTTCTTCTCGATCACTTCGTTCAGCAGGGTAAGCGCCTTGTCGTACGCATCGGTGCGGTACAGGCAGCAGACGCCCGTGCGGTATTTTAAGAATGGATCGTCCGGGTGATCTCCCAGCAGGCGGTCGTAGATCGGCAGGGCATCGAGGAACTCCTGCTCGTCATACAGGAAGTTCGCCTTCTCGAGCGAGTCGAGCTCGGTGCCGGTCATCTTCTTCTTTTTCTTCTTTGCGGGAGCCTGGCTGAAAGCGGAAAAAGAGAAAAGGAGCAGAAGGATAAAAATGAAACGATGCGGTTTCATACAAGCGGTTGCAAGCAAAAGTAATGGTTTTTACCGCTTGTGCATACAGTCCTGTGGCGTGTTGCCAACAGGCAGAAGTTAATATTGCTCTTCGTTCTTTTCCTTCTTTGTTTTGTGCGCGTGCTTCATATCGGGCAGGGGGCAGTCGAGGCAGCTCAGCTCATCGTTATCCATCATCCAGTAGTGGCCGGGCATGTCCCTGTCGTAGGTGTCCGTAGTGTTGTGCACATCGCTCAGCATGTTGCGCGTGCTTTTCGAGAGGAAGACAACTTTGTTCTTCGGGATGCGCAGCTCGAAGCGCACCCGCTGGTCGCGCCATTTCTCCTCGCGCGGCACGGAAAAATAGGAATCGAACTGAACGAGGGAATCCTTCTGGCTCCAGCCGCAGGCAATGCCTTCGGCCGTGCGGGTGGCTGCTTTACGTTCTTCGCCACGGGCCGAGCGGGTGATCACCAGCTCGATGCTGTCGTTGTCGCTCTTCACGACATCGAGCTCCGGGTAGCCGAAATACACATTCTTCCCGTCAACGGTAATGAGGTTGCGCTTGCGGAAGGTCAGCTCCAGCTCGCTGCCGTTCTCATCTTCGCTTATGTTCCGTTCACTTTGTGCTTCGAGGTACAATGTATCTGTCTTCGGCTTATGCAGGAAAACGCGTTCCTTCTGCGTTCCTTTTTCCGAAAAGGCATTTCCCGCCTGCACGCCTACGATCACGCAAACGGCTACACCAACAAGCCACAGCGAAGTGGATACGATGTTCAGCATCCGGTTCTGCTTTTTTATGCCGAGCATGATCTTGAACCCGCCATACACCAGCATGAGCAGCGGGATGCCGAGCAGCAGGCTCAGTCCCACCGTGGCTGCTGCGATCTGCTGCCTGTTTGCAAAAAAGGCATCGAAGAGATCGCGGAGCGACAGACCGGTGGAGGAGAAGTGGATGATGTTGGTACCGAAAAAGGCGGAGCTGATGATGTTCGCCAGTAAGATCAGCCCGATGATGACGAGGAACACCCCGATGAACCTCGCGAAAGCACGAAAGAACGCCCCGAACACCATCGAGAAGAATTCAAAGACCTTGTCGAAGAACGTTTCAGCCTTTTTCGCGTTCTCTTTGGAAAATGTTTTCTTCGCTTCATCGCCCAGGTCTTCCATCGTTTTTTTGAAGCTCCCCATCTCTTCTTCCACCTTTTTACCGATGTTCTGGGCGGTCACGGGCTCGCCAGTCATCTCCAGCTTTTCTGCAGTGGTCTTTGCCTGGGGGATAATGATCCACAGGATAATATAAAGGAGTATGCCGGTACCGAATACGAACACGGACAGCACCCACGCCAGCCGCAGCCAGAGCGGGTCGAAGCCGAAGTAGGCGCCAATGCCCGAGCAGACCCCGCCCAGTATCTTATGATCGGGGTCGCGGAAGATCCTGCGCTTGCCGGTCGCGGCCGTTTGCGGACCGGTCTCTTCCTTTTTCTGTTCCTGGTGATGTTCGCCCGCAAAATCCTCGGGCCTGCCCATTACGGCTATCACTTCGTTCACATCGCTCATCAGCACGGCCTGCTTATCCTTGCTCACTTTGGCCGAAAGCATTTCGGCAATGCGGCTTTCGATATCGGTCATGATCTCGTCACGGCCGTCCGAATCGCGGAAGTAGCCCTTGATGGTGTTCAGGTATTTGCTCAGTGTTTCGTACGCATCCTCTTCGATGTGAAAGATGATGCCCCCGAGGTTGATGGTAACGGTCTTGTTCATTGCTGCTGTTCTTTTTTATTTGTTAGAGCTCATGGAAGCGTATACCACAGCGCTCATGATGAAGCCGATGCCCATTCCACCGAACATGCCGATGTTGAACGCCTTGAAGTACCAGCCGAGCGCCATGCCGATGAACATGCATCCTACGAACAGCTGGCCGGCCGTTTTGCGGATCGCTTTCTTCTTTTCTTCGTTGTTGTTTTGGTTTTCCATTGTATCGGGGTTTTGGTTTTACTTGGTCTTTTTAGCCGTTGCGCGGTTCACGGCTCGGGCCAGCTCTTCCCACGTTTCCTGCAGCTCGCTCAGGAACTTCTCTCCCACGGGCGTCAGCTTGTAATACTTGCGGGGTGGACCGCTCTGCGATTCTTCCCAGCGGTAGCTCAGCAGTCCATCGTTCTTCAGGCGGGTGAGGAGAGGGTAGAGGGTGCCTTCCACGATGATCAGCTTTGCGTTCTTCAGCTGCTCGATGATCTCCGAAGGATAATGCTCCCCATCGCTGAGTATGCTGAGTATGCAGAACTCCAGTATCCCTTTCCGCATCTGCGCCTTTGTGTTCTCGATATCCATCGACAGTTGATTTGAATTGACGGCACAAAGATATGTACAAAAAAAGATACCTTGCAATACATAGTACTGTGTTTTTTAAACAAATTGTTATAAATACTTGGTAATCAATATAAATAACTATTTAATTAAACTTATACTTTATTATAATAATATGAATCATTGATTCGGCTATGAATTAATGCCGATCAAACACTTTTCAATAAAACAGCCGTTCCCCGGCATTACTTTTAAAGAAAAAACATGCGCAGATCATTTTTAGGGAAGACCATCGTTGCGGCTGCAGCGGTGCTTTCGATGCTGGCGGTAAGCTGCAAAAAGGACAGCTCGCCAAACAACGGTTACGGAAGCAGCGGGGGAGGCGGCAGCACCGTGAGCATGCAGTACAACCGGTTCAATCCTTCCGCGCTCACCATCAGCAGGGGCACTACGGTGACCTGGACCAACCGCGATAACGTTACGCACACGGTTACGAGCAGCACCGGGGCGTTCAACAGCGGTGATGTGACCAGCGGCAAATCATTTTCGTACACCTTCAGCGCTGCAGGCACGTTCGATTACTATTGCAAGTACCACCAAAGCATGGGCATGACGGGAACCGTGGTGGTGCAGTAGCACGATCGGATTTATTTTGCTGCGTGGTGTTGTTCCGCCATAAAAAATTTTACATTTGGCGTTACAACACCAGCGCTTATGAACTTACACGAATACCAGGGGAAAGAGATCCTGAAATCTTACGGAGTAAAGATACAGGAAGGCATACTGGCCAACACGGCCGATGAGGCGGTGGAAGCCGCCAAAAAGCTGCAGGCGCTCACCGGCACGCAGGTATGGATCGTGAAGGCGCAGGTGCACGCGGGCGGAAGAGGGAAGGGCGGAGGCATCAAGCTGGCCAAAACGCTGGACGAAGTGAAGGAGAAGGCCGGCAGCATGATCGGCATGACGCTGGTGACCAAGCAAACGGGCGCCCAGGGAAAAAAGGTCCGGAAGGTGCTTATAGCGCAGGATGTGTACTACCCGGGCGAAAGCGAAACAAAGGAATTTTACATGAGCGTGCTGCTGAACCGCGCGCGGGGAAGGAACACCATCGTTTACTCGCCCGCAGGCGGAATGGACATTGAAGAAGTTGCCGAAAAGACCCCGCACCTTATCTACAAGGAAGAAGTGAGCCCATCGGTGGGCCTCAAGGATTTCCAGTGCAGGAAGATCGCCTTCAACCTCGGCCTCAGCGGGAACGCATTCAAAGAGATGATCGCTTTTGTGAAGAACCTCTACAAGGCCTACGAAAGCATCGATGCCTCGCTGTTCGAGATCAACCCGTGCCTGAAGACCACCGACAACAAGATAGTTGCCGTGGACGCGAAAGTGGCGCTGGACGATAATGCGCTCTTCCGCCATCCTGACCTGGAGGCGATGCGCGATAAGACGGAGGAAGACCCCATTGACGTGGAGGCCAGCGAGCACGAGCTGAACTACGTGAAGCTGGACGGCAACGTGGGCTGCATGGTGAACGGGGCCGGCCTGGCCATGGCCACCATGGATATCATCAAGCTTTCGGGGGGCGACCCGGCCAACTTCCTGGATGTGGGCGGCACGGCCAATGCGCAGCGCGTGGAGGCGGGCTTCCGCATCATACTGAAGGAGCCGAACGTAAAGGCCATACTGGTAAACATATTTGGCGGCATTGTGCGGTGCGACCGCGTGGCGCAGGGCGTGGTGGATGCGTACCGCAACATGGGCTCGCTGCCGGTGCCCGTTATTGTGCGGCTGCAGGGCACCAATGCCGAAGAGGCCAAAAAAATTATTGACAGCAGCGGGCTAAAGGTGCAATCGGCCATTTTACTGCAAGAGGCTGCCGACCTGGTGAACAAGGCGCTGATGAATTAGAAGGGAGATTTCCATCCCACTATGGCTTGTTGTTTTTATTAATTCGTTTTCCTCAGCCGCCTCAGGCTCTTATCTATGTATTTATCGGTAGGAAGTATGTTTTTTTGAATGCGCTGCGCGTAGCGGATGCTGTCGAGAATATCTTTGTTTTTTTCTTCCACTGTTTTCTTCTGCTCCTCAATTATTTTCTTTTGTTTTCGTGTTACTCGCAGGGAGCGGAATACATAACCCGCGAATATTATTACGAACAATAAACCTCCCCCGATTGAAAAAATAATAATCGTTTGTCTCTTTTTCTCTTCCTTGTTTATTTCGGCTTGCTTTTCTTTTTCTAGTCGTTCAAATTCCACTTGTTTTTTATAATCAAAATCAAGGGTTGCTACGGTTGCAGCTTTCAAATTATTTTCTTGATTGATTAAAATATTTGCACTATCCCTCGCTTTTGTATAATCTTTATAATACTCAAAGGCCTTATTTATATTACCAACTTTTGTGTACGATTCGGAAATTTTTTTTAATACTTCTTTGTCCATCCAAAGTATATTTTGCCCATATATTTTTAAAGCTGATTTATAGTATTCTATTGCCCTTGCATCTAATCCTTTTTGGGCATATGTTTCTCCAATATTGATCAAAAAATCTTCTTTGCCGGGATTATTACTGTCAAGTCGCCAAGCTTCTTTTAAAATGTGTTTTAGAGAATCGCGAACCTGAATACCTCTGCTGAAATACGCGATTGCATTTTCGAATTTCCCCAATTCTCTGAATGCTATTCCTGTATTAAAAAAGAATGGAAGTAATTTCAGAGAATCAGTTTTATATAAAATTTCGGAAGAATACTTTTCATAATGTGTAATGCACTCGACATACATTTTATTCTTTATATAAATTTCTGCAATCGCATTTATTATTTCAGCGGTTTGTTCTTTATCGTGTCTTTCCCTAGACATCTTATAGCTACGAAAACCATATTCTATTGCTTTATTACACTCTTTTTTTTCTAAATAACCATCTTTAATCATTAATAGGCAATTAGTGATTTTATCTTTATTGTTGAGTTCTTCCCATATTCGTAAGGCTTTTAAAGCATAGTCTATTGTTTTTTGCGGCTCTTTTAAATATCGAAAACAATCGCCTAACGCGTAGAAACAATTGGCAGTTCCGGCTTTATTCTCAACGGATTCATAGATTTCTAAAGCAGAAAATAGATATTTAAATTGCTGGAGGATTCTAGTATTAGTAACATCACCAAATACAACTATAGTGCTGCCATTTTCTAATAATTTATCGGCAAATAGTTTTTCACAGTTAATTTTTTTGGAAAGATTAATCGCCTTTCTCAAATATTCATTACAACTATCTCCTGAATTTAGAGAGAAGATGATTCCATTTGGTTCATATCGCAAAGCAATATTCCATAGCAGATTTACTTTGTTGGTATCATCTTTTGCTGTTTTCAGTTTATATGTCAACGAATCCACTCTAAAAAGCTCTTTCTGATGAATAGAATCTTTTTGAGCCTGCGTATAACTCCTTTGTGAAAATGAAAACTTATAAGAGAGAATTATAAGAAAAAAATATAGAATCTTTGCTCGCAAGTGCTAAAAAATGGACAAGTTTAAATTATTGTTTTAAAAACAAAAAAGAGTAGAAATAAAAAATACGCCAACCCGCCTATATTTGAAATGATGCTTAGTTGACTGTATCTACATTTCTTGAAAAAAATCAAAAGTCCGCTTACAAAAAACAAATGAGCTATTATTGTAAAAGGTAAAATCAATATTCCCCACCCTTCAGGACCGCCACCTGTATCGATTATATTATAGGATGCAGGGAAAAAATACACAATATTTACAATCATATTTATTGAGCCGATGATTGGGATGCCTACACGGATAATACTACTCTTTGGAACAGCATATTCCTTTTGAGCATGGTAGTCAATAATATTCTGCTCCTGATCCATGTTGCTAAATTATACTATTTTCTCTCTAATACCCTTTAACAACATTTAACACTTCCCCTCCAAGTTACTGATCCCCGTAGGGGCCCACCTCCCGGCACTGCGGTCGAGGGGAAAATATCTTCACATTCCCTCACTGTTTCCCGGGATCTGTTTTCCACACGGTCACGTTTATCCGCTATATCTAAGGATCTGCTCGCTGTATCTCCAGGTTTGTTCACTATTTCCAGGGATCTGCTCGCTGTATCTTCAGATTTGTTCACTATTTCCAGGGATCTGCTCGCTGTATCTTCACGTTTGCTCACTGTTTCCAGGGATTTGTTCGCTGTTTCTTCACGTTTGTTCACTGTTTCCCAGGATCTGTTCACCGTATCTTCACGTTTGTTTCAAATACCTGCGGATCTGTTCATCCTATCTTCACGTTTGTTCGCAATACGTGAGGATTTGTACGCTGTGTGATACCGCATGGAACGGGAATTTTCTGAAAACGAGTTTTTGACAAAACTTTCCGGCCCGAATGTTACGGCCGCGCGGGCGATTTACCAGTTACGGGCCGAAACCGACCACTTACGGGCTTAAACCTGCCAGTTGCAAAAATGTTTAACCCGCCCGCATGTGTTTTTACGTAAAGTATTACCAGCATTACCCTTATAGTGCTTCCGGCCGCTGGCGATAAGCCCCCTCCCGCACGGCATCCGGATGAAAAAGAGCAGGCGGGCACCACGTAAAACTTGAAAGGCCATGAAGCGTTCAAAAGTTAGCTTGGGTCTTAAAAGGTTAAGCGTAACAGAGTTAGTTGGGTACGCCTTTCAGGTGGTGAATAAAATGACCGGCAACGGTTATTTCACTTCACCCCATCCTGCGCTCTCCGCAGTATCCGCAGCAGCATCAGACCTGCTGGCGGCCTACGAAGCGGCACAGGGAGGAGGCCCCGCGCAAACGGCTGCCATGCAGCTTAAGCGCGAGGTGCTTGAAGGCAGGCTCACCGAGCTCGGCCACTACGTGGAGGATGTTACCAACAATGCTGTGAATTCCAGCATTGCCCCGGAAGTGATCATCCTCAGCGCAGGCTTGCAGATGAAGCTTGTTACCGCGCGCCAGAAGCGCACCTTTGCCGTCAGGGTTGACCGCAAGGGAGAGGTAATGCTTACTGCACAGCGTGTGATGCGCGGCACACACGAGTGGCAGTATACGCTGACGCCCGACAACCCCGAGTCGTGGGTAAAGCTGGATCCTTCTTCGAAGGCCAGCGTTACCATCAAGGGGCTGGACAGCGGAAAGAAGTATTTTTTCCGCCACCGGGCCGACCTGAAATCCGGGCCCACCGAGTGGGACGGTCCCGAAAGCACGATAGTGCTGTAGGGTGCCTCGCCCGCTTTGGTTCCCCTCTGCTGCAGGAGAGGGGATAAGCGGAGAGGTAAAAACAGATCTTCTTGAAGAGTTTCGTGCATGCATGCACGAAGGGGATAGAAGAAAAGTTTAAAGGACAGGGTTATTGGTTTACCTGTCCTTTTTTTATTTGATCACCACCATTTTTTTACCTGCGGTTGCCTGGTTGGCAGTTTTCAGTTGGTAGTAATAAGTGCCGGGGGCAAGATCGGCAGTGGAGATCTGAAGCTTTGTAAAAGTCCTGTCCACCTTAAATCGCTTTACTTCGTTTCCGTTTGGATCATAAAAAAATATTTCACCTGTGCTTTCTCCATCCGGCAGGGTGTAATCAATAGTAGTGTAGCTGCGGGTGGGGTTGGGGTAAGCAAAAATTTCAATATTACCATGCCCCCAATTTGGTATACCAACATTACAATTAACTATGTCATTTGTATAATTATACGAATCAAGGAAATTCGGAAGTCCCATACTTACAGTCTTGCCGTTTAAGTAAACCGCGGAATCTTGATAATTGCAATTTAATCCCGAAGCATTGGGATTGTTGATGACAGAAAGATAATTCGCATTACCTGCTCTAACTAAATATATTTTCCCGGTATTAGATAATTGCAAACCATAATGAGTCCGATTATCAATTTGCTTTTTAGAGGCTTTGACAGAGTCCGGATCGCCTCCCGCTGCATTTAAGTCAAATTGATATACGCCATTATTATTTAACCAGCAAGAAATATAAAGCTTAGAATTATCCTGTGAAAATGAAACCCCATAGTAATTATATATGGAATTAGTCTGGACGGATACACAATTGCTTATTATTCCTGTGCCATTATCAACATCAAAATATTCTGCAATTGAAAAATTGGAATTCCCATTTACAATGGCGAGCTTTTTGCCATCCGGAGAGGCTTTCAGTTGACCAATGGCCCCCCCATTTCCAATCATATTCGATGGATGTACAGAACCTACATGAGAAATCACAGTGCTTATAATCCCACCGGAGGATAATTGAAAAGCAAAAAAAGCGTCAGAAAAATATTTATGAGTGATTACCCAATAATCCGTTCCGTTTGCGTGTTTTATAACAGTAACTTTTTCCGCTATGGAATCTAATAGTTTAATATTTTTTTGACTGGTGATTACGTCCCCTAATCCTCCGTCTTTACACATATCTACAACTGTGTACCTAAATCCATTTTGCATCTGGTCGTTACAAAAATCATTTGTTGTAAAAATATAGAAGTATCTGCTGCTATCGGGGAGAGGAACAATAACAGAAGATTGAGTTGCAGACGTATTGCCCATTAGGCTATCACCATTTGGCATTACTTGGTGATTCTTGTTCCAAACTTTTTTCCCATTAGTGTAAAACAATAATGATCCGGAACTGTCACTAATTACAGATGTTCCTTCATCAGGACAGGGATTAGTGGCATAGGTTGCGCCATTTGTTAGAGCAAATGGATTTCCACCGCTAAAATCTACACCTGCATGATTACCGAAATACCAGATGTTGCCTTGTTTTTGTGAAAGACAAATAACAGGCAAGAAAATAAATAAGCTTTTAAGTGCTATTCTCATGCAATAAAAGCAAAGTTAAGAAAAAAGGTGGAAATTTTATTCCACCTTTTTAGTTTTATTTGCTGTTGATTTTCTTTTTTAAATCTTCTATTTCCTTTTGTTGTGCTTCTATCATTACTTGCTGTTCTTGGATTGCTTTAATTAAGGGAACTACAAATCGAGAATAATCCAAACCGTATATTTCATTCTTGTTTTTCGGTTTAGAAACACCATTAAAATTATACCCGATAGTTTGAGCAGCAGAATCAACTTGCTGGGCAATTAATCCGGTATAGATAATTTTTTCCCCATCATATTTTCCTTCCCAATACGCTGTGTCTGTTTTTACAGTTTTAATTTCAGGTTTGATAATTTTACCTGTAGAATCTTTTATGGCGGGTGTAATCGTTACCTTTGTTGGGTATCCAATAATTTTGTCTGTTTTATGCAGGTCTACACGATATGTGATTGGTTTAAGTAATTTGATAAATGATAGACCAGGAACATTTTCTTTAATCTCCCTTTTAATGCGTCTGTCACTACCATTATATGTTGCACCGACTGGAATCCAAATTGCAGTAACGAAGCCATTTCCAAGTTGGATCGTATTAGTGCCATTAGTATTTGATGCGCCATATCCAAAAGAACTAGCATTGGAATAAGCACCACCTAAGCCCGCAGTAGCGCCTACAATTGTGTTCTGGCTGTTTGTGGTAAGGTTTGCCCCTCCTGCACTGTTGCCAACGCAAACATTGTTATTACCGGTTGTCATTGAATTGCCCGACTGTAACCCAATGCAAGTATTAGAGTATCCGGTTGTGTTTGCGTATCCCGCTTCTCTTCCTACAAAAGTGTTTTCGGCCCCGGCTGTTTTATCCGAATAACCTGCAAGGTAACCGTCAAAAACACAACTGCTATAATCGCTATTACCGGTGCCCGATAGTCCATACCCGGCTTGATACCCCGTAATACAATTATTAGCACCTGTCTGATTATTAAAGCCTGCCTGATAACCGCATATTGTATTGTTAGAGCTTGCAGTTATATTATATCCTGCCTCTCTGCCCAAAAAGGTGCTTGCTGTTCCTGTTTTCATTGCATTTCCAGCTTTGTATCCAAAAAAGGAATTATCACTGTAACTGTTTGCAGCTACTCCCTGACCTGCTCCATATCCAACAACCGTGTTGTTACTTCCATTCGGGCTGTTATAAAACGAAGCTAATCCTACAGCTACATTGTTTGCGCCTCCTGAGTTGCCGTTACCCGAGTTATGCCCTACAAAAGTATTTCCTGCGCCAGCGTTATTAAATCCTGACAGGTCACCAAAGAAGGCATTGCCGGTTGCTGTGGCATTCGTATAACCCGACTGATAGCCTGCATAAGTATTATCGGCAGCGGTAGTGTTGGAATAACCCGCTTGGTAACCGATAAACGTAACATGATTTCCTGTTTTGTGTGAGTAGCCCGCCTGGCTTCCAACGAAGGTGCAGTTCGAAAAAGAATTTGTTGCAGCCGCCCCCAGTCCACCAGCATTATATCCCAAAATTGCATTATCGGTGCCTGTAACGTTGTAGTACCCCGCCTTGTGGCCTATAACAGTATTGTAACGCCCGTTGCTTGTGCTTGATGGATTGGTATTATACAGAGCCCAATTGCCAATTGCGATATTAAACGTGCTGTCGTGGCCCGGACAAGGAGTAGAATTGGTCAGGTTAAATAATGTCTTATAGCCGAGGCCCACATTATGCTCCCGGAACTTATTGCTGTTGCCCGACAGCTCGCCTATCCACGTATTATAGTTTCCGCAATCGTTGGCACCTGCCCCACAGCCATAAAACGCGCTGCCTACTGCTGCTGCTCCGGCTGCAGGAGTGCAACCATTTCCTACATTCCCGCTTCCGTAAGTTTGAGCTTTTGTTGTTAAAGCAAAGCAAAGTCCTGCAACAATGGTTGCAAGAGCTCCAATTTTAGTTTTTGTTTTCATGGTATTTTGGTTTTTGGTTAGAACTGCTTAATAAAGTTTACTCAGCAAGAGTATAAAAATCCTTTAACCCGGTTTGTAGTACAAGCGAAATAATTATGAACTTTTTCGAATTTTCCGTGCAATTCTGCCCTTATTTCTATTCATTCCCTTGCACGCTCAAAAGCAGCCATCATCCTCGGAGGATAAAAATAACTGCACTCGTGCCCCCGGCCTGTGCATAAAAACCAGCCGTTCGGCTTTTCCGCATCCGTAAAAATCCGTAATCTTGTAAGCGCGCTGGTGTAACTTTGAACCCGCACGGGCGTCATACAACAACTAACCAACACCGCTTTCCATGAAAAAGATCATTCTCTCCGCAAGCTTCCTCGCATTGGCCGCTGGTGTTTTCGCGCAAAGCACCTGGACGGCCGGTTTCTCCCTGTTCACCGTTTGCAACCGCTCGGAGTTCAGCGGGGGCATGAGCGATGCCAACGCGCGGTTCCACCACATGCCGTTCCACGGGGGCGGCTGGAGCGCGGTATTCCGCAAAAAGCTGAGCGATCACTGGTCGGTGCAGACGGGGCTCGGTTTTTACGTGCTGGGTTTTGAGAACGCCATCGCCAACGATTACTCGCTGCTTAATCCCCGCGATCATTTTGCAGGCGTGCGTTCGGAAAGGCCGGTGTTCCGCGTGCCCGCCACGGCCATCTACAATTCCAATCTTTCGTGCCGCAACTGGCGGTGGTTCGCTGGGGCGGGGCTTTCGCTCATCAGCGGAAAGCAGGCCGATGCCGCAAGCTCCGAAACCGAAACGGACGCAACGGGAGTAACGGCAGGCACACCCAACAGCATTACCCAAACCATGCATTCATCGCCTTTCGGGGCCGTAAACTTTCACCTGGTGGGCGGCTGGGAAAAGCTGATGAAGAGCGGGCGCATGCTGGCGCTTGGATTCATGTTCAACAAAGGCACTTCGCAGCTGGCCGCGGCCGATGTGAGCTATACGATCGACTCCAAAACCTATTCCCATTCCTTCACTAATTACGGTGATTTTTGCTCGTTGTTCGTCACCTATTATTTCAAGCCCTTCGGAAGCCGGAAGAACTGAACCTTATTATTTTGAATGCGATCCCGCTCACTGAAACAGGTGGGCGGGATCGTTTGCTATCTACCCCCTTTAATTACGACATGTGGAATTCAGAATTGAACCAACAGATAAGGACTAGGTGTGGGTAGATATTTTTATATTTGACTGAGAATGACCACTTCCATTTTTAAGGAGGTGCGGATAATTAATGTTGGCGACAGTGCTAACTTTGAACTGACTGCAAGAAATTAACTTTAATACTCTAAATCAAGAATGGAAGAAACGAAGACATTTTATTTATGTGCAGAATGTTCAAAGGACATTTACCTAAAGAACTATGTTAAGGTAAATGCAAAATCAAAAGCAAGTTGCACTATTTGCTTAAATGAAGTAAGGACACTTAACATTTCCGTGGATACTGAAATAGTTGACTTTTGCAGATTCCTCATTCGTTATCATTTTCCAGAGTATGACTATAACACTCATTGGGGAGGTGACGATTTACCCCAACAGTTTTATTCAGACAATCCAATAATTTCTCATCAATTTGCTGACTTAGATAATCGGGATATTGAAGTTGAGGAATTTTTGTATGAACTCTTTGACATCAACAATTATGACAGTAAGATTGACCTTTACTATGGACACGATGAGAGTGGAAGAGGATTGTTTCCCGAGGCAATTAAAAATGAGAAGTCAAATACTTGGCGAGCATATAAAACCGAATTGCGAAACAAGAACTTCTTCCTTTTAGAAGACGAGGCAAAAAAAACTTTCTCCAAGTTACTTGACGATTTAACTATCAAACTCAATTCAGGAGAAAACTATTTTAGAGCAAGAATTGGCTACAAAGAAAAAAAAGAGGAAGTCGGAATATCTTCAGTTACAATAAAAGTTCCTTTTTCAAATGACGAACTTTCTTCTCCACCAGTCCTAAAAGCTAAGGCAGGCAGAGCAAACAGACAAGGCGTTGCATTTCTGTATTTGGCTTCTGATAGCAAAACCGCATTGGGAGAAATAAGACCTCATCCTGGACATTATGTTTCAATTGGAGAATTTACAAGCAAAAAAAAATTGACTGTTGCTGACCTAAGATTTATTGACTTAATGAAATTTTATCGTGACGATAAAAAACTCCAACTCTTTAAACTCTTAAAAGATTTGTCAGAGGAATTATCTATTCCAATTTTACCAGAAGAACAAGAAAACTATTTAGTCACACAATTCATTTCTGATGTAATACGACAACTTGGATTTGACGGAATACTATTTAATAGTTCAGTTTCATCGGGACACAATCTTGTTGCATTCAATGCAGACAATTTCGTTTTTAAGACAGGGAGTTCCAACCTAATTAAAATAATCTCTGTTGAGTTTGGTTATAAAGCAACAGAGTATCACATTGACAGTTTTCTTGAAAGAGCAATTGAAAAATGATACCATTCACAAACATAATTACTGCAAAACTTGACACGACACTTCTTCGTCTGAACAGTAGCACAGCCGCCAACAGAAAGCTTAACGAAATTTTAAAAAAGGGAGGCTTGGTGGTTAATCAAACAGTGGTGCTTCTTATGAAGTGTGTGCAAGCTAAAAAAAATGCAACAGAGGAAAGCGGAAAAAATCTTTATCTATTTGTTGCATTTTTTTTAACGAGCAGTATCGCTTCTAATCCCCCTTTTTTAAAACTTCGCCAAGCCCTGATGCGTTAGGAGAAATTTCAAAAGGACAACTTTTCAGTAGACAAATGAACCGCATCTTGACAATTTCTCTTTTATTCTTGCTTACAACTTGTACTCCGCGACATCTTACTCTGCAATCTGATATGCGTTCGGTTGTTACACTTTGCGACAAATACTATGGCAAGGTGACAAAAAAAGAAATAAAAGACGACCCTACTCTTCGCATTTCCTACAATACTCTTATGTGGCAAATAATTTCTTATGAATATTCTTATTCTTTAAATGGTATTGCTTCTTGGCGAGTGGTAAACGACAATAAACTTCCAGACAACTTATTGCTAAAATTGGACTCGCTGACGAATCGTTTCTTATACGTAGACGAAATAAAAGCAGTAAACAAAATTCAAGACACTATATTTCTTAACTCAATTAAAGTAAAAGTCATTGACTAACCCGACAGTAGTTCTCGGCAGACCGCTTCGCGCGCTTCGACAGCAGGACAGTATCGTTCTGTAGACAATAACTTTCGCGGTGGACAGCGATTTAACAGACAAGATGAAAGTAAAAAAGTCACGTTACGGATATTTATACATTATTGCTTGGACAATCATTCTAATTCTTTTTGTCTGCATTTTTATTTCACACAGACAAGAGGTAACAACAAAATATTTTATTGACTTATTTTTTATTGGTGGGACAGGGTTGTGTGCTGGGGCAAGAGCGTTCTACACGGACAGATACTTAAAACTTAAATCCAATCAAGAACCAGTTGACTTTTGGACTTTTCTTAATGAACACTCATGGATAGACCAAATGGTTCTTTATTTCATTTGGCGACCTTTCATGACAAAAAGCCTAGACGCAGACACAGAGAAAACCCGTAAGACAGTTAACTACTTAACCTATATAACTTATATTTTTGCTATTACCACAATAGTGGAAATAATCACACTTTAAAGGCCCCAATTTTTCCCTCCTTTCTTGTTAATAATTAGCTGAAAAAACGCCTATATTTAGGAGGTATTTTGGGTACTTTCACGCTCGCAAAAAGCACTCTTTATGGCAGACGAAAAGATCATACAGATCAACATTGAAAACGAGATGAAAACGGCCTACATCGATTACTCGATGTCGGTGATCGTTTCGCGCGCGCTTCCCGATGTGCGCGATGGGCTCAAGCCCGTGCACAGGCGGGTGCTGTTCGGCATGCAGGAGCTGGGTGTGCTGTCGAACCGTCCGTACAAGAAGAGCGCAAGGATAGTGGGGGAGGTGCTGGGCAAATACCACCCGCATGGCGATGCTTCCGTTTACGATACCATGGTGCGCATGGCCCAGAGCTGGAGCCTGCGCTACCCGCTGATAGATGGGCAGGGCAACTTCGGCAGCATAGATGGCGACAGCCCGGCCGCCATGCGCTACACCGAGGCCCGCCTGCGCAAAATAGCGGAAGAGATGATGGCCGATATCGAAAAAGATACGGTGGACTTCCGCCCCAACTTCGATGAATCGCTGCAGGAGCCCACGGTGCTGCCCGCGCGCATACCCAACCTGCTGGTGAACGGCTCGGCCGGCATTGCAGTGGGCATGGCCACCAACATGCCCCCGCATAATCTTAACGAGATCGTAGAGGCCGTAGTTGCCTACATCGATAACCGCGAGATCGATACGGCAGGGCTGATGAAATACGTGAAGGCGCCCGACTTCCCCACGGGCGGCATCATCTACGGTTACGAAGGCGTTCGCGAAGCATTCGAATCGGGCAGGGGCCGTATCGTGGTGCGCTCGAGAACCACTTTCGAAACGGTGGGCAACAAAGAACGCATCATCGTTACCGAAATACCCTACCTGGTGAACAAAGCGGAGATGATCCGCAAAACAGCCGAACTGATCAACGAGAAGAAGATCGAAGGCATTTCGGACATCCGCGATGAATCGGACCGCGAAGGCATGCGCATCGTGTACGAGCTGCGCAGGGATGCCATTCCGAACGTGGTGCTGAACAACCTGTTCAAGTACACCTCGCTGCAGGAAAGCTTCAGCGTGAACAATATTGCGCTGGTGCAGGGGCGGCCCGTGCTGCTGAACCTGAAAGGGCTGATCCAGAACTTTGTGGACTTCCGCCACGAGGTGGTGGTGCGCAGAACGAAATACGACCTGGACCAGGCGGAGAAGCGGGCCCATATCCTGGAAGGCTACCTCATCGCCATCGACAACCTCGATGAAGTGATCTCGCTCATCCGCAACTCCAAAACTCCGGACGATGCGCGTGACGGGCTGATGAAAAAGTTCGGGCTGAGCGATGCACAGGCCAAGGCCATCCTCGAGCTGCGCCTGCGCGTGCTGACGGGCCTGGAACGCAGCAAGATCAAGGAGGAATACAATACATTAATGGAATTCATTGCCTACCTGAAGGACGTGCTCACCGATGAAACCCTTCGCATGGAGATCATCAAGGACGAGCTGAACGAGATCAAAACGAAATACGGTGACGAGCGCAGGACCGAGATCGTGTATTCGGCCGATGACATGAAGATAGAGGACATGATCGCGGACGAGGACGTGGTGATCACCATTTCGCACATGGGCTACATTAAAAGAACACCCGTTACCGAATACCGCAGGCAGGGCAGGGGAGGCAAGGGCATTACGGCCAGCACCACGCGCGAGGAAGACTTTCTCGAGCACCTGTTCGTGGCCTCCACGCACAACTACCTGCTGTTCTTCACCGAAAAAGGGCAGTGCTTCTGGCTCCGCGCATTCGAGATACCGGAAGGGACGCGTTACTCGAAGGGCAGGGCCATCCAGAACCTGATCAACATTCCCGCTGACGATAAGATCCGCGCATTCATCAACGTGCGTACGCTGGAGGACGAGCAGTACATCAACAACAATCACATCATCATGTGCACCAAAAAGGGCACGATCAAGAAGACCACGCTCGAGGCGTATTCGCGTCCGCGCCAGGGCGGCATCATCGCCATCAAGATCGAAGAAGGCGACCAGCTGATCGAAGCCAAGCTCACCAACGGCAGCAACGAGATCATGCTGGCCGTGCGTTCGGGCAAGGTGGTGCGCTTTAACGAATCGAAGGTGCGGCCGATGGGAAGGAACGCGGGCGGGGTGCGGGGCATTAAGCTGGCCGATGACAACGATTCGGTGATCGGCATGGTATGCATAGCAAACCCGCAGTCGAACATACTGGTGGTGGCCGAAAAAGGATTGGGCAAGCGCTCCGACATCGAGGAATACCGGGTATCGAACCGCGGAGGGAAAGGCGTGAAGACCATCAAGATCACCGACAAGACCGGTGCGCTGGTGGCCATCAAAGATGTGGTGGACACCGATGACCTGATGATCATAACGAAGCAGGGCATGAGCATCCGCATGCCGGTGAACGAAATGCGCATCATGGGCCGGGCCACGCAGGGCGTTAAGCTCATCAACCTGAACGAAGGCGATGAAATAGCGGCTGTGACCAAGATCGAGATAGAGGAAGAAGAAAAGGAAGAAAAGAAGGATGATGCCAAGAAGGAGAATTATGGAAAGGGCGGGCAGGGCGCGTCAGGCACCGGCACGGACGGCACGCCAATTGATGAACAGCCGAAACAATAATTTCAAAAATCCAAACCAGCTTCCATGAAGAACAAAGCAATCTTTCTATTGGCAGGAATATTTTCGGCAATGATGGTTTCTGCCCAGCAGAACAAGGTGGTGAGCGCCTTCAATTACCTGAGGTATTACGAGCAGGACCATAAGATGGACGACCTGATGAAGGCCAAGCAGGCCATTGATGAGGCCACCGCGAACGAGGATACGAAGGACAAGCCGAAGACGTGGTACTACCGCGCCAAGGTGTATCACAACCTGTTCAACCAGAAAAGGACCGATGAAGCGGCCAAGATCACGGAACCCGATCCGGATAAGAAAACAATGGCTTCGTTCAAAGCGGTAAGCACGGAGTACCTCGATGAGGCGTACAATGCTTACAAAAAGGCAATGGAGCTGGATGTGAAGAAGAACTATACGGATGACATTGTGAAGGCTCTCAAGGATTGCAACGTGTATTACGGCTACAAGGCGTACGCCATGCTGGCGGATAAGAACTACAGCGAAGCGCTGAAATATTACGAGCAGGCCGTGGAGATCAAATCAAAGATGTTCAACCAGGTGGATACGGCATCGATCAACAACATGGCCATTTGTGCCGACCGGATGAAGGATTATCCCAAAGCAGTTGAACTGTACAACAAGCTGATCGGCTATAAATACGACCCGGTAAGAAGCTATTTATCCATCATAAGGATCTACAAGGCGCAGAACGACTTGACCAATGCGCGTGCGTATCTCGACAAGGCCCGTGCGGCATATCCGCAGGACATGGACATTATCATCGAGGATATTAATTTTTACCTCAACCAGGATAAATCGCAGGATGCGATCAACCTGGTGAAGATGGCCATCGAAAAAGATCCGAAGAACCCGCAATTCTATGTAGTGTTGGGCCAGACGTACTACAAAATGGCTTTCCCCAAGGACAAGGATGGCAAAGATCTTCCCAAGCCTAAGGATTATTCCGACCTGATCAAGAACTCAGAAACGGCCTTTAACAAAGCGCTCGAGGTCAAGCCCGATTACCAGATCGCTTTATATAATATAGGAGCGCTTTACCGGAACATCGGGGCGGATATGTATAACGAATCGCAGAATATAAAGGACATGAACAAATCCAAGCAAATGGAAGATGCTGCGCTGGCCTATTACAAGAAGGCGATCCCTTTCCTGGAGAAATCGCTGGAGATGGATAAGACCGATCGGGATACCATGAAGATACTTAAGGAGCTTTACGCAAAGACCGGGGACAATGATAAGTACAACAAAATGAAGGAAATGCTTAAGAATTAAAAGAAATCAATTTAACATATATCTAATTATAATTACTCTTATGTTAAATAGATATTCTATGTTTTTATTTAATAAAGCCTTTCCCCAACCTACACCAGGTCCACCGCGTGCAGCACGGCAATCACCACGGCTGCAAACAGGAACACTCCCCCGATAGATCCTACCGGGAAAAACAGGATAAAACCGGCCAGCCACAATAAAAGCACCGGCAGGAACCATTTTCCATGCGCGGAATTGTCTTTTACATAAACTCCCAACGGTGCGATCAGTATCGAAAGTATCACGGCCAGGATGATCTGCCCATCGTCCGATGAAGCCGGGTTGTGTCTGTGGCGGCTTGCAAAGGTCCTGCTGCCCCCCTGCCTGAAGAATCTTTGGCTGGGCGAATAGTTCACGGGCGCCTGGGTGTTCAGTTCCTTCTGCGGCTTATCCGTTTGTACCAGCAATGGCCGGGTTGGTTTGATCACCTGTTGTGCCGATTGCTTTTCCGTGCTTATGGCCGCAATGCTTCCCGGATAAATGATCCGCTCGTTCACCAGGTGCTTTTGCGGATCGCTCTCTTTTACAAGCATGCCATCTCCCCTTTTAAAACCGGTGTATTTCTGCTTCATAAATTCTTTTTGCAAGGTTCCGCAGGACGATGCAAGGATGGCCAATGCCGAAACAATTGCAATTGCTGTTCTCTTTTTCATAGGCTTGTCTTTAATTATTGACATGTAAAACTACTCAAAAACTTGTTGCGGAAATATTCCTAAATTCGCATTCCTTTTTAGGGTCAGGAATTAGTTCATGTGGAGATCGAAATAAAGATTGAACGAATAGGTTTTGTGTATACATATTGCATAGCAGTTCCATAAGATTTTTGAATGACATGGGATATACTTTGTAAATTGTTTAGAGTTGTTTGTTTAACAGGTTCAAGTTCTCGGGGCGTAGCGTAGCCCGGTATCGCGCCACGTTCGGGACGTGGAGATCGGAGGTTCAAATCCTCTCGCCCCGACTTGTTCTTACAGTTTTATGAATAGATTTAATATAAGGGGTGTAAAGGGAACCCAGCCATCTTAGCTCAGCTGGTAGAGCAACGCTTTCGTAAAGCGTGGGCCACCGGTTCGATTCCGGTAGATGGCTCTGTTTTTGAGGACTTACCTGCTCTCTCTTATGCGGAGCCGGTGGTAAAAGCGGGAGTAGCTCAGGGGTAGAGCTCCAGTTTCCCAAACTGGAGGTCGCGGGTTCAAATCCCGTCTCCCGCTCTACAATTATTTTTTATGAGAACTCACTCAAAGACGATGTCAAGCCCCGCCTGCCTGCCGGCAGGCAGGTTTCCCGCTCATAATACGGAATGGTCAAGCCTATGAAATTAAGATATTTTGCCTCCCTCCTGCTCCTTTCCAACCTCTTGCCTGCCCAGGGCCATTCCATCCTGTTGAAGATAAAAGGACTGAAAGATACCGTTTGCTATTTCGGGAATTATTATGGCGACAAGCAGTATGTGAAAGACACTTCGCGCATAGATAAGAACGGCAATGTAACCTTTGCAGGGAAGAATACGCTGGATGGCGGCATTTACCTTGTGGTTATCCCAAGCAAAAAATTCTTCGAGCTCATCATCGATAAAGAACAAAAGTTCTCCGTTGAGACCGACACAGCCGATTTTACGCGCTCCATGAAGATAAAGGGCTCACAGGAGAACGATGCATTCTACAAGTACCTGAACTTTGCCACGGACAGATACAGATCCATTGACCCGATACGCAAGCTGCTCGACAAGACCAGGCGCAAAGATTCCATCGAAATGCTTTCTAAAAGGATCGAGTCGCTGGATAAAGAGGTGATCGGCTACAAGCTGCAGTACATAAAGGACCATCCCGATTTTTTTTCATCCAAGGTATTCAAAGCCTCAGCCGATCCCGAGGTCCCGAAGGAATACCCAAAGCTGCCCAACGGCAAGGTCGATTCTGCTTTCGGGTTCAGGTATTACAAGCAGCACTTCTTTGACAACATTGATTTTTCGGACGACCGCCTCCTCCGCACACCGATATTTCACAATAAGATCAAGCAGTACCTCGACCGGCTGACCATGCAGGTTCCCGACTCGCTCAATGCGGCAGCCGACTTCCTTGCTGAAAAGGCGCGCGCCAACAGCGAACTCTTCAAATACGTGGTCTATTACATAACCTACACCTACGAAACCTCGAGCATCATGGGGTTCGATGCCGTGTTCGTGCACATGGTAGAAAAATATTACTCTACGCACCAGGCTGCCTGGGTGGATTCGGCACACCTGGCGAAGATCGTGGACAAGGCCCGTACGCTCAGCAATCTCCTCATCGGGAAAAAGATGAACAACATTTCGCTCACCGACACGAAAGGCGAAGCCTTTTCCCTCTATAGCGTAAAAGCAGATTACACCATTGTCTACTTCTGGGAACCGGGCTGCGGCCATTGCCAGAAGATCACCCCCAAGCTCAAGGAATTCTACGACAAACGGAAGAAGGAGTACGGTCTCGAAGTGTACGCAGTGGATATTTCATCGAACAAGGAAGAGTGGAACAAGTTCATTGCCGAACACGGCCTCGATTGGGTGAACGTGATGGACCCCTATAATTATACCGATTACAAAAAGCAGTATGATGTATATGCCACACCGGTGGTGTACGTGCTGGATGAGAACAAAACGATCATTGCTAAAAGATTGGGTGTAGAGAACCTGGATGAGTTCATTAAAAATTTTATAAAGACACGAAAAGGCGGAAAATGAGTATTTTTGAAGACAACTCTTAATGCTATGAACAAACTTTTGACCCCGGGTTTTATTTTTGTCTCTTCAGCCATTCTTCTGGCGGCCATTGTTCGCCTGCTCATTACAGGCATGATCCCCAACTTCGCGCCCATCGGGGCCATGGCCCTGTTCGGAGGAGCGTACCTCTCCAACAAGCGCCTGGCCATTATCCTTCCGCTTATCGCCATGTTCATCTCCGACCTTTTCCTCGAGCTCCACGATACGATGCTGTATGTTTATATTTCATTCGCGCTCATCACCCTGATCGGGGTTGCCATCCGTAATTCGGTCAGCACCGGCACCGTAGTGATCGCATCGCTGCTTTCCTCCGTACTTTTTTTCCTGCTTACTAACTTTGGCGTATGGCTCCAGGGAACCCTGTATCCCCGCTCACTGGGCGGCCTTATCGAATGCTATGCAGCGGCCATCCCATTCTACCGGCATAACCTCTTCGGCAGCTTTGCGCTGAACACGGTGATGGGAGATCTCTTCTTCAACGGGATACTGTTCGGCAGCTTTTACCTCGCGCGCCAGCGCTTCCCGCTCCTCGCCCGCATTTAGAAGCGCATAAGCTTCACCGGTTCAAAGTCCCATTCGGGGGTTTTCAGCACCTGACCCATCCCATTCACACTGTACCAGGGGCTTCGTTTCTTATCATTGGGATTCACCAGCACATGCATTTCCTGCGCGGGCATGTAGCTTTGTGCGAGCAGGAACAGCTTCTCCCCGATCTTGTTCTCGCACATATCTGCTACGATCACCGCGTGTCCGGGCGACCCGCCCTGGATGAACACATCACCGGTCCGCATGTCGCTGAGATCGGTCGGCTTCAGCTCCCTGCTGAGCGATAACGTTCCCGCATACGTAAAGATCAGCTGCATGTACGCTTTGAAGTTTTTATAGGAAGTTCCCTTCTCCCCTGCCCCGCTCCATTCAACTGAATTTCCTTTAATGACAGGTCTCTTCCCTGCGCTCCATTTTTTAAAATCCACCCGGTCACCGCTCGTAAAATTGAAATGGATGGAATCGAAGTATGACCTGGAGAAAAGATATTCGCCCCGCAGGCGCATTACTGCATCCGCACATTGCTGCAGGTCCTTATCGCCTGCATCCATATCGATCACCGCATAATTGGCCTGCTGGTTCGCCTTCAGCTCTCCCGTGTAAAGATGCACGGTATTGTCTTTCTTTAAAGGCAGACCTCTCAGCCATTCGCCAAAGCTTCCGGCAGGCGCAGGAACCCGGCTGAAACCTGCAGGCACCGGTATTTTATTTTGAATGGAACTTTCGCTTTTGTAATCCGGGATCCAGCAATAATTCTTGTTGTCTTGTTGCCGAAGCGGCCATTCTGCCCGGGGAAGCATCTCTTCCTTCGGGCCGCTGCAGCATATAAGCAGCGCAGCCGCGATGACAACCGGTCTCAATTACTTAATGGATAACTTCACGGTATAGCTTCCCGTGTTCGATGCATTGAACACTGTCTCGTAGATGGCGAGGTACAGCATTCCCGAAGCGGCAGCCTTGCCGGAGAATTTTGCCCCGGCCTTCAGCGGCTGGGTGGACGTCTCCCCGATCTTGTACACTACGTTTCCATAAACAGGATAGGTCGTTCCCGAATCGTAATTGTAATCGCTCTCGCCTTCATAGCTTGTCGTACCGGTGGTGCCCGTAGATCCATCGGGATGATACTTGTTGTTGGAAAGGCTTGCCAGCATGATCTCCCCGGTAGCGTTAAGCTTCATCTGCTGGCCCTGCTTTACCATGATCCCGGTCTTGAGCCAGCCCCCGTTCGTATTGCCGGAAATATGCTTGGAGGCAAGCAGCTTGAACACCTTTTCTCCCTCGCTGCTGCCGGTGTACATCACATCGATGTGCTGGATCTTTTCCTTGGGAATGCTCAGCGTGCCGTACGTGGTCTTCAGGTCCAGCTTCTTGAAGTCGTAGATGCCGCCCATCGTGTAGGAATAGTCGATGTTAACAATATCCTTATCGGAAAAATTACTTTCCACGTTGTTGGCTGTCATCAGGTCGGTGAGTGCATTTTCGGCCGTGTAATCCGTATAGGTGGATGAGGTGTAGGCAGCGGAGCTGATAAAATTGTTCACCACCGGGATGGCCCGCGCATCCATCTTCACCAGCTCTTCGTACGCATTCTTGCGCATCTCCTCGCTGGAGTTCGATAGTTGCTTCAGCAGGTTGATGACCTTTCCCTCCTCGGCCTTGTCGGGGGTTATGCCGATATCGATGGACGAAACGTTCTTCACCGGGATATCGAGCCGGCCGTAGTCGGTGCTGAGCGTAACCGTGCCGATCTGCGAGGTGCCGCTCATCACGTTGCCGTCACGGAGCGTGAGGCGAAGCTCGACCGACTGTGCGCAAAGCGAAGTGCAGAACAGGAAAAGCCCTGCCTGGAGAATGATTTTTTTCATTGGAATGGATTAGTTAAAGGGAAGATGCGTCCGGATATGTTATTTCCACAAATTATTGCGAACTGCTGCCCGTGTCGTTCTCAAAAATGGCCTGGGATATGTCGGAATCGTTCTTCTTATAATATACACCGCCCCAGTCCCACACGATCTTCTTGTACATGTTGGCCTCCCCGTTCTTCACCACCACGATCTGGATCACCTTGTAGCCGGGTTTGCTTTCCTGCGGAAGCACCACGATGTTGTCGTTAGGACCGTATTTCGCCATTAGCTCGCTCTGGTATTTCTCCCGCTCCTTCTTGATCACTTCCGGGTCCTTTTGCACCACGTTGTTCGCCATGCTTTCCAGTTCTTCGATCTTCTTGAGCTGGTCCTTGGGATATTGCTCGGCCGACTTGTAGGAGAGCGCTTCCTTGTAAGCGATCTTGGCCTTGCCGTAATCCTTCATGCCGAAAGCCTTGTCACCGCGGGCGATGGCCTGGTTATAGGCGGCATCGAGCTGGTTCTGCTGCTTCACCAGTTCCATGTCCTTCAATATCTTTTCGATCTCGTTCAGCTTATCTTTGGGATACTGCTCGTTGGGCTTGAAGCTGAGCGCCAGGTTATAATTGGTTTTGGCGTCATCATATTTTTTAGCGCTGAACGAATAGTCGGCCTTCAGGATGGCCGCATTGTACTTTTCGTTCAACGCCTTGCTGGCCGAATCCTTCGAGGCCATTTCGTGCAGGATCTTTTCGATTTCCGCCAGCTTGTCTTTGGGGTATTGCTCGTTCGGCTTTACGCCTAGCGCATCATTGTACCCCGAACGTGCGGCATAATAATCTTTGTCCGCAAGCTTTTTATCCGCTTTAGCGATCAGGGCTTTGTATTTATCATCCATCGCAGTGGCGGCCAACAGTTTTTCTATCTCAGCGATCCTGTCCTTGGGATATTTTTCATCGGGCTTGATGTTCGAGGCCTGCTCATAGAATGGCTTGGCTTCCGAATACTTTTTTGCGTTGAATGCAGCATCGGCCTTGGCGATGTACCCTGCATATTGCGCGTCCAGCGCCTTCTGTTTTTCCAGCTTATCCTTTTCACTCTTTTCTTTCCCGAGGATAGCATCGATCTCCGCGATCCTGTCCGGTGGATATTTTTCCTCCGGCTTCAGCTTGCCGGCTGAAGCGTATAGCGGGCGTGCTTCCGTCCATTTCTTTTCGTTGAATGCAGCATCCGCTTTAGCGATCAGGTCCTTGTACTGCTGCTCCCTGGCAGCAAGCTCTTTTTCGGAAAGCAGCAGCTTGTCGATCTCTGCGATGCGGTCCTTGGGGTATTTTTCTGCTGGTTTCAGCTCGGATGCCTGCACGTACAGCGGTTTAGCATCGGCATATTTCTTCCCGTCAAATGCCGCATCGGCCTTGGTGATCAGGTCCCTGTACTGCTTTTCCTTTTCAGCCTTGTCCTTGTCCTCCGCGATCAGCTTCTCGATCCTGGCCAGCTGATCCTTGGGATACTGCTGCTCCGGCTTGAAGCCGAGCGCTTTGTTGTAGCCGCCCTTCGCATTGTCCCAGTCCTTTGCGGTGAATGCTTTGTCGGCCTCGGCAATGGCGGCATTGTACTTATCATCGAGCTCGCGCTGTTTCTTCAGCCGGTCCTTGTCAGCCGCATCCTTCGCCAGGATATCATCGATCTTCGCGATCTGGTCCTTGGGATACTGCTCTTCGGGCTTGATGGCCGAAGCGCCCTGGTAAAGGGTCTTCGCGTCAGGATAGGTCTTTGCTTTGAAAGCCGCATCGGCCTTGGCCAGTGCATCGGCATATTTCTTATCGCGTTCCAGCTTTTCCTTATCGAGGGCCAGCATCTTCTCGATCTCGTCCAACTTATCCTTCGGGTATTTTTCATTCGGCTTGATGTCGAGCGCCTGCTGGTAGACCGGTTTCGCCTCGTTCCATTTCTTCCCATTGAACAATCCGTCTGCTTTTGTGATCAGGTCGTTGTATTGCTTATCTTTCAGCTGCCTGTTCTTCTCGTCATCCAGCAGCTTGTCGATCTTGGCGATCTGGTCCTTCGGGTACTGCTCGCTCGAGATCAATGCGGATGCCTGGCTGTAAAGCGCACGCGCATTCACATACTCCTTGGCATTGAACTGCACATCGGCCTTCTGCACCAGGTCGTTGTACTGCTGGCGCTTGGCTTTATCTGCCTCCAGGTCAGCCAGGATCTTATCGATCTTGGCCAGCTGGTCCTTCGGATACTTTTCATCGGGTTTTAACCCGAGCGCGCTGGTGTAAAGGCTTTTCGCATCAGGATATGTCTTCGTATTGAACGAAGCATCAGCCTTTGCAATGATCTCGTTGTATTTCCTGTCTTTTTCTTCCTGGTCCTTCAGCCCGGCCAGTATCTTGTCGATCTCCGCGATGCGGTCCTTCGGGTGCTGCTGCTCGGGCTTCAGGCCGAGGGCCTGCTGGTAAAGCCCGCGCGAATCGGTGTACTTTTTATTGGAGAACGCCAGGTCGGCCTTGCCGATGATATCATTGTATTGCTGGTCCTTCGCCTTGGCGTCCTCCATATCCTTCAGGATCTTATTGATCTCAGCGATCTTATCCTTGGGATACTGCTCTTCGGGTTTCACGCCAAGCGCTTCGGTATAGGTCACTTTCGCGTCCACGTAGCTCTTGTTGCCGAGCTGCGCATCGGCCTTTGCTACCAGCTGCTTGTACTTGGCCTCCAGTTCAGCGCGCGCTTTTTCATCAGCAATGTTCTTATCGCATTTGGCGATCTGGTCTTTCGGATATTGCTCTGCAGGCTGCACGCCAAGCGCCTCGGTGTAGGCGGCTTTGGCATTCGTCCAATCCTTCGAGGCGAAATATTTATCTGCCCTGCCTATCGCATCGCTGTATCTCAGGTATTGATCGATCTCTTTCAGCTTATCCTTGGGAAGCTGCTCGGCAGGCTTGAGCCCCGTTGCTTCGGTAAAGGCGCTCCTGGCATTGTTCCAGTCCTTGATTCCCATAGCGGCCGTTCCGCGGGCGATGGCCTGGTTGTACTTGTCGTTCAGCGCTTTTTCAGAGGCCAGCTGCATGGCGATCTCCTGCGCTTTTTTCTTCTCGTCCTCTTTTGCTTTCTCCTCGAGGTCCTTCAGCTTGGCCAGCTTATCGAGCATGGACCTTGTATAAGCCGGATCATCCACAAAGTTCTCTTCTTTGGAGCTGTAAGAGTACTTGGCCAGCGGCTCGCGGAGGATGTCTTCCATCTGCGAGGCGATGCTTGCGTTCTTCGGAGTTTCCCGAAGCGTGACCTCCGGTGCGAACGGGTTGAAGTTCCCCGATTTTCCACGGTCGGATGGCACGTTGCGCGTATCAACCTGGAAACGCTTGGTGGCATAACCGGCCTTGGAGACCGAAATGATATAGTTGGCCTCGGGATCGAGAACGAAATCGAACTTGCCGTTCTTCTGGGTGATGATCTGGTTGGATTGCGAACCGTTCTTCAGGACCGAGACCACGGCTCCGTCCAGTTTGCTTCCATCACTGCGGTACACTTTTCCCGTCACCAGCAGGTTCCAATCCTGGGCATGCAGAAAAAATGTTCCCAGCAGGAAAGCAAGCATTAAAGCTGCTCTTGCGAATAGCAGATCGAATGATGCCTGTCCTCTTTTTACCTGCACGCGATTGATGGGTTACCTATAACCTGCGAATTTAATGAATTTTATAAACTTTTGGAGAATAAAAGCGCAGAACTCCTATTTTTGCCACAATTTAAACCGACAAGCAAATAAACGAGGAGAATGTCATTAAGTTTCTGGGAACGAGACGGTTTTTTCAACAAACTTGATGTTAGTATTGTCGGGAGCGGCATTGTGGGTCTGAATGCCGCACTTCACCTCCTTGCCCGCAAGCCGCGGCTGAAGGTTCTTGTGATCGAACGGGGATTTCTTCCCACTGGCGCCAGCACGCGCAATGCCGGCTTTGCCTGCTTTGGAAGTCCATCGGAGCTGCTGGATGATCTCTCGAGGCATGACGAAGATACCGTGTTCGGATTGGTGCACAGAAGGTACGAAGGGCTGAAGCGCCTGAGAAAGAACCTGGGTGACCGGAACATCGGTTACGAGCGCTCGGGTAGCTTTGAAGTGTTCAGCGATACAGGAAGCTATGAACAGTGCATCGGCAGGTTAGAATACCTCAACATCATGGCCCGAAGATCGACCGGGATAAAGAACGTTTACCGCAGGGCCGATGGCAAGATCAAACAGTTCGGTCTTGGGAACGTTCGCCACCTGCTGGAAAATACCGCAGAAGGAATGATCGATACAGGCAAAATGATGCGGGCCCTGATGCAGAAAGTACAGCTGGCGGGTGCAATGATCGTGAATGCGCTGGAACTGAAAAAATTCAGTGATGCCGGCAACACGGTGGAGATCGAAACGGACAAGGGATTTTCATTCGCATCTAAACGGCTGCTGATCTGCAACAATGGTTTTGCGCGCGAGCTGCTTCCGGAGCTGGACGTTGTGCCGGCTCGTGCGCAGGTGCTCATCACGGCCCCTGTAAAGGGACTGAAGCTCCGCGGTGCGTTCCACTTTGAAAAAGGATTCTACTATTTCAGGAACGTGGGAAGCCGCGTACTGCTGGGCGGAGGAAGGAACCTCGACTTCAAAGGCGAAGAGACCTCCGCATTCGGCATTACTGAACAGATACAGAGCCGCCTCGAGCAGTTGCTGCATGAAATGGTGATACCCGGTAAGGATTTTTCCATCGAGCAACGCTGGAGCGGCATCATGGGCGTTGGGCCGCAGAAGATCACGATCATTCAGCCGGTAAGCAAGAATGTTTTTTGTGCCGTGCGCATGGGCGGCATGGGCGTGGCCATCGGTTCGCTCGTGGGCGAGGACGCGGCACGATTAGTGTTAAAATCGCTCTGATCATGGTCCGCCCGCTGATTTACTTTGCTTTATTTTTTCTGCCGCTGCTCTCCTTTTCACAAAAGATGGAAGAGCAAAAGGATCCCGTTGCTGAAAAGAACAGGATAAAAAAAAATAAGATCTCCGCGATGAAGCTGTATCGCTGCGACTGGAGGAACGGCAAGCCTTCATCCCGGACCTGGCTGAACTTCATCGAGACCTACGACAAGAACGGGAACGTGCTTGCCCAGCATTGGCTCAACGAGGACAGCGCAACCGATCTCCGCTCGGTATACTTCTACGACAAAGCAGGCCGCCTGGAAAAGATCGACATGTTCGGACGTGACACTTCCCGGTGGAGGCACGAGTATTTTCCATCGGGTCAGCTCCGGAAGAAAACGCTTTATGTGAAGGATACGGTCCAGCAAAGCTCGAGCACGTATGTATATGACGATAAGAAGCGGCTGAAAGGGATATGCTACCACACCACCGGCTACACCGAATCGTTTGACGGCTGCATGAACTACATGTTCGATAACCTCGGCCGTTTTGCCGAGATGATATATTTTGAGAACATGCCGGACTTCATGGTCCGCAGCGTAATGAAATATGATGATGCCGGCAACCAGGTGGAAATGGCTTCCTACAACTACAACCAGGAGCAGATGCGAAGATCGGTCTACCAGTACGATAAGAATGGGAACATCACGCAGGAAACGCTGTATGTGAAACCTTCCGAGATAAACACCACCTGGAAGTATACTTACGAATATTTTTCAAAGTGACCTAGGCGGGAAGCAGGTCGCAGTACCAAAACCCTTTTGTAGTGGCAGCGTCCGCCTGTTTCACTTCAAGCGGCTGGAACACCTTTTCTCCCAATGTGAATTTGATTTCCTTTTTCAACAGCGGCCCGCTGAAGCAGAACGTGTGGAACTCACCGTTTTCCCCGCACGGGTCCACGCCCGGAGGAAGGGATGTTACAAATTCGCGGTTGATCATTCGTCCCACCCACTCCTCTCCCAAATAGGCATCGTTGGTGCAGCATGTCACCGTTTGAAAACCAAGCGCCAGGAATTCTTCGATCAGCTCTTTCGTTTCTCTTTTCCATAAAGGGAAAAACCCCCTCATGTTCACCTTTGCAAGATTGTCTTCCCTGTACTTCCGCAGGTCTTCGAGGAATATGTCTCCGAAAATTACATTTGTGATCCCTTCGTTTATGAAATTGCGAAGGGTTTCTTCCATGTTCCGTTCGTATTCTTCGTTGCTCCCTTCTGAAACGTATACCTTTATGAGCGGTATGCCGATGGAGCGTGCCTGCGCTTCGAGTAATTCCTCCCGCACACCGTGCATGGATATTCTCCGGAAATTCCGGTTCACGGTGGTCAGCAGGTACCGGACATCAAAAGCTTTTCCCTGCAGAACCTTATGCAGGCACAATGCCGAATCCTTTCCCCCGCTCCAGCAGAAGACCGCCTTTTCCATATTATTACAATGAATACCTGAGCGTGAAATAGAAGCCTCTCCCCCTTGTGGAGTACCCATTGATCTCGGAATACTTCGTGTCGAATGCATTTTCGACCCGCAGCGATGCGGAAAATCCTTTCACGATCTCGTACCGCACCAGGAGATCAAAGAGCGAGTACTGCTCCACTCCAACGGTGTTCAATGCGCCATACGGTTTTATGGCCGAATCGTAGAATATGTCCGGCCTTGCTCCAACATAGCGGAATATTGCAGACAGTGCAAGTTTTTTCCCAGGGAGATAGGTCAGCATAAAATTGGAAGTGCCGGGCCTCCGGGGAAGCGAAAGCGATTGAACATTTACACCGGTCGAAAGGAACGCCCCGTTGCTGTAGATCTGAACACGATTACCATGTGTTTGCGAAGTGTCGATATCGGAACCCGAATAATCGATCTTACCGCCCACGATGCTCACGCTGCCCTGGATGGAGATTTTGTCGCTCACCTTCGACCGGATGCTGAACTCCGCCCCGCGGATGGAAAGCGTTCCCAGGTTCAGGTAGCGGTCGCCCCGGTAGTCGTCACGGGTCCAGTTCTGTCCCAGCGTGTCGATGCCGATGTTCTTGTCCCACAGGTAAACGTACTCGATGTTGTTCTTTATCTCCGAAGTGAAATACGCAGCGGCAATGCTCAGCTTCTCGCCCAGGTTCTGCTTGAAGCCCACTTCAACGGACGATGAGGTTTCCGGCTTCAGGCCCTTATTCCCGCGTGAAAGACCGGTTGTATAGTTCAGGTCCCAGGTGTAATATTTTTCGGGAGAATACAGCTGGTAAAGCGAAGGCGCGTTGAAGCCGGTTGATAAAGAAGCATAGAGCAGGGCTTCCGTGCCGATCCTGACCGAAGGGCTTATTTCCCAGGTGAGATTATTTCCCACAAGACTGTGCATGGTGTTCCGCAGCCCGGCCGCAAGAGAGAAAGACTGCAGCTTTTCAGAAATCGCTGCACCGCCCAGGTCGGCATGCAGGAAAAAGTTGTTCATTGTAACGCGCGGCATAAGACTGTCGAGCGAGGATGTGTCTTTGAAGAAAGGGGAATAATAATAGGTGTTGATATCCATCTCCTCCGAAAAGCTTCCTCCCCCTGCCACCGCGCTGAAATTTTTTGTTGCGTAGTTAACCTGCAGTTCATTGTGCACAGTATGACCTTCAAAGATGCCCTTCTGGTACGTATGATCGTAAGCGCCATTCGCATCCACCAGCGAAGAATCATCGATGGAAGTTCTTTTCATGTCAGAAAAGCCGCCCTGAAACGCACATTTCCACTTGTCGTTCAATTTATAGGACAGCCCGTATGCGAAAAGGTTTCGCTGGAAATCTATGGTGTAATTGTCATCATCGCGGTAGGCTGCTTTATCGATGTCGGCCAGTTGGGAAGCAAGTTTGTAGGATACATATAAGTCGGCCTTTTCATTTTTAAAGCCGATCTTCCCGATAATATTGGTCCGTTTGAAATTATCTGTCACATCGGGGTGTTTGTAAACGGATGGATCGGTCACGGTGTCAATGGTTGCATTCATCCCGCTTACGCTCTGGTTCAGTATTTCACCACTTGCATAAAAACCCTTCTGGAACGTGTAGTTCAAATACACATCTTCATTGATTTCGGCCGTACCGCTTCCGAACGAGCCGGCCATTACCTTAGCATCAGCCGCCAATCCTTTTGCTTTTGTTTTCCGCGTGATGATATTGATCACTCCACCGATCGCGGATGACCCGTACAGCGAGCTGTGTGATCCGCGCACGATCTCGATCCGGTCGATATCGGCCAGCGAGATCTCGAGCAGGTCGGGGGCATCGTTCACCAAGGATGGATCGGTCATGCGCATGCCATCGATCAGTACCACGGTCTGGTTGCTGTTGGTGCCGCGCATGAAAAGGCTCTGGTTCATGCCGGGATTCTGTCCCGTTCCCACAATGTAGATCCCCTCTGCCAGCGAAAGCGCTTCCGCCAGGGAGTTGGCCCCCGATTTCCGGATGTCCTCGGCCGTGATGATGGTGACGCTCCGGGCCGTTTCGTTCGGGTCTTTTTCGCTGCGTGTTGCAGTTATCACTGCGGGTTTCAGCTGCTTTGCTGCTGAGCTGTCCTGTGCGGATGAAGCAGTTGCCATTGCCGACAGGACCATTGATGCAAAAAAAATTTTCTCCTTTTTCATAAAAAAGTTTTTAAGGTTGAACAAAAGGAGTAAAAAGGTAGATTGGAAGTTCCGTTCCAGTCTGAGCTTTTTACCCGAAAGCTTGAACTCGTTCGCAAAGGCAGGTCTTCTGGCTTGCTCATCCTGGCGCCTTCCCGCCCGGTTATTGTCGGAGCAGTGGCTATGGTGACCAGGAACTATTAAGAGCTTACAGCAGCGGGAACTGCCCCCGATTTGCACGGGGTTCCCTTTTGATCCCGGTTACGCACCGGGAACCTTTGCGCCACAAAAGTAACTATTTCCGGATACGAAAAAATCCTTTGTCTGAATTAACACTTTTCGGTTGAAAAGTAAGAGCACGGCTGTCAATATTGACAGTGCTTCCGCATACCTTTGGCACTGAAATAATGACTAATTTTGTATAGTGAAACACCGCACGATTATTGTGCGTTAAAGCAAAAAAATAATTTATGGAAGCAAAATTTTCGCCCCGAGTAAAAGATGTGCTGGCCTTCAGCCGCGAAGAAGCGCTTCGCCTGGGTCACGATCACATCGGCATCGAGCACCTGTTGCTGGGTATGCTGAGAGAAGGAGAAGGGGTGGCCGTAAAGATCCTTAAAGCCATCGGGGCCGATTTGGATAAGCTCCGCAAGGAGATCGAGAACGGCATGAAGCCGGGCCCTTCCAAAGTGTCCCAGCAAATGGGAAACATTCCACTTACCAAACAATCGGAGCGTGCGCTCAAGTTCACCCACCTCGAAGCGAAAGCTTTCAAGAGCGGGGTTATCGGCACGGAGCACTTGCTTCTTGCAATCTTAAAAGACGAAGACAACATCGCTACCAAGTCGCTCGAAAAGCAAAAGATCGATTACGATGTGGTGCGCGAAGAGATGGAAATGGGAATAAGCGGCAGCTCGCTTCCCCGTTCCGAAGCTTCCAACCCCACTGACGATGATGATGAGAACGAACCGGGACCGTTCGGTGCTACACCGAAGAAAACCTCCGACTCAAAGTCGAAGACACCGGTGCTCGATAATTTCGGAAGAGACCTTACCAAGATGGCCGAAGAAGGCAAGCTCGATCCCATCGTGGGAAGGGAAAAGGAGATCGAACGCGTGTCGCAGATCCTCTCCCGCAGGAAGAAGAATAACCCGATCCTCATCGGTGAGCCCGGGGTCGGTAAGTCGGCCATTGCCGAAGGGCTTGCGCTGCGGATCATCCAGCGGAAAGTTTCACGCGTGCTTTTTAATAAGCGCGTGGTCACCCTCGACCTTGCTTCGCTGGTAGCCGGAACCAAATACCGCGGCCAGTTCGAAGAGCGGATGAAAGCCGTGATGAACGAGCTGGAAAAATCGCCCGATGTCATTCTTTTCATTGACGAGATACATACCATCATTGGTGCGGGAGGCGCATCCGGTTCGCTCGATGCATCCAACATGTTCAAGCCTGCTCTTGCGCGCGGTGAGATCCAGTGCATAGGCGCCACCACGCTCGATGAGTACCGGCAGTACATCGAGAAGGACGGTGCGCTTGAAAGACGTTTCCAGAAAGTGCTGGTAGAGCCGACCACTCCCGAAGAGACGATCCAGATCCTGAACAACATTAAGTCCAAGTACGAGGAGCATCACAACGTAAATTACACCGATGAGGCCATCAAAGCCTGCGTACATCTTACCTCGCGCTACATCACCGACCGCCACCTGCCCGACAAGGCCATCGATGCTATGGACGAGGCCGGCTCGCGCGTGCACATCACCAACATCAATGTGCCGAAGAACATTCTCGAGATCGAAAAGAAGATCGAAGAGATCAAGGAAGAGAAGAACCGGGTGGTAAGAAGCCAGAAGTACGAAGAGGCTGCCAAGCTCCGTGACACGGAGCGCCACCTGCTCGAGCAGCTGGATGCTGCCAAGAAGGCCTGGGAAGAGGAAACGCGGCACAACCGCCAGACCGTTACCGAAGATAACGTGGCCGAAGTGGTGGCGATGATGACGGGCGTGCCGGTTCAGCGCATCGCGCAGAACGAAGGCAACCGCCTGGCCAACATGTTCGAAGAGCTGAAAGGCAAAGTGATCGGCCAGGACGAGGCTTTGAAAAAAGTGGTGAAGGCCATCCAGCGTAACCGCGCGGGGCTGAAAGATCCGAACAAGCCGATCGGTTCCTTTGTGTTTCTCGGACCTACCGGTGTCGGCAAGACACAACTTGCCAAAGTCCTTTCAAAATATTTATTCGATTCGGAAGATTCATTGGTCCGCATCGACATGAGCGAGTACATGGAAAAGTTTGCCGTGTCGCGCCTCGTGGGAGCGCCTCCCGGGTACGTAGGCTATGAAGAAGGCGGGCAGCTGACCGAGAAAGTTCGCAGGAAGCCGTACTGCGTAATATTGTTGGACGAGATAGAAAAAGCCCACCCGGATGTGTTCAATCTCCTCCTGCAGGTACTGGATGACGGGCAGTTGACCGATTCGCTGGGACGGAAGATCGATTTCAAGAACACGATCATCATCATGACCTCCAACATCGGCTCGCGCCAGCTCAAGGATTTCGGACAGGGTGTCGGCTTCACCACCACTGCCAAGGTGCAGCAGAGCGAAGAGCATGCGCGCAGCGTGATCGAGAACGCGCTCAAAAAAGCGTTCGCACCTGAGTTCCTGAACCGCATCGATGACGTGGTCATCTTCAATTCGCTTACGCGCGAAGACATACACAAGATCATCGATATCGAGCTTGAAAAGCTCTATTCGCGCATCAGCGGCATCGGCTACAACATTAAGATCAGCGACCCAGCGAAAGATTTCATTGTGGAAAAAGGATTTGACACGCAGTTCGGTGCGCGTCCGCTGAAACGCGCCATCCAGAAGTACATCGAAGATCCGCTGGCTGAAGAGATCATCCGGGCCAACCTTTCCGAAGGCGATTTCATCGAGCTTGACTTCGATAAGGAAAAGCAGGAGATCAAGATCAAGGTGAACAAGCCGAAGGCCAAGAAGAATAAAAAGGAAGAATGAACGGGGCCCCGCTACAAGCGGGGCTCTTCGTTAAAGGCCCGAATCCCCCTTACGGGCGAAATCGTAATAAGCGCTGAAGCCAAAGGTTACAAATCGCGTATTCCCCACCTTATCATCCGCTGTGTAGCTCTTGAATTCGTTCAGGCAGATATCGTTCGGGTTAAAATTGTAGGTAAGGATGTTATACCCACCGAATGCCCCTATCCCGAACCATTCATCGATCATAAAATAAAAATTGATCGTAGGCTGGATATTAATTCCTGTATATCCCGAAGTGACAGCGGTTTCTTTCTTGCAGCTTACTTTCTGGTAAGCTATCATGTTGTATCCCACGTACACCGATGGCGCAAAGATGACCCCCTTCGAGAGCCACGCATCATACGATAGCTGGAGGCCTGGATTCAGGGTGTTCTGAAGGGTGTTCAGCCCCGGGATCTTATTGGCCGGCACCTGGAACTGTTTGTACTTGAAGAAAAGTCCGAGGTTGATGTTCGAAAAACCGAAGCTCACCGAAGTACCGAGGTCATAGATGCCCGTGAAGCTTTCCGCGAAAGCGTTATTGCCTTTGGAAGTAGGAACGCCAAACTCGAACCGGAGCGTGGTTTTGAACTTGCTCCCGGGCTGGGAAAATGCAGCAAGCGAACACAGGATGAAAAGCGGCAGTATGGATCTTTTGCCCGCCACGATAATTTATTTGCCGGTGAATTTCTCCATCAGCTCGCTGCTGATCCCCGTAGTGGAATAGCCGCCATCGTTGTAGATGTTCTGCATGGTAACGGAACGGGTCAGGTCGGAGAACAACGCCACGCAGAGATCGGCACAGGACTCGGCACTCGCATTGCCGAGTGGTGATTGCGCATCCGCAAAGTTGAAAAAGTCATCGAATCCTTTGATGCCGGTGCCCGCAGTGGTCTTTGTGGGTGATTGCGAGATGGAGTTCACGCGCACTTTTTTCTTTTTTCCGTAGTGATATCCAAAGCTGCGCACGATGCTTTCGAGCATGGCCTTGGCCTCCGCCATGTCGGAGTAGAAAGGGTAGGCCCTTTGAGCGGCAATGTAGGAAAGCGCGACCACGCTCCCTCCTTCGCTCACCGCATCCTGCTTCATGGCCACGTTCAGCATCCTGTGCAGCGACATGGCCGATACGTCCAGGCTCTTCATGTAAAAATCATAGTTCAGCTCGGTGTAAGGAATATTCTTTCGTACGTTGGGCGACATGCCGATGGAATGCAGCAGGAAATCGATCTTTCCTCCCAACGACTCCTGCGCCTTGGTGAAGAGGGCAGCAAGGTCATCCATGTTCGTGGCATCGGCCGGAACGATCTCGGCAGAGATCTTTTCGGATAATTTTTTGATCTCTCCCATGCGCATGGCAATGGGCGCGTTTGTGAGCACGATGCGCGCGCCCTGCGCATGGGCGCGTTCTGCTACCTTCCAGGCGATGGAGTTCGGATCGAGCGCTCCCGATATGATCCCACGTTTTCCTGAAAGAAGGTTGTTCGGCATAGGTGTGGTTTTGGCAAAGATAGATTTTTAAGCCTTGAGCAGCTCTTTGGCGTTCCGGATGGCCGCAGGCGTAGGCAGCGCGCTGCTCAGCATTTTGGCGATCTCCAGCACACGCTCGTCCTTGTTCAGCATCTTCAGCCTCGATGAAGTGGATTTGCCCGATACTTCTTTGTACGCCATGAAGTGTGCGCTTCCCATCCCTGCGATCTGCGGCAGGTGGGTAATGGTCACCACCTGCATGTCTTCTGCCATGTCGTGCAGGATGCGCGCCATCTTCCCGGCTACCTCCCCTCCCACCCCGGAGTCGATCTCGTCAAAGATGATCGTGGGCAGCTTCATCAGCCGGGCCACGATCGATTTAACGGCCAGCATCAGCCGCGAGAGCTCGCCTCCCGATGCCACCTTGCTCAGCTCGCGGAACTCGCTGCCCTTGTTTGCAGAGAATAGGAATGTGATGCGGTCGATGCCGTGCGGACCCGGGTTATTTTCATCGCGCTCGCTGCTAACCTTCAGGTTCGCGTTCGGCATGCCGAGCCCGGATAAGATCTCACGGACCTTCTTTTCGATCTGGGGGATCACCCGTTCCCGGTTACGCGAGATCACCCGGGCTCGCTGAAGCAGCTCGGTTTGATGCGCTGTTAGCTGCTTGTTCAGTTCAGCGATGCGCTCCGAGAACGTGGCGATCTGGTTCAGCTTGCCCGACAGCTCTGCCCGGATGTCCAGCAATCCTTTTATGGTATCGGCCCGGTGCTTTTTCTGCAGGCGGTAGATCAAATCCAGCCGAGCAGAAAGTTCTTCTGCGCGCTGCGGGTCGAAGCTTATGGATTCCTCCAGCGCTTCCAGCTCCGAAGCAATATCTTTCAACTCAATATATGAACTGTCGAGCCGGGCAAGAAGCTCTTTAATGCCAGTATTGTATTTGGCGATCCCGTTCAGTTTACCCTTAAGGACAGCCAGCTGCTGCACCAGGCTTCCCTCTCCGCTCAGGCCGCCCGATACGGCTCCTGCCGATGATTTGATCTCTTCCGCATTGTTGAGCGTTTCAAGCTCCTCTTCGATCTCCTTCTGCTCGCCTTCTTTCAGCCCCGCCTCTTCCAGCTCGTTGAACTGGAACTGCAGGTAATCCTGCTCCTGGCGCGCGGCCGCTTCCTTTCCCGAAATATCTTCCAGCTCTTTTCGAAGTGCAGTGTAATTGTAAAAGCAGACGCGGTACTCATCCAGCTGCTTCCGGTGCGAAGCATAAGCATCCACTACGGAAAGCTGGAACAGCGGGTTGTTGAGCAGCAATGTCTCGTGCTGCGAATGGATGTCGACCAGCACGGAACCCAGTTCTTTCAGCTGCTGCAGCGTCACCGGGGTATCGTTGATGAACGCGCGCGATTTGCCTTCGGGAGTGATCTCCCTGCGGATGACGGTCTCACCGGAATGGTCCAGCTCGTTCGCTGTGAAAAAATCTTTTAGCGGGTAGGCGCTGATGTCGAACGAGCCTTCCACGATGCATTTGGAATGGGGGTCCTTAAGCGTTTTCGAGTCGGCACGCTCCCCGAGTATTAGACCCAGGGCCCCGAGCAGGATGGACTTGCCGGCACCCGTTTCGCCTGTGATGACCGTGAAGCCTTCAGGCAGGTCGAGCGAAAGTTCGCTGATAAGCGCATAGTTACGGATGGAAAGATGTTTCAGCACCGCTCAAAGATAATTTGAAAAAGATTACTTCGTTCGGAAAATATTCGAAGAAAATTGTTCGTAAGCGATTTCAACAGGCTGTTCATTTCTTTTTGTCCAGTATCTAACCTGCTGATAATTCAAGGTTTCCCGAAATTAACATTTGTTCATAGCATGCGTTGATGCATTGTGTGCAAGTAACGCGTAAAAAATTTGGCACATATGCCGGACTGAAATACTTTTGCCCCATCAAGTGAGAGATAAAAAGGCAGTTCCTTAAAAAAATTGATTCCCGGTTTAGAACCTACTCGCGAGATCTTTTCGGAAGGAATTGTACCCGCAAGGGTGCAGTTTGAAAGGGCGCAAGCCCCAGAACGAATTGAGAATGTGGGTTCGTCACGCTGAAACGCTGAACAACTCCTGCATAACCGAACGGCCGCGGCATACCGCGAGCAGAGATCTGTCCGCAAGGACGGACAAAGGATGCAGGTACCTTTGTAAAAAATTGCCGGTCAACGGCAGTGGATTGCAGAGTAACGATTGCCTGGGAATCTGCACGTGAGCGCTGGGGCGCAAGTTTCAGATGTCGCGGCAGCCTATAACGGTAACTTGACGGTATGAAGCGGGTAAAACTGTTTTGTATTGAGAGCGGAAATTCGGTAAAACGGGTTTCCGCTTTGTGTTTTTACCCCGGTCCGGTCAGCGGTAAGGAGGCCCGGCTATCCAGCCCACGATGGATTTCCGGCTGCCTTTGGTGACACGTGTCACACGGTGCAGCGCGAACGATGGAAAGATGATGGCCGTGCCCTTGTCCTTCGGAGCGGTGATCACATTCTGATTGATCATGAACTGAAGTTCTCCTCCCTCGTACTCATCGGGAGAAGAAAGCTGCACGGTTATGCTGAGCTTGCGGTTGGAAATGTCGCCCGCCCCGAAATCCATATGCCAGTCGAAAAAACCGTTGCCTTCGTAGTTGGCAAGCTGCAGCTCGGTCTGGAATCCCGTGATCTCAAACTTGTAGCGGTTGGTGTTGAGCTGCATGCAGGCCTGCGCGAGCCGGTCGTAGATCCAGTCGTTCGCGCCCGGCCTGATCCACATCACTTCTGATTTGCGAAGCTCGTTGCGCGAAAGGTCCTTGCCGGCCAGGTTCACTTCGGCCGTTTTCGCCTGCTCTGCATTCCACAGCGCGCGGATCTTCTCCACCTCTTCTTCCTTAAAGAAATTATTGAACCAGGCATAGTCGGCAAACTCGTAATTGTACTCCTGCTTTTTGAAGCTGGGGATAAAGCGGAAAGGTTTTACTACGGCCATCTTATCGGAATTTATCCCCCGGAAACGATCTTGTTGTATTTGCCCGTGTTGCCGGGATCGATCTTGTTCAGCAGGTTCACCATCTTGGTCTTCTCCTCCGGCAGGCCCTGTGAAAACAGGTTCACCAGCTCATCGGCCTTGGCAAGGAAAAAAAGCTGAAGGAGGTACGAGCCCGGCTTCTCGTTGTACACTTTTTCGAGAAGCGATACGGCATCGGCCACCACGGCCCGCCCGGCATTCACGTCCTGCGGCATCACATCAAAGCCCAGGCGGTGGTATTTGTATATGCATTCGCGGAGCGGGTGAAACGAAGCGTTCAGCAGGTTCTCCACGATCCAATACCGGTTCTTGGTGCTCTCGAACGCTTTCCATCCCTTTTCGTTGGCGCCCTGCGAGTTGGACACGATCTGCTGCGCCTTCTGGAAGTACTGCGTGCCGCCATCGGGAGAAAAGGAGTCGTAATCGATGCCGAGTATGATGTAAGCGTAATACGCAAGTATGGAAGTGAGATTGGATATGTAGGTGTTGTCTGAAAATTCCATCGGCTGGAACTCGATGTAGCGGATGTGAAAATCGTTGTCCTTGTTCAGGAACATGAGCGAGCTGTACGAGCTCTTAAAAACCTGCCGGTTAGCCTGCACCTGGATATACCCGCTGAAATCATCGATCGAAGCCTCTTCGGAAATATTGATAAGGATGCTGCATTCGATGCGCTCTTCGGTGTTGAACGGGTCCTTGGTCCATTTGCGGTTGTTCATGAACTCGAACACCGAGGTTTGCAGCGAAGAGAATATTTTTTTCTCGGTCGTGCCCGCGATGGTGGGTGCCTGCACCTGTACTGAGCAGTTAAGCTCCTGCGCGCGGGCCAGGCCGCACAGCAGCACAAAAGACAGGCTGAGAATGTTCTTCACGTTAGCTCTTCGAGGATATGTTTTACAATGTCGCGGGCCACTTCCTGCTTCGACTTCAACTCAAATTTAGATATTTTATTGTGCCGGTCCAGCAGGGTCACTTTGTTGGTGTCGTGCCGGAAGCCCGCGCCCTCGTCACGCAGCGAGTTCAGCACAACCAGGTTGAGATTCTTCGAACGGATCTTTTTTTTGGCATTCTCGATCTCATTTTCCGATTCCAGCGCAAACCCGACCAGGAATTGCTTCTTCGACTTCTTCTCCCCCATCCGGGCAAGGATGTCTTCCGTGGCCTTCAGCCGGAGCTCCATCTCCTGCCGCTTCTCTTTCTTGATCTTGGACAGGCTTACCGTTGCGGGTGTGTAATCGGCTACGGCCGCGCTCATCACGATGATGTCGGATGCTGCAAAGTTCTTCATGCAAGCCTCGTACATTTCCTTTGCCGATACCACATCGTGCCGTTGGACGGTAGAGTTGTGGATGCTCAGCGAAACAGGGCCCGTGATCAGCATCACTTCCGCTCCTTTACGCGCCAGCTCTTCGGCAATCGCGAATCCCATTTTGCCCGATGAATGGTTGCCGATAAAGCGAACCGGGTCGATGGATTCGCAGGTAGGACCAGCCGTCACCAGTGCTTTCTTCCCGGAAAGGGGAAGATGTTTTTGCAGGTCTTTTTTGATGAACGTTACGATCTCTTCGGGCTCGGCCATGCGCCCTTCTCCCGTAAGCCCGCTTGCCAGCTCTCCGAAGTTCACCGGTATCAGGGTGTTCCCGTATTTCTGCAGGCGTTTAATATTGTCTTCGGTTGCCGGGTGGGCGTGCATGTCGAGATCCATGGCTGGCGCGAAGTAAACGGGGCATTTCGCAGAAAGATAAACGGCCAGAAGCAGGTTGTCGCAAATGCCGCTGGACATCTTCGCAAGCGTGTTGGCCGATGCGGGCGCGATCACCATCAGGTCGGCCCAGAGGCCAAGCTCCACGTGGTTGTTCCACTCGCCCCGGTCGTTCTTCACAAATTCCGAAAGCGCAGGATTTTTCGATAGCGTGCTTAACGTGAGCGGTGTGATGAAGTCTTTCGCAGCCGGGGTCATCACCACTTTCACTTCCGCTCCCTCCTTCACGAGAAGCCGGATAAGTAAAGCCGATTTGTAGGCGGCTATGCTGCCCGTAACGCCTACGATGACCTTTTTACCGTTCAGCATGCGACTGGGATAAGGTATCCCTGTGAAGGTTACTGGTTCGATTCCTTACCGGGGTTCCGGTAATAGATCTTGTTCTCAAAATATTCGGTCACGGCAATCGAATGCGGCTTCGGCAGGCGCTCGTAGAACTTGGAGATCTCGATCTGCTCGCGGTTCTCGAACACTTCTTCCAGGTTATCGATGTGCGAAGCGAACTCGTTCAGCTTCGAGGTAAGCTCTTCCTTCACTTCTGCACTGATCTGGTTGGCCCGCTTGGAGATGATGGCAATGGTCTCGTAAAGGTTGCCGGTCTTTTCCTCGATCTTGCGCGCATCGCGCGTAACGGTGGTCAGTTCTGCATTCTTGTTCTTGTGGTCCATTGGGATCTCTGGTTTTAAGATTGGGATTTGAATTTTTCAAAAGCTTTTACGGCACTGTTGTAGAGATCGGCCGCTTCCTTCTTGTACTTGCTTTCGGGGTAGGCCGAATTGAACTTAAAGTAAACATCAATGGTATCCTTGTACCGGTCCTCTTTCTTCTTTTCGATGCTGTTGCGGGCAAGCAGGTAGTTTGCCTTCAGCGTGAGAAACAGGGCATCCTCTGCATACTTGGTATCCGGGAAATCTTTCAGCATGTTGTTGAACGAAACAATGGCGGCCTTGTAATCCTCCATGTCATAATATTGCTTCGCAATGTTAAAGGCCTTCTTCTCCAGCTTGTCGCGGAGCTTGTCGATGATCTTGTTGGCTTCCTCTACCCGTTGGCTCGAAGGATAACGGTTGATGAAGAGCTGCATTTCGCGGATGGCATTCTTTGTATCGGTCTGGTCCAGGCTGAAGTTCGGTGATTCGAGGTAGTAGCAGTAAGCGCTCATGTATGCGCACTCTTCGGCATGCGCGCCATTGGGAAATGTCTTCACGTAATTGCGGAAGTTGTAACCGGCAGCGATGTAATCCTGCACGCAGAAGTTCGCGTTAGCGTAATAGTAATACACCTTTTCGGCTTTTTCCGTGCCCCTGTACATGGAAACCAGCTCCTCAAGCAATCCAAGGGCCTTGGCGCATTGTTTATGGTCGTAATAGTTAATGGCAGCCTGGTATTTTTTTTCAATATCCTGGCTCTTCAGGAGCCGGGTATACCTTCCGCAAGAGGTCAGACCTGTTAAAATAGTGATAATCAATAATATTTGAATGCTTTGTTTCATTTTAAGGGTTGCAAATGTACGGAAAAAGTTACAGATTCACAGATCGCGGTACTGTTTGTTATGAGACGGGCAGGCCTGTTAAAAAGTTATGCCCGCTTTTGCTGCAGGGTTATTTTTTGTAAATTTGATTTTCTTATGCGAGCAAAAGATCGTACGGTCGTTTTCATTCTTTCTTGCGCGGTCGTTTGCACCGGCCTCGCCCTCTTATCCTCCTGTAAGAAAGATTCCAAGGCAGAGACAGTGGATCTTTATCGGTCCTATTTTCCTGATTGGACAGGACATTATGTGGATTACCAGGTGGATTCTATCATTAAGAACGATGTGAATCCTGCTCTTGACACCGTTTACCAGGAACAGGTGCGCGAGCTCATCCAATCGGTGTTCTACGATAATTCGAACCGTCCCACCCTGCGCATCGAACGGTATAAAAAGAAATATGATTCAACGGTCCCCTACAGTCAGATACCCTGGACGCTCAGCGATGTATGGACCGCGAACGTGACCACCACCACTGCAGAAAAGAAAGAAGAGAACCAAACGTTCCTCAAGCTGGTCTTCCCCGTAAATGCGGATCAGAAATGGAACGGCAACAGCTACAATACCATGCCTTCCTGGGATTACAGAATCACTTCGGCCCACTTGCCGGAGACAATTAATTCTTTGCATTTCGATTCGGTTGCGACTGTTACGCAGACGGGCGCCAACGACCTGGTGGAGGCCAATCACGGCATGGAGAAGTATGCGAAGAATGTCGGCATGATCTACAAGGAGGTCGTCATGCTCCAGGTGCAGCCGAAGGATATCAATGACATCCCGCCTTATGATGATACAATATCTGTTCAGTATTACAGGATGAAAGTGATCGCTTATGGCAACCTATGGTAACATTATGAAAAAACTAACACTCATTTTCCTCGCTTTTGCAGGAATTGTTCCTGCGCATGCTCAAAGCAAGTATTGGGTAAAGTTCACCGACAAGAACGGAACACCCTACACGGTCGGGAATCCGTCAGCCTTCCTTTCGAACCGCGCCATCCAGCGCAGGAACGTACAGGGCATCCCTGTTATTCAGAACGACCTTCCCTGCACGCCCGCATACATTACAGGCGTTGCATCCACGGGAGCCACGGTCATCAACCGCTCCAAATGGTTCAATGCAGTTACCGTAAGCGCCACATCTGCGCAGCTCTCGGCCATACAGGCCCTGCCTTACGTGCAAACCACCATGCAGGTGGAGCAGGCCCGGTGGAACGGTGACCTCGAAGAAGGTTTCAACTCGGGTGGAAGAAAATCGGTGCAGCTGCAAAGCACCGTGTATAATTACGGTCCTTCCTTCAACCAGGCGAACATGATCGGGGTTCCGTGCCTGCACCAGCAGGGCTACAGCGGGCAGGGCATGGTGATCGCGATCCTTGATGCGGGATTCTACAACGTGAACGTGCTGCCTGCGTTCGACAGCCTGTGGGCCAACAGCCAGATCCTCGGCACGAAGGACTTTGTATTGCCCGGGAACAATGTCTTCAACGAGCACTGGCACGGCATGATGGTGCTTTCCACCATGGGCGGCTACTGGCCCGACAGCATCGTGGGAACCGCGCCCAAGGCCAAGTACTGGCTGCTCCGCTCCGAGCAGGCCGCCACGGAATATGTGATCGAAGAAGATAACTGGGTATCCGCTGCCGAGTTTGCCGACAGCGCGGGTGCCGACATCATCAACACTTCACTCGGCTACACCACGTTCGACAATTCATCCATGAACCATACCTATGCCGACATGGATGGCAACACCACGCACATCAGCATCGGGGCCGACCTCGCGGTGAGCAAGGGCATTTTTGTTTGCGTGAGTGCCGGCAACTCCGGTGCTTCGCCCTGGCATTACATCGGTGCGCCTGCCGATGCCGACAGCGTGCTGACGGTGGGGGCAGTTGACCCTTCGGGCATCATCACTTCGTTCAGCTCGCGCGGTCCCAGCTTCGATGGCCGCATCAAGCCCACCACGGTCGCGCAGGGCGGCAATGCCATCGTTTCGAACACATCGGGAGGGATCCAGCAGGCCAACGGCACCTCGTTCTCCTCGCCAATCACGGCCGGGGCGGTGGCCTGCCTGTGGCAGACCAATCCCAATAAGAAAGTGATGGATGTGTACCAGTCGATCATCATGAGCGCCAGCAAGTATTCGGCACCCGATGATTCGGTCTACGGATATGGCATCCCGAACTTCTGCAGTGCGGTGACCATTCTTTCCGATGACAAGGTAACTTCTGAAAAAAATGCATTTACCGTTTATCCCAACCCGGCAAATGAAGCGGTGAATGTGAATGTGAGCGTGAGCGGGGAAATGGTCGTTTGCAATTATCTCGGGGAAGAAATGCTGAGGGAAAAAATAGGAAAGGGCGTTACGCGGCTTCAGCTGGCGGGCCGGCCGGCAGGCCTTTACCTGCTGCAATTCATTTCGGAAAAAGGAATTTCTTACGGGAAGATCATCAAGGAATGATCACTTCCTGAAAAAGGCCCGCTTCAGCACCCAGAAGAAGATCAGAACCACCGGCAGCACCAGCAGCCAGAGCGAGATCACCGTTACTTTCGCTCCGTATCCGAAATCCTCGATGAAGATACGGACCTCGTTCTCCTTGTCGAACTTCACCGGCACAACGGCCTCCCCTTTTTCATCGAAGGTGAGCGATTCGTTCTTGCCGTTGATGATGAACTCGAGCTTGTTGTTGTTGAGCACCAGTTTGGGATGGGTCGGGCTCACGAACTTCACGTGGATCTCGATGTAGGAGTTCTTCAGCGCATAATGCGGCATCTCGATCCGGATGTCATCGTTGCCGATGCGGGGCACCTCCACCGATTGATCCATTTCCTTGATCTCTTCGGAATCGATCCGGCACCAGGATGCAACCGGGAGCAATAATAAAAATGCAATGATTGTACTCTTCTTCAGCGTCATAGGGATTCTTTTGCTCCGCAAACGTACTAAAAATTTGTTTATTAATTGAGCGTACGCTTTAAGCGGATAGGCGACCAAGGTGATATTAAGCCTCGGGTTAATCGTACCATTGCAGAAATGCTTATTTCAGAGCGATACCGCTACTTATGCCTGAACAGGAAGTATGTAGCAGCGAGAACGGCAAGTCCTGCGATCACCGTCAGCACGATCTTGATCACGCTCCACGGCCGCTCGCCCTGCACCTCACCGGTGCGCCCGTTGATCATGAACCGGTACACCTTATTATTATACCGGAATGCGCTGATCCAGATCGGCAGGAGGATGTGTTTAAAGGTTATGTTGCTGTAAGAGGTGTTCAGGGTAAGGATCTGCTGGTGGTCGCCCCCGATGTCGCGCCTGACGGTCTCGCGGATCACCACCTCCATCTTGTCCTTGGCCCTTCCGAATCCCGCTTTCACGTCCACCTGGTATGTTTCGGAGCGAAAGCCGCTCAGGAACTTTTCAGAGAAGTCCGTGAGGCTCTTCAGATCCCAGGGCTCCAATGCATCCGCATATTTTTCGGGAAGGGAGCGGCTGGCCATCACCAGCACATCATCGAATGCGTTGCTTACGTGTCCGCTTGCCGGTGTCCAGATGATCTTGGTGCGCGTGCGGGTCTCGGTGCGTCCGTTCACGGTGACGGTGTAGGTTTCCACGTAGTTCATTCCGCGCATGCCGCTGTATGAGCTCCCGGTGTTGGAATCGTACGTCCAGTACGGGATGTATAGCCCGGCCAGCTTTTCGGCATTGGTGGCGTATTGCTTCAGGTCGCCCGGGGCGAACCAGAGCGAATCGATCCATTTCCGGAAATCCTCAAATGCATTCTTCTGGTCGACCTTGAATGGCAACAGGTATTTCGGCTTGATGATGCTGGATGTGCTGCCGCTCTTGACCACCAGCGAGGTGCCGCAGAACGGGCAGGAATCGGCCGTTACGTTCTCCTTGAGCGTGGTGGATGCCCCGCAGCTTTCGCACTTCACCGTGGAAACGGTCTGCATGTCGGCCGCGTTCACCGCGCTGGCAATGAACTTTTCGAAATCGATTTCTTCGGCAACCGTTTGTTTATCGGATGCAACGATCTCGTTCTGCGCACCGCAGTAATCGCATTTGAGGCTGAGCGTGCCGGGAGCAAATTTGAGGATGGAGCCGCAGTCCTTGCACTTCAGCTCGTTGCTGACCTCGGTGGTTTTTTCGTTGGTTTCGTTCATGAAGAAAGTTAATTAAGTTGACTGAGTTAATTAAGTTAATTCAGGGGTACACATTGATCTCTTTAAAAAAAAGTAGAACCAGTTAACTGAATTAACTCAATTAACTTACTTAACTGTTTCCTTATCCGATCGGAGGAGGCACAGCGCTGAAAGCCTGCATCAGCTCGGGCACTGTACCTGCCTGTGCCCAGGCAGCCATGCCCGCCTTCCAGATCATGGTCTCCTTTTTCAGCTGGCCGCCCTGGATCATCTGCGCCATCTGCTCGGGGCCGAAGGGACCGGTCTGCTGGCCGTTCACGGCAACAAAATACTGTGTGAGCGGGGGCGGCCCGTTCTGAACGTTCTGCTGTTGCTGCTGGTTCTGCATCATGTTCTGCCCGAACATGTTCGTCATCATGTTGCCCATGCCGAAACCCATGCCCATGCCTATCCCCGCGCCCATGGTGCCGGAATTTTCCGCGGCCTTCTCGATGCTCTTGGCGGCCTTGAGCTGTGCGAGCTTCTGCATGTCGAGCTTCTGCAATCGCGAGTATTCGAAGATCTCTTTCTTGAGCTCCTCGGGCATCGACACGTTCTCCACGTTGAAGTCGGAGAGCTGCAGCCCGTAGGTCTCGAACTTGGGGCCGATCTTTCCCTTGATGCCATCGCTCAGCTCGTTCACGCTGCCGGCCACCTTTTCGATGGTGATGCCGCTTTCGCCCAGCGAATCGGTCACCTCGCGCACCACCCAGGTGCGGAGCTGGTCATCGATCTTGCTGGTATCGTAGTCGGGATTGGTGCCGGTTATCTCCTTAAAAAATGTAACGCCATCCTTTACCCGGATAGAATAGTTGCCGAACGCGCGGAACTCCACGAACCCGAAGCGCTCATCGTTGAGGGTGATGGGGTTCTTAGTGCCCCACTTGAGGTTGGTGAACTGCTTGGTGCTCACGAAGAACACATCCGCCTTGAACGGAGAGTTGAACCCGTACTTCCACCCTTTCAGCGTGGTGAGTATGGGCATGTTCTGCGTAGTGAGAGTGTACATTCCCGGCTGGAACACGTCCGCGATCTTTCCCTCGTTGAGGAAGATGGCCACCTGGCTTTCGCGCACCGTGAGCTTGGCATTCATTTTTATCTCGTTCTGGTAGCGGGGGAACTTCCAGATCATCGTATCGGTGGACTGGTCCACCCATTCGATGATGTCTATGAATTCGCCTTTGATCTTATCGAATAATCCCATGGTAGTTAGGTATTAGGTAATTGGTTGATTGAGTAATCAGGCAATTGTTATTGCGAGATAAAAGTAGGAATATTTATAGAATTTGAAAGCTGAATTTAACTTTTTAAATTTGCTATGCTATGCGAGGGTATATTGTAGTATTCTGGTGTACATTGGTTTCCCTTTCCGGGCTATCACAAATTTCTATTACGGATACTTTACAATCCTCAACAGTTGAAAGGCTAAATAATGGCTTTATAGTATTTGGCTTTACTCAAAAGGGGTCGATACTTTCCTTTACAGCATTACGCTACGGACCCAATCTTGAACGAATAAGCACATATCAAAAAGCAATTGGGCCAAATGTAAAGCCGGATGTTGACTTGTTTCATGACCCACCTCTACTCGAATTCTTTCTTAAATACCCGTTAGAGCAAAAGGGATATTTCATTCGCTTAGATGAAAATTTGAAGGAAATCAGTCTCGCTTCATTTACTTCCGAAGACTTCAAAAGGATTAAGCAAAAAGAAAAGAAAAAGAACCTACTCGATTTTTGTCCTCTACTATCGGGAGAGCAAGGATTTTGTAATACTTATCTTAGAAAGAACAATAGCCTTTTTGAGCTCGCTCAGGATTCTTTATCAGTTGATAGTGCTGGGCGGCCAATTAATAGGCGCAACACAAGACTTGTGATTAGAAAATATACGACCAAAGAACAGCGTTTATGGTCTACTTACAGTTTTAAGTGGGAACATGAAATTGAGTCGCATAGCATTAAAACTTATAAGTTCTTTTTGGTATCCAGCAATAACGTTTTTTTGTATTTGAATGATCTGGCTGCCCGGACAGGCGGGCAATATATATACTGCCTAAATCTCCAAACTGGAGATTTAATTTACAGAACCCGGCTTGATGTGTACCAATACCCTTGTATTTATTCGAATTCATTTTATATAGAATCAAAAAAAGATTTGATATTGGCAATCAATACAGTTAAAGGAGTGAAAAACAGCAGCGACATAGTTTATCCCATCAAATATTCTTCAATGAATACATATGCAATTGAGAAGATAGATAGTACAGGTAAGCTAACAGGTTTATTCGGGGGGAGCGCTGATAAACTAAATTACTGGTGGGATAACAGGAGTAAAAAATACGGCCCACTAACAAAGGTCTTTAAAGTGCAGAAAATAGTTGTGAATGCTGAAGGAGGGATTAGTTATTTTTCTGAATTTATGGGAAAGAATATGGCAAATACTCAAAGCAAAAATTTTCAAATACTGGGCATTGATCATTTTAATCTTAATGGTAAATACGAAGTAAATTTTAAAGACGGTATAGGTTTCGAACTTTCATCAGATGAAATGATAAAAAGTGATCTGATGGGGAATAAAAATGACTCGTATTCTGTTTTTTATACAACAATTGATGATATAGATTCTCTTGCGATTGCAGATAATGGAGTAGGAAATATTATTGATTACATATATGATATCCCCTCTCGCAGCCAAAAAATATTGGCTAAAAAAACAAGAAATTACTCCGGCAGGTTAGTAGATGTTTATTATAAGGGTTTTGTAGGCTTTGATGTTATTGAAGGGCAGTCTCCTGGAATTGAGGCAAAATATTTCATAAAAAGTATCAACACTTTATATAAATTCTCTATAAACAAAACTAATTCTGCTTTCAAGCTTGAAGAGATGATTTGGTGATGCATCACCTCATAATAAATCCCCCGCCCACAAGATCATTCCCTTCGTAGAACACAGCCGACTGGCCGGGGGCAATGGCCGAGACCTTTTTATGAAATAAGACCTTCATGATCCCATTTTCTTCCGTGAGCGTGCTCATGGCGCCCGGGTCCTTGTAGCGGATACGCGTCAGCGCTTGATAGTTTGCCGGAAGTTTTTCGTATTTGATCAGGTTGTAGCTCCGCACTTTCATTTCCTGCTTATCCAGCTCATCCTTCGTGCCCAGCACCACCGTGTTGGTGTCGGCAATGATCTCTGTAACGAACATGGGCTCGCCCAGGGCGATCTCCAGCCCTTTCCGCTGCCCGATCGTATAAAAAGGATAACCTTTGTGCTTACCGACAACCGTTCCATCGGTTAACACGAAATTTCCTCCGTCCACCCGTTCCTCCAGGCCTTTCACTTTCCGCTTAAGGAATCCGCGGTAGTCGTTGTCCGGCACGAAGCAGATCTCGTACGATTCACTTTTATTCGCCAGGTCCTCGTATCCCCTTTCAATGGCCATTTGCTTGATCGCTTTTTTGCGCATGTGACCTAAAGGGAAAATGGTCCGGGCCAAACTTTTTTGGGAGAGTCCCCACAAAACGTAGCTCTGATCTTTCGTTTCGTCAAGACCTTTAGAGATAAGATATCTTTGATTTTCGTGGCGCGTAGTTGCATAATGCCCGGTTGCGATAAATTCGCAATTCAACTGGTCAGCCCGCTTGAGCAACGCTTCCCACTTGATGTGCGTATTACACAGCACGCAAGGATTAGGCGTGCGGCCCGCAAGATATTCCTCCACGAAATTGTCGATGATGTAATCTCCGAACTCCTCGCGAATGTCGAGAATAAGATGCGGAAAGCCATGCTTTACCGCCATGGTGCGCGCATCGTTGATGGAATCGAGCGAACAGCAGCCGGTCTCCTTCTTGCCTCCACCAGACGAAGCATAATCCCACGTCTTCATCGTGATCCCGATCACCTCGTAGCCCTGCTCGTGCAGCAGCATGGCGGCCACGGACGAGTCGATGCCACCACTCATTGCAACCAGTATCTTTCCCTTCTTGCTCATTTCGGTTTTTGTGTGCCCGTTTTAGGTTTGGGCGGGTCTTCGAACTTCTCGGTCTTTGTTACATTTCCCGATTCATCGTACTCCTTCCACTCCCCTGCCTTCTTCCCGTTATAATATTTTCCTTCCGTTTTTTTATTCCCGTTCTCATAGAACTCGCGGTAGTCACCCTGGTAAGTACCTTCGAAATAGTTCTCTTCTTTTTCCGTGATGCCCTTTTCGTTACCGTAGGTCCATTTGCCGTGTTCCTTGCCGTAAACGTAGCTGCCGGATGTTTTCAGCTTCCCGTTCTCGAACCATTCCCCATACGGCCCTTCGTAATGCCCGGCCCGGTAACCTTCCTGCCGCACCAGCATTCCCTTTTCATTATAATATTTCCACGTGCCGGTCTTGATCCCGTTCTGGTAAGCGCCTTCGATGCTCACCTTGTTCCCGGGGTAATAGTAAACCACTTTCCCGTCAAGGTTACCCGTTTTGAAGGCTGCATCGGTCTTCACCTCACCGTTCCTGAAGTACTGCTTCCAGGGCCCGTGCTCCGCATCGTTGATATAGCTTTTCTCCTCCGCGATCTTCCCGTTGTCGTAGTAAACGATGAACTTCCCGTTCTTTTTTCCGGCAGAGTAGTTTTCTTCTTTTACCAGCACAGACGATTCATTGTAGTACTTCCACGCGCTGTCCTTTTTATCTTCCCCGGTGTATTTGCCCTGGGCCATCAGCACCCCGCTGGCGAAGAACATCTTTGCCCGTGCCGTTTTGCCGTTGTCCGAAAAAAAAGAGGTCATCCTCACCTTTCCGTCCGGGTAAAAATATTTGAACTCGCCAACAGGCTTGTCGTTCACAAAGTTGCCTTCGTAAAGCTTAACGCCTTTATCATCGGTCTTTACCCACTTGCCCTGCTTGCCCTTCGCATCCGATTTATTCATATCGTTGCCCGGCTGGGCAGCTGCTGCACCGAGCAGAAGCACGAAAGCTCCGTTCATCGCCAGTTTCTTCATAAAGCAAATTTACAAATTTCATCCGCAGAGCGAAAACCGCGCCTGCCGGTAGAGCTATTGGAGGCGTGAAGCAAATGCGAGCAGCCCCTCAACGAATCGTTCCCACGAAAATCTTTTTTTCTCCTCTTTCATGTTCAGGGAGAACTGTTCCTCTCTTTTGTTCTGGTAGAGATCAAAGATCGAATCAGCGATCGCCCGTGGATCGGGCTTGCATACATACCCCACGCGCCCGTTCGGCACGATCTCGCCCAGTCCGCCCACATCCGTAACCAGCACCGGCCGTTCGAAATGGTAAGCGATCTGCGCCACCCCGCTCTGCGTGGCCGTGATGTACGGTTGCACCACCATATCCGCTGCGCAGAAATAATATTTCACTTCCTCCGAAGGAATGTAGTTCGAGCGCAGGATCACGCACTCTTCGAGCCCGCTCGTTTTTATGAGATCCAGGTACGGAGCGGGGTCTTCATAAAATTCTCCCGCAACGATCAGCTTGATGCCCAGCTCTCTTAGGCGCGTGTCGGCCATAGCGGAAAGCAGCAGCGAAAGCCCTTTGTATTTGCGGATGAAGCCGAAAAATAAAATATGCTTTCCAGAAAGCGAAAGTCCCAGGTGCTTCAGCGCTTCTTCCTTGCTCACTTTCTGTCCGAAGATGTCGTAGACCGGGTGCGGAAGCATGATCTTGTTGGGTGTCCGGGTAAATCTTTCAAGGTCTTTAAGAACCTCGGAGGACAAAGTAATGAACCCATCACAAGACCGGATAAAGTAACGCGTAAGCATTTGGTCACCGATGCGCTTTTCGTGCGGGATTATGTTATCTGTAATGGCGATCACCCGGATGCCGGCCCTGCGCAGTTTTCTTGCAATGGTTCCCAGCGAAGGCGCCATGAAGGGCAGCCAGTAGCGAACGAGGACAAGATCGGGCTTATTAGCAATGATGTTTTTCGCTGCGCGCGGCCAGCTGAAAGGGTTGATCGAATTGATGCACGGGTGAATGTCAAGGTCTGCGGGGGCTTTTCCTCCATCAAGTTGTGTCTTTCCCGGGAAAAGAAAGGAAGGATATTGAAGCGAGAAAGAAAATACCGTAACGGAATGTCCTGCCGCATTCAGCGCGCGGGCCAGCGCTTCGTTGAAATTGGCAATGCCTCCACGCAACGGGTGTGCCGGTCCGACCAGGGCGATTCTCAAATCCGTTTCTCGATTTGGTACTTGTTCCGCTCGGGCGATGAGCGCGCGATCATCTCGCCCAGGAATCCCGCGATGAAAAGCAGCGTTCCGAGCACCATGGTGGTGAGGGAAATGTAGAACAGCGGCCGGTTGGTGAGGAGCCGTGCGGGTATATGATTATAAACATGATAAAGCTTTTCCGCACCCAGGTAGGCAGCCGTGCAGAATCCCACCACGAACATGAGCGTGCCGAGCAGGCCGAAGATATGCATGGGGCGTTTGCCGAACTTCGAAAGGAACGAGATGGTGAGCAGGTCGAGGAAGCCGTTGATGAACCGGCTCATCCCGAACTTGGTGGTGCCATACTTGCGTTTCTGGTGGATCACTACCTTCTCTCCTATTTTGTTGAAGCCCGTCCGTTTGGCGATCACAGGAATGTAGCGGTGCATTTCGCCATACACTTCGATGTTCTTCACCACTTCTTTCCTGTAGGCCTTTAGTCCGCAGTTGAAATCGTGCAGTTTTATTCCGCTCATCTTCCGGGTGGCCCAGTTGAACAGCTTGGTGGGAATGGTCTTGGTAACGGGGTCGTATCTTTTCTTCTTCCAGCCCGAAACGAGGTCGTACCCCTCCTGCATGATCATATTATATAAGGAAGGGATCTCATCGGGCGAATCCTGCAGGTCGGCATCCATGGTGATCACCACCTCGCCCTGGGCTGCCTCGAAGCCGCAGTTCAGGCCGGCAGACTTGCCGAAGTTCCTCCTGAACCGGATGCCCCGCACATGCTGGTTCTGGGAAGAAAGCACCTCGATCTCTTTCCAGGAGCCATCGGTGCTTCCGTCATCCACGAAAATGATCTCATACAGGAACTTATTCTCCTTCATCACGCGTTCGATCCAGTCGTGCAGCTCGGGAAGCGACTCCTTCTCGTTGTAAAGCGGTATGACGATCGAAAGGTTCAAGCGGGCGTGTTCGTGTCAAGCGGCTGATCCTCGAAGACCGGGCGCTTTTTACGGATGAAGAGCGACAGGATGAGCGAAAGAATGGAAGCGAAAATAAGCGTGTTCAGGATTCCCCACAGCAGCTTCTCCATCGTAAACCCCGTGGGTTCGTTCTGCATCTTATCGATCGTTCGGTCTATTACGTCCTGCGGAGCGCCCCAGTATTCCATGGAGCTGATCGTGGCCTGGATGGTGGCTTCTTTCATTTTTTGCGGAAGCTCCGGGTCGATGACGGTGCTCATAAGCAGGCTGAACAACGAAGAAACGATGGTTGATGCGATCATCAGGAAGAATACCAAACGGAAAGCTTCCCAGTATTTGAGATAACCGCCATTGATCTTTTTACGGAACCGGAGCCCGGCATAGACCAGCGCTGCTATAAAAACAGCAAGGACAGTGAGCCCCACTTTCCAGTTCACCATGTATTCGGTGCCTAACCCGTACAGGATAACGGTGAACAGGATGCTGATCCCTCCCAGTATGAGTCCCCAATCGAGTATGAACCGTTTCATGCTGTTTTTATTTTCAGGCAAAGATAACACAATAACACTTTTGCGTAACTTTGCCCCGGGCAGGCCCTGCACAACCAGCTCCCGCCAACTCCCCCAGGTCAGGAATGAAGCAAGGGTACGCGGTCGCAGCGGTGTGATGCAGTAAGTCTGCCTATTTTTTTTACCACGTTGGATGCCAGGTTATCCCGCACGGTAGATATCTTGTTAATTAAATTTAAGACCGGCCTTGCCTAACTTTTTATTTTTGTCCGGCAAACGCACACTTTCTAATATTATTTGACACATGAAATTCTTCATCGACACAGCCAACATAGATGAGATCATCGAGGCCAATTCGCTGGGCATCCTCGATGGCGTCACCACCAACCCTTCGCTGATGGCCAAGGTGGGCATCAAGGGCCACGATGCCGTGATGAAACATTACGTGGACATCTGCAACATCGTGAATGGTGATGTGAGTGCCGAAGTGGTGGCCATCGACTTTGAAGGCATTGTGAAGGAAGGAACGGCCCTGTCGAAGCTTCATAAGAACATCGTGGTGAAGGTGCCGATGATAAAGGAAGGCGTGAAGGCGCTGAAATACTTTGCCGATAAAGGCATCAAAACCAATTGCACGCTGGTGTTCTCTGCCGGGCAGGCCATCCTGGCGGCCAAGGCGGGCGCCAACTACGTATCCCCGTTCATCGGGCGGCTCGATGACAATTCCACCGATGGGCTGCATCTCATAGCCGAGCTCCGCGAGATCTACGACAACTACGGGTTCCGTACGCAGATCCTGGCGGCCTCCATCCGTCATTCCATGCATATCGTGAACTGTGCCAAGCTGGGGGCCGATGTGGCCACCTGCCCCCTCGCGCCCATACTCGGGCTGCTCAAGCACCCGCTCACCGACATCGGGCTGAAGCAGTTCCTCGAGGATGCCAAGAAGTTCGCCTAGTGCGCATAACGGGCCTACACAGATTTACAGATGGTATCAATTGCAAATAACGCCAGGTACAGTATCCCGTGTTTGTTTCTCATATCTGTAGATCTGTAAAAGATCTGTTATCTGTACCATCCGCACATGCTCATCCGAATCAATTCTAAAAATCCTGATCCGCAAAGCATACGCAAGATCGCGGACCTTTTGAAGGCGGGCGGGGTGATCATCTATCCAACCGACACTGTTTATTCCATCGGCTGCGATGTGTTCAATTCCGATGCGGTGGAGCGCGTGGCGGTGCTGAAGGGAATCCCGGTAGGGAAAGCGAATTTCTCGTTCATCTGCTCCGACTTTTCCCATCTTTCCGATTTTGCGCTGCCCATCGATAATGCCGTGTTCAAGCTGATGAAGAAGGCCCTGCCGGGGCCGTTCACTTTCATACTCAACGCAAACAACAGGGTGCCGAAGATCTTCAAGACAAAAAAAAGGACCATCGGCATCCGTGTGCCGGACAATCATATCATCCGCACCATCGTGCGGGCGCTTGGCAACCCGGTTCTTTCCAGCTCGGTGCACGATGACGATGAGCTTCTCGAATATTCCACTGACCCGGAGCTGATCCACGAACGGTTCAAGAACAAGGTGGACCTTGTGGTTGCGGGGGAGTTCGGCAACAACGAACCATCCACCATTGTGGACTGCACCTCATCTTCCATCCGCATCCTGAGGCAGGGGATGGGCATCATCGAAGGGTATTGATTCACCTGAAATAAATTACCAACAGTCGGCAGAATGGGAGTAACTTTGATAAGTCATCAATCCAATGTTCTATGAAAAAGGGAATAAAGGGTAAATCACAACGATCAAAGTTGGGAAAACCGTTGCGTAAAAGAAGAACCAAAACGATTTTCGCGGCCATGTTACCGGAAGAAAATGATGTAAGAAGGGTGCTGGGACAGCGCCTGCGCGAGCTGCGGAAGAAAAAAGGAATGAGCCAGGAGGCATTTGCTTTCGAATGCGACCTGGATAAATCCTATATCGCGAGCATCGAGCAGGGGCGCAGGAACGTATCGGTCGTCAACATCGAAAAGATCGCCCGTGCGCTGGACCTGTCCATTTCGCAATTCACTGCCTGGTGACCGGCCGTAAACAGGGGTGCAGGAATTTGTAAATTATATATATTTTTGCCAGGCCGAAAGAAGATCAATGATAAAGAATGCCCAAATGAGCATAGGTGCCCTGTCTTACGACACGGATGAACGCATTATGCTTTACCGGCTGAACGAAGGTGCCGAGATCGGGATCCCGCAGATCGAAGAACTTTATGCCAGGCTGAAGGAACTTACCGAAGGAGCGCGTTACGGGATGCTGGTGGATGCCCGGACCCAGGCCACTTCCAGCAGCGAGGCGCGCAATTTCGCGTCCCGGAACCCCGAGAAGAAGAACATGGTCGCTGAGGCCATCCTGGTGAACAACCTGGCCGTTAAGCTGGCAACGAACTTCTACATCAATTTCCACAAGCCTTCGCAGCCCACGAAAATGTTCGTCCGCGAGGATGAAGCGTTGAAATGGCTGAAGAAGATGATCGAGAATTCGATCCGTTCGGTCAGGGAGCGGCTTTAAGCCGGCCTTCCGTAAAACAATTTCGTTTCGTATTCGAACCTTACTTTTCCACCGGAGCTGTACCGGTCGAACAGCCTGCGAAGCTCCTTCATCATTTCTTCGGATTCGGCCGTTCCCGCCTCGGGAATGTAGGATGACGAGCAAAGTCGTCCTTTTACGCCTGTGAAATCAAAGTCCTGGAAATTGTAAAAACTTTTTGTCCGCCAGTTATCCTTGCCGAAGAACGCTTCGAAATGCCGCTCGTAAATGTTATTGTGCTTCACCTTCAGGTAGTCGGTTCCCCGGGTCGCCAGCATGTGTTCATACTCCCGTAAGAATTCGGTGGCCGTTTCGCTGCGTTCGTTCCAGATAAGCACCACCCAGCCGCGGTCCTTGAGAATGCGAATGAATTCCTTCCGGGCCACCGGGTGATCGAACCAGTGAAAAGCCTGTGCGCAAACGATCATGTCCACCGCACGATCTTCAAGGGTGGTACCCTCGGCCGTGCCGTTCACGCTTTGGAAGTTCTTGAAACGCTTCAGCAGCCTCTCCCCTGCCTCGCGCATTTCTTTGTTCGGTTCCACCCCGATCACCGCGTTGCCGTTCGCCAGGAAAAGCTCGGCAGATATTCCCGTGCCCGATCCCACATCCGCTACGATCGAATCTTTAGTGAGACCAATCTCCTTCCGAAGGAATGGAATAATATCGTGCGGATAGTGCGGACGATACTTGATGTAATCATCCACTTTTTTCGAAAACCGCTCTGTCGGCTTGAAGTCTTCTTTCATTTCACACAATTCAACTGCTTACTGCCACTTGTTTTAATAAGCTCCCTGCCATTTCCGGATGAACCATTCCAGCCCGAGCAGAACGAGGAGCAGGAAAAATATCCATTTCAGATTGATGATGTCCATCAGCTTCTTCGGATTGTAGATCACGGGCCTGATGTCTTCGCGCGCGCGGATCAGGTCTTCCAGCTTCTTCATTTCATTGGGCCCTACCATCTGTCCGTCATGCTTCGAAGCAAGCGCGAAAAGCAGCCGGTGGTCGGCAATGGTGCTGATGCTTTCGGCCACGATGGCGTTCACCACGAAGGTGCCCCGCTGGGTGAAGAGCTTGTCGCCCACTTTCACCTGGGCTTCGTACTTGTATTCACCGGGAGGAAAAATGCCGGCATCCAGCCGGTAGGCATTGGCCGTTTTGCTGAACGCAAAAGGAAATTTTTTGCCATCGGCATTGGTAACGGCCATCTTCACCTCGGGCTCGTTGATCAGCTCATACGACTGGTTGTAAACCTCCGCTTCCAGGATCACGGGCTCGTTTTCCGAAAAAGAGTTCTTCGCGAGTATCCGGAAAAAGCTCTTATCGGCCTTCACCGAAAGGTACTGCACCATCTTCCCGATCAGCTCGTTGAACAGGTCGTGGTTGTTGTGATCGGCAAAGTCGCGCAGGCGCCAGCGCCAGATGCCTTCACCGGTGATGATGCCGCTCTTCCGTTCGCTCAACGCAGAGAAAGAGATCAGCGGGCTCTGGGTCTCGACCAGCCCGATCTTCTGCGCCAGCAGCATTTCGCTGGAGGGGGGAAGGGAATAGTTCCCGAACGGGCATTGCAGGGCCGGCATTTTTTTAAAGTAGCCGGTCAGCTCCGGTGAAAGCGTGAAGAGTGAAAAGTTTTTATTGTACACACATTCCGCATCGTTGGTCTTGCTGAGCGAGCCGGTTATGCTTACTCCCATTGCGGGGTCGGTTTTAACCGGAGCGATGTAAAGAACAGGGACTCCCGAAGCCCTGAGGTCAGAGAGTATCTTTGCATTCTCCACCGGGGAAATGCGGTGCACGATCACCAGCGCGTAAGGCGTGAAAGGCTTTGCGAACTCGTTGAAAAAATAGGTTTCCGCTTCGTAATTGTCGTTGCGGTTGATCGTTTCGCTGATGGCCGCTATGTCGGGGTGGGGGGCGGCAGCAAGGACCAGTATCTTCTGCTTCCCGTCCAGGATATCAACGAACACATCGCGGGAATTGTTCTGCAGGTTCGTTTCGCCTTCAACGGGCGCCAGGCGTATCCTGTAATGCTGCAGGCCCTTTTCCTTCGCATCGAGCTGGAGGCGCACCGTGGCGGTGGTATTATCCGAATTAAAGTCGACCTTCTGGGAGAAAAGCGTTTCGCTGTCTTTCATCACCGTGAGCATTGCATTCTTCCCTTTCAGCCGCCTGGAATCCACGATCACCTCTACCGGGAACTTATTTCCCAGGTACGCGGTCTTGTTGTGGATCACTTTGGAGATGAGCGCGTCCTTGTTCACCGTAGTATCGCCAAGTGCAACAGTGAAAACAGGAGCTTTGAGCCGTGCCGATGCATAAACAGGATTGCTTCCTTTATTGTATAACCCGTCCGAGGCCAGCACCACGGCACCGATGTTGCGGTTCGCGAACCGGTTCTCGACCTCGGAAAAGACCGCGGAAATATCCGTCTGCTTCTGGTCGAACGCGAGGCCGAGGTCCTGTTTCATTTCGCTGCCGAACGAATAGGTCCTCACCTCGTACTTATCGGCCAGGTCCTCCGCAAATCCTTTCAGCAGCGCAGGATAATCTTTCCTGTAGAAAAGTGAATCTTTGTTGAGTACGATGGACCGCGAGTTGTCCTGGGCGATCACGATCACCGGTTTCTCCACTTCCCGAGAAACGGACCGGAGCAGCGGGGAAAGCAGGAAAAAGGCGATGAGCGAAACGGTGGCGAACCGCAGGGCAGCCATTGCCAGGCGCATCCAGCGTGCGGTGTCGGGAAAGCGCTTGTCGCGGAAATACAGACCGGCAGCATACCCGGCCCCGGCCATCAGGCAGAAGAGAACGTACCAGCCCGGTGCTTCGGTAATGAGTGAGAATGACATAGCGAAAGAACAAATGTACGACAAATGCACGCTTCGATCTTTCCCTTATATTTGCTCAAGATCAGATTATCATGAAGAACATTTTCGACAAGCCGGAGCAGGAAGAGGTCCTTCATCGCCTCGAAAAACTCACGCCCCTGTCGCGCGCACTCTGGGGCAAGATGGATGTGGCCCAGATGCTTGCCCATTGCGCAGGAGCATTGCAATTCCCCACCGAAGACCTGAAGCCCGAGATCGGGCCGATCATTTACCTCGGCATGCTCTTCAAGCGATCGATCCTCGGCTCGAAGCCGCTGGGCAAGAACTCTCCCACCACGAAAGAGATCCGGATCACGGACAAAAGAGATTTTCAGGTTGAAAAAGAAAATTTCCTGAAGGCCTTTCACAAACTTACGAAAGCGGGAGAAGCGGGCGTGAGCGCAAAGACCCATCCATTCCTCGGTAAGATACAGAAGCGCGACTGGGGCCGCATCAACTACAAGCATATCGATCACCATTTTTCCCAATTCGGAGCATGAACATCGAGTTCAACAAGAACGAGGACAGCATGAAGCTCCTGCTTTCGCAAATGGACAAGCGGCTGGATAAGGTACACCTGGGCGGAGGAAAAGCGCGCATCGAAAAGCAACACGAGCAGGGCAAGCTCACCGCCCGCGAGCGCATCGATAACCTGCTGGACAAGGATTCTCCCCGCATCGAGATCGGAGGTTTTGCCGGGGAGGACATGTATCCCGGGCAGGGCGGATGCCCCTCGGGAGGCGTAGTGGTGATGATGGGCTATGTGAAGGGCCGGCAATGCATCGTGGTGGCCAACGATGCCACGGTGAAAGCAGGCGCGTGGTTCCCCATTACAGGCAAGAAGAACCTGCGCGCGCAGGAGATATCCATCGAGAACAGGCTTCCGATCATTTATCTTGTTGACAGCGCGGGAGTTTTTCTTCCCATGCAGGATGAAATTTTTCCTGACAAAGAACATTTCGGCCGGATATTCCGCAACAACGCCATCATGAGCTCGATGGGCATTACCCAGATCGCGGCCATCATGGGCAGCTGCGTGGCGGGAGGCGCATACCTGCCGATCATGAGCGATGAGGCCATGATCGTGGACAAGACCGGCACCATCTTCCTGGCCGGCAGCTACCTGGTCAAAGCCGCCATCGGGGAGAGCATCGACAATGAAACATTGGGCGGAGCTACCACACACTGCGAGGTATCCGGTGTAACCGATTACAAGTGCAAAGATGACAAGGACTGCCTCGACCGCATCCGGAACATCGTGGACAAGCTGGGCGCTTACGAAAAGGCCGGGTTCGACCGGGTTGAAAGCAAAGAGCCGAAGAAGGACCCGAAAGAGATGTTCGGCATCATTCCCGATGCCCGCGACAAGCAGTTCGACATGATGGAGATCATTCACCGCCTGGCGGACGATTCCGCATTCGAGGAATATAAAGAAGGATACGGGATGAGCATCATCTGCGGGCTGGCGCGCATCGAAGGCTGGGCTGTGGGGATCGTGGCGAACCAGCGCAAAGTGGTGAAGAGCAAAAAAGGAGAGATGCAGTTCGGAGGCGTGATCTACAGCGACAGTGCCGACAAGGCCGCCCGCTTCATCATGAACTGCAACCAGAAAAAGATCCCGCTCGTTTTCCTGCAAGATGTGACGGGGTTCATGGTCGGTTCGCGCAGCGAGCACGGGGGAATCATTAAGGACGGAGCCAAGATGGTGAATGCGCAGTCGAACTCGGTGGTTCCGAAGTTCACGGTGATCATTGGCAATTCTTACGGTGCCGGCAACTATGCGATGTGCGGCAAGGCTTACGACCCGCGGCTGATCGTGGGCTGGCCCACCGCGCGCATTGCCGTGATGGGCGGTGAGCAGGCAGCTAAAACCCTTCTCCAGATCCAGGTGAGCGCGCTGAAGGCGCAAGGCAAAGAAATATCCAAAGAGGAAGAAAAGAAATTGCTCGATACGATCATCCAGCGTTACGAGAACCAGCTTTCCCCCTACTATGCCGCGGCCCGGCTGTGGGTGGATGCCATCATCAACCCGCTCGATACCCGCAAATGGATCTCCATGGGCATTGAGGCGGCCAACCATGCGCCCATTACCCGGCCATACAATGTGGGTGTGATCCAGACGTAAGCATTAATACTTCCCCGATTTCCTGCGTCTAACCAGCCGTGCGTACCTTCATCTACCTGTTTGTGTTGTGTACCGGCCTTCAATGCCGCATCGCCTTTTCGCAGGCTGACAGCACGCACCATCGGCACATCTCCATTAAGCCTTCGATGGATTTCGACCAGCGGTTCTCGTTCATTCACGGTTACTCGGTAAACATATGGGGCGAGCGGGTCGGCATCCTTATTAATGAAAAGTTCAAGACAGGGCTCGGGGTGTACTACCTCAGCGACCGCCTGCGCTATAAAAAGACCGATTCGCTCGGCAACCCCCTGTACTACGGGATCCGTCACCTTTACTTTGCCACGGTTTATTACGAACCGTTCTTTTTCCGGAGGAACCTGTGGGAGCTCAGCTTGCCGATCGAGGCCGGCTATGGCAAGTCTGATTTCCATTCTTATGATTTTTATACCAATGCTCCCGTTGGCCATTCGTTAAAAGATTTCATTCCCGTTGGAGCCGGGCTGTCCATTTCTTTCAAGTGTCCGTCCCTGAAACATCTGCGTTGCCTGCGATGGCTTGGCATTAACGGGCTGATCGGCTACCGATACGACCTGGGCACGCTTGCCTACGAATACGGGTTCGCGACCTCTGCCTTTAATACGGGTTACAACGGCATGTTCTGGTCCGTCAGCGGAACCATCTTTCTCGATCGGGCAACCGATGATTACAAGGAATGGAAGAAAAGAAGAAGGGACCGGAAGACACTTCCGGCAAGAGGACCCGAATAGCAGGATAAAATAAATTTGGATAGAACGAAAACAATTTCTACCTGGTATTCCGTTTAAAAACGAAATATCAAATGCTGCTGGAAGCGAATGGCTTCCAAAATGTTTTCGACCGAACGGATGCTATTGCAGCCCGGTACTCTCCATCGGAAGATTCTTCGTAAAATTGCATACTAATCCCTTGCAATGAAAAGATTGCTTATCCTGATCCTGCCCATCTCATTTATATCATCGAAACCTAAGCCGAAGATCATCAAAGTGGATCATCTGCTGAAAATGTATCGCAATACCAGCGATACAACCTACGTTATCAACTTTTGGGCGACCTGGTGCAAGCCCTGCGTGGAAGAGCTGCCGGACATCGAAAAGATAAACGAAAAGTATGGCAAGGAGAAAGTGAAGGTAATACTCGTAAGCATGGACTTCCCCGAGGATTATAAAAAGAAGCTGGTGCCTTTTGTGCAGAAAAAACAGATCCGTTGCCCTGTGGTGCTGCTTGACGAGGTGGACGGGAATTATTTTATTCCGAAGATATCCGAAAAGTGGACAGGCTCAATACCTACCACGCTCATTGTGAACAATGCAAAGAAGTTCGAGACCGTGTATGAGCATAAGATAACCTACGAGCTGCTCGAACAGCAGATCCTTTCGCTCAGGTGATACGAATGACCTTCTTCGTATCGAAGAACTCTTCCGAAAAAAAATCCCTGAGAGCATATTCTTTTATCCTCATTCCTGCTCCCTGTGCTTCCTTCATGATCTCTCCGCCTTTTAAATAAAGAATCCCGTTAGGTATTTCATTTGAGCTTCCGGGAGAGATCTTATCCTTTACCCAGCTATAAAATTCGGGAAGTTCGGTCACCGCGCGGCTCACAACAAAATCATATTTTTCTTCCAGGGCTTCTGCCCGCTTCTGCTCGGCTTTCACATTCTTCAGCTCCAGTGCATTCGCAATTGCATGCACGGCTTTGATCTTCTTGCCGATGGAATCCACCAGGTGGAATCTGCATTCCGGGAATAAGACGGCCAGCGGGATCCCCGGGAATCCACCGCCTGTACCCGCGTCAAGTATGCGCGTGCCTGGTTTGAATGAGATCACTTTTGCAATGCCCAGCGAATGCAGCACATGCCGCTCGTACAGGTGATCGATGTCCTTGCGGGAGATGAGATTTATTTTAGAATTCCAATCCCGGTAAAGGAATCCAAGAAGATTGAACTGTTTTTGCTGCTGGGTGGAAAGATCGGGGAAGTATTTTCTGATCAGTGCTGTTCCGTCCATAATAAGAGAGGCGGTCAGATCTTCCCTTCCTTGTTCTTCATGATCTGGAACAGCAGCTCCCGCGCGCGGAACAGCTGCGCCTTCACCGTTCCGAGGGGCTGCTTGAGCTCCTGTGCGATCTCCTCGTAGCTCATTTCCCTGAAGTAGCGCATCTCGATGAGCCTGCGGTACCGCGGCTTAAGCTTGTCCACGATCAGGTGCATGATCTTTATCTTCTGCTTCTTGATGGCCTTTTCTTCCGGGTCGAGAAAATCGGACCGGAGCTCAATGCTCATCTCCGCTCCCTCGTCATCCTGCGCGGGCTTGTCGATGGAGAACAGCGTGGCCTTCTTTTTTGTGCGGATGAAGTCGATGCAGTTGTTGGTTGCGATCTTGAACAGCCAGGTGCTGAACGCATAGGTGGGCGTGTACAGCTCCAACCGTTTGAATGCCTTACCGAACGCTTCGATGGTGAGGTCATCCGCATCATCCTTGTTGTTCACCATCTTCAGCAGCATGAAATAAACCGAATCGTGGTAACGGTGCATCAGTTCTGCATACGCCTGCTGGTCGCTATCCTTCAGCGCCTTGCGGACGAGCTTGTAATCGTACATCGCCTTCTCCGACAGGTTCGGATTTATCGCTTCTTCCATTTATTCTTCTTATTCGTTCTTCGCGTTAACGCAAGCACGGGATAGAAAACCATAAAAAAGATTTCGAGCACGGGCATGAATCCCAGCAAATCCCTTGCATGCAGCTTCTTAAAAATCCCGTTAAAAATAAGCATTTGGAGCAAATATCGGAACACAAAAGACGACAATACGATATAGAACTGAAATTGAACCACCAACAGCGAAATAAAGCAGACGAACAGCATCCATTGACTGAACCATATCATTCCCAGGTGGAACTTATCTGCGAAGCCGTAGCGCTTACCGGTGGTAAGGTGCCTTCTTTTTTGCTGTACCCACTCGCTGAACTTCTTTTTCGGGACAGACACGGTGAAGCTTTCCGGGGCTATTTCAACAGCTGTATTTTTGGAAGTGGCCGTTTCGTTCACAAAAAGATCGTCATCTCCCGATTCGATGTGGTAATGCGTTTTGAAACCTTTGTTCCTGAAAAAAAGTGATTTCTTGTAAGAAAGATTCCTGCCCACGCCCATATACGGAATGCCTGCCAGGGCGAAAGAAAAATATTGCGCTGCGATCATCACCGCATCGAACCGGATGAGCTTGTTGAGCAGGCTCCCGTTCTTCGCGTATGCTCCATAGCCGAGCACCACTTCTTTCCCTTCCGTATAGTTCCGCACCATCATCCTCAGCCACCGGTCGCTTTCCGGGCGGCAGTCGGCATCCGTGAACACGAGGGTCTCGTGGCTGGCTCCCTTTATTCCCACTGTTACAGCCAGCTTCTTTCCGTGAGTGTAATATTCATCCTCCTTGATCGTGATCACGCGCAGATGCGCATATTTCTTCTCGAACTCACGCAGCACATCCGAAGTGTTATCGAACGAACAATCGTTCACCACCACCACTTCAAACGCAGGGTAGTCCTGGGTAAGCACGGCCGGAAGGAACTGCGGGAGCGTGTGGTCCTCGTTGCGCGCGCAAATGATAACTGAAACAGGAGGCAATGCATCCGATGTGTTCTTCTTTTTATACATGGCAAGGCGCATATAGTAGAAGAACAGGTAGAAAAGCTGCACCACCAGGAAAAAAGCAAAGCACCAAAGCAGAACCGACTCGAAAGAAAGCTGGAATATCTCCGCCATAGCAGGTCAAAAGTACTCGGATGCCTGCTTAGGAAAGGACGGGGTGAATGGAGGATTTAAACAGAAATATTAACATTCATTTTTACGAGGCGGCCGTCCTCAAGAACGGGAATGATGCGGGTTTGATTGGGAGTAAGGCAGAACTTGATGTCCTTTTTCAGGTTAAGCTGGAGCAAACGTTCCTTGTGTGAAGAATAGTTGAGGAACTTGTTGGGATCCTTTTCGGCCATCTGGTAAAGGTATTTCAGCGCCAGGCAGGCATCACCGAACCCGAATTGAGAGCTGCGCTTGGAGATCTCTTCCGTAACGGCTCCGGCAAAAAGCGCATCTTCCAGGTTGAACTTGTTGTTCCATCCCGAACAAAGCAGGAGAATGTTCTTCTTTTCGCGCACAAGCCATTGGCACAGCGAGTCGATGTTAAGGAAAGAGCCGATCACCACTTTGTACGCATGCTTTGCAGCTTCGATGGCCTGCGTGCCGTTGGACGTGGTAAGAACAATGGTCTTGCCTCTCACCTGCTCGCCCGCATAGCTGTATGGCGAGTTGCCGAAATCGAATCCGTCAACGGGCATCCCCTTGCGCTCCGCGCCAACGAGGTAGCCTTTCTTTTTGTACTCCATCGCCTCTTCAACGGTCGCCACGGGAATGATCTTCTCGGCACCGTTCTCGAATGCTGCACAGATGGCGGAGGTAGCACGGAAAATATCAATGATAACTACGATGCTGTCCTTGTCCTTATATACAGGGTAAAGATACGGAGAGAAGCAGGCATCAATTTTTAGCAATTCGGTTGCCATTCAGTTGCGATACAGTGGTAATTACTTTTTCAAAAACGGCACTTTCACAATCTTAGCTTTGAGTAATTTATCCCTGACCTTAATAAATATTTCCGTTTCCGCCTTTGACAACTCTGTTTTCACATAACCCATTCCTATCCCTTTATTCAGCGAGGGCGACTGCGTGCCGGAAGTAACGCACCCGATCGCACTCCCTGTGGCATTGCAGATCTCGTAACCGTGGCGCGGTATGCCGCGGTCAATCATTTCAAAGCCGACCAGCTTCTTGCCCACGCCCTTTTCCTTCTGCTCAAGCAGCTTTTGCGAGTTCACGAACGGCTTGGTGAACTTCGTGATCCACCCCAGACCCGCTTCGATAGGCGATGTGGTGTCATCGATGTCGTTCCCATAGAGACAAAAACCCATTTCCAGCCGCAGGGTATCGCGTGCGCCCAGCCCGATGGGCTTTACCCCGAACTCTTTGCCGGCCTCCATGATCGCATCCCACATCCTTACGGCATCCTTGTTCCAGACATAAATTTCGAAACCACCCGCCCCGGTGTAACCCGTATTCGAAATGATCACATCATCGATGCCGGCCATCCTGCCCGCGTCAAATGCGTAATATTCGATCTTTGAAAGATCGATCGGTGTAAGCTTCTGTAACGTGGCAGTCGCTTTCGGCCCCTGCACGGCAAACAGGCTCAGGTCTTCGCTCATGTTCTTCATCTCCACACCGGATGTATTGTGCTTCTGTATCCAGTTCCAGTCCTTTTCGATGTTGGAAGCATTCACAACGAGATAATATTCGTTCGCATCCCAGCGGTAAACGAGCAGGTCATCCACAATGCCGCCCGTATCGTTGGGCATGCAGGTGTACTGAACTTTTTTATCCGTAAGCTTCGAGGCATCGTTGGAAGTGACCCGCTGGATGAGATCGAGCGCTTTTTCTCCTTTCAGCATGAACTCGCCCATGTGGCTCACATCGAAAATACCGACCGAATTCCTCACAGCCAGATGCTCATCATTCAGGCCCGAGTAAGACACAGGCATATTGTAACCGGCAAACGGAACCATCTTGGCCCCGAGCGCAATGTGGGTATCGGTAAGGGCTGTGCGCTTTAATGTTGATGTTTCGGAAGCTTCCATGATCTTTTTCGTTTGCAGCAAATGTAACAATTACAAGAGTTTCCCGAACGCTTCGAGGTACCTTTGCTTCTGCGACTCAACAGAATACTTTTCGATGACCGTTCTCCTGGCTTCCCTGCCCATCCTTTCCCTCAGCTCCTTCGAGCCGATGAGCAGGCAAAGCCTTTCGAACCATTCGTCTTCGGTTCGCGCGAGATAGCCGTTCACCCCGTCCTTTACGATCTCGTTGTTCACGCCAACGGCTGCCAGCACAGGCGGGACCTCGCAGGCCATGTAAGAAAGTCCTTTCAGCCCGCATTTCCCTTTCGACCATTCGTCATCCGGCAGCGGCATGATGCCGATGTCGAACGCATTGAGCAGCTCCACTTCTTTCTCCGCGCTCCAGGCCATCCCATTTACCCCTAGCGCAGCATTTGAGTATGTTCTATCGCCAACGACCCGGAGCTCGATCGCATCACGATACTTTTCCTTCAGCTTTCGCAAAACATTTTCGGCCAGCTCGAAATGCTTTACCGTGGTGATGCTGCCGCTCCAGCCGATCACTACTTTTTCTTTGCTCCTGAGCTGGCGCATCGGAACATGAAGAGCGGTGTCGATCGTAGTGGGGATCACCATCACATTCGGGTTGTGATGCCTCGCGTAATCCGCCAGGTAATCGTTGCCTGCGATCACCAGGTCGCTCATGGAAATTAGTTCCGCGGTCTTTCCGGGATTCTTGAGCCAGCTCAGCCGTTTATTTCCCTCAGAGACATCGAGGTGCCAGATGGCATCGTCAAAATCAAAAACAAGCTTCGCTCCCGATTCTTTGAATTTTTTTTCAAAATAAACCGACCCGGTCATGAACGCTTCGCGCTGTACAAAGACAATATCATGGTCCTTCGCATGGCGCACATCCTTCTTCCGTTTCACCCGGCTTTTAAAGAACAGCGAGATCTTGTACAAGAAATTACCCGGGCTATAAAAATAGTTGTCATCCTTTTCCGAAATGAGGTACGAGAGATCGCACCGGAACCCGTGCTGGCGCAGGAACCCGAAATACTGCTCGAAACGGAACCGCTGGCTGGGCGAGCGGCCGGGACGATGCGCGGCTATGAATAATATGCTCGGCATTTTTACAAAGATAGAAAAGAGCTGGAGCAGGCAGCCGGTTCGCGAACAATTACTGCTGATTTTCTATCTTTGAACCTTCATGAAGCGGAACAAATTAGCCGGATTCTTTTTTGCCGAGAATACTCCCCGGTGGCTGATCTTCCTGATCGACCTGGGCATTTGCACCTTTTCGCTGATGCTGGCTTTCCTGCTGCGCTTCAATTTCTCCATACCGGGTGTGGAGGTGGATCGGTTCCACATTGTATTTCCTTTTGTTGTTGCCGTGCGGGGAGCCAGTTTTTTCCTGTCGAAGACCTACCAGGGCGTGATCCGCTACACCAGCTCGAAAGATGCGCAACGTATCTTTATGGTAACGGCTTGCGGCAGCGCGTTCATGATAGCCGCAAACTACTTCAATATCCATATCCTGAAGAATGACCTGTTCCTGGTCCCGCTTTCCATCGTCATCATCGACTACTTCATCACCACCTTTCTCCTGGTCAGCCTCCGGGTAATGTTCAAGGTGCTGTATTTCGAATGGAAGAATCCCAACCGCGCCAAGACCAGCGTCATCATCTTCGGGGCCGGGGAGGCCGGCATCATCACCAAGCGCACCCTCGACCGCGATGCCGGGACCAAGTACAAAGTGCTTGCGTTCGTGGATGACGATCGCAAGAAAATAGATAAGAAGCTTGAAGGCATCTCCATTCATCATTCGGATAAGCTCAGGGATCTCCTGGAGGAAAATGCCGTGGCCCACCTGGTCCTTTCAGTTCAGAAGCTTTCGCCCAGGCGCAAAGGGGAGATCGTGGACCTTTGCCTGAACCACAGCACCAAGGTGCTGGAGGTTCCGCCCGTAAGCAGCTGGATCAATGGCGAGCTCAGCTTTAAGCAGATCCGGAAGGTGCGCATCGAAGAATTGCTCGAGCGCGACCCGATCCGGCTGGATGAGAACGACATCAGCCGGGAGCTGGAGAACAAGCGCGTGCTGGTGACGGGCGCGGCCGGCTCCATCGGCAGCGAGCTCGTGCGGCAGATCGCGCGCTTCCGGCCCGAAAAACTTTTCCTGCTCGACATTTCCGAATCCCCGCTCTATGAAATGGAAGTAGAGCTCACGGAGAAAATGAACCCGGACCGTTTTGAAGTAGTGATCGCTGACATCCGCAACCGCGAGCGCATGGAGAACGTGTTCCGCACCTTCAGGCCGGAAGTGGTGTTCCATGCGGCTGCTTACAAGCACGTGCCCATGATGGAGAACAACCCATCCGAGTCGGTGCTCACCAACGTGCTGGGCACGAAGAACCTGGCGGACCTGGCGGTGGAGCACGGAACGGGGAAATTCGTGATGGTCTCTACGGATAAGGCGGTGAATCCCACCAGCGTAATGGGTGCATCCAAGCGGGCCGCAGAGATCTACGTGCAGGCGCTTGGAAAGATATCGGCTACAAAGTTCGTCACCACGCGCTTCGGAAATGTACTGGGGTCGTCCGGTTCGGTGATCCCGCTCTTCTACAAGCAAATTGAAAATGGCGGTCCCATCACCATCACGCACCCCGAGATCACCCGTTTCTTCATGACCATTCCCGAAGCGTGCCAGCTGGTGCTTGAGGCCGGTGCGATGGGCAATGGCGGAGAGATATTCATCTTCGACATGGGAAAATCGGTAAAGATCGCGGACCTGGCCACCAAGATGGTGCGGTTGTCGGGTCTTACGCTGGGAAAGGATATCCAGATCATCTACACCGGGCTTCGGCCAGGCGAAAAGCTTTACGAAGAACTGCTGAACAATAAAGAGAACAACCTGCCCACGCATCACCCGCAGATACTAATCGCCAAAGTGCAGGAATACGAGTTCGGAACGGTATCGAAGGATATCCGGGAACTGGTGGAGCTGTTCCGTGGACAGGACAACACGGCCATTGTGCGCCTGCTTAAAAAGATCGTGCCCGAATACATCAGCAACAATTCTGTGTTCCAGAAGCTGGATGAGCCGGCAGGGAAAACAAGATGAACTTCAAACACAGGACCGCTATACAGATCCGTTTCAAGGACGTGGACAAGATGGGACACGTGAACAACGCCAACCACCTCACCTACCTCGAATCGGCACGGATCGGCTATTTCGAAGCGGTGGTGGGGAGCAATATCAACTGGAGCAAGAAAGGAATCATCCTGGCCCGTGTGGAGATCGATTACAAAGTGCCGGTGCTGTTCGATGACAGGATCTCGGTGCATACGCGATGCGCACGCATCGGGACAAAAAGCTTCGACCTGCAATATTCGATCGTCAAAGAAGGGCAAGGCCGGGAGACCGAGGTCGCCTCAGCGGTCACGGTAATGGTCTGTTACGACTACGACCGGAACGAGACGATGCCTATGCCCAAAGAGTGGCGTGAGAAAATGGAAGCCTTTGAAAGATAAAATACATACTTTCGTTCTATGCGGATAAACATCCCCATCATACTTCTTTCATTCAGCTTTTTTTCCTGCGGAAGCGATGAGGCAAAAAAAACAGATGCGACAAACGATACGGCTAAGGCACAAGTGCCGGTTGATTCGGTAACTTCCAATACCACGAAGAACTTCTTCTACTCGCTCCCCTCCCCGCTCACCCTCGCAGGAACGTTCAAAAGTTCGGGCATGAAGTACGTGGACGGGCTGATGAACGATCCGAAGAGCTCCGGGAAATATGCCATGCAGCTCACGCGCGCGTTCAACCTGGGCGTTTACAATGCCGATCTTGCATATGCCGTGCTGAACGGGCAGAACCAGGCCGCCATGAACTGCCTGGATGCCTCCAAATCGCTGTCGGACGGACTGGGCATGGGGAGCATTTTCAATACGGAAAGCTTCGCTTCGAGGTTCAAAAAGAACATCGGCAACACCGATTCGCTCGCAACCATCATTTCCGAGCTGAAGCAGGAGGCCGATTTTTTTCTTTATGACAACAACCGGCAGTTCACCGCCCTCACGATCTTTACCGGGGCCTGGACCGAAGCGATGTATATCGCCACCCGCTCGGTAACCGAACAAAAGAACGATAAGATCAGGCAGAGCATAGCCGATCAGCATTATGTGATCGAGAACCTCATGACCCTGCTTTCCGATTACCAGCAGGAAAAAGGGTTCAAGCCCTATTTCGATGAGATCTCAGCCATCCGGAACCTTTTCAATGCGCTCACCGTTAAAGCCGTGAATGATAAAGAAACCGTTCAGATGACGGACACACAGTTAAAAGAGATCGCGGAAAAGGTAGCTGCATTCCGCAAAAAGATCACTTCTTAAAAAATGAGAAGAACTTCGCTTGCACTTGCCTCCTTCTTTATCATGCAGATCGGCTATACTTTTTTCGTTTCCGCACAATGCAGGCCCAAGCCCATCATCAAGCAATGCAAAAGCAGCATTGCACCGTATAAGTACGACAGCTACGCGGTAACGGAGATCAGCTATGGCGAGAAGTCTCAAAAATTCAACGTGGAGTTCTCGGCCTTCATGGGCTACAACTACAAGATCGTTTTCTGCACGCAGAACCTTCCCGAGTCCATCGGCATCAAGATCTGGGACAAGCCTAAGCAGAACAAAAAACGGAAGTTGGTATATTTTGACGACAGCAACAAGGACAGCTACCTCTGCCAGTTCGAGCCGGACCAGACCGGCACCTATTATATCGACTACGAAGTGCCGGCTGCAACCAAAGCAACGGGCAAGGACCCGAAGGGCTGCGTTGTGATGCTGATCGGCATCAAAGAGCAAACGCTAAAGTAAGTTTCAATCTGAAATAAGAAAACCCTCACACCGAAGCGTGAGGGTTTTCTTATTCCTTGAAAGAAGATTTATTTCTTTCCTCCCTTCTCTTTCTTCTCATCCTTGGGAGCCATCATGGCCGTCATGGCATCGTCACAGGCCTTGACGTGATTCTCGCAGTCGGTCTTCATGGCGGTCCACTTATCGTTCCACTCCTTAACTTTAGCAGCTGCATCGTCCTTCTTCTTCGTCCAGTCGGCCAACGCGGTCTTTGCATCGGCATCGTTCACTTCACCTTTGGTCACTTTTTCTTTCCATGCAGCAAACTTGGTTGTATTGCTGTCCCAGTCTGCTTTGAATGCAGTCCAGGTGTTCCACACTTCCTTGCAGCCTTCCATGTCCTTTTTGCAGGTGCTGCCGTGCGCAGAATCGCACTTGTGCTTCATTTTTTCATCTTTCATGCCCGCCATCATCTCATCACACTTTTTACAGTTCTCTTCGCATTTGTCGGTACATGCTTTTACTTCATCGGCCCATTTCTGAGCGTTGGTGCCCAGCTCGCCCCATGCGGTCTCGAAGTCTCCGATAGCCTTCATGGTCTCATCGCTGGCTTTGTGGCTGCATGACGATAAAGCGAACAGGGCAGCTACGGCAGGAACTAAAAGTGATTTTGCTTTCATTTTCTTTGTTTTAGATTAGGGTTTCAGGGTGAATTAACAGGCGACAAATATATAGAAGATTATTGGAATTGTGCAAATCGCATTCATTTTATCCTTTTTCATAAATTGCAAGCAGATGCCATGAAACATCTGCTCACAGTCCTGGCTGCTGTCCTGCTCTCGGGAAATGCATTCCCCCGTGAACGGTTCGCGCATGTGTTCGTGGCGCTGTGCGACAACGAGCACCAGGGTATCGTGCCCGTTCCGAAGAAGATCGGGAATGGTAACGACCCGGACAATAACCTATACTGGGGCTGCGGGTATGGCGTTCGCACCTACCTGAAGAATTCGGCCGGCTGGAAATGTGTGGCAGTGATTAAAGATCCCCGCAGGTTCATCCTGGAGCGATGTGTTTTCAGGAATGCAGCTTTCAATACGATCCTGGTGGCGGATGCCTACAAAGGTGACCGGATGAAGGATTGCGTTTACGATTTCCTGGAATGTGCATCAGGCAATTATGCCGATACGATCGCTTTCGCGGAAGCGGGAAAGAACGATACGCTGCGGGGCGGGAATGAGGACCTGGTGAGCTTCGTGGGGCACAACGGGCTCATGGATTATCAGTTTGCGAAGTACCCCGAGGCGAGAGGTTCAAAGAAGCGCGATGTGATGATCTTCTGCTGCATCAGCAAAAGCTATTTTGCCGATGCAATAAGGCAGGGAGGCGGCAACCCCCTGCTATGGACCACCGGTCTCTGCTCGCCCGAAGCATATTCGCTGAGGGCCGCGCTGGACGGCTGGATGCGCAGCGAGACCGGCCTGCAGGTCCGCGAGCGGGCCGCGCAGGCGTATGACCAGTATATCCATTGCGGGATCAAAGGCGCGCGGGGACTTTTTACGACCGGCTTCTGAACCGGAAAGTCTCCTTATCTTTACGAAAACTTCACCCGATGAACCTCTACATCTCCTCGCTCGACCGGCACATGACCGAAGATGACCTGCGTCCGTATTTTGAGAAGTTCGGCCTGGTGAAATCCATTCGCATCATCCGGGATGCCGATACGAAGGAGAGCCTGTGCTACGGTTTCGTGGAGATGGAAGATGCCGCAGGAAGGAAAGCGCTCTCGCTGAATGGCACCACCATCAAGGGTACCGACATCAGGGTGAACATCGCCAAGCCGAAGGAAAGCAAGTTCAAAATGCCGAGGTTCGGCAAGTTTGGCCCTAAATAGCTACCCGTGAATGGAAAGCAGCGGCACGTGCGTGTGGAACGCCATGCGCCTGGTGTTGCTGCGGTGAAATATGCGCTCGAGAAAGCCGTGGTGCTGCGGCACCATGATGAGCCAGCCCGCATGCGTCTCGTCCACAAATGAATTGATCCCTTCCACCACGTCCTCGCCCACATTGTAATGCACCGAATGCTGCACGCCCGCCAGCGAGCGCTCGATCTTGTGCTCGCTGATCTCCATGTCGATGGTCACCGGCTCGAGCGGCCGCAGCACATCGATCAGGAGGAGATTGGATTTAAACAACTCTACGAACGTGCGGATCTTTTCCGTTGTTCGGGAAGAGAGCTGCTCGTTGAAATCACAAGCCAGGACCACGTTGGCCGGTCTGCGGAACTTCGCTTCGCGCGGCACCACGAGGACCGGCACCTTTGTTTTTCGCATGAGCAGCGCTGCATTGCTTCCGAACAGCGAACCGCCTGTTTTGCCCGCTCCCGTCACACCCATGATCACCAGGTCTACTTCCCGCTCGTCCAGGAATTCGAGGATCTCGTCCATGAAGAAACCGGTCCGCAGCACCAGCTCCGTATCGATATCCTCCTGCATGCCTTTCATCTTGTGCTCCATCGAGCGGAGCGCATTCATATTATCCTCTTCCAGGCTTTCGGGAGTGATGGTGGTGATCATCGGGGCATCGCTGCTTGAAGTGGGCACGTAAATGTGATATGCATGGAACAGGATCAGCCTTGCGCGCGCGAACTGGGCTAGCCCGGCTGCATAACGAAGGGCGTTCTCCGATACTTCCGAAAAATCGAGTGCTGCTACGATCGTTTTCATATTACTGTCTTTTGTCTGTTAAATTTACGACCGAACAGGCCGCCCGGCAGCGGATAATTGTCGAACAGGCTCATCGCGTGCTCTAACGAGAGGTACGGGAGGTTAAAAACAAAAGCCCTCGCAACCTCTGCGGTGCAAGGGCCATGAAATAAAAGTAGGTTAAAGCTTATTTCGCTCCCAGGTCCTCGAACTGGACATCGGAGTAGGAACCGTTCCCGTTCCCATTCCCGTTCGAATGCCCGTTGCCGTTTCCATTTCCATTTCCATTTCCATTGGTTTGCGGCTTGAGCGTGCGTATGGCCTCAACAGCTTCACGCAGTCCGTCAGCGAACTTGTCAAAGTCTTCCTTATAGAGGAAAAGCTTGTGCTTTTCATAGAAGAACTTCCCGTCATCGCCCAGCTTCTTCTTGCTTTCCGTTACGGTCAGGTAAAAGTCGCCTGCGCGGGTGCTTTTCACATCAAAGAAATAGGTCCTTTTCCCTGCTCTCACGGCTTTCGAGAAAATTTCCGACTGGCTGGTTCCGTTCTGGGTAGCCGTTTCGTTGGTAACATTTCCTTCTTCGTTCATAGTATTTCTTGTTTGGTTAATACGCGTTGCAAAGATATCAAAAGGGGGATGCGAATTAACACTATTAAGACGCCTCGGAAGAGGGTATGGTTGCACGCTTAAAGAGATATTTTATCCTCTAAAAGCTGTTTTTGGTGGATTTCGAAATAAAGGCCTTTTTTACCCAATAATTGCAAATGATTGCCCTCTTCCGCTATTTTACCGTTTTCGAGAACGATTATGTGGTTCGCATGCTTAATGGAAGATATGCGGTGGCTGGCTATGAGAGTGGTCTTGCCCTGCATGATGCGCCTTAGATTCTCCAGGATCACTTCTTCCGTCTCAGTATCTACAGCCGAAAGGCAATCATCAAAAAGAAGTATCTGAGGATTTTTTACAATGGCCCGCGCAATGGAGATACGCTGCTTTTGCCCGCCCGAGAGGGTGATACCTCGCTCCCCGAGCATGGTTTCGAACTGCTGCGGAAACTCTGCTATGTTGCTGTAGATCGCGGCATCTCTTGCGGCCTGCTCAACTACCGCTTTCTTTGTTTTAGCATCAGCATATGGATCGAGCGAAAAGCCGATGTTGTTTGCAATCGTATCTGAAAAAAGAAAGACATCCTGCGTGACGCACCCAATGCCCCTCCTTAATTTATTTAGATTAATCGACTTAATATCTTGATTATCAATAATCAATTTCCCATCAGTTGCATCATAAAGCCGGCAAATAAGTGAAATGATAGTGGATTTGCCCGAACCCGTGCGGCCTGTAATAGCCAGCGAACGGCCCGGTTCTATAGTAAAAGATACATCATCCAAAGCCTTGATGCCGCTGTCGGGATATACAAAGGAAACATTCCGGAACTCGATCTTTCCCCGGATAGCAGTGCCGGATGAAAGGTTCGTGTTCTGTATGGCAGGCTTCCTATGCAGGAACTCGTTGATGCGCTGCTGCGATGCCGCTGCGCGCTGGATGAGCGAGGCGACCCAACCCAGAGACGCAATGGGCCAGGTGAGCTTGTACACGTAGATCATGAACTCGGGCAAGCTGCCGGGAGAGATGCGGCCCACGATGGCCTCCCTTCCCCCGATGTAGATCACGCACAGGACGCTGAGGCCAGTGAGCAGGATGATGAACGACATGAAAAAGGACTCCACCCGCGCCAGGCCGATGTTCTTTTCCAGGTAATCCTCGCTCTCCGTGGCGATCTTTTTTGCGAAGTGCTTCTCTCTCACAAAAGCCTTCAGGACACGGATACCCGAGAACGATTCCTGCGAAAGCGTAGAAAGCTTCGATTGCTGCGCCTGCACGATCACGCTTTTCCTGTTGATGAGCTCGCTCACGTAATAAATGCAGAGCGCAAGCACCGGCAAAGGCACCAAAACATACAGCGACAGCTTCAGGTCCACGTTCGTCATGGTGGCGATCACAATGATGACCGTGGCCACCGTGTTGGCCAGGTACATTACGGCCGGCCCGATGTACATGCGCACATGGCTCACATCTTCGCTGATGCGGTTCATCAGGTCGCCCGTGCTGTTGCGTTTGTAGAAACCCAGGTCGAGCGATTGGTAATGTTCGAACACCTCGTTCTTCAGGTCGTATTCGATCAGCCGCGACATGACGATGATGGTCTGGCGCATCAGGAACAGGAAGAACCCGTGCAGGAGCACCAGGCCGAGGATAGCCATACCGAAGAGGAGCAGCCGGTGCAGGACCGTGCTTTCAAGCAGGATGCCGCGCTGCCCGGCCGCATAATCCACAGCCTTTCGCACCAGCACGGCCGTATAAACACTGAACCCGTTGGAAAAGATCACGAAGAGAAAACCGAGCAGAAGACGGGTCCTGTACCTGCGGAAATATTTATTTAAATGTCGGAGGGATTTCAATTGGTCGGCTAAAAATCAGCGATCGTCTAAAATATTTTTTTTGAGTAAATTTACAGCTACATTTGCCCCCGTTTGAAATGATCGATAACGTGGCAGACAAAGTTAAGGAATATGTACCGACCGGGACGGGTCAACAGAAGTTCTTTGGATGTATGCTCAGCAGGCGATACCTGAGGATTAAGGCCATGCAGGCCCTCTACGCTTTCTTCCAGAACGAGGGCGAAGCGGTAGTGGATGGCGAAAAGCAGATGTTCGATGCCATCGAAAAGATCTATGAGCTTTACCTGAGTATGCTCTCCCTGCTCGTGCACATGCAGTTCGTTGCCGAGTGTGTTATCGAAGAAGGAAAGTCGAAGCTCCGTCCTTCCGAGCAGGAATTAAAGCCCAACACCAAATTCACTTCCAACAAGCTCCTGAAGCAGCTCGGGGGCAACAGCCATTTGCTCAACCTCTGCCTCTCGGGCAGCATCTCGTGGGAGGACGACCTTGAGCTGGTGCGCAGGGTGTACAACGACACGCGCAAATCCGAAGCATATACCTTGTACATGAGCACGCCCGTGAACGGCTACGGCAGTGAGCGCGAGGGGCTGATCAACATCTACAAGGATAACATTGACGGCAATCCCGTGCTCGAAACGTTCTTCGAAGAAAAAAGCATTTACTGGGTGGACGATTACGATTTCGTGAACAACATGGTGATCAAGACGCTCGGCATGATGGAGGAGAAATATTCCCCGGACGACATCCTCATTTTTCCGTTATATAAGAATGAAGAAGAGGACAAGGAGTTTGCAGCCAACCTGTTCCGCAAGACCATCGAGCACAGCGAGGAGACCGGCAAATATATCGCCAACAAGACCCGCAACTGGGAGATCGACCGCATTGCCATGATGGACGTGCTGCTGATGAAGATGGCCATCACCGAGATCCTCTACTTCCCCACCATTCCCGTAAAGGTGACACTAAACGAATACATCGAGATATCCAAATACTACAGCACGCCCAAGAGCCGCATATTCATCAACGGCATCCTCGACAAGCTCGTGGTGGATTTCCGCGCGGAAGGCAAGATCCAGAAGGAAGGAAGGGGGCTGATCGAGTGACGGATTTTTCCGTTAACTTTGCCGAAAAATTTGTTGTATGAAAATGAAATGGCTCCTGGTCTGCGTCCTGCTGGCGCTGGCCGCCTGCAATTTTTCCTGCAAAAGCGATAAGAAGAAAGGGGACGGAGACATCTCTTCGGACATGGTGGATTCCGATGGTGATGAGTTGCCTGTTCTTACGTTTGGGACCGAGCTGCACGACTTCGGCAAGATCACGCAGGGCGAAAAGGTGAGCTACTCGTTCAAGTTCAAGAACACCGGCAAGAAGGACCTGATCATCGCTTCGGCAGTGGGAAGCTGCGGCTGCACCGTGGCCCAGCCGCCCAAAAAGCCTGTTGCGCCCGGCAGCGATGGAGCTATCGATGTTACGTTCGACAGTGCGGGCAAGAGCGGCCACGTGACCAAGCTTGTGACGGTGATCTCCAACTGCATACCCAATTCCAAAGTGATCAAGATAACGGCCGACATTTACGTGCCGCAAAAAACAGAAGAAAAAAAATAATCAACCTATGACACAAGCATTCGTTTTAATGATGGGCGGACAGAACGGAGGTGGCGGAGGACAACTCATATTCCTGCTGCTGATTTTCGTGGTATTCTACTTTTTCATGATCCGCCCGCAGCAGCAGAAAAGCAAGAGAGAAAAGCAATTTCACGCTGAATTGAAAAAGGGCGACCGCGTGGTGACCGGCAGCGGCATCCACGGCAAGATCGCGGAAGTGCAGGAAACCACGTTCATCATCGAGACCGAAGGCGGTGGAAAGCTGAAGGTGGAGAAGGCGGCCGTGTCGCACGACATGTCCAAAGCCGCTCAACAGCAAAATAAATGATCCGAACGGGAAGCCGGAATACGAACGGGCGCAGATCACGTAAGTACACGGTTTTCTTCTTTTGCCTCATCATCTCGGCCATCGGCTGGTTCCTGACCGCGCTGGCCGGCTCCTACACCGAAGTGGTTTACTTCCGGCTGCGCTACGAGAACCTGCCCGAACAGCTCGCGGTAAGCGGCTCCTATTCCGATTCGCTGAAGGCCACGGTGAAGACCTCCGGCTATACGCTCACCGGCCTGAAGTATGGCACCCAAAGCAACGAGCTGGCGCTCGATTTTTCACGCTTCACGCACAAAGGCAAAAAACTGTTTTACATCACTTCGCAGGAGGTGTCCGACCTCATCGCCAAGCAATTTCCCAGCATATCGGTCGTCAAGCTGTTCCCCGACAGCCTTTTCCTCAACTTTGAGCAGCGCATCACAAAGAAAGTTCCCGTGAAGGCCGACCTGAAGATCAGCTACGATGCCGATTACGGGCAGGCCGACAGTATCCGCATAAAGCCTGTATTCGTTACGATCACGGGCCCGAAGGACGAGGTGGAGCAGACCGCTTTCATTGCTACGGAGCCGATCGCGCGCACCGACCTCGATAAGACCCTTTCGGAGAAAGTGCCGCTCACCCTGGCGCCCGGCCTGGTGTTCTCCGACAGCACGGTTTCGGTTGAGATCCCCGTGGAAGCATTTTCAGAAAAAGTCATCGAGCTCGATGTCACCGCAGTGAACCTGCCTCAAAAATCTGCCGCTGAGATCAATCCGAAAAAGGTTACGCTGAAGTTCTCCGCACCCGAAGCTATGCTGGAAAAATTAAAACCGGAAGATTTCCGCGCGGTGATCGATGCCAGCAAGCGCACCAAGCGAAAGAGCGATATGCGTATTATCATCGCAAAAAAACCGGCTTTCGTAAAGCTGCTCGGGATCAGCCCGGCAAAAACAGAAGTGAAGATCAAATGAAAAGGATCGGCCTTACCGGAGGAATAGGCAGCGGCAAGAGCACGGTGAGCAAAATGTTCGAGGCGCTGGGCGTGCCCGTGTTCTATGCCGACCTGGAAGCGAGGAAGATACTCGACAGCGGGAGAATACGAAGCAGACTGGCCGGGCTCTTTGGCAAAGACATTATCCGGAACGGGAAAACGGATCGGAAAAAAATCGCTGCCATCGTGTTCAGTGATAAAAGTAAATTACGTCAGCTTAACGCGATCATTCATCCGGAAGTGCGGAAAAACTTTTCTTCGTGGATGAAAAAGCAGAAGGCAAAGTACATCATCGAAGAAGCCGCCATCATCTTCGAGAGCGGACTTTACAGGAAGCTCGACAGGGTGATCACGGTGGCCGCGCCAGAAAAGCTGCGGATCGCGCGGGTGATGAAGCGCGATAAAATGAATGCCGGAAACATTAAGGCCCGGATGAACAATCAATGGAGCGATACGCAGCGGAAGAACAAAAGTGACTTCATTATCATCAACGATGAGAAGCACCTGCTCATTCCGCAGGTATTGAAAGTGCATGAAAATATTCTTTCTTCTTAAAACAGCATACAGCAAAGCCAAACCCGTAATCATGGAAAATCCAAACTCACCGCTCGACCAGGGCATTGTACCGCTTCCGAACTCCACCGCAGTGCTCGTGCTGGGCATCGTATCGATCCCCGTCTGCCTTTGCTACTTCACCTTCGGCATCATCGGCATCACCTGCGCCATCATTGCGCTTGTGCTTTCCAATAAATCCACGAAGATGTACAGGCAGAACCCGGACGGCTACCTCCTCTCCACCTATAAGAACCTGAACGCGGGACGCATCTGCGCCATTGTGGGACTCTGCCTGAACGGCATTTGCTTTCTCATCATGCTGTTCTACCTTATCTTTCTTGGTGCCGTGCTTACGCACCTGCCGTGGAACGAGATCATGAACCAGCAATGAGCATTGTAAGCTGGCTCGAAGCGCACCAGCTTCCCTGTTTCGTGAAGCAGCACCTGCATGTGGACTGTCCCGGGTGCGGGTTCCAGCGAAGCTTCGTCCTCCTGCTCAAAGGAAATTTTCTCGAGAGCATTATCCTCTACCCCGCCCTGCTGCCCGTGCTCTCGCTGTTCGCCTTTCTTGGATTGCACCTGGTATTTAAGCTCCGGCACGGAGCCGATATTCTCAAATGGAACTTCATACTGGCTGCTTCGCTGATCCTCCTTAACTTTATCGTAAAGCTATTGGCATGAAGATCCTCTCCCGCGAGCAGATACGTGCGGCTGATGCCTACACCCTGGCGCACGAGCCCATCTCCGGACTTGAACTTATGGACCGTGCCGCAGGCAAATGTGCGGAGTGGATCTCAGAACATTACAGCCCGGTCAAAAACATAATTATAGTCTGCGGCACCGGCAACAATGGCGGTGATGGGCTGAGTATTGCTTCACAGCTTGAAAAAAAAATCAACGCAAGCATTTATATTGTTCGCCATTCCGATAAGGCATCTGAAGATTTCACCTCCCAACTTAAAAAATGCCCGGTAGGCATAAAGCGCGTGGAGGTGTCGGCCGTTTCACAGTTCGCGATTGAAGCAAAGCCGTCAACCCTCCTCATCGATGCGCTGTTCGGCTCGGGACTGAACAAGCCGGTGGAAGGATTGGCAGCAGAAGTGATTGGCAGAATGAACAGCTCCGGGCTTCCCGTCATTTCCATCGATATTCCTTCCGGGATGTTCTGCGACACCGTTCCTGCTCCCGGCCAGAAGAACATTGTGAAAGCAGCTCACACATTAACATTTCAAACTCCGAAGCTCTCCTTTCTTTTTTCTGAAAGCGGGGAATACACGGGAGCGTTTACTGTATTGGACATCGGGCTGGATAAAAAATTCATCGGGTCACAGCAAAGCAAGGATCATTACATCACGGCCGAGGATGTAAAGGAGATCTATCTCCCCCGGAAAAAGTTCTCGCACAAGGGCACGTACGGTCACGCGCTGCTGGCTGCGGGAAGCTATGGCAAGACCGGTGCGGCCATCCTCGCTGCCAAAGCCTGCCTGCACACCGGTGCCGGGCTCACCACGGTCCATGTCCCGAGGTGCGGCATTGCCCCTTTGCAGGCGGCTGTTCCGGAAGCCATGTGCCGACCCGATGAGCACGAATACCACATTACTTCGGGAGTTGATGTCGAAAAGCACAATGCTATCGGCATCGGGCCGGGCATCGGCACCGATAAGCAAACGGCAAATGTTCTGAAGCTGTTGATCCAGAACTCGAAACTCCCATTGGTGCTGGATGCAGATGCGTTGAACATTCTTTCCGAGAACAGGACCTGGCTTTCATTTCTTCCGAAAGGAAGCATCCTCACTCCTCATCCCAAAGAGTTCGAGCGGCTGACCGAAAAGACATCCGGAAGCGCTGAGCGGGTGAAGCTGCTCAGGGAATTTTCGTTCCGCCACAGCGTGTACGTGGTGCTGAAGGGCGCACATACGGCCATTGCCTGCCCGGATGGAAACGTATGGTTCAATTCCACCGGCAACCCCGGGATGGCCAAGGGCGGCAGCGGTGATGCTCTTACCGGCATCATCACTTCGTTGCTTGCGCAGCATTATTCCCCGCCTGATGCCTGCATCCTGGGCGTGTACCTGCATGGACTGGCGGGCGACATTGCCGCCTCTCAGTTTTCTCAGGAAGCAATGACCGCGATGGACCTGATCGAATGCATTGGGGAGGCCTGGAAAATGTTGGAATGAACATTCGCTATTGGCACAATAAAAAAGATGCGACTTAATTCGTTATCCGAATATTCGCACCTTTCGTTATTCGTACAATAGTTATTTTTTCATCAGCATCAGCTTCCCGGAAGCCGATTGCGTACCCGCTGTGATCCGGTAGAAATAGACTCCGGCCGGCACCTCGGCACTGTTGTCGTTGGTGCCATCCCACATCACGTTATGCGGACCGCTACTTTCATTCCTGTTCCCGATCGTACGCACCAGCGTGCCATACATGTTGTATACGGACACAGAAACCTGCGCGGAGTTTTCCAGTGAGTAAGCGATGTTCACATTGCTGTTGAACGGGTTCGGATAAACATACGGGTGCAGGGCGCCTAAGTTGTACTCCTGGTAGCCCGTTTGAGGATTCAGCAGCGAGTCGATGGCTATGATGGAATCGAGGTTGAGATTCTCGTCACCGGCCTGGTACAACAGGTACTGGAACCCATCGAACAGCATCTCATCGGTGGTGCTTGTCCCTGCCGACACCAGCTGCGGGTTGGGGTTGTTCGGGTTATTCGTGGTGTTGTCGTAGAAGTGCGTGGAGAACAGCTTATAGCCATTGGGAACCTTCACGAGCTTGTGATAGATGTAATACCCCTGCCAATTGAAATCCCAGCGGTTGATGCGCACGAGCGGGATGGTATCGGGCGGGCTGGTGCGGTAGGCGTAGTTGGTGATCTTGGTACAGATTTTATGCGAGTGCGGGAACGTGGCGTACATCGAAAGCGCAAGCGGCAGCGTGTTGTTGCCCGAAGGATACTTGGCGGTGTATGTTGCCGAAGTGTTCGCAGGGATCCACATTGTCCAGTTCTGCAGCGGTACAGTCACGTAGATGGGACGAATGCCCGTAGCGTTCACTGGGTAAAAATACATCCGGATCTTGGTGCTGTCCACCTGCCCTGCCGTTCCTACCGGATAATGGATCTGCAAAATGATCTTCGAGCCTGCCTTAATACGTATACCCGCCTTCAGCGGTGCGTAACCGGGGAAGATCGTGGGTGCCGATCCGGGGGCATAACCGCCAATGCTGAACTGCCCGGGCTCGGTATAGCAATTACCAGACAGGTCGCTGCTGACAGTGCCGGTCGTATCCACATTCACCACCACGTGGTGCACGATGTTCATGTTGCCGGGAACGATCTCATAGGCGCGCAGGATGCGGTCCTGTGTAAGGCCCGATGGAATAGCGAAACAGTTGTAGGCGTCCTGCGAGGATGCGTTGCTGGTAAAGGTGGGTATTTGCAGGATCATGGTAGGCGTGCCGAATAATTGGTATTGCGGATAAGTGGGGGCCGGGGGAGCCAGTGTCGTATCTCCTTTCGTTGCACCCGTGTTGATCCAGTTCAGGATGGCCGCTTTTTCTGCGGGTGTAATGATCCGCTCGTGCTGGAAGCGCGTGTACGTGGTATCCGGGGGCCACGGGGGCATGATGTTGTTGTTCAGGTCGCTTTGGATCGAGGCCACCCACGGGTAAGTTTGGGTATAGGTGGTGTAGATCGGCTGCGGGTTCCCGCCCGGGTGGTGGCACGAGGTGCAGCGGTTAAAGAATATGGAAGCCACATCCTTCCACTCCGGGTTCTGTGCCGGGGCGAAGCTGATAGCGGCTGTAAATAAAGTAATGATGTAAAGTTTTTTCATTGAAGGGAGTTTATAAAGCCTATGACGAATAAAAACTTTAAAAAGTTCAGCAAATATAGGCTATTTTTTGAGAAAAGGAAATGGTCGGCTTTCCAGGTTATGAACCACGTGATCACAGGACCATTTTAATCATCCAACCCCTTCCCTTTTAGAATTTTTTTCATGTATTTTTCAATCCTTGCTTCGCGGGTCTTGGATTGTTTGGCTGCAGAAAAATAAAGAAGATACCCTCTTTGCCGTCCGGGCGTCAGTGCCTGAAAAGCTTTTTTAAAGGCGGGAAGCTCATGGAATCGGTTCTTCAGCTCAGCGGGCATTTTGAACTCAGATGTTTTTTTCATCTTCACCTTCAGGCCGGCCTTTTCCACTTCAATGGCTTCTTTGATGTAGCGTTTCAGGATAGTTCCCATTTCCTCTATTTCATGAAGTCCGGTGAACCGGATCTGCCGCCCCGCCTGCACATTCTCTGTTGGCTGAACAAGAATGCGGTCTGCATCCTGGAGCAATGCGCCCTTAAAAAAAGCAATGGCGCAGTATTCTTTAAATCCGTGTATGAGAACTACGTTATTGCCCTCATGGGTGTAGCAAGGATGCCCCCACTTCAACTCTTCGGTCAGCCCGCTGTCGAGCACAATGGCCCTCAGCTTGGTGTATTCTTCCATCCACTTTGTGTCCTTATTGAAGAACCAATCGACCCTCGGATTTATTTTACCCTTTGTCATAGCATTCATTTCGCTGTGATCCATACAAATGTTCTTAGTACCTGTTACGCAAATTTTGTTTTCAGTATCTCTTCCAGCGCCTTCATCTCATCTCTCGACCTTGCCGCTTCAATAAAATCCTGTCCCTTCGCAGCTTTAAGCATCGTGGTCTTGAGCGCGGCAATGCGATCTTCCAGGTCGTTCTTGGTCATGTATTGTACGACAGGATCAGCTGCATAATCCACTTTTTCCGGTTCCACATAGGCGCGCTTCAATTTTCCTTTTGTATCTATCACAGAGGTTTGTGACAGGATCTGCTCCTTGGTCTTCTTCAGCGGTGTTGGCGTAAGCCCGTGCTCAAAGTTGTATTCGATCTGCTTCTTGCGCCTGCGCTGCGTCTCGTCAATGGTCTTCTGCATGCTGTCGGTTATTTTGTCGGCATACATGATCACCTTCCCGTTCACGTTGCGCGCGGCACGCCCCGCTGTCTGCGTAAGCGACCGGGCACTGCGAAGGAACCCTTCCTTATCCGCATCGAGTATCGCCACGAGCGATACTTCAGGCAGGTCGAGGCCTTCGCGCAATAAATTTATTCCCACCAGCACATCGAACAGGCCCAGACGCAGGTCGCGCATGATCTCTACCCGCTCCAGTGTTTCCACCTCGGAGTGAATGTAACGGCTGCGAATGCCCAGCTTCATCAGATATTTGTGCAGCTCTTCCGCCATGCGCTTGGTCAGGGTGGTCACCAGCACACGCTCATCGTTCTTCACGCGCAGGTCCACCTCGTCCAGCAGGTCGTCTATCTGGTTCAGCGAGGGACGTATCTCGATGATCGGATCGAGCAGCCCGGTAGGACGCACGAGCTGCTCCACCACAACGCCTTCTGATCTTTGCAATTCATAATCGGCAGGTGTTGCGCTCACGAATATCACCTGGTTGATGAGCGATTCGAACTCATCGAACTTGAGGGGGCGGTTGTCCATCGCGGCAGGCAGGCGGAAGCCGTAATCCACCAGGTTCACCTTGCGCGAGCGGTCTCCACCGTACATGCCGTGTATCTGCGGGATGGTCACGTGGCTCTCATCGATTACAAGCACATAATCTTCCGGGAAGTAATCGAGCAGGCAGAAGGGCCGTTTGCCGGGATCGCGGCCGTCAAAATACCGCGAGTAGTTCTCGATGCCCGAGCAGTAGCCCAGCTCCTTCATCATTTCCACATCGTACGTCACCCGGTCCTCGAGGCGCTTGGCCTCAAGGCCCTTCCCGTTCTCCTTCAGGTATTCCACCTGCTTGCCCAGGTCAAGCTGTATGCTGTGAATGGCGTTCTTCATCGTATCCTGCGAAGTGACAAAGATGTTGGCGGGATAAATATTGATGGAGTCGAGCTTCTCAATGGTCCTGCCTGTAGAAGACTCGAACGAGGATATCTCCTCGATCTCGTCCCCGAAGAACGAAAAGCGGATCGAATGGTCGGCATAGGCCAGGTTCACATCCACCGTATCCCCTTTCACCCGGAAGGTCCCCCTTGAAAATTCACTTTCGGTGCGCGAATACAGCGCATTCACCAGCTGAAAAAGGAATTTGTTACGTGATACCAGGTCACCCGCCTTCACGTGGATCACGTTGCGTTCAAACTCCCGGGGGTTACCGATGCCGTAGATGCACGATACGGACGACACCACCAGCACGTCCCTCCTGCCGCTGAGCAGGGACGATGTGGCGCTGAGCCGGAGCTTTTCGATCTCTTCGTTTATGGAGAGGTCTTTCTCGATATATGTATTCGTGGTTGGAATGTACGCTTCGGGCTGGTAGTAATCATAGTAAGAAACAAAGTATTCCACTGCATTCTTCGGGAAGAACTGCTTGAACTCTCCGTAGAGCTGCGCGGCCAGTGTCTTGTTGTGCGAGAGCACGAGCGTGGGCTTCTGGATCCGCTCCACCACGTTGGCGATGGTGAAGGTCTTGCCGCTTCCGGTCACGCCAAGAAGTGTTTGGGCTGGCACTTCGCGGTTGATGCCGTCAACCAATTGCGCGATGGCCTCAGGCTGGTCGCCCGTGGGAACAAAATCAGATACGATCTGGAATTTCACTCGGTAAAGTTAGGTGGAAAATCGGTAAGATGCAGCGGAAATGCCGCGCTTCGCATGACCCGGTCAAAGGGCCCCTGCACAACATGCTGCTTCAAATGCAATTTCAGGAATATGCTTTTTCCTTAACAACTTCTGCGTAAGGCCTGTTCTCCAGCTTGCTGTCCAGCCATGCCACGTAATCGAACGAAAGGAAAGCATTACTTTCATACGGATCCTTCATGAGCGTGAGAAATTCCTTTCTGAGTCCCCTGAATGCCTCCATCAGCTCCTTTTTTGAATTTGTCCGGGGCATTTTTTTCCGGATGTAATCGATCACAAGCGTTTCGAACCGATACAGGCGATCGCGCTTGAGCAGGTAACGGTACGTAGAGCGGATCATATAGTCCAGCAGGTCCTGGTTACCCAGCTCATAGTGGACCACCAGCGAGAATATCTTGGCAAAGCAGTGCAGGTCGTTCCGGTAATTCAGCCCGCTCAGGCCGAGGCCCATGTTCAGCAGCTTTGCAGACTCGCGGAGCTTGCCCAGCGAAAAAAGCACGACCGCTTTATGGAAATAGACTACGGCCATCTGGAAAGGCAGGAGGACCTCCTTCTTCGCCTCGCTGAACTTTTTTTCAACATAATCGAACAGCTCCAGCGCTCTTTCGAACTGCCCGGTGATGATGCAGTATTGCATTTCAACCGTATGGGTCTGCTCGAACACAAGGTTCTGAATGTGTTCTGAACGGTGGGTGATGCGCCTCATCTTTTCGATCACGGCCGGCACTTCGTCAAATCTTTTTAATTCCATCTGGCTCAAGGAAAGATTGAGCAGCGCATTTATCCTCGACTGGGGTATCTCATCGGAAAGGCGGGGGTGGTCTTCAAGCAGCTTCACCAGCCGGATGCAATGCGCATGCATTTTTTTATAGCTGTTCACAGAAAAGTAATATCCTGTGAATGAGACATGGTAAAAATATTTTGCCAGGAAGGTGCTCGCATTCTTCTCCGAACGCATCAAGGGCTGGTTGATGATGCTGTCGAAAAGCTCTTTATCCTTTTTGCTGCGCACATACCCGCCCTTTTGCTTGATGTGCATGAAGATCCTTGTATTGTTGTTCCAATAGGCAAAAAGGGTCCTGGTCGCTTCGAGCGATACATTTGCTGCTGCGAACATCTGCTTTACATCTTCCGGGTCTTTGTCTACGTAGCGCCTGTAGCTCATCAGCAGCAGTTCACGCTGAATAAGGGCAAGCAGGTGCAGATGCTTTTCATATTCAAGCGCCTGTTGCTTGGCCGACACAATAAGTCTTTCCGCCTGCTCGTAAAGGCGCTTCTGGAAAAGGATGTCGATGCGGTGTATGCTGCTGTTCAGCCTGGAATCCGTTGTGGAATGGTACGATTCGAGCGACCGGAGAATGAGGTTATAGAGATAGTTCTTCGCAACTGAAAATTGGCTGGTAAATTTTTCACCGCTGAACTTCCCGATTATTTTTTTTTCATCATACTTTTTTTGCGCTTCAATGGCATCGAACAGGCGCGAATAGTTGTTTGCCTGGCCGCGCACGTGCATCGAAGTATATTTCTTGAAATATCCTTTTTCGCTCCCCGAAAGGGATTTTACCAGCTCGAAAAGGCTGCCGGATGGGTCCATTGATCCCTAATGGGTTAAGGGTTTAAATCAGCTTTTATACGCTAAAATAGTAAAAATATGCACGAATGCATCCTTTTCGATCCCTAAGGTATATCCAATGTTTGTTTGAGCCTGATAATAAGGTGTTGCACTTTTGCCTCATGAAAAATCCGTTGCTCATGAAAAACACACTGATCGTGGCAATACTGCTGATCACCTGCATAAGGACGAACGCCCAGCTTGTGAGGTTTTATGAATCGGGAAAGGCCGGCTATAAAAATGCGGAGGGCACCGTGATCGTTCCCCCGCTATTTGATTTCGCGAGCGATTTCAATAACGGGATTGCGCTCGTGGTAAAGAACGGGAAAAGAGGATTCCTCAATTCGGAGGGCCGGGAGATCATACCCCTTATCTATGATGACGCCTCATTGTTTTACAACGGGCTGGCCAAAGTATTGAAAGATAAAAAATACGGGTATATCAACAGGGAGGGCGAACAGGTCATTCCCTTCGGGTATGATTTTGCAGACGATTTCATAAATGGAATTGCGCGGGTAAGCAAGGACGGCAAATACGGGTTCATTGACGTAACCGGGAAGATCACGATCGGTTTCTTCTATGATGAGGTCCTGAACTTTTCTGGCGGGCTTGCCCCGGCCCGGGTAAATGGCAAGTGGGGATATATTGATGCGAAAGGCGATCTTGTCCTGAAAGCCTCTTACGAGGCAGCCTCTTGTTTTGTGAATGGCCGTGCACGGGTCCGCAAGGGAAAGGAATGGTTATTCATCAATACAAAAGGAATCATTATCGAACGGATCCAACGCGATCCAAAAGAGGAAGAGGAAGAAGAGGACAATTCCAAACTGCTTCATTTTTCAAACAAATAAAAATCACGATCATGAAAAAAATCAACATTCTTTTCGCTTCTGTTGTAATTGCAGCAACAGCCGCAAGCTCGCAAACGCTCATCTGGAACGATACGCTTGGAGGAAGCTCCAACTGGACCGTTAACGTCAGCATCGGTCCCAATGTGAACATGTCCGACCTGTGGGTCCTGGATGATATGGAAGGCGGGATGGTGCCCCCGCAATGCCAGGTCATGCTGAACGGGAATGCGACCCTTCATGTTACAAGCCCCATGGCGATGGGCGGGGCCATTTATGCTTCCAACATTGTAGCAAACAAACGGGCCATGATGAGCAACGGGGTGAGTACGATGGGATACAGCATGCTCAACTTGAAATTTGACTGGGTGGGATATGGAATACCGAATGCCGATTACGCTGAACTGATGTACAGCATTGATGGCGGCAGTTCCTGGACCTCTTTGGGAAAGTACAACAGCGCCAGCTGGTGCGGGAATAAATTCCAATGGATGTTATCCAGCGTGAACCTTCCCGCTGCCTGTGCGAACAAGCCCGATTTCAGGATCGCTTTCGACTGGCACAACAACGGTGACGGAACAGGCAGCAACCCTTCTTTTGCCGTTAACAACATCCGTCTCTACGGGTATACCTCAACGGGGATCAATGAGCTTTCCAGCGAAGTCTCACTGTATGAAGGTAACGGGGGCCTTTTTATCCATTCCGATAAACCTGTTGTCGTTCTCGCTGCAACCGATCTGCTGGGACGCTCGATCAGCTTCAGTTCAGACGGGAAATTTATTTCGTTCAGCGAAAAATTCAATGGTATTTATTTTATAACACTGGAAACAGACAGCAGGATCGTTACCAGGAAAATCCTGGTTCGCTGAAACCAATAAAACCTTCATGAGAAAGACCTTTACTTCGTTTTTCCTTTTTGCGTTCGCCTGCACCTTCGCTCAGCCCGGGACCTGGACCTGGATGAAGGGAAGCAGCTCCCCCTGGGCCACTGCAGTGCACGGGACCCTTAACGTGCCTTCCCCGGCCAACGACCCGGGCTCGCGCTACGAGGCATCGGAATGGTATAATACATCCACCAATACGCTGTGGATGTATGGAGGGTGGGAAGGAGCGCTGGGGTTCATGGGGGACCTCTGGATGTTCGATCCCGTGTCGCTTAATTGGACGTGGGTCAATGGTTCGAATACCGGGGATCCCGCTCCTGTTTATGGTACCAGGGGAATTCCTTCGCCCACAAATACGCCCGGGGCACGGATCCATGGCGCATCTACCTGGTTGGACGGAAACGGTAACCTCTGGCTCTTTGCAGGCGAAGGATATAATCCAAATGGATCGGGCACCGTGCTTAAGAACGATGTATGGGAATATGATATTACGATCAAGCAATGGATCTGGCAGGCCGGAGATAGCAGCAGCGCCTGTGTAAACTGGCCGTACGGGACCTACGGCCCGCAATATGCCTTCGGCCCGTCTTACCAGCCGGGGTGCCGGTACGAGATAAATACTTCCTGGGTGGATAATACCGGGAAGTTTTGGTTCTTTGGCGGGTTTGGCGCAGCTGCCAGCACTTCAGGGAACAACAACGACCTGTGGTGCTTCGATCCGGGCACGATGCAATGGGCATGGATGGGAGGATCGCAGATCGCAAACGACCCCGGCAATTTCGGGACGCTCGGTGTTCCGGCTCCAACCAATCTTCCCGTTTCCGGATCCTGCTACACCAAATGGATCAATCCTGCCGGGACCGAACTCTGGCTCTTTGCCCGGTCGAACGGCACACCCAATGCCATCTTTACCTTTTATAACGATGTATGGAGATACGACATTGCCTCCAAGATGTGGACCTGGATGAGCGGTACAAATATTCCCAACCAGGGCGAAGTTTACGGAACGCCCTGCGTCCCCTCCAAATGCATCCGCCCCGGAGGGAGAGGAGAGAACCGCGTATGCTGGGTTGGCAACAATGGCTTCTATACATTTGGCGGATTCAGGAAGACGGGGAACGGGGTGAATATGTTCAACGACCTGTGGAACTACAGCCCCACAACAGGCATGTGGACATTTATAAAAGGGAATACGACCCCGAACTCGACCGGGAATTTCGGGACGCAAAGCGTTTCATCGCCAGCGAATGTCCCCCCGGCCATGGGAGGAGGGATCCCGTGGAAAGACAACAGCGGGAACTTCTGGATGTACGGAGGAAATGCAGGAGGCAACGGCTGGTACAACACCGTGTGGAAATACATTCCGGATAACTTATGCGCAGTGCCCGTTATCACACTCTCGTCAGCCGCAGTAAACGCCTGCAACGGGTGTAACGGCTCGGTCACGATAACCGCTACAGGAGGGACGCCTCCCTATTCCTATGCATGGAGCAACAGCATGAGCAGTTCCGCTATAAGCGGGCTATGCGCTGGAAACTATACGGTCACTGTAACGGATGCAACCGGGTGCAACGTAAACACGTTGAGCGTTACCATCACCAATCAATCGCAATCAGCGACCATCACAGGCAATGGCACTATTTGTTCAGGCGGCACCACCACGCTGACCGCATCCGGAGGAGGCGCTTATTCCTGGAGCACAGGCGCAACCACTGCTGCAATAACGGTTTCTCCAACCGCTACCTCCACCTACACCGTTACTGTTTCGAACGGCAATTGTTCCGCTACGGCTTCCATGCAGGTCACCGTTTCTCCCGCGGTGAATATTTCCATTCTTGGGAACACGGCCATTTGCAACGGGAGCCAGACCACCCTCACGGCCAGCGGAGGAGGAGCTTACCAATGGAGCACGGGCGCAACCACTGCCGGGATAAACGTATCTCCGACCGCTTCAACGGTGTATACGGTAACCGTAACGAACGGGAACTGCTCTGCAACTTCATCCGTAGCAGTCAATGTCAGCAACCCGCCTGTTATCGGAGTTTCCGGAAATACAACCGTATGTTCAGGGTTCGCGACAACGCTTACTGCAACCGGTGGAGGGAATTACCAGTGGAACACGGGGGCAACCACTGCCGCAATAACCATTACTCCGACTTCCGGAACAACGTACACCATTACAGTCGCCAGCGGTGCATGTACCGCATCCGCGTCTGTTTCCGTTACTGTCAGCCCCTCTCCTGTCGTAGCCTTAACGGGAAATAATTCACTCTGCCAGGGCGATTCCACCACGCTTACCGCATCCGGGGGGGGGACGTATTCCTGGAGCACGGGGCAAACCACATCATCGATCACCGTTACGCCAAGTTCATCTACATCCTATTCAGTAACTGTAACGCTGGGCTCCTGCACCTCTTCCGCATCCATGAATGTAACCGTGAATACGCCCCCCGCAGCAGCCATCACGGGACCGCAATCTGTTTGCGTAGGAGCGCCTGCCCTGCTTACCGCATCAGGCGGCAGCAACTTCCAGTGGAACACATCCGCCACTACGCAATCCATTTCTGTTTCGCCTTCGGTCACCACAACTTATTCTGTTGTGGTAAGCAACGGCACATGCGCAGATACCGCAGTGTACACGCTGGCTGTAAACCCGCTTCCCGTGCTTACAGCAACGGGCGGGACCGTTTGCACGGGCGATACGATCCCTGTATCCGTGAATGGCGCACAGAATTATTTGTGGTCTCCCTCCTCGGGGCTGTTATGCACTACCTGCCAGAACACATTTGCTTTCCCAAGCTCCACCACGGCCTATACTGTCATTGGCACCGACATGAACGGATGCAGCTCTTCAGCAAGCGTGACCGTAACGGTCAACCCGCTTCCTGTTATTCTCGTGGCACAAAACACTTCGGCAATCTGCTCCGGGGGCCAGGCTAACCTTTCTGCTTCAGGCGCGTTCACCTATGTATGGAGCCCTTCGTCTTCCCTGAATTCTTCTACCGCTGCCAATGTTACAGCCAGCCCCACAACTGCAACAACGTACACCGTTATCGGTACGGATGCGAACAGCTGCAAGAATTCGGCTTCGGTCAGCCTTGCTGTGGTTCTCCCTCCCCTCGTAACCGTTTCCGGTGCAGGGCCGATCTGCCCCGGCAATTCCGTTGTGCTCACTGCGAACGGAACAGCGCCCTTGCTCTGGAGCACCGGAGATACGTCTGCTTCAATAACAGTTTCCCCGGTTGCAACCACCACCTATACGGTCTCCGCGACCAACCTCTGTGGAACAGCTTCCGCTTCGACCACTGTTATCGTGTACCCGCCAGCTGTTGTAGATGCGGGACAGGACCAAAATATAATTTCCGGCTCCTCAGCCAATCTGTACGCATCCGGGAACGGCAGCTTTCAATGGTCTCCGCCAGATAATCTTAGCTGCACGTCCTGCCAGGCTCCCACAGCCAGTCCATCTTCAACCACCACCTACTATGTTGTCGTCACCGATGCGAACGGGTGCACGAGCACGGACAGCGTCACGGTTTTCGTAGAAGACCTTTGCGGGGGTGATGGCGGGTTGTTCTTCCCCAATGCATTTACACCCGATGATAACGGAACGAATGATCTCTTTACCGGGACGGGGAAAGACATCACGTCATTCAACCTTAAGATCTTCGACAGGTGGGGAAGATTGTTCTTTGAAACGGACGACATCGCCCGCGGGTGGAATGGCACGTGTGAGGGACGATCGGTGCAGGAGGATGTATATGTGTGGATGGCCGATTACACCGTTGCTTGTTCCGGCAGCAAAATGATCCATAAGATCGGGAGGGTAACGGTAATAAAGTAAGGATGCCGCTTAACTTGAGCTCCGCGCGGATAAAAATTTTTATTTAGAAAACTGGCCCCCTGCTCCTTCAACGAGCTCACGGAGCACATCCATGTTCACGTCAGAGAGCTTGTTGATGTAGAGGCATCCTTTCCCGGTCTTGTGCTTGCCGAGCTTTTTAAGCAGGTCCTGCTGTCTTTTTGTGCCGCACAGCGCATACAGGGTCAGGTTCTGCTTGCGCGGTGAGAACCCGATCTTGAACCAGTCGAGCTCACGGCCGCTGGCATACCTGAGGTGTGTATTGCCAAATCCAACAATGGCGCTACCCCACATTACAGGCTCATCACCCGTTGCATGCTTCATCATTTCAATGATGACAAGGCTATCCTCCCGCTGCTGCGGATCTTTAATACCCTTCAGAAATTTTTCTATGGTTATTGCGTTCGGTTTAGTCTTGAGCTCTGCTTTGGCCATGTGTTTGAATTGAAAGACAAAGATAAAAACGCAGGGGCTATAAACAAAAAACCCTGACATCGGTCGTCAGGGTCTTAAGGTTATTTTCTCCCTCCCCGCATTCCGCCACCGCCCTTCATCTTCCCGCCTTTCATTCCTCCCATTTTCATTCCGCCTCCGTGCATTTTACCTCCGGGGGATTTCATGGGCCCTGGCCCTTTCATCGGGCCGTTCATCTTGCCCGGGTGATTCATTTTATATGCGTTGCGCGCTGCCGCGTGCCGGTTCACTACGATCACCGAAGTTCTGCGGTGCGGTGCATACACCCCGTGCGCTGCCATCGTCCGGTGCATGCCTACCCAGTGGTAGTGCGAGCAATAATGCCAGTAATGCGCATGGAACCATCCCCACGGATGCGGTTTCCAGGGCTTCCACCAGAACGGGTAATGGTGCCAGTACCAGGGAGAAGCCCAAACCAGGTAAGCTGGTGCATAAACAAATTTAACGCAGGGCCAGAACCACACGTTCACCCAAACACCCATGGAGCGCAGCTCGGTCATGCACGGTCCCTTTTTCCCTTTCACTTCTTTTATTTCTTCATCAAACGGCTCCACGATCTTGTTGTCGCCATACAGATCTTCATCGCCTACGATCTGCAGCTTGGCGTTGTCCGCCCCGTCCTTTTCGATCTCAATCACCGCCACATCCTGCGATTCGGTCTCGCTCACGGGCACTTGCAGCACGATGGCGTGCGCATCATCCTTCATTTTATCTTCAACACGGATGTAATCAATGTCTCCGTCACCGTTCAGGTCGAGGTTGTTCACATTGTTGCTCTCATCGTTCAGCTTTTTTTCGAACTCCTCGAGCGAAGCGGATTGCTTGAACAGGTCGAGCGCCCCGTGCAGGCTGAAATGATCGCCCGGCAGGCCTGTGCTGTCGGCCTTGGCGTTCTCCGCATCCTGGGAGAAGCAGTTGCTTGCCAGCAAAGCGAAGCAAATAACGATCGTGTGTCTGAAATATCTCATGTGAATTGTTATGAAGGATTAGATGGAATACGGTGTAAAAAGTTTAACGCGTTGCGCAACAAGTATGCCAGCAATAAGGAAGTGCTTACATGGTATTGTACTGGAACTCGAGATTGAACAGGTCCTCGTACTCCTCTCCCACTTCGCGCATGGCCTCGTCCGCATCCTCGTAGTGCCAGTTAATGCTTACGCGGCTTCCCCCCTTGTTGATCTCTTCAAGGATGCGGAAGATCTCCATGAAGCATTTGCGCGAAGCGGAATTGAAATACTCGAGCTTGAACTCGCAGGATGTGGTTTTGGCGGGTTTTGTTTTATATTGCTCAAGCCAGGTGATCACCGGGGCGAAAAACACCGCACTGTTCTCGGGGTACGACTTACCACTGAAAGAGAACTTGCCGTTCTTGGCATCCAATGCAATGTCGAGGGAATTAGGAGTGGAATTGATGCGTAAGGCATTCATGACCGAAAGTAATTTCGTTCAAATTTACAATAAAATCCGAACGAAACGAACTTCCCGCAAATTGGTCCACCCTATTCATTCTGCCCGTAGAGCTCATTCAGGCAGGTGATCCTTTTCGGGTTGATGATCTCCATAATGCGACCGGTGCCTTTGCTGGCGCGCCAGGCTTTGGCGATCTTATCGAAGCGCTCCTTCTTTTCCTGCTTCACCACGGCAATGATTTCCGGGTCGTTCAGGCTGTCCTTTCTGCACGAGGTGAACAGGATGGTCTGCCCCGGGTCGAACGTGCTTCCATCGATCACCAGCGTATCGAGCACCAGGTACTTCACCTGCTCGGTGGACTGGTTCACCTTCTCGAAAAGGATGAGGTGGTTGGTGCCGTTCGTAAAATGTGCGATCGCGTAATCCTTGTTCATCGGGTCGGAACCCAGCAGGGTGCCGCCTTCATCCCTGTATCCGGCAAGCAGGGGGATCTCTTTGGGGTCGGCAAATGTTTTACCCACGATCGAATTGTGCGGGGGGAACGGGGTACCCTTTACAATTGTGTCGGGGCCGCGTTGGGTGGTGACATCGTTGGATGTCTTGCTTCCGCAGCTGCATAAAACGGAACAGGCCGCTGCAATAAAAAGAATATATTTCATAAGTGAGAACGTTTTGATTTTCACTTATAAAGCTACCCAAAAAAACCTGTCCCGCAAAGGGGAATTTTCAACGGCTTACCGGACGATGGATACCCTTTTCGTGATCACGCTGCCCTGCTTTTGCACTTTCAGCAGGTACACCCCCGCGTTAAGTGCCGAAGCATCGATGGGGATTCGCAGGTTTGTCCGGCCTTCGGTGCTCAACACCGTATTGCCAAGCAGGTCGTACAGCAACAGGCTTATTTTTTCATTCGACCCGGAATACACGATCACCGTTACTGCATCGGTTGCGGGGTTCGGGAAAATTGCCACGCTGGATGGATCGGTGCGGTCGCTGATGCCGAGGGCGCTCCCGGTGAGGTTGATGTTGTCGAGGTACAGCTCGTTCCCCCAGCCGCTTTTGGCAATGAAGCGGAAACGAACCGGCTTCTTGCCCGCCATGGTATCCAGGTTGATCGAATCGGTGCGCCATTCCGTATTCAGGGGAACGAAGATGTTCGTAGTGGGAGCGGAAGTGGAAAGCTGCACACCGCCCTTTGCATAGATACGCTTGCCGATAAGCGAGCAATCGTCATACACATCCACGATAAGCGTATCCCAGTATCCAGGGTATTGCGCGTAGGCCACATCGAACCGCAACCGTATGGGCGGCAGCACGGTGGTGAAATCCACATAGGGAGAAATGATCTTGTCCTGTCCTGCCTGGATGGAGTAGAAACCGGCCACGGCCGATTCGGTAGAAGTGCCGTATCCGCCTACCGTATTGGAACGCGACCAGAGACCGGCCGTATTGTCAAGGCTCCAGTTGGCAGGTGGAAAAGTGGCGGAAACAAATCCCTGCTGCACGGGCGGCAGCACACCGGTGGGATTTGCAATGATGGTGAATGTCTTTGTAAGGGTATCGTTATTCGGGTTCTGGTCGCTCAGGCCGTTCGGGTTTGCGGTATATGCTTTCAGCGTATGCGGACCAGAAGTGAGCGTGTAAGTGTTCAGCGTAAGGTTCACCGTGGCGAAGGTGGCCAGCGAGCCGCTCCAGTTGTATACCTGCCAGGGCTGGGTATCGATGCGGTAGTGCAGGTCGCACGAGGTGAGTGTGGTCTGTCCCGCATTCTTGAACCTCACCACGGGTGTGATCACCGTGTCGCAGGTCTGGAGCGTTGGCGAGATCATCGCAACGGTGCCCGCGTCAAGATTGGCCAGCGTGGAGACCTGCAGCGGGCTTTCCCAGATGCCCCTTCCGTAAGTGGCAGCTCGCAGTACGTTCATCGGGTAATAGACAGCCAGTTCATCAACGATCACGTTAGGGAGGTTCGTATTATAAGGAAGCCAATCGTTCATGGTCGCATCCATGTAGTATACCCCCAGGTCGGTGCCGATGTACAGCAGGTCATTGCTGTTGTTCTGGTACTCGATGCAGTTCACGGGCATGTTGGGCAGCGTGCCGGAAACGTTGTTCCACGTAGCTCCGCCATCGCTGGAATAGAATACTTTGTTCCCGGCCGAAAAGCCAGAGAACGTCACCCACACCTGGTCGGGATTGCTGTCGCTGATGGTAATGTCGGAAATAGCCGCCAGGTTCACGGGGAGACTGCCGGTAAGCAGCGCCCACGGACCGTTGCCCGTGGTGGTGCGGTAAATATTGCCGAACGTAGCAGCATAAATGTAATTGCCGTTTGATGGAGCGATCTCCAGCGCATAAATGCAGCTGCCATCGAGCGTGCCGTTGGAAATGTCATTGAACGTAACACCGTTGTCCGTTGATTTGAACACGTCCGTGCCTCCTACATAGATGTTGTTATTATTGTTCATATCCATCCGGATCGGTGAGGTCCAGTCGCAGCCCGATGCGGAAAGCCCGCTGAACGTAACGGCACCGTCCGTAGAGCGGCTGAACCAGCCGCCCTGCGAAGAAGCGATCACCATGTTGTCGTTCGTGTAATCGATCAGGCAATCCTCTCCATCGGCTCCCATCACCTGGTTGGCCGAGTTCAGGCCCGTGATCCGGTCGGTTCCGTTATCCTGCGCGCCTGCATAGATGAGCGAAGGCGTAAGGTAAGAGTTCGAGAAGCGGTAATACTGCTTGATGTTGATGCCGTTGCTGAGATCGGTCCACGAAGTGCCCTGGTTTGTGGTCTTGAAGATCCCGCCATCGTTACATGAAAAGAACGTGGTGCTGCTCCCCGGGAGGAACTTATGCGCGTGGTTGTCCGCGTGTGAATAGTTCGGGTTGGGCCATGCGCCCCAGTCGGAGACCTGCGCCCACGTGCTGCCCCCATCGGTAGAGAGGGCAATATCGAGCCCGCCTGCCGTAACGATATTCGCATTTACGGGCGAGACCTCGATCACCATGTCGTAGTAACCGTAAGGGCTGCAGATGCTGGTGGGGTCTGTTTTCGTAGTAAACGACACGCCTGAATTGCTCGAATAGTACAGGTTCCCGCCTTCCGACCAAACATATACCGCGCTGCTGTTGGCTGCGGAAACAGCGATCGATGTTCTTCCTGTTGAAGTAACACTGACCACATAGCTCCAGGTGACGCCTCCATCGATGGAGCGCATAAGTCCTGTGTTGTCACCTGCATAAAGAATACTGTGATTGGAAGGGTTGAACTCGATGTCGTAGAAATAGCCGGGTTTCACATTGTTCCAGGTCGCGCCTCCATCGGTGGTCTTGAATATTCCCTGGAACGTGGCTGCGAACAATATGCTCGGGTTGTTCGAATCGAGGATTAGGCGCTGCAGAAGAAAATTGTTTGCAAGGTTGTAGGTCATTCCGGTCGCGTTCCAGGTTGCGCCTCCATCGGTCGACTTCAGCACGCCCGCGCTGTAATGGCCCCACACTTCGTACTGCGGATAGATGCCGTACTTGTCTCCCGTTCCCAGGTACATCACCTGCGGGTTGGTCGGGTCGATGGCGATATCGGAGATGCTGAGGACCGGCAGCTGGTCTGTATTGGTGGTCCAGCTGTTGCCGCCATTGGTGGACTTCCACAGTCCACCGCACGCAGTACCGACCCAAAGGGTGGTGGAGTTGTTCGGGTCGAACTCCATGCAATTGATGCGGCCGGCTCCTCCCCCGTTCCCCGGCACCACGCCCGGCCCGATGAACGACCAGTTGGCCGCTGCAACGGAATTCTGGTGGGCTTTCATGGTTTGCGCAGCCTTGAACTTTTCATACTCCGCGAAGTAGGTGCTCTGGTCGGGGAACTGCCCGCTGGGCCAGGTGCGCTGCTTCACGAACCAGTCCCATGACTGGAACTGCTCTTTCTCCTCCTCCATTTTCTTATCGGCATTCTTATTCCCCGTCTTCGTTCTTGTCTTCCAGTATTCATCAAAAGCTTTTTTCACATCCGCGTAGGTACGAGGGGTAGTCTTACGGGGAGAATTGTCCTGCTTCAGGAATTGCTGGGAGCCAGCGTTCAGAACAAATGAAAGAGTAACCAAAAGGGCGGAGATCTTTTTCATGGGAGCAAGGATTAGTGCATAGCAAATATAGGAAAAAATAAAATAAATTCAAGAGGGCCGACTTTTATCTTTGCAAAATGAGAAGGCTCCCGGTCATAGGCTTTGTTGCTTTGCTCTCTGCTGCATCTGCCAGCGCGCAGGATGCCTCGTCTTTTCCGCTGGAGCGGATCAAAAAGCAGATAGAAGCTGGCGACACAGCCGGATTGTTACGTCCTCTTACCGGTAAAGAGGAATATTACGGCAGCTCAAAGGACAGCCTGGATCTTTTTCAGACCTTGATCCTGAAGGGGAATTATTATTTCCTGAAGGACGAACAGCTAAAGGTGTTTGGCGAATACCTGAAGGCGCTGCATCTTGCGGAAAAGATGCGGTCGGACTCCCTGCGCGCAGAAGCCTATTTCAATATCGGTGAGAAGCACTACGAGTTCGGCAACTATGTGATCGCGATCAAGAACTTTCTCCTGGCCGAACCGCTTTACCGCAGGCTGGGCAACGAAGAGCGGGTCGCGCAGCTGAGCCGGCTCTGTGGACACATGCATCACACGCTGGGCTCGCTGAAAGAAGCGCTGAAGTATTACGGGGTAACGCTGGACTATTTTCAGAAGCAAAAAGACGAAAAGAACATCGGTGCGCTGCTGAACAATATCGGCATCTGCTGGACAGACCTGAATGATACGGCCCGGGCCATGGAATATCTGCTGAAAAGTTACGGGATGATGAAGGTGGCGGGCGACCAGCTTGGCATCGCGCGCGTTTATGGCAACATCGGCCAGCTTCTTTTCAAAGGCGGCAATTACAAAAGAGCGCTGGATTACTATCAGAAACAGCTCGACCTGAGAGTAAAATACAATACGCCAAGGACCGGGCACATCGAATCCCTGATCTATGTCGGCAAGGCGTTGCACAAGCTCGGCAGGAACAGCGAAGCATTGCCTGTCCTGGACGATGCGATCAAGAGATGCAATTTCCCTGACAGTTATGAGCTGGAGCGCAGGGCGCTCGAAGTGCTTCGGGAGATCCATTATGAAAAAGGAGACTTCAAAAAAGCGTACGAGCTGCAGCAGCGCTATTATTTTCTCAATGACACGCTTTACGACCGGGAAAAAACAGCAGGAGTGATCACCGCATCCGTTTCACAGGATTTTGAGAAGAAAATGTACGAGGACAGTCTTCGAACCGCATCTGAAAAGCAGCGGGGTGAAGAGCTGCAGCGCGAAAAGGACAAGCGGCAGGCATTCATCACTGGCGGGCTGGCGCTCGCTTTCTTGTTCGTGCTGGGGATAGCATTCCTTTTCTATAAGCGGAACACGGAAAAGAAAAAAGCAAATGCCATCATCACCCGGCAGAAGAACGAGCTCGAGGTCCGGCAGGCGGAGATCCGCGACAGCATCAATTACGCGAAGCATATCCAGCAGGCCATCCTGCCCGATCCGAAAGCGATTGTAAAAGCCTTTCCCGACTGCTTCGGGCTGTACCTACCCAAGGATGTGGTCAGCGGTGACTTCTACTGGTTCACCGAGCGCGGCCCGAAGAAATGGATCGCAGCGGCCGACTGCACGGGCCATGGCGTGCCGGGCGCGTTCATGAGCATGATCGGCATCGACAAGCTCAACCAATCGATCCTCGATATCAGCCTGCAGCATCCCTCGGATATCCTTTCCTCGGTGAACATGCTGCTTAAAAATGCGCTTAAGCAGGATGAGGGATCATCTTCGCGTGACGGGATGGACATCGCGTTGTGCAGTTTCGACCCGGCAAGGCTCGAGTTAGAATATGCCGGTGCTCACCGCCCGATGTGGATCGTTCGCAACGAGCGTGTGATCGAGCATAAGCCGACCAAAGCGGCTATTGGCGGTCTTACAGACCTGGACCAGGAATTTCAAAATTATACCGTGAAGCTGGAAAAAGGCGATGCCGTATACATCTTCACGGACGGCTATGCAGACCAGTTTGGCGGAGAGAAAGGGAAAAAACTGATGACCTCGAGCCTGAAAAAACTTTTCGTATCAGTTCAGCATTTGCCCATGAGCGCGCAAGAGGCATACCTTCTCCAATACTACAACGAGTGGAAAGGCGACCGCGAGCAGATCGATGACGTGCTGATCATAGGCATACGGGTTTGAACCTTACGTCAGCATCCCACCGCAAACAGTGATCACCTGGCCGGTGATGTAGGAAGAAAGATCGGAAGCAAGGAAAAGCGCGAGGTTCGCCACATCTTCGGGTGTGCCGCCCCGCCTGAGCGGGATGTTCTGCCGCCATTGCTCCACTACCTTCGGGTCGAGCGCGCCCGTCATCTCCGTTTCGATGAAACCCGGTGCGATGGCATTGCTCCGTATGTTGCGTGAGCCGAGCTCGAGCGCGACCGACTTGGTGAAACCGATGATGCCGGCCTTGCTGGCCGCGTAGTTGGCCTGCCCCGCATTTCCTTTGATCCCCACCACGGAGGTCATGTTGATGATGCTTCCTTTCTTTTGCTTCAGCATCGGGCGTTGGATGGCCTTGGTAAGATTGAAGACCGATTTCAGGTTGGCGTTCATCACTTCGTCCCACTGCTGCTCGGTCATGCGCATAAGCAGGCCATCACGGGTAATGCCGGCATTGTTCACCAGGATGTCGACCGTTCCGAACTCAGCCACCACTGCATTCACCAGCTCCTCGCAGGCCTTGTTGTTGGCAGCATCGCTCTGGTAGCCTTTGGCCTTCACGTCCAGAGAGGCAAGTTCCGTTTCCAGGGCTTTGGCCTTTTCGGCAGAAGCGAGGTACGTGAACGCCACATTGCAGCCGTGCCTGGCGAACGCTGTGGCCACTCCTTTGCCGATCCCCCGCGTGGCACCGGTGATAAGCGCAGTTTTACCTTCCAGTAATTTCATGAAAAATATTTTTTGTAATTTCGTTCAAAGATAAAAACTATCATAAACCGCATCATGAAAAAAATATTCGCACTTTCCGTCTTCGCATTCGCCCTTGCTCTGTTTTCGAACGCACAAAGCTTCGAGATCTCCGCGAAAGGAGCTTTCAAAAGCACCTGGCTGTTCAATAAAGATATTTCAGACCAGGGCGATATACAGGACTACTCCAACTCGTGGGGAAATGCATACGGGGTTGCAGGCGCGTGGTTCTTCTCCCCGAAGATGGGCGTGGAAGTGGATGTGCTGCTCGGCACGCACACGGGCGGCTACCACGGTTCTAAGACCGTTGGCACGCAGGCCACGACTTACGACAGCAAGGTTGCCCTGAAGAGCATGGATATCCCGCTGCTGTTCAAGATGCACAGTGAAAAGGGAGCATACTTTGAGGTGGGGCTGCAGTATTCGAACATTTCGAGCGCGCAGTATACCTCTTCGGGCAGCTACAAGGACAGCACCAACCTGTACATGAAACCCGATACGAGTATGACCAGCTATTATTCAAAGACCAATCTTTCTGCCGTGCTGGGATTCGGGATGAACATTACCCTGGGCGGCAAGTGGGGGCTGGTGACCGGCCTGCGTTTTGAATGGGGACTTTCCGACCTGAAAGGTGTTAACGCACTGAACATTCCTTTCGCAGATCCTTTTTATTATAAATCCACTAATCCAACCAACTCTGCAGCAGCGGGCATCTGGCTGGGACTCACGTACACGTTGAGCAACGCACCGAAGACGGACAGCAAATGACTATTGTTTGGTGATCTCGACAGAGCTGTTGTCGTAGTTCAGGTAGTACACTCCTTTTTTCAGGGAAGAACAGTCGATCGATCTGCCAAAACCTTTCTTGATGATCATCCCGAACGGATCGAAGAGCTCGTATTGAGTGGCTCCGCTGAGCTGGATATCCTTTTTAACTAAAGCGGATGCGACAGAAACAGAATTGACTGCAGAGGTGAATTTCACCGAAGCGGTAGTACGCGGCATGCCGGCACAATCGTCCTGCTTGACCCGCACGGTATTTTCGCCTGAGTGAGGCGCCACCTTGAATGCGTACTCGTTCTCCCTGGTTCCACCCTGCCCCATCACTTCTCCGATCTTCACCCATTTCTTCCAGCGGAACTGTTCAATGACGAACGGCTGCCTGATCGTCTCATCCTTGACTTTCCATTTCAGGTTTCCCTCCCCATCAGTCGTAATGGAAATGGTGTTGAAATAGCTTTTCGGGTAGCAGACCGTTTTGCCGATGATGCGCGGTGTGCAGCCTGCGCTGTGCTGGATCAGCACATGCACGGAATCGCCCATCTTGAAGTTCATCGCGTTCAATTGGATTTCGAACGTGCCGGAATTATCAAAGGAGACCTCTTTCCCGTTTATCACAACCTTCTGAACGCAGAAGCCCACACCCGAAGCGGCAAAGGGATTCTGCACAACGATATTGGCGCCCTGGTAGCTTGCGGTGAACTCGATCTTTTGTGCGCGGAGGAAGCCTGCGGAGAAGAAAAATACAGCGGCAGCAAAAAGAAAGCGGTTCATGAATCAAAAGTATGAAAAAAGCTTATAGGCGTTCTTTTTCTTACGAACAGCCTTACAAAAGGTTCTTAATTGATCACCGAAAGTCTCCCCGCATGAACCTTTCCCGATGAAGAAACGATCCGGTAGAGATAAACGCCTTTTGCAAATGAGGAGATATCGATCTTGTTCGCGCCTTTTTTCATTTTCCATGTTCCGGTCTCCTTTCCGGCAAGATCAAAAAATTTCACCTCTGAATTCTCTTCCACGATTACACTGAGCGTTGTGGAAGCCGGGTTCGGAAAGATCGTTACCGGATCGTCCGCGGAAGCATTGCCTGTTCCCGTATTGAAAGTGATCGTTACAATGCTGCAGCTCGTGCATCCGTTCGCATCCGTGACGCAGAATGTGTAGGTGCCGGGGCAAAGGTTCGTTGCGGTTGCGGTGGTCTGTCCGCCCGGGTTCCACAGGTAAGTATAGCCGGTCGTCCCTCCCGAGCCGGCTCCTGTAGCCGAACCATCGCAGCATGTTCCGCATGTAGCCGGAACCATGTTTGTAATAGCTGAAGAAAGCACGGGCGGCTGCGTGATGGTCACGCTTGCAGAAACGGTGTTCGTTGTGTTATCCGTAACGGTAATGGTATAAGTGCCGGGACAAAGACCAGTGATGCTGGCGATCGTTTGCCCATTGCTCCAGGAATAGCTGAATGGCGGCTGCCCCACAGCGTTGGCTGTAGCGGTACCATCACAATTTCCGTTGCACGATACGTTCGCCTGGTTAGCCTGGACCGAAAGCGGATCGCTCCAGCGTGCCACACGTGAAGCATTGTTGCCGCCTGCAGTGGTGAAAGCGCCACCGGCATACAATTGGCCATTGTACGTGCGAAGCGCATCGCAGGTGCTGCTCAGCCCGCTCCCGAACGCTGACCAGTTCACCCCGTTCCAGCGGGCGATCCGGTTGGCGGGATTGCCTCCTGCCGTGGTGAACAAGCCGCCCGCAACAAGGTCCCCGTTAAAGAGCTCGAGCGCGTTGATGGTGCTGCCCACGCCCGATAAGGTCGGGCCGAGCGTTGCGCCATCCCATTTGGCAATGTAGTTGGCCGGCTGCCCGCCTGCCGTGGTGAAAGCGCCACCGATCCAAAGCTCGTTGTTATATACTTTCATGTCGTTCACCGTGCTGCCGCATCCCTGGCCGAGCGCGGCCCAGGCAATGTTGTTCCATTTGGCAATGCGGTTTGCCGGGTTGCCGCCCGCGGTGGTAAAGCTTCCGCCTGCATACAGTTCTCCGTTGTAAGCTGCCAGGCATTGTATGATCCCGTTTGTGCCCCCGCCAAATCCCACGGTAAAAGTATTTCCATCCCATGCCGCAATGTGGTTCGAGGGCTGGCCATTTACAGTAGTAAAGTTGCCGGCAAAATACAATTTCCCGTTCCACACCAGCATCGCGTATACCGTGCTGCTGCACCCGGTGCCGACCGCCACCCATTGTGAGCCGTTCCACTTGGCGATGCGGCTCGGGGTGGTGAATGTGCCTCCCACATATAGTTCACCGTTATACATGGCTGCGCAGTACACCGAGTTGGTGCTTATGCCCGCACCGAGCGAGTCCCATTGCGTTCCGTTCCACGTGGCGATGCGGTTGGCGGCATTCCCGCCAGCAGTGGTAAAGCTGCCCCCGGCAAAAAGAAAATTGGTGCTGTTCAATATCCCGGAGGATAGACCCTGCACCGTGTTGTTCACACCCGATCCGCAGGCGGACCAGGTTTGGGAAAAAGTGAAGGTGAAGGTGAAGGAGAGCAGGAGAAGAGTAATTAATTTTTTCATGTTTTTGTTTTATTGAATGACAAGCTTTCCGGTTGTTATTTTATTTTCATGAGTTACGAGCAGATAGGAATAGATTCCTTTAGCAAAGTCTTTCAGCCCGATCTCGTTCTTCCCTTCTTCCAGTTTCCATCCGCCTGCCTGCTGCCCCAGCATATTATACAACTTCATTTCGCTTTTTCTTTCCGTCATTATGGTCACATTCTCACCGGCAGGATTTGGAAAAATTTGTGAATCATAAAATACGCTGCTTACAGGATTTGTCCCGGTCAGAGCACATAAGTTTGTGATATCTCCTCCACCTCCGGTCAAAAGTGATAAAGTACTGTCATAGCCCATAGTTGCTGTTTGTATGGGAGGAGAAGTAACAGTTGTTGTGTGCTGAATCTCGACAAAAGAGATGTTGTTCGTATAACACGAAAGGTTACCGGCCGTATCGGTTTTCGCCATGATGACATCAGAAATTGAATTCGCAAAGTTGAAACCTGCCAGAACATAGTCACCTTCATAGTTTCTGTATACCGAATTAATTATACAAGTATTGGAATAATTAATATTTAACTGTTGCTTTGACCACACGATATTACCAAGCGCATCAGTCCTGATAAGAAATGTACCATTGCCTTGAGTGCCATTTGATCCTATAATAAAACCTCCGTCAGGCAATTGAGAAACACACCTCCCATTTGTAAAGCACAAAAACATAGAAAAAACTTTTGACCAGAGATAATTTCCGTTGGGATCCGTTTTTATAAGGGAGGTTGTGATCCAATTCTGCTGGCTACCAGTTTGTCCTGTAATGATAAAGCCTCCGTCATTCGTTTGTTGAAAAGAATAAGCCTGGTCGTTTCCATTTATTAAGTAATTTTTGTACCACAAAGCATTTCCATTCGGATCGGTTTTAAGTAAAAAAATATTTGTCCCGGATACGGTACCCAAAATAGCAAGCCCACCATCGGATGTTTGCTGCAAAGCAACCACTTGGCTAGCCATATATACCTTACTCCATTGAAGCACTCCTAAAGAATTTATTTTTATAAGTTGCAAATAAGTATTAAATCCAAGTTTATAATTGCAGGCGAGAACGTATCCCGAATCTGTGGTCTGCCATATATCTTGCGCAACACACCCCGAACTGTCTGGGAATATTTTTGACCATAATATATTTCCTAAACTATCGGTTTTAAAAGCTACTGAATAAAATAGCTTGGTTTTTTTCTGTGAAACTTTTAAGTAAGAACCTACCAGGACATAACCTTTGTCAAATGTTTCTCGAACTGAATTTGCCTCTTCATCTTTAGATGTCCCGTACGTCTTGAGCCACTTAATACTTCCTGCACTATCTGTTTTAACCAGGTAAAAATCCCTGCCACCTGCACCGAATGAGCCCGTATATCCAGCTATTATATAGCCTTTATCCGATGTCGGCCTCATACTCTTCGCCCTATCATCCAACGCTCCGCCATAAAATTTAATGAAATTATTCTGCGACCACGAGATTTCACTTGTAAGTAATACTAAAAGCATCAGTTTGTCAAGGCGCATTTATTCGATTATTAATTTTCCTTTTGAAACTCTTTTGTTACTGAAGATGCAGTATAAGTACATACCTTTTGCAATACCGTTAAGCGCGATCTCATTTTTTCCTTCTTCCAATTTCCATAGTCCGGCCTGCCTGCCCAAAATGTCGTACAACTTTATTTCACTTTTTCCATCGGCCATTACGGTCAGGTTCCCGCTGGTGGGATTCGGAAATATCCGTACATCATTGCCCCCGATCGACTCGATCTCTCCCGTAAGTGTATTCCACTTTGCAATGTTTGTTGCGAACACACCGCCCGCATCGGTAAAGATCCCCCCCACGTGCAGGGCATTCTGGAACACCACCATCCTGTTGCAGGTGTTGTTCAGACCGGTGCCCAGCGTGTTCCACTGGGTGCTTGTCCAGGCCGCAACTTTACTGCCAGGCGAAGCGAAAGATCCGCCCATGTACATTTGATTGTTGTAGTAGCACAGCGCGTTAACATTGTTCGTGGCCCCTGCTCCCACTGCGCTCCAGGTGCTGCCGTTCCACTTAGCCACATAGTTGGCCGGGTTCCCGCCTGCATTGAAGAAAACCCCGCCCACGTAAATTGTGCCGTTCCAGGCTGCGATCGTGTTGATAGGGCCATCCGTTCCTGAGCCGAGCGTGCTCCAGGTGCTGCCATTCCACTTGGCTACGTAGTTGGCTGAAGTGCCCATAATGTTAGTGAACGCGCCCACCGCATACAGCTCATTGTTGTACACCATGAAATTGTAAACGCCTCCGTTGGTGGAGGTACCCATCTGGATCCATGCGCTCCCGTTCCATTTGGCAAGGTAATAGGAGGAACTTCCGTTCGCAAAGCTGAACGTCCCGCCCACCCACAGCTCATTCTGGTAAACGGCCAGGCAGTACACCGTGTTGTTGATGCCCTGTTGCAGCGCGCTCCAACTCGAGCCGTTCCACATCGCAATGCGGGAAGCCGAGCCACCGCCCGCCATGGTGAACGATCCGCCTGCGTAGATGTTGCCGTTGTAGCGCACAAAGCAGCGAACAGTGGCATCCATACCGCTGCCCATGGCCGAGGCTGTGCTGCCGTTCCAGATTGCACACCGCGAGGCGCTCGTGCCGCTGAAGGTAGAGAAATCGCCACCGGCATAAAGGAGGTTGCCAACCGTGTCGTTATAGAGGGCAAACACCTGGTTGTTGCAACCGGTGCCGACCGTGCTCCATTGTGCGTTCGAAAGAGTGAAAGGGAGAGTGAAAAGGGACAGGAGTAGAAGTTTCTTCATGAAGCGGTAAATTGGTTTTCCAAACCAAAGATAGGAAAGTTTGGAAAAGCGGGAAAACTCAGAGCTCCAGCTTCAGCTGCGACTTTTTCGGGCTGCCTTTTTTACCGGGCGCTTTTTGTCCTTTTCCTTTGGCGATCTTCTTCTCCTCTTTTTTCTTCGGCTTGGCGTCTTCTTTGGATTTAGAAGCCCCGTTCTTTCCGGCCTTTTCTTTTCCTTTCGGCTTGTCCTCTGCGGCTGGAAGCTCGTATTTCGCATCTTCGCTTTCCAGCAGGTTGATCTCCTTCACTTTTTCATCAGTAAGCTTGTTGCCCTTGGCTTTAACCCCTTTCAGCTCGATGAACTCGGCCAGCTTGATCTTTTGCTTCCGCTTGTTCTTGTCCTTATATATTACCTCCGCCACCGGGAGGCGGTCCGTGGTTACGATCTCCAGCCGGGAACCTTTCTCCTCGCTGATGAACAGCACTTTGTTGGGAGAAGGCTCCACCGTGAACCGTTTTACAAAATAAGTCTTGCTGCCGCCATCGTAATGAATGGCTGACACCGGTCTTTCAGCATTGAACTTCTCAATGAAGATCGTATCTTCTTCAAAGCGGTTCGACAGGTCGAAGGTTTTGAGCTGGTATTCGCCCGAAGAAGTGATGGCGATGATCTTGTCTTCCCCCGAGAATTCTCCGAGGAACGTGCCGTGTTCATCCGTGTTGAGGCGCTGAACCGTATCGTCAAACCAGATCTTGATGCCGGCCAGAGTGGATCCGCCTTTTTCGAGATGAACCACTTTCTTGATGGAGTTCTTGGTGCAGATAAGCCCCACCGTATCCTTTCCTTTTATATCCAGGTCGGTGAAGTTGAGATCAAACTCTTTTTTCCGGAGGCCCTTGGTCTCCTTCAGGATCACTTCCACCGTTTCGGCCTCACCGTTAGGGTTGGCCGATAGGTAGTGAACAGCGGAGTTCTCCGTACCACGGGTGAGGTTGTATTCCTTGTCGCGGATCACCCCCGTTACATTGAAGCGCTTCATGTAATTGTTGCCGCGCAGCCCGTCACGGTAGATCATGTGGTAGATGGTCCGCTCATCGCCCTTCTTGTACACGCTGATGTACACGATATCCTTGCCGAAAAAATCCTTGTCGGCTATCTTTTTCACGAGCATGACACCGTCCCTGCGGATCACGATCACATCGTCAATGTCCGAGCATTCGCACACCTGCTCCGCCCCGCGCATGCCGTAGCCGGCAAATCCTTCCTCGCGGTCCACGTACAGTTTTACATTGGACAGCGCCACGCTCTTCGCCTGGATGGCTTCGAAGGATTTTATTTCTGTCTTTCGCTCCCTTCCCTTGCCGTACTTCTCTTTCAGGTTCCTGAAATATTCGATGGCATATTCGGTGAGGTTGGAAAGATTGCTTTTTACCCCTTTCAGCTCTTTCTCCAGCGCTTTCATGATCTCATCGGCCTTGAAGGAGTCGAACTTCGAAATGCGCTTGATCCTGATCTCGGTCAGGCGGATGATGTCTTCCTGCGTAACCTGGCGGTAGAATTCCTTTTTATAGGGCCGTAATCCCTTGTCGATCGTATCCAGCACTTCCTCCCAGGTCTCACACTCTTCGATCTTGCGGTAGATCCGTTTTTCAATGAATATTTTTTCAAGGGAAGAGAAGTGCAGTTGCTCGAGCAGCTCGGCCTTGCGGATCTCCAGCTCCTGCTTGAGCAGGGCCAGCGTGCGCTCGGTGGAGATCTTCAGGATCTCGTTCACGCCAACGAACCTCGGCTTGTCGTTCTCGATAATGCAGGCGTTGGGCGAAATGGAAACTTCGCAATCCGTGAAGGCATACAATGCATCGATGGTCTTGTCGGGCGATACGCCTGCAGGCAGGTGGACCATGATCTCCACGTTCTCCGCGGTGTTGTCCTCTACCCTGCGTATCTTGATCTTCCCTTTGTCGTTGGCGGTAAGAATGCTTTCGATGAGCGAAGTGGTGGTGGTACCGAAAGGGATCTCCCGGATGATCAGCGTCTTTTTGTCCTCCTGCTCGATCTTGGCGCGTACGCGAATCCTTCCGCCCTTCAGCCCATCGTTGTAATCCGCAAAATCTGCCGTCCCCCCCGTTGAGAAATCGGGGAAGATGTTGGTGCGCTTGCCCTGCAATACCTTGATGGATGCATCGATCAGCTCATTCAGGTTGTGCGGGAGTATCTTGCAGGCGAGTCCCACTGCGATCCCTTCCACGCCTTGCGCGAGCAGCAGCGGGAATTTGATGGGTAGATTAACAGGCTCTTTGTTCCTTCCGTCATAGCTGGCCTGCCACACGGTGGTCTTGGGGTTGAACACCACGTCCAGCCCGAATTTCGACAGCCGCATCTCGATGTAACGCGGGGCAGCCGCACTGTCGCCTGTAAGTATGTTACCCCAGTTCCCCTGGGTATCGATCAGCAGGTCCTTCTGCCCGATCTGCACGATGGCATCACCGATGCTCGCATCCCCGTGCGGGTGGTACTTCATCGTATGCCCGATCACGTTCGCTACCTTATTATAGCGCCCGTCCTCCAGCTCCCACATGGCGTGCAGGATCCTGCGCTGCACGGGCTTCAGGCCGTCTTCCACGGCAGGCACCGCGCGCTCGAGAATTACATAGGAGGCATAATCGAGGAACCAGTTCTTGTACATGCCGGACACGTGCATGATGTTGTGCGTGCCGCCATCGTTGTTCTTCGGGTTGGAATCCGAACCGGGGTTGTAGCTGTCGTCTGTATTCTGATCCATATGTCGTTGTTTTTGGCCTCAGCGAAGCCAAACAATAATAATTTAAGTACCGACCTAAAAACTATTGCTCCGGAGGAGCAAAAACTTTATATCAATTCTTCAAAAATATACTTCTCCTGAAATTCGATCTTAAATTTTTCAAGCAGCTCAAGATATTCCTCTCGAAAAGTCCTTTTGGAATGATGCTCTTCCTGGCCTTTAATGTAGTCAATAACCCTGTCTACCCCTGATTGAGATACGCTAAAAGCTCCAAATCCATTCTGCCATTGAAACTTACCTATTACAAGACCTTGACCATTAATATATTTTGTTGAATGCTCCTTTATTTCCCTTACAAGATCGGACAAGGTCTTATCCGGCTTCATGCTGATCAAAAGATGAACATGGTCGGGCATTCCATTTATAATATAAAGTTTCTGGTTCTGGTTGGCTATGATGCCGCTTATGTAACGATATAGTTTATCCTTCCATTCTGTGTTGATCAAGCTTTCTCTGCCTTTTACGGCAAAGACAACATGAATGTACAACTGGGTAAATGTATCTGCCACCTTGTTTTGCCCCTCCGGGGCAAGATTTACTATTTTTCTTCTACTATTATTAATGTTTGGCGCCTCTGGCGCCATCCCAAATGCTCAACCACGAATACCAGGCTTTGGAGAAGCAAATATTTTTAACGTATCAATAATTCCCGTCTCTGGCGCCTTCTTCATTCTAAATTACTTTGACTATACGAGGCCATGCAGGGAGGGTCTTATCCCAACAATGGCTTCGGAGAAGCCAAACATTATTAGGACATCAACGAACGAAATGCCTTAACGGCTCCGGAGGAGCCGAACAATCATTTCCCCTCCTCCACTGCTTCCTCCTCTTCATCTTCCACGATGTCTTTCTCCACTTTCAGGTTCTCGATGATAAAGTCCTGGCGCTCCTGGCTGTTCTTTCCCATATAGTACGCGAGGATCTCCGGGATTGTGCCTTCCCTTCCCACCACCACCGGCTCGAGGCGGATGTCCTTTCCGATGAAGTTCTTGAACTCATCCGGTGATATTTCCCCGAGCCCCTTGAACCGGGTGATCTCGGGCTTGCCGCCCAGCTTTTTGATCGCCTCCTCTTTTTCCCTCTCGCTGTAGCAGTAGATCGTTTCCTTTTTATTCCGCACGCGGAACAGTGGGGTCTGCAGGATGTACAGGTGCCCGCCCTTCACCAGGTCGGGGAAGAACTGCAGGAAGAAGGTGAGCAGCAGCAGGCGGATGTGCATGCCATCCACATCGGCATCGGTGGCGAGCACCACGTTGTTGTAGCGAAGCTCTTCCATGTTATCCTCGATGCCGAGCGCAGCCTGGAGGAGATTGAACTCTTCGTTCTCATACACCACCTTCTTTGAAAGGCCGAAACAGTTCAGTGGTTTACCTTTCAGGGAGAACACGCCCTGCGTGCTCACATTCCTCACCTTGGTGATGGAACCGCTGGCGGAGTCGCCCTCGCAGATGAACAGGGTGGTCTGCATGCGGTCGTCATCGTTGGAATTGAAGTGCACGCGGCAGTCGCGGAGCTTCTTGTTGTGGAGGGATGACTTTTTTGCGCGTTCGCGGGCCAGCTTCTGGATGCCGGAAAGCTCCTTGCGCTCTTTCTCGCTCTGCAGGATCTTCTGCAGGAGAGCCTCTGCTGTCTGCGGGTTCTTGTGCAGGTAATTATCCAGCTCGGCCTGGAGAAAATTCCCGATAAATGTTTTGATGGTGGGTCCCTTCGGGCCCATGTCCTGCGAGCCCAGCTTGGTCTTGGTCTGCGATTCGAACACGGGTTCGATCACCTTGATGCTGATGGCTGCGATGATGCTGGTGCGGACGTCCACCGCATCGAACTCTTTTTTATAGAACCCGCGGATGGTCTGCACCAGCGTTTCGCGGAACGCGCCCTGGTGCGTGCCACCCTGGGTGGTGTGGGCACCGTTCACGAACGAATAATATTCTTCGCCATACTGGTTCTCGGCATGGGTCATGGCGATCTCGATGTCCTCTCCTTTCAGATGGATGGGCGGGTAGATGACCGGCCCGCTCAGGTTTTGATTGAGCAGGTCGAGGAGGCCGTTCTCCGAATAGAATTTTTTTCCGTTGAAGTTGATCGTGAGGCCGGGGTTCAGGTACACGTAGTTGAGGAGCATGCGCTCCACGTGCTCATTCACGAAATGGAAGTTCGGGAACATCTTTTCATCCGGCACGAACTCCACCAGCGTACCCGATGTTTCATCGGAGGAGGATATCTTGGGGTCCTTCACCAGCTCGCCTCGTTTGAATTCGGCCAGCTTGGTCTTCCCTTCGCGGAAGCTCTGCACCCTGAAATCGAGCGAAAGCGCGTTCACGGCCTTCGTTCCCACTCCGTTCAGCCCCACCGACTTTTTGAACGCCTCGCTGTCGTACTTCGCACCGGTGTTGATGATGCTCACGCAATCGATAACCTTGCCGAGCGGGATGCCGCGGCCGAAATCGCGCACGGTCACCTTCTTTTTGTCGATGGAAACTTCCAGCTTCTTGCCGTAGCCCATCACGAACTCGTCAATGCTGTTGTCGATGGTCTCTTTTAAAAGGATATATATCCCGTCATCCTGCGAGGAACCGTCACCCAGCTTCCCGATGTACATGCCGGGGCGCAGGCGGATGTGCTCCTTCCAGTCGAGGGACTTGATATCTGCTTCGGTATACTTGGCCATACTACTGGAAAAATTTCGGCAAAGTTATTTACATAATCAGCACAAAAACCTTTTTCTCCTCTGAAAAATACCGGAGTTTTCAACAACAGGGTAGTTAAAAAAAATGAACATATATTTTTTCGAGCTAATACCCTAATTTTTAATGTTGACGCAACGAAAAACTTTGGGTAAATTTGTTAGGAGCATAATTGTTCTTTCATGAAACCCGAAGAAAAGACGGGGAACGGGATCTTTAAAAAAGATTATAAAAAATGTCTCCGGTACATCGAAAAGTATTGGGATAAGATCACGTGCTATCACCCTAAGGACAAGACCACACACCTCGGCCTTCCCAACAAATTCATTTGCCCGAACGATAAAGCATACAAGGACGACCAGTTCTACTGGGACAGCTATTTTATCATCCTCGGCCTGGTGAAGTGCGGCCGCGAACGGCTGGCCAAAGGAATGGTGGATAATTTCCTTTTCCTGCAAAAACGTTTCGGGATCATCCCCATGCGAAATCGTTATTACAACCTCGGCTGCTCGCAGATGCCGTTCCTTACATCCATGATCAAAGAAGTTCACAGGGAGTCCCGGGATAAGAAATGGTATAGGACCGCCATGCAGGCAGCCGAGCTTGAGCTGCTCGGCTACTGGATGAACAAATCACTCGTGGAGATCCACATCGTGCACAAAGGACTTTCGCGGTTCTGTGATCACTACATCACCCACCTGGCAGCCGAGCACGAATCGGGATGGGATATGACCTCGCGCTTCCACGACCGGTGCCTGAACTACCTGCCGGTGGACCTGAACTGCTGCCTGTACAAATACGAGATGGACCTGGCGGAATTCTACAAGCACGCGGGCTCGAAGAAGAAGTACAATCATTACCTGGCGCAGGCGGAAAAAAGAAGGAAGACCTTGAACGGGCTGATGTGGAACTCCAAGAGGGGATTTTACTTCGATTACGATTATGTGCATAGACGCCAGAGCGCGTTCTACAGCGTGGCGGGCTTCTATCCCCTCTGGGCCAAGCTGGCCACGCACGCGCAGGCCAAAAAAATTGCGGACAACCTGGATCACTTCGAACACAAGGGCGGAGTGGCTAACACACAGTCGACAGGACTCTCCGATGAATACAAGCAGCACGATTACCCGAACGGGTGGCCGCACCAGCATTATATCGTCATAAAAGGCCTGATGAACTACGGGTTCCGCAGCCATTCGGAACGCCTTGCGAAAAAATTCCTCGACCTGAACCGGAATGCTTTTAATAAGACCGGTAAACTCTGGGAAAAGTATAACGTGGAAAAGTGCACCGTAGCCGACTCCGAGCGTTACCATACGCAGGCCGGTTTCGGCTGGACGAACGCGGTGTTCTTGCGTTTCATCGAAACCTTTGCAAAAAAATAGCCGTGCGCCTCGTCATCGTCTCCAACCGCGCACCCGTAAGCATTGTAAAGGACAATGGGGGCTACCGCTACGAGAACAGTTCCGGGGGGCTCGCAACGGGACTGACCGCCTACGTGGAGCGCATCCGCAAGGCCCGAATTTTCGAAGACATCATCTGGGTGGGTTGGCCGGGCGGAACGGTGGATGAGAAGGAGGAGCGAACAGTGAGCGAAGAGCTACGGGAAAAGCACGGTGTGAAAAGCGTTTTCCTCTCCGAGGAAGTAATGAACAACTTTTACGAAGGGTTCTGCAACAAGACCATCTGGCCCCTGTTCCATTACTTTCCCAGCTACGTGGCGTACGAAAAGAAATACTGGGACGAATATGTTTCCGTGAACGAAACGTTTTGTGAGGCCGTGCGGAGCATCCTGAAGCCGGGAGATGTGGTGTGGGTGCATGATTACCACCTGATGCTGTTGCCGGCCATGCTCAGGAAAAAACATCCCGGCACCGCCATCGGTTTTTTCCTGCATATTCCCTTCCCTTCCTACGAGGTGTTCCGCTTGCTGCCGAGCGACTGGCGGAGGGAGATCATTCTCGGGCTCATGGGAGCCGATCTGGTGGGGTTCCATACGCACGATTACTGCACGTACTTTTTGCAGAGCACGCTGCGCATCCTGGGCACCATGCACCACCTGGGCGAGCTTTACCAGGGCGGAAGATTGGTGAAGACCGATACTTTTCCAATGGGTATCGATTACGAAAAGTACCGAAAGGGGTCGATCGGCCCGGAAGCGATCGAGGAAAAAGAAAAGCTTCGCAAGCATACGGGCGATATCCGGATCATCCTTTCCATGGACCGGCAGGATTATTCCAAAGGAATACTGAACCGGTTGAGAGGCTATGAACATTTCCTGGAGAACAACCCGCACTGGAAAAATCGCGTGACGCTCATTGCGGTGATCGTGCCGAGCCGCATCGGGGTTGAAAACTACCAGGCCATCAAGAGCCAGATCGATGAGCTGGTGGGCAGCATCAACGGGAAGTACGGAAGCTTGGAATGGATGCCGATCATTTACCAGTACCGTTCGGTGTCCTTCCCGGAACTGATGGCCCTGTACTCCGGCAGCGATGTAGCGCTGGTCACGCCTTTGCGTGACGGCATGAACCTCGTTGCGAAGGAATACATCGCCTCGCGCACGGATGGAAAGGGCGTGCTCATCCTGAGCGAGATGGCGGGCGCATCGGACGAGCTGGCGGAATCCATCCTCATCAACCCGAACAACATCGGGGAGATCAGCACCTCGCTGCTGCGCGCGCTGGAGATGGGTGATATGGAACAGGCGAAAAAGATCTCGGTGATGCAGGAGCGCATCCGGAACTACACGGTGTTCCATTGGGCAGACGATTTCCTGCGGACATTGGACGGGGTGAAGCAGAAACAGTCGCGCATGGATGCCCGCGCGCTCAGCACCGAGGTGCAGCACAAGATGGTGCAGCGCTTCAAAAAAGCGGAGTCGCGCCTTCTGTTCCTGGATTATGACGGAACACTGGTGCCGCACATGGGAAACCCCATGGATGCGGAGCCTACCAAAGAGGTGCTGGTGATCCTGCAAAAGCTTTCGGAGATGCGCGATACGCGCGTGGTGCTCATCAGCGGGCGCGACAAGAGCGTGCTGGAGAACTGGTTCGGATGGATGAACATCGACCTGGTGGCCGAGCACGGGGTGATCTTCAGGGAAAAACGGAACGAATGGAAGATGCTGAAGCCCGTGCGCAGGAACTGGAAGAAAAAGTTCATCCCCCTGCTGAACAGCTACGCGCAGAAGCTGCCAGGTTCGTTCCTCGAGGAAAAAGAATTTTCACTTGTTTTCCATTACCGCAGGAGCGAGCCGGCACTGGCGGCCTTCCGGGTGAAAGAGCTGATGAGCCACCTGGTGACGCTCACGGAGAACATGGATGTGAACGTGCGCAAGGGCAGCAAGATCGTGGAAGTGCGTAATGCGGGGATCGACAAGGGTGTGGCGGCACTGAACTGGCTTTCGAAAGTAAAGAAGCAGCCTGCGTTTATCCTGGCCGTGGGAGATGACACGACTGATGAAGATCTTTTTCGCGCTTTACCCAAACGTTCGTTCTCCATCAAGGTAGGGCTGCGGCCCTCCTACGCGATGTATAATCTGCACACCACTGATGAGGTGATTTCTTTCCTGAATGAGTTTGTGGTTTGAGATCAAGCGCAGGCTCATCAGTCAGTCTTCGACTCCGCTCAGACTGACTGCTTGCCAGCTCTCGCCTCTTCCATAATCTCAAAAATAGATTTCAACACCGTGTTGAAAACCCCGGCAAAGTTTTAAGCACTTATCCACAATCCACTTTGCGAACGCGCTGCAAATTTACTTTTGCGTGATTCAAAATTTCACTATGCAAAACGACCTCTTAGGACGGATCAACAACGTGTACGAGTTCATGCTCCCGCAGAACCGGGAGACCCTGCTTTTGCTCGTCAATTTACAGTCGAAGATCGAGAGCGGGCAGATGGACGAGACCTTTACCCAGTACGAGTTTGACGAGGCCGTGGACGAAGTTGCGAATTATCTGCATCCCGGCAAGGGCATCAACAAGGAAAATATCTCCAAGCGCCTGAGCCAGTACTTTTACACTACGCTCAAGAAGGGGAACGAGTACCGCTACCAGCTCACCGTGTTCGCGCGCGACATGGTGGGCCTCGTGATGAACGAGCTCACCCCGCAGTTCGATGACATCGAACTCATCCACACCTTCGAGCGCACCCTGCGCCTGGAAAAGAACGACCTGGAGTCCATCAAAAAGTTCGAATACTGGTACGCCAACCACTTCCAGCCCTCCAAGCGCATCATCCTGGCGCATACAGAAAACCTGCAGCGCCTGGTGGACGTGCGTACGATGTCGCTCCGCCAGCTGCTCAAGGACAGCTTCGAGAACACCAAGGAGCTCATCACCGGCTTCATCGAGGTGTTCGAGGCGCTGGGGAAGCAAACGCGCGGGCTGGCCGACACCATATCGTTCAAGCAGGACGTGATCGAGAACATCAAAGACGCGGAGCCGGCCTTTACCGATGAGCGCGAGGCCTGGGACAAGTACACGAAGATCCGAATGGAGGTGGAGAAGTTTTTCGAGAACATCGACCTGCGGGTGCTCTCCATCAACGACCGCGTGCAGGCCGCTACGTCACGACTGAAGACCCTCTACGATACGCTCCGCTACAAGCAGCTCTTCAAGCTGAAGCTGGAAAAGTTCCTGGCCTACGCGCTGAAGTCGGCAAAGCACGAGAACGGTGAGGTTTCGCTGCCGGAAAATATTCCCGCGAAGAAAGTTCCCTTCTTCCGGCAGAAGATGACGGGCATCCCCTCGCTGGTGTTCTCCGATGTGGCGCACCGCGAGGTGCCGCAGCTCTTCGAGGACGAAGAGTACAAAAAGAAGTTTGAAGCGCTCTCGCTCCGGCTGGTGAACCGCCAGGAGCATGCCTCCAAGTGGGCCGAGGACCTCATCGACAAGTTCGAAGCAGGCAACTCGCTCGACTTCGGCCTGATCTTCGAGGAAATTTTTAAAGAGGAGCAGAACCTGGAAGTGCCCATCGATGTGTGCTACTCACTCATTCAAAAGTACGGGCCCACCAGGGAGGCCCGGCTGGAGATCGAACGCGACCCGGTGAAGCTCGATGACGATTTTACCTTCTGGAAGTTAAAGATATTGCACCCGAACGAAGCTCAAAAGGGAAATGAATAAGAACAAAACAATAAGCGCGGAGGTCACTTCGAGTGTCCTGACGTTCCAGTCAGGACGTATCGAGAAGGCGGGAAGGCAATTGTGCTTCTTGCTGCCATCACGCTTGTTCTCGATACGACACGCTGAAGCGTGTCTACTCGAACTGACGGCCCGCATTAAATCTTAAATACGAATACATGGAAAACGAAAACCAATCCTCCCCCTTCCGCTTTTTGGAAAGCGATCTTTCGGCCCGGACGTTTGCCGATGTGGACTTTGCGCTGAAGACCGGCCGCCACATCCAGCACTTCGGCACGGACGCCCGCATGTGGGACTACATCAACGACCATTACGAGGACCTGGAGAACTACTACAAACATCTTTTTGGCGTGTACCTCCGCAGGGACACCAGCGACAACCGCGAAGTCTACTTCTACCTCGACTTCCCGGAGGACGGGCACGGGCGCTTTGTGCGTGACCGCAACAAGGAGCTGGATGCCCGCGGGGTGATCTTCGGCATCCTGCTGCTGAACCTGTACAAGGAGCGCTACTTCGAGGAAAAGGTGGTGAAATGGGAACAGCTCACCCAGATCATTGACGAGGGCGAGCACCGCGACTACTGGCAGAAGCTGCTGTATGGCGAAGCCAAGCGCAACTTCACGCCCAACGAAAAAGAAGAGATGCGCAGGCGCGTGGACCGGATACTTTCCGAATTCGAAAAGCTCGGCTGGATCCACTGGGTGGACCACGAGAACATCGTGTTCGAGATCCTGCCCAGCATCGACCGCATCGCGCGCATGTACGCCAACGAGATCTCCAACGTGGAGCTCATGAGCGAGTACATGGACGAACAACTGCATTTGAATTAATAATTTTTCAGAACAATGAACAACGCATATCCTAAGATCTACTCACTCTCCACCGCGGGAGTGCGCCAGCACAACAACTCGGACTACCTCCTCCACCCCATCCGCACGGACTTTACGGGCGACAACGGGCTGGGGAAATCCATCATAGCCGACCTCATGCAGCTCATCTTCATCCCCAGGCGCGATATGTGGCGCCCCGGCACGGAAGGAGTGGACCGCAACGAGCGCAGGGTGGACGGCATCCCGCTCAACAAGGACTATGTGACGCATGCGTACACGTTCCTCAACATCGAGCGGTACCAGGGGCGTTTCATCGTGATGGGCGTGTTCATCCCCAAGAACTCCCGCAACCCCGTGCGGCCCTTCATCATCCAGAAGAGCGCCAACTTCGAGAGCGGTGACCTCATGAGCATCGAGCACCCGATCAAGGCGGCCGACTTCATCGACAAGACCGGCCGCGTATACGACCTCAAGGAGATCAAGGAAGTGCTGAAAGAGAAGTACGATGTGCATTTCCGAGATTTCTTCCGGGCCGATGAGATCAACCAGTATTACGAGCTGCTGTACAAGAACCAGATATTGCCGATCGATCTTACCAAAGAAGCCAACGTGCGCGCCTACGCCAAGATCCTCCAGTCGTTCTCCCGCGCAAAAACGCTGGACATCAACAACTCGCGCTCGCTGCAGAACTTCCTGTTCGAGGACAACCACGACATCCGCGCCCTGTTCGATGAGCAAAAGGACCTGCTCATCTCCTACATCCGCCAGTACAACACCAACCGCGACATCATCAAGGACCTCGAGCGCAAGCAAAACCGGCTCCTTTCCCTAAAAAAGCTGCTCGACAAATCGAACGAGGCCAGGATCGAGTACTACAAGGGTGATGCCGTGTTTGCCGAGACCCGCTTCAAGGATGCCCAGCGCCACTCCACCGAGAACAAGATGCGGCTCGATGGCGCTATGAAGAACTACCAGAAGAGCTCGGCCGATGCCAAGCGTCTTGCACAGAACATCCTGGTGAACTACTACGAGTTGCGGGCCATCTGCTCGCTGCTGAAGACCAAGTACGAGGACCAGGTTCCGCTCTACACCGATGAGAAGATCGAAGAGAAGCGCGCGGTGGCCAACAACCTGTGGGGGCTGGTGAACGAGCTGGACAAAGTGGCGCCCGTGTACAAGAAATACAAGAACGTAAAGGCCATCCAGAAACAACTTTCCGAGCAGGCCGTGATCCGCGAGCAGAAGAAAGACCTGGAAAAACTCCTTTCCATCAAGTCATTCGATGCATTTGAAGAAAGCGAATGGGCAAAGGATTACAAGAAAGCCTATGAGCTCTATCAAAACAAATTAGCCGAGCTTCCGCAGACCATTGCGCAATTGAAGAACCTGCTGGAGCTGTACGAGAGCGGCAAGGACGATTCGCTCCTGCACTGGGCCATCGCGCAGAAGCGCGCACTGACCGTGGGTGAAGAAACAGTGGTGATGCACCTGAAGGACGTGATGATGAAAAAGCCCAAGCAATACGAGGAGGGCTACCGCTACACCCTGAGCCCGGACAAGCTCATGAAGAGCTTTGAGCCGAACGGTGAAGGCGTGTGGCTCACGCTGGGCGAGCTGAAGGAATGGGTGCCGTACGTGAAGAAGCAGAAGTTCGACAACGCAAAAACGCTGAAGCACAACATCGAGAACGACCGGAACGAAATAAAGGAAAACCTGAAGGCCGCGCAAAAGGAGCTGGAGACCATCGGCAAGCTCAACCGCGAGCTTTCGGAGATCGGCTACAATGCCGAGCTCTGCGCCATATTTAAGGACAGGGAGCGCATACAGAACTTCGAGGTGGACGATGAGCTGAACGAGAGCGTGGTGCCGATCATCGAGGCCAACCTGGAGCACCTAGACAAATACGATGAGATAAAAGGCCAGTATGACGAGGCCAACGAGCAGGCCACGCAGTTCGCCAAGAAGCAGACCGAGCTGGACATCCAGCTGGAAGAGGTGAACTCGGACATCATCAACCTGAACGAGAAGATCGAGGCGTTCCAGAAGGAGAACAAGATCGTGTCGGGCTATGACGATATGCTGGTGAAGAAGCTGGGCATCGAGCAATTGCAGGACAACCGCATAAGCATCTCCAAAGAGAACGAGCGCCTGCTGGCGGAAAAGGAAACGGCCGAGCGCAGCTCCATCTCCTACGAGGGCGTGATCGCCTCGTGCCGCGAGCGCGAGAAGCAGATAGCGGCTGACACGGAGATCTACCAGAAGGATTTTGAAGAGAAGAAGCGCACGCTGGAGCAGGAGACCGACCTCAAGTTCGATGAGCTGCTGCAGGCGGGCGGCTACACGGAGCGCATGATCCGCAGGCTGGAGCTGGCCTTCATCGATGCGCGCAGGGATTACGAGGAGGAGTTCACCCGCATCGCCCAATCCTTTGACGAAACCCGCGACCACCGCAACCCCGAGGTGGAGAACGACAAGTACAACTTCTTCACCCTGGTGAAGGTGCTCTGCGGCAAGCTGGGCCTGGAAGGCCTCGGCCCCGAGCTGGAGAAGCTGAACGAGGAGCTCCGCAAGTTCGGTGACCTGCAGATGGCCATCCTGGTGAACGTGTTCACCCAGGTGGAGAAGCAGTACAACTCCTTAAGGCGCCTCATTACGGACCTCAACTTCTTCTTCAAGGAGAACAAGATCAGCACCGGCTACCACTTTCGCATCGACTGGATCGACCGCAAGGACATCGAGATCGCGTGGATACACAAGATGCGCGAGCAGGCCAAGGTGCAGCGCTTTGGCGCAGACCTGTTTACCGAGAGCGAGGGCCTGCACCATGCCGATAACTCGCCCGAGAAGCTGATCGTGAGCATTGCGCAAACTTTCTCCTCGCTCAAGGACTGCGAGCTGGAGGACCTGCTGAACCCCAAGTTCTACTTCGACCTGCGCGTGGGACTGTATGACGATTACGATAACCGCTACTCCGGCTCGGGCGGGCAGGCCTACACGGCCCTGGCCCTGCTCTGCATCGGGCGCCTGTCGGTCATCCAACGCGATAAGAACCGGCCGGGCATCCGCTTCATCATCATCGAGGAGCTGAGCAACATCGATGACACCAACTTCGGGCTGTTCCCGCAGATAGCCGAGCAGTTCAGCTACCAGCTCATGACCATGACGCCCAAGCCCTTTGGCAGCTACAGCGAGGAGAACTGGTTCCTGCACATGCTCATACGCGGAAAGGACAAGGACATCAACTACCACCCCATGAGCTTCTTTAAAACGCGGAACTCCAAGCGGGTGCTGGAGGATTATTTTAGTGCGAAGAATTAAAACTGTAAAAGCCCTGAAAGATTCAGGGCTTTTTTATTTCCTATTTTTGAAATTGAAAGTGTTTTATTAAGATTTTATTCGAACAAATTACCCGCAAACTTCTTCAATAAAAGAGCAAAAACATCGCTTATTATTGTATTTGGAGCAGCGGTCACGCCCTTCTGCCTAACCTTTTCTGAAGCTCTTCCATAATTTTATTCAGCGTCTCTTCGTATATCTCCGCGATCCGTATCGTGCTTGCGGTTAAGCAAACATTTGCGCTGGTAGGTTACCTGCGCCATGTGTATGCGCACGCGCAACTCCGTTTCGTAGTCGGCCCTAAGGCTGCGTTTCATTTTTTCAAGATTCATTCCCGGAACGATCATGTTGCAATGGATTTTGGGTTCAGCTTCGCTTACTATGAAAGCAGGGAGGATCCATAGCGTGCCACAGTTAACGCGTATGCGTCCCTTATATTTATAGGATTTTTATTATATCTTTGAATAGCTGTTTCACACAATGAAAAAATTTTATTTTCCGGCTTTTTCTTTCCTCATTATTCTTAATACTGTTAACCTAACTGCATATTCCCAAACCATTGCTGCAGGCGGATACCATGCATTAGCCATCTGCAACAATAAAACTGCAAGAGCATGGGGCGATGATCTGTCCGGGCAGCTGGGCGATGGCAACAACAGCAACAGCAATATTCAGGTTCCGGTAAATTCACTAACGGGAATCGAAATTATTACGGCCGGGGAAGAGTTCTCTCTTGCGCAAAAGAATGATGGAATGATATGGGCCTGGGGAAGCAACAGTTCCGGGCAGCTCGGAATCGGGAATAATACGGACAGCAATGTGCCGGTGCAGTTAACCGGGATCGCATGGGTTACCATGCTTTGCTGTGGATCGGAGCATTCGACCGCATTAAAGCCTGATGGTACGGTTTGGGCCTGGGGAAAAAACTCGGAAGGAGAATTGGGCACTGGTAATTATGTTCCAAGTAATGTGCCCGTGCAGGCAAGCAGTCTTTCAGGTATTGTTCTCATCGGGGGCGGACAATTCCATTCCTTCGCGGTAAAGAATGACGGAACGGTATGGGCCTGGGGCGATAATTTATCGGGAGAACTGGGAATCGGAAATAATATCAGCAGTAATATTCCCGTCCAGGTTACTTCGCTTTCGGGCATCACGGCCTTTGCTGGCGGAGAGGTACATTCCCTTGCATTGAAGAATGATGGGACCGTGTGGGCCTTCGGAAGAAATGTGGAAGGGCAACTCGGTAACGGCAACAATACCAACAGCAATGTGCCCGTGCAGGTGAGCGGCCTGACAGGCGTTATCGCCATCGCAGCAGGCAACGATCAATCCTTTGCATTGAAGAATGACGGAACCGTGTGGGCCTGGGGATATAATTTTGACGGGGAACTGGGCAACGGCAATAATGCGAACAGCAATGTCCCTGTCCAGGTGAGCGGACTTGCAAATATCATTGCTGTTTCAGGTGGATACTATCATGCTTTGGCATTGAAGAACGATGGCACTCTTTGGACCTGGGGTTGGAATGCTTACGGTCAATTGGGCAACGGGAATAACAGTAACAGCAATGTGCCTGTCCAGGTAACCGGCTTATGCCCGGTTTGGAATTCGGTGGAAAATATTTTTAACGAAGCTCCTATAACGCTTTCCCCCAATCCCTCAAATGGGATATTTATAATAAGGAGCAATAAGGCAGGAATTAAGAGAGTAGATATTTACAATGCCCTTGGAGAAAAAATTCACAACTTCGAATTCAATGCGCTCAGCTGCGAACTGGATCTGTCCGGAAAGTCCAAAGGAATTTATTTTTACCGTGTTACGTGCAGCGAGGGCACAGCAAGCGGCAAGCTCCTTATTGAATAAGTTACCAAATCCTATTTTGCTTTTCTCATTTCCTCCAGCATGTTGATGATCTTATCCAGCTTCTGGATCTCGATGTTAGCTAATTGTTTTTGCAGGGCTTCGATCTCGAGCTTGGCTTCCAGGTTGGTCTGGTAATCGGCATTGGCCTGGGCGCGGTCGCGCTCGTTCTGGCGGTTTTGTGCCATCATGATGATGGGGGCGGCATAAGCGGCCTGGGTTGAAAAGAGGAGATTAAGCAGGATGAAAGGATACTCGTCCCAATGGTTTATCATGCCCACCACGTTCAATCCCATCCACAGCAATACGATGACCGTTTGAATAATGATGAAACGCCACGAGCCCATTCCATTCGCGACCGAGTCGGCCAGGCGCTGGCCAAAGTTCAATTCCGCATGATGTTTTTCATGCCATGTTTTGTGTTGCATAAGGGTGGTTTTTAGTTGGATCAATTTTCAGTTCTTCCCGCCAGCAAAGGACGATGCGCAGTGCGCATCGAGCCGGCCTGTGCGGATGAAATAACTACGATAATTTAATTTTCCATTCTTCCCGCCAGCAGGAACAGCACGGCCATGCGTATGGCCACACCGTTCTCCACCTGGTCGAGTATGATGGATTGTGCGCTGTCGGCTACTTCGCTGGTGATCTCCACCCCGCGGTTGATGGGACCGGGGTGCATAACAATGATCTTCTTGCCCAGCGAGTCGAGCATCTCTTTGGTAAGCCCAAACTGCATGGAGTATTCGCGCAGCGAAGGGAAATATTTGATATCCTGCCGCTCGAGCTGTATGCGCAGCATGTTGGCCGCATCGCACCATTGCAGGGCCTTCTTCAGATTCGTTTCCACCTTCACGCCAAGTGAAGAAATGTATTTGGGCAGCAGCGTGGTTGGCCCGCACACCATCACCTCGGCTCCGAGCTTTTTCAGGCAGTAAATGTTGGAGAGCGCCACGCGCGAGTGAAGGATGTCGCCCACGATGGCCACTTTAACGCCTTTTATTTTACCGGCCTTTTCCTTTATCGAATAGGCATCGAGCAGAGCCTGCGTGGGATGCTCGTGCGCGCCATCGCCCGCGTTGATGATCCGTGCCTTCACGTGCTTCGACAGGAATACGCACGCGCCCGGGTTGGGGTGGCGCATCACCACCAGGTCCACCTTCATGGCCAGGATGTTGTTTACCGTATCGATCAGGGTTTCCCCTTTCTTTACCGAAGAGGCGGAAGCGGAGAAGTTCACGATGTCCGCGCTCAGCCTGCGCTCCGCCAGCTCGAAAGAAACGCGTGTGCGCGTAGAATTCTCAAAGAAGAGGTTTGCAACGGTGATGTCGCGGAGCGAGGGAACTTTTTTGATCGGGCGATTGATTACTTCTTTGAAATTGTCGGCAGTGGAAAAAATAAGCTCAATGTCTTTCGCGGTCAACTCTTTGATACCAAGCAGGTGGGGCGTAGAGAGCTTTTGTGCCATATCGGTTGTTTAATCGTTTTTCATGAGCAAGACCTGGTCCGCTTTTTCTGTTTCTTTCCAATCCACTTTCACCTTGTCGGACGAAATGGTGTCTACCGCCATTCCTACGTAATCGGGCTGGATGGGCAGGTGGCGCGAATATTTCCTGTCGATGAGCACGAGCAGCTCCACCGCTTTGGGCCGCCCGAAATCGAGCAGGGCATCCATGCCCGCGCGGATGGTGCGGCCGGTATACAGCACATCGTCCACCAGGATCACTTTTTTATCCTCGATGATGAAATCGATGCTGGTGCTTTTGGGCACAAGGTCCTTCTTGCGGAAATCATCACGGTAAAAGGTCGCGTCCAGTTCCCCGTAAAGCAGCTTTTTATTCTTCGTAATGTCTACCAGATTCTTGTGGATGCGCCTTGCCAGGTAAATACCGCGGGGCTGCAGGCCGATGATGGCGCTCCCGGAGAAATTATCGTGATTTTCGATGAGTTGGTGACAAAGCCGCTTGATGGTGAGGTCGAATTGCTGCGCGCGGAGTACGATCTTGGGCTTCATCAAATTTTGACTCCGCAAAGATATAAAAAATGTGGAAAGCAAAAAGGCAGGTAGTGTGCCTGCCTTTGCGGAAAAAAGTTGACGATTATTGTATCACCAGCTTCAGCTTCGATGAAGCTTCGGGTGTGATAACGCGGAGGAAATATACCCCAGCACGCAAATTCCAGGAAGCCGCATCGATCTCCAGGTTATGCTCCCCGCTGTCCTGCATTTGGTTCGCAACGAGCAATGCTCTTTCTCCAAGCAGGCTGGTCAGTTCTACCGTCACGGGCATTTTTTTCGGAAGCGTATACCGTACGTTCGTGGAATTGCGGAACGGGTTGGGGAACGCCTTGAGGAAGAGGTTGGCCCCATCGTATTCGTTCACTCCCACAACAAGCGGGTTCGTGAATGCAGTGTAACAATGGTTGAGCGCAGTGAGCGTCACGTTGTATGTTCCGTAACTGGCGTAGGTATGCACCGCGTTGTAGGCAACCGTGTCCTTGCCGTCTCCGAAATCCCACAGGTACGAATAAACGAGGTTGGGCGTGGTGTTGTTGAAGGTAACGGTCAGCCCATTCTGCGTGCTGTTGAACGAGCACACACCGGTGGGGTTGTTCTGCGCGTTCAGGGTAACAGGCACGGCCGTCCAGTTGTTCGATTTGGTGATCTCCTTCATGCGGTTGAAAGGGTCCACAACAGAAACGATGAAGTAATTCCCTTTGCAGATCCCGGTCACATCGATCGGGTCGTTCAGCTGCGAATCGTAAATGTCGAGATAACCGGGATAGATCCCTTGGTCGAGGCCGCAGCCGGTGTAGAGCCCGAAACCGCTGTTGGGCACTTGGTTCATGTTAAGAATATTGCCCAGCGTATCCTTGCAATAACCATAGTCGCTCGAGCAGTCGCTCAGGTTGATGAGGCAGAAGCTTTGCTTGGTGGACGTGCCCACGATCGGCCAGTTGCGCGCATCGGGATCATTGGTCTGCACACGCAGCGAGTAATCGGCCCAGTCGTCAATATGCAGGTGGCCGTGGTTGGCGTGGTACGTCATCTTGCCCGCAGTGCGGTCGTAGTAGGCGAGCGTGTCGCTGTTCTGGTAAACATATACCCGCTGCTTGATGAGGTGCTTGATGGGCCCGTTGCCGCACGTGGTGGTACACGGAACAGGAATGGTGTCGTTGCAGAAGCAGCTGTCCACCCCGTGGATCTCCAGCGGACCCCAGCCGATGTTGGGCGTGGCGTTCCCGAAATACACCTTGGTGGGAATCTCGTACCACGAGTCGTTAATTGCTTTGTACGAAGCAGTGATGTCGGGAAGGAGCTCGCAGGTATCGGATCCGCTCGGGCAGTTGCAGAATGTGCAGATCACCGGTGGTGAAGGCGGGTCAACCGGTGGGTTGTTGGCGAACGTGATGCTCCAGTTGGTGACCCAGCCGGAATCAGAAAAAGGGTACGTGTCGGTGATGCACAACTTCCACGTCCCGTTCGGGTCCTGGTTGTTGTTGTGCGCGTTGAGAGAGGTTTGAGGGACGAACGTGCCGGTAAAGGGCGCATTTCCCTGTGCAATAAATCCGTCCACCCCGTTCATCGCGAAGCAGGTTCCCAGGTAGTTCTGCCCCCATCCCCCATTCCCGGCCGAGAGCTTGTTGCGCGTGCCATCGGGCGATTCGATCTGGATCACCAGGTCGGCATCGTAGGTATGGTAGATGTTGATGCAGGCCTGTGCAAGACCGAACGTGGAATTGATCTGGTTCGGCAGGCCGCTCACCGCCAGCGGGATGCAGATCTCCTGCCCGTTATCCGGAATTCCCACCGTGGAATTGAAAGTAAAGGTTTGGGCGGTGGAGCACAGCGAAGCAAAGAGGATGAAAAGACAGGTGTATGCTTTTTTCATTCAGGAAGGCTTTTGCTCAAGCAAAGATAAAATAAAAAAGGGACTGTGCAAGAGTCCCCCTTTTACGGTAGTGTCTCAGTTTGATTGTTTTGTGTATTTTAAAGGGGAGGTCACGCTGAGCGGAGTCGAAGCGTGTGCATTGGTCTTCGCTCGACCCTTCGACTCCGCTCAGGATGACTGCGCTCTTTTCTCAAACTAAGACACTACCCCTTTTACAACGGTCAACCAATTATTAACTGTAAGATTCCTCGTGCCCGGTCAGCTCGCAGGCTTCGTCATTCACATCCATCGCGATGTCGGTCAGGCACAGGTCCATGTCCTTTTCTTCCTGCAGCGAATGCTCCAGCAGCTGGCGTTCCTTATCGTGCCCCAGCAGGTCGGTCAGCGCATTTTATTTTTTCTTCGCGCGGGCTGTGCATATATTTTCTCGAAAAGCATTTATATGGAGTTTTTTACTCGGCCCCGTTCTCGTTGAACTGCAAGCTGAACGCGCGCATCTTGTTGTAAAGCGTTTTCCGGTCGATGTTCAGCAGGACCGCTGCAGCCGACTTGTTGAAGTTCACCTTGCGGAGCGCTTTCAGGATCATTTCGTATTCGGCATTGAGAGCGGCCGATTTCAGTTCCGGCAGCCGGACAACGGTCTGCACTGTTCCGGTTTCTTTCTTGTCGGCCTGGCTCATCTGCGCCTGGAATACCATTTCGGCCGGCAGCATGTCGGCCGTGATCTCGCTGCCGCTGCAAAGCAGGGCCGCCCGCTTAACCGTGTTGTTCATCTGCCTCAGGTTGCCCGTCCAGTGGTAACCCATGAACGTCTTTTGCACGTCCTCGCTGAATCCCGTTATGCTCTTTCCCAGCTCGCTGTTGACGCACCCGAGAAAGAAATCGGCAAAGATCATGATGTCTGGCTTGCGTTCGCGCAAAGGCGGCAGGTCGATCGAGAACTCGTTGAAGCGGTGGTACAGGTCCTCGCGGAACTCACCCCGGCAGGCGGCCTCATCCAGTTTTTTGTTCGAGGCCACCAGGATGCGGATGTCGATGTTGATCTCGCGTGACGATCCCAGCCTGCGGATCTTCCGCTCCTGTATTACCCGCAGCAGCGACACCTGGATGTCGTACGGCAGGTTGGTTATCTCATCGAGGAAGATGGTGCCGTGGTTGGCCAGCTCGAACTGCCCGATCTTGGATTGGAGCGCACCGGTGAATGCGCCTTTCTCGTGGCCGAACAGCTCGCTGCCGGCCAGCTCCTTGGTAAGCGCACCGCAATCTACTGCCACGAAAGGATTGTTCCTGCGCGGGCTGGCCGCATGGATGCTGTAGGCCACCGATTCCTTACCGGTCCCGCTCTCACCATAGATGATTACGGAATAGTTGGTGGAGGCTACCAGCCCGATCTGACCCTGGATCTTGCGGGCCTCCTTGCTCTTTCCCACGATGAACACCTTGCGGGACGAATCACCGTTCTTCCGTTCCCATTTTTCAGTGATCTGCATTTCGCTGCCGTTGGCAACGTGAGCATGGCCGTTATGCTGTGTTTTCCCGTTCCGCTGCTGCAGCACCTGCTCGAACATCCGCTGGATCTCTTCCGGGAGCAGGGGTTTTTTGATGAAATCGTGCGCGCCAAGCTTGATGAGCTCCACCGCGGTCTTTATGTTGTCGTAGCTGCTGATGATCACCACGGGCACGTGCGGATGCGTTTCGCGCATCTTTAAAAGCATCTCCCGCCCATCGGTGTCGGGCAGCCGGTAATCGCAGAAGATGATATCCGGCTCGCTGCTCTTCAGGTGCTCCAGCGCATTCTTGCCGGTGGTGAAGAACTCGCTTTCGTGCCCGCTGCGCCTGAACAGCTTGTCGAGCAGTTGGCAGATAAAAATATCATCATCTATTATAATAACTTTCGCCATGAAAGGTTTCGTATGCTTTTCGTGGCGAAAATAGACGAGATGGCCGCCCGCTTTCCTTTATTTCGTTGGAAATAAATTGCGGATAGCCGAAGAACGGCTGAGAATGGTTTTATTTCCCGGGCTGTGGAAGTTCATAACACAGTTCGGGGAAAAGAATCCGCGCCCCGGGGGCGCTCATTTCTTTTTCCAGGGCACCTTGGCGCCTTTATTCCGGGCTTCGCTCAGGCCGATGGCAATGGCCTGCTCGCGGCTCCGGGCTCTTCCTCCCCGTCCGCTTTTTCCCGACTTTAATTTGCCGAGCTTGAACTTGTGCATGGCTGTCTCGACCGATTGCTGGGCTTTCTTTCCGTACTTTGGCATGTGTGTTATTTTTTGGTTGAGTGTTCGAATTTTTCGCGCCCGCGCCCGAGGCCGCTCACAGCTGCACCGTTCGTATTCTTCTCATTCACAAAACGACCTCGCGGCAATACCGTGCCAACAAGGAACGATCGCAGAATGCTCCTTCCTGCGAATAAGTTATTTCCCAGGTTGAGAAATGAATTACACATCCTGCAGCTCTCGGCCCGGCCCTGCCGTGCAAGAATGGCCGTTTTACCCGACCGCTGCCTGCGGCACGATTGTTTTACTGTTCGGATACAATCAAAAAAATGAAATAACATGCAAACCAAGAAGAAAACGAGGAGCGCTGCCGGTTCGCGGAAAAGAACCAAGACCCAGCGCAGCTCGCGCACGACCAGGCGCAGCACCCGTATCCGCCCGCGGGAAACAGAAAAGGCCGGGGAGGAAAAAGAATCCATAGAAAATGAATCTTAACCTAAAAAGAGCGCATCATGAAAAGTACAGACAAAAAGAGAAAGCCCGAGCAGGAAAAACAATCCAGCCTGGGCGGAGACGGGAAAATGAAAGAGGACCAAAAAAAGAAAGAGGACCGCACGCCCGGCTCCAAGAACCCGCGCAACAAAACGCGTGAAGAGGAGATGGCCGACATCACCGAGAATGGCGGAACGGACATGGATGAGATGCACGAGGAATACACCGGTGAGGAGCAGGTGAAAAAAGGATCTACGGAGAAGAGCAAGCACCCTTACAATCCAGACAAGACGGATCCCGACAAGGACAACGATCCCACCACCAGCAAGGAGAAGTCCAGTGAAGGTTACGAATAAAGCCTGGTAATGGTGCAGGCGAAAGAGCTCCGAAGGGAGCTTTTTCGCTTGCTACCAAAAAAATGCTGACTTTTGCCGGCTATCATTCTCCGAATGAATAACCGGTTCTATTACAGCTTATCTTTCATCGAGGGCGCCTCGGTGATGGCTGCCGAACTGCTGGGCGCCAAGATGCTGGCCCCGTTCTTCGGCTCTTCGCTTTATGTGTGGGCCACGGTGCTGGCCATGACGCTTGGCGGGCTTGCATCGGGTTATTTTGCGGGAGGCATTGTTTCGCACCGCTCGAAGAACCCGCTGGCGCTCTTTTGGGTCCTGCTTAGTGCAGCCGCATTTACTGTGCTTATGCCTTTTACGGCAAAAACCATTATCCCGCTTTTCGGATCGATGAACCTCATCCTTTCGACCGTAGTCTCCACACTCCTGTTCATGTTCCCGCCCATATTCCTGATGGGAATGGTATCCCCGCTGATCATCCGGGCGGTTACTCTCCACGCGGAGTCTTCGGGCCGTGCGGCCGGGTCAGTGTATGCGGTCTCCACAGTGGGAGGCATACTTTCCACGTTCCTGATGGGTTTTTATGTTATTCCGTCCTTCGGGCTTACTTATCCTGCCATATTTACCGGGATCATTCTGGGAGCAGCTCCTTTGTTCGTGCTTATCACCGGCAGGAAAAAAGTAATAGCATTGTTCTTCCCGGTTCTTTGTGTTTTCTCAATTATTTCTGCCCGCCCCAGGGCTTCGGAATCTCATGTAAAGGTTCTATATAATAAGGAAGGGATACTGGGCCAGGTGATGGTGGTCGATTACCCTAATTACGATGAAAGCGGCAAGGTGAAGCATTATACCCGCCTGTTGTTCGTGAACCGTATCGTGCAGAGCATGTTCAATGCCGGTGGCGAAGAACAGGATCCTGAATATGTCCGGATCATTGGGGGCATTGCCGAAAAGATGCACCCGGGCGGCAATGCCCTTGTGCTCGGCTTGGGCGGAGGAACCATTGCGAAGAACCTGGAAGGGATGGGGTTCCGCGTGGATGCCTGCGAGTTCGACAGCCGCATTGCCGAAGCAGCCGGCAGGTTCTTCTACTTGCCGAAAGATGTGAAGGTGGTTGTGGACGATGCGCGGCATTTCATCCGCTCTGCTTCCCGGTCGGGACCGAGCTACGACCTGGTGGTGTTCGACCTGTTCCGGGGCGAAGATTGCCCCGAGCATGTGCTTACGGCCGAATGCATCGAAGAATGCAAGAACCTGCTGAATGAGCAGGGCATTATCGTCATCAATGGACCGGGTTTCTGGAAAGGACCTGTCGGTAAAGGCATGCGCTCTATTGAGAAAACGCTGACGGCAAGCGGGCTGCGCACTTCAGTGCTGTCGACCAGGATGGAGGACGAGATGCACAGCAACCTGCTGTTTGTTGCGTCAGCACAGGAGTATGGATTGCAAACCATCATTACGGACCAGGTGCCCGGCTTCCGCATAGACTTTACAGAAGAAGAGATGAACGATGCCTTGGTGCTGCGCGATGACCGGCCGGTGCTGAACCTGCTCAACGCACAGTCGAGCAGACTGTGGAGGCAGGGGTATATCGAAACGTACATCCGCGAGTTCAACCGCCAGAACATTCCCTTGTTCGAGTGAACCTGAATGTAAAACATACCCGGTATCCTTCCATTCCCGCTTTCCCGAAGCTCTTCCTCGATTATGTGAGCGCCAGCGAAAAGCTTTCCGGTTTTTACCGGTACAAACCCGAACTTTCTTCTTTCGGAAAAGCGATTGCAGACCTGTCTTCCTGTAAATTCAATCGCAGCCTGCTGGTTGAAGTGCTGAAGGAGCAGAATGGGGAAAAGGAATGCAAGCCATCGATAGAAGCGCTCCTCGATGAAAAGACCTTTACGGTTTGCACCGGCCACCAGCTTTGCCTGTTCGGTGGACCGCTTTTCTTTTTTTATAAGATCATTTCAACGATCAACCTGGCTGAGAGCCTGCAAAAAAAATATCCGCAGAACCGTTTCGTGCCGGTGCTTTGGCTGGCGGGAGAGGACCACGACTTTGAAGAGATCAATCACATTCACCTTTTCGATAAAAAGCTCGAATGGAAAGAGAAGCCGGGCGGGCCGGTGGGAAGAATGAAGACCCGCTCACTTGCGCCCGTGCTGGATGAACTAAGAACAACATTGGGCGATCACCCGAAAACGGGAGAACTGATGGGTATCTTTTCGGAAGCATACCTCCGTAAGGAGAGCCTGGCGGATGCTACCCGCCAGCTTGTGCATTGCCTGTTCGGCCGCTACGGGCTGTTGGTACTGAATGCCGATGATGCCCGGCTGAAAAAAGAATTCATCCCGGTGATGCGCGATGAGCTTACCAACCGGTTCGCATTCCGGCAGGTTTCAGGAGCAATTGCAGAGCTGAACAAGATCGGCTATGAAGCGCAGGTGAATCCGCGCGAAATAAATTTGTTCTTTCTTTCGGAAAACGTCCGCACGCGCATCGAGGATCCCAGCGGTTACCTGCCCCGGCTCGAAAGGGAAGCGGTGAGCTTCAGCCCGAATGTAGTTCTGCGCACGCTGTATCAGCAGGCCATTCTTCCGAACATCGCCTGCGTGGGAGGACCGGCTGAGATATCCTATTGGCTCGAGTTCAAAAAAATGTTTGAGCACAGGAACGTTTTCTTCCCGGTGCTCATTCCCCGCAATTCCGTGCTTTGGGAAGACCAGCGGTCGGGTGCGCAAGCTAAAAAGCTGGGACTTTCAGCAGAAAAGCTGTTCGAGAGCGAAGATGCGATCATCAGGGATTTTATCGAAAGAAATTCTGCAATAAACCTGGAAGACGAGAAACAAAAGATAGCTGATGAATTTGCCCGGCTTACCCAAAAGGCTCATGCGGCAGACCCGACCCTTTCAGCGGCTGTGGTAGCCGAGATGAAGAATGTTTTAGCTGCGATCGAAAAGCTGGAGGCAAAGATCCGCAGGGCCGAAAAGAACAAACACGAAGCTTCGGTGAACCAGATCAGGAAACTGAAAGAGAAATTTTTTCCCGAGGGAAAACTACAAGAGCGCCATGAAAGCTTCATTCCTTTCTACCTTGCTCACGGCAGCGGTTGGCTCGATGCACTGAAGAAGAACCTTGACCCTTTTGAAAAAACCTTTACGGTGATCACTGAAGAATGATTCAGTTCCACACGAAGAGCCACTTCACCACTTTGTAAACGCCAATTCCCACGTATCCGAGCATGCCCGGCTGGTGCTTTTGTGTAAACTCGATGGTAATGGTAGAGAACTCCGATAGGTGCGCAATGCGCCCGATCTTTCCTTTCAGCAGGTCGATCTCACCGTTCAGCCGCTCCAGCTCTTTTTCCACTTTCAGCGTTTCATCCACGTTCTGCGCCTTCGCCAGCAGCTCCAGGTACCGGGCGCGGGCCTTCTCCGCGTTCTCGAGCCGCATGTTCAGATCGTGGTACTCATCGGTAACATCATCGCCATATATGTTCTTGTAGGTAAGCTTGCCCAGCTTCGCAATATCCGCGATTGCCTCGTTCAGGTGGCTCGCCTTTACGCGGATGATGGCGGATTCGGTGCCGGAACCCTGCACATAGCCTTCGTATTTCTTCGCGATGGCGGCAAGCTTCATATTGGCGGTGTCGGGCCGCTTCACGGTAAGATCGAGCCGGGCATCATAGATCACCACGCGCTGCTCGGAGATGTTAATCTTATCGGAAATGTTCTCCATCGGGCCCACTTCCATTCTTTTGTCAGAACCCGCGTTAAAGTCCGAAAAGGAAGGGCTAATCCTTCTTACCCGGTTGTAGCTTGATGAACGGTAAAATTTCGAGCCGGTGTCGCAGCTTGCGGCAAGGGCCGCGATAAGGAGGAGGGGAAATAGCTTTCTCATGGATGAAGGTTTGAATGATGAAATAAAGATAAGAAAATTGCCGGGTAAATCTTTCATGCGAGAAGCTATCTGCCCCTTGGAAATCCTTCGGATCACAGGCCTTATCGGTTTTTACTGCTAAGTCGTTAGAAAAAATTTATTCCGGCAGGTAAAGGAAAAGATGCACGAGGCCCGGGCAGGACGGAGAAATTGTAAAATGAAATTTACTTAAGAAACGGTGCAAAGCCATATGCAGGCAAATGGATAGGATACGAAAATAGCGGATGAACATCCAAGTTTGGGTATAACCAAAACCGGTATTTGATACAGAAATATCCCATTTAAACCGTTTTTGGCGTTTTTAACAGGGCAGGGATTAAAAAAACAGGTGAAAAAACTTGACAAATGACCTATCCTAAGCTATTTTTGGTCGTTCATTTTAATACATTGGTCGAATAAAATCGGGTGTTGGTGTGGGGAGGCTAAGGTTTGAATGCAACTTTTTCTTCGTTAGTCGCGTCTTTTATATAGTTCATCGTGCAATATAGCTGATTGGTAGGTCTAATGCCTTTTTTAGAATAAAAACATAATAACCAAACAAGCGCATTCTATGAGATCAGTACTAAAAAAAATTCTTCTCGTCCTGTTTCTTTTCGCAGTTTGCGGAAAAGCCATGGCACAGCAAACCGCTTCGGCCAAAAAACAAACAGTTACCTACGAGATCAGCGTGATGCAGCTGAAAAGTGAAGCGCAGGCAAAACAACTGGACAGCCTGATGCTGAAGCGCCCGGGAATCATTTCCTCCGAAACGATTTTTACAACCAAGAAATTAAAAGTGACCGTGCAGCCCGAAATAAACTTTCACGTACTGCGCGCTATCTGCAAAGAAGCAAAGCTTGAAATTACAGATGCGAACATGGTGAGAACGGAAAATAACTGAAGCTCAGAAGCCCTAACTCTGAAAAATCCCTGCCACTATGAAAAAAGCGCTCAACCTGATCCTTCTCCTCGGTGCACTGGCCGTTAAGGCAGTTGCACAGGGGGGCGACAATGCGCAGGATGCACAGAACAATCCGGTCGCCATTCCTTTCGTAGCGAACGGTTCGTTGTGCAATGCCAATGCCGACTACAACAACATCGGCAGCGATGCATTGCCTTCCACGGCATATACCTGGGGAAAGGACTGGCTCTATTACTTCACCGCATCCCGCAGCGAAAAGGTACAGGTGCTGCTCAGCGACATGCAGCCTGCCCGCTCTTATTTTTCCATCAGTGTCTGGACAGGTGTTCCCGGCCAGGGAACCTGCGTGGGGGCCGTTGCCGATTTTTCTGCTACCGGTGAACAGGGCCTGATCTTCGAAACCCGGCAAGGACAGTCCTATTATATTATGGTGGATACGTATGACGGCTGCTTCCAGTATAAGATCAGCACGAACCCGCTCCCGCAGCTGGTGTGCAACCCGGCTTGCTCCAACATGGATTTTGAGACCGGCAACTACAACGGGTGGACGGGAAGCAGCGGGAGCATCACCTGCGGGGCCATAAACGCGCAGTATCCTGTTTATACACCTTCCACTTTTGTTATCCCCGATGCGCAGCATACCATCGTTACGGGGGTGGGAACCGATGCCTGCGGTGGATTCCCGATCGTTTGCCCCGGTGGCACCTACTCCGCCATGATCGGTGACGGGCAGAACGTAGGAAGCCTTGGCGGTGATCTTACCCAGCAGTTCCAGGTCACTGCATCCAACGCTGCGTTCACTTATAAATACGCGGCCGTTGTGCAGGATGCGCAGCACCAGCCCAACGAGCAGCCGTGGTTCCAGGTGGATATGTATGACCAGAACAACAACATCATCCAGTGCGCGCATTATCTTGTGGTGGGCGGACCTAACATTCCCAACTTCTTCCCGGCCAACTGCTCCTTCGGGGTTTGGTACCGGCCGTGGACCACGGTGAACGTGGACCTTACTCCTTATATAGGTACTTGCGTCACCATCAAGTTCACCGTTGGCGACTGCTGCTATGGCGGGCACTTCGGCTACGCTTACATCGATTGCTCGTGCGTGCCCATGCAGATCTCAGGCAACGACAGCATCTGCATCGGCCAAAGCACTACGCTGCAGGCCCCCCTCGGCTCGGCTTCGTATCAATGGAGCACGGGCGCTACCACTTCTTCAATCACTGTTTCGCCCACAACGATGACCATTTACACCTGCACGCTTACTTCCATAACCAATTCTGCGTGCACAACGGTTCTGAAGGATACCGTTTGGGTGTTCCCCTCGCCCACCCCGCAGTTCACCTCGGCCATTACCACCTGCGGAACTACGGTGAACTTCACCAACACCAGCACCGGTGGCACGGGATACTCGTGGGACTTCGGAGACAACACGACCAGTGCCCTGCAGAACCCAACGCATACGTATGGCGGACCCGGAACATACACGGTCACGCTCAGTGTATCCAGCGGTGCGTGCACCGCAACCATTACGCAGGCCATTACAATAGTGAATGGAATTACGGTTGCTCCAACGAATACAAATCCTTTATGCAGCGGGCAATCCACGGGAACAGCCACAGCGACTCCTTCGGGAGGAGCCACCCCTTACACATACGCCTGGCAGGGCGGGCAGATCACGCAGACAGCCACCGGTCTTGCTGCAGGGACGTATACTGTGCTCGTAACGGATAACAATGGCTGCACGGGAACAATGAGCATTACCATTACGCAGCCTCCGCCTCTCTCCACCTCCACGGCCGCCACGCAATCGCAATGCACCACGGCCAATGGCACAGCTACGGTGACTCCTTCCGGGGGAACAAGTCCTTATACTTATTTGTGGAACAACGGGCAGACGGGGCAAACGGCCACGGGTCTCAGCCCGAATAACTATACGGTGGTTGTAACCGATGCGAACGGCTGCACCCAGGCCGCGGTGGTCACCGTCACTTCTACGGGAAGCGTGGGCGTTAACATTCAATCCACCACCAACCCGCTTTGCAACGGCCTGTGCACCGGGACGGCCATTGCTGCACCGAACGGGGGCAACTCGCCTTACTCGTATCTCTGGAACAACGGGCAGACCGGCACCAACGCGACCGGGCTTTGCGCGGGAAGCTATACCGTAACGATCACCGATAACATGGGCTGCACAAACACGGTTGTTGCGAACATCACGCAGCCGACACCGCTTTCACTCACGGCCGCTTCGGCAACAGCCTGCGCGGGCGGGACGGTAACGCTCAACACCACGGCCGGTGGCGGAACACCCAACTATACCTACAACTGGCAGCCGATGAACATGAACAACAGTTCTATTACGTATTCGCCTACTGCCACCACAATCTATACTGTTACCATTACGGACGCGAACGGCTGCACCACAACAGCAACCAACACGGTTACAGTGAACCCGCTGCCCGTTCCGGCATTTATTGCCCCGGGCGTTTGCGTGGGCGATCCTACCCCGTTCACCAACCAGAGCACGGGTGCGCTCACTTATAGCTGGGACTTTGGCGATAACGGCACGAGCAACATGCAGAACCCCACGCACACTTACACCACCGCGGGGAATTACACCGTTACGCTGACAGCATCAACGGGCAATGGATGCACGGCCAGCGCAACGCAGGCCATCACCGTTTACCCGAGCCCGGTGGCATTCTTTGTTCCGAATACGCTCTCCACTACCTACACCGATCCGCAGTTCACGTTTACGAACCAAAGCACCGGTGCCACCACGTGGTACTGGAACTTCGGTGACGGCTCGCCCATCGACAGCGTAACGATGAACCCCACACACGTGTTCGCGAGCGACAACTCGCAGACGTTCCACTATACCGTCACACTGACCGTTATCAACCAGTGGGGGTGCATCAGCGTATACACCATCGAGGTGACCATCGAGCCGGAATTCACCTTCTATGCGCCCAACTGCTTCACCCCGAATGGTGACGGCAAGAACGAGTTCTTCTTCGGAACGGGCATCGGCATCAAGGAGTTCGAGATCTGGATCTTTGACCGGTGGGGAAATCTTATCTGGGACTGTAACGATGCCATGCTGCCCCAGCTCTCGTCCAAGTGCTATTGGGACGGGCGGCCCAAGTATGGCAGCCGCGAGATCGCACAAGAAGATGTATATGTGTGGAAAGTGCGACTGCTGGATGTGTTCGACCATCATCACCAGTACATCGGCCATGTATCGGTAGTAAAATAGTTTTTCGTTGTTCTTTAGCGAAAGGCCCCTGTGAAAGCGTTTTCCAGGGGTTTTTTGTATGTGAAGATTTTGAAATATATTTGAATAATGAAAGAGCGTATTTTTCTTATCCTGTGTTTTTTCATTCTTGCAACTTTTTCCCGTGGTCAGACCCCCAGCTGGCTTTGGGCGAGGAAAGGAACAGGAGGCGGTGCAGATTACGCACAAGGCATCGCCAGCGATGCCAGCAGCAATGTGCTGGTTACCGGGTATTTTCAAAGTGCTACGATCACCTTTGGGAATATCACACTTGCCAACGCTGATAATTCAGGTAGCAGTGCCGATATATTTGTGGTAAAATACGATGCTTCCGGAAATGTGCTTTGGGCTCAACGGGCGGGTGGTACGGGTTATGATGTGGCATACAGCGTCAGCACGGATGCGAATGGAAATATATTCGTGACCGGTTATTTTTTAAGCCAATCCATTGTGTTCGGGAACATAACCCTTTATACCGCGGGAGGGTACAACATATTTATCGTGAAATACGATCCATCGGGAAATGTGCTGTGGGCAAAACGGGAAGGCGGTCCCAATGACGAATTCGGAATCGATGTGCAGGCCGACCCGGCAGGGAATGTGTTGTTGACAGGATCGTTCAATGATCCCACTGTTACATTTGGCAGCACTACGCTTTTCAACGCGGACAACACGGGCAACAGTATGGATCTTTTTGTTGTTAAATACAATTCATCAGGAAATGTGCTGTGGGCAAAACGGGCAGGAGGTAGCAGCGATGAATGGGGTCAGAGTATAAACACGGATACCAGCGGGAACGTTCTCGTGGGAGGCTATTTTGCGAGTGCATCCATTTCATTCGGCAGCAGCACATTAACGAATGCTGATAATTCCGGCAACACGTTCGATGCTTTTACGGCAAAATATGATGCGGCAGGTAATGTCCTTTGGGAAAGAAGCGCAGGAGGATCTTCGGATGACGCTGTAATGGATATTGTTTCCGATGCGGCAGGAAATACGCTGATCACGGGTTTATATAAAAGTCCGGCCGTAACCTTTGGAAGCACTACGCTGACGAACCCCGATAATTCGGGCGTACCCAGCGATATTTTCACTGTTAAATATGATGGTTTGGGAAATGTCCTTTGGGCGAAAGGTGCTGGCGAAATTTTTTCCGATGCGGGTTTTAGCATAACGAGCGACCCAGCCGGCAATGCCTATGTCACCGGATACTTCCAGGGCCAGGTGATATTTGGTTCCGATACGGTAACCGCTGTAAACTGGGATCTGTTCATTGTAAAATACGATGTGTCAGGCAATGTCGTTTGGTCGAAGGGTGCCGGTGGAACGGGATGGGAGTACGGGCAAAGTATCTGTTACGGGACAGGAGGCAACCTATGGGTTACAGGAATATTTGACAGCCCGAACATAACATTTGGCAGCAACAACTTAACCAATTCCGGGTCAGACGATGCTTTTGTGTGCAGGCTGGGAACGGCAACCGGATTAAACGATCAAGGTGAACTGAACAGCATCCTTACTGTTTTCCCCAACCCTTCCAGCGGAGTATTTACAGTTAAGAGTGCGGGGTTGGGAGTGAGGAGATTGGATATTTATAACATGCTTGGCGAAAAGGTTTATAGCACTGAACCTCATCCTTCTAACTCCGAACTGAATCTTTCGGACAAGCCCAAGGGTATTTACTTCCTTCGCCTACAAGGCGAGAAACAAATGTATACAAGTAAAATTGTAATTGAGTAATTACTTCCTGAACTTCTCCGTCAGCTCAAAAACGCGGGTTAGGATCTTCTTCTCGGTCTCATCAAGTACGATATCCCGCCTGCTCATCATGCGCTCGGCCGTTTCAAATGCCTCTTTTAACTTGTAGGTCGTAAAGCCGCTGGATCCGCCCCAGGAGAAATCGGCCACGAAATTGCGCGGGAAGCCCGCTCCAAAAACGTTCGCGCTCACACCCACCACCGTACCCGTGTTAAACATGGTGTTGATGCCGCACTTGCTGTGGTCGCCCATGATGAGCCCGCAGAAAGTAAGACCGGTGCTTACGAACTTCTCCTGGCCGTAGTTCCAGAGCTTAACCTCGGCATAGTTGTTCTTTAGGTTGGAATTGTTGGAGTCGGCACCGATGTTGCACCACTCGCCCAGCACGGAATTGCCGAGGAAACCGTCATGGGCCTTGTTGGAATAGCCGAAGATGACGGAATTGTTCACCTCCCCACCTACCTTGCAGTACGGACCGATGGTAGTGGGCCCGTATATCTTCGCACTCAGCTTTAAGGTGGAATTTTCGCCCAGCGCGAACGGCCCCCGCACCATGCTCCCCTCCATCACCTCCGCATCTTTCCCGATGTAGATGGGGCCGGATGAAGAGTTAAGAATGGCACATTCTGCCTTCGCTCCTTTTTCAAGAAAAATATTTTTACCAATTACTTTATTCGTTTTACTGATCCGCTGGGATCTTTTCCCTTTGGTCAGGAACTTATAGTCCCGTTCCAACTCTTCACCGTTCTTCCGGAATATATCCCAGGAATCCCTGATGACAACCGGGCTCGATCCTGTTTCCTTTCCCAGCTTGGGCGGGTAAATTTCTTTTTGGATGCCGGAATGAAAAGCAAGGATCTTGCCGTCCTTCACGATCGCCTCGCCAGCCTTCAATGCTTTGATCTCCTTCACCAGCACCTCGTCCGGGCAGACCGAGCCGTTGATCCACACATTTTCCTGGGCGGTAACGATCGGGAATTTTTCAGAAAGATAATCCTGCGTCTGATGCGAGATGGAAGCTTTCAGGCGCTTCTGCCACTTCTCGCGGATGGTGAGTATGCCTACACGGATCTCGCATACGGGACGCGTGAACGTGAGCGGGAGCAGGCTCTCGCGGTGATCATCGAACAAAATAAAGTTCATCGTGCGAAGATACATAAAACAAAAGGTCCCTCCCGAACGGGAAGGACCCTAGAATATTGCAGAAAAAAATTATTTTTTCTCCTTCTTGGCGTACCGGGTGCGGAACTTGTCCACGCGTCCTGCAGTGTCCACCAGTTTCATCTTGCCGGTATAGAACGGGTGGCTCATGTTGGAAATCTCGAGCTTAACGAGCGGGTACTCCTTGCCGTCCTCCCACACCACGGTCTCCTTGGTCTCGGCCGTGGAACGGGTCATGAATGAATAGTTGTTGCTCATGTCCTTGAACACTACAAAACGGTACTTTTCGGGGTGAATTCCTTTCTTCATTGTTATTCTTTTTTAAACGGAGTGCAAAGATAAGCGTTTTTAGAAAACAGCAAAATGTAATACCAGTATCTCAACCTTCCTATATTTATCCCCAAAAAACCGAATTCCGTGGAAAGTTTAGCTGTTCTGTACGAAGACAACCACCTGGTAGCTATCAATAAACGGCCTTCCGAGATCGTGCAGGCTGATAAAACGGGCGATATCCCGCTGAGCGAAAAGGTAAAGCAATATATAAAAGAGAAGTACAACAAGCCGGGCGAAGCGTTCATCGGTGTCATCCACCGTATCGACCGCCCCGTGAGCGGGGTGGTGCTGTTCGCCCGCACGGGCAAGGCGCTGGAGCGCATGAACGAGTTGTTCCGCACCAAGGAGGTGAAGAAGACCTACTGGGCCGTGGTGAAGGAGCGGCCGAAACAGGAAAACGGGCACCTGGTGCACTATCTCAAAAAGAACCAGGCGAAGAACATGTCGAAGGCTTATGATAAGGAAGTGAGCGGCTCGCTGAAGGCGGAACTGGATTACAGGATACTATTTAGCTCAGAGAACTATCACCTGCTGGAAATTAACCCGCTTACCGGGAGGCATCACCAGATCCGCGTGCAGCTTTCGGCCATGGGCTGCCCCATCAAAGGCGATGTGAAATACGGTTTCCGGAGAACCAACGACAATGCATCCATACACCTTCACGCACGCAAAGTGGAGTTCATGCACCCGGTAAAAAAGGAATCGATCACTATAGCTGCTGACCCACCTGCCGATGTGCTATGGAATGAGTTCATGCGACTTATTAAAAATTCTCAACAGTAGTCCACCGGGGAATAATTCTCCCTACCTTAGCACAAATCGCAGTAATGTCATTACATAAAAGCACAGAAGAAATATTTTTTCAGCTCGAGGGACTGTTGTCGGATATCCGCGGGGAAGAATACAGGCAGCAGCTGGATATCCTTTCCAACGCTTCCATCGGCCAGCACGTGCGCCACATCCTGGAATTCTACGACTGCCTTTTTACCGGATGCGAGACCGGGAGCGTGAACTACGACAACCGCAAGCGCGATCTCACCCTCGAAGAGGACCGCATCGCTGCGATCGCGCGCATTTATTCCTTACGGAAAAAGACAGGGAGCTGCAACGGTTCAGCCGCTTTGCAGCTCTCCGCCACGCTCGGCAGTGAAACCTGCACCACCGCCACCAACCTCGGGCGCGAGCTGCTGTACAACATCGAGCACGCCATTCACCACCTGGCCATCATCAAGATCGGCATTAAAAATTCCTTTCCGCACATTTCCCTTCCCGAAAATTTCGGTATCGCCCACTCCACCGTCAAACACCGGAGCACGCTGAAGCAATGTGCACAGTGACCTATCTTCCGCTGGCTGGCGGAGGGTTTATCATTACATCCAATCGCGATGAAAGCACCGTGCGCAAGCCGGCCCTGCATCCTGCTATAAAGAACATCGGGGGCATCGATGTCCTTTTTCCGAAGGACCAGGAAGCGGGCGGCACCTGGATCGCAGCGGGCAGCAACGGGAGGATCGCTTGCCTGCTGAATGGCGCATTTGTCAAGCACAAGCATCTCCCGCCTTACCAAAAAAGTCGCGGGCTGGTGGTGCTCGATCTGTTCGGTTACGCTTCCGCGGAAAAATTCGTTGAAGAATATGACCTTGAAGGGATCGAGCCGTTCACGATCGTCTGCGCAGACAGGAACGAGAACTTTGCCGAGATCCGATGGGATGGCGGCAAGAAGCATTTGAAAGAATTTCATTCGGAAAAGCCGGGCATCTGGTCGTCCGTTACGCTTTACTCCGAAGAGATCATGGCGATGCGCAGAAAATGGTTTGCCGACTGGCTTAAAATGAACGCAGGCGACCCGGACAAGCGTATTCTTGATTTCCATCATTTCGGGGGAGAAGAAAGCAACGATCTGCAGAACAAAGTAGTGATGAGCCGCGGGGAAAAGTTGCGTACGCTCAGCATCACTTCGATCAGGCTTTCGGGCCCAGAGATCTCGATGCGGCACAAGGACCTTATCACCAATACCGAAAGCACGCACACGCTGCCGCTTTCCAGGTGAAAATGCAAAGAGAGGAAAGGCATCGGCTGTTCCGCTGGGAATTCCTCCCGTGGCGGCTTTTTTATATTCCCGTTGCATTTTACTGGCTCTGGCTGAGCGCGAGGGCGCGGTCGCTCGTATTCTTCAGCGCTGCAAATCCAAAAATGAAAATGGGTGGGTTCGTTGGAAATTCGAAATGGGATTCTCTTAAAAATTTTTCTTCGGAATATATCCCCAGGACCGCTTTCATCGAAAACAAAATTTCTCCCGGGCGGGTAATGGAACTTGCTCTATCCAATTCCATCTCCTTTCCGTTCATACTCAAGCCGGATGCGGGCGAACGCGGGTGGCAGGTGGAAAAGGTCGGCAATGAAGCAGAGCTGAAAGACTATTTGAGCAGAGCTTCCTATCCCCTGCTCCTCCAGGAGTTCATCGATCTCCCGGCTGAATTGGGGGTGCTTTACTTTCGTTATCCGGGTGAAGAAAAGGGAATAATTAATTCTGTTGTGATGAAAAAATTATTGTCCGTCCGTGGTGACGGAAGATCGACCCTGCTCCGGCTGATAAAAAGATCGTACCGCGCGCGCAGACAGTTGAAGGAGCTGCAAAAAAAATATTTCTCACAAATCAATGATGTGATCGAGGACGGGAAAGAAATGGAGCTGGTGCCCGTAGGAAACCATTGCCGGGGCACGATGTTCTTGAACGGGAATTACCTTATCAATGAAAAACTCGTAGATGTTTTTGACAGGCTGGCAAAGCAGCAGCCCGAATTTTATTTCGGAAGGTTCGATATCCGGGTGAGGTCGATCGGTGACCTGTACGAAGGAAGGAATATCAAAATACTCGAGCTGAACGGGGCGAATGCCGAGCCCAACCATATCTATGACCCCGACATGCCTATTCTGCACGCATATCGTGATCTGTTCCGGCATTGGAAGATGCTGTTCCGGATCAGCGTTATGAATCACAAGCGGGGATATCCGTATGTTCGTCTTGCGGAAGCAATCAAAATAACGAGAGATCATTTTAAAAAGAAAAAGCAATGACAAATGAAACTTCTTTGCAGAAGCTGCTGCGTATCTCACTTGCGCTGCTCATTCTCATTCCCGGCATCTTCAAGGTGCTGAAGCCCGAAGCCTTCCTCGAATATCTTTCTTCGAGCCCGGTACAGATCCCGTTCGGAAAGCAATTGTTCTGGCCCGTGACCTCGCTGGAGATCATCGGCTCGCTGCTGCTGCTCTACAACCCTTTTTCGAGCAAGCTGGTCCGCCCCGCTATCTGCCTCATGTTCTCCGGCATCCTGCTCACCGCGCTGATCACCGTTGCCATTCCCGATGCAACTAACAATTTTTCCGACCAGGTGGAGATGGGAAATCTTTATCACCAGGCTCATCCCGAACGAAAAGGACTTAACATCGATATCTTCCCATCGAAGATCGGGCTCATTAGCATCTTATTCCATTTTTTCGGCATTGCGCTTTTCCTGCTGCTCGCCTTCACAGGATGGAAGGAGGCCCGGAAGGGTCAGTGATCGAAGCGCTTGCTGCGAAGCTTCTTCTTTTCGGAGTGGATCTTCTTTTTTTGCAGGCGCTTTTCTTGTGCGGCCTTGCTCTGCCTGGTGGCAACACGGGGCTTCTCCTTCCGGAAAGACCGCTCAAGCAGCCCGTAGAATTTTTCAATGGCCAGCCTTTTGTTCTCCGCCTGCGAACGGCTTTCCTGCACAACGATCTTCAGAACGCCTTCCTTATTAATGCGGCTGCTGATCTTTTGAAATAACAGCTCCTTCTGCTCCGGATCAAGCAGACCGGAGCTCTGTACGTCAAAGCTCAGCTCGATCTTCGTAGAGACCTTGTTCACGTGCTGGCCGCCTTTGCCGCTGCTCCGGCTGGCAGTGAAAACCAGCTCCGGTTCAAAATTTATGTCACGGACACTCATTTGTGACGAAGTTACTAACTTTGAAGGGATGAAACGTAGCGCGGCAACAGCGATCCTTTGCTTTCTTACTATTTGTGGCTTTTCGCAGCTGCAGAGTCACTGTACGGTCACACGTGAGTATTATGAGAATGGCAATATCAGGAAAATAATAAGCGTGCGCGTTACCGCTTCCAAACATTTTGACCTCTTCAACTATTATAAAAAGACCAAAACAAAAGTTACCGAGTTCTACCCGAACGGGAAAGTAAAATCCTATTCCCGCAAGGTCACCAAGATCGGGGATGCCGGTCGTGCCTGCTACGAGATCGTGAACCTGATGAAATCCTACAACGAGAACGGCACTATCGTGGAAGAGGTGAAGGAGCAATGCGATAAGATCAAGAATACAACGAAGTATTACGATGATAAAGGCAATCTCACCTTTACAAAGATCATCTGGGATTTCACCAAGGCTCCATGAAACCCCTTCTCGTTTTTATTTTTCTTCCTTTCCTCTCCGTTGCGCAGGATTCCGAGCTGCAACCCGATACCCTGGTCAAACGCTGTTCGGACCGGGTTTCCCGTTTTTTGGATAAGGAAAACGCGCTGCAGGATTATTACAGCATAACGAAAAAGGGGGTCCGGATATTTTCTTCACCGGAAGCCAGGCAGAAAGATTCGGCCGAGCTCTTCTTTCCGTTCTATGGGAATTCCGAGCCGGTCAGCCCGCGCGTGACCGAATTGCTACCCATCCGATCGCCTTCGAACTTTAAACCTTCGGCCGAAAAACCCCTTAACGGGCTGCGCATCGCCTTGGACCCCGGCCACATCGGGGGCTCCGTACAAATGGCGAAAATGGAGCGCAGGATCGTACAGCTGAAAGCTGATGGTACGGAAAAACTGCCTGCTGACATTACACTGATCGAGGGCAATCTTGCCCTGCAAACCGCGCAGCTGCTGAAGCAGCTGCTGGGAAAGGCCGGGGCCGAAGTGATGCTTACCCACAGCAAGCCGGGCATCACGGCCTTCGGTATCTCGTTCGAGGAGTGGATGAAGACAGGATTTCGTGCAGCACTGGACACCGCTCTTAAAAAAGGCGACATTACCGCGGCCGAAAGAACGGGTTATCTCACCCGGACCGGCCGGACACAGGCCTTCCGAAACTTCTTCGTGTACGAGGAAATGAAGGAGCGGGCGCGGAAGATCAACGCATTCCACCCGGACGCCACGGTCATCATCCATTACAACGTGGATGAGAACAATACCGGCTGGATCAAGCCGACCGAAAAAGATTACATCATGTCCTTCGTGGGAGGCAGCTTCATGAAGGACGAGATGCAAAAGCCCGAATACCGCCTGGAGTTCCTTCGCCTGCTCCTGACCGGGGACATGGAGAATTCCATTGCCTTTTGCGATACGATCACGCGCCACCTTTCTTCAAAGCTGGGCGTGCCGATAGCCAGGAACGGGAATGCCTTGTACCTGTCGGAGAATTGCATGGCCACCGGGTGCGCGGGTGTTTATTGCCGCAACCTTTCCCTTACGCGCATGGTGCACGGACGGCTTTGCTACGGAGAAACCCTTTACCAGGATAACGCGGCAGAATGCAAACTGCTTGACCCGTCAAAAACCAGGAACATCGATGGCATCCTCACCACTGACCGCGTGAAGCAGGTTGCAGATGCGTATTACGAAGGCATCCTGAAATACTTTTCAAAGTAATCCGAACAGATCCTCCTGTATCCTTTTCTAAGGCCAGGCATTAGGAGCTCGAAAACCAAGTCGAACCCTAAAACTTTAAGCCATGGCTTCAGGAAAACTGACCCCGCGCCAGAAGATGATCAACATGATGTACCTGGTGCTTACCGCGCTGCTCGCGCTCAACGTTTCAAAAGAAATATTACAGGCCTTCGTGGTGGTGAACGAGGGACTTGAACGCAGCAACCAGACCTGCGCATTAAAGACCGAAGGGCTCTATACCGCATTCGATGGACAGAAGAACCTGGACGAGGAACGCGTGCGTCCTTATTGGGATAAAGCCCAGGCTGTCCGGAAGAATTCCATATCGCTCTACACCTATATCGACACGCTGAAGAAACAGCTGATGCGGATCACTGAAGGCCTCGATAAGAGAACTGCCGATACCCTGTCGCTGGCATTCGTGAACGGTAAGGACAACTACGACATTCCCACGGAAATAATGATCGGGCAATCGGAAGATGGGTCCAGGGGAGTGTCGCGCGACCTGAAATTTAAAATGGAAGAGTACAAAAAGTTCCTGGAGGCGATCATCTCCCCGGAAGATAAGGGCAAAGTGTATTTTTCGCTGAACACGAGCGATCCGAAACATTCCGAAGAGAATGAGAACTGGGAGATGTATAACTTTTACCATTCACCGCTTGCAGCGGTCATTACTAATCTCTCGCACATCCAGAACGATGTGAAGAATGCCGAAGGCGATGCCGTAGAGTATCTTTTTGGCAAGATCCACGAGGACGACTTCCCGTTCGATACGGTGGCCGCCAGGGTGATCGCTCCCACTAATTACGTGCTGCTGGGCGATGAGTACAAGGCCGATGTGTTCGTGGCGGCTTTCAGCAAGACCAAGGATCCTGAAGTGAAAGTGGGCGACTACGACCTGGCGAACAAAAAGTTCACAGGCGCTGCAGACAGCATTAAAGTGGAAAAAGGAATGGGAAAATACACGATGAAGACCTCCCGCGAAGGAATCTTCAAATGGGGCGGAGAGGTGACGATGGTCTCGAAGAAAGGAAGAAAGAAAACCTACCCGTTCGTTTCTGAATACATTGTGGCAAAACCCGCTGCGGTCGTTTCTCCCGAGATGATGAACGTATTCTACATGGGGCTGGATAACCCGGTATCGGTTTCTGTGCCCGGTGTAGCGAACGAAAATGTGAGTGTGAGCATAAACAACGGAAACATAACCAAGTTGTCGAATGGGAAATACGTGGTGAAAGGCGTGAAGCAGGGAAAAGCGACCATATCGCTCACCGCTACACTTCCTGGCGGAGAAAAAAGAAGCATGGGCGCAATGGAGTTCCGGTGTAAAGCATTGCCCAAGCCGGAAGCAAGCATCAACGGAATTTCGGGTGCAGGAAGAATGAAAAAAGAAATACTTGCTTCCATACAAGGCATGCTTGCGCAATACGCGGGTGTGGAGTTCAATGCAACGCCTACCGTCAAGTCGTTCACCCTGAATGCCTACTCGAGAGGAGTTTTTGCCTCGGCATCGGCCAAGGACAAATTCTTCACAAGGGAGATGACCGATCTCATCAAGCGGTTGCGCACGGGTGACGTGGTTTACTTTGATGACATTAAGGTGGTCGGACCCGACCTGATCGCGCACGACCTGCCGGGGATCAAGATCACGCTGAACTGATCACAGGGGGTCCACGTCCACGGCTATTCTTGCCTGCCTGAACTCGGAAGAATGGCGCAAGCTGAGAAGGAAAGATGAAAGTTCGCTCTTGCTTTTTGTGATGTTGGAGTGGCGTTCGAACTTGAGAAGGATCGTGTTGAGGTAGTAATTGCTGATGCGGGGCACGAGCGGAAATTCAGGGCCGAGAACAAGCTTGCCGAACTTCTTCCTGAGTTCAGCGGCAAGATAAGCCGCGACCTTCTTCAGTTTATCCTTCTCGCGGTGCTTCACCGTGATCTCGATCAACCGGTAAAAAGGCGGGTAAGCGAACTTCTGCCTTTCCAGCAGCTCCGATGAATACATCTTTTCGTAATCATTGTTTATCACGTTCTGAATGATGCGGTGCTGCGGGTCGCGGGTCTGTACGATCACCCTCCCTTGTTTCTGCTTCCGCCCCGCCCGCCCGGCCACCTGCGCCATCAGCTGGTAGGCCCGCTCGAAGGAACGGAAGTCGGGAAAGTTCAGCAGCGAATCGGCATTGAGTATTCCCACCAATGCAACATTATCGAAATCCAATCCTTTGGTCACCATCTGCGTGCCCACTAGAATATCGATGTTCCGCTCTTCAAAATCATAGATGATCTGCCGGTAAGCGAATTTGCTCCGTGTGGTGTCCAGGTCCATCCGCGCGATCCGCGCATTGGGAAAAAAGACCTGCAGCTCATCCTCGACCTTCTCCGTACCAAACCCTTTAAGCTGTAAATGAGTGTCACCGCAGCGCCCGCATTTCGGAGGGGGCTTGATCGAGTAGCCGCAGTAATGGCACCGAAGCTTGTCGATGGCCTTGTGGTAGGTGAGCGAAACATCACAGTTCCTGCACATGGGCGTCCACACGCAGGTGCCGCATTCAAGGTAGGGTGCAAAACCGCGCCTGTTCTGGAAAAGGATCACCTGTTCCTTATTATCAAGCGCAGCCTGGATCCCGTTGAGAAGTGACGGAGAAAAATGACTTTTCATTTCCTTTGTCTTCTCGTGTTCGCGGACGTCAACGACAGATATCTCGGGCATGAGCACGCCCCCGTAGCGGGTCTTTATCTCGGAAAAACCGAACTTGCCGCTCCGCGCATTGAAGTAGGTCTCCACCGATGGCGTTGCAGAGCCGAGCAGCGTCTTTGCCCCGTGCAGCGAAGCAAGGAACACGGCCGCATCGCGCGCGTTGTAGTGCGGGGCGGGGTCGAATTGCTTGAAAGAAGTATCGTGCTCTTCGTCCGCGATGATGAGCCCCAGGTTATTGAAGGGAAGAAAGACGGAAGAACGGGCGCCCAGTATCACCTGGTAGTTTTTATTGTGCAGCACATTGTTCCAGATCTCCACCCGCTCGTTCTCCGAGAAACGGGAATGGTAAACGCCCACCTTGCCGCCAAAATATTTCTGCAGGCGCGAGATGATCTGCGTAGTGAGCGCGATCTCGGGAAGAAGATACAGCACCTGGCGGCCCTGCGCGATCGTTTCTTCGATCAGCTTCACGTAGATCTCCGTCTTGCCGCTCGAGGTGACACCATGCAGCAGCGATACTTCTTTGTCCCGGGACTGCTTCTTCAGCGAGCGGAACACCTCTTCCTGCTCTTCGTTCAGTTTCTTTGCAACCCCTTCTCCTTCTGCGAAATGCAGCCTGCCGGTCTCTTTTTCGTACAATGCGAACACATCTTTCTTCACCAGCGCATTGACCGCAGAATCGGGTGCACCGATGGAGTGCAGGAGATCGGTCTTTCGCACCTCTGCCCGATCGTTCGAATAGCGATTCGACAAACGGATGAAGTTCATCAGCAGCTCGAGCTGTTTTTCGGTGCGCTTGTTCTTTTCCAGGAGCCGGATGATCTCCTTTAAATTCCCCTCTTCATCAGCAAACGAAGTGAGCCTGACGAACGTTGCCGTCCTGGGTTTATACTTCTCCTTCAGCTCCTCGTGGATATGCACACGGCCTTTCTCCAGCAGGGACTGCACCATGGGGATGATCTTTTTTTTCGGCACGAGCTCCGAAAGCTGGTCCATGCTCAACGAACCTTTGGAGCGGAGCGCTTCCAGCACAAAATATTCATCATCGAACAGTGATCCTTCAGGGGCCTGTCCCTCCGCAGCGGAGATGTTCTCACCGGGTATCAGCCGGGTCTCCGAAGAAAGTTTTAACCCCGATGGGAGCGCAGCGTTCATCACCTCACCCAGCGTGCACAGGTAGTATTCCGCCATCCACTCCCAGAAGCGGAGCTGCTTTTCGTTCACAACGGGAGCTTCATCCAGCACCGTTTCCATCACTTTGGGTTCGTACTGCACGGGGTGGGTGCGGTGCACCTGCTTTACCAACGCAGTGTATAGCTTATTTCTGAAATGCACCACCACCCGCTTTCCGGGCACGACCGATGCTTCCATTCCGGGCGGAACCGCGTAGGTGAACAGCTGCGGTACGGCAAGCGGCAAAACAACATCGATGTAATGATCTTCCGGCATAAAATACTGTAGCGAATGTACAAAGTTTAGAAGAGGGCATCCGGCTTTGATTTATGCTTTATTTTCCTACTTTTGCTACCCGTTTTAAATAAGAAGAAAATAATGGAGGAAAAACAGGTTTACAGCAAAAATATCCGGGCGACTTTCGATTCCACCCATTTCGTGCTGTTTCTTTTCAAATGGAGAAAACTTTTGTTCATCACCACGCTCATCGGGGCAGTAGCATCGGTGATCGTTTCGCTTCTCATACATAACGTTTACCGATCGACCGTCATCTTATTTCCGACCACTACATCTTCCATCTCCAAGGCCCTGCTGGCCGAAAACCCAGGCAGCAAGCAGGACATACTCCAGTTCGGGCAGGAAGAAGAGGCTGAGCAGATGATCCAGGTGCTGAACTCAGACAACATCCGCGACATGCTGGCGAAGAAATGGAAGCTGTACGAGCACTACGGGATCGGTGCCGATGACAAGTTCAGGAAAACGCTGTTGATCGAGGAGTACAACGGCAAGGTGAAGATCCAGCGCACGGAGTACATGAGCGTGAAGGTGGATGTGTTGGATGAGAATCCCGATTACGCAGCAGGCATTGCCAACGACATCGCTTCGCTTTACGATTCCACGATGACCAAGATACGGAGGGAACGGGCGGAGGAAGGGCTGCGCATTGTGCGCGAAAGCTACGCCAACCTGATGCAGGAGATCGAGCTGAAACAGGACAGCCTGAACAAGCTGATGAAGCTGGGCGTGAACGATTACGAAAGCCAGGCCGAGCGCCTGAACGAAGCACTGGGCCGGGCTATCACCGAAGGGAAGACACAGGCAGCCCGGGAGGTCGAGGACCGGCTGAAGGTGCTCTCGACTTACGGACCTGCCTACATCGACATCCGCGACAACCTGATCTACCTGCGCAAGCAGCTGGCCGTGATCCGCACCAAGTACGAAGAAGCGCGCGTGGATGCCGAGCGTGCGCTCACCAACAAGTTCGTGGTGGATGCGGCCGTACCCTCAGAAAAGAAGGCCTATCCAATCCGCTGGCTTATCGTGGTGCTAAGCACGGTGGCCACCTTCCTCCTTTCTGTCCTGATCGTGATCGCCATTGAAAACTTCGGAAAACTAAAAAACAACGCATGAACAATCTGTTCAACAACAACAACCTGCTGCGGCTGCTGGTGAAATGGAAGGTTCATTTCGCGGTAACGGCCCTGCTGGCGGTCGGGCTTTCCACGGTGATCTCGGGCCCCACCTTCATCAGGCCGAAATACAAAGCGGTTGCAGTCATTTACCCTTCCAACCTGATCTCCTACGGCATTGAAACGCCTGCCGAGCAGATGCTGCAGCTTTTCCAAAGCAGCCAGATCCGTGATTCGATCATCAAAAAGTTCAGGCTGGCCGAGCGGTACGATGCCGATACCACCACTTCTGCTGGACGGAACAACCTGCAGGAAACCTATAATGACAATGTGAAGGTGGTGAAGACGGAATACGAAGCGGTGAAAATGGAAGTATGGGATGAGAGCCCGGAAACGGCCAGCCGGATCGCTTACGAGATCACAAACCAGTTCAATGTCACTACGCGGATTCTCCAGAGGGAAAAATCGAAAGAGGTTGCCCATATCCTTGAAGACCAGCTCCGAAAAAAACAGGAAGACATCGACTCCATCGATAAGGGCCTGAAGGTCCTGAAGATCAAATACGGCATCCTCGACTACGATGCGCAGGCCAAAGCAGTTAGTAAAGAATATTACAAGAACATTGGTTCGGGCGGGCAAAAAATGAACGAACTTACAACCGCCATCCGCAACCTTGAGGAAAAAGGGAGCGAATACGTGGCGCTGGATATCCGGCTGCGTGAAGCGGTGCAACAGTATGCCAAGCTCAAGATCGACTACGACAACGCAATACGGGACGTAAGAAAACACCTGACCTACATCAACTTCGTGATCAAACCAGATCCGCCCAATAAAAAATCCTATCCGATCCGATGGCTCATCGTGGTGTTTGCAACCATCGGCACCCTTTTCTTCGCTTTTGTTGTCATTAGCTTCTACGAAAACAAAAAACAGTAGGCTTGGAAGAGCGGCTTAAACTGAAATGGTTCTACCTCCTTACGGCAGGTTTCATAGCGGTCAATTCCTGGTTCATGGCAAAGGAGTTCTACCTCCTGAACTTCTTGCCAGCGATTATCCTGATCATCCTGCTGGCCCTTTTTTCGCTCGACAAGCTGGCGCTCATCACGGTCTTTCTCGTGCCGCTGTCCTTTACGTTCAAGGACGAAACAAGCCTCGGAGTGGCCGTTTCTCTGCCCACAGAACCGATCCTTTTCGGCATCATGCTGCTCTTCATCATCCGCCTTTTCTACGACCTGAAACTCGACAGGAACCTGTTGCGCCACCCGATCACCATCGCCATCCTCGTAAACCTCGGCTGGATCATCATCACCTGCCTTACCAGCACCATGCCTGTGGTGTCCTTCAAGTTCCTGGCCGCGCGCCTTTGGTTCATCATCACTTTTTATTTCATTGCCTCGCACGTCTTTGAGAATTATTCCAACGTTAAGAAATACATCTGGCTCTACATCATTCCGTTCACCATCATTATCCTTTACACGGTCATCAACCACGCGGCAGCAGGATTTGACGAGCAGACCGCCCACACGGCCATGAATCCTTTTTATAACGACCACACCTCTTACGGAGCCGTGCTGGCCATGTACATTCCGGTGCTTATATTTTTCGGGATCAATTCAGCTTATTCGCGAAGCATCCGGCTGGCGGCCTGGATATTCCTGCTGATCTTTATCGGGGCATTGATACTTTCCTACACCCGCGCAGCATGGGTGAGCCTTGCCATTACCTTGGGTGTTTACCTGCTCGTGAAGGCCAGGGTCAGGATGTATGTGCTGATCATCGCCACCGTTGCAGGAGCGGTCTGGCTCAGGGCCAACTGGGAGCAGATCCTGATCAAGCTGGAAAAGAACCGTAAGGCTTCGGCAACCGAGATCAGCCAGCACATCGAATCGATCACGAACATTACAACCGATGCGTCTAACATGGAGCGCATCAACCGCTGGCAGTCTGCCCTGCGCATGTTCCGTGAAAAGCCGGTGCTCGGCTGGGGACCGGGCACCTACCAGTTCAACTACGCCCCGTTCCAGCTCTCGTACGAGAAGACCTACATCAGCACCAACCTCGGAAACAAAGGGAACGCCCACTCGGAATACATCGGCCCTATGGCCGAATCGGGGTTGCCGGGCATGCTGACGTTCGTAGCCATCCTGGTGATCGTGACCTACAGGGCCACGCGCCTGTATTATCGCCTGGAGAAGGGCGAGCCAAAAGGACTGGTGCTTGCGCTGCTGCTTGGACTGTTCACCTATTTCATTCACGGGCTGCTCAACAACTTCCTCGACACGGACAAGGCCTGCGCTCCTTTCTGGGGATTTATCGCGATCATTGCATCCATTGACATTTACCATAGCAAGAAGACAAGTGAAGGTGCAAGCTCGCCCGTTTCTCATTAAAACCGGAAAAAAATTATCTTTGCAGCCCTTTTTAATATTTTTGCCCGGGTGGTGAACCTGCCGGCAGGCAGGATTGGCAGACACGGGGATGAAATAAATGAAAAAAGAGTTTTTCTTTGTATAGCGGCTGGAAAAAGAGAAAAATATTTGAAATCGGGAGTTGGAAAAGAGTTCCTGAAGGAAAAATGCCTGCCCGGGTGGTGAAATTGGTAGACACGTACGTTTGAGGGGCGTATGCCGCAAGGTGTGCTGGTTCGAGTCCAGTCCCGGGCACTAGTTCTTTTTTTTTGAATTTCAATATGTGCGAGTGGCATTCACGCCCAAGGCGTGACCGCAGACGCGCTGAGTTCTTTTTATTATCTTTTGTGTTTCAATATGCGCGAGTGGCGGAACTGGCAGACGCGCTGGTCTCAGAAGCCAGTGGGGTAAAACCCTTAGGAGTTCGACTCTCCTCTCGCGCACTTTTTCTTTTAATGAGCTTTCCTTCAAAAATAACGCTTCTTGTTTTATTTACTCTTACCTGCGCGGCCGGAATGTTCTTTATCCCACCTGTGCCGCAGGATCCCGCATACCACCAGTTTGCTGACCAACGGAAGTTAGCGGGAGTTCCAAACTTTATGAACGTAGCTACCAATTTTATTTTCATGCTGGTCGGCCTGGCGGGCCTCGCGATTGTGCCAAAGGCCCGGTCAACATCAGAGCGGGTGATGTTCACCGTTTTTTTCCTGGGGATATTATTGACCGGGTTTGGATCGGCCTGGTACCATCTTGATCCTAACAACGACTCGCTGGTATGGGACCGGTTACCGATGACCATTGTGTTCACCTCGTTCCTCGCATTTGTAATTCGCGATCGCATAGACGCAAAAGCTGGTGCGATCTTGCTTACCCCGCTCGTTTTATCCGGGATCCTGTGCACATTGTACTGGCGCTGGACCGAAGGAAATGGTGCCGGAGATCTGCGCCCCTATGCGTTCGTGCAGCTCTTCCCGCTGGTTGCGATCCCGCTCATCCTGGTGCTTTTCCCCCAAAAAATTCTTTCCGGCCACCTGCTGACAGCCCTGGTATTATATCTGATCGCAAAAACAGCCGAGCATTTCGACAACCAGATCTATGCTGCTCTCGTCTATGTAAGCGGCCACTCATTGAAGCACCTTATTGCCGGATTTTCCGTATTCTGCCTTTTCTTGTTAATAAAAGCGAGGATAAATGCCGGGCCGTGAAATTCATAGAGGTTTGTTTTTTATATATTTGTAGTTCAATTATTAAAATTTGTGAAAAGAAGGACAATTATATTGATCCTTACGCTTTTGCTTCTACCCTTTCTCGCCAACTCCCAGTTTTCGAGACGGAACCGCTACCGGTATGAAATAACGGGCATGCTGGGCGCCACCAACTTCCTGGGTGATCTTGGCGGGGCTGACCAGATCGGTACGCATGGGTTCAAGGACCTGAACCTGGTGCTGACCCGCCCCGCACTGGGTGCCGGGATCAGGTGGAGGCTGTTTGACTACGTTACTGCACGTGTCAATCTATACTGGGCGGTGGTTCGCGGTGATGACAAGCTTACGAACGAAGAGTTCCGTCACAACCGCAACCTCAATTTCAAATCGAACATCTTCGAGCTCTCCGGCCAGATCGAAGGGTACTTCTATTCGAAGGAGCAGGGCGGCCACCTGTATCGCATCAAAGGAGCCAAGGGCTTCAAGGCCCGGAACATGAAGGGCTATGGCTTTGCCGGCATCGGTGCTTTTTACTTCAATCCCAAAGGGGAGAAGAACGGCACCTGGTATGACCTGCGGCCGTTGCATACCGAAGGTGAGGGAATACTGCCGGGCATCAAGCAATATTCCCAGGTAAGCATTTGCATCCCGCTCGGCATCGGGTTTACCTATGCGCTCGACCGCTACTGGAGCGTTGGTATCGAGGGCGGTGTGCGCTATACGTTTACGGATTACATTGACGACTGCAGCACGAACTACGCAACCGATACGCTGAAAAAAGTTTATGGTGCCAATTCCCTGAACACATACTTTGCCGATCCTTCGCTGCACGATCCGAAAGTGACCCCCGTTTCAGGCATCGAGGTTACCGGACAGGGACAGCAGCGCGGTGACGCCACGCACAAAGACGCCTACATGTTCCTTACCGTTACCGTAGGCTACAAGGTCTTTTACAGGAAACGCACCCGTTCCAAGTTTTAATTCATTCTTTATGCGCATCGTTGAACCTCGAACTCCGGAAGAATTTGAGAAATATTACCGTTTGCGTTGGGAGGTCCTGCGAAAGCCATGGAATAAGGAGCAAGGAAGTGAAAAAGACGAGCTGGAGGACCAGAGCGTTCATGCCATGATATGCGATGATAAAGGGAGTACGCTGGCCGTTTGCCGGCTGCATTTTATAAATGGTTCGGAAGGGCAGGTTCGCTACATGGCCGTACGTGCCGACCAGCAGGGAAAGGGATTAGGAAAGATGATCGTTGCCTATATCGAAGAACGCGCAAAGGAGAAGGGGATGAAAAGGATCATACTGCACGCCCGTGAAAATGCCGTTGACTTTTACAAAAGCTGTAATTACATCGTTAAAGAAAAATCTCACCTGCTCTGGGGAAAGATCCAGCACTGGCTGATGGAGAAAAGCATTTAAAAAAATATCCCCGGGGGGAACCGGGGATATCCATTCGAATTAAGAGCTTGCTATTTCACTTTGACCGCTTTAACGGGAAGAATTACCTCGTCCCCGTTCTTCACCGTAACGAGATAAACACCCGTGCTTGTTTCCGACCCGAGTTGGATGATACCGTCAACCGATTCTATCTTCTCCTCGCGCAGCACACGGCCGGTGATGTCCATCACCATGATCTTTGCATCATCGGAAGGCGCCTTGCCGAGATGGTACTGAACCTGCGCCTGGCCGGTGAACGGGTTGGGGAATACGTTCAGGTAATGGTACGACTGCTCCAGCATGTTCTGGCCCGCGGCAACGGAATCGATGACGCGGAAGAAGTCGAATCCTGCCTCCACCACGTGGCCGGTGCCGTAATCGACCGCACGTGCATGTACCTTCATGTTGTTCGTAAGCGGGATGAGCCCGTTGATCTGAAACATTTTCGGGACCCAGGTACTCATACCGGCCGTAAGCGGTGTAACTGTTTCGAGGGTAACGGAAGTGCTTCCATTCGTGATCTTGATCTTGAGCGAATCGTTCGGAAGCCCGTTGCCCTGCCCGTTATAGAACCAGCGGGAATACTTCACATACGGATTGGCGTAGGCCGAAAGATCGAACGTGGGAGAAGTGAGGGTTACCCACCCCCCATCTATATCATCATCCGCGCAAGCGGTGCCGCCATTGCCCGTAACATACGCCTGGTCGGCACAGTCGTTCGGCACATCGTAGGGCGGGTTGGCATCGTTCGGGTTGGTGCAGGTTGTGCCGTTAGGCTTGCCGCGCTGCCATAGGCCGGTGGTTGCCGTGTTGGTTTTGGTCCAAAGCCAGTCCCAGGTGAAATCGTCATAGATCCCCGCATTCAGCAGAATGGTTATGGGGGGAGTGAGATTGTTAAGGTTCAGCGAGCTGCATTTGGTCACATGTCCCCACTTACCGGCAATGATCTCGTAGGTTCCGGCATAAACCGTGGGGAAATTGAAGTTGCCATTCGCATCGGTGATGGTGTCGTAAGTGAAGTTGCTGTTCCACATCCTTACATTCGCAGCAGGAATGCCGATATTGGTTTGTGCATCTTTTACGGTTCCGGTATAAGCAAAAGGCGTCATCGGTACCAGTTGCACATTCACCACCGTAGTGTTTCCGTTGGTGAGGCTGATGTTGTTGATCGTTTGCGAAAAGTATCCCGGCTTGGAGTAGGTGCACGAATACGTTCCGGCAGTTGAGACCCCGAGACCATATTTACCGGTTGCGTCCGAATTATCGGTGTTATTTGCAGACAGCTGAGCGGTGGCATTGAACAGGGGCGCGCTCGTGTTCGCATCGGTGATGATCCCTTCGAGGTACGCGGCACGCTGGTAGGTAGGGCCTAAAATGTACAGGCCGTTGTTAATGTCCGAGGCTACGATGTTACCCGAAGGAAGATACGGGTAAACGCCCCAGCACCCGTTGAAGCCGTTCCCCGAACCCTGCGTGTAGGTATCGTACCATCCCATCACAACCATGTTATCGGGCTTGCCCACGTCAACAATGGCCAACCCATCCTTATACCACGATACCACTTCGTAATCGTTTCCTGCTTTCTGAATGGTGTAGGTATTGTGCACAATGGAACCGGAACCGGGAGTAAGCTGAACCCTGTCGAGCTCCTTGATGTTGTTGATGTTTGTGATATCGTAGCTGGTGAGGTAGGAATTGCTCACCTCATCGGTGGTGAAAAGGTAGTTCCAGTTGGTGCTCGTCCAGGTGTTGTGCGTAAAGTTGCTGGGCGTGCTCTGCGTAGCCAGGTCCACCGGGTTGGCCGGGTTGGAAACATCCATCACGGTAAAGTTCCCGTTGTAGATGTGGGAAGCATAGCAATAGTTCCCCCGCACCTCGCCATCGTGCACGTACGAAACGTTGTAGCGGCCCAGGTAGGTCGGGTTCATCGGGTTGGCTGTTACATCCGCGATCAGCACCCCGCCCACGCCAATGTTCGAGCCGTAGAGATACAAGCGGTTTCCCGAAGCGTGGAGCGCGTGGATGGTCTGCAGCGTTTGCCCGTTGATGGTGGGCGTCCAGTTGGCTGAGGTAATGCCGGCCACATTAGGCAGCGAGGAAAGGTTTACGCACTGCAGGCCCACTGTTCCGTTCTCGGTGGTCACGTAAGCATACTTGCCGATCGTTTTGATTTCGCGCCATTGCGAAGATGGCCCGGCAACCACTTTCACCTCTACCGGAGAGGCAGGGTTGGTAACATCCACGATGCTGAGACCGTTCTGTGCACCCACCAGCGCGTACTCCTTGCCGGTCGTATCCACGTAACCCCAGATGTTGGAGAGCGATTGAGGGGCATAGGTCTTCTGCCCGAGCAGGGTCAGGTTGAAATTTTGCGACCTTGCGCTGCAGGCAACGAGCACAAACAAACCGAGTATTGTCTTTTTCATAAGGAGAATTTTGAATGAATGCCGGAGGATGTTTTCGGAACGCTAAGTAACAAAATTTTACTGAACCGGGCAAGTGCGGATTTTCAATAGTTTTGCACGCTGTGAAAGACAAGACCTTTGCCCGCAGGATACGGCTTTATGCGATCGGCTTCCTGGGCGGATGCGTGGTGGTTTATTTCATGCTGATAAGCGGCAAGGATTATGGATTCTGGTATCCCAGCAGGCGTGTTAAGGAAAAAATGTTGAGCTCGAAGATCGTCCTATCCAAAGAGGCGGCCCATTCCCTGCAATGCCGCGGACTGGAGCAGAAGGCGATCGTAAGCTACATCAGCAAGTGCGATATCGACTTCTCTAAAAGTGATACCCACCGTGAACCCTGTCCTTATTACAGCACAATCGGGAAGATCGGTGAGAAGGATTCTGCACGGGTGGGCATTGTTCTTTGCGACAGCACCGCCTCGTGCGAGGGGATTGTTTTCCTGACGGGGAAAGATACCTGCCGTTGAGCTTTTAGGCTCATTTACCAGTTCAAAAATTTCTTCGTGTAAACTTGATTTCCAGCCCAAAGTTTTATACTTTGGCGGAAAAATAGCAGGCCCATGCAAACAAAACTACTCCTGATCTGCGTTCTGCTCAGCATTTTCTCTTTTACAGCGAACGCTCAAGCGAACCTTTACGGTGAACAAGCAAGCAAAGTGATGAGCGGTGCCTCGTTCGTTTCCTACAACGGGCTCACGGCCGTGCCCAATTTTATTTCTTTTAGCGAGCAAGCGCACGTGAGTACCGATAACGTGTTCGAGAAGCTGAAGCCGGTCCTTCATCTCCGCAACGAAGACAGCTGGAAAGCGTACCGTACCGATAAGGATAACATCGGTTTTACACACTTCCGCTACCAGCAGTATTATTATGGCGTGAAGGTGGAAGGCGGGGAATGGCTCGTGCATGAAAAAGGAGCGCAGGTGCGCTCCGCCAACGGCCTTTGGGTAAATGATATCACGCTGAATGTGGCTCCCGCGATCTCAGAGGCCAGTGCCCTGCAATATGCGCTCAAGAACATTAACGCAAAAATATACAAGTGGGATATCCCGGCAGAAGAAAAACTGCTGAAGTATGTGAAGAACGATCCGAACGCAACCTTTTTTCCGAAAGGCGAGCTGGTGATCGTGCCGGCCAATGGCGATTACCGTAAGCACGAGCTTCACCTGGCCTGGAAGTTCGACATCTATGCGGATGAACCGCTGAGCCGCAGCAACGTTTACGTAGATGCGGTGACCGGCAAGATCATACATATGCAATCGACACTCTACTTCGGTGATGCTGCTGCAACTGCCAATACCAAATACAGCGGCATGCAGAGCATGACCACCGATTCGGTGTCGCCCACCAGCTTCCGGCTCAGGGAAGTGGCGCGCGGGCAGGGCATCGAGACCTATAATTTGCAGAAGACAACCAACTACGGGGGTGCTGTTGATTTTACCGATGCGGATAACTATTGGAACAACTGGAACGCCAACTGGGACGAAGGCGCTCCCGATGCGCACTGGGGTGCTGAAAGCACATACGATTACTACTGGAACATTCACGGCCGCAACGGGCTGGACGGCAACGGATATAAAATGCTGTCGTATGTGCATTACTCCACCAACTACAACAACGCCTTCTGGGATGGAACACGCATGACCTACGGTGATGGCAGCAACACGGCTGGGAACTTTAAAATCTTAACAGCCATTGATGTCTGCGGACACGAGTTCACCCACGGGGTAACACAAAACACCTCCAACCTCGTGTACTCGTACGAATCGGGAGCCCTCAACGAATCGTTCTCCGACATTTTCGGTACGTGCGTGGAGTGGTACAAGAAGCCGCTAACCGCCAACTTCCTGATTGGTGAACAGATCGAAGTAACTCCCAACACCGCCCTGCGCGACATGGGTAATCCCGGAGCTTACGGTGACCCGGATACCTACGGCACCAACGATCCCAACTGGTACACAGGTGCGGGTGACAACGGTGGCGTACACACCAACAGCGGGGTGCAGAACCATTGGTTCTATATCCTTTGCCAGGGAGAGAGTGGCACCAACTACAACAGTCAAACGTATAACGTAACAGGAATCGGAATTTCAAAAGCAGAGAAGATCGCGTTCCGCGACAACTGTTACTACCTGACCGCCAATGCGCAATATATCGATTCGCGTAATGCATCCATTCAAGGCGCGCAGGACCTGTTCGGAGCCTGCTCACCCGAAGTGATCGCCACCACCAATGCCTGGTATGCCGTGGGCGTGGGCGCGTTGTTCAGCTCAACGGTAACGGCCGCCTTCACTGCTTCTCCCCTCGCCTCCTGCTCGGTTCCGTTCACGGTAACGTTCAGCAATACTTCCACCAACGGCCCGAACGCAACGTGGGACTTTGGCGACAACACCACGAGCACGCAATACAATCCTTCGCACACCTACACGCAGCCCGGCACCTACACCGTGAAGCTGATCGTGAGTGGTGCTTGCGGAACTGATTCTACCGTTCAAACTTCTTACATCAGCATCAACACGCCCCCTGCACCCGCCACTGTTTCTGCAGCAAACTGCACCCCAACAACATTTACGCTTACGGCCAGCGGAACAAGCAACCTCAACTGGTTCGCTATCCCCACGGGCGGAACATCGCTTTACACCGGCACAAATTACGTAACACCGGTGCTGAGCGCAACCACTACCTATTACGTGGAGAACGATGTTCCCCAATCGCCCGGCAATGTGGGCCCGCCCAACAACAACTTCGGTACAGGCGGCTACCTGAACAGCGCCAACGACCGCTACAATTATTTTGACGTGCTGCAGCCCTGCACCCTGGTGTCGGTGATCATGTACTCGCAGGCGGCAGGAACGCCCACGCTCAAGCTGTGGGACAATGCAGGCAACGTGCTGCAGAGCTGGCCGTTGACCCTGGTAACAGGAACGAACACTGTTACGCTCAACGCTCCGCTTGTGCCCGGAACCGGCTACAGGCTCGGGGGAATGAACATGAACTGCTACCGCAACAATGGCGGCTCCTCGTTCCCTTACACCCTGAGCGGGTTGGTTTCCATAACCGGAACCAACGCAGGCAATCCCGGCTACTACTACTTCTGCTACAACTGGGTGATACAGCCTGAAGATTGCAAGAGCGTGCGTACGGCTGTTACGGCAACCGTTTACGGCACGCCCAGCGTTACACTCACCCTGAACCCGGACACGGTATGCATCAACTGGGCACCGTTTGCGCTTACGGGCGGAAATCCATCGGGCGGAACTTACTCAGGGAACGGGGTGAACGCGGGCATGTTCGATCCCAGTGCGGCTGGTGGCGGACTGCAAACCATCACTTATTCCTACACCGATGGCAATAACTGCACGGGAACGGCCACGCAAAACATTTTTGTTGATCTTTGCACCGGCATTGCCAGCGTCACAGACCAGGGCTCCTTTTCGCTCTACCCTAATCCTTCGCACGGGAGCTTCGAGCTGAGCTTCTTCGCGCCTGCACAGGCCAGCTACGAGCTGCGCATTACGGATGTAAGCGGGCAGCTTGTTCATGCCGAATTCTTAAAGAACGTTTCCGGCACATATAAGAAGCAGATCGGGCTTGACAAGATGGCGCAAGGCGTTTACCTTGTCCGCCTCATTTCTGCTGATGGATCACTGGTGCGGAAGCTGGTGGTCGAGTAGAATCAATTTTATCTTATTAAGAAAATCCCGGTGTGCAGCCGGGATTTTCTTTTTATACGTACTATCCCTCCATCATCCTATTTCCATCCCTCCAACTTCCAACTTTTTAACGCCCCGCTTGCTTATGGAAATCTCCTGGCTGCCACGTCTTACCACAAACTTCAAAACCTACAACAATAAAAAACCTTTTCTTCTCCATCACCTTTGCAGCTGCCCTGTGCGGCACCTGCAGCGCACAGTACGACACCACCAACCTCTTTATCGCTAAAGGTGAAGAGGCTAAATTCACCTACAAGAACCTGCGGCTCTACCCCGTGCGCGGCACGGAAAAGTTCATTGAAGCGCACAAGAACATCGGCAACTATACCACCTTGGGTAAAGCGCTGGAAGAAAAGAAGCTCACCATCAGCGAAACGGGAGCCAATGGCGAAAGCGCAACCGTGAACACGCTGAAAGTGGAGAACACCTCTTCCGACAGCATCATGCTGCTTACGGGCGAGGTAGTGAAGGGCGGCCGGCAGGACCGCATGATCGCACAGGACCTCATCATTCCTCCGCACAGCGGCAAAATGGATCTTCCCGTTTTCTGCGTGGAGCACGGCCGGTGGAGCTACCGCGGAGCGCGCGATAATGATGCGCTGGTGAACCATGCGGATGTCTCTATGAAAGAGGCTTGCTTTATGCAATGCGTCACGGTGGTTACCGCCAGCGCACGCAAGAAAGCGGCCGTTGAGAAGAGCCAGCAGGGCGTGTGGGACAAGGTGGCTGAAACGACCGTGAAAGCCGATGCGCAAACTTCTACCGGCACCTACACGGCCGTAACCGATTCATCGAGCGGCATTGCAAAGGACCTTAAGGAATACTCCGGCTATTTTAAAAAAGCGTTATTGGGACAGGACAATGTGGTGGGCGTTATCATTTGTACAGGCGATAAAATTATTGGTGCAGACCTGTTTGCCACCCCGGCATTGTTCAGGGAGCACACGGAAAACCTGCTGGCCTCTTACGTTACCGAGGCTGTTACCAACGGCACCGCGGCCAAAACCGAATACAAGCTGGCCGATAGCTACTTAAAAGGAATGGTGAGTACCGATGAAGAAACCCAAGAAAAAGAGCTGGGCAAAAAAGGCACGCTTCTGAAAGTAAGAGGCAAGCGCGTACATTGTGCATGCTTTTGAAAAGCATTCCCGGCAGTTGCAGATCACTTCTGTGTTTGATAAGAATCATTTCTAACCCTTCTTCCCCCTAAGAACGGAAAATTTTATCTTTGCGCCTCATTCCTTATTACAATGGGACGCATATTCGAAAAACGCAAGTACAAGATGTTTGCCCGCTACGCCAAAATGGCGAAGGGCTTTACCAAGATGGGCAAGGAGATTGCTATTGCCGTAAAGCAGGGCGGCCCCAACCCGGATAATAACCCCCGCTTGCGCGCAGCCATACAGAACGCCAAGAGCATCAACATGCCCAAGGACCGGATAGACGGGGCCATACAGCGGGCATCGAGCAAGAGCGAGGCTAACCTGGATGAAGTGGTGTACGAGGGCTACGGCCCTCATGGCGTGGCCATCCTGGTGGAGACAGCCACTGACAACCCTACCCGCACGGTGGCCAACATCCGCATGCACTACACCCGCTCCAACGGATCGCTGGGGAAAACAGGATCACTGGATTTTATATTCGAGCGCAAGTGCGTGTTCCGCATTTCGGCCGAGGGTCAGAACCGCGAGGAGCTGGAGCTGGAGCTGATCGACCACGGAGCGGAAGAGATCGAGGAGGCCGATGGGGAGCTCATCATCTACACCCAATTTGCCGATTTCGGAAAAATGCAAAAGGCGCTGGAAGCGAAAAAAATAAACATCCTTAGCTCGGAGAAGCAACGGATCCCGAACACGCTGGTTGATCTTAATGAAGCTCAGCAGAAGGAGATCAATGAGCTGGTTACCACGCTGGAAGAGGATGATGATGTGCAGGCAGTATTTCATAATATGAAAGAGTAATATCTGCGAAACTCTGCGAGATCTGCGTGAACTATTTCTCGCAGATTACGCGGATAAACGCAGATTCAAAAAAAGCGAGACAAAAAAAATATTGGCAAATGATGAGGGCGAGCTTTAAGAAAATCTCCAGTGGAGATTTTTAGCGAGCAGCCAGGCTGCAGGGCAAGCAAAAGTAAATTGTAAAGAGAAAAGAAAATTATGAAGAAAATTCTAGCTAATGATGGCATTGACTCTACCGGTAAAGCCTTACTCGAAAAAGCAGGTTTCACAGTCGTAACAGATAAAGTTGCCCAGGAGGCGCTCTCGAAGGCAATTAACGAACAAAATTTTGCTGCGCTCACCGTACGCAGCGCAACCAAAGTTCGAAAGGACGTGATCGATGCCTGCCCGAACCTGAAGCTGATCGCGCGCGGAGGCGTGGGAATGGATAACATCGATGTGGAATACGCCAAGAGCAAGGGCATCCACATTGTGAACACCCCGGCCGCTTCGAGCATGTCCGTTGCGGAACTGGTATTCGCGCACCTGTTCAGTATGGTGCGCTTCGTGTACGATTCCAACCGCCAGATGCCTAATAAAGGGAATACCGAATTTGATATCCTTAAAAAGAAGTACGCCAAGGGCATCGAATTGCGCGGGCGCACGCTGGGTATCATCGGCATCGGCCGCATCGGCCAGGCCGTGGCCAAGATCGCGCTGGGCTGCGGTATGAAGGTGGTGGCGCACGACCCGTTCATTTCCGAAGCGGAAGTATCCGTGGAGATTGCAGGCGCGCAGGCCGTGAAGGTGAAGATCCGGGCCGTTCCGCTGGACGAAGTGCTTAAGAGCTCCGATTTCATTACCGTGCACGTGCCGGGCGGAAAGCTGATAACAAAGACTGAGATCGCCAAAATGAAAAATGGCATTTGCCTCGTGAACGCCTCGCGGGGGGGGGTAATAGATGAAGCGGACCTGATAGAGGGGTTGAACTCCGGCAAGATCGCCCATGCCGCGCTGGATGTGTTTGAAGGAGAGCCAACACCTAAGAAAGAAATACTCACCCACCCGAAGATTTCCCTCACCCCGCACATCGGTGCTGCCACGGAGGAAGCGCAGGAACGCATTGGGGTTGAACTGGCCGAAAAGATCATTTCATTGCTTAAGTAAAATGGCGACTGTCGTTCCTTTCAAAGCGATACGCCCGTCAAAAGATAAGGTCCACCTCGTAACTTCGAGGCCCGTGAACAATTATTCCCACTCGGAGCTGAAGGAGAAACTCGATACGAACCCGTTCTCGTTCCTGCACATCATCTTCCCCGACTACCACGACACCTCGCAGCGCACCAAGCAAGGCACGCCCGAGCGCCTGCGCAAGATCAAATCGCGCTACGTGAAGTTCATCAGCGAGCAGGTGCTTATCACCGAAGAACATCCCTGCTACTACATCTACCGCCAGGTGAAGCCGGACTGTGCCTTCACCGGCATCATCGGCTGCTCATCCATTGATGATTACTTCAACGGTGTAATAAAAATCCACGAGCAGACCATCACTACCCGCGAGGATAAACTGAAGAGTTACCTGGACGTGGTGGACTACAATGCCGAGCCCATCCTGATGTTCTACCCGGACAACTCGAACCTGAACCAGCTCGTTACGGGCATCACCCAGGCCGACCCGGTGTACGATTTTAGCACGGCCGACCGCAACCGGCACCAGCTTTGGATCGTGAACAAGCAGGACGGGATAAAGATCATAGAGGAGGAGTTTGAGAAAACAGGCGCCATTTACATTGCAGATGGTCACCACCGAACGGCTTCATCAGCCATTTATGGCAAGGCCATGCGCGAGCGCAATCCGAATTGCACTGGCAAAGAGCCGTTCAACTTCTTTCTCTGCATTTATTTCCCCGAATCGCAATTAAAGATCTACGACTACAACCGCGTGGTGAAGGACCTGAACGGGCTCAGCACGGAGCAATTCCTGAAAAAAGTTTCTGAAAAATTCATCGTTCAGGAAAAGGGAAAAGAAATATACACCCCTGCAGCCTTACATAATTTTTCGTTCTATACCGAAGGGGACTGGTACTCGCTCACCGCGAAAAAGGACATCTATAACGACAAGGATCCCGTGGGCATACTGGACTCAGCCATTCTCACCAATCATCTCCTCTCCCCCATCCTGGGCATCAGCGACCTGAAGACAGACAGCCGCATCGCGTTCGTGAACGGGCTGAAAGGATTGACGGAAATGAAGAACCAGGTGGACAGCGGGAAGGCGAAGGCGGGCATTGCGCTCTACCCCGCCACGATGCAGCAGGTGAAGAACATTGCCGACTGCGGCAAATCCATGCCGCCCAAAACAACCTGGGTGGAGCCCAAGATGCGGAACGGGCTGGTGATCTACAGCCTGAGCTGATGAGCATAACAGAAAACCTGGCAAAACTTAAGCGCGAACTTCCCGCGCACGTCACCCTCGTTGCTGTAACTAAAACGCACCCGCCCGAAAAGATCCTTGAGGCGTATCAGGCAGGGCACAGGATATTCGGAGAAAACAAGGTGCAGGAACTGGTTTCCAGGCAGGAGCAGCTTCCGAAAGATATCGAGTGGCATCTTATCGGCCACCTGCAAACAAACAAGGTGAAGTACATTGCTCCTTTTATCTCCCTTATCCACTCGGTGGACAGCCTGAAGTTGCTGCAGGAGATAAACAAGCAGGCGCTGAAGCACAACCGCACCATCGACTGCCTGCTGCAGATCCACATCGCAGAGGAAGAAACCAAGTTCGGCCTGAGCTTCGGGGAAGCGCAACAATTGCTTGCTTCAAATGAAATCCAGCAGATCCGGAACATCCGCATAAAAGGGTTGATGGGTATGGCCACCTTCACCTCCGATGAATCCCAAATAAGAAAAGAATTCCGCTCCCTTAAAACCCTTTTCGGTCAACTATCAACTAACAACAAACAACTATCAACCCTCTCCATGGGCATGAGCTCCGACTATAAAATAGCCATTGAGGAAGGCAGCACTCTTGTTCGCGTGGGAAATGCTATATTTGGGAGTAGGACGTAATATAATGACAAAAAACAAAAGGGACGATAAGTACAGGGTTCACAGCTCGGAAAACTTCAATACCCTGTTCATCGGGGAGAAAAAGAAGGAGCAGAAGAAGTTTACCAAGAAAGCGATCTCCAACCTGGTGGACCTGCTCTCCGGTCTGAGCAATAAGCATCTGAAAGAAGATGTGCTAAGTGTGCTGCGGAAGGAAGATGGAAAGGACATCCTGCTCGAAGCATTGTCGGAAGCGAAAGATGAAAAGCAGGTCATTGCGCTAACGGCTGCCTGCTGGGAGAGTGGGCTGGATTTTTCGGAGCATATCTCTTTCTTTATTACCCTGGCCCTGGCCCACGATCCGGAGATCTGTATCGAGGTGCTTTCCGTAATACAGGAAATGAAAGGGAAGATCGGGAAAGATATCCTGGAAGAACAAAGGTCGCGCGTCAGGAAAGGCATCGAAGCCGCTTCTTCGGGAAAACAGCTTATCTTGCAAGAAATACTTTCCGCACTGGCGAAAATGAAATAATTATGAAAGGTCGCCTGCTTTTACTGGTGTTCAATTTAATTTTTATTTCTCAAACCGCTTTTTCCCAAAAGGGCGAGTTTGCAATGAGCCGTCATGCCCAGAAGAAAATGCTGCGAAAGGCCCGCAAGAAGCTCGACATCAGCGATTATCCTGCTGCAAAGGATAAATACCTATCCCTGCTCCAGGCCGACTCTGCCAACTTTGACTACAATTACGAAATGGGCCTCGCTCATTTTTATTCCGTAAGCGAAAAGTTGCAGGCCATCCCTTACTTCGAGCGTGCGCAGCGCCATTTCCGGAAGGATACTACGGGAGAGCTTTTCTTTTACCTGGGCGAATGCTATCATATTAAAGGGCGCTTCGATGATGCCATTCACACCTACCAGCGCTACCTCGACCAGATCCGCGTCCACGGCACGTTCCTTTATGAAAAAGATGAAAAGGAATTGGTCAGCGACATCGAACTGCGTATGCAGCAATGTGAAAATGCCAAGACTGTTTCGGCCGATCCGGTCTCCCGGATAAAGGTGAACGGCAAAGAAAGAGAGTTCCGCATTGTGAACCCGGGCAGCACCATCAACAGCACTGCGCAGGATTACAGCCCGGTGCTTTCGCCCAACGACTCCACGCTATTCTTCACTTCGCGCAGGGAAGGCAGTACGGGCGGGAAGCGGGAGGATGATGGAAAGTTCTACGAGGATATTTATTATTCCACGTTCAGCAAGGATGGATGGAGCAAGGCGCTGAACATCGGCCCGCCCATCAACACGAAGAAACACGATGCATCCAATTTCATTTCCTTCGATGGCAAAACGCTCTACATCTACAAGGGTATTAAGCAGGGGTCTATCTACCAGAGCACAAAAACGGTTTCAGGCTGGACCAAACCCGTTGAGGCCGGCAAGAACAATCACGTGAACACCAAGGCCTGGGAGACCAGCTTCGGCATTTCGATATACGACAACACCATGTTCCTGGTGAGCGACCGCAAGGGAGGCCTGGGCGGAAGAGATATATACAAGGCAGAAAAGCAAAAGGATGGCACCTGGGGCGCGCTGGAGAACATCGGGGCTCCCATCAACACACCTTACAACGAGGATGCTCCATTCCTTTCACCTGACGGGAAAACACTTTACTTCTCCTCCACCGGGCACAACAGCATGGGCGGCTTCGATATATTTTACTGCGAGCGCACGGCAACCGGCTGGAGCGAGCCTAGGAACCTGGGTTACCCGCTGAACAGTCCAGGTGATGATATTTATTTTATTTTGAACTCGAAAGGAGATAAAGGATACTTTTCCTCCTCGCGCGAGCACGATGGGCTGGCCGATATGGACATTTATTCCATCGAGATGGAATGCGAGAACATTCCTATGGCCCGTATCTTGGGCTTTGCTCCGCCTGCCACTGTGATCTATGTGACGCAGAAAGATTCAAAGAAGAAAACGGAAGAATATAACGCAGGTGCAGATGGCAAATACGAGATCCAGCTTGCGCCAGGGAACAGCTACCTCTTCTACTTCAATATTAAAGGGGCCGACTCCACGCGCCCTGCTGAGATCAGTATTCCGAAGCAATGCAGGGAATTTACGCTGTACCAGGACCTGAAGATCGACACTGCATTAGTACAGGATATTAGTTCGGGGAATACCAGCGCGAAGATGACCGGCACATTCTCGAACCTGTTCTTTGAGAATAAATCCTTCGAGAAAGAAGTGAACAGGATGGCCATGGCCAACGCGATCGCCCTGGCGAGAAAGGAGCATTACAATGACTTTTCTGAAATTACTGCGTATGCGTTTACAAAGGCAGCGCCAAAGACCGGCACCAAGCCGCTTCTGGCCAGTTTCAGCAATGTAATGTTCGATTTCAACAAGGCCAACATCCGGGAGGGTTTCGAGCCGGAGCTTGATAGGATATTGAACTACCTGAACAAGAATGCGAATGCCCAAATAGAGATTTCCGGCCATACCGATGAAAAAGGAAGCGATTCTTATAATAAAAAACTTTCAGTGCAGCGGGCCAACGCTGTGAAAAATTATTTCGTTAATAAAGGAATAAAAGCGGAACGGATACAAACTATCGGGTATGGAAAGACCAAGCCGCTGGCCGACAATTCCTCAGATGAAGGGCGCGCTAAGAACCGGAGGGTAGAGTTCCGGGTGATCATACCCTGATAAAAAAGGAGTCCCGCACATTGTTGGTGTGCGGGACATGTTCTGTGGCAGATCCGTAAGCCGGGTTCTGTTTTGATCTATCATTTATCTGAGCAACCTACCCGTCACGCCACCCGCCAAGGCGGATAGAAACGAGCAATTCCGTTGGCGTGACTTATTTGGTCTTGCAGCCCGCGAGGTTTTCCCTCCCGCACAATCACTTGTGCGGACCGTGAGCTCTTACCTCACGTTTTCACCCTTACCACGCCAAAGGCGTGACGGTAATTTTCTGCGGCACTTTCTGTCATTCTGCATTCCTGCAGAATTCCCCCGCTTGACACGGGGCGCGGTGCTCTGTGCTGCCCGGACTTTCCTCCCCCCGCCAAAGCGGGAAGCGATAGAACGATCTGCCGGTGCAAAGATACGGAATTACCGGAAAAATACTTCCGTTGCCCCGAACCCATACCGCGCATACGATCCATCCTGGTAGTGCAGTCCTTCCATGTCAAGCATCCTACGGATCTCGTGTTTCAGCACGCCCTCTCCTACTCCATGGATAAACACAATGGACTTCAGGCTATCCGCCATGGCACGGTCCAGCTCGGTGCGGAAATGTGCCACCTGGCGATTCAATTTTTCTGCCGCAGTCATCTTCCCGGGGAAATCAACGATAGAACCGATGTGCAGATCGACTTCCCTGGACAAACCCTTTTGGTGCTGGTGCCTTTTAGAAATATTTTTTGCGGGATGGAATTCTTTGTGCGTCAGCAGTTCATTGATATGCTCTTTGGATAGCTTTCCCGTCTTATAGTCCTGCTCTGCCTGTTCGTACAGGGGAACAAAAAGGGCCTTCACCGGGAAGAAGGGATTTTCAATGTAAGATCCGGTTTTGTAAAAAGCAGTAGGGTTTAATTTCAAATGTTCGTTCAGGGGCTCTCCGCTTTCAAACTCCATGTCGATACCGAATATGCACCACTCCTCGATCCCGGCACGGCCGATCTTCTTTATTGAAGTTTTTTGTCCCGCCTCCAACGGTCCCGAAGCCGCCTGTTGAGCCGTGTTCTTTTTGTCGAGGGAAAGCGCGAACCGGAGGCGCCTGGCAGTATTGTTCAGCACCCATACATCCAGGGGTGAGTCCAGCAGGCTACCCGTATCGACAGGCACAAAGGCCAGGTAAACCCCGTTCCATTCTTCCATCCGCAAATATAGAGACACTACTCGTAAGTCTCGATGAATGCACCTGAATCGTAAACGGAATAGCAGGGAACATTAAGCTGAGAACAGCGCTGGGCCCACCGCTGCGCGCGGTAAACGGAATTGGATGCATCGATGATCAGCTTCCGGAACGAAAATATCATGGAGAGCCTGTCGATGCTGAGCCGCGGGTTACCGGATAGTACGATGTAATCCACATCGATCTTTTTGCCCGTGAAACGCCTCGGCAGCCGCAGGTTACTATCGGCTAACACGATCCGTTTGCAGTAGAATTCAAAATAATTGCTGTTCCGGAACAAATGAACATCGTTAATGACCGAATCCTTTTTCCTTTCCAGCACTTTGTTCTCATTGATTCCATTATCCCACCAGTTGTGCCGGATATGGAACAGCATGCGGCTTTCGTCATGCACCAGTGCAGAGTCACCTACGAGGACGTCACTCTTACCGTAAATGAAATCCATCCCGGTCATTTTCGGAATGCAGTAAACGATGAACTTCTTTTGCGAATGTTCCTTGTAAAATTCAAACACCTGGTAAGCAAGAAGGCAGGTGAGCAGAACAAGGGACAGCCGGAAGTAAATCATCTTCTTCTTTGTGAAAAAGAGAAAAGCCATAACAATGATGCAATAGATGCCCCAGGTTTCGGTGATCGTTATGGAAATTCCCTGGATCAATGCACCGGGCAGTCTCTCGATGAACCGGACAGATTCGTTGAGCGCGAGGATGACAAAATCCAATATGCGGGACACGATGTATACAACGCCCGGGATCCACGCCACCGCAAAATTGAACATGCCGATATAAAGCACCAGCGAAGAGAGCGGGATGACGATAAGATTGGAAAAGAGAAAATAGACCGGGAACTGGTGATAATATAAGAGCCCCAACGGAAACGTAGCGAGTTGAGCCGCAATCGAAACAGTTACGATTCCCCAGATCATTTCGAGTAGTTTGCTCGGAGCGACCCATGACTCGTATAAAGGGGGCTGGAAGATCACGATCCCGGTCAATGCAACATAGGAAAGCTGGAAGCCCACATCCATGATCAGATACGGATCGACACACAACAGGACGAATGCAGAGACTGCAATGGTATTCAGGATGTGGTGGCTCTTCAGGAAAACTTTCCCCGCGATCACAAAGCTGAACATCATGGCCGAGCGCAGCACGGAAGGCGACAGCCCGGTCAGCAGGGCGTAGAACCAAAGGAAGGAAACAAGGATGATCGCTTTCAAAAATTTTCCATAGCGGAACTTGTCCATGAACCCCAGCAGGAGGTTCAGCAAAATGTAAATGATGCCCACGTGCAGGCCCGACACGGATAACACGTGCAGTGCGCCTGTGCTCGCATAGGCCATCACTATATCCTGGTCCAGCTTGTCCTCATAGCCGAGAATGAGCGCTGCGCCCACTGAATATTGGTCGCCCTGGATATCATTTTTGGAAAATACATTCAGCAGTTTGTCTCTCAGCGTAAGCGACCAATGCATGAGCAGGTTGCCCCGGTTCTCACCCAAGGGTTTCCAGTCGCCCGCGCGCACAAAGGCCTGGTTCCAGCAGTTGTGAAAGGCCAGGAACTGCTTGTAGTTGAACTCCGAAGGATTTTGCGGAGGAGGAACATCGTGAAAGCTTGTCCGGATCAGTACCAGGTCGCCATACGCGATCTTTTTAGAACTGCTGTCTTTGGAAAAATAAAGCAGTGCATTGCCCGATGTTCTCCTCGCCCCGTTCCGCCCCTTCACATTCAGTATCTCGGCCGAAAATTTCAGGCTCCTTTCCTTTTCAAGTGGCGCGGAAGTGATCCTCGCAAGGGCAAGGACATTTTCAGCTCCCACCTTGCTGATATGGTCTTCTTTTAAATTACCCGTCTTGCATATGGTAAGATGCAGCCCCGAAAGAAAAAGCGTGGCACTTATCAGCAGCCCGGTGATCCAGCTTTGGGCCCACCGCGCACTCAGCGGCCTGATGACAATAAAGGCCAGTGTTACCAGGAAGAAGATGAGCAGGCCGAGGGAAAGGAATGGCACTTGCTGCTGAACATAAATGCCCAGGATGATCCCTCCCAGGAAAGGAAGCAGTAAACGGAAGAACGGTATCCTGCCAAATACTTCCATTAGGCAAATCTAAGAATACCCGGCATTCGCAGCTAATCCTCCTTGAAGAAGTCGACCTTGTTGAAATCGACCAGGTGCGAGCCGGAATAATAGAACTCGAGTATCTTCCGGTAGCCCGTGCCGGTCTTGGCCATCTGCATGGCTCCCTCCTGGCACAGACCCACGCCATGCCCGAAGCCCCGGCCCTTCAGCACCACCAGGTCTCCATCTGTGCTCACGCTGAAAAAAGTAGATTTCAGGTTAAAGGCTTCACGGAGGTTCCGGAGCGGCATGTTGCAATCTGCGCTGCCCAAATATTTTTTTCTCGACTCCTGAGTAAAGTTCAATTTCTGGGCAATGCAGGTGGAGTCCGAATCGGAGCACGGAAGCTTGTCATGAAAATAGCTGAGCCATTTATCTTTCGGTATTTTCTTTTCCCACGTGGCGTTCGGACATTCGGTGCAGTAAGGATCCTTCACCGATTTCAGGCAGTTGGCAGGCTTGGTCCATGCATCTTCGCTGTTACAGGTCTGCCCGCCACAGTTCGAATAGAACGCGGTGTTCACCAGCTTCGCCTCGTTGTCGATCAGCACCAATCCCTCGGTAAGCTTTGTACAGAGGTCCAGGTTCTTGACGGTGTTCTTGCCGTAAAAGACCTGGCAATGCACCTGGTCGCAGAGATTATATCCTTCCTGCTCGTGCCTGCGCAGGTTGTTGAGCGCGTAGGTGCGCACGATGATGGATTGCACTTTATTGAACTCGTCCGGGTTGCTGATGCCTACTTCGGCCTTGACCACACCGGCCGTGTACATTTCGATGTCTACCAGGTTCACCAGCACCAGTTTGCCGCCTGCCGCTGTTACGCGCAGGCCGTTCGTATAAACGCGTGACGGGCGCGCGGGGTCCGTGAGCTTAACGGTGAACGTTGCACCGGCAACAAGATCGCCTGTTTTTTCGGATAAGAACACGGACTGGAATATTCCAATGCGCGTATCTCCTTTTTTCATCTCCACCGAATCGCCTTTGGCCGCAAAAAAGATCGAGACGTTCCAATCCGCTGCGAAGCGATTCATTCCGTCCGAGCTCACCTGGAACAATCCCGTTGCAGGCGTGATGATCACAGAATTGATCTGCTCTTTGGCAAATATCCTGACCTTAATATTCAATGAAAAGATATTTGTTGAGAAGAGAATGAGAAGCGGTAAGGCGAAGATCTTTTTCATGGTTGCATATGGCTCATCATCAACCGTGCCGTTGTAGCCGATGCGCCCGGCCCGCCCAGCTTAGTGCGGAGCTCGGCCAGCGAACGCAGCATTTCCCCGCGGACCGTTACATCTGAAATGATCCTGCGCAGTTCAGCAGCGAGATTTTCCCGGGTAAGTTCGTTCTGGATCAGCTCTTTCACCACTTCCCTGTCCATGATCAGGTTCACGAGCGAGATGTATTTAACATTAACGACCCGCTTCGCGATCTGGAATGAAATAGCTCCTCCTTTATAGCAAACCACTTCGGGTGTGCCTAGCAATGCCGTTTCAAGAGTGGCGGTGCCGGACGTGACGAGCGCAGCGAAGGAAGAGCTCACCAGGTCATAGGTCTGATCTTTCACCAGGGGAACATCTTCCGGGAGAAAGCTCCTGTAAAGATCTTCGGGAACGGAGGGGGCACCCGAAACAACGAACTGATAGCCGGGGAAGTCTTTCCTGATGTTAAGCATTACGGGCAGCATCATGGATATCTCCTGCCTGCGGCTGCCGGGCAGAAGCGCAATGATGGGCCGCTGATCAAGCGCATTTTTCTTCTTGAACCCCTCGACCGGGACCGCGGTGCGCTGACCGATCGCATCGAGCAGCGGGTGGCCCACAAAATCAACCTCGCAGCCGAACTGCAGGTAAAAATCTTTTTCGAACGGGAGTATCACGAACATGCGGTCGACCGTGCGTTTGATCCTGTGCACACGCGACCTTTTCCAGGCCCAAACCTGGGGAGAGATGTAATAAAAGACTTTTATGCCGCTCTTTTTAGCGAACTCCGCTATGCGAAGGTTGAAGCCCGGATAATCCACCAGGATCAGCGCATCGGGCCGGTGCGACAGGATATCTTCTTTGCAGAAAGCAATGTTCTTGAGGATGGTCCGCATGTTCAGCAGCACTTCGGTGAACCCCATGAATGCCAGCTCGCGGTAATGCTTCACGATCTCCCCGCCCTGCGCCTCCATGAGATCGCCTCCCCAGCACCGGAACGTCACAGCCGGATCGAGCTTCTTCAGCTCCTTCATGAGATTCGAAGCGTGGAGGTCGCCCGATGCTTCTCCAGCGATCACGTAAAAGTTCATCGGAGGAATTTAAGATACACGATGGCCAGTCCCCACAGGACGGTCGCGAGGATTACGCCCTGCGCGCCCTTGAGCCGGTCGGTCCAGATGAACGTGAAGAAGACAAGAAGATTGAAAAGCAGGCTCATCACCATCACTTTGGGCGTGTTGAGCTGCTGCAGGGCTATGTTCCAGAATGCCTTGATGGAGGGCTCCTCGCGGAGAAATACATAATACAGAAAAAATCCCGGTACGGGGCCGATCAGGCCGGCAATCATACCGGTGAGAACGGAGTTAAATCTTTTCATCCTGCCTGATGTTGAAGTTCCATTTTTTCAATGAAGGTATCGACTGGTGGGCGGTCATATCGAATTGTACGGGCACCACCGAAACAAAATTGTTCTGCAGGGCCCATGCATCCGTTTCGGTATTTCCCTCCTCGTAGTTCTCGAACCGGCCGGTGAGCCAGTAGTACGGTCTGCCGCTCGGATCGATGCGCTCATCCAGTTCCTCGATCCAGTTAGCGCGCGCCTGCCGGCAGATCTTTATGCCTGCCATCTCATCCAGGTGTACGGCCGGAATGTTCACGTTCAGGCACGTGCCGCGGTCGAGTCCGTTCGTAAGCACGTTCTCTATAATGATCTTTGCGATGCGCTGTGATGCAGAAAAGTCAGCGTTGATGTTGTAGCTGAGCAGCGAAAATCCGATGGACGGGATGCTTTCAATCGCGCCTTCCACAGCTGCGGACATTGTGCCGGAGTAAATGACATTGATTGAAAAATTTGGACCGTGGTTGATCCCCGAAACACAAAGGTCTGGTTTTCTTTTAAGGATCTTGTTCACAGCTATCTTCACGCAATCCACCGGTGTGCCCGTGCAGGTGTATTCTTGCAGCACGTCATAAAAATTCGCTTTGTCGATGCGTAACGTTGAATTGATCGTGATCGCGTGTCCCATTCCCGATTGAGGCTTGTCGGGGGCGATCACCACCACATCGCCCAATTGCCTCACCACGTCCACAAGCGCGCGTATGCCGGGAGATGCAATTCCGTCATCGTTGGTCACCAGGATAAGTTTCTTCTCGCTCATGAATTCTTCCTGACAAAGCTAACAAAAACTAAAATAGCTGTCATTTTCGTAGATTTGCATGTCAGAATTTCTTGCTTGCCAAATAAATGACAGGGAAATTTCCGGTGTGTTTTGCAGGAATAATTATTGACCAGTGGACAACAAAACCAAAAAAACAGAATTATGATTCTTTTTTTGCCGATTTACGGGTTCGATCCTGTTCTGCTCGGGATCATGGTGATCTCTATGATCGTTGGCGGGATCATCAGCGCACGGCTCCGCTCCAAGTTTTCCGAATATTCGCAAACTCCTTCTTCATCGGGACTGAGTGGGAAGGAAGTGGCTGAAAAAATGCTGCGCGATAACGATATCCTGGATGTGCAGGTGACATCGGTGGAAGGCGAACTTACGGACCATTATAATCCGGCTACAAAGACCGTTAACCTGAGCGCGGGTGTTTACGAAGGGCGGAACATTGCCGCTACAGCCGTGGCTGCGCACGAGTGCGGGCATGCCGTTCAGCACAAAACCGCCTATTCGTGGCTGCAGATGCGCTCCACGCTGGTGCCGGTCGTGAATTTCAGCGCCAAAGCAATGAACATCATATTCCTGGCCTCCATGTTCCTGGCGTTCTCCTATCACCTCTACAACCAGATGCTGGGACTCATTATCGTTTGCCAGGGCGCCATCACGTTGTTCAGCCTGATCACGCTGCCGGTGGAAGTGGATGCAAGCAACCGCGCACTGGCCTGGCTCGATTCGAAGGGCATTGCGCGTGGCGAAGAGCACGAGAAAGCGAAGGACGCGCTGAACTGGGCAGCCAAGACTTATTTCGTAGCCGCACTTTCCTCCCTGGCCATGCTGCTCTACTACATCATGCTGTTCACCAACAGGCGCGATTAAAAAATAAACGGTCTCCATAACCCGGAGCACTGGCCCCGGGAATGGAGAGCCGTGGAGCATGCGCCTCTACACGCCCCTTTTCTTATTAAAAACGTCAGGCCCGCTGGTGAGCGGACTTACTTCTGTCTTGATCTTTTAGCTTAGGGATAAACCCGCAGATACTCCTATAAGCATTGGAACGCTTCCGGTTCCATTTGGTTTCAAAAACGCAGGAAGTTTTTTAAAACATTTTCCCGGGGTTCATGATACCGTTCGGGTCGAACAGCTTTTTGATCTGGCGCTGAAGGTCCAGCGTATGCGAAGGAAAAGCGATATCCATGTATCTTTTCTGCACCCAGCCTATGCCGTGCTCACCGGATATCGTTCCTCCAAGCTTTACGCATAGCTCGAACATCTCGGGAATGGCCTTTTGCGGGATGTCCTCGTTCCACTTTTTATCCGGCAGGTTCTCCTTGATGATATTCACATGCAGGTTGCCGTCACCGGCATGTCCATAGCATATTGAACGGAAACCGTATTTTTTCCCGATCGCTTTAACCCCGGTCAACAGTTTCGGAAGTTCTGCCCGGGGCACCACCGTATCCTCTTCCTTATATATAGAGTGGGATTTCACCGCCTCACCCACTCCCCTGCGCATCCTCCAGATATTGTTCTTCTGCTCCTCGGTATCGGCAAAGAGTATTTCATCACATTCAAACCGGCTCACGATCTCCGAAACCTTTTCGGCCTCCTTCATCATGGCATCCAGGTCGTTGCCGTCAAGCTCCACCAGGAGGTGGGCCGCATGGTCCGGCTTAACCGGCATCGATACACCGCTCACGTACTTCAGTGCCCAATCAATGGCATCGCGTTCCATGAACTCCATCCCGCTCGGGGTAATGCCCGCACGGAATACCGCGCTCACGGCCTCGCAGGCCCTCTCCGCGGAGAAGAACGGTACGAGCATTACGATCGTCTTTTGCGGAAGAGGGATCAGCCGGAAAACTATTTTCGTAACGATCCCTAAAATGCCTTCGCTGCCCACCACAAGTTGGGTAAGATTGAAGCCCGTGGAATTCTTCAGCACGTTCGCCCCCGTCCAGATGATCTCGCCTGTGGGAAGCACCACTTCGAGGTTCAATACATAATCCTTCGTTGTGCCGTACTTCACAGCCTTCGGCCCACCGGCCGACAACGCGATGTTGCCTCCAAGGAAACAGCTTCCGCGGCTGGCCGGGTCGGGCGGATAGAAAAGACCCTTCTCCTTCACGGCCAGCTGGAACACCTCGTTGATCACGCCCGGCTCCACGGTCGCCTGCAGGTTCCGTTCATCAATACCAAGAATTGAGTTCATCCGCTCCACGGAAAGAATGACACCTCCGTACACCGGGAGCGCTGCCCCGCTCAATCCCGTGCCGGCCCCGCGGGGCGTGATGGGGATCAATTTTTCGTTGCAGAGCTTAATGATGGCAGATATTTCCTGCGCAGTGCGGGGCTTGAGAACCGCTTCGGGGAGAAACTTCAGGTCCTCGGTCTCATCGTGTGAATAGCGGTCAAGCGAATCCTTATCAAAAAGGATGAATTGATCTCCCAGGATTTGCCTGAACCCCGCAATGATCTCCGGTGTGATGGGGTTGAACTTCATTTCATCCGCTCCATGGCAAGCTTATAAGCGAACTCGAGCTGGGTCTCACGCGTGTGATGGGTATTGTCGAGCACCACGGCATCCTTGGCCCGGGTCAGCGGGTTGTGCTCGCGCTGCGTGTCCTCGCGATCGCGTTCCAGCAGGTTATTCTTCACCTCCTCGAACGTTACCCGGACTCCCTTCGCCTCCAGCTCTTTCATCCTGCGCTGGGTCCGCACATCCGGGTCGGCCGTCATGAAGATCTTCAGCTCCGCGTCCGGAAAAACATTGGTGCCGATATCGCGCCCGTCCATCACCACCCCTTTTTCCTTTCCCATCTCACGCTGGATCCGGATCATTTTTTCGCGCACCTGCTTAATGGCGGCCACTTTGCTCACAGCACCCGAGACTTGCATCTGGCGTATCTCGTGCTCCACATTCTCTTTGTTCAGCATGACCTCCGAGCGGCCCGTGCCTGGATTATGGCAGAAGGAAAGATGAATGCCGGGCAACACTTCCACCAGCTTTCCTGCATCCACGCTGCCGTTGCTTACGAACCTGTTCCGGATCGAATAAAGAGTGACCGCCCGGTACATTGCGCCCGTATCCACGTAAGTGTACCCGAGCTTCAGGGCAAGGTCCTTGGCCAGCGTGCTTTTGCCGCACGAAGAATAACCGTCAACCGCAATGGTGATCTTTCGCATGGAAAATTTCCTGAGCGAATGTACAAATAAGCTGGGAAGGAGCTATTGCTCGCGGATGACCGGTGCGTACCCTTTCTTGTAGAACTCGGCCAGGTTCACCGTGATCGTGAAATGGTTGGCCCCGTTCTGGGGATAATAGGAAGCGCGGCCGTAGCTGAGATGGAACTTGGAGATCTTGATCCCGACACCGAAAGAAAAGCCGACCGTCTTGGGTGCGGTCTCGAGCTTCATTTCCTTCCTGCGTTCGTAGTTGTAACCGAAGCGGAACATGAAATTCTTCGTGATGATGAACTCTGCTCCAAAGATCAGGTGGCGGCCCAGCTTATCGCTGAAGGTCTTCAGCTTGTTTTCCTTGATCGGCTCGTTCGTCAGCGGGTCCACCGTTGGGGTAGGATTGTTCGGGTCCTCGTAGGTGAGGTTCCACTTCTCGAGGTGCGTTCCGATCAGCGAAAAGCGGATGGGCATGTGTTTCGGTTTTTTTGAAATGCCCAGCTGCACTTCGAACGGAAGCGTTTCGCGAACATTGTGCGTATACGATTTCCATTGCATGCCGAGATTCCGGATGACGAGCGCTGCGGTGAACAAATGCTTGCTGTTGTTGTAGGTGCCGGAAAGATCGGCCGCGTTGCCGTATGAGCGGTATATTTCCAGGGCAGAGTAGATCGTTTTGAGCGTGGCCCCGACCGAGAAGGAACTGTCCAGCTGGCGGGCGTAGCCCAGGTTCACCGAGTATTCCTTTGCTCCGAATGTCCCGATGATATTGGCAGCGGAATCGGCTGCGAGAAAGCTGCCGTAGTCCACGTACTGGATGCCTCCGGAAAAGCTGCCGATGTTCTTCCAGGTGTGTGAATAGACCGCGTAGCCATAGTTCACTCCTGCAAAATAATTGATAAAGCTGAATGAAAGGTGATCGTTCATCTCCGGTGAAAGCAGCGAGGGATTCTGCATCGTCAGGTTTATATCATCATCTTTTACACTGATGAGGTTGCCGCCCAGCGAGGCCGTGCGGGCGGAGAAAGGAAGGTTCAGGAACTCATACGTATGACTCCCACCGATCTGGGCCTGTAGGGCCCCGCGGAAGCACAACACTACCGTGAAGGCGAAAAAACATCTGCGGGCAGCATTCATTATGCGCAAAATTAATGCATTTTGAAGTCACAACGAAGGGTCGTTAAAATTATTGCAATCTATGCTTCAACCATTATCTTTACGCCAGTTTCTTATGGGCTCAAGAAGGAAATTCATCAAAGATGCTGCGCTAGCCTCCGGCATGGCGATCGGGCTGCCGCAGCTTCTCAAAGGAAATGCGGGCGGGCCCATTCTCCCGGAAAAAAAGCCTGTCGTGATCTCCACGTGGCCCCACGGAATGGCGGCCAATGATGCGGCCTGGAAGGTGCTGTCGGCCGCGGGCAGGGCGCTTGATGCGGTGGAACAGGGTGTGATGGTGTCGGAAGCCGATCCCAAGGTGGACAGCGTGGGCTATGGCGGCCTGCCTGACCGGGACGGGAAAGTAACGCTGGATGCCTGCATCATGGACGAGAATGGCAACTGCGGTTCCGTAGCGTTCGTGCAGAATTTCATGCATCCCATCTCCATTGCCCGGAAAGTGATGGAGAATACCCCGCATGTGATGCTGGTGGGAGAAGGAGCAGAGCAATTTGCGCTGGGGAATGGCTTCAAGAAGCAGGACCTGCTTACTCCCGAAGCAAAGGCTAAGTGGTTGGAATGGAAGAAAAACAATTCGATGAAGAAGATCGACAAGAAGAATCACGATACCATCGGGATGGTGGCCATCGATTCGAAAGGGAACCTTTCCGGTGCGTGCACCACCAGCGGGCTGGCGTGGAAGCTGCACGGCAGGGTTGGCGATTCGCCCATTATCGGTGCGGGATTGTACGTGGACAACGAGGTGGGCGGGGCGGCTGCTACCGGCAAAGGCGAAGCGGTGATCAAGATCGCAGGATCGGCCATGATCGTGGAGATGATGCGCAACGGTAAGTCTCCGCGCGAAGCGTGCGAAGAGGCTGTGCGGAGGATCGCGCGAAAGCAGAATGATTACAAAACCTTCCAGGTAGGATTCATCGCGGTCAATAAGGCCGGTGAAACGGGCGCTTTTTCCCTGCAGAAAGGATTTCAGTATGCACTTTACCAGGAAGGAGCAAATAAACTTTTCGATGCGGAATACCTTGTCAAATAAAATTTTGCCCACATCATAAGATTAAACATGAAAAAACTTTACGCGCTTCTCACGCTCACGCTCATGTCCACTTTCGCTTTCTCCCAAAGCACTTGGACACAAAAAACAAATTTTGGCGGCACCGCCCGGTCGGGAGCGGTTGGCTTCTCCATTAATGGCAAGGGCTATGTAGGCACTGGCGATGACGGCAGCGGCAACTACACCAAGGATTTTTGGGAATACGACCCGGGCAACGACACCTGGACCCAGCGCGCCAGCTTTGGAGGATCAGCCCGCAAAGGAGCCGCGGCTTTTGTGGTGAACGGGAAAGGTTATGTCGGGACCGGCTATGACATCACCGGCAACACGAGTGATCTTTACGAGTACGACCCGGTGGGGAACGCCTGGGCATCGAAAGCGGCATTTCCCGGTGGGGCACGCACCGATGCGGTTGGGTTCGCCATCAACAGCAAAGGATATATTGCAACGGGTTATACTACCGTTTACAAGAACGACATGTGGGAGTACGATCCGGGCAGCAACACCTGGCTCGGCAGATCTCCTTTCCCGCTGACGGGAAGAAGACAGGCCGTGGGTTTTGGAATAGGCAACGAAGGGTTTGTATGCACCGGGTTTGACGGCATGTTGAAGACCGACATGTATGCTTACGACCAAATCTCGAATACCTGGTCCATGCGCGCCAGCTTCCCGGGAAGCGCGCGTAAGCAAGCCGCTGCATTCGTAATGGGCGGAAAAGCATTTGTGGGAACGGGAGCCAATCCCAGCTACTCGATGGATTTCTACATGTTCAACCCGCAGACCAACCAATGGATACCGGTGACGCCTTTCAGCGGCTCGGCACGTTTCGGCTCGGTGGGTTTTGCCACGGCAACCAAGGGATACCTTTGTGCCGGTGAGGACGGAGCTTACAAGAAAGACCTCTGGGAGTTCGATCCGAACGGAACGGGCGTTTCTGAAACGGATTTGGATGTGAACGTGGAGATCTATCCCAACCCGCTCATCACCTCCGCAACAATTGACATCACGGACAATTTGCAGACAGAAATGACGCTGCAGATCTTTGACGCAACCGGGAAGAAGGTCCGCAGTGCAGTGATCCCTGCAGGCAAGAAACAATACGCCATTAGCAGGGAAAGCCTGGACACTGGCATTTATTTTTACCAGCTTTCTTCAGGGAATCATTCGCTAAGCTGCGGAAAGCTGCTGGTACAGTAGGTTTATTTTCTTCTTTCAGCCAGCTTTTTATTCAGCTTCCATGCCAGCCAGGCCGAGCCGGTACCGATCAGGGCACCGGCCAAAACATCCGTAGGATAATGAACACCCAGCTCCATCCGGGAATAGCCAACCGATGCCGCCCATAAAAAAGAAGGTGCGATCACATACCATTTTGGAAAGTTGAAGCTTAGTGAAGCAGCTGCGGAAAAAGCGGCCGAGGTGTGCCCCGAGGGAAAGGATGGGCTGCCCGCATCGGACTTTTTCACAATGAAATAATACGTTTCAAAAGGGCGCGGGCGGTCGATCGCGTATTTTAAGGAAGTGGAAACAAGGGCTGCTGTCAGTTCGGACGCTGCAATGACAAGCGATCTTCTGTGCACTGTGCTGTCTTTTTTTATGACAGCGTATAAAAACATGCCCACCGGCTCCCCGATGCTTACGGGAGTAACGCTGTTGGAGATAAATTGCGCTGCAGCATCGGTCTGCGAGGTTCCGTTCCTGTTGATATCGTAAAGCAGATCAATGTCTGCGTTTTGAGTATGGCCTGGGACAGAAGCAAAGACCAGGACCGCAAAAAGGACCGTTCTCATTTTGCCGAGACCGGTTTTCCGTACAGGTCGTATGCTTCAGCCGAAGTTATTGCAACGTTCACAAAGTCACCGATGCGGACAAAATCATCCTTTGCGCTCACCAGCACTTCGTTATCCACTTCGGGGGAATCGAATTCCGTTCTGCCGATGAAATGGTCGCCCTCCTTACGGTCGAAAAGCACCCTGAAAGTTTGGCCGACCTTCTTCCGGTTCAGGTCCGAAGAAATCCCCTGCTGGATCTCCATGATCTCCGAAGCCCTGCGCTGCTTTTCGTCAGCAGGCACATCATCCTTCAGGCCGAATGCATGGGTATTCTCTTCGTGCGAATAGGTGAACACGCCCAGCCGGTCGAAGCGGGTCTCTTCAACGAACGCTTTCAGCTCTTCCACATCCTTTTCCGTTTCACCGGGGTAGCCGGTGATGAGCGTGGTGCGGATCGCAATGCCCGGTACCCGTTCGCGTATCTCGTTCACCAGGGCAATTGTTTTGTCTTTTGTTATCCCCCTCCGCATAGACAAAAGCATGTTATCGGAAATATGCTGCAGCGGGATATCGAGGTACTTGCAGATGTTCTTTTTTTCACGCATCACATCCAGGATATCCATTGGGAAGCCGCTCGGGTAAGCATAGTGCAGCCTGATCCATTCGAGGCCGTCCACATCGGAAAGCATCCGGAGCAGATCGGCCAGGTTTCTTTTTTTGTAAATGTCCAGCCCATAGTAGGTCAGGTCCTGTGCGATCAGGATCAATTCCTTCACTCCGTTCTTTGCCAGGGTCTTTGCCTGCTTCACCAGTTCCTCCATGGGAATGGATACGTGTTTGCCGCGCATCAGCGGAATGGCGCAGAATGAGCAAGGGCGGTCGCAGCCTTCGGATATCTTGAAGTATGCAAAGTGGTTGGGTGTTGTCAGCAACCGCTCCCCGATCAGCTCGTGCTTGTAATCGGCCTTAAGCGTTTTGAGCAGACGCGGCAGGTCGCGGGTACCGAACCAGGCATCCACATCGGGAATTTCCTTTTCCAGCTCCGGCTTGTAGCGTTCGCTCAGGCATCCGGTGACATACAGCTTCTCCAGCTTCCCCTTTTTCTTGGCTCCGGCAAAACGGAGTATGGTGTCGATGCTTTCCTGCTTGGCATTTTCGATAAAGCCGCAGGTATTGATGATCACTATTTCCGAATCGTCTTTCACGCTTTCGTGCTCAACCGAAAAGTTGTTCGCCTTCAGCTGCCCCATCAATACCTCGCTGTCGTAGATGTTCTTCGAGCAGCCAAGCGTCACCACGTTAACCTTATTCTTTTTTATCGTCTTAGTCTTCATTCTGAATCCTAGTTCTCAATTCTCTATTTTATATTCTCAACCATCGAATCATTTAACCGTATGATCTTTCATCCTTTCCTCAAGAAAATCACACCTTAAACAAGGAATCGACAAACTCATGCTTATTAAACACCTGCAGGTCCTCCATCTTCTCTCCCACCCCGATGTACTTCACCGGTATCCTGAACTGGTCGGATATGCCGATCACCACTCCGCCTTTGGCCGTGCCGTCAAGTTTCGTTACAGCAAGAGCAGTGACCTGTGTGGCTGCGGTGAACTGCCTGCACTGCTCAATGGCATTCTGCCCCGTGGAGCCATCGAGCACGAGCAAAACTTCGTGGGGCGCATCGGGCATCACCTTCTTCATCACATTTCGGATCTTAGTAAGCTCGTTCATCAGGTTCACCTTGTTATGAAGTCGCCCGGCAGTATCCACGATCACCACGTCCACGTTTTTCGAAACGGCTGAGTTCACCGCGTCAAAAGCAACGGAGGCTGGGTCGGAGTTCATTCCCTGGGCAACAACGGGCACTCCCGCCCGCTCGCCCCATATCTTTATCTGGTCCACTGCTGCTGCACGGAATGTATCGGCCGCACCCAGCATCACGCTCTTTCCCGCTTTTTTGAACTGGTAAGCGAGCTTGCCGATGGTGGTGGTCTTGCCAACACCGTTCACACCCACCACCATGATCACATAGGGTTTTTTGCCTTCGGGAACGGTCACTTCAATATTCTCTCCCGATAACAGGAGAGCGGATATCTCTTCACGCAGGATATCGTTCAGCCTATCGGTTGCCACTTTCCCTTCTTTCTCTACCCGCCCCTGTATGCGCCCTATTATCTTCATTGCGGTATCCACGCCCACGTCCGATGTAAGCAGCGTTTCTTCCAGGCTGTCCAGCACGTCCTGGTCCACCGCGGCCTTTCCGGTGATCGCCTTCGCCAACTTTTGAAAAAAGGTCTGCCGGGTCACGAACAGGCCTTTGTCGAGCGACTCTTTCTTTTCCTTGCTGAATATGCCGAACAGCCCCATGTGTGTTGTCAGAAACAATGAAAGCTTCCTTCGGTACGAAAGAAGCTTTCAGGAGAATAATTTAAATGGATTATTTCTGCGTGAAAAAATCCTTGATGTGATCGTTGTGAACAACTTCTTCCTTGAAGCTGTATGCACCGGTCTTGGGCGACTTCACCATCTTGATCACGCGGGTGAATTCCTTGCCCTTACCCGTCTTCATTGTTGCAACTACTTTCTTTGCCATTTTTGTTTAGTAATTGGGTTAATTGAGTTGATTAAGTTAATTAAGACCGAAGAACTTAGTTAACCATTTACTCAATTAACTTATTTAACTTCTTTGTGTACGGTCATTTTCTTCAGGATCGGGTTATATTTTTTCATTTCGATCCGGTCGGGGGTGTTCTTGCGGTTCTTGGTGGTGATGTAGCGCGAAGTGCCGGGCAGTCCGCTGGCCTTATGTTCCGTGCACTCGAGTATCACCTGTATCCTGTTTCCTTTCTTAGCCATTGTCTTTCAGTTTTATTAAAAGGGATGCAAAGATAACTGTTTTTGACTTACTACCAAATGGGGAAAAACGCCAAAAAACGGGTCAATCATCGCCCGCTCCTTTGTTCCTTTCCGTGAAATAAACCCCTATGCCCCCTCCAAAGATCACTTTAGCCACATCCCAGGTCCTGTCGCTCCATTTTGTGACTCCTTTGGAATCGAGCCAATAGGAGACCAGTCCCAAAACAACCAGGAGTGCACAGAACAGGACCACGCGCAATGGGCTTAACTTCCGGGGACTGCCCTTTTCAGGACGTGGGGTGGGACCGGGATCTGCCTTTTCCTTGGTTATGTAAACAACCGCTGGAAAACTGCTGCCCCTGTTGGCTGGATTGCGCATAAAGGCACCGTCAGGCATTGTAGCTGCAACGTTCAAGGGGTGAGTAATGGAATTGTGGCGGGCGGGGTTGTAGGACGCAGCATGTGCCACGCTGTTCCGGTTTATTCCGCTCCCTCCTGTAAATAAAATGCCCATTGAATGAGTATGAACAGATCAAAAATAAAAAAAATAAGTTTGCCCGGTCAGTCCTTCATCAGGTTGAAAATGGACTCTTTTTTCATCAATTCCTCGATCTCTTCCACGGTTTTGGGCACGCAGCCGGATAGGTCATCCGGTTCGCCCGCTGTAATGAGTATGTCATCTTCTATGCGAACGCCAATGTTCCACCATTTTTTATCGCAATCCGATCCTTCGGCAATATAGATACCCGGCTCCACGGTTATCACATCGCCAGGTTTCAGCTTGCCGTAGGTGCCGGCATCGTGCACGTCCAGCCCGATGTAATGCGAGGTGCCGTGAAAGAAATACTTCATGGCCTCTCCGTTGATTTTGATGATGCCCAGCTCTTTCAGTTTTTTTGTAACTACGTCCCATGCCGCTTTGTGCGGATCGCGGAAATCATTGCCAGTTTTGCAGGCCGCAATGCCTGCCTTCTGCGCCTCAAGCACAATGTTGTAAATGATCTTCTGCTCGGGCGAGAACTTGCCGCTTACCGGGAGCGAGCGGGTCACATCCGCGCTGTAGCCGTGGTAGGCCGCGGCCGCATCTATAACCATCATATCACCTTTCTCCAGCTTCCTCCGGTTGGTTTCGTAATGGAGCACGCAGGAGTTTTCCCCTCCTCCCACGATAGAGGGATATCCCACTTCCTCCGATCCGTTCTTGTGGAACATATATTCCAATATGGATTCGGCCTGGTATTCGGTCATGCCCGGCTCCAGCGCTTTCATCAGCTCGGCATGGCCCAAGCAGGAGATGCTGCAGGCCTTGCGGAGCAGCGCGATCTCTTCCGGCTGCTTGGCCTCGCGCAGCTCCTCCATCCATTGCTTGATCTTCTTGGTATCGAGCGGCACGCCAGATGCTTCCGATTTGATCTTAAAGTTGGAAATGAGGGAGAACAGATCGCCCTTGTCCCACTCGTCATCGGTCACATCCGTAGGCAGAGGAAAATAAAATATTTTTTTAGCCACTTTGAAATCGAACTTCATGTCCGGGAACTCCGAAGAATTATATCCTACCTCGAGGCCAAGTTTCTGTTTCGCGCCCTCAATGCCCATCCGTTTACCGGTCCACCGCTCCATAAAAGGGTTCCGGTCCTGTATAAAAAGAATTTCGTTGGCGCTTAGGTTGCCGATCGTAACGGTGTTCTTGAACAGGAACAGCATGCTGTTGGGTTCGGTGATGCCGGTGAGGTAATAGAAATCGGGGTCCTGGTGGTACTCGTAGTCCACATCGTTGCTCATGTTGCGCACCGGTGCGGCAAAGAATACGGCCATGGTGCTGTCGGGCATAAGCGCGCGGAGCGCATCGCGCCTGCCCTTGTGAAATTCTTTGGGCAGCAGGTCGGTGTCATACAGGTTGGGTTTCTCCTGGGAAAAAGCGAATGCGGGGATCAGAAAGAGGAGGATGAGCAATCCGCGAAGGATCCTCTCTCCGTCTCTCCCTTTAAGTAAGGGAGAGAACGGTGCGTGCTCTCCTCCTGTTTTTAGGGGGAGAAGAAAAGAGGGGGTCAAGGTTTTCATATCTACAAAAAATCCCCCGCCTGGGGCGAGGGATCATAAAGGTACAAGAATTATTCCGTAATGTTTATTTCTTGATGAAACCCTTTTCCCGGGCTTGCTTTACGCAGGCGTACAAGCCCTTTTTGTTGATGGTGCGGATGCCGGCTACCGAAACTTTCAGGGTAAGCCACTTCTTTTCTTCGGGAAGATAGAAGCGCATGGTCTTGAGGTTCGGGTTGAACCAACGCTTGGTCTTGATGTTGGAGTGAGATACTTTATGTCCCCGCTGCGCGCGTTTCCCGGTAATTTGACAGATCTGGCTCATGACTATGGATTTATTCGTTATGGTTCTTAAAAAAGGACTGCAAAGAAAAGATTTTTCGGGCAAACGGCCAAATAGTTTAAACATTTACTAATGGCATTTTTGCTCTAACAATGATTGGCAATCTTTATCCCCGAGATCTGCTGCTTTTTTCCAGAATTTGCAAGCCTCATCGTTCTTTCCCATTTTATAATAGCATATGCCTAAATTATATATAGCATCTTTATCCCTGTCATTATACTTGATCGCTTCTTCAAAATATACTGTTGCCAATTGCAATTTGTTGGCCTCTAATTTTCGCACTCCAACATTATAAAGCGATTGCATCTTTAATGAACTTTTCTGGGGGTCGCCAAAAGTATAAACAAATAATCCGCTATACATACCCTTTTTCATGCGATCCTTTTCGTCCTGATAATCTTTACTATTCTTGTCGTATAGTTCAGTAAAGAATTTTATTTGGTATATTAAAAAGGGGTTTTTGTTTTGATCACCCACTTTTTTCGAAGCCCAAAGCCCATTTGTTAATTTGATAATCCTGATGGATTCACTAACATATTTTTTCTTGAGTTCCATAATTCCTTCCTCGGAATTTACCTGAACTTTGGGATTCAATATCAGGTCGTAATCTATCACCTTAAAATCTCCCGTATTACCAGCACTGTCAACTGAAAATTTAAGCTTAACGATACTGTTTACTCCCCAATATTCTGCTTCGGGTGGGAAAACAAGATTCCAAAGAATCAAAGTATCTAATTCAGCTTTTTCGAACATGAAATGTGGGAGTGAATCAATAACATTTTCTATCCCCCTAACATTGGGCTCGAAAAATTCTTTTTTCTTCCTTTGGCCATCGGCTATATAAGTTAGCAGCAGCAAAAGAAGTGAAGTGATAAAACTCTTCATTGAAACTTAGACATTAAATTTAAAATGCATGACATCCCCGTCCTGCACAAGGTATTCTTTTCCTTCCATGGCCAGCTTGCCCGCATCGCGGCAGGCGGCTTCGGAACCCAGTGAGATGAAATCGTTGAACTTGATCACTTCCGCTTTGATAAATCCCCGCTCGAAATCGGTGTGGATCACTCCCGCGGCCTGGGGCGCGGTCATGCCTTTCACAATGGTCCAGGCCCGCACCTCTTTTTCTCCTGCAGTGAAGTAGGTCTGAAGCTCCAGCAGCCGGTAGGCCGCACGGATGAGCTTGTTCACGCCCGGCTCATCCAGTCCCATGTCCGAAAGAAAGGCCTTGCGGTCATCGTAGCTTTCCAGTTGCGCAATGTCCGCTTCGATGGCTGCAGCGATCACGATCACCTCGGCATGCTCGCTCTTCACCAGCTCTTTCACCTGCTCGGAATATTTATTGCCGGTCTTCACGGACCTCTCATCCACGTTGCAAACATAAAGTATCGGCTTGTCGGTGAGCAATTGCAGGTCGGTTGTTATTTCCCGCTGCTCAGCTGAGAGCTGGGCCGTGCGTGCCGATCTTCCGGCCTCAAGTGTTTTCTTATAAATGGAAAGAACATCGTAGATGCGCTTGGCGTCCTTATCCCCGATCTGCGCCTGCTTCTCCACGCGCGAGATGCGCTTGTCCACCGTGTCCAGGTCCTTGAGCTGCAGCTCGGCATCGATCACTTCCTTGTCGCGTGTGGGATTCACCGAGCCGTCCACGTGCACCACGTTGGGGTCGTCAAAGCAGCGGAGCACGTGAATGATGGCGTTCGTTTCGCGGATGTTGCCCAGGAACTGGTTGCCAAGCCCTTCGCCCTTGCTGGCCCCTTTCACCAGGCCGGCAATGTCCACGATCTCCACGGTGGTGGGCACGATCTTCTGCGGCTTCACCAGGCCGGCCAGCCTGTTCAGGCGCTCATCGGGAACGGTGATGACCCCGATGTTGGGCTCGATGGTGCAAAAAGGAAAATTGGCTGCCTGCGCCCTGGCATTGGTGAGGCAGTTGAACAAGGTGGATTTCCCTACATTAGGCAATCCTACGATTCCGCATTTCAGTCCCATAAAAAGAGGCGCGAAGGTACAAAGGAATCACTCAATCACAATTTTGCCGGCTACAGCAGCTCCGCTTCGGGTAACGAGGCGAAGGTAATAGATGCCTTTAGGGTGGGAAGAGAGATTGATGGGCTGATTAGCGGATGTGATAATCTGCCGATGGATTTTTTCACCCAGGGTGTTGTAAATTTCAATGCTTCGCACTTCCACCCCGTTACTCCGAACTATGAAGATGCCGTTGGAAGGATTGGGCAAAATTTGTATGGATGAAGGATTTGGGATTTCCGTTGCGGAAAGCAAGCTGCATACATATGAGTTAGTGTACTTCCAGACGATATTATTATTTATTCTCACACACCATAAATCACTTCCGCTCTCAAAAGGAGCAGTTATGTGATCGAATAATCCAAGCGTGCTACCAATTCCTTCGATGAGGGCGTAATTAACGTTGTTAAAATTTGCAATATTAAGAACGTACCGTTTGTGATATGAGTTCCCGACCAGGACAGAATCAATAGCGATAACTTTATTTGAATTGGCATAATTTATATAAGAAGCCGGCAGGTAATTTCCGACAGTCAGGTTAAAATCATACGCAAGCGTATCTTTCCCTCCGCTGATGAGAAAATAAACTTTCTTATTGGCCCAATCGTTTCTGAAAGCGCCTTTATATATGCCATATGTATAGTATCCCGGAGGCCAACCGCAACTGCAATAAGCATATGTATTACTGTAAACTTTATGATAGGTAAAATTTCCCTGAACAGTGTCGCCATTAATGAATACGTTTTCATCTGTGGTTACTGTCCAGAAATTTTGCGTGTCTGCATACCAATCCGATTCAACCCATACTGCATTGCTATCCGGGAAAGGGTGGTACACATTCGTCTGCGCAAACAGGTTTTGGGAAGCCAGAGAGAAAAAATACAGAAGAAAAAAAAACTTCTTCATGAGCGCACCTTTGATGAAGCTAAGATAATGAAAAAACCAAGACAGGCAGCCCACTAAAGTTATTTCCGTTTTTATTTTATCTTTGGTGAGCGCTTCTTCTATGAGAAAAATCATTTTTATTACCTGTTTTATCCTCTGTTTCCTGGGCGCAGATGCGCAATGGGTCTGGTCGAAGCGCGCGGGAGGCACCGGCATCGATTACGGGAGCAGCATTGCCACCGATCCGGCCGGCAATGTGCTTGTGACCGGGTACTTTTACAGTCCTGCCATCACCTTCGGAAGCACCACGCTCACCAATTCCGGTGGAGCCGATCTTTTTGTAGTGAAGTATGATGCGGGCGGGAACGTTCTTTGGGCGGATAAGGCCGGGGGTGCAAGCCAGGATATGGGGAGCTGCATCCGCACAGACCTGAACGGGAATGTGTTCGTGACCGGGAATTTTCAAAGCTCCTCCATAGTTTTCGGAAGCACAACGCTGACCAATGCCGACAACAGCGGCAATACGTCCGATCTCTTTATTGTGAAATATGATCCCAACGGAACAGTGCTTTGGGCAAAGCGGGCGGGCGGAACCGGCACCGACATGGGAACCGGGGTCGGTTGCGACACCAACGGCAATGTGTTCGTTACAGGGTATTTCACAGACAACTACATTGTTTTTGGAAATGACACCGCATTCAATTCGAGCAACTGGAACGAAGATATCTTCCTGGTAAAGTACGACCTGAACGGGAACGAGACCTGGGTCCGGAGCGCAGGCGGCCAGGCTAATGATTACAGTACCGGTGTGGCTGCGGACCCGAACGGGAATGCAATTATTACGGGCTTCTTCAACAGCAACCCCGTCAACTTTGGAAATTTTTCGCTGAACAATTCCAATTTTCTTTTCTACGATCTTTTCATCGCGAAGTACAGTGGCTCCGGAACAGCGCTCTGGGCAAAAAGGGCGGGCGGCAGTTCGGACGATTATGCGCAAAGCATTGCCACCGATGCCGGGGGGAATGTTTTCATAGCCGGGTACACGGGCAGCGACACCGTTTCGTTCGGGAGCAACAACCTGACGAATACAGGAGGCACGGATATGTTCATTGCCAAGTATGACCCATCGGGCAATGCCGCCTGGGCAAAGAACGGGAACGGCACCGGGAACGATTACGGGTACGGGGTATGCACCGATGCAGGCGGGAATGCGCTGCTCACAGGAAAGTTCCAAAGCGTGTCGCTCACTTTGGGAAGCACCACGTTGTTCAACTCCGATAATTCGGGCAGCACCTCCGACATGTATGCAGCCAAGTATGATCCTTCCGGAAACGTGCTTTGGTCGCAGTGCGCAACGGGTGCCATGCGCGAGGCTGCCCTGGGCATCTGCACCGATGCGGGCGGCAATGCGTTTGTCACCGGCTGGTTCGATTCGCAATACGTAGTTTTCGGGAGTGATACGATGAACAAAGCAGGCGGTGATGATATTTTTGTTGCGAAGCTTGGCCCGGCAACCGGTACGCCTGAAGAAAGCCATTCGGAACATATGCTGATTTTTCCCAATCCCTCCAATGGGATATTCACCGTTCAGAGCAATGAGTCCGGTGTTAGGAGAATAGATATCTATAATGTGCTGGCCGAAAAAATTTATAGTACTGAACTCCTGACTCCCAATTCTGCACTAAACCTCTCCGACAAACCCAAAGGAATTTACTTCTACAAGATCATCGGTACGGATAACATCGCTGTAACAGGCAAGCTGGTCATCGAATAGCATTCGTAATTTCGTATCATTCGATATCCGTACCCGCAGTTTTCAACAATCTCCGGCTTTTTTCAACATTAAATTTTCCTGCCTGTTATTCGTTTACTTTTGAGCACAATTATGGAAACCACCTCCTCCACGACCGATCTCATCACCTCCCGCCAGCAGGCGATCGAAAAATTTTCCGATATGAAGTCCATCGAAGAACTGAAGCAAATATGCACCCAGGTGCGCAGGGACATCCTGCGCATGACCCACGGAGCGCAGAGCGGTCACCCGGGCGGATCGCTGGGCTGCACCGAATTCTTTGTGGCGATGTACTACGTGGTGATGAGCCACAATCCCAAGAAATTCACGATGGATGGCGCGGGCGAAGATGTTTTCTTTCTTTCCAACGGGCACATTTCACCCGTTTGGTACAGCGTGCTGGCGCGCACGGGATATTTCGATACGAAAGAACTTTCTACTTTTCGTAAAATAAATTCAAGGCTCCAGGGCCACCCCACTACGCACGAAGGGCTGCCGGGCGTGCGTGTAGCTTCCGGCTCATTGGGCCAGGGATTATCGGTAGCGCTCGGAGCCGCACTCACCAAAAAACTGAATGGCGACAACAACTACGTGTATTCCCTTCATGGCGATGGAGAGCTGCAGGAAGGGCAGATCTGGGAGGCCGCCCTGTTCGCGGCAAAATACAAAGTGGATAACCTCATTTCAACGGTCGACTGGAACGGGCGGCAGATCGATGGCGATGTGGACAAGGTGATGCCCCTGGGCGACCTGCGGGCCAAATGGCAGAGTTTTGGATGGGACGTGATCGTGAATGACAAAGGCAATGAAATTGAAAAAGTGCTTGCCACCGTAAAGACCGCGCAGGAACATTCACACAAAGGCAAACCGGTGATGGTGCTGATGAAGACCGAGATGGGACAGGGCGTGGACTTCATGATGGGGTCGCACAAATGGCATGGAGTGGCGCCCAACGATGAGCAACTGGCCAAGGCGCTGGCTCAGGTACAGGAAACACTGGGAGATTACTAACACTAGGAATTACGAATGGAGACGAAATGCGAAGCATTCACGAACACATTAAATTCTTATAAAAAGGGGGTGAGTAATTACGAATTGAAAAAGAGGCTGAAGAGATTCTTTCTGTTTACTGCCTGCTGCCTGTTGCCTGCTACATACTGCTTCAGCCAAACAACAACCACCCGTATCCTTTTCGTCTTCGATGATTCCTACAGCATGTTCAGCCGGTGGCAAACGGGCAGCAAGATCGAGATCGCCAAGCGCCTCCTCACCAGCTTCATCGACAGCATGAAAACGGTGAACCCTCCCAGCCTGGAAGTGGCATTGCGGGTGTACGGCCACCAGTACCCGCTGCAGCCCCAGCGCAACTGCGAGGACACCAAGCTGGAGGTTGCTTTCAATACCATCACGGTGAACGCGGAAAAGATCAAGAACAAGATTAATTCACTTATTCCCACGGGCACCACGCCCATTGCTCATTCCCTCGGTAAATGCGCGGATGATTTTCCGGCCAATAAAGGCTCCTCGAGGAACATCATAATTCTCATCACCGATGGGATCGAAGAATGCGGAGGCGACCCCTGTGCGGTTTCCACCGAACTGCAAAAGAAGGGGATCATCATCAAGCCTTTCGTGATCGGGATCGGGATGGATGCTACCTTTGCCGATGCGTTCCGCTGCGTAGGAAAATACTATGACGCCACCACGGAAACGAACTTCAAGAACATCCTGAACATCGTGATCTCGCAGGCGCTGAACAACACCACGGCCCAGGTGAACCTGCTCGACAAAAGCGGGAACCCCAGCGAGACGGATGTGAACATGACCTTTTACGATGAAGTATCGGGAGCCATCAAGTACAATTACCTGCATACGATAAACAACAAGGGAAATCCCGATACCATCATCCTCGATCCGCTGGGCACCTATCACATGGTGGTGCACACCATTCCGCCTGTGGAAAAATCAGGGATCACACTCATTCCCGGCAAGCACAACATTATCGCGGTAGATGCACCGCAAGGGTACCTCGAGCTGAAAGTGGCGGGCACAGACAACTACAAGAACCTGGAATGCATCGTGCGGAAGAAGAACGAAATGAAAACCCTGGTTGTGCAGGAGTTCGGCAAAAAAGAAAAATACATCATTGGCGGGTACGACCTGGAAGTGCTCACGCTTCCGAGGATCTACCTGAACGATGTGAATGTTTCGCAAAGCTCAACAACCACCATCGAGATACCCGAATCGGGAATAGTATCCATTCTCAAACCTTCGCAGGGGCCGGGCAGCATTTACCTCGAGGAGAAGAACAAGCTCACCTGGGTGTGCAATCTTAATTCTTCTGCCCTCCAGGAAACGATTGTGCTGCAGCCCGGCAAATACCGCGTGGAGTTCCGTTCGCAGAGCGCGCACGAAAGCATCTATACTGTGGAAAGACAATTCAAGATCGAATCCGGCAAATCCGTACCCGTGAAATTGTATTGACAAATTAACTCCGGTCTTCAGGCCGGAGAATGACAATAAAAATAAAAAATGAAAAAATACTCCTACACCGAAAAAAAAGACACGCGCTCCGGCTTCGGGGCCGGACTGCTGGAACTGGGAAGAAAAAATCCTGCCGTGGTGGCGCTCTGTGCCGACCTCACAGGCTCGCTCAAGATGGACGCATTTGAGAAAGAGTTCCCGGAACGGTTTTTTGAATGCGGTGTGGCGGAAGCCAACATGATGGGAGTTGCCGCGGGCATGACCATAGGCGGGAAAATTCCGTACACCGGCACCTTTGCCAACTTTTCCACCGGCAGGGTGTACGACCAGATCCGCCAGTCCATCGCTTATTCGGGCAAGAACGTGAAGATATGTGCTTCACACGCTGGACTTACCCTGGGTGAAGATGGTGCCACGCACCAGATCCTCGAAGACATCGGCCTGATGAAGATGCTGCCGGGCATGGTGGTGATCAATCCATGCGACTACAATCAAACCAAAGCAGCCACCATTGCCATTGCGGAGCATGAAGGCCCCGTGTACCTGCGTTTCGGAAGACCTTCCGTGCCAAACTTTACAGAATCCACCCAGACGTTCGAGATCGGGAAGGCTATTTTGATGAACGAGGGGAGTGACGTGTCCATTTTTGCGACTGGCCACCTCGTATGGCCGGCCATCGAGGCGTGCGAATTGCTCGGGCAGAAGGGAATACATGCCGAGCTGATAAACATCCACACCATTAAACCATTGGATGGAGCGGCCGTCCTAGCTTCGGTGCGAAAGACCGGGTGCGCGGTAACAGCCGAAGAGCATCAGCTCAACGGGGGAATGGGAGATTCGATCGCGCAGCTCCTTTCCCGCGAGCTGCCTTCACCGCTCGAAATGGTGGGCGTAAAGGACAGCTTCGGGGAGAGCGGCACTCCCGATCAGCTGATGAAGAAATACGGGCTCGATGCCGCCCATATCGCGGAGGCTGCCATCAGGACCATGGTGCGGAAAGAGAAGCTTGCCCGCTGACCAGACCTCACCCGGTTATTCGCCAAAGAACCTAACTTTGCACGAAGCAAGGTCGTTGCGCAATGGACGAATACACCGATAAGGAATTGCTCGAGCAGTTTCGTGATCCCGATTCCCGGAATTACGCTTTCAATCTCATCATTCGCAAGTACCAGAAGCGCCTGTATTGGCATATCCGGAAGATCGTGGTCGATCATGACGATACGGACGATGTGATCCAGAATACCTTCATTAAGATGTGGAAGGGCCTGGAAAACTTCAAAGAGGAATCGCAGCTCTACACCTGGCTTTACCGCATCGCCACCAACGAATCGCTCACATTCCTGCGCCAGAAGAAGGACCATCTTTACACTTCCATGGACACTGTAGAATACAAATTGTCCAGGTCGCTGCAGGACGACAATTACTTCCAGGGAGATGAAATTCAACTAAAGCTTCAACAAGCAATACTTAAATTACCTGAAAAACAACGAATTGTATTTAATATGAAATATTTCGATGATATAAAATATGAGGACATGTCCGCGATCCTGGAGACCTCCGTGGGTGCCCTGAAGGCCTCCTATCACCACGCTGTGAAAAAAATAGAAGAGTACATGAAGGCCAACGTAGACAAACTATGAAGAGGTTGTCAATTAATGAAAAATACATTCGTAACCATTAAACCTTTTAATTATTTGAGCATCAAAGCACAAGAATGGATGAAACCCTGAACATACCGCCCGATTTCGATAACCTGGATAAGCATGCTCCTACCCTTGTCAGGGTAAGAAAACAAAATCCTTTTATCGTTCCCGCTGGATACTTTGAAGAACTTTCTCCTTTCATTCAGAGCCGGATCTTCCTTTCTCAATACAAAAAAGATAATCCTTTCAGTGTTCCCGAAGGGTATTTTGAAACACTCCCCGGGGTCCTGGAAAGCAAGCTGTTCCTCTCTTCCATCGGGAAACAAGAGCAGGGCATTCCCGAAGGGTATTTTAACGAGCTGCCCAGCCTGATCCAAAGCAAGGTCTTCCTGTCGGAGCTTAATAAGGAAAATCCTTTTGCAGTGCCTGCGAATTATTTTGATGAATTACCCGCCCGCATACAAGAACGCCTGGCAGCCGGGAACAGGAAAAAAAGACTGATCGTCTCGCTCTTCACTCCGAAGTTTGCAGCATACGCTGCAGCAGCCGTGATAGCCCTTCTCCTGGTCGTCAACATTATTTTAAAACAACACACAGACGAGGTCATCGACAAACCGGTGATGCTTTCGGAGAACGAAAAGAAAGAGGTGCGCAGCAACCTCGCTTACTACGTGGATGAGAATACATTGATCGAGAACTACGGAAACGAGATCGCAAAGTCGGGAGAAAAGAAGACCGAGGACCAGAAAGAGATCATCAACTACATCATCGACCAGAACATTGACGTGAACGACCTGCAATAAAAATGAACCTTAAGAGATACATATTACCGGTTGCCGCTTTGCTGATCTGCCTCTCCGGCCTATCGCAGCCCGATCCCAAAACGAGGGACAAGATCGAAGCGATGAAGGTGGCGTTCATCACCAAGAAGCTCGACCTCACTCCCGCTGAGGCCCAGGTGTTCTGGCCGCTGTACAATGAGAACCTGAAGAAGATGGAGGAGATACGCAGCGAACGGCAGGCGCTGAAGAAGAAGCTGGCTGCGGAAGGAGCAAGCGACAAGGATATAGAATCATTCTTAGCAAGCGAGTTCGCGCTGCGCCAGAAAGAGATCGATGCGCAAAAGCAATTCTTCCAGAAGATCAAGACTTCCATACCGATCAAAAAGGTCGCCCTCTTTTACAGGGCCGAAGAGGAATGGAAGGCCGAGTTGATCAGGCAGCTCGGAAACCCGAAAAGCGGAGACAAATAAAACGTTCCATGGCGGATGAACTGAAACGAAAGACCTTTCTGCTTGCCGGCCTGTTGCTTCTCAGCACAGGTGTTTTATTTTCTTCTTCGGGCAGCGAGGCGCCCAAGGATTCCGCGCAAAAGAAGCCAAAGGAAGTGCGGAGATATATCCGGCCCGAAGTGTATTTCAATTTTTACCAGACAGCCGAAAAGGATCTGAAGAACCAGCGCGAACCGCTCGGCACAAAATTGAAGTCGTATTATTTTTCCGAGGTCAGCTCCGGGTTCTATGTTCCGCTTTACACCAGCACCTGGTTCCGGAAGGACAGCCTTCACATGGCGAACTTCCATTTCCTGCTGACCGGGCATTTTCTTAGCGCAACCCCTCACTTTAAAGGGCTGAGCGAACAGCATACGCTTACCAAGGGCACGCTCGGGCTCCGCGGGATCTATAACACGGGATACGGCAACATCTGGTTCTACGATGTGACTCCCTTCTTTTCACAGGACAATTTTGCGCTGGGCCCGCCCACCTTCCGTGTGGCCTCCACACTTATTTTTAACCGAACGGTCAATAAGAACTTCAGTTTCCGGCTGGGGTTCACGCGCACGTTCCTGTTCGGCAACCAGTACCACCTTCCCTTCATCGGCCTCCGGTTCGGCCCGCTGGACGGCACGTACCTGAGCATACAGATCCCCCGGAACATCTCGCTTAATTTTCCCATCGGAAAAAAGTTCTCCGGCAGCCTGTTCGTCAAACCGCTCGGGGGACTTTACAATTTTTCGAACACCCGGATCGATTCGGTAACCAATTTTTACAACGGTAAAGATTCCGTGATCCAGTTCGGCAGGTATGAATTCATCAGCGGGATCAGGCTCGAGTGGTACCCCACGAGCAACATTACCCTTTATGCCAGCATAGGCACGACTACCAGTAACGGGATCGCGTTCTTTTCGTTCTCCTATAACAAGGATGGGATCGCCAGTGCGCTAACGCAGTTCTACGGCAGCCGCATCGACAACAGGGGCTTTGTGAACTTCGGCCTTTCGGTTCGGTTCGGAAAGGCGCGCAAAGTATTCAACGACTATGCCATGTACGATGTGTTCGACCTCAACCATACGATCGATCCGGGCGACAACAACGATGCCCCGGGCAATGGCGACATCCGGAGATTGAAGAACGAGGTGAAGAAGATCCAGTATAAGGATGTGGAGGACCTGATCAAGGAGGACGACTTCAACTGATCAGAACGTATCCACTGTTTCGGGCTTCATACCTGCGCGGTAAACCGTCAATACAATCCGCCCTTCAGCAAGAAAATCTATCCTGAAGAATCCGAAATGGGTGCAATCCCAAAAGCTGTCGGGATATTTTTGTTTTTTGATCTTCGAGTGCTTGCTTCCCGCCCCGCTCACCACACAATGCAGGTTCCCGATTTTAAGGTACTGCAGGTTATGCTCGTGCCCGCTTACGTAGATAACGTCAGGATAGTCGGTAATGGCATTTAATACTTTTTGCCGCATGCGCTGGTAGCATGGCTGCGGTATATCCTGCCGGTAAAGACGATCGAGGCCGAACAAACCGAACAGCTTGAATGGAGTGTAATTGTTTAAGAACCTCCACGGTTGCCGCAATTTCGCATGCTCCCCGCTGGCGTACATCGGATGATGCGCTGCCAACACTACCCGTTCGCCATTTGCCTTCGACAGGGCGAGAATGCTGTCGAGCCTGCGGAAGAACTTCTCTTCCGTTGCTTTCCGGCCCTCAGCCTCCAGCCCTACCTTATGCATGAAGCGCTGGTGAAGCCACCAGTCGGTATCGATCAGCACCAGCCTCACCTTCTCCCCGACCAGTACAGAGTATGGTCCGGGCAAACCCTTTTGCGGAAAGAAACCGCCATTGGTCCGGTTGGCAACCGTTGTGCTGTCACGCAAATATTTATTTACAAAGTCGGCCTGGTTCAACACGTAATTGTACCCCGCGCATTTTCCCGACTTCCAATCGTGATTGCCGGGGATGAAGAAGGCGCTGCCGTTTATGTTCTTAACGCTCTCCAGCTGGCGGGAAAGCCTGGCTTTATCCTTTGCTGAATTAATATTGAGCCCGCTCGGGTAAACATTGTCGCCAAGGAAAACAACTGAAGCTGATGGGTGCTGCTTCAGTTCTTCGCGAAGCAGCGCCAGCGATTGACAGCAGAAGGTGTCCTTGCCAGCATCGCCAATAAGATAAAGAGAGACCTGCGAGAAAGAAAAATGAAGTTGAAGGATAGATGCCAGCAGCGTGAGCAGCGTTCTCACTTCGCGGTGATTTTAAATTCCGTTCTTCGGTTCTTCGCACGGCATTCATCAGAACCGTTACCCGGGCAAAGCGGCTTGGTGTCGCCATACCCTTTGTAGGAAAGGCGGTCCTTTTTAATGCCGTGAATGATAAGGTAATCATAAACGGCCTTGGCCCTGTTCTGGGAAAGCAGCTGATTGAAGGGCTTCGCCCCCACGTTATCCGTATGCCCGCTCACTTCGATCTTCAGCGTTTCGTTGTCGTTCATGAACTTCACGAGCTTATCCAGCTCTGCTTTCGACTCAGGCTTGAGCTCCCATTTATTGAAATCGAAGAACACATTATTGAGCACCGCTGTTGCACCCTCTTCCGCTTTCTGTACCGGGATGTCCAGCAGAAAAGGCTTAGAAACATCGGCATTCTTCAGCGAAAAATGCTGGGAGTAGAACAGGTACCCGCTCTTCGAGACGTTCAGTGCATAATCTTTCCCGGCTGGAATGGTAAGCAGGAACTCCCCGTTCGCAGAGTTGGATGTTGATATGGCAACTGTTTTCCCGGTCTGAATGTCGATCAGCTCGAACGAGGCTTCCAGCGGTTTGCGTGAAAGTGAATCAACCACCCTGCCCTTTACATAAGTGAGCTTTTCGGGACGGAGGTTTTCCGGCAGCTTGAATGAGTAGATATCCAAGCCACCCAGCCCGCCTTTACGGTCGGATGAGAAGAAAGCCTCGTCACCGGCCGAGCTTACCAACAGCGAGTTCTCATCATTCCACGTGTTGATCGGGTAGCCCAGGTTCACGGGCGAGCCCCAGTTGCCGACCGCATCTTTCTTAACCATGTAAATGTCCAGCCCGCCCATGCCCACCAGGCCGTTCGATGCGTAGTAAAGCGTTTGGTTGTCGGGGTGAATGAACGGAGACACTTCATCACCGGCAGAGTTCACGTTCGGGCCGAGGTTCACCGGGTCCGAAAAATTTCCTTTGGTCTCATCGAACACGCTCATCCAGATGTCGTGCTTACCGAATCCGCCCGGGCGGTCGCTGAGAAAATAAAGTGTCTTACCATCGGAAGAAAAAGTGGGCTGCGTTTCGCGGTACTTGGTGTTCACGGGCGGACCAATGTTCTTCGGCTTGGTCCACCGGTCGCCTATCCTTCGCGAGAAGTAAATATCGCATCGGCCGTAGCCGTCCTGCCGGTTGCAGGCTGCGAACACAAGCAGCTGGCCGTCTGCCGAAATGCTGGGCGCTCCTTCGTTGTCGTCCGTATTGATAGGCGGGCCGATGGAAACGGCTTTGGTCCATTTGCCATCCGCTTTTGTGGTCACGTAAAAATCTTCCTGCTGGTCGCCTTTTGACGAGCGCACGTTTCGCGTGAAGATGAAGGTCTGATCATCGCCCGTGATGGAAGGGAAATATTCATAATCGGGTGAATTGATGGCATCGCCCATGTTGACCGGGTCGAACGGGACCGGGTTCCTGATGGCCGCTATGGCGAAATCGCAGTTCTGGATGTCGCGCTGCGCAAGTTTTTTGTACTCTTCATTGATGCCGGCAAAGGTTGTGAACTTCTGGAGATGCATCTTGCAATCTTCGTAGCGGCCCAACGAGATCTCGATGCTGCCGAGCGTGAAATAAACTTCGGGGAACATTTCGGAATTGATCTTAAGCGCCTTTTGCAATTGAACGACCGCTTTTTCTTTTTCGCGCATGTCCTGGTATACATAGGCCAGCATCACGTATGCCTCGATGAACTTCGGGTCCTTTTCAATGGCCTTCTCAAAGTTCCTTTTTGCTTCATCGGAGCGCTTGGCATCGTAGAATTTGATGCCCTCATTGAACATGGCAATGGCTTTCTTGTTGGCGGAGGAATACTTCTGCTGTTGCGCAAGTGCGAAGGGGGAGGCAATTACCAGAGACAAGATTACGACCAGGAGATGTTTCATAGTTCTGTTTATCAAGAATCCCGCCAACAAACGGCTCTTAGGGCACACCGATGTACTTATGAGTCTGCAAAGATATCTTCCATTTTGGATCCTGCTTCACGCGCTCCACGATCAGCGGAAGCATTTCCTCCCTCCTGCTCCACTCCGGCTGGAGATACCGAAAGCCAGAGGCCGGGAAAAGTTCCGAACATTTCTCAGCAAACCGGAAGTCGTTCTTATTGTAAATTATCATCTTCAGCTCATTGGCTTTTGAATAGTTCTCCATAAGCGGAAGCACGTTCTTCTTGGGTGAAAGGCAGATCCAATCCCACTGGCCGGTTATTTTGTACGCGCCAGAAGTTTCGAGCCATGCCCTGATGTTATTCCTCCGCAGCTCGTACGTAAGCTGTTCCAGGTCGTACATGGCCGGCTCCCCGCCCGTGATCACTGCTGCCGGTGCCAGAGATCTTTTCGCATTCTCGATCATTTGGACAATGTTGGTGACGGGGTGCGCCTCAGCATCCCAGCTTTCTTTCACATCGCACCAGTGGCAGCCCACATCGCACCCGCCCAGGCGGATGAAGTAGGCGGGCCTGCCCGTGTTATAACCCTCCCCCTGGATGGAATAGAATTCTTCCATGACAGGCAAATGCCTGGCATCGCTGAGCACTTGCCGGCCGGTGTTTCTCGTAAGGGTTTGCATTGAAACGTAAAGTTAGGGATAAAACAGAGTCGATGGTCATGCATATAGGACAAGAGACGGGATAATTTTCTACTTTTATCGTCCTTTATGCACTGCGTGAGGTTATTTTTTGCCCTGATGTTTCTTTCCAGCTTGTGTTCTTCCCAAACCAACGAAGCTGCCGGGATCGATGCGCTGCTGGGGAAAAGCAAAAGCATGCTCAACGACAAGCCGGATTCCGCACTGAAGCTGGCCATGAAAGCAGCCGAGCTCAGTGAGAAGCAGCGCTCCGATCTGCTGTCGGCCAGATCATACGATGCGCTGGCGCAGGCATTCTTCGAGACCAGCGATGTAGACAAATCGATCCTGTACGAAGAGAAAGCGGTGGAAGCCGCAAACCGGTCGGGCGACAGGAAACTCATCATACGCTCGCTGGTGAACCTGGGCATAGCGTATAGTGAAAAGGGCATGGTGGACAGGGCCTCACTGAACCTGCGCAAGGCGCTGAACGTGCTCGGCAAGGGCCATGATGAAATGGAATTCACGCTCTACAAGGAGCTGGGCATTTCCTACTCCAAGGGCGCCTTTACGCACAACACAGACTCCGCACTGAAGTTCCTGGACCTGGCCCTGAAAGCCGCCTACCAGCAGAACGATTCGAGCAAGATCGCTGACGGGTACCGCACGCTGTCGTTGTTCTACAGCGATAAGGACAATTACCGCGAGGCGCTCGAGTACCTGGGCAAGGCGCTGACCATCAGCATAAAGATCAACAATTCCAAGCTCATTGCCACCATCTACAAGGACATGGGCGATATCCACTACTTCAAGAAAGAGTACGACCTGGCCTTTGATCTTTATAAGAAAGCTTATGAGATCAATAAAAAGATAAACGACATAACCGGCATGGCCTACAACTCCGTTGACCTGGCCTACATGTACGCCCTGCAAAAGCGGAGGGACCTTACAGATCAGTACGCGGACGAAGCGTACAACCTGGCCCGGCACACCAATTCGTGGCTGGCCATACACTACTGCGGACGATGGCTGAGCGAAGCCTACGAGATAGCGGGCGATTATAAGAAGGCCGTGTTCTATCACAAGGTCCTGGAATCCATAAACGACAGCATCAACAACCGCGACCGCATTGAAAAAATATCGCGGATGGAGGCGCAGAACAATTTCGAAAGCAAGATACACGCCATGAGGGAGGACGAAGAGAAAAATAAGCTGGTTGCGGCCGAAAAAGAAAAGCGCGACAACCTGGTGCGCAACATCCTGGTCGTTGCCTTTGGTGTAACGCTGGTGCTCTTGTTCTTCACGTACCGCAACTACGTGGAGAAGAAGAAAGCCAACGTGCTGGTGAACCGGCAAAAGGAAGAGGCGGAGCTGCAGAAGCAGAAGATCGAGGAGATCAACAAGGAGATCACGGACAGCATCAACTATGCAAAGGTGATCCAGCGCTCCATCCTGCCCAAGGAGAACGACATCCAAAAAACATTTCCGCAAAGCTTCGGCCTCTACAAGCCGCGCAGCGTGGTGAGCGGGGATTTTTACTGGAGCGGAAAGCTGGACGATATCTGCATGATGGCCGCAGCCGACTGCACGGGCCATGGCGTGCCGGGCGCGTTCATGAGCATGATCGGCATCGACAAGCTGAACCTGGCCGTGCACACCAACAACATCACCGACCCCGGCCGCATACTCTCATTCCTGAACGCGGGAGTAAAGACCAGCCTGCAGCAGAAGGACGGGGCGGGCGGCTCGCAGGACGGAATGGACATTGCGCTCTGCTGTTTCGACTTTACGGGCAATAAGCTGAAGTTTGCGGGGGCCAACCGGCCGCTGCTGCTTGTGCGCGGTGGTGTGCTCACGGAGTTCAAGGGTGCCAAGGCCTCCATCGGGGGTATTACCCCGCAGGGATTCGTGTTTGCC